>JAESGH010000021.1_pt1 | contig 710902 bp, 608 predicted proteins | sample 9269641 | NCBI WGS metagenome assembly JAESGH01 (sample SAMN14515345, study PRJNA621665) | algae metagenome | isolation source: Phormidium tanganyikae FI6-MK23 and co-occurring heterotrophs from granitic... | place: USA: Fort Irwin, California | collected 1998-05-24
TCTTTGCATGGCTGTTCAACTTCAGACGTTGTGCCTCCAGGTATGAATACAAAGCGCAAAACTTTAAAGCCTTTCTGCTACTTGCCTCTGCCATCATCCTGATCAGATAATTTTAAGACACGCTCTAATAATATAATGGAAGCAGTTTGAGAGGTGAAAAGTCTGGATGCGTAGTTAAATTAGGTGTTGAATCCCAAAAGGAATATAAAGAACAAAAAAATGGATGCCATATTCTCTGTTGAGAACTTCGAATGATTTGGATGTATTCTGGCTGCTCAAGTAAAGTGCCGACTTTGTCTTTATGAATATAATTCTGGATAATAAAATCTATTCCAATTGCGGCATCCATAGGTGGATATAAGAGCCTAGGCGATGGTAAAATCAATGCACTTCCATACGCATCATGTCCTTTTTCCTCCATTTTCCGTCCGCCAAATGTAAAATGGTAAAGGGGATGTGAGTATTTAGTTTTCGCATCATTCTTGCCGAAAATATGCCTGTCCAGATGCCAAGATGAATAAAGATTCTCAACCTGGTAAGATCTGGGGTTCAGCCTTGACCCATCAAGCTCTATATCAATTTGCAACTTTTCCAAGGGGTTGATTATGGTAGAAGTTGTGTTCGTCGATCCAACAATGTCAATGGAGAGCGATACTGTTAAATCGGTAGAATCAGCAGCCATCCTACCGCCTACCTCATCAATAAAAAACACTAGCTTTTCAAGTTTATACTGCCAAGTATCTGCTGTGGCTGTATTGATACAGTTATTACCTGCAGAATCCAACGGTGATGTATTGTTACACAATCCATGTTTATTTAGCAACAAAGCAAGATTACAGAGATCAGTTCCAATAGCCTTATTTTCTAACACGTTGCTCATATTTTTCAAATAGATCTTTTAATTTTTGTAACCGAGGTTTTTCAAAACTTGCAACTGAAAGAAATTTTGTTGGTCGTAATGCTTCTTTTATACAGATAAACTCTCTTTCTTGCCAGGGATAGTTATTCTCTTGTCCAGCAATCGTGAAGCCGTCAATAGTATCAATACTAATACCGGTTGCTTTACAAACAACCCAGAAACTTTCACTTCTACTTTTCTCATCTTTTTCAATTGGAACCAAATTCTTCAATCCGGTTTTTTCCTTTATGAGCAGAACCCTTTCTTCCGCCGATAAATTTCTTAACGATACCTCAGAGGATATGTTCTCACTCCAAAATTGTTCTATCAAGGATTGCCACCATCTTTGGCAGTTCTTTGAAAAAGCACCGGTATACCTTGCTTGCGCTAAGTATCTTTCTTCAAATAATTCCCAATCGTCAGATTGTTTGTCAAGACCTAACCTTGCTTGTACATATTCCTTATTGATCAGAAAAGATGGCTTGAGAATTGTCTCTTTACTTATGAATTTGGCTATGACATGTACAATAGGTGTATCTAGGAGCTTGTTAAAGTGATCAACAAATCTTTCATCTAAAACCACTTTAGGAGGAACTTGCAAGATGGTGCGAATATCTTTTGGAACGTTATTCAAATAATCGTAGCCATCTGCCAGCCACTTCAATTTAGTTCGAAACTCTGCATAGCTGATGCCACGTTCGTTCCCAATATTGTCTTTTCTTATTAGGTAATCAAACAAGTCAAAGCTGGTTGGATCTAGTGATTTTTCAATATTTTCATTTGCTGATATGAGTACAATTGGAAAATCTTCTTTGAAAACATGCTCTTTCGCTAATGTGCGAAGTTCTTGTGCAACACTTGTTCCACGGTAAAATGCATACTTCCCATCTTTGTAAGGATTGTCATTAAGTCTTAAATCTAGGATTAGACCGTTGAAATTTGACAAGGTACCTTGAAGTTCATTCAGTAAAACCTCCCAATTATCTGGAAATCGAAATTGAACTTTAATTTCTCCTCCATCCTCAATTCCGTTTATTGTTCCTTGTTCAATTTGATTTTTAGTATCGTCTATGTATAAGTATTTATAAGTCATATTCAGTTTTTTGCTTTTGAGTTGCTAATGGGAGTTCAATTCTAAAGCAAGTTGAAAATCCAGTCTCCGGTTGAATCACTTCTATGGTTCCGCCATATGTTTGCACAATATCCTTTACTATTTTTAATCCAAGGCCAGTTCCAGTTAGTTTCTCGTCTTCAGCAGCATCGAAGCCAGTAGGTGCAGATGTTGTGAAGAACGGCTCGAATACTTTCCTTCGATTTACTTCTGGAATACCGTCTCCATTATCTAAAAACTCAAGGTAAATGTTACTATCTTCCTTGCCTATGATGATCTTGATTGTTCCGGCTTTCCGACTTCTTTTTATTGCTTTTTTTGAATTTGTGTAAAGGTTGAACAAGATCGAACTCCATTCTGAGGAGTGCATAGGTAAAGTAATTAGATCATATCCGTATGGCTCGTAACTTATCTCTATTCCCAATTTGCTTAAATCTCCTTCAATAATCCGGATAAATTGCTTAACAACAATTTCAAGGTCTTGGGGTTTAAGTTCTCTGCTTACGTTTGCCGACACTGTTGCATTGAAATATGAAGTGTATGAAATAAATAGCTGTATAGTCCTTTTTACATTCTCCAGAGAGGAAATTCCATTTGTATTCAAATTTTGACCACTCAATACGCTAAGGTCTCCCATGATTGAAGGTGAAAATTGGATTACTTCATGTGTAAACTCTCCAATTGTCAAACCTAAACCCGCCAACACTCTAAGCATTCCAAGCTCATCTAATAAAACTTGGAACTCGGATTTCAACTCTTGAACGATGCGTTTAGCATCTCTTTTGAGATGATTTGCATCAGTGTCTTCTGCTCCAGTACCTACGAGTTGATTAACACTCCTTTCTAAATCGTCTAATTTCTCAAGTGCAGATTTTTCTATAACGCCACTATTCACCGACGGAACTGTACTGTGTTGCCCATAAACCTCTTTCTTAATCTTTTCGACGCCATATCTAAGCCTTGATCTGGCAGCTTCTAGTGCTTTATGCAAAAAGTCCGTAAGCTCCTTATACGCTTCATTTTCTACCAATCCTTCTCTGCTCGCTGTCTCTTGAAATGTTATCCCGTCAGAGTCTATGATTTCAACGAAGCCAAATAGATTACGGTTTCCGAACGGAGCATTGGTGCCGGAGTCGTTATAATACCTTCTGTCAATGTTCAACCAATCATCATTAGGTTCGCCGTAGGGCAGTACTCTAAATCCATTTCGGTAAAGGCGAATCCCACCTTGCTCATTCGCTAGTTTTTGTATACTATTTAGCTCAATTTTCGATATATTAGTGTAATACTTATCCCGATTATATATATAGTAGTAGGCTTTGAAATGAACTTCAGTAAGTCGTCTATACTTAGAGTCCGGTTCCAATTCATTTGTTGAACTTTCTAAAGCATCTTCATGGTAGATCTTGTTATGCGGTACTTCAATAATTTCTGCAGGGACATCTAGACTTGTGCTAGTAACAGTGCAGTAGCCATCATGTGCTTTATCAACGTAACCTTCAATAACAGCAAGTGCTTTACCGAACAATAATTTATCAGGATCCGCTATTCTTTTCGATTGACCATTAATAATTTGAAAAAACTTGACGGTAAAGCTTTCATCAGTTTGGTGTGCAATGCCTAGATCTTTGCTCCTATCTGAAAGATAATTGGGCTGCAGTAAGTCAGAAACGTAGCGAAATACTCTCTTCATATCTGCTTCAGTCCATGCTTCCCTTAATCCCTCAATTATTAAAGTTGTACCCTCAGGTTTTGTTTTTTCAACATAAACAATTGGGTTTTTAATCTCTGTAATTTCGGTGTCGATTTGATAATCATTCCATTTTATGAGGAGCTTTATTGCTTTATAAGAGTCAATAGTTTGTGTTACAATTGTAAGCTGTTCACCAAGCCGCTGTGTTGCAAACCTGCCGATACCCTTCCTTCCTGCCTTATTTCTTTTGTACTTTAACGATTTTGGATTATGAATTTTGTCGGTTGAAGATATAGTCATAAAACCCTTAGCCAACTGCGTTAAATCCATTCCTGTACCGTCATCGTCAATAACTAAGGTGCCACCAGTCGTATTGCTGTCTACGAATTTCACCATCACGTTTTTACTATCTGCATCATAGGAATTCTTGATCAATTCAGAAACTGCTGTTTCAGCTCTTCCAACGAGTTCCCGTCCCAATCGTTCGATTAGACCAGAATCCACTTTGAATGCTAGGCTGTTTAAAGCTCCATTATCAGTTTTTTCCATAGCTTTAAATAAAACAAGCTGCACACCCCTCTCCTTCACTTTCATCTAAAATATCCAGCAAGTAAGGAGACTTCGGTGCTTTAGCAGCTTTCCGTAAAAGGTATTCTTTTTTAATTTGTGCGATCCGCTCCGGTTTGATGAGTTCAACTAGTGACTCATTTTGTCCCCAAGTATAACCATCCTTTTCATACTCCATTGCTTTGTAAAATAGATCAGGGTGCTGCTCATATAACCATACCCACTCTATCCTTTGCTGATAAAAGCAGAAGTAACAACCCGAACGACTGCGTGCATATTTGCCTTTGTGCCCATCGATCTCAAAATCGATGCTTTTATAATAATCTGGAACACCGACGCCGCTGTCTTCTAACATTTTAAATACATCGTTTCTAACTATAACATTATCATCATTCAAAAGGGGGTACCTATCCGCATAAGCAAGCGGGTAAGTGGTTCCTCTTAAATAGTCAAATACTACCTTATTGAATGCTTTGATATCAATATTCAATAATGCTTCAAGCTTATCGTCCTGACGAAACCTTTGTGAAAGCAGCTCACTACTTATTGCAATGACTCTTTCGAGTTCTGAACCTGCCAGATACTTAGGGTAAGCATTTTGCAAAAATGAGATGTTCGCATTTTTAAGTACTTTGCTGATCACATCTTCACTCCAAATATTTCTACGGAAAGGAAAAATTGACTGAATATTTGGCTTGTGGGAGATATACCCCTCTCTGTCCTCATCACCTCTTATGCCAACATAAGAAACAACTAAGTCGTTTCCAACCCATTCTTCGAAAGGTGCAAGTTTCAAATCTTTCGTGCACCATCTGTTAAATGAAGAAGGAAGAAACTGGCCTTTATATTTTATAAAATGATCGAAAGGATCTAAATGGCTTCTTTCTGCTGCCTTTAATACCTTTATTTCTTTTTCCAGGTATATTTGTAAGTCATCGATAAGTTGATATGTCTGCTGCAGCTCCTTACCAGTATCACAGGTATAGTATTCAATATCCAACTCTGGATAATTGTCTTTTAGGTAAATGGCAAGTGCAGCACTGTCTTTACCCCCTGAGATGCCTAATACGTGTCTAACTTTCATCTTTCAGTAAATCTTCTAATATTTTTGCAAGTGTTGCAATATTTAACTGTTTATCGTCACTCAGTTTTGCTTTTATCTCGCTCTGAAGTTGTGATAACTGCTTGCTTTTAGTTTTAGGTAGCCTTACCAGGTTTTTCTTCAGACCTTCAACAAAAGATGTTATCTCAAATTTGATTGCTATTTCCTTATCCGTATCAACCCCTGTATTACTAATCTCAGTCAAGTTGTCAAGCTCATGGAAAATGTCCTTAAGCTTCACATATAGAATCTCCTCGTCCGTGTCACTAATGGTTTCGAGTGATTTATCAATACATGCTTGTGTAATTGAATTGAGCCAAGCCTTTTTATCTGATGTTTCAGAATAAAGTCTTTGGTAAAAGGATCGTTGATGCGGCAGGAGCAAATACTTTTTCAAATGCTTATACCGGTCCTGAATATATGTTCTATACTCAGGGAAGTTGTCCGAAGTGCCTAAAATCTCCTCTTTTATGAAGTTTTCAACTCGAAAGATAAGTTCGTCATAACAACTCCGAATCTCCTTTATACTTTCTTGAAAGCTGTCACTATAGTTTTTTAGTATTTGAGCATTCTTTTCTAACTCTGTTATATCGTACCCCATCGCTTTTGGAAACTGTACGAAGAAGCTGTCTTCTGGATCTTTTGCAAAAGCTATAGCGTCCCTTAATGCCAAGGTTCGTTTTTCAAGCTTCGATGTGTTTTTAGCGTAATCGGGCAGATTTTTATAGAATGTTAGAAAAGGTCTTATAGTGTCAATGAACAATTTATTAGTTAGCTTATCCTTGGTCGATTGACTAAGAAGTATTCTATATCCATTGAACAAATTAAGACGTACTCCCGCGATATTGAATGCTTTAACTTCATAATCATCGGGATTTTTTACCACTAACTCTAGCGTTTCATAGGTAATAAAAGGTATATATCCATGTTTGCCAAATAATGCGAAGTCATCTCTCTTGGCGAAAAGGAAAACAGGTAGCCAGAATTCAATAAAACCCTTCTTCAACTTATATGGCCGCCTAGAAAGTATATCTACTAGGTCATGCAGACTTCTTTTCCCTGAATAAGTAGACTCTAAAAATGAAATACATTCATTCCAAAGCCAATGAAAGTTCAAATTGCCCTTAGTGGGCTCACCGAGTGCATAGCTTCCTTCCTCCTCCCGATGAATACCTGTTTCCCTAAGAAGTGATAAGTATATTGTTTTTTCAGGTGGAAATTTACTTGCTGCAAAGTTTAGGTCCTTCTTGTCCCAATTCTCTACCAACGCTTTCAAAAAGTTCTTTTTGGCAGTTTGAATAGGACTGGACAATTTAGTCTTATTGACCATTTCATTCTTGTAGACTGGAACCTTGTTGTAAGTATCTCGACAGATTTCGCTTAGTAGCCTGTTGAAGGATTTTTGATCGTCAACTAAAACTCTCTCTTCTTTATAAAACCATTGAAGATTGCTATTACTCTTATATAAGCTACCAATTACATAATGGTTAAGGAGTCGTATTTGATGTTGCAAAATACTGTCTAGCTCTTTTTGGGCTACTTTATCTTCTGCTTGGGTCTCCTTTACTTTTCTAATCTTGTCAATTTCAAATAGGAGATCTCTTATTTCATTATTGTTTTTATACCATCCATAAAGAATTGCTTCACCTGATTCTTTTGCTATATTGATTATGTCTTTGGCTGTAATTACATCAGAAAATATAAGATTGATATAGCCGTCAATTTCTCCTTCGGGCTGGTGTGAAATCGGAGCTTCTGTAAGCGTAAAAGCAAAATATCTTGGTATTCCGTATTCGTAATGAATTGCTTTTGCCGAAACATAAGGAAAATCGAAATATTGATTTAAATGATGCACAACATTTGTCACCTTTTCAATCAAATTCCCTGCTTCGTTGATTGCATACTCAATATCTAAATCGGTTCCTTCAAACAATATATATTTATGTAGATGCTTTTGAAAGCGAATGATTCGTAGTCCCTCAAGCTTTTTAACAATTGTCTCTGGATCTTTTATGTGTAAACTGTGATTACAATAGCCTTTTAGAAAATCCATATCAAGCCTGATGGCTGCTGAGGAGAAAATATTCAACAGTCCAACGGTCTTAATGATTTTTACAGCTTCAGCTGCTTGGTCATCCAATGCACCTTCAGCCCGTTCGATTGCCGTTCTAATTGCAGCCCACTGCGCGTAATCCTGATTGTACCTTGTTGTGAGTAAAGAATAAAAGTTATGTATAAGGTAGTCATAAACACAACTCGTATTATAGTAAGGATTTTTTTCTACATCAAAGTTCGTAAGCCCCAATGGATCATTAGAATATAAAAATGAAAATAATGACCGCTCGTTTTGTCCATAACGCTGAAGAGCCAATGTGAGAATTGCTGCGGATAGGATATCGAACGGTAAAAGCTTTTCGGCAAAGTTTTCGCTGAGGTGGTCCCTTAATGGGAATGCCTTTGATTTTTCGATACAGCTAAATAGCTTAGAAAAGTTTTTACCCTTTTCTCTTTGCCCTAGCGAACTTATCTTTTCTGCAGCTAAAAAGAGTAATTGTTCAACAGGTTCATTGAATGTTAATTCTTTGAGGCGCCCCTTGACCTTGTCCCATTCGTTTCTTTGAGCTTTTGTAAGCTCCCTCGCATATTCATTGAAATCCTGATGTAGAGTTGTTAATAACAGGATATCCTTCGAGCTATCATTCACATATTCCGCTAACTGCTGGATAAAGTATAATTCATTATCTGGGTTATTTTTTGCTGCATATTCCAGATATTTCCCAAATTCATCAATCACAATCACTAAACCTTTGCCCTCTTCCTGCAAAGACGCGTAGTGTTGATCCAGCTTAGTGAATATATCTTTTGATTTGACTGTCTTGCTTCTTCCTACTCCCAGCTCGCTTGTGAAAGTCTCTAATAAGGAACCGGTTTCACCAATGATATTTAGAACCTCAAAGGAATCAACTTGGATGGGTTGTTTATTTGAAAAATAGTGGTGCTCATTATTTAAATTTCTTTCAAACGCCAGAATAAAGGAGGACTTCCCAGTTCCATATGCGCCTACTATATTGAATGCTCTAATGCCAGTCTTATAACCATTTATTATTTGGCTAAAGACCTGCATTGAATTAGGGGTTACAATATAATTCAATGCTTTTTTAGCATCTCTGATAATATTTACAGATGTACTAAACGCTTGCAGTGCCTGCTCTTTGCTTTTTATAGTACTCATTGAGAATTGCTTGTTTTTGTAAGTTTCCTTTCAGTTGCAGAACTTGGTTACCGGCAGTTTCTGTAAATATTACTTCTTTGTATTTTTTGGATAAGGAGCTTAATATTTTATGTATACCCTCGTTAGTCAAAGCAAACACCGACCCGGGTGAATTTGGACCGGTGAGTAACTCTCGGAAACTAATTGTGTTCTGATTACCGTAATTGTCTAAGATTGCATACAGAACTACTTCCAACGGAAAATCTATTCTTTCTTGCGGTTCGATTTTATAGCGAGTTAATGTTTGCTGATCAACTTTTTGTTTATAAGCTTTGATCAGTTCAAGATCAATCATTATTCCGGAGAAGTCATCTTCGATTTCGATTTTATCATCGCGATGAGGTTTGACATAGTTACGTAGGAAGACGTTTATATCTGTGCTAATTGTATTTACATTGTAGACATTAGGGCCTTGCTCAAAACATTTTCTTTTCAGAAAGCCATGTAAATGCTCTTTAGTGAAGTCATTTCTTTCTTTTCGAAATTCGTTGAATACTAAGCTGTAGATGGAGGCCTTACCAGTTTTTACTAGGCTGTAATGAAGAAGCCATAAAGTCCCAAAGTCTTCTAGAAACGGGTCTAAGCCATCATCCTTAAAAATTGATTCTGCTAAAGGTGTAATAGAGTCAGTATCGTCAATCATATTAAATGCCCTTCCCCAGTATCTTAAAGATGAAACCATGTTTTTTCCGACCCCGAGTGAAACAACCGCTATTTCGTCATTAAACTTTTGGTTTGTTACTACAAAATCAAACACCTTCTTCAGCCAGAACTGCTTACATGTGAACGACTCATGTCCGGAAAACCCTAGTTTACTAGCCATACTTCAAAATAATTCCTAAAGGTAACTAGTTGGGTACTAATTTTTTAAATTAGAAATGGACAAAATATGAACATAATTCTACCCCTGTCTAGTGCGCTAAATTCTATTCGTATCATCTTTCCAAGGAAGGGCATTCATGTCAATTGCCCTAAGTGATAGTTCCTGTACTCGAAGGTTAATACAGCCGGACTGATACCAGGGAAAGCACATCTACTTTAACCACATCATTAAAGCGGTAGTTTTCCTGAATCCAATGCTTCAATTCCTGTCCACCCATGATTCTTGGTGTTCCGTTCTTGTTTGCTGTCCTGTTAATATAACCATGTACTGCTTTGTTCGTATTCTTTCCCAACAGGATTTCTATCGCTGCTTTGTCGGGCCCGAACAGGCTTGCATATTCTTGCGCAACATTGAAAAACCCCTGATTGTAATAGGCCTGCCCCAACATAAACTGGAAGGTGGCGACTTCAGCGGTGACATCCTCTACAGGCACCTTGTTTAGTTCGGGCCTCTCGCTATCTGGGTCCGCAAGCGTTAGTTTTTTTCCCGAAAGGTTCCATTCAGGTTTGACCTCGTATATGAGGGTGTCTTCGAGCCCAGCAGCAAGGTTGATCCTAAAATCTCCATATCGGAGCAAACCATTGTCAGCCAGGATGAAGATGTCTATGGGAAGGTCCTGGTCAAGGTAGTTGCGTATGGCGGCATTTACCCTTAGGTTTGTGGTCTGCGATGGCACTGGATTTTGATAGCCATACATCCTTTGGTACAGGGACATGGTGGTTTTACCTATATACTTGATCTCTCCATTGCAGATGAAGCTGTACAGGATGTTGCTTGTCTTGTGGCTGGAAGACAGGTTAAACTTCATCGAATGGTGGCTTAGTTCCCAGTTCCCAACAGAGGTAAAGCCAATCTTGAGCAGCCTGTTCATATGGAATTTTAAAGCGTTTGATGCGTGATATGGATAATGGCAGGTGAGAAAACCATTACTGCGAATAAGGAACACAGCGTTAGGGGTTTGCTTATTGAGTGCTTTTAAATGATTGTAGTACCAGTGCTATAATGTCGTCTAAAGAATACTTGGTATTGATTTCTTTAGGGTCTACAAAGACTATCCGGGTCAAGTTTCCCCAGCCATGATTGGCCGGTACCAATTGGGTAAGCTGCTTTGGGTCAGTTATTTGGTCTTTCTTGGTTCGTAATAAAAGACGTAACCTGTGTTTCTGAACTTGAACCTCCATGAAGTTCACGGATGTCTTATAAAGTATTGTTTTTGCTCTTGAATACCTTTCAATCTCTGAACTCAATTCAAGGATTCTTTCATTCATCTGTTCGAACAATTGGTTGACTTCTGCAGATGTATTGCTTAAACTTTCTTCAACTGATAGTAGTTTTCTAACTTCCTTTTTCCCTTCTTGGATGCTTGTGCTTTCTTTTTGGTTTTTTTCTCTTTTAGTATTGCTTATGCTTTTGGGTTGTGTCTTTACCAATTGTTCCGGTTCTTCTTCCCTGACAATCACTAAAGTATTGTTCTCATAATATTGATATTTCCATAATTCAGCTCCCAGCGCTAGCGCAAGGCATTTATCGTCGATATTGTAATCTTGTGCAAAGCAGATGATCCGGGGATTTGAGAAATCAATTTCCTCTTCTATTTTTAAATTTTTCCGGACCAGCAATTCAAAAGCATCGGGATGTTGCCTGATCCACATCACATACCGGTTTGCCTGTGAGAGCTGCCCCTTTTCCATCGTTTTCTTATATTCAATCACAACAGGCCTGTTGCTGCTATCCAATCCAAGGGTTTCAATCCTACCATGCTTTTTAGTAACATGCTCATCCTTGATGTAACGGATTTCAAAGAGTTCCTCCAGGTTCTTGTCTATGAGTTGGTGTAATTCCAATTCGTTTTTAAAATCTTTCGTGTTGATGCGCTTTGCTTTTCCGTTTTTGATTTCAAAGATCATGAGAAGGTGGTTTTGGGTGTCGCATTACCGCTGATGGTATAGCGTTTTGGTTCTAGGTCAGTTTTGATTGTTTACTCAAATAGAGTTAGGTCACATCTCCTGAAATTAGTAATAATCTTAACTCATTAAGTCCTAGATATAAAAATCAGGAACCTTCATCCTGAAGCCAGGAGTTCCCTCATTGCAGTCGGAATGAGACAGGGAAAGCGAGTTTATAATTTTCACCTTTGTTGGTGTTCCGCCCAGCCCGGTGCGGCAGCTGCACCAACAACAGCGGCTATAAAGTTGATGCCCCGTATTCCCTGAACATTTTTATCTTTCTGCTTAATAACCGTTCCAGGTCACCGGATTGGTGTTCGAATTCATCCCCTTCAATGGCCAATACCCAGCTCTTTATAAATTAGGCAATAGGACGAGGTTCGCCTTTCGCAACGATTGCATCGATATATGCTTCAGTGGTGATGGTGGTAAAAGGAACCTGTTGTCCTTTTACTGCTGCCAGAATAGTGACGATGTCGGAAATTATCACTATAAGAAAAAAGGCCACCCAATATGGATGGGAAGCATCCAAGCACCCACCCACAAAAAAGCCACAACAGCTTAACGCTTCCGTTTCTTCAACTGCTGATTTTTCCAGGCCAGCAGGTAAAGCACGGCCAGGGACCGGTGCCCCGACCAACCCTTCGCCACTGCAAGCATTTTTTCCCGGAGTTTTTGTTTAGGATCCAGTCTGTATAGTTTGGGCATCACCTGGCAAAGGTGGTAATCATCAAACGGAAAAATATCCGGCCGGCGAAGCGTATATAAAAGTACCATGTCTACCGTCCAGCGACCAATCCCGGTTATTTTTCCCAGTTCACTACGAACATCATTATCCGGTAAGGTTTCCCAGTCCACACTATTCTGGTGAAAGAAATCAACCGTATGCGCTATGGCCTCGTACTTTGCCGCCGATAGCCGCACAGTAGGCAGGCAAGGTTCCAGCAGGTGAAAATTGTCAGGGGTAAGTTCTTCTAATCCCGCCGCCTGCATCACGTGCTGAAAAACGTATTTGGAGCTCCGGTAATGAACCTGCTGATCAATGATGCAGGACATCACGTCGTGAAAAACATTGTTGGTGGAACGCAGCGGTGGCAGGTCCACTTCGTTCACCAGGCCGGCCATCACAGCATCCTGTTGAAACAAAGCTTTGTGCCCCTGTTTATCTTCTTTTGTTTGGTGCATGTTGGTAAAGACTTCTGTTCCGTAATCAACAGCTTTTGCGGGTTTAGGTTCAATGCACCACACGCATGTTTACTTTTCGTCCTCCCGGATACGGGCCGGAAAGACCAGCGGCATTAGCACCGCACAAATGGCCCCAATCACCAGAAAGCCTGGGCTTAGCTGGTAACGGCCGCTTGGGTTGACAGGGCTGTTTCAACGGCACGGGCTGCCATTTGGTGCGCCCCCTTTTCATCAACTTACACAGTGATTGATGTTCTTAAAAGCCTCTCTGCAGGGCTGTACCATCAACTGTTTTTTTACCTGCGCCTGTTGGCGTCCTTGTCAACCAGCTGTTGAACTTTGCTCTGGAGTATCTAACTTAAAAGGCCGTAAACCCGTTGGCGCGGACGCTAACAGGAGCGCAGTTTCACCAGAGTTTCGTGCCGCATCTACCCACCAACTGTAACAAGGCTGCAATCCTCCATGATTTAAACTCAGCACCCGTTGCAAGCCGGGCGACCTTTGAGTTCTAAACCTAACAACATGGAACAACTGAAAAAATAACGCTGGGCACGCAGGATTTGCAAGTGCCTGGGCCTGGGGTTTCTGCCGTTGTTGGTGTTTCGCCCAGCCTGGTGCGTCAGCCCCACCAACAACCCTGGAGTGACTGTGAGCTAATGTAGTTGGGGGACCAACTAACAGAAAACCACGCCGCAGTACTATCACTGGCAAGAAATGTAACCAGATGAGTAGGGTCGCCATGGCTTTCGATACACCATTGCTATTTTGCCAACGGGCAACCTTAAGCCCGAATCAATCTGGTACCATTCTTTGTACGTATATCCACCATGATGCGTACACTCTTTTTTGCCTGTTTTTTTACGGCCCTTTTTTCCTGCAGTAAAAACAAATCAGATGCGGACATGCCGGTTACTGCAGTAGTTGGGACACCAAGGTCTGCTGACTCCAGCAAAACGTACCTGGCTTTGGGCGATTCGTACACCATCGGCCAGTCGGTGGCGATGGAGGGAAGATTCCCGGCCCAAACCGTGGCAATTCTACGGCAGAACGGCCTCCGCGTTGCCGATCCAGTTTATATCGCCCAAACCGGGTGGACCACAAGCAACCTGCAGGCTGCCATCAACACACAAAACCCTGCTCCCACTTATGACATGGTATCGCTTCTGATTGGCGTGAACGACCAGTACCAGCGAATGGACACTGCCGGATATGCTATTCGTTTTACCCAACTACTGGAACGGGCCATCCTATTGGCCAGGGGCAGGAGGGATCGGGTATTTGTACTGTCCATTCCCGATTACAGCGTTACCCCCTTTGTGCCGGCAGCCAGCAAGCAAAGGGTGAGCACCGAAATCGATGCATTCAACGGGATTAATTCCCGGATCACCACTTCCTATGGGGTTAGTTATACCAACATCACCCCTTCTTCCCGCGAAGGTGCCACCAATCCCACCCTTATTGCAGGTGATGGGCTACACCCCTCCGACCTGGAATATAAAAAGTGGGCGGAGCTGCTGGCACCAAAGATCAGGACCTCTTTGCAGTGAGTGAAGTGATCCCGAATCTAAAAAAATGCCTGTTTGTCGGGGCTTAGCGGCAGGCAAGCGCCTGGCTTTATAATGTCGTCCTAGAATAGGGACTGTTCACGCCTCCTGGTGCCCGTAAGACTCCCGGATTGATGCGGGGCATGGGCCGCGGCGTAAAAGAGTTTAACGAAGGAAAGAACGGACGTGAAAAATATAAAGAGTAACCAACAACACGGTTCCCCTAGGCATCCTGCACTGGAAAAGAACATTCACGGCAGCCACCTGGCCGGGGCAACATAAAAACAAAAAAGGGTTACACTTCTGTAACCCTTTTACTTAAGCTCCCCCTTCAGGACTTGAACCTGAGACCCTCTGATTAACAGTCAGATGCTCTAACCAACTGAGCTAAGGAGGAAAATAATATATGTCGAACCAGAGCTTTTGAAGCTCCCCCTTCAGGACTTGAACCTGAGACCCTCTGATTAACAGTCAGATGCTCTAACCAACTGAGCTAAGGAGGAATTTCCCTTTTTGGGAGGGCAAAAATAAGGTTTTTCAATTCTTGTCAAAACAGCAACCCCTTATTTATCAATAAAATTTCAGAAAAAAGCTTTTACCGCTACCACAAGCCCAGAAAAGATTTTGTTTCCAGGCCCACAAATACGCCGTTTTCCCGCAGGGCTACCGGCCAGTGTTTTAGGTAATAGCCTTCGCCCGATACATTGCGGCCATTTTTCATACAAAACTTATATCGGTGCAGCGGGCAAACCACGTTGCCCAGCGCATCAATAAATCCACCCACAAACAAGCCGCTGGCATGCGGGCATTTGGGGGCAAACGCAAAATATTCCTCTTTATACTTTCCAATACACACCCGCTTGTCGCCCGCCAGTACCTCGGCCAGGTTGTTGGGCCCAAACGGAATCTCTGCTATGCTCTCTGCTATTTTTACCCAGTTCTTTTGATCCGCCATTGCATTGAATCCAATTAATCCTAAATGTCCAGGTCAATAGAAAAATTCTGTTTTATACGGGTAGCGGATGCGGTATAGTTCCCGCACCTTATCCAGGATGGTTTTGCGCAGCAGCTCAATATTGGTGCGCTCCAGCGCCGAAATAAAAATGGCGTTGTCGTTAGTGGCCCGTTGCCAGCGTTCTTCCAGGTCGCGCAGGATTTCTTTTTTCGTATCGGCTTCCAGCCATTCGTCAAAAGTGTGCTGCTCGTACAGGTCCATTTTATTAAAAATGGTGATGATGGGCTTTTCAAAAGCATTCAACTCCTGCAGTGTTTTGTTTACCACGCCAATCTGGTCTTCGTAAGTGGGATGCGAAATATCCACCACGTGCAGCAGGATGTCGGCTTCCCGCACTTCGTCCAGCGTGCTTTTAAAACTCTCCACCAGGTGGTGCGGCAGTTTGCGGATAAAACCCACCGTATCGCTCAGCAAGAAAGGCGTGGTTTCGTACACAATTTTGCGGGTGGTGGTGTCCAGTGTTGCAAACAGTTTGTTTTCGGCCAGCACCTCGCTTTTGCTCAGCAGGTTCATGATGGTGCTTTTGCCCACGTTGGTATAGCCCACCAGCGACACGCGGATAAACTCGCCGCGGTCCTTGCGTTGGGTAAATGCCTGCTTGTCTATTTCCTTCAAACGGTTGCGCAGCAACGAAATTTTGTCCCGTACAATCCGGCGGTCCGTTTCAATTTCCGTTTCACCAGGACCCCGGGTACCAATACCGCCACCAAGGCGTTCCAGGTGTTTCCACATACCGCGCAGGCGCGGCAAAATGTATTGATACTGCGCCAGCTCTACCTGCGCCTTGGCCTGGGCTGTTTTGGCCCGGCGGGCAAAAATGTCGAGGATGAGGTCGGAGCGGTCAATGACCTTGATGCCCACTTCCTTTTCAATATTGGAGATCTGCGACCCGTTCAGTTCATCATCAAAAATGAGCAGGTCTATTTCGCGGCTTTTTACATATTCAGCTATTTCCTGCAGCTTGCCCTTGCCCACAAAAGTGCGGCTGTCGGGGTGCGCCAGTTTTTGGTAAAAACGCTTCACGGTTACGGCACCCGCGGTTTCGGCCAGGAACGCCAGCTCTGCCAGGTACTCGTGTACCTGGTGTTCTTTCTGATCTTTCTGCACTACGCCTACCAGTACAGCACGTTCTTCATTATTGATCTTATTCGATTTATCCAGCATATTACTCCCAAAGTTTTCGACGATTAAAAGTACGGATAAAGCAGGCAAAGGCCGGGCCACACAAACCGCAGGTGGAAATGGTGTTGGTGTTGGTTGCGCTTCCCTTTCTTTTTTTACACTTTATTGCTTTTCATTGGGCATATCGGGTCTTTGTGTTTGTCATGCTGAGCGCAGCGAAGCACCTGCGTTTTGCAACGCGTACAATTGCGGCTGACTCAGATCCCTCCTGCGTCGGGATGACAAAGGCGAAAGCGTAAGTGGTGGGCAAAAAGCATTAAAAGCAAAGCGCATAATTTCAGCGGAGGCGTAGGACACTTAGTAGAATCAGTGTCTGTCATGCCGAAACAATTTCGGCATGACAGCTAATAAAAAAGAACAGTTTACTACAGGTGCAAGTGTACAGCACAATAGCGATACAGAACGTACAAGTGTGCGACGCAACGGCAGTCCAATAGCATAACCACAGCCGGCTACATAAAAACAAAACAGCCACTCCGATGGAAGTGGCTGCAGGAAGCAAAAATATATTCAACCCAAAAGACGCTTACAGGCCGCTAACTGTAAGGCCAATGGTAAGCGGGCGGATCTGCGCAGCTACACCTTCCTTAAACAGGGGGGTGGCGGCATACGATCCAAACAGGCTGAAGTTGCCATAACCCACGCGGCCGGTCAGCGAAATACGGTTGCTGTTCAGGTACTGCTTTGAATGAATTTTTTGGGTGTAGTTGCCAACATCATTGCCACTCCTGTTTTCCAGGCCCTTGCCTTTGGTATGGGCATTTACCAGCAGGCCCACCTTTACACCCACGGCCGCTTTAAAGCTCCGGCGGTCGTTCTCGGGGTTGCTGCGAAAGCGCAGTTCAATGGGTGCTTCGAGGTAGGTTGTATGGATCTTGTATTTTTTAAAATGGTTGGTATCGGCCAGGTTGCGAAACTGCAGGTTGGTGGAGGTGCCGTTGAGCTCCACGCTCATTTTGTCGAAAAACACATTATCGGTAGCCACGCCGGCGCCAATGGCGGTGCTAAAGCGCAGGTTGGTTTTGAACGGAAAATCAAACAGGAAATAAAAATTGAATGTGCGGGGCAGGCCACTGAGCCGCAACGAGTCGGGGGCCCCCAGCCAGGTGGTGTGGCCTACCTGCAACATAAAATGATCGTTGGCCCGCGGCAGGGGCACCGTGGTTTTGGGCCGCAGGTTGGTGGTATCGGTTTGGGCAAAAAGAGCCAGCGAAAAGATCATTGCCAGGACAGTAAGCGCGAAATATTTCATATCAGGTGTTAAAAATCAAATGTAGGGGCCATGCCGTTAAGGAAAGGTTAAGCAGCCTCAAAGCCTTTGGCGGTGCAGCATGCGGGCAAAAGTAGCGTATTTGGGGCTGTTGGCGAAAGGGCTTTTAAGCCAGCTGTACCCGCTTAGCCATAGGTAGTGCAGCGGAAACCGACGGACCCCGAAGGCTACATTGTTATTTGGAGATTGCAACCGGCAGTGCAACAACCTTGCCTTTTGCGCATAGGCATCACCGTTTATTAACAGGCATTTAATATCCTCCTTGCCTGCCAGCCAATACATTTGCACCAGCAAAGTATTTTTCTCATGTGAACCTCTGTTTCTACAGGGGTTTTTTTATGGGGCAGCCGTACTGGTGCTTTTGGCCCCTTTTTCGAAACATCATTTTTAAGCCCGGCTTTCCCTATTAGGGGCGCCGGTTGTATATTGCACCTTCCAAAAAACTTTAGGTATGGAGTATAACAGAATTGTAGCGATCACCGGCCTTTCCGGTTTGTTTGAGATACTGAATAGCAAAAACGATGGCGCACTGGTGCGTTCGCTGGCTGATAATTCAACCAAGTTCGTGGCTTCGCGGGTACACAACCTGTCGCACCTCGAAAGCATTGAAGTATATACCATTCGCGATAACGTGAACTTGGCCGATATTTTCCTGGCCATGAAAGGGAGCAGTGAAGCACTGCCCGATGCCAAAGACAACAAGGCCCTGAAGGCTTATTTTGAAAAAGTGTACCCCGACCTGGATTTTGAACGGGTATATGCCAGTGATATGAAGAAAATGGTGAAATGGTTTGAAGTGCTCCGCGATGCCAACGTGGAGATCAAAGCCGCAGAAGGGGAGCCTGCAGAAGAGGATGAACCGCTGGAAACCGAAAATGTACCCGAGCCGGTAAGCACCGAGGCCAAGCCGGAAAAGGCGCCTAAAAAGGAAAAGAAAACTAAAGAATAAAAAGCGGAAAGGAGGAATAAGAGCACCCACTCTTTTGCTCCTTTTCTTTTTTAAGCACTTTTGCCGCTTTTTTGATGATGTAAACCCTAAGCAATATGAACCATACAGCCGATATTCAACAACTGCCGCGTAAATTTTTACCGGCAGCTTTTACTATAACCGACTGGCCCGCACTGGAGCCTTATTTTCAAAACCTGCTCGACCGTCCCATCAACAGCGCTACCGACCTGGAGCAATGGCTGCAGGACCTGAGCGAACTGGAAGCCGTGGTGGGCGAAGACGCCGCCTGGCGCCAGATACGCATGACCTGCGATACTGAAAACAAGGAGCTGGAAGAAGCCTTTAATTATTTTGTGCTGCACATACAACCGCACATGCAGCCCTATGCCGATAAGCTGAACCGCAAGCTGGTGGCAAGCCCGTTCCTGCCTGAGCTGCAGGATGCCGGTTACCAGACCTACCTGCGCACCGTTAAGAAAAACATTGAACTGTTCCGCGAGGAAAACATTCCGCTGCAGGCCGATATTGCTGTGCAGGCGCAGCAGTTTGGCGTGATTTCGGGTAAAATGACGGTGGAGGTTGACGGTAAAGAATATACGCTGCAACAGGCCGCCAAGTTTTTGGAAAGCCCCGACCGCAGCCTGCGGGAATCGGTTTATCGTAAAATTCAGGACCGCCGGCTGCAGGATAAAGAAGGCCTTAACGACCTGTTTAGCTCGCTGGTGGAAAAGCGTACGCAGGTGGCCCGCAACGCCGGGTTCGACAATTACCGCGATTATAAGTTTGTGGAGCTGGGCCGCTTTGATTATACCAAAGAAGATTGCCTCCAGTTTCATGAAGCGGTAAAAACCAGTGTGTTGCCGCTTGTTGATTTTATTTACGACCGCAAACGCCAGCGCCTGGGCCTCGATGCACTGCGTCCATGGGATGTGGATGCCGAGCCCGAAGGCGTGCAGCCCTTGCGCCCTTTTCAAACCGGCGAAGAGCTGACGCAAAAAACCATTGAATGCTTTAAGCGGATGAACCCGTTTTTTGCCGAGTGCCTGCTAAAGATGCGGGAAATGGGCCGCCTGGACCTGGACAGCCGCAAAGGCAAAGCCCCAGGCGGTTACAACTGCCCGCTGCCCGAAACCGGCGCACCGTTTATTTTTATGAACGCTGCCGGCCAAATGCACGACGTGACCACCATGGTACACGAAGGCGGTCATGCCATTCATTCGTTCCTGGCGCATCCCTTGCCGCTGACGGCGTTTAAAGAATACCCCATGGAAATTGCCGAAGTGGCGTCCATGACCATGGAGCTGTTCAGCATGGATTACTGGGATACATTTTTCGACAACGAAGAAGACCTGCGCCGTGCCAAAGAACACCAACTGGAGCGGGTACTCACCATCTTTCCCTGGATCGCTACCATCGATAAGTTTCAGCACTGGGTGTACGAACACCCCACCCATACGCTGGAAGAACGTGCCGAGAACTGGCGCAGGATTGTAAACGAGTTTACCTCCATTGCCATGGATGTAAGCGGGCTGGAAGAGTACCGCCGCTTTGGCTGGCAGCGCCAGTTGCACCTCTACGAAGTGCCTTTTTATTACATTGAATACGGCATTGCCCAACTGGGCGCTATAGGTCTGTGGAAGCAGTACAAGGAAAATAAAGAAGGAGCCGTTCAAAACTATATCAATGCACTAAGCCTGGGCGGCACCCGCACCCTGCCGGAGCTGTATCGCGCTGCAGGTTTGCGTTTTGATTTTTCGCCTAACCATATCAGTGAGTTGATGCTGTTTGTGCAGCAGGAGATGGAAGCCATTACGCGGCCACCGGAGTCTGGTATGGCGTGATGATGATTTCTTGATCTGAAAATTGTGTTATATCAAAAGCGGGATAAACTAATGGCCAGTTTATCCCGCTTTTTAATTTATGTGCACTCCTTATTGCTGTGCCCACCCGTCATTGCGAGGCCATTTAGGACAAAAAAGTTGTTGCGCCGAAGCAATCTCCTGTTACTATTTAAGAAAACAGTTTACTGTTGTTATTTGAGTAAATACGTTCGGTGCTTTTCGGGCTTCTTGCCCGTATTTGGAGATTGCTTCGGCGCACATTAATCCAGCATTTAGCAACACGACGAGGCGCCTCGCAATGACGGGCAACTGCACCGATGATTTGCAAAAATTTATTTTACACTTTCTTCTTTAATTACCTCGCTTGAAGCTGTCTGTGGTGGAATAGTAGCAGGTGTTGAGGTTTGTTCCTGTTGAATTGCAGCTTTCATTCCTTTAAAAGGCGCCGCCATGAGCCGGCCAAAATGTTCGTCGTGTTCGTTGGGGTAATACCGGTCCAGGCCATACCGAATCTGGTCGGGTTCCAGTTTCATAAATGTGCCAAACATGCGGTCCCAAATAGAAAGCACTGCGCCATAGTTGCTGTCGGTGTAAGGCTGCTGCCAGTGGTGGTGCACCTTGTGCATATTTGGAGACACCAAAAAATAACTTAACGCGGTATCGAGTCTGCGGGGCAAATGAATGTTGGCGTGTGTGGCCTGCGTAGCCAGCACCAGGGCTGTTTGAAAGATCATTACTGCATACATGGGGGCACCGGCTACCAGCACCCCTGCTAAAAAGAACACACCGCGCAACACACTTTCAAAAGGGTGGTGCCGCAGGCCGGTGGTAACATCCACATTATTATCGGAGTGGTGAATAACATGAAAACGCCAGAGCGGCGCGGTTTTGTGTTGCACCAGGTGCACCAGCCAGCCGCCAAAAAAATCGAGCACGAAAAAAGAAATAAGGATGGCACCCAGTGTGCCTGCACCCACCCATTGAATAAGACCCCAGTTGTGGGCACGGCTCCAGTCGGAAAGCAGCACAATTACCACTGCAAAACCGGTATGAATGACCAGGTGAATAAGGGTAAAGGAAAAGTTGATGCCGGCGTGGCGCAACTTGTTTCTCTTATACTGCAACGACAGCAGCGGAATGGCCCCTTCGAGGAGCCAGAGCAACAACATGCCGCCCACCAAAAAAGCCAGGCGCTCCAGCGGCCGCTGCTCCAATGAATTGAAGTATTCGATCATATGCAAGCAATTGAAACGCCAGGTAACGAGCAAAAAACCTGTATAGAAAGATAAGATTTTAGGCGCTATTCCTATCCATCCCGCATTGGGAAAAGCATCAAACGATGGAGAACAACTTTGATGCTGCCGACAATTGCCTGTTGTATAAAACCTACCGGGGTAACTCTTTAAAATCGTAGCCGCATGCCTCGCATTGATAAATCTTTTTTACCTCTACTGCCTGGCCGTTGAGCAGCATGCTGGCCAGGGCGCCCAGCCGGCATTTGTATTGTTTGTGCACCGATACGGCTTTCAGCGCATGGGCATGGCAAACGGGGCAGGCAAAATTTTTCAGGTATTGCGCTTCTGCCTCATCCATCAGCGACCAGGCACGTTCGGCATGGGCATGGTGCACCATCAGCTTCATGCCGCCTATGGCGGGGCTCAGCAGCGGGTCTATGGTAACGGTATGTTCGTCTTTGAGGTGGCAGTTGATATGTGCCGATTGCAACATCATCAGCACGATGTTGGCTTCAATATAATTGTCAAAGGTGCGTAGCTGAACGTAATTCATAACTTTCCCTTCACGGCCTCCTGCATTAGAATATTTGGATGGTTCCAATGGCTCTGGTTTAATGGTAGATAACATTGGTTGCTGCCAGCTGCCTTTTGGCAAGTACACAAATTTACAAAGAGGCAGCTTTGCAGGCAGTATAAAAAAGCACCTGCATGAGGTGCTTTCGGGCCGGTGGTGTATGATTTTCGTCAGGGCGGCCTAACTGGTCTGGCCACTCCAAGTGGCCTGACCAGTTAGGCAACGGTCCAGGCCATACCGCCATCTTTTTCGTCTTTTAGCTGTATGCCAACGGCGGCCAGTTGGTTGCGGATGGCGTCGGAAAGGGCCCAGTCCTTGCGGGCACGGGCCTCTTTGCGGATGTTGATCAATACCTGCATCACGCCCTGCAGCTTGTCGTTGCCGGCCGCCGTTTCGGGCCGCAGGCCAAATATATCTTCCACCCACAGCTTCAGCTCCTGCTGCAGCCGGGCAAACGTTGCGGCCGACAGGACGCCCGGCGCAATGGCTTTGTCTTTAATGCCATTGATCACCGGCACCAGCTCAAACATAGACGCCAGCACTCTTGCCGTGCCAAAATCATCGTTCATGTTTTCGGCAAAAGAGTTGAGCAAGCTATCAACCTTTGTTTCCAAATCAGTGTCCGGCTCTATGGTCAATGGTCCATCGTCTATGGACTGTTGCTGCAACCACTCGTATGCCTCCATCAGCCGCTTCAGGCCCCGCTCGGCGCCTTGCAGGGCTTCGTTGCCAAAGTCCAGCGTGCTGCGGTAGTGGGTTTGCAAAATAAAAAAGCGCACCGTCATGGGCGAATAGGCCTTTTCCAGCTCCGGATGGTCGCCGCTGAACAACTCTGTAAGCCGGATGACGTTGTTGTAGCTTTTGCCCATCTTACGGCCGTTGATGGTGATCATGTTGTTGTGCATCCAGTATTTCACCGGGGGTGTATGGTTGCAGATGGTGCTTTGTGCAATCTCGCTTTCGTGGTGCGGAAACTGCAGGTCCATACCACCGCCATGAATATCGAACTGCTTGCCCAGGTATTTGGTGGCCATGGCCGAGCACTCGATGTGCCACCCCGGAAAGCCTTCGCCCCAAGGCGAGTTCCAACGCATGATGTGCTCGGGCGGGGCTGCTTTCCACAGGGCAAAATCAGTCTTGTTGCGCTTTTCATCCTGCCCTTCCAACTCGCGGGTGGTTTCCAGCATTTCGTCTATTACCCGGCCGCTCAGTTTGCCATAGTCGTGGCTTTCGGCGTATTTGCGCACATCAAAGTATACGCTGCCGCCTACTTCGTATGCATAGCCTGCCCGGATCAGTTCCTGTATCATCCCGATCTGCTCCACGATGTGGCCTGTAGCAGTGGGCTCAATGGAAGGCGGTATGGTATTGAACTGCTCCATGGCCCAGTGAAAGAGGTTGGTGTATTTCTGCACCAGCTCCATGGGCTCCAGCTTTTCAATCACTGCTTTTTTCGAGATCTTGTCTTCTGCCTCCCGGCCTTCTTCTTCAAAATGACCGGCATCGGTGATGTTGCGCACATACCGCACTTTATAACCCAGGTAGGTCAGGTACCGGTACACCAGGTCGAAAGTGATGTAGGGGCGGGCATGACCCAGGTGGCTTTCGCCGCTTACGGTGGGGCCGCACACATACATGCCTACGTGGCCGGGCACCAGGGGTTCAAATTTTTCTTTTGCTCTTGAATAGGAATTATAAACGTGCAGCTCCTTCATATTGCGCCAATAGTTGGGAGGGCAAAAGTAGCTATTCGCTGTTAGCAATTGGCTATTAGCTTGGGAAGGATGCCACCAATAGCTTTGAAATAGTAATCCACATCCGGCCAGAGCCGTGTGCTGTATACAACTAACTGCTAATAGCCATTGGCTAACAGCTATTTCTTCATCTTCAAATCCGCTACCAGTGCATAGTGATCCGATAGCTGCCGCACAATACGCTGAAACTGCACTACCTCAAAGCTTTTGCTGGCCAGTATATAATCGATGCGCAGGGTGGGCGAAATACCCGAATAGGTGCGGCCGATGCCAAATCCTTTTTTTAAAAAGGCATCCTGCATGTCCTGCCCGATGGTGTAATAGGTATGTGAGTTGGGCACATCGTTAAAATCGCCGGTAATGATAACGGGGTGGGGGCTCCGCTCCATTTCGGCACGCACCAAAGCCGCCTGATCACCACGGATCACCGCTGCCCGCTTAAGCTTGGAAAAAATACTGCGTGAATTTTCCAACATGCTGTCCTCGCGGCTTTTTATCTCTTCCAGCGATTCGTAGTCTTCTTTTTTAAACTGCACCGACTGCAAATGGGTGGTCATAACGCGGATGGTATCGCCGCCAAAAAGAATGTCGGCCCGCAGCAGGGTTTCCGGAAGCCCGGGTTTGGGAAAAGTAATTTTTGAGGTATCTACAATAGGCAGCCGCGAAAAAATGGCCTGGCCAAACCATTGTTTTCCGCCGTCCTCCATCCAGGTAAAATACACGTAGGGATAAGCTAGTTCCTTTTGTACGTAATTGAGGTTATCGTAATACCTGGGGTCGGTAGAATGGTAAAATTCCTGCAGGCAGAGCACGTCGGCATCCTGGCGCTTAATGATGTCGAGCATTCGGGTTCGCACCCTGCTTTTGTTGTTGTCGTTGCGGCGGAGTTCCAGAAAGCGGGCTACATTCCAGTGCATCACCCTGAGGGTGTCTGGCTGCTTTTGCACTACAAAATCAGGAAGTGGCCGCAGGGTAATAAAGGAAGTGATGGCTTTCCAGCCCAGGCCCATGGCCACCAGCGAAATAAGCATGTAGCGGGGGCCAAAAACAATCCAGAAAAAAATAAAGAAAATCAGCACCACCAGTAAAATGGCAAACCCCAGCCCGAGGAAAGATAAAAACCACCACCGCTCCGGCGAAAGGTAAGGACCGTAACAGGCCAGCAAAAACAACAAGGCAGCTGCAACGTGGAAGAATATGAACGTGTGTTTTGCAAACCGCGTGAAACTAACTGCCATTCCTGCAATTTAAAAGACAATGGGCAAATTTGAAAATGAACGGGTTGCAGGGTGCCTGCATCTTTTTTTGTACACCTTATTTCCTACACCCCGGCAACATAACTAAACCAGCCTTGCATTTTTATAAAAAACAGTGCCCACCTAAAATGTAAAGGACCCCAAAAAAGGGGCCTTTACCAATATCAACAAAATGTTTTGCCGGCGGATTACAACAGGTCTTCCTGGCTGGCACGTTTCAGTATTTCTTTTTCTTCTTCGCTCAACGATTGATAACCTTTTTGATTGATCTTGTCGAGAATGTCGTCGATGCGCTGTTGCGTAACGTTGCTTCGTTTTTTAAAAGGCTGCACATTGCTTTTATAAAACAACTGCGTTTTTATTTCCTTTCCTTTTTTGGGCTTATCGGGGTTGGCCAGGTTGTTGGCCCAGTCGTACACATTGTTCATCCACAGGCTCCAGTCGAAACCTTTACGCAGCGCCACAATGAGCAAAAAGCCGGTGCCTGCGCCGGCCAGGTGCGCAATGTGCCCGCCGGGGTTGTTGTACGGTATGGTAGCCAGGTCAATGATGGCAAACAGCATGGTAAGCACCCATAGCGGTATGCCACCATTAATCATCGGGAAAATGCGGTAGTTGGGTGCCAGCGCAGTGGCGGCAATAGCAATAGCCATTACACCGGCCGATGCGCCAATAGCACTGGCCTCAGACAGGTGTTCGCGCAGGGGCGGCAGCAGGTTGTACGAAAGCATAAAAGCCACGGCTCCTGCCAGTGCGCCATATATAAAAACGGGTATGAGTTTGCGGTTACCGGCCAGGTCTTGAAAAATATAACCAAAGCACCACAGCCACAGCATATTGGCAATGATGTGCCACACGCTGTCGTGCACAATAAAATGGGTGATCAGCGTCCAGGGGCGGGTAATAAAAACCGAAAAATCTGCGGGCAGTGCTACCCAATCCAAAACCTGGTCGTGGTAGATGGGCACGCCTTCTTTTCCGTAGGTAAAATAGTAGATGACCTTAATAAAGGCCAAGAGGACAAAGGTCACCAGGTTAATGGCGATCAGCATTACCAATGAGTTACCGTCATGACCCACTGTAAGCCTGCTTCTGTTTTGTTGTCGGTAATAGCTCATGATGAGAATAAAGTTACAAGAAACAGTCAAAAATTGTTTAATAAAAACGTGCTCTATTACGGTTCCAAATCCATACCATGATGAAACCGGTAGCCACCCCGCCCAGGTGTGCAAAATGGGCAATGTTGTCACCACCGCCAATCCCACCAAAGACGTCGTAGGCGATCAGCAACAGCATCAGGTATTTGGCTTTGATGGGTACCGGGATAAACATCAGCATCAGCGGCGTATTGGGAAACAGGTACGCAAAAGCAGTAAATATGCCCATTACCGCCCCCGAGGCACCCACCGCGTAACTGTAACCTCCCATCAGGTATTGCACCAGCAAGTGAATCAGGGCTGCGCCCAGCCCGCAGATCATATAAAAATTTAAAAACCGCTTGCCACCCCAATACCGCTCCAATTCGCGGCCAAATACCCACAATCCGATCATGTTGAACAGGAGGTGGAAAAAGCTGCCGTGGGTAAACATATGGGTAATGACCTGGTAAGGCGAAAAGCCAGGCGCATCGATAGGAGGCAGGGCCAGGAAACGCATGGTCAAACCCATGATGGGATCGAGCAGCATTTGTGCAATAAACACAACCACGTTTACAATGATCAGGTACTTCACCACGGGAGGTAACGCATCCGTACTATACGATCTGAAATCACTCATGTCTTAATTATTCGTCCTAAGTTTTAACTGCACTACGTTTTCAATATGATGCGTATGGGGAAACATGTCCACCGGCTGCACTTTGGTCACGGTGTATTTTGCATCCAGCAGCGCCAGGTCGCGGGCCTGCGTGGCCGGGTTGCAGCTTACATACACCACGGTGGGTGCCGCTATTTCCAAAATTTTGTGCACCAGCTTTTCGTGCATACCGGCACGGGGCGGGTCGGTAATGAGTACATCGGGGCGGCCATGCTGTGCAAAAAAATCATCGTTACACACATCAATTACATCACCACTAAAAAACAAGCCGTGGTCTATTCCGTTCAATGCCGCATTTTCCCGGGCATCATCCACCGCGGCTTCAATTACTTCCACGCCGATGATTTTTTTGGCACCGCGGCTGCAAAAAATACCAATGGAGCCGGTGCCGCAGTACAGGTCGTACACGGTTTGGGTGCCATCCAGTTCGGCAAAGTCGCGGGTGATCTGGTACAGCTTTTCGCCCTGGCGGCTGTTGGTTTGAAAAAACGATTTGGGCCCGATCTTAAACCGGAAATCTTCCAGCGCTTCCACTACAAAACCTTTTCCTTTGAACACCTGCGGTTCCAGGTCGTGCAGCGAGTCGTTCCATTTAAGGTTGACGGTGTACAGCAGCGTGGTGATCTGAGGAAAGCGGTCCACCAGGAACTGCAGCAGCGGTTTTAGTTTTTTCGGGTGGTCCTCACCCACCACCAGGTTTACCATTACCTCGCCGGTGGTGCAGATGCGTACCTGCATGGTGCGCAAAAAGCCCACATGTGCCCGGATGTCGTAAAAGGTGAGGCCATGCTCCGCAGCGTACTGGCGAATGGCGTTGCGGATCTCGTTGGTGGGTTCGGGCTGCAGCCAGCATTTTTCAATGTGCACTACTTTGTCAAAAAAGCCTTTGGCATGAAAACCCAAAGCTCCCGGGTTTTGTGCTGCCAGTACGGCAATTGCATCCTCCTCACCATCGTTGCGAAACGTAACACCATTGGCCTCCACTTCGGGCTGCGACCACACGCCGCCTTTGAGCAGGCGGGGCCGGGGCGGCGGTTTGCTGGCAGTAAATTCTTTGGTGCTGAATGTATATTCGAGCTTGTTGCGGTAAAAGCGGGTTTCGCCGGCGCCGGCAATGGGCAGGAATTCGGGGAGCTCCACTTTGCCAATGCGTTTCAGCACTTCTTCCACCTGCCGGTGCTTGGCCTGGAGCTGTTTTTCGTAGGGCAGCATTTGCCACTGGCAACCGCCACAAATACCAAAGTGCTGGCAAAAAGGTTCTACCCGTTCTTTGGAGTACTCCCGGATGTTGATCACCTGCCCTTCGGCCCAGTCTTTTTTCGATTTTCCCAGCCGCACATCCACCACATCGCCGGGAACGGCCCCTTCAATAAAAATCACTTTACCTTCCTGCCGCGCCAGCGCCTTGCCTTCGGCGGCGTAGTCCTGCACCAGCAGGCCTTCCAATACAATATTTTTCTTTTTTCTCACGGCTTCAAAAGTACGCCCTTTGCCTTAGCTGCAGGGGGGCGGCAATTGGTTTAAGAGGAAACTAACAACCCTTTTGTAGCAGAGGTGGCCGGATGTATTATTTTTACGAGCCAATTAAACAGTTGACATGTTTAAAGTTTAAGGCTGGCAGTTGTAAACCGCACCTTAAACCTTGAACTTTAAACCTCAAACCCATTCGGTATTCCATGAAGCACCTGCTGTTCTTAAGCCTCCTTGCCACCGCTGCATACACTTCTTCATATGCCCAAAGCAAGCCGGCTGCAAAGCCTGCTGCCACCACAGACGGGTATGAAATTAAAGTAACGCTTAAGCCCCTCAAGGGGGAATACATTTACCTGGGCCACTACTACGGCAAGCAGCTGCCCATTGTAGACTCGGTAAAACTGAACGCGCAGGGCGAAGGCGTTTTTAAAGGCAGCAAAAAACTGGGGGGCGGCATTTACCTCGTAGGCTTTCCCGACCGGGCCCGCAACTTTGAAATACTGGTAGACAAAAACCAGCGCTTTTCGGTAGTGGCCGATACGGCGCAAATGGAAAACCTGCAGTTTACCGGATCGCCCGAAAATGTGGCTTTTCTGGATTACCAAAAAGCCATGGGCCGCAGCGGCCGTGCCATCGATGCCCTAATGCGCCAACGTAGCAGTGCCCCTGCCGACTCGGTGCGCCTGACCGGCGAAATTCAAAAGCTGCAAAAAGAAGTGCAGCAGTATCGCACCGACATCATGACCAAAGATCCCAACGGAATTTTGGCCACCCTGCTCAAGGCCATGCGGGAACCCGAAGTGCCGCAGAACCATCCCGATGCTGCTATAGACTCCCTTTTTGGATACAAATATTACAAAGCTCATTACTGGGATGGTGTGAACTTTTGGGATGAACGCCTTGTGCGTACCCCGTTTTTTGAGCCGCGGCTCGACAAGTATTTTGCGCAGCTGGTGTACCCTGTTGCCGATTCGGTAAAAAAGGAGCTGGACTGGATGTTGGGCTATGCCTCTATCAACGAGGAGATGCAAAAGTTTTTACTGCTCAAATTTGCCAACCGCTACCTCAACCAGCAATACATGTGGGAGGATGCCGTGTTTGTGCACCTGTTTGAAAAATATTTTTCCAATAAAACCTACCCCTGGCTTACCGAGCAGGGCAAAAAAGTGATCACCGACCGGGCCTACAGCCTGATGGCCAACCTGACCGGCAACCCCGCTTCCGATATAGAACTGCCCGGCCTGGATGGTAAGCAAAAATCACTGTACGGCATCCAGTCGCCTTATGTGCTGGTAACCATTTGGGACCCCACCTGCAGCCATTGCAAAGAGGTGGTGCCCCGCATCGACAGCCTGCATGCGGCTAAATGGAAGGCACAGGGCGTGGCGCTTTTTGGCATGGCCAAAGAAAGCGAAGGCACCCGCGATACCTGGCTGGACTTTATCAAGGAACACAAGCTTTCCGACTGGACGCATGTGTATTACAGCCGTGCATCGGAAAAGGCACGTGCGGATGCAGGCACGCCCAGCTACTCGCAACTCTACGACGTACAAAGTTTTCCAACCCTTTATTTGCTCGATAAAGACAAACGCATCATTGCCAAAAAACTAACCGAACAACAGGTAGATGAAATTTTAGAACACCGTCGCAAAGGCGGAAAATAGGAACAGACGACAGACGATGGACAACATAAGTCCCGTCGGCTGTCGTCCATCGTCTATAGTCCATAGTCCCTACAACCTTCTTATGAAAAAACTGCTTATCCCCGCATTGCTTTTTACCGCCCTGCAAGCGCCGGCGCAAACGTTATTTACCATTGGCAACGACAGCATTCCGGTGCAGGAGTTTATGTATGCGTACCGCAAAAACAATGGAGGCGGACATTCGGCAAAAGCCCTGCACGATTACCTGCAATTATACATCGCCTCCAAGCTAAAAATAAAAGAGGCCCGCAGCCGTGGCTACGACACGATGCTGCAGTTTCGTACCGACTTGGAAGCCCTGAGGGCACAGGTAATGCCCGGTTACCTCAACGATCCGCAGGGGGTGCGGCAGCTTACCGAAGAAGCATTCGACCGGTCGCAAAAAGACCTTAAAGTAGCCCACATCTTTATTTCGGCACGCAATGCCGCCGGCGATGTGGATACGGCTGCAGCTTTGCAAAAAGCTACCGACGCCTATGCCCGGCTGCGCAGCGGAACACCTTTTGCGCAGGTAGCCCGCCAGTTTTCCAACGATCCATCGGTTGCCTCTAATGGCGGCAGCCTTGGATACATTACCGTGTTTTCGCTGCCTTATGAATTGGAAAACCTGGCATATGCTACAACCCCAGGCGCCATAGCACCGCTACACCGGTCCGCTGCAGGATATCACATCCTTAAGGTGGAGGAAACACGCAAAGCCTTTGGGCGCATGCGGGCTGCGCAAATTTTACTTGCCTACCCGCCCGAAGCCGGTGCAGCAGAAAAGGCAACGCTTCGGAAAAGGGCCGATTCTATTTATGCAGCCATAAAAAAAGGGGCCTCATTTGAAAGCCTCGCCGAAAAGTGGAGCAACGATCCCATATCGGCCGGCGCAGGTGGGTTGATGCCCGAATTTGGCGTAGGTCAGTACGATCCCGTTTTTGAAAAAGCCGCTTTCGGGCTGGCAAAAGATGGCGCTGTTACTGCACCATTCGAAACCGTGCATGGTGTGCACCTGGTAAAAAGGGTTAAAAGAACACCTCCATTTGCCGAAAAAAGCGAAGCTGCCCTGCAGGCCCTGCGCGATAAAGTACAGGCCAGCGACCGGATGGAAGCTACCAAAGACCTGCTGCTTCAGAAGGTATTGCAGCAAGCCGGGTACAAAGCGCCGCCCCAGGTGCTGCTGGCGGCACTGGAGGCCAGAACCCGGCGTACGTTGGCCAAAACAGCAGGTGCCGATGAGCTCAGTGGCACTGCTGTTTTGTTTCGGCTGGGCGATGAACCCTATACGGTAGATGACTGGTTGCCGTATGCACAAAATTTCCATGTAAAAGAAGACGGCAGTGGTGATAAGCCTTTTGTCCAATTGTGGCAGGAATATGTGGCGGCCCAGGCCATGGAGCATTACTCCCAAAACCTGGAAACGTACAATGATGATTTTCGTAACCAGATGGCCGAGTTCAAGGAAGGCAACCTGTTTTTCGAGATCATGCAGCGCGAATTATGGACGCCGGCACAGGCCGACAGCATAGGGCTGCGCCGTTTTTACGAAGCCAATAAAGCCCGCTACCGCTGGAGCCGCAGTGCCGATGCAGTACTTTTTTACGCCACCAATGCCACCGATGCACAAAAGCTGGCGGCGCAGGTGCAAAAGGCCCCTGCACAATGGCGGCGGCTGGCTGCACAATATGCTGATGCTGTTACCTCCGATTCGGCCCGCTTTGAATGGAGCAGCCTGCCCGGTGCGGCCGCCCTGCCTTTTAAACGGGGTGCGGTAAGCAAGGTGCAGGTAACCGAAGGAGACAGCTCAGCCACCTTTGCGCTGGTTTTGCAGGTGTACCAGCAGCCGGTGCAGCGTAGTTTTGAAGAAGCCCGTGGGGTGGTGACCAACGATTTCCAGGCCGAAAAAGAGCGGGAATGGCTAAACAGCCTGCGGCAGAAATACCCGGTTTGGATCAATGAAGCAGCGCTGAAGCGGCTGGAACAGATGAAGTAGGGAAGAATAACGAACAGACGAATAAGGAACAGAAGAATGATGAAGTATGGGAAGAATATCGAACAAGGAACAAGGAATGTCGAATGACCAACGGAACAGCCAATGGAGAATTGTTATTGAATTATTGGATTATTGATTATTGGTTGCGCTGGTGTGAATAGAGCTTGATATGTAAAAAGCCATGGTCGTTTCCATAAAAATGCAGGGTCAATCAATAATGGGCGTAGCCCACAACTGTTGGTAGCCGAGCCCAGCAAATGAGTAATGTTGGGCATAGCCCAACCCCAAAATATGTTTGCGTTTCATTAACACCCGTTACACCACACTGGGTTGATCCCTGATCAACGGAGTAAAGAAATTGGGACTTTACAATTTACTACTTACGGGTTTGGGCGTAGCCCAAACTTCTTCCCTCGCCCTTGTTGCATCCCATCAAATAACAAATAATCCAATAATTAATAATTGGCTGATCCCTCCTTCTGTTCAACATTCCTTGTTCCTTGTTCGATATTCTTTTAAAACTTCCTCTGTTCAACATTCCTTGTTCGTCTGTTCGTTATTCAATTCCTCCATCACCTGCTAAAAAAACAAAAGCCCAGCCATAGGGTACGGCGGGCTTTGTTCATCCATCCTTGTTGCGTCCAAATCAGGCGTTGAGTAATTTGCTTCCGTGCAGGTAACTCTTCGAAGGATGGTAAATAAATAAAACGGATCCGTTTTTAATCGTGTTGATCACCTCTGCCGACTCGGCCTGGGGTACCGCGGGGCAGCCAAAGCTGCGGCCCATGTAGGGCGCCTTCAGGCGGTGCGAACCAATATAATCGGCGCCATGCACCACAATGGCACGTTCTTCAGCCTTGTGGTTGATGCCCAGTTCCTTGCCCTCGAGGCGCAGCGACAAACCGTGTTTGCCCGTATACGTGCCTTTGGTTACAAAAAAGCCCAGGCTGCTTTGCAACGATTCGGGGGTGTTGGAAAAATTGTTGGCATACTGCAGGCCGGTGTTTTTGCCATGCGCCACATAGGTGTTCTTCAGCACCTTAAAGTTTTTTACATCAATGATGTACAGGCGCTTTTTAAACGAAGACTGGCTGAAATCGCAAATGGAAAGCAGCGCATCGTTTTTAATGGCACCCTTATCTTTTAAATTAAGATATCCGGTATAGGCATACTGCAGGGCATCGAGGGAAAGACCCAGTTGATCCAGTTGCAGGCTGTCGAACAACTCGGTGGCGGCAGCGGCAGCAATGCTTTTATTATCTAAAGTGGAAGTATAGGCAGCGGCAACAACTGCAACCGGGGCAGCTGTTCTTTTGGGGGCGTCCTCACTGCCGGCTTTCAGCGCAGGGAACAGCGAAGCTGCAACCGCTACGGTAGAAAGGAGGATGGGCAGAAACTTTTTGCTCAAGGCTTTAGGTTTTTAGGATTATTGGAACGCCGACGGTGTGAAAGTATAAAGCTGTCCTTGTTCCAAAAAATATTTTCAGGCAAAACTTGGTCATTTTCAATAAATTAAGCACAAACACGCGGGGGACTCAGGTGTTTCCACTTAAACCAATCGTAATTGTACTCCGTTTTTTATTTGAAAATGAAAGCTGGTGACTTAAAAGCAGGACTGCTTTTTTGGTAATGCAAATGTCCGCATTTTGCCCCAAACAAGAACACAACAAAATCTAAAATATTGTTTAAGTAGCAGAAAATCAATGTAATGGTAAAGCTTGTTTCCGCATTTTTGTTGGCTTTTTGCCCCACCACAATGCCTTTTATTTTACCCGCCGGCTTTCCCTTTTTTTGATAAAAAATTCGGAAGAGTAAATGCGCAGCAGCAGTATGAACATGGAAATAAGGAGCGGCCCGAAGATGATACCGATAAATCCAAACAACTGAATGCCTGCAATAACACCAAAAATGGTAATGAGCGGGTGGATATCGCCCAGTTTTTTGTTGAGCACAAAGCGAAAAAGGTTATCAACCAGCCCGATGAGTAAAAAGCCCCACAGGCCCATGGCAATGCCGCGGCCTGTTTCGCCCTGCACGAGCAGCATAATGGTAAGGGGTACATATACCAGCGCGGCCCCTACCACCGGCACCATGGCCGAAACGCAGGTGGCCACAAACCACACAAAAGGCTCGTCGATGCCGATGATTAAATAGCCCACCAGGCCTACCAGCCCCTGGATCAGGGCAATAAGCGGAATGCCAATGGTATTGGTCACCACGTTGCGGCGCAGCTCGTTGCCCAGCAGCTCCACATTGCCGTCTTTTAAGGGAATGTATTCGTACAGGGCGTCTTCCATGCGGCGGCCGTTCACCAGCATAAAATACAGCACAAAATACATGACGGAGATAATGGTTATGGTATTGGCCGTAACACCCAGTACCTTGGGCAGAATGCGGCCCAGGTAAGGCCCCAACTGGTTGATGGCATTGGGATTGATCAACTGGTAACCGATCTTTTGGTGTATTTCGGCCGCCATTTTTTTAATGGAAGTCAATACTTCGCCCGAGTGGGTAACCACGTAGCTGATCTTGGAGTACAGGATATTGCCCAATAGCCCGATGGGCACCAGAATCACGAAAAAAGAAAGGAGCATAAGCACCCAGGCAGCGGTGGCAGGGCGCCATTTTCGTTTTTCGGTGAGGTAAAACATGCGGTCGCGCATAATGATGTAAAACGTAACCGCACCCAGCAGCGCCGAAAGGAAAAATGCCAGTTCGCGAAACAGTACGATGCCTAGGAAAAGAATAAGGACGATAAAAAATATCTGCCGCAGCAGGTTGGAATCGATGGTGTTGTTGGGGTTCATAAACTGATCCGTAAGCCGGAATAGTGAAAGTACAAAAAATCGGGCCGGGGGTTAGGGTGGCAGATTGTGTTGAAAGCAATAAGGTTTAAAATCTGGAACGTACACTATTGTTCGCCAAACTGCTAAGAGATTATAATAATTGGCCCAGCGGGTAAAGAAGCCTGGGTTAAGTATTCATGCAATTTTGGAGATAGTTTGGTTAATTCTGCATAAGTATTATTCAGGGCCGAAAGCACGAAAACAGCAATGGAATATTGCTCAAAATTTTGTTGGTGTTGCAGGTTTTTGTCGAAGGTTAGTAAGCATGAAAACCATTTTCTACCATACGTTGCAGCAGTTGCCCGTTTTTAAGGCCATTCCATTCTTGATCTCTGACAGTATATATTTCGTGGTCTGCAAAGTCTGCTTTAAGACGCTTGGGTAGGTTCTCATCAAGCAGCAATCTCATACAATTGTGCAATGTTTTTGGCAGTTAAAAGCTTATTGGCAACTTCAAGTATTCTTATTGCCTGTTCTTTGCTTACAGTAGGGAAATCCTCTAAAAACTCTTCCAGCGAAGCACCCGCTTCTAGGTGATCGAAAAGCGTTTCCACTGGAACCCGGGTGCCTTTGAAAACAGCCTGTCCTCCCAAAATCTCCGGGTCAATGACGATGAGGTCTTTTAGTTCCATATTATGAAGTTATAAAATAACAAGGCCCGACTTAAATGAAAGGCTCTGCTAAGATTAAGCAGAGTTCTATTCGTTGGCATTATTCTTAATTCCCTTTTCTTTTATGTGCTTGGTGAGGGCTTCTAGCTTCAACACCTTATCATATTCGCTCTTTACCTTTCCCAACTTGCAATCTTCAGTTATTAATTTTAAAAAACCACTGAAGTCAGAGTTTTCAGTCACTAACCGGTTAACTGTATCCCAATCTATTTCAATATTTATCCTTGCAGGAAAAAGTATTTCACTCTCATAAACATTTTCTGCGTTGAGTTTTATAACACCTATTCCGAATGCGTTATTCAACCTTCTAATTTCGTCCCTTAAAGATGGGTCATCATCTAGGTTAAGTGTTACAAGATAACCTTCATTAGCCCAGCTCGAATTTGAAACAGCTTGAAAGTAAGCTTGCCTTAAGTTTAAAAAGTTCACATTCACTTTTAATTCAAAAGAGAATAATTTGATTGAACTTATCGAAAGGTGGCTTTGAATATCTAAAGTTTCCTGTTTGTAATCTCTAAATGGGAAATAAACTCCGACAATATCAGGATGTAGCCATTCATTTTGCCCCTTTGTATTCTTCAAAGAGCTTTCATGGAAGATTGTCTTGACGTTAGCTTTAAAATGTGTGTCTGCGTAAACATATGCTGCAAGTATGGGATGTAAATCTCTTTCATGAAACCTTTTGAATTCCGATTGCTCCTTTTTTGCAGTTTCTGTATCCTTTTGTTTTTGAAGTTTTTCCAGATCAGTTTTTGGAACAAGTTTTCTCAAAAAGAATTGTGCTGGCCTTTCACTGGTCTGAATTATCGAGGAATTTTCTCCTGCACGTTGGATGTCAGTATAACAATATGCGCCGATTGTTGCCCAAGGAGTTTTACCACTGGTTACGAAATCGCCAAGGGTCCTAAGCTCATTAGCTTTGTCCCAAATCTCTTTTGGTGATAGGGGAGTTCCAACCTTTTCAATGGTCTGTTCAATTATATCCCAGAATGTTGTTTTTGCCATATTAGTTTTGGTATCACTTTATATTGCCTGCTTATTCAAATATAAGTACCAGCCTGTTCCATCAAAGGAAGTCCTCTAAATCTTCTTCATCTTCCACTTTCCTTTCTTAAACAATATAAATGCAGCAATGGCGATAGCCGTCTCCGCCACAGGAATGGCGATGAACACACCCATCGGGCCCATGTTCAACACGATAGCCAGCAGGTAAGCCAGCGGAATCTGAAAGGTCCAGAAGCCAAAGAAATTAATGATGGTGGGTGTTTTGGTATCGCCTGCACCATTAAATGCATTGGCCATTACCATGCCCACACCGTAAAAAATATAACCCAGCGAAATGACCCGTAAGGAAAGGGTTGCATAGCGGGCCACCTCGGGGTCCTTGTTCATAAAGCCCACTATGCCTTCGGCAAAAATCAAAAACACAGCCGTCACCATAGCCATGAACACTGCACTGAAGCGGGCGGTTTGCCACACGCTTTGCTCTGCCCGCTGCGGGTCTTTTGCACCCAGGCTTTGCCCTACCAATGTAGCCGCAGCGTTGCTAAGACCCCAGGCAGGCAACAGAAAAAACATTACAATGCGGATGGCTACACCATAACCGGCAAAGGCTGCATCGTTCTCAAAAGAAGTCATGATGCGGGCCAGGAAGATCCAACTGGCAGATGCAATAAAAAACTGCACAAAGCCTACCCACGAAATAGCAAACAAGGACCGGATAATGGGCCAGTCGAGCCGGAAATGCCGGGCATGCACCTGCAGTATTTTACCGCCCTTTCGCAGGTGGTATATTTGGTAAATAACGCCAATGCTGCGCCCCGCCGCAGTAGCCATGGCCGCACCCGACAATCCCCAGAAGTAAATAAGCAGCGGGCACAACACAATATTGCAACCGTTGGCCAGCCACAAAGAACGCATGGCAATGGCTGCATTGCCTGCCCCGCGGAATACGCCATTGATCAGGAACAAGAGCAGGATGGATATGCTGCTGCCAAACACAATGCGGGTATAAGGCACGCCCACTTTCAGCACGCCTTCCGATGCGCCCATCAGCACCAGCATTTCCCGGGCATAAACAATACCCAGTACCGTTACCACCAGGGCCACCATAACGCCCAGGTTAATGGCTTGCGCACCGGTATGCGATGCTGCATCGCCGGCCTTTTCGCCTACACGGCGGGCCACCAGCGCAGTAGCCCCTACACTAAAGGCAATGGCCGCAGAATACAACAGCGTCAGCACGCTTTCGGTAAGAATAACGGTGGATACCGCTTCTTTTCCAAGCCGGCCCACAAAAAAGATATCCACTACGGCAAACACCGATTCCATCATCATTTCAAGAATCATGGGAATGGCCAGCATAAAAATGGCCCGCCGCAGGCTGCCGCTGGTAAAATCGTGGTCTTCGCCACGCAGGGCCTGTTTAATAAGGGAGGCCCAATGCGCAGCTTTTTGCCTGCGCACTACTATTTGCGTCATAAAAAAAGTCGTTGGTTGTAAACAAATGAGAAGGCAACAGGTGCGGACACCCGTAAATCAGCAGTTGGGAAAAAAAGGTCTTTGCAGGTAAAGACCTAGAAGGAGGACTTCATGGTTCGTAGCATTAAGGGGGCTAAAGTAAATAATGTTTTCATATGTGCGGCGGCACTTTTCCAAAAAACATTATTTGGGTGATGAACGGCAGCTATCCGCACATCAGCCGGTAAGCGCCTGCAGGTACTGGTCTATGAATTCCTGTTTTTGCCTGCGCCGATATTGCATCACAAACCGTGGGTGGGGCACCGGAATGATCTCCTGAAACCAGCCATGCTGCCCGTTCCACCGCAGCAGGTGTTTGTAATTTTTTTCGCCGCCAATACAAATGCACCGATGGCGATGCACCCCGAAATCTACCAATTGTTGTACGCTGTCCACAATAAAAGGCTCCACTGTTTGCAAGAGGGCCTTGTCGTCGTAATAGTTTAGATTTTTGCCGCCCTGCACAAAACCCAGCGGGCACACCGACCCGATAAATACATTTTTATAAAAGGGGGTGGGACCGCCATAGGCGTTGATCATGTCATAAATAAACTCCGCCGACAGTTCACTTTGGTCCCTGAACGGATGCTCGATGCCGCATTGTTCGGTAAGCTGCCGTGGGGCGGTAAAGTTGACGCCTGTAACGCCGGCACCAAACCTTCCGGGGTTGATGCCCAGCATCAGGGTGCGTTTGCCGTTGTCGGCAAAGAACCGCTCGAAAAAGCGCCGCGATGTTTCCCGCACTTCGGCATGTTGTTGCGGATACAGGCATTCAATGCCATGGGGCAGTGGTTGGGGAGGGCGCAACTGCAGGTAATATTGTTGTAAAAACTGAGCCCATGTTTTCATATAGTAGCCCTGCCATAAGGGGCAGCAGGCACAATATACCGAATGTGGTTTTGGATAAAAGGCATCATGCTATACGTGATAAAAAAGACCCGAAGCATGATAATGGATCACTGAAACCTTATTTAGGAAGCTCAGCGCTGAAATGGGCACCGGTAGCGGCTTGCCACTTGTAAAGCATATACTCCTGTAAACACAATATAGCTCCATTTGGCCCAACCTAAATTTAGCTTTGAAAGAGCACGCCACTTACGGTTGCTGATGACGACCTATGATCAAAGACGGCATTTTTAAAGCAATTTGTATTCCGTTGGTGGGAGTAATCATTCCTTGGGCGGGTCATTTGCTTTGTTGCCCGCAGCCCACAACAACCCGCTTATTGGTAACCTTATTGTTTTTTGCCATGGTTACATTGGTGGTGTGGCAGTCCGTTGCGGTAATGATTGCACGGCTGCGAACAGCTTCCTTTTTGCGGGTGGCATTTGCCCGCAAAATATTGGTGCTGTCGGTGGCTTCCATGCTGCTTTCCTTTGGGTTGGGCTTTGTGGCCAGCGGGCTATGGCAAAAACTGGCCTTGAACGAATTCAATATTTCGGTTACGCTTACCTGTGGGGCATTATATGCCAGCCTGGGGCTGCTGCTGGCACTCCTGTACGAAGCTATTTTTTTATCTAAAGAGCGGGAGCTGGATGTAAAGATCGTGGACCAGCTCGACCGCGAACGGGTACAGGCCGAGATCACTGCCCTGAAAGCAGAACTGGATCCGCATTTTATTTTCAATGCACTTACTACCGTATCGCACCTCACCGGTGAAGCACCGGAAACGGCCCGTGCCTTTACCCAAAAACTGGCGCAGGTATACAAGTATTTTCTCATCAACAAAGACCGGGAGCTGATTTCGCTGCACGACGAGCTAAGGTTTATCGAAGATTATTTTTACCTGCTGCAAATACGGTACGATAACGGGGTGCGGCTGCACCTGCACCTGCCCGGTGCACCAGATACAGCTATGATTGTGCCGTGCTCATTACAATTGCTGGTAGAAAATGCGATCAAGCACAACCGGTTTTCGGAGCGGGAGCCCCTCAACATCTGTGTAAAAGTAGTGGGCGCCAACGTGGTGGTGCAAAACGAACTGCGCCGGCACCCTTTTGCCGTGGAAAGCACGCATATTGGCTTGCCACACCTGCGGCAGCATTACCGCCTGCTGTGCAATCTCGATATCGTGGTACAGGAAACCGAACAATTCTTCAGCGTTACATTACCCTTAATCAAACAACAAAACCTATGAACCGAATTGTTATTATTGAAGACGAGCAAGCCGTGAGTGCCGAACTGGTACGCACCCTCAATCACGTGGCTCCCGATGTGGAGGTAGCAGCCGTGCTGCCCAGTATTGCCCAATCGATGCACTACCTTTCACAGCATCCGGCACCCGACCTGATCCTGAGCGATGTGCAGCTTTCAGATGGTATTTCATTTCATATTTTTCAGCAGGTGGCCGTAGCGGCACCGGTTATTTTTATTACCGGGTACGACAAGTTTATGCTCAGTGCCTTTGCGCACAACGGCATCGATTATTTATTGAAACCGGTATGTCCCGAAGACCTGATGAAAGCCCTGCAGAAATACCGCAGGCTGCAGCACCATTTCAATTCGCGGCAAATGGTGGCGCCCTTGCTGGGACAACTGGGTGCCAAAAAGCGCAACCGTATTCTGGTAAAACGCGGTGTGGAATATGTGTCGCTGCCTTGTGCCGATGTGGTGCTTTGCTACACCGAGAACAAGCTGGTATATGTGCTGGATAAATGCGGCAAAAAATACCTGGCCGACAAGAACCTTGGAGAGCTGGAAAGCGAACTCGATAACCAGATGTTTTTCCGGGTTAATCGCCAGTACATTGTCAACATCAATTTTATCCGTTCGTTCAAATCGTATGAGCGGGTAAAACTGCAGGTGGAACTTACCCTGCCCGATGTGCCGCATGTAGTAATTGTAAGCCAGGAAACGGCGCCTGAATTCAGGAAATGGATCGCAGGAACCTAACGCCAAACATTATATCAATAAAAAAGCGGCACCTTTACAGTGCCGCTTTTTTATTGTCCATGGTCCATGGTCTATCGTCCATGGACCATCGTCTTTTTACGCTTTGCGCAGCCGCTTAACGTAACTCAGGTGTCCTCCGGAGCTGGACTCGATAAAGGTCCAATGTTTTTGATCTTCCAGGATGATGTGGTACTGCAGGCCTTCAGGGGAGGTGATTTCAGTTACACCGTAAATCTTTTTGGTAGGGTGTTGTTTTTTTACATTGCCGATAATGAACAGGGGCAGTCCGTCTTCATTATAGTCGCGCCGCATATGCATCATATTGCCTTCAAGGTCGTATTGAATGCGGCACTGCACCTGGTTGTGCACAAACAATACTTCATAACCGTTTTGGCGGTCGTACCACTGCACCTTACTGGCTGTAGGAAAACTTTCGCGGAATAGCTTTTCTACCGATTCATCTACTGCGGGTGTATGGGCAAATGCACTTGCCGAAATAAATAGTGCTGCTGCTAAAAGAAATTTTTTCATGTCCGGGTGAATTGAGTGTTAGCAATAATGTTTCTTGTTGCTACTAAATTACCTGCTTCAGTCCCGGTATCCATTCGTTTTTGCACCAACGGCAAGCGGTTTTGCAGCCATGCTTCACCAGGAATGAATCACCTTTTTCCCAAACCTTATTTGCATGGCCCCAAGCCCGTAAAAGTGGTAATAAACAATGACGGCGGTATGGACGGCAAGCGCTGTTAAATATGCTTAACAGATGCCATCCGGCAGGATGAGCGGTAAAGCCAATTGTGAATGGTGAGTGGTGAATCGTGGATGGGAAGTATTGCATTAGAATGGAGCAATGCTGCCCGCCAGTTGCCCCACGTATTTTAATGGTATCGCCATTCGCCACTCACCATTCACTACTCCCACCCAAGGCCTGTTTCTCCGGCTTCAGTTGTTTTCTTTCACGCCTCGGTAAATAAGTGCTTCAGGCACGTCAGCAAAACAATGATTTTCCTTGTCCTTTTTGCAACACACATTAAATCATTGTTATGCGGAATTTGTTTACCCTTTGTTTTTGCATGTTGATCAGCCTGATGCTGATGGCGCAGCAACGAACCATCAGCGGCCGCGTTACCGATAGCAATGGCAACCCCATTGGTAGCGTAACGGTAACGGTGCAGGGCACCAACATAGCCACCCAAACCGCTGCCGATGGCAGCTTCTCGCTGCAGGCCGCAACCGGAAACACCCTTGTTTTTTCTTCAGTAGGTTTTACCACGCAGCAAATGCGGGTAGCCGGCGAAAACACGGTCAATGTTTCGCTGCAGGCCCAAAGCGGACAGCTCAGCGAAGTAGTGGTAACAGCACTGGGTGTTCGCCGCGAACGGCGTGGACTGGGCTATGCCATTGAAGAAGTTAAAGGCGAACAGCTCACCAAATCGAACAACACAAACCTGGTAAACAGCCTCAACGGACGGGTAGCAGGTTTGCAGGTAGTTTCCAGTGGCGGTGCGCCGGGGCAGGCTGCCCGCATTACCATCAGGGGCGGGGCCAAATCCATTACGGGTAACAACGAGCCGCTGTTTGTAATAGATGGCATACCGGTTTCCAACGCCAACGACGGCAGTGGCGGTTATACCGAAGTGGAAGGCGTAAGTACGCCCAACCGGGTGGCCGATGTGAATGCAGAAGACATTGAATCCATTTCCATTTTGCGCGGCATTGCTGCATCGGTGCTGTATGGCAACCGGGGTGCCAACGGGGTTATCCTCATCACTACCAAATCGGGGCGGGGCCGGCAGGGCGCACCGGTCATTACCTTCAACAGCACCACCGGTTTCGACAATCCTTTAAAGCTCCCCGATTTTCAAACCTCGTTTGCCCAGGGCGGCAACCCGGCTACCTACCAGGAAGGCGGCTCCCGGTCGTTTGGCCCACGCATCCAGGGACAAAAGGTTTTCAGCAATGCCGTTGGCGATAGCATTACCCTGCGTGCCTTCGATCCCCGCGCCGATTTTTTACAAACCGGCGTTACCATCAACAACAACCTTTCGGTGGCACAATCGCGGGAAAACGTAAACTATTTTTTGTCGCTGGGACATTCGCGCCAGCAGTCCATTGTACCCAACCAGGATTATAACAAAGCCAGTGCCCGCCTCAATGTTTCCAACCAGGTAACCACCCGGTTGAATGTAGGCCTCAACCTCAATTACATCCGCACCTGGGGCGATGTGCCCTACCTGGGCCAGAGCGGCAGCAACCCGTTCTTTGCCCTGTTCAACATGCCAATTTCCTGGGATGTAAACCGCTATGGTTATGTGCGGCCCAACGGCACACAGATCAACTTCCGCGGCGGCTCGTTTGATAACCCATTGTGGACCGCAAACAAAACGTTTTTTAACACGCAGAATGACCGCATGATCGGTGCGTTGACCCTTGGGTATAAACTCACCTCCTGGCTCGATCTTACTTACCGCCTTGGCCTGGACCAGCTGAATGATGACCGCAAATCTTTTCGGGATATCAATACCGGCAGTTATCCTAACGGCGCCTTGTACAACGATAATATCAACCGCCAGGAAATCACTTCCACTTTCCTGCTCAACATCAACCAGCGTTTGAGCGAAGACTTTGGTATAGCCTTTACGGGTGGGCAGGATTTTAACCAGCGGCGGTTGAAAAATTATACCCAAACCGGTACCTCCCTTATTTCGGCAGGCATACCGCACATGAACAACGTGGCTTCCTTCGATCCCAACTATGAGTTTACAACACTGCGCCGCCTGATTGGTGTTTTTGGCGACCTTAAGTTTGACTACCGCAATATGCTGTACCTGGGACTTACTGCACGCAATGAGTGGTCGTCTACGCTGCCGCAGCAAAACCGCAGTTATTTTTATCCTGGTGTCAACGCTTCCTTTGTATTTACAGAAGTTATCAATGGAAGCAAAAATGTGTTGTCGTATGGTAAGGTTCGTGCGGGCTTTGCACGATCTTCCAGAGATCCCAACCCGTACCAGGTAATCAATTATTTTGTGGTGCCGGGCAATACCGTGGCTGCAGGTTATGGCGATGGATTTGTAAATGCCAGTGCACCGGTTTCCTTTCCCTTCAACGGCGTTGCAGGCTATACCACCAGCAACATCATCAACAACCCCAACCTGAAAGCGGAAACCACTTCCGAAGTTGAAGTGGGTACTGAGCTGCGCTTTTTCCGCGACCGGCTGGCGCTGGAAGCCACCTGGTTCAGCAACAAGAATGATAATGGAATAGTGCCATTGGATATTTCGCCGGCAGCCGGCGCCACCAACTTTGTGGTGAACTCCGGTGTAACACGGGTAAAAGGCTTCGAGGTAAGCCTGAATGCCACGCCGGTGCGTACCCGCAACTTTGGCTGGAACTCTACCATCACCTTTAGCCGCATCCGGTCCAAAGTAGAAGAAACCTATCCAGGTGTGGACCAGATCTATCTCGGTGGCTTTGATGGCAACCCCGCCATATTTGCGGTAAAAGGCCAGCGCTATGGATCTATCATTGGAACAGCTTACCAACGTGATGCAGCAGGCAACATATTGGTGGATGATGATGGCTTTCCCTTGTTTACCGATGGGGAGAACCTGGGATATATAGAACCCGACTGGACCGGGGGCTTGCGTAATTCGCTTACGTTCAAAAATTTCACTTTCGACTTTTTGATCGATACCCGCCAGGGTGGCTATATATACAACGGCACCGAAGAACTGCTGGACTTTTACGGCGTTACTAAAAAAACAGAAAGCCGTGAGGAAGATTTCATTTTTCCGGGAATGCGGCAAAGTGATGGCAAGCCAAATGAAACCGTAGTAATACGCAATGCCACCTGGTGGAGCTTTGCGCAGGGTAATGAAGAATATGTATATGAAAACAATTGGGTGCGGCTGCGTGAAGCCAACCTAAGCTACAATTGGAACCTGCCCAACAGCAAATCAATCAAGAATGTGGTAGTGGGTGTGTACGGCCGCAACCTGTGGCTGCATACCGATGTACCGCATGTTGATCCGGAGTCCAGCTCTTTTGGTACCAACAACGGGCAGGGTGCCACACGCATGTCGTTTCCCACATTGCGCAGCGTAGGCTTCAACGTAAAACTGGTTTTTTAAAAATATTAATGCATTCAGCATGAACCGATTTATAAACAAAGGGGTTGCAGCCATTTTACTGCTCATCATGGCAACAAGCTGCGAAAAGACCCTTGATATCAATAAAGACCCCAACTTTCCTACCGAAGTAGATAAGCGCCTGTTGCTACCCGCAGCGCAGGTACAACTGGGCTACACGGTTGGCGGCAGTGTTAACCGCATTGCAGGAAACATTGTGCAGCATTATGGCGGCCACCGCAACCAGCCACTGCAATATAACCAGTACGATATTGGCCCTGCCGAATCGGATGGCATATGGTCGGCCATGTACGCTGTGGTGCTGCGCGACCTTAAAGGCGTGCAGGAACTGGCAAGAGCAAGCGGCGATTCGATGTATGTGGGCGTTGCGCAATTACTGACCGCCTATAGCTACAGTGTGCTCACCGATTTGTATGGCGACATTCCGTTTAGCGAGGCTTTGATGGATGACGCCAATATTACACCGAAATACGACCGGCAGGAGGACATTTACCCGGCACTTATCAGCATGATCGACGCTGGTGTGGCCAATGTAAAATCGGGTACTGGTAGCAGTCCGGGCACCGACGACCTGGTGTACTCGGGCAACATGGGGCGCTGGGAAAAATTTGGCAACTCGCTGAAGCTGCGCCTGCTCAATCACCTCAGCGAACGCCAGCCTGGTGCTGCCGCCGCCTTCCTCAATACGGCGCCGCTGCTTATTAGTGCCAACAACGAAAATGCGCAGGTAGTGTATGGCAGCAGCAGCGCCAACGCCAACCCCGTGTATGGCTTCGATGTGCTTTCGGGCCGAAAAGATATGGCGGTTGCCTCCACCATTATTGATAAAATGAAAGCGTTGAGCGACCCCAGAATGCCGCGGTATTTTTTTGCTGTAAAAAACGGCACCAATGCCGGCCAGTATGTGGGCAATATTCCGGGTGGTGATGAAGACGATGCCGGCGAAAGCCTTTTTTCAAGAGTGGGCCCTGCATATGCTTCCGTCAATTCGCCGGTGGTGCTCCTGAGCCTTGCCGAAGTGCAGTTTATCATTGCCGAAGTGCGGCTGCGTGAAGGCAAAGCCGCAGAAGCTGGCGCAGCATACAACGCAGCCATCACTGCCGATTTCAATGCTCTTGGTATTGGCTCCGAAGCGGGCACCTACCTGGCCAAACCAGAAGTGGCCTACAACAACACGTTGCAGCGCATCATTGAGCAAAAATGGATCACCATGTTCCAGGGTTCTTACGAAGCGTGGGTTGACTGGCGGCGTACCGGCTTCCCGGCGCTTACCGGTGCAGCAGTAAGCCGTACCAATGGCATTATTCCACGCAGGCTGCCCCTGCCGCAACTGGAGATCAATTTGAACCGCCAGTCGCTGGAGGCAGGCCCTGGTGTGCCGGTGCCCATTGAAGCATTAAAGGTGCATGTATGGTGGGATGCCTCCTGATGAAAAGGTTTAAGTAGTAAATAATGCCGTTTGGGTAAACTTTTATACCTGTTTAGTGCAGTGTTGGCGGTAAGGGGTTTTCAGATGTAGTAATTTAAACCTGCAAACAACAACCTATTCTTTTAGAATAAAGTTGCAGGCCGCACCAAACAAGAACTCATTTTCAACACGTGCATATTTTTCTCATGTGCAACTCTGATTGTACAAGCGAAGGCAGTTTCTACTGCCTTTTTTTGCTTTTGTAAGGTATATTATATGAGCCGCAAGCCGCTATTCATTGAAAACACTTTCCCGAACAGGGGCAATTAAAAACCCAAAGACCTGACCTGGTTTAAGCCACCGGAACATTAAAATGTTTTTGCCGGTGTGGTAGTGGTGTTGGCGGCATTGTGCTGCGCGCCACCTACGCCAATGGCCGATGACCCAAATACCTGTATGGTGCTTTTTATAAAATCCTTTTCATCGGCTTTGTAAATATTCTCTACATACTGCTGCGGGTTGCGGTCGATGTACGGAAACCAGGTGCTGTGGATCTGTACCATGATGCGGTGGCCTTTTTTAAACGTATGCAAAATATCCTGTAGTGGTACCGACACATCGGTGGGCTGGCCGGGCACAAAAGGTTCGGGTTTTTCAAACGAATTGCGGAAGCGGCCGCGAAACACCTCGTGGCGCACCAGCTGCTGGTATCCGCCCATAATGATGTTCTTTGGATTGTGTTCGTATTGCGGATGGTTGTCGGGGTACACGTCAATTAGTTTTACCACAAAGTCGGCATCGGTGGTGCTTAGGGCTACTTTAAGTTTTGCCAGTATTTCGCCGGCCATGGTTACCGCATCGGCCAACGGCTCGGTCTGAAACGTGATGACATCGGGGCGGGTGCTGGCATGGCGCTGGTCGTCGCTCATAAAGCGGCGGGGCGTAAACGTGAGGCCTTCGATCTGCGAGGTATAAGGCACCGGCTTGGCAGGGTCGCTGATGTATTCAAACTTGGCATTCGGGTCAATGGGCTTGTTGATGGACAGCTGCCCGTTGGGGCCAAAATACAATTGTACCTGCGGCACATTTTTCGGCGGCCACACATCAAACTGCTGCCACTCTTTGGTGCCGGTGTTAAACATCCAGGCTTCCGGAAGCGTATCGCTGCCGGTGCCCTTGAGATAATGATTAAAAAAAGGCAGCTCAATGTTTTTTTGGTAAAAAGAAGAAATAGAGTCGCCAAAATAAATGTGGTTGTGAATGGCTTTGGCCGACTCATTGGCCCAGTCGCCATGAGCCCAGGGACCCATCACAATGCGGTTTTTGGTACCGGGGTTTCCTGCTTCGATGGTTTTGTAAATATTGAGCGGTCCAAAAAGGTCTTCGGCATCGAACCAGCCGCCAACGGTGAGCACCGCGGGTTTAATGCCGCTCTTTAAATGCGGCAGAATGGACCGCTTTGACCAGAATGTGTCGTAGTTGGGATGGTCGATGATTTGTTGCCAGAAAAAGTTGCTGTCGTAATACTCTTTGGTAATGTTTTTCAGCGGCCCTTTTGCCAGGTAAAAGTCATACGCGTTTTTGGGTTGCTTCTGGTACATCTTCATCAGTTGCGGCAGGTACCAGTCCTGCCGGGTAGTGTCTGCCTTTTGCACGCCAAAAACAGGGAATGCAGGGGTATAGCTTTGCAGGTAAGCGCCCATGTGGTGAAAATCATCAAAGAAAAAATCGGAGATGGGCGCCTGCGGGCTTACTGCCCTTAGTGCGGGGTGTGCATCGGGCAGCGATGCGGCGCTGTAAAAACCCGGGTAAGAAATGCCAAAAATGCCCACGCGGCCATTGTTGCCCTTGATGTTTTTAACCAGCCAGTCGATGCTGTCCCAGGTATCGGAACTTTCATCGATGTCTTTTTTATTTTTTGGATTGTTACCCGGAATATTAGGCGTCATGTTGTTGAACTGCCCACCGCTCATATAACGGCCCCGCACGTCCTGAAACACCAGTATGTATCCGTCTTTCACCAGGTAATCGGAAGGGTGGCCCTGCGTGTTGTAATTGGCATACGACGATGCGTTGTAGCAGGTGCGGTTCATCAGTATGGGATAGGCTTTCGACTTGTCCTTTGGGGTGTACACAATGGTAAACAGCTTTACGCCATCCCTTGCAGTTATGAAATATTCGGCTTTGTCGTAGTGGTCGCGCAGTTTGTAGGTAGTATCGTGTTGCGCAAAAGTAGGGATGCTGGTAAGCAACACCAGCAGAACAATCAATGGTTTCATTTAGGTGCAATTTGAACACCTAAGTTAATGCGGAAACGTGTGTAGTAAAAAGTTTAGGCAACTACAGGCAGCACTGTTCAATTGCATAGGTGCCGCAATTGTAAACTCTGGTAAAATGGTCAATAAATAAGCAAACGCTTACTTGCCGGCAGCAATCAGGGTAAAAGCATTTTCATCATGGGTAGGCGCCCAGGTTCTTTTAGGTGCCGGCCTTTCTGCTGCACATTCATCGATGGTGCTGCGCGAAGAACGATTGCCTACAAGATGTGACAATTCGGAAAAAGAAAGGCATTCATCACGGTATTCGGGAGCCTTAACGGCATTTTTCGGGGTAGTTTGAGATGGCTGCATATCGTTTGGCTGTTTCGCAGACAAATATAAGCTTTGCAGCCATTGCCTGTTTGCCATCTTATTCGTGTGCCCGTTCGGTGGTTCCGCCCTTTTTCCACGCATCGTTCAGCTGTTGCCACTCCTGCTCGTCTTCGGTAGTAAACAATGGGCCTGTAGTTGCAGGCAAATGGGGCTGGCCTGCATCAACCCAGGCCGTAAACCAAAGGGAAGCCACTGCCGCAATAGATTGCTGCATCCTGCGCTCCACCATGCCATTGAGCCGCTGGTTAAATGACTTGGTAAACGCAGTGCTGTATTGCCGCACCAGCGTGCCATTGCGCGGCTCAAAGGCAAATTTTTGATCTTGGTTAAATTCGGCTGTCAGTTCCCGCTCGGTGCGGAGCACGGTATCTGCTGCTGCGGCACTTTGCAGCACCCGCTCCCAGATATATGCCAGTGGGTTGTTGATATACTTTGCTTTACCTAAATAAAAATTCCATTCCGGGGCGGCCAGCAGTTCCGGTACCCGGCTTTCCCAAAAACCATGAATGCCCTGTTGCCCGGTTAGCTGGCCGTTGTAGTTGGCGGTGGCATGCAGCGGCACATGTGCATCGGCAACATAGTGGCCCAATTCGGCCGAAAGTTTAAGAATGCGGGCTGCATCTTTTTGCCGGAACGCTTCTGTTAACCTTGCCTGCATTACCCCAATCCACCAGGGCACAATGCCATGTGCCTGCAGCGTGTCTTCTGTGTATCGGGCTACGGCATTTTTCCAGCCTCGGGGCAGCGAATCAAACGGATATGTTCCATATCGATCCAGATCAATGTAGTGGCGTGGTGCTTCCCCCGGCACGGAATAGCGCCGCTTGTCGGGGTCTACGGCATGGTCGGCCAAAAAAGAGATATGCGGCTTGTAGAGTTGCAGCATTGGGGGCGGCAGCAAAAATACCGCGTAGTAATTGATTTGCCTGTGTGCATAAAAGCCCCAACACTGCGCCGTGTAAGCGCACAGGCACAAAAGCGCCGCCAGTAGTTTTGGTTTCATGCATTAAAAAGTAAAAAGGAAAAATGAAAAAGGCAACAACCATGCATTGCCCTGTGCACATTTTACCGTTTTCCTTCCTCCACATTGGTAACACCGCCACTGATGGCAAACTTCATGGTTTCGGCAGCGGTTATTCTTTCAATAGGCTTAATGCGGTCGGCCGGCAGCACATACACATTGCCGGCAATGGAGTACGACATGGGAATATACACCACCACGTAACCATCCATGCCCAGCTCATGGGCATCGTCGCGGGTAATGAAGCCCACACGCCACACGTTGTTGTCATCCACATTGGCCAGTATGGGGCGGTTGAACTTTTTCTTTTCGCCGGCAAAGGCTTCAAAAAAATCTTTTACCGTGGTGTAAATAAGCCGCACGCCGGGGGTTTTTTCCAGGAAAGAATCAAAGAAGTTGAACAGGCGCAGCTTCAGGAAAAATGAAGACAGGTACCCGATGATGCAGATGGTAACGATGACCACCAGAAAGCCCAGGCCATAGTTGCGCACATACACCGTACCGCCGGGGCCGCTTTCGGTAAAAATGGGCACCAGGCTGTCTACCGACGATACCACCCAGTAAATGGTATACGCCGTAATGGTTACCGGTGCAATGACCAAAAGCCCCTGCAGAAAGTATTGAAACAACCTGCTCCACTGAAACCTATTGGACTGATTGGTGCCATTCATGCTGCAAAAGTAGGTGAGTTTGGTGTTGGGTGTGATAGCACTATGTATGGTAAAAAATGAAGCCTTGTAAATAGAGGAGTACGAAGACTTAATGTTGCAGCACCAACAAATTGCACCTGCAGGCACTTGGATTCTTTTACCTAAACCGATACCTTCATGCCGAAATATTGCACCCGCCCTGATCATGAACGAACTTGCCACCATTACTGCATTACAGCAGCGCATTGCTTTGTATGAGGATATGCGTGCCTACCAGGAGCTGTATGGGCTCCTCTTCAGCCGGTTGTTTCATTTTTCTTATTCCATGGTGCGGTCCAGGGAGGCGGCGGAAGAAATCGTTTCCGACGTATTCATCAAGCTGTGGCAAATGCGCAATGAACTGGGCAAGGTAGCCGCCCTGAAAGTTTACCTCTACACCATTACCCGCAATTTTTCGCTGAACTATATTACCCGCAACCACAAGCACCACTGGGAGTCGCTGGATGCTTTTGATGAAGCCGCATTCATGAACCCGGTTACCCCCGAAGACCAGGCCATTGCTGCCGATATGTACCAGCAGGTGCAGGAGGCCATTCGGCAGTTGCCGCCCCAGTGCCGCATTATTTTTCAACTGGTGCGGGAAGACGGACTTAAATACCGCGAAGTGGCCGAAGTGCTGCAGCTTTCCGTACTTACGGTGCGCAACCAAACAGCCATTGCGGTGCGCAAAATTGCAGCTGCACTGCCCCCCAGCCTCCGGCGCCAGTTTGCCAGCACCGAAAAATTTTCCCGCTCCTAACAAGGGCTGCAGGGTACCCAAAAATTTTTTGTCCCCTTTGGTACATTCTGCAAAAACCTGTGTCTTTCATTTAATGCAATGCATACTTCTTCCGAGCATCTATGGTATTTGGTAAGTCTCAAGCTATCTGGCGAAGCGGGTCCGGACGACCTGGCCGAGCTGGAAAAGCTGTTGCAAGCCACGCCGGAAGCAGTATTCCAGGTAGAGATGCTGGAAAAGCTTTGGCGGCAGCAAAACAAGTTGCCGCAGCAAAAGATTGATGAAGCATACAGCCGCCACCTGCAGCGGCTGAGCAATCACCTGTCGGAGCCCGCAATGCAGTACACCCAAAGTGAAGTGCCCTTGTGGCCCGACGAAGAAGAGGCGCCGGCACGCCGCACCTATTGGTGGTGGCTCGGCGGAGTAGCTGCTTCGCTGCTGGTGGGCATCGTACTTTTTTTTACCCTGGAAAATGGCGGCAAAGGCAAAGCGCTGTCGCAAAATGTAGTGAGCACCCGGCTGGGATCGAAGTCGAAAGTGCAGTTGCCCGATGGCACCGTAGTGCACCTCAATTCGGGTAGCCTGCTTACCTACGACCAGGCTTTTAACGGCAGGCTCCGAGAGGTGCGCCTGAGCGGGGAAGCGTTTTTTGACGTGGCGCATAACAAGGACCGGCCTTTTATCATTCATACCGCTTCGGTGGATATTAAAGTACTGGGAACGGCTTTCAATGTGCGGGCTTACCCCGATGAACAAACAACGGAAACGGCATTGATCCGAGGCTCGGTGGAGGTGATGTTGCTCGACAACCCGGATAAAAAGATAGTGCTGAAGCCCAGTGAAAAACTGGTGGTACAAAATAAGCGGGATACGGTAGCAGTTCTGGAACAGCCTTCTAGCGATGCAGCCATTCCGCTGGTAACCATATCAAAGGTGCACAACGTGGAAAATGACAGCACCGTGCTGGAAACCAGTTGGGTAGATAACAAGCTTGCATTTGACAACGAAAGCCTCGAAACGATTGCCCAAAAGCTCGAACGCTGGTACGATGTACGTATCGTCATTACCAGCGAACAACTTAAAAAAGAAACCTACAAAGCCACATTCGAAGGCGAATCATTGGAAGAAGTACTGAACTCTTTAAAAATAGCCGGAGGTTTTTCTTTTGTGATCAATAAAAAAGAAGTACGCATCATGCCCTGATGCCCTTATTATAACTGCCATTTATTACCGATTGTCAACTAGTGATTACCCCCGCTGCGGCGCCGGGTAGGAAACTGCTTTTATCACCTTAATTGCCTGCACATGAAACAAGCACCTGCTACCTGATTGCCCGAAAAACAAAGCGGAGCATGCTGCAACATGCCCCGCCGTTATGCTTTGACAAAGGGTTGCCCGCATTGGGCGGGCACCATTCATCATCACCTTACAAACCCAAAGTATGAAATCATTTGGACATAACGCCCCTGGCGGGTGCGTTAGGTTATGCGTCAAATATTTATTGATGACAAAATTTACGCTGCTATTAATAATCGCCTGCACCTTCCAGTCGTTTGCCCACGAGGGGTTTGGCCAGGGCAACATCAGCCTCGACCTGGATAAGGTGAACATCAAGCAGGCGCTGCACGCCATTGAGTCGCAGGGCTTTTACCGCTTTGTGTATAAAGATGAAATTTTGCCCCGCCGCCAAAAGGTAAGCATACAGGTGCAGGATGCGCCCTTGAACGAGGTGCTGCCCAACCTGCTGAAAAATACATCGCTTACCTACCGGCAAATGAACGACCGTTTGGTGGTGATTTCAAGGGCCGATGAACCCCGCGAAGAGGTGGCCTATGATGTGCCCGTTACCGGTAAAATAACCGACAGCGAAGGCAAGCCGCTTTCCGGTGTTTCGGTGATGGAAAAAGGCACCAGCAATGGTACTACTACCCGCGAGGATGGCTCCTTTTCGCTGTCGGTTGCCGGGCCTTCATCGGTGCTGGTAATTTCTTTTATAGGTTTTGAAAACAGGGAAGTAACCGTTGGCAACCAAACGGCCATTAACCTGCAGTTGCAGTCGGCCAACCAGCAAATGAACGAAGTGGTGGTTGTAGGTTATGGATCGGTGCAAAAACGGGAACTGACCAGTGCGGTGACCACCATCCGCAGCAAAGATTTTATACAAGGGGCGGTAAACAGCCCGCTGCAATTAATAGAAGGCAAAGTGGCCGGTGTGGTTATTTCCAACCCCGCTGCTGCCGACCCCAACCGCGGTGCCGACGTGCAGGTGCGGGGTGCGGCATCTTTAAGTGCCGGCAACGGGCCGCTGATTGTTATTGATGGCATGCCCGGCGGCGACCTGCGCAATGTGGCACAGCAGGATATTGAATCCATCACGGTATTGAAAGATGCATCGGCCGCCGCCATCTATGGTTCGCGGGGTGCCAACGGTGTGATATTGGTGCAAACAAAGCGCGGCCGCGCCGGCAGGGTGCAGGTTACCTACGATAGTTTTATCGAGCACGACCGCATTGCCAACAAACCGGATATTCTTTCTCCGGAAGAGTTCCTGGCCCGCAACCGCGATGTGGACCGTGGTGCACGAACCAACTGGTACGATGAATTGATCCGCGAAAACAACTTTGGCCAAAACCAGTTCCTCACGGTTTCGGGTGGCAGCGAAAACACGCAGTTCCGCCTTTCGGGAAACTATCGCCAGAAATCTGCGATCGACATTGCATCCAATCGTAAGGAATATGGTTACCGCGCCAACTTTTTGCAAAAAGCAATGAACGGCGTGCTGGAATTTTCCGGCAATTTGTCGCAACGCGTAGCCAATGAAGAATACACCAATTATGGTGCTTTTCAGCAGGCAGTAAAGCTTAATCCTACTATTCCCATCATGAACCCCAACGATCCTTCGAAATGGAACACGTTGCAGGGTTTTGATACGTACAATCCGGTGCAGGACCTGCTGGCCAGGGAAAACGGCGCCGACCGCAATTATTCGATCGTTGACTTTAACGTACGGTTGAATTTGCTGAAGAACCTATCGACCGACCTGAAGTTGGCCCGCCAGGGACAGGAAATGCTGCGCCGCGAATATTATACTTCTGCTGCCGCAGAATCGATCAACAGCAACCGCAGGGGCAGGGCCCGTTTGCAAAGCGAAAAGTGGACGGACTATACCCTGGAATGGACCGCTAATTACAACACCCGCATCAGGCTGCACGACATCAGGGTTATGGGTGGTTACTCATACCAGGAGTTCAACAACCAGGGGATGTATGCAGAGAACATGAACTTTCCTTCGGATGCATTTAACTGGAACAATTTGGATGCTGGTAGCTGGAACCGGGAAAGCGGACGCCTGGGCATGGATAGCTGGCGCAGCAAGGAAAAAACCATTGCATTTTTGGGGCGTGCTATTTATAATTTTAACGACCGTTATTTCCTTACCGGTTCTTTCCGCTACGAAGGCAACACCAAGTTTGGCGTCAACAACAAATGGGGCTTGTTCCCCGCTGTTTCTGCAGCCTGGCGTGTTTCCAGCCTCGATGCATTGAGCAACTCCGATGTGGTAAATGATCTGAAACTTCGGGTATCCTACGGCGTTACTGGTCGCTCTGGTTTTGGCCGCTATACTTCGCTGGCTCGCTATACCGGTTATGGCCAGTACCCCGATGATAACGGCGTGTGGACCCGTGTGTATGGACCTGCCAACAATTTTAACCCCGACCTGAAATGGGAGAAAGCCATCGCTTACAACCTGGGCGTCGACTTTTCCCTGTTCCGCAACCGCGTAAGCGGCAGCATTGATGCGTTTGTACGCAAAAGCAGCAACCTTATTTCCGATTATGGCGTGCCTGTAGGCCCTTACCTGCATGAGCGCATGACCGTGAACGTGGGTACCACTTCATCGCGTGGTGTGGAGCTGAACCTGAACTGGGACGCGGTGAAAGGAAAGAATTTTACCTACAGCACCAACGTTACCGCTTCTTACATCAAGGCTAAGTTGGATAGTTGGTCGAATGACCGTTTTCAAAGTGATTTTACAGAACTGCAGGACCTGCCATCACCCGGTAATCCCGGCCCTGCATTTCGCATGGAAGACGGCGTGGAACTGGGGTCATTTTACGGGTACAAATACGCAGGGGTAAATAACGATGGCAAAATTCTGGTGTGGAAAAATGCGGAAGTGGGCAAAGAAGCCATTCTTACTTCTGAGGCCAACCGCGACCGCGACCGTACGTATATTGGGCATGGCGCACCGCATTACGAACTGGCCTGGGGCAATTCGCTGGGCTACCGCAATTTTGACCTCACCCTGTTCTTCCGCGGCCGGTTTGATTACAACATTCTCAACCTGTACCAGATGTACTACGGCCTGCAGGCAGAGCCCAACGTAAACCTGCTGCGTGATGCTTATAGCCGCAATGGCCAGATCACTTCGGGCAAGGTGATCATGGATTATTTCCTGGAAAAGGGCGACTACTTTAAACTGGATAACCTGACGCTGGGATGGTCGCCAAAAATTGATTCGAAATGGGTGAGCAACCTGCGCCTGTATGGCACGGTGCGCAACGTATTTACCATCACTAAGTATTCCGGCCTCGATCCTACCACCGTAGGCATCACCGGTCTTACTCCCGGCTATGGCGACCTGAACGTTTATCCCATCACCCGAAACTTTTCTTTTGGCGCACAGGTTAATTTTTAACCGAAAAACTGCATTGACATGAACAAACTGAAACCTTTATATATGGCGCTGGCGGCAACGATGTTCTTTGCTTCCTGCACCAAGCTGGATGAAGAAGCATTCGATATTCTGCCTTCCGAAAATTATTTCCAGGATAAGAATTCTATTGTTGCTGCCGTGTTGCGGCCTTACGAACATGCGCATTGGAATGCATGGGACGGCGACCGCTGGCTGCTGCAGGAACTGACTGCCGACCAGTTTGTGTGGACCCAAAAAGGAAAACACGGTTATGATGGCGGCGACTGGGTGCGGCTGCATGCCCACGACTGGACACCCGACGATAACCATGTAAACGGTGGCTGGGTAGGCCCTTACCAGGGTATTGCGCAGTGCAATGTGTTTTTAAAAGATCTGGGTGCACTGGACTATACAAAGTTTGGGCTTACCGAAGCCGATAAAGCGCAGCACCTTTCCGAACTGCGTGCCCTCCGTGCCTGGTTTTACCTGTTCCTCATCGACTTTTTCCGGGAGGTGCCCATCATTACCGAACCGCAACAATTGGTAGGTCAGTCCAGCCCGCAGGAAGTATTTTCTTTTATTGAAAAAGAAATACAGGAATCAATGCCGGGCCTGCCTAAAGCGGGAAAAGTGGGCCGTTGGAACCAGGCAGCCACTGCTGCGTTGCTGGTGCGCCTGTACCTCAATGCAGAAAAATGGACCGGCACGCCCAAATTCACCGAATGTGCCCAGGTAGCCCAGCAGATCATCGATGGCACTTATGGCACCTACAGCATTGATGCCGATTACCGCGGCCCATACCGTTCGGGTATAAAAAACTATCGTTCGCCGGAAAACCTGTTCGAATTTCCGCATGCCCGCAACATCTACGAGTTTGGCTGGATATACAACTCCATGATGCATTACCAGGCCCGTTATTCCCTGGATAACGACTGGGGTGGTTGGAACGGCATTCACCTCACGCCCTCACGTGATCTGGAAGGCAACCTGCTGACCTACGATCTGGGCAAGCCTTACGAAAAATATGCCGCTGCCGACAAGCGCAAGCAGCCTTTCCGCACTACTTCGGCCGATGGCCAGTACGAAGGATTCTTTCTTGTTGGGCAGCAATATGAATTCAACAAAGCACGAGGCTATGGTTTTGACAGCACCAAAATGGTAATGGGTACCGAGGAGTACAATGGCAAGCCGCTTTCTTTTGTAGACCAGGTGGGCCGCTTTTCCGAAAGGCCCGGCGGCCGCTGGAGCGAAGGGTCGAATGTAACCACCGGCGAGGAAAACTCGGGGGTGCGGCTGCTCAAATTCCCATGGCTGTCTATGTCGGCCAACCTGTTTCAATTCAACTCGGCGCCTGAAATCAGGCTGGCGGAAATTTATTATTCCCTTGCCGAATGTAAATACCGCAGTGGCGATAAAGCTGCTGCAGCACAGTTGCTCGATGCGGTGCGCAAACGCAACTTTTCGGATGCCGACTGGCCGGCGCAAAGCTACCAGCAAAACCTGGCCATGCTTACCGATAATGAATTTGTAGCCGAGTGGGGCCGGGAGTTTATTGGCGAGCACCGCCGCCGCACCGACCTGGTGCGCTGGGGCCGCTTTGGCGATGAATGGTGGGCCAAGGCAAAAGATACAAAGGACCGCACTGCATTTCCCATACCCTCCAGGCAGCTCAACACCAACCCGCTGCTGGAGCCTAACGGTTTCGAATAGGTGAAGTTGAAGCAATAGTTGATGAGGGCGCCTTTCCAGGCGCCCTTTTTTAATAGACGATAGCCAATGGACAATGGCCATCAGCGCTACTAATCCGAAGCCTGTCATCTGTGGTCCTTCGTTCGGCCCCTTGCCATTCAAACCCGATTGTTGCCATTTATCCTTAATTAATGGCCGGAAACTTTGGCACCGAAAAAAGTTTCCATAGTTTTGTCCCTGTTTATGGAACCCAAAGAACGCATCCTGCAAAAGGCCCACGAACTGTTTAATCGCTACGGCATCCGTTCGGTTTCCATGGATGAAATTGCTGCGCAGGTAGGTATGTCCAAAAAAACGGTGTACCAGTATTGTGTGGATAAGGACGAACTGGTATGTGCCGTGTTCAGTGGCATCATGACGCACAACCAGCACCAGTGCCAAGTGGATCGCAGCTATGCTGAAAATGCACTGCATGAAGTGTTTCTTGCCTTTGACATGATGCAAGAAATGTTTGCCGAAATGAATCCTTCCGTGCTCTACGAAATGGAAAAATATCATCCCGGCGCATTCGAGCAATTCAAGAAATACCGCGATGGCTTTTTATACCAGATGATCCGGCATAACCTGGAGCGCGGCATCGAAGAAGGTCTGTACCGACCCGAAATTGATGTAGACGTACTGACCCGCTACCGCATTCACAGCATGATGCTGGCGTTTAGTGCAGAAGTATTTCCCAACAACCGTACCCACCTTGTTCATATCGAACAACAGCTTCTGGATGTTTTCCTGTATGGCCTGGCCACAACAAAAGGGCAGAAACTTATTCAGAAGTATAAAAATCAACGCACCAAAAAACAGAATCAGCAATGAAATCCGGATGGAGTATAGCAATAGGCGTACTGTCAGGTTGGCTGGCCGTTAGCGGCAATGCATTTGCGCAGCAGCGACACGACCTTTCGGTAACCGAAGCAGTGGCGTATGCGCAAAAAAACAATGCACAGGTAAAGAATGCTTTGCTGGATGTGCAGATACAACAGCAAACCAACCGCGAAATTACTGCCAGCGCTTATCCGCAGGTCAATGGTAATGCGGCCTTTGGCTACAACCCGCGTGTGGCAGTACAGCAGTTTCCCAACTTTATTGCAGCGGCCACTTACGGTGTTTTGCAAAATGAAGGCGTAAAAAACGGCAGCGGAACGCCCATCGTTTCCCCCAGCGATTTTGGCCTGGTAGCAGCGGCATTTGGCACCAAGTACAATGCATCGGCCGGCGTGTCGCTGCAGCAATTGCTGTTTGAAGGACAGGTATTTGTTGGGCTGCAGGCAAGGGCTACTTCCATTGCATTTCAGAACAAAAACGTGGAAGTAACAGAAGAGGGCATCAAGACCAATATTTACAAAGTGTATTACCAACTGTCGGCCAGCAAGGCACAGTTGCAATTGCTGGATGCCAACATTGCCCGCCTCGAAAAACTGCGCAGCGATCTGCAGATCATGTATGACAATGGTTTTGCAGAAAAGCTGGACGTAAACCGTGCGGCGGTGCAACTGGCCAACCTGCAAACAGAAAAGCAACGGGCAGTAAATACCATTGAGAATGGATACCTGGGCCTGAAATTACTCATGGGCATGCCTATTAAGGATACGCTGGTGCTTACCGATTCTGTAACTGAAGACCAGATACGCGATGGCGTGCTGGAAAACACGGCCTACAATTACGCCAACCGAAAGGAATACCAACTGGCATCGCTGGGCAAGAAGCTCCGCGAGTACGACATCAAGCGGTACAAGCTGACTTATTTTCCAACGGTTGCCCTTTCGGGCTCTTACTCGAGGCTGACGCAAACCAACAAGTTCAACTATTTCAGCGGTGCGCAATGGTTTCCTGCTTCGTCCATCGGGTTAAATATTTCGGTGCCCATTTTCGATGGTTTTGCCCGGTCGGCCCGCATCCGCAGGGCACAGTTGCAACTACAGCAAACCGAAAATGAAATGGAGGGCCTGCGCCTGAGCATCGACCAGGATGTGGCTGCAGCTTTAAACAACTACCGGTCTTCGTTGTCCACACTCGAAACCCAAAAGCGCAATATAGAACTGGCAGAACTGGTGTACAGCCAAACAAAATTAAAACAGGAGCAGGGGCTTGGCTCGGCCACGGAAATTTCTACGGCACAAACCGATTTGCAGGTAGCACAAAGCAACTATATACTGGCCTTGTACGATGCCATTAATGCAAAGGTTGATTTTTTAAGAGCCACCGGCAAACTGTAACCCTTCAGTGCATAGATTAAACAACCACTTACCACAATTAATAAATCATAAATCAATGAACCGGATTTTTACCGCATTGCTGTTGCTGACAATCGCTGCATCCTGCGGCAATGCGAAAAAAGATAAAGAAGGAACGCTGAACGATAAAAAAGCGCAACTGGAACAATTGCGCAAGGAGCAAAGAGACCTCGCTGCAAAGATTGATGCGCTGGAAAAAGAAGTGGGCACCGCCGACCCTGCAACTGCCGCAGCACTCAATGCAAAGCTGGTAACACTTAGCCCGGTTCAGCCGGCTGATTTCGTACACTATGTAGACCTGCAGGGCCGGGTAGACGCCACCAATATTTCGTATGTAGCGCCACCCAACGGGCAGGGCGGCGTGGTAAAGGCCCTGTATGTAAAGCAGGGCGACGCCGTTCGCAAAGGCCAGGTGCTGGCCCGCCTCGACGACCAGATGATTCGCCAGCAGATAGAACCGCTGCGGGTACAACTAACCACTGCAGAAGACACGTACAAGCGCACCAAAAATTTGTTTGACCAGGGTATTGGCACGTACCAGCAGGTGCTGACCGCACAAACACAGGTGGAAACCCTGCGCAAGCAAATAGGCATTTTGCAACAACAGGCCGGGCTGATGACCGTAACCGCTCCCAGCAGTGGTGTGGCCGATGCTGTAAATGTGCGGGTAGGCGAGTTGTTTATAGGCACCAGTGCCGCGGGCCCTCAGATCCGCATCGTCAATACGGGCAGCCTCAAGATCACTGCCGAAGTGCCGGAAAATTATATTGGCCGCATAGGTAAAGGCAGCAAGCTGCAGGTGGTGCTGCCCGATATCAATAAAACATTTGCCACAACGGTGAATGTGGCCGGGCAAACCATCGATCCATCACGCCGCACCTTTTACATCGAAGCGCCGATACCCTCTGGTGCCGGACTGAAGCCCAACCAGGTGGCATCTGTAAAAGTGCAGGATTACACCCGCAGCGATGCGGTTACTATTCCGGTAAACACGCTGCAAAATGACGATAAGGGCAAGTTTGTGATGGTGGCAGTAAAGGAAGGCGACCGGATGGTTGCCCGCAAACTGTATGTGCAGGTGGGCGAATTGTACCAGGATCAGCTGGAAGTAAAAAGTGGGTTGCAGGGTGGCGAGCAGTTGATTACCGAAGGCTTTCAAAGCCTGTACGATGGGCAGCCGGTTAAAACAGCGTAAAGAATATCGAACAGACGAACAAGGAACAGATGAATGTCGAAGTAGCATGGTGAATTATTAATTATGGATGATTGATTATCGGGTTTTCACTCAAATTCATAACTCATAATTCATCATTTATAATTCTACTCTTCCTTCTGCGGTTCGTCATTCCTTGGCTCTTGTTCGATATTCTATACAAACTTCTTCTGTTCGACATTCCTTGTTCATCTGTTCGACATTCATAACCGCCTCTTTTCCAAATAAAAACCATGAGTGTTTTAGAAAATCCCAACGGACCATTCAAACACTTCAGGCCCACCACCTGGAGTATCCTGAATAAAACCACCATTTACCTGCTCATGCTTTTTGTGAGCCTTGCAGGGGTGTTCCAGTTTATTACGCTGCCCAAAGAGCAGTTCCCGGATATTGTTATCCCTAACATTTACATACAAACGATTTATGCAGGTAATACGCCCCGCGATATTGAAAACCTGGTAACGCAGCCCATTGAAAAAGAGCTTAAAAGCATTACCGGCGTTAAGATCAATAAAGTTACTTCTACATCGCAGCAGGATTTTTCCATCATCATTGTAGAATTCGACACGGATGTAGATACCGACATTGCGCTGCAAAAGGTAAAAGATGCGGTAGACAAAGCAAAGCAGGACCTGCCCACCGACCTTACCCAGGAGCCCGTAGTGCTGGAAGTAAGCCTTTCGGAGCAGCCCATCATGTATGTAAACCTGAGCGGCGATTACGACCCGGCGCGGTTAAAACAATACGCCGATGAAATGCAAGACCGGCTTGAAGAGTTGCCCCAGATAAACCGGGTAGACCTGGTAGGTGCACCGGAACGGGAGTTCCAGATAAACGTGGATAACCTGCGCATGCAAAGTGCCGGCATCACCTTCGATGATGTGGCCGGAGCCGTATCGCGGGAAAACCTCGACATCTCGGGCGGCCAGCTGGAAGTGGGCAACATGCGGCGCAACCTGCAGCTGAAAGGACAACTGAAAACAGCGCAGGACATCGAAAACATAATTGTGCGCAACAACGCAGGTGCACCGGTGTACCTGCGCGATGTGGCCAATGTGCGGGATACCATTAAAGAGCGGGAAAGCTATGCGCGGCTAAATGGTAAAAACGTAATCACCCTCAACGTTGTCAAGCGCTCCGGCGAAAACCTGATCGAAACAGCCGAAGGTGTGAACAACATTGTAGCGGATTTAAAGAAGTCTGTTTTCCCGCCCAACCTCGATGTAGTGATTACCGGCGACCAAAGTATTAATGCCCGCAATTCTTTCAACGAACTGGTGAACACCATTGTTATTGGTTTCATTCTAGTGCTGGTGATCCTGATGTTTTTTATGGGTGTGGTCAATGCATTCTTTGTAGCATTGAGTGTGCCCCTGAGCATCTTTGTGGCCTTCCTGTTTATACCGGGTGCCGAATTGATTGCAGGCTCCGCTGTTACCCTCAATTTCATCGTGCTGTTTGCACTCCTTTTTGGCCTTGGCATTATTGTAGACGATGCCATTGTGGTGATCGAAAACACGCACCGAATTTTTGTGGAAGGCCGTGGCCGCATATCGGCCGAGAAGAGTGCTATGATGGCGGCAGGCGAAGTATTTATCCCGGTGCTTGCCGGTACTATTACCACGCTGGCGCCTTTTTTACCGTTGCTGTTCTGGCCGGGCATTATTGGCAAGTTCATGATATACCTGCCCACGATGCTCATTTTTACACTGGCTGCATCGCTGATTGTTGCCTTTATCATGAACCCCGTTTTTGCGGTTGACTTCATGAATCATGATGATGAAAGCGGCGAGCCCAAATCAGCCATCTTTAAAAAGAAAGGTTTGTGGATTGGCCTGGGCATCGGTATCCTGCTCGATATCCTGGGGCTTACCTTTTTTGGCAACCTGATCATCTTTATTTTGATCCTCATCGTTTTCAACCGCTATGTACTGAACGATGTGATCCATTCCTTTCAAAACCGCTTTTTGCCCGGCATTATGCGGCGCTATGAAATGTTGCTTCGTTGGGCCCTTAAAGGCTGGCGGCCGGTGTGGCTGCTGTTGGCAACTTTTGGCCTGTTTATTTTCAGCATCATTGTTTTTGTCATTGCTACCAATGCACAATGGGTAAAAGTGGTGTTCTTTCCTAAAGCCGATCCCAATTTTATCTACACCTACATCAAACTACCGGTGGGCACCGATGTGGAGTATACCGATTCCATCACCAACCTGTTGGAAAAGCGGGTATACAAAGTGCTGGATATGGAAGGCGGCAAAAAAAATCCGCTGGTAGAAAGTGTGATTTCCAATGTGGCCGTGGGTGCCGCCGACCCTACCAGTGGCGACCGTAGTACCCGCTCCGAATTGGGCCGCATCCAGGTTTCGTTTGTGGAATACGAAAAGCGCCATGGCAAATCTACGGAGCCTTATCTTGACCAGATCCGTGCTGTAATGAAAGGCATACCCGGTGCCGAAATTTCAGTGGCGCAGGAAGCCAGCGGTCCCCCAACCGATCCGCCCGTTAATATTGAAGTGGCTAGCGAAGACATCGACGACCTGATTAAGACAGCGGTGAGTCTGAAAAACTACCTCGATTCCATACAGGTGCCGGGCGTAGAAGAATTAAAGATGGATGTAGACCTGAGCAACCCGGAGATAACGTTGATGGTTGACCGAAACCGGGCACAGGCGGAAGGGGTGAGCAGTGCACAAATTGGCATGCAGATCCGCACTGCGCTGTTTGGCCGCGAAGTTTCGAAGATCAAAGACGGAGAGGACGAATACAAAATACAATTGCGCAACCAGGAGTTGCAGCGCAACAATCTTTCCGACCTCCTGAATATGACCATTACGTTTCGGGATATGGCCACAGGACAGGTAAAACGCATTCCCATTTCATCATTGGTGAAGGTGGATTATACCAGCACACAGGGCAGTGTAAAACGCAAGAATTATAAACGCGTTATTTCACTGCGGTCGAATGTGTTGGAGTCGCAGGGATATACAGCGCAGGCTGTAAACACCGAATTGCAGGGTCACCTGGAGCGGTTCCAGGGCAAGCCCGATGATGTAACGATCGGGCAGGCAGGCGAGGCGGCACAGCAGGCAGAAACGGTTGCCTTTTTAGGTCGTGCACTGGTCATTGCACTGATGATTATCTTGCTGACGCTGGTGTTGCAGTTCAACTCTATTTCCAAACCGGTGATCATTCTTACAGAGATCCTGTTTTCCATTATTGGTGTGTTGCTTGGTTTCAGCATTACCGGCTTTAGTGTATCGGGTGTATTTACCGGTTTGGGTATTGTAGGCCTTGCAGGTATTGTGGTGAAAAACGGTATTCTCGTTATTGAGTTTGCCGAAGAATTGCGGATGCGGGGCCTGCGCACCAGAGAAGCCATCATACAGGCAGGAAAAACAAGAATCATTCCCGTAATGCTAACTGCACTGGCGGCCATCTTTGGATTGATACCGCTGGCCATTGGTTTGAACCTCAATTTTATAACCTTGTTTTCGGAGTTCAACCCGCACCTGTTTTTTGGTGGCGACAGTGCACGCTTTTGGGCACCGCTTGCCTGGACGCTGATCTTTGGTTTGATCTTCGCGTTTTTTATGACCTTGTTTATTCTGCCCGGCATGTACCTTATTGCCGAACGTTTGCGCAGGCCGATGCGCCGGCAGTATGGTGGCAAATGGATTTCTTTTTTGGGCATACCACCCCTTACGCTGTTGTTCATTCCGCTGATGGTGGTAACCATGCTGCTGCATAAAAGAGCAGTGGCCAGGCGCCGCCGCAGGCTGCAGGATAAGCCGGTGAATGAAGCATTTATTGGAAGTTGGTTTTAACCAAAGGTGATGTGGGTAAGAACTTCATAACTAACGTGGTAGAACACCCGAAAAGCGTACGGATATGCCTTGTATAAATGTTGTAACGTTATAGTAGCAGCATTTGCAATTTGGTTAAAAAAGCGCCCCTCCGGCAAGGAGGGGCGCTTTTTTGTTACATTTGTACCTATACAGATTTTAATTTTTTCTGCTGCATGCAGGTGTGGTGCAGCAAGCTCGCTGATATTTAGCCAGGTTACAGATGTAGTATTTATTTCATGTTTCAGTGCTAGTTTATTCGTACCGCCAGAACTATAGCTCCAGAGAACAAGTATGCACCGGCACGGTTGCATTTTTTACTTGAATAATATTTTTATTATGACCAATGGATTTGAAAACCTGATCCGCATCGGGGTTTTCTACGATGGAAACTATTTTTCAGGAGTATCTAATTTTTATAATTACCAGCATTCACTCCGGCGGCGCATTTCCATACGTGGGCTGCATGGTTTTATAAAGGAACAGGTGGCCGCTGCGTTGGGCACGCCTGCCTCCCTGTCGCACATTGTAGATGCGCACTATTTCCGCGGCCGCCTGTCGGCACAGGAAGCGGCACAAAAGGGAAAGCTGCTGTATTACGAACGCTTGTTTGATGATATCCTGATGAGCGAAGGCGTGACCACCCATTACCTGCCGGTAAAAGAACAGTTTTCCAAACGCCTGGAAAAAGGCATTGATGTGTGGCTGTCGCTGGAAGCTTTTGAAATGGCCGTGTATAAAAAGTTTACGATGGTGGTGCTCCTGTCGGGCGATGGCGATTATGTGCCCTTGGTGCGTAAACTGAACACCCTGGGTGTGCGGGTAATGGTATTGGGTTGGGATTATGAATATACTGATGAAGAGGGCAACCGATACCAGCACCGCGTAAGCCGCGAACTGCTGAACGAAGCCACCTACCCGGTGCGCATGCACGAACTGATCAACGACCGCCGTTCGGAAGAAGAGTTCATCAACCAGTTGTTCCTGCAGAAATCACGCATTGAACAAACAGAACGCAGCTTTGAAGCCGAAGAGCCGGAAGAAGGAGAAGAGGTTGTTTACGAGGACGAAGATGCTGAGTTGCACAGCAGCTATGTGTTTTCGCTGAAGGATGGATTTGGATTTATCAAGCACCCGCCCAATAATTTATTCTTCCATTATACCAACCTGCAGGACTGCAATTTTGAAGAACTGCGCCCCGGCGATCCAGTGCGTTTTGTGATCGGCGAAAAAGAGGACGGACAGGAATTTGCCTGCAGGGTATACAGGAATTAAAGACAATGGACGACGGACGATAGACTACACGCTACATTATATTTTGTCGTCGGTAGTCTATCGTCCGTCGTCCATTGTCTATTGCGGCCCTTGTTGGGTACCTGCGTTTGGATCACCGAGGCTGCCGCCGCTTTTTTCTTTTTTGGCTGCGAATGCCATGAACATGCCAAGCCCCACCAGAAACACAACCAGCAAAATAATAAACAGCATCATAACCTTAGATTTAGAAAAGTAGGGGCTGCAATATCATGCCAAAGGCATGTGAACCACTCTTATTTTAACCAACCCGAAGCAAGCAATAGATGCAAGCTTTACAGTTCGTTGTACTATACTTTCCCCTTATAATCCCAGTGGTCTTTCACTACTTTTCCTTCCGCATCTTTAAGCAGCCTGCGTGCATACCTGTCGCCTTTGATGATGCCTGCTTCATTGGCTGTGCCAATAAATAATAAAACGGGATTACCTTCTTCATCAGTTTTCATCGCCAGGTCATAATCGCGGAAGCGAATCTGTACCATGCTCGAAGGCTCGTATTTTTTGGCCAGTTTTTTCAATAAAGGGTCGCCTATTTTCATGAGGAGTGATGTCACCAATAGAGTGCCAGAAGAAAGACCGGAGAGACAGTAAAGACGGAAAAGTCGGGAAAGACATCCACAGTGGGTTAAAGTGACTTCCAGGTATTAATCCACACCACTCATTATGGACAAGATGTTTTGTTTTATCAAACACTTCTTTTTCGTCTTTACTGACTTTCCGGTCTTTCCCAACTCTTCCTACATCAACAACCCCACATACACTGCACCTACGGTGGCGGAAAAAAGAAGGGAATCAAAGCGGTCCAAAAAGCCGCCATGACCGGGCATCATGTTGCCGCTGTCTTTTACACCGGCCATGCGTTTGAGCTTGCTTTCGGCCAGGTCGCCATAGGTGCCGCTGATGGCGCCCAGTGCAGCCAGCGCCGCAGCATGACCTACGGGCAGCAAGCCACTGAGATAGGCGATGAGGGCAATGGTAAGCACGGCCAGAACGGCCCCGCCAATGGTGCCTTCCCATGTTTTTTTGGGCGAAATTGGAGAAAGCGGCGTTTTGCCGATCAAGGAGCCAACAATGTACGCCATGGTGTCGTTGATCCAGTTGGTAACGATAATGAGCAACGGAATGGTGAGTGCATAACCCACCCGGGAGTAATCCTGACCGGTACGCAATCCCATCAGCAAGGCAAGGCTCAAGGAAATGTATAACAGCCCCGCAAAAAAAGCAGGGATCAGCTTGCCGTACCTGTTTTTACCCGAAACAATCATGGCCAGTGCCGCCGCAAGTGCTGCCATGATCATACCCAAACCAATTTCCGGCAACGAATACAGCAGTACCGGCACCTGCATGCGGCTGAATAGTAGCATCAATCCCCACCCCAACAGGGCAAAGCAAAACATCAGGGATTTGGCGCCGTCGTCCGCTCTTTGGTGCATGCGTTTTACCAGCCGGTAATACTCCCACCAGCAGCCAAAGTGCACCACGGAAAATAGCAGCAGAAAGGACCACTGGTTCCACAGCAGCCCGGCGGCCATCACCACCACAAACACCACCGACGAAAGGGCACGGGTACGAAAGGTTTGCCAGTTAAAAGCCATGCTTAAGCTATAAAGTCTTTGGTTGAAGTGGTTGAGGCAGGGGTTGTCGTTATATTTTCATGCAGGTGCGGGGCGCTGTTGCGCTTCATCCACCAAACAAGGGCTGCCACCCCGGCAGCACTGCCCAGGGCCAGCCAGGGCAGCAATCCTGAGGGCAAAAAACCGCTGGTTTGCGTCAGGTATTGGGGGTTGTAATGCAGTACGGTTACCAGCAGCGCATCGTATAAAAAGTGGGCAAGAATAGACACCCAGATAGAACCGCTGTACCAGTAGGTAAGGCCCAGCAAAACGCCCAGAATAAGGCGGGGAGCAAAGCCCAGGAACTGAAAGTGAAAAAAGGAAAATAAAAACGCCGTGATGATGATGCCCGCCCAGGCGCTACGGGTGCCCCGGATGATGATGGGCTGAATGATGCCCCGGAAAAAAAGCTCCTCACCGATGCCGGCAAACAGGGCAATAAACACCAGGTTGGCCACCAGGTTGGCGGTAGTTTTTTGTACAAAGGCCAGCTTCAGCACATTGCTTACTTCTTCCTCCCGCTGGCGCATCCACTCGTTCAGGGCGGGGCCCATATCCAGTTGCTGGTTCAGCAGGCCGGTGTACTCTACCAGGGGCAGTGCCACTAGCAGCAGCAAAGAGCCTATTATCCAAAATGCAGCATGAGCCGGCCGGCGCATGCCCAGGTAGGCGCGGGGTTGCGGGTCGGAAAAGTAGGCAAACAGCAGGGAGGGCAGCAAAAACATACCCAGAAATTGCGCTGCCAGACCGCAGCGGATAACAAGCAGTTTATTGGAAAGATTGGAGCTGTCCCAGGTATACATGTTCGACAGCTCCGCCAGGCTGATGCCTGCGGCCTGCGCCCCAAAACTCATGGCCATCAGCGAAATAATGAGCCAGAGGCCCGTAGCCAGGCCCACAAAAAGCAGCAATTGAACCCATACGGGCTTTGATTTAAGATACGTTTGCATAGCGCCTCCAATTAGGTACCGTATTTTTGCGGCCCGGTATTACATCTGGCCCTGCTGCCTGCAGCGGGCTACTGGTTAGGTACCTGATTGCGGATGCGGGCTGCAGCGCCCTGGTGGAGCTGCTGTTGCGACGCTCCGTTCAGGGTTCCGAACCTTGTTCGCCATGCGCATTACAGGGTAGCCTTTGGGCAGTCGCAGTTGCGCCCCGACCAGATTTTATACCGGGTAAAAGGCTGCAAGTTAAGCCCTCATTTATAAACCCAACCCTTTGGTACAGATCGCCAATATACAACTCCCCGATTTTCCGCTGCTGCTGGCGCCCATGGAAGACGTCAGCGACCCGCCGTTCCGTGCTGTGTGCAAGGCGGCTGGCGCCGACCTGATGTATACCGAATTTATTTCCTCGGAAGGCCTTATACGCGATGCCATCAAAAGCCGCCAAAAGCTGGACATCTTTGAAGCCGAGCGGCCCGTGGGCATCCAGATATTTGGCGGCGACGAAGAAGCCATGGCCCTCAGCGCCAAGATTGTAGACACCGTAAACCCCGACCTGCTCGATATTAATTTTGGCTGCCCTGTAAAAAAAGTGGTGAGCAAAGGCGCCGGTGCTGGCGTGCTCCGCGATGTGGACCTGATGGTGCGCCTGACCAAAGCGGTGGTTAATTCCACGTCGCTGCCCGTAACGGTAAAGACCCGCCTCGGCTGGGATGAAGGCAGTATTAATATCGAGGAGGTGGCCGAACGCCTGCAGGATGTGGGCATCAAGGCGCTGGCCATACATGGCCGTACCCGGGCACAACTGTACAAAGGCGAGGCCGACTGGAGCTATATTGCCAAGGTAAAAGCCAACCCCCGCATTCACATTCCCATCTTTGGTAACGGCGATATCGATACTCCGGAAAAAGCGCTGGAATACAAGAACCGGTACGGTGTGGATGGCATCATGATCGGCCGCGCTGCCATTGGATATCCCTGGATTTTTAACGAGATCAAGCATTTTGTACAAACCGGCGGCCACCTGCCGCCCCCAACTATTCAGCAGCGGGTGGATGTGATCCGCCGGCACCTGCACCAGTCGGTGGCATGGAAGGGCCTGAAGCCGGGCATCAACGAAATGCGGCGCCATTATACCAATTACCTGCGCGGCCTGCCCAACATCCGCGACTTCCGCACCAGGCTGGTAACGCTACCCACCGTAGCGGAAATTGATGCTGTGCTGGATGAAGTGGTGCTGCAGTACGACGGTTACCAGTTTACGCCCCGCCAGCTAAACATGGATGCCATGGCTTATAGCTGCGATAGCTGATGGCGGTTGCCACTGGTCAGGCCACTGGATAGGGTATTTGGTGTGGACAGCAACTACCCAGTGGCCAGACCAGTAGGATTAAAATATCTCCTGCAACAAATCAGGGTTGTAGCGGGCAGCGTGCCGCACATCCTGCTCCGAAAATCCGCCCAAAGCAAACAGCAGCTCCTTGTTGCACAAGGTTCCCGCCCTTTTGCCCAGGTAATCGGCAGCTGATGAAAAAGGCCAGTCGCATACGGTGGCAGCCAGTCCTGCTACCACAGGGTTTTGGTGCACATAACATAAGCAGTTAAATAAATACTGGGCTGTCCGGTTGTGTTCCTTCTCCTGAAATATACATTTGGCCCTTGTCTTTTTTTGAAATAAAACGCCGCACTTTTCCTGTTCTTTATTGATTGCCCTGGTGTAGGAACTTAGGGTTTTGCCAATGGCGTACGACAGGGATTGCAGGTGTACTTCTTGCCCTTTTTGCACTAAATAGGTGCAGCCAGCGGTGGTTGGAACCAGCACAAAATGAAAGTGATTCGGCATTAGGCACCAGGCCAGTACATCGCAGTAAGGTTGCCATTCACGCCTGACCTTTCTCAGGAAGTACAAATAGTTACCGGAATGAAAGAATATGTGCTGGCGATCATTGCCCCGGTTGTACACGTGGTAAGGTAGTTTTGGTTCGAAATGCATGGCAGGAAACTACCCATTTAGAGCAAGAATTGCAAGTATATGCGCGGCCTGCTGGTCTGGCCACTGGTGATTGCTGCTATAGCTAAGTTTGCTTTGTAAGTGGCCTGACCAGTAAGCCACCGCTACTGTGCGGAAACCGCTTTCAGCCCGACAATGGAACCAATAAGGGTAACAATGAAAAAAATCCGCCAGAAATGTGCCGGCTCTTTAAACAGCAATATCCCGATCAGGGCCGTGCCCACAGCGCCAATGCCGGTCCACACGCCATAAGCGGTGCCCAGCGGCAGGGTTTGCGTGGCTTTGTTCAGCAGCAGCATGCTCAGGGCCAGCGACAAAAAAAAGCCGCCGTACCACAGGTTAGCAGTCATGCCCTTTGTTTGCTTGGCCATACCCAAACAGGTAGTAAAACCCACTTCAAACAATCCGGCAATAATCAGAATGATCCAGTTCATGCATCGGCAATTAGGGCACAAAAAAACTACATCCGGGCCAAACAGCATTAAAAAGCACGGCTGTGGCAGCCTTACTTTTTGTTAACCGCATCAGTTACTTCGCCACTCAGTGGCGAAATTGCCGGACCAAAATAATGGGTGAGCACGCCCTGTTCATCGACCAGGTATTTCGAAAAGTTCCAGTCGGGCATCTGGTTGTTCCAACCGTTTTGTTGCGGGTTGGTAAGCCATGCAAAAAGGGGGTGCTGCTGTGGCCCTGGCACAACGCTGGTTTTTTTGGCCAGCGGAAATTGCACGCCAAAGTTGCGGGTGCAAAACTGTGCGATCTGTTCGTCGCTGGCCTTTTCCTGCTCTTTAAAATCGTTGGCTGGAAAACCAATCACTTCCAGCTGGTCTTTGTACCGGTCGGCCAGTTGTTGCAGTTCGGTGTACTGGCCTGTATAGCCACATTCCGATGCGGTATTGACCAGCAATACCTTTTTGCCTTTTAAAGAAGCTAGTGGCAAGGCAGTGCCGTTATTGAGCGTGACGCTTAGGTTGTACAGCGGATGCGCTGGTTTTTTGCCGGCGGCATTGGCCAGCTTACGACCATGCTTGTTGCTGTTGCCCGCCATTTTCATTAGCAGTGGGTACATCCATTTTAAAAACCGCTGTTTCAGATTCATGTTTTCCTGTTTTTGCTGCACCAAATAAGCTGCTGTTAGTGCTGCTATATTGTAGTGCAAAAAGATTCTGCGCTGTTAACTGCAATTTATACTCCAAAACCTGCCCGGGAACCGGATGATATTTTGCATAGGATGGTTTAAACAAATAGGCCTGATGCCGAAGCTGCTATGTGCCCTCCTATTGTTACATGGGGTCTTTTACCTTTTGCCTTTCACGGGTTGTTCCTTTTCCCGCATCTGCCCTTAAGTATAAACCTTCATGGAACAGATATGAAAACATGTAATGCCTTGAAATTGTTGCCCGGCGTACATTTCCCTAGTAATGTTACGGCTTGAATCAATTTTTAATTAGATAACTTGCCCGTTGTATCCTATGCGGGTCCGAAAGGCTAACCCGCCCATCCAAATCCCATGAAAATGAGCAATTCCTATTGCATACAGGCTGTAATGCGCTGTTCTATTCCGGCCAGGCCACCCAACAGTTTTGCCGCCATCACTGGCACCTGCAATTGCCGCCCCATTATCGTTTCCTAATATCCGTAGCCCATGAAAAATCTTTACCCATTTTTTTTATTGATCCTGTGCTGCCTTACCAGCGCTCCTGAAACTTGGGGGCAATCGGCAGGACTGAATGCCACCTATACTTCATTCGAATCCAGGTGCCGTTCAACAGGCGCCATCGCGGTTGCCGCAACCGGGGGGTCGGGCAGCTACAATTACAAGGCTATTGGCCCCATCTCTACTCCGTTTACTTCTTCCAGTACCATTACCGGCCTCGAGGCAGGTACCTACACGGTGGTGGTTAAAGATGTGGTGCAGAATAAAGAATTGCAGGTGGCTGGCGTAGTGGTTAACGGCACCTATGCCGACCCGCGTTTTGCACTGCAGGCCACCGATGCTACCTGTGCCGGAAGCGACGGAACCATATCGGCCAACAACCTGCAGTTTGGACGGTCTCCTTTTACTTATACCATCGTGGCACCATCACCGGCAGGCGTGGGTACCACCAATGCTACGGGTACCTTTACCGGCCTGCCCGGCGGCGAATACAGCATCAGGCTCACCGATTCTTGCGGTGGCATCCAGATGCGTACCATCCGCATCGAATCGTACAACTGGTGGATAGAAAATGCTACCCTTACCCGCAATGGCTGCACCGACGGCGATGCCGCGATCAGCCTGAAAGACCATAAAGGCAATACCAATGTGTCGGGCACTGCGTTTAGCGGTTTTCGTTATGGCGTGGTGCAGGCCCCCGGCGATACGGTTTGGAACACACAACGCAGCTTCAGGTTTTTTTTGGGTAAACGCCGCTGGGTTACGCTGGTGGCAAAAGATCTGTGTAACAGGGTGGTGGCATATAATGCCGGCATTGCCGATGCTGCAAAGCCTGCCATCGGTGCTTCGGTGAACCTCAGCAACCGGGCCTGTTCCACGTTTAGTGCAGCAGCAACCGGGCAGGTAAACCTTACCAGCCCGCAGTACTGCGTATACAACAGCAGCAATATTGAGGTAGCCTGCAATACCACAGGCAGCTTTGCCAACCTTGCATATGGCAACTACACCTTGCATGTAAAAGACCTTTGCTACGATACGACCATTGTACGCAGTTTTTCGGCCTCGGCTGCTGTACCCGCTATTACTGCCGCAGTTGCAGTAACCAATTTGTCCTGCACCGGTTTTACGGCCACGGTCAATGGTGCCCACAATTTTTACAACCCCGAATTTTGCCTGGTAAACAGCAGCAATGTACAGGTAGGCTGCAATAATACCGGTGTGTTCACCAATGTGCCTTATGGCGCTTACACCATCAGGGTAAAAGATGCCTGCTCCAACGCAATTGTTTCGGTAAACGTAACCGCAAGCAAGCTGGTGCCCACCATCAACAGCGTTGCCTTTTCGGCGCAAACCTGCACCAGTTTTACGGTGCAGCCCAATGGCACTTCCAACCTGCAAACCAACCCGCAGTATTGCCTGTTTGATAAAGCAGGAAATAAAATTGGTGAATGTAACAGTACCGGTGTTTTTACCAACCTGCCTTATGGCGAGTATTGCATGCGGGCTATCACATCTTGCGGAGATGTAACTGCTGACAGATGCTTTACGGCCAGCCCTCCTACACCCAACCCAAGTGTAGCACCCAGCAATTTAACCTGCACCGGGTTTACGGCAACAGTAACCAACCTGACACATCTTACCAACCCGCAATTCTGCATCTTGAACAGCAGTGGTGTGCAGGTAGGTCAATGTAATACTTCCGGGGTGTTCAATGGCTTAGCATATGGTAGTTATACGGTACGCATCACCGATGGCTGTACCGGGGCTGTGTACAACCGCACAGTTAGTGCCGCAAGGCAAGCGCCTGCTATTGGGGCCGCTGTTGGCATTTCCAACGCCACCTGCGCCACGTTTACTGCTACAATTACGGGCACCAATCTTACCACGCCCACCTATAATGTGTATGATGCGGCCAATGTATTGCTGGCCACCAGCACCTCCAATACATTTACCAACCTAAAATATGGCAGTTATTGCTTTGAAATCAAAGACGGCTGTACCAATGAGGTGCTGCGTAGGTGCCAGACCATTACCAACCCCCAATCATTTTCGATAACCACCACCAAAACCTGTACGCTGAACACGACCGACATGCAGGTGCAATTTGCAGGCAGTGGCAGCCCCTTTACGGTGCAGGTGTACCACCCCGATGGTTCACTGGTGCGGGAAACGACTGCTTCCAACGCTACGGTAAACCTTGCCGGCTTGCCTGCATTGCCTGCCGGAGCTGCATACCGGGTAGTGGGAACCAACAGCTGCGGCCAGGGTGATGAAAAAAGCGTGGTGCCCGATGCCACGGTTATTACGCGTTCGGCACTGGTTACACCAAAATGCCCCAGTGCCACTTCTCAGTTTGGCTCCGGCGACCTTGCCATTACCTGTTCTTCGAATAAAGCCCTGGTAACACCGGCCATTATTTCAAAAGACGGTGTTGCCTTTAGCCGCACCTATTCGACCAATACGGGCAACAACTTTGTATTTGCAGCGTTGGCGCCGGGCACTTATGTGGTGCAGTACAGCATTCAGGGCTGCGATGCCAAGGAGCAGCAAAGTGTGGTGGTGCCGCCATACGCTTTCCCGGTGCAGGACCGTTCTGCCATTTACCAGTGCAACGACAATGGCTTTAGCCTGGGGGCTTCGGTAAAAGGCGGTGTGGGCCCTTATAAATACGAGATCATCGGCAGCCTGCCCGAAACGCCCAGCATCATTACCACGCCGCAAAACAGCGCCGTATTTTCCATCAACAACGGCACTATATATTCGCTGGTGCGCCTGCGTTCGGTAGATGCCTGCGGCAATGCCACACTCAACGACATCAGCGTGCTGCCGCTGCAAAACATTGCGGTTACCGCTTCGCAAACCTGCCTGTACAAAGACGTGGAGCTAACTGTTGATGCTATTCCGAACGCTACGTACAAATGGTACCTCAAACAAAGCGATGAAGACAGTGTGCTGGTTAATACCAATGCAGGTCTTACCCTTCCGTTTCTGATGCCTGAACAAACCGGCGTGTATGTGTGCCATATATCGGTTAATAACGACTGCATTACCCGCATGGCCACCTTTAACCTTACCGGCAGATGCGATGACGCTACCCTGCCCGTAGCCGTGCAACTGCGTGGCCGCCGCACCAGCGAAACCGAAGTACAATTGCGCTGGGATGCCACCGAAGAACAGGATGTACTCTGGTATGGTGTGGAACGCAAAGCGCAAAATGGAACCACGTTCCGCTTGATCGATTCTGTTGCAGCCCGCGGCTCGCTGGTGCAGGAAAGCTACGAGTACATGGACAAGACTGGAGGTTCCGGAAAAATGCAATACCGGTTGCGCCTTACCGTGAAAGGCGGCAAACAAAAATTCTCGAATGTTATTCAAACAGGTGTGCCCGCCACATTGCTGCGCGTATTGCCTAACCCTGCCAACAGCTACCTGCGGCTTTCGTGGAAAGATCCGGTGCAGGACGCCTACCAGGTAGAACTATACAATGCTGTGGGGCAGCGGGTGTACACCCAGCGCATCGAACCCATGGACCAGCGGGAGTTTACCATTTACCGCCCGGCGGCCGTTACCCCCGGTGTGTACCTGCTGCACTGTACCAACCGCATCAGTGGCGAACGACAGGTGTTTAAGGTGGTGTTTGAGTAGGCAAGGAAGCAAACAGACGACAGACAATAGACAACAGATAATAGACGACAGACGGCAGACTATTTAAGTCCAAGGTCTGTCGTCTATTTTTTTAGGTGCAAAGAATAATAGCCTGATAGTGATTACGTCTGTGCCGCATAGCGATAAGAACGCACAAGTGAGTGACACAACAGGTGCCCAGTAGTAGCACTAAAGCCGGTAACATTAAACAGTCATCAGACAATGGACTATAGACTATGGACGACTGTAGTCTGCCGTCTGTTGACCGTGGTCTATTCTTGCCCTGCGCCGGGTAAGATAGTACAGGCTTACCAGCATCCACCCGATCCAGAACAGGTAAGCACCCAGGTGAAAGCGTTCGCCCATCAGGCGGTACGACAAAGTATTGCGAAAATCCTGGTAGGTGATAAACAAGCCAATAACTGCGGCAACGATGGCACCCATATGTACCAACTTTGCCGTGGCAGCCTTTTGCCTTTTTTGCACCAGGCCTTGTAGCCAGAACAGCAGCAGCCACACGGCCAGTATAACACCCGCACCCTGCCACCAGGTTTTCAGAAAAGTATATTCCTTGTAAAAAAGCGAAATGCCGGTGCGGCCAATCAGCGTGGCCCTGGAAAGGAGGTATCCGCTCAGCACTGCAAGGCCGGTAAGCAGGAGCAAAAAAGAGGTCTTCTTCATTGATTCAATTCTATTGAGGGTATTAATGTAGGAAACTTAACGTAGCGTTGTAAAAACAGGCCCCTTTGCGGGTGTTAAAATACAGCTGCTGCAATTTATATAGCATGGCTGCCAACGAAGGTGCCCGTATTTTTGTATTATTACATCCATTACCTTAAACACTCAACCATGAAGAAACTTTTTTCTCTTTCCGCGGTATTATTTGTTGTAGCTTTTTTATGCGGGTCGGTAGCACAGGCGCAAAATGCACCCGCCAGTCCTGCCCAAACTGCCAAAGGCAAATTGGGTAATGCCGATGTAACCATCAGCTACAGCAGCCCTGCCGTGAAAGGCCGCACCCTTTGGGGCCAGTTGGTGCCTTACGGTAAAGTATGGCGTGCCGGAGCCAATGACGCCACTACGTTTGAAACCACATCGGCGGTGCAGGTAGAAGGCAAAACACTGCCTGCCGGCAAATATGCCCTGTTCGCTATTCCTCAGGAAGACCAGTGGACCATCGTGTTCAACAAAGTATCGAAGCAATGGGGTGCCTTTAATTACGATGAAGGCCAGGATGCCCTGCGGGTAACCGCCAAGCCCCGCAAAGCAGCTTCCTTCAATGAACGCCTGACCTATAATGTGGGTAAAGACGGCTTTACAATGGCCTGGGGCGACCTGGAAGTGCCTGTGGCGGTAAAATAACATTCCCAGGCGAAGGGCTGCTGATGTCCCTCGTCTGTAGACTCTTGTCTTGCTCAATGGCTGTGCCCCTGGCGCGGCCATTTTTTATTGTATAAATTGCTTTAATGCCGGAAATACTTTTGCAACTCCAGGCCTTGCAGGCAACGGCCGCCGGCCGCCACACCCACAGCTACGAATGGCGGCAACAGCAATTGCTGCAGCTAAAAAAAACCTTGCTGCAGCACGAAACAGCGATCTATGCGGCTTTATACACCGATTTAAAAAAGAACCGCGAAGAAGCATGGATCACGGAAATAGGCTTTGTGATCTCCGAAATAAATTTTGCCCTGAAGCACCTTAAAAAGTGGATGCGGCCACGGCGGGTGGGTACCAACCTGCTCAATTTTCCCTCAAAAAGTTACCTGCAGCCCGAGCCATTGGGTGTGGTGCTGATCATTGGGCCCTGGAACTATCCGCTGCAACTGGTGCTGGCGCCGCTGGTAGGTGCACTTGCTGCAGGCAATTGCGCTGTGGTAAAACCCAGCGAGTTTGCGCCGGCTACATCGGCTGTTGTAGCGCAAATTATCGGGGAGGCTTTTAACCCCGCCGATGTAGCGCTGGTGCAGGGCGATGGCGCCGTGGTTATTCCGCAGATGATGGAGGCGTTCCGGTTCGATCATGTGTTTTACACCGGCAGCACCCATGTGGGTACGCTGGTATACCAAATGGCGGCTAAAAAGCTGGTGCCGGTAACGTTGGAGCTGGGCGGAAAAAGCCCTTGTATTGTGGAGGAGGATGCGGCTTTGGAAGTGGCCGCCCGCCGCATTGCCGTCACCAAGTTTTCCAATGCGGGCCAGATGTGTGTGGCCCCCGATTACCTGCTGGTGCACCGGAGTGTGCTGGAGCCTTTTCTGGCCCATTTAAAAAAGAGCATTCAGGCTTTTTATGCAGCCGAAGGGGTACGCGATTATCATTTTGGCAGGGTGGTAAACGATCGGCAGTTTAGCCGGCTGCTTGCCTATTTACAGGAAGGCGAAATATGGGCCGGCGGCGATTACGATGCCGCCTCGCTGCACCTGGCACCCACGCTGCTGGGCAATGTGCACCCCAATGCACAAGTGATGCAGGAAGAAATATTTGGACCGGTGCTGCCCATACTTACCTGGAGCACCAAAGAAGAAGCGCAGCAGATCATTGAGCAAAACAAAAATCCGCTGGCGCTTTATGTATTTACAGAAGATAATGCAAAGGCAGAGTGGTGGATACACAACGTGGCCTTTGGTGGCGGCTGCATCAACAACTGCAGCTGGCACCTTACCAACCACCGGTTGCCATTTGGCGGCCGTGGCAACAGCGGCATCGGCGCTTACCACGGTGCGTTTTCCTTCAACACGTTCAGTCACCTGAAAGGCATCATGAAAACGCCCACCTGGTTTGACCCGGCCATGAAATACCCGCCGCTCAAAGGAAAGCTGAACCTGTTTAAAAAAGTAGTGCGGTAAAGTAGACGATGGACTGCTGTCGTCTATTGTCCATCGTCTGTAATCTTTTATTGTCTTCCCGCAGAGTCGTTGGTGCGGTTGGCCATGCTGTCCACATCGGTACGCATGTTTAGGTCGGTTTGTGTGCCCTGGTTATTAACGTCGCGGGCAGTATCGCCATACGGGGCTGCACTTTCGGGTACCGCGCCGGAAGTGTTCATGGTATCGGTGGCTGCATCGCCATCGTTCGCATCGTTGTTACAGCTCATCAAACCCAAAAACGCCGTAGCTGCAATGAGCAAAGCCTTTTTCATGTGCAAAGTTTTTTATTGCCAATAACCAAGGCAAATAGGTTGCCAGAGCCAAAGCCGGGTGGTAAATGGGCCACGGACGATGGACTAAAGACGTTAGAAGAACGCTACTGTCGTCCGATTTCAGATTTCCGTTGTGTGCTCCTAAATATCGCGTTTCATCATCCAATCGTTTTGCACGTCCTGGCCCAGCACAAAATCTATATCACCAAATTTGGCAAAACCCCACCGCTGGTAAAACCGGATGGCCCGTTCGTTTTTTTCCCACACACACAGCCATACTACTTTTTTGCCGCTTTGCCGCCCCAGGTCAATGCTGGCCTGCATCAGCAGGTTGCCTACCCCTTTGCCGATAAATTCCTGCGTGGCATAGAGCCGTGCAATTTCCAGGGAAGGAATACCTGCCAGCGCTGCTGGGGTATGGGTTTCGCGGAGTTTGGCGTAACCGGCCACTTTGGCGCCCTGGTAGGCCAGCAAAAAGGTATTGCCCTTGCGGCCCACTTCCAGCATCAGCCTGCCGCGGGTAAACTGCTGGTCGAGAAACAATTGCATGTCGGCAGCCGTGTTGTGCTCCGCAAAAGTGTCGTAAAAGGTTTGCCGGCTCAAGTCGGCAACAAGGGCCGCATCCTGCACGGTGGCTTCCCTGATGGAAAAGTTCATAAGGCCAATTTAAGGCAATGGCTGCATTTGCACTATTGTGCCGAATCGGTGTGCATGTTTGCATTGGGCTGGGCGCCGGTGGCAGCAGTGTCCGGAATATTACCGTTTACATTTTCCACACCCCTGATGGTGGTGTTGGCCGAATCGGAAGTGGCGTCGGTAGTAGTGGCATCGTTGCCGCAGGCAGCCAGCAGCAGCACAGCCGCAAGTGCTGAACATATTTGTTTCATACAAAATCTTTGGTGCTGCAGTTTCAATTTTCCTGCCATGCAACAAGGAGGCAGGTTGGGTTTCCGATAATGGCCTTGGTAGCTGTTCCTTTTTCTTTTACCTATATTTCCTTCCTTTGCAACCTATGCACAACGATGAGCACTATATGCAGCAGGCACTGCGCCAGGCCAGCCAGGCATTTGAAGAAGACGAAGTGCCGGTGGGTGCAGTGGTGGTATTAAATGGCCGCATTATTGCCCGTGGATACAACCAGGTAGAAAAACTGGCCGACCCCACAGCGCATGCCGAGATGATTGCGCTGACATCGGCCTTTAACTACCTGGGCAGCAAATACCTGCCCGAGGCAGCCCTGTATGTAACCGTTGAGCCCTGCGTGATGTGCTCGGGTGCCTTGTACTGGAGTAAAATAGGCCGCGTGGTATGGGGGGCATCTGATCCCAAAAACGGGTTCAGCAGGGTGCAGCCGGGTATATCGCCTTTTCATCCCAAAACCGAATTGCAGAGCGGTGTGCTGGAAGCAGAATGCAGCAGTCTTATCCGCGAGTTTTTCCGGTCAAAAAGATAAAAGCGGTTATACAAGAACGAAAGTCTGCAACGGCACGGCTTGTTGTTGTCTATCAGGGGTCAACTAGTTTCTATGGGCATTATTTCAATCCCTAATCCGGTGTAAATTTGTGCATCCTACGGAAACGCAACAACCAGATAAAGCATTGTTCACTCTTAAACACAATAGTTATGGCATTTACCTTACCGCAATTACCGTATGCTCATGAAGCCCTGGAACCGCATATCGATGCGCAAACCATGCAGATACACCATGGCAAGCACCACCAGGCTTATGTTGACAATCTCAATAAAGCCATTGCCGGCACCGAGCACGAAAGCAAAAGCATCGAAGAACTGGTGAAAGCTGCCGGTTCCATTTCGCCTGCTGTACGCAACAACGGCGGCGGCCACTGGAACCACACATTCTTCTGGGAAATACTGGCACCCAATGCTGGCGGCCAGCCTACCGGTGCCCTTGCCGAAGCCATCAACAGCACTTTTGGTTCTTTTGATGCCTTCAAGGAAAAATTCAACGCTGCCGGCGCTACCCGCTTTGGTTCGGGCTGGGCATGGCTGGTTGTAAAAGACGGCAAGCTGGAGGTTACTTCTACCCCCAACCAGGACAACCCGCTGATGGATGTAGCCGAAGTTAAAGGCACGCCGATACTGGGTGTGGACGTATGGGAGCATGCCTATTACCTAAAGTACCAGAACCGCCGCCCCGAGTACCTGGCTGCGTTCTGGAACGTGGTGAATTGGAACAAGGTGAACGAACTGTACGAAGGGGCTAAGTAACCCCCTTGTTCCCCCGAAGGGAATTTTTAAAAGGATACTTTTTAATAGCAAAGCCACTCCATTTGGGGTGGCTTTTTTTATGTAACGGGCTTTAAATTGCTATTGGGCTACTGTTGCGTCGCACACTTGTGCGGTTGGTAATGCTATTGGGCTTACAAACTTACTATTGCCTTTTCCCCACTTTTGTTTCCTGCAATCCCCTTTGCTTGTCATCCTGACAAAGGAAGGAACTCAGCTTTGCATAAAGAACGTTCTGCAACACTGAGATGCTTCGCTACGCTCAGTATGACAAAGCAACGAACCTTTCATTTCTTCGAATTAAAGGAACGGAACAAAAATCCAACGGTTGCAACCTAAGGCCCCCATTCAGCGTACAAGGGGTTACGGCAACGGGTCGTACCCGCTGCCGCCCCAGGGATGGCAGCGGCCAATGCGTTTAAGCGTCAGCCAAAACCCTTTGAAGAGGCCGTATTTTTTAAACGCCTCCAGTCCGTATTGCGAGCAGGTAGGGGTGTAGCGGCACGACGGCCCCAGCCAGGGCGAAATGGCCAGTTGGTAAAACCGGATGATCCAGATAAAAGGCAGGGCCAGTATTTTAAGGAATGATTTCATGCGCTTTGCGTTGTAGGTGCCGCAGGCATTTGCCCACGGCCGCCTCGGTGGTGGCATAGTCGGGGAGCACCTTATCGGTGTACAGAAAAAAAACATGCCCCGAAACGGGGATGCGTTCCAGCATTTCCAGCAATTGGGGCTTTTGCAACCGGTATGCTTCGCGCAACAGCCGCTTGATGCGGTTGCGGTCCACCGCTTTTTTAAAATGGCGCTTTGGGGCCGAAACGCCCACCAACAGCCCGGGTTGTTCTCCCTGGGGGGTAGCAAACAACTGGTAAGCCATCCGCACAGGGAAGGCATGGTAACTATCGCCCCCGGCAAATAGCCCATCAATATGCTTGCGGCTTTTCAGCCGTTCTTTTTTAGGAAATCCAAAGCGGGACATGAGGAGGGGTTAATCGTCCATTGTCCATGGTCCATCGAACAAAACCGCATTGTCCCTATGGACTATTGACAATGGACCATGGTCTATTGCAAAAACAAATAGCCCCGGAGGCCGGAGCTATTCAAAAAGGTTGAAACGGCAGGCGGGGCCTGCGGCTGGTTATTTCAGCTTGCGTTCGTCGGAAATAGTCAGCTTTTTACGGCCTTTGGCACGGCGGCTGGCCAATACTTTGCGGCCATTGGCGGTTTGCATGCGTTTGCGGAAACCGTGAACGGTTTTACGGCGGCGGCGATGCGGTTGAAATGTGCGTTTCATTATAATTAGTTTTTCTACGTTCTTTAAATGCCCGTGGAGAAGACGGGTGGTTTCCAGTCCGCTACGGGTCACCACACCCGCAGTTTGTGAAAGGACGGCAAAAGTAAGGTAGTTTTCTAAAACCGGAGCAACTGGCGCCAAGTTTTATTTACGATTTTAGATTTTGGAGGTACGATTGCTACCGTTAGGAAAGCTGTTGTGATCAGAAAGCGGACCGTTTAGCCGCAGGCTGCCCATCCAAAATTATAAATGGCACCTCCGCAATCAATTGGCTCCCCGGGCAAAAAACAACCGCATACCCAATGAAAGCGGTGTATAGGCACTCAGGTTGGTTTGCACCGTAAAAAGGTCTTTTTGGTTGTAAAGGGTGCTGGTGCCGGTATTGGTCGTTCGGGTTTGCCGGTTGAAGCCCACCGCAGCCACACTGTTGATGGCGCCTTCAAGGTGCAGCTTTCTGTTTATGGCATAGGCAACACCCGGTGTTAGCGACAGCTGCCCGCCCCTGGTTTTGATAACTGCATTATTGGCACTATGCTCATCGGAGTTTTGCCTGCTGCCGGTATATTCCAGTGCCGCTTCGCCAAACAGGTAAAAACTTTTTCCCAGGCCCAAATACCTGCGCAAAAAAACGCCGGCATCAACAGCATCGAGGGTTTGGCGTGTATTGCCCACAATATTTCTGAAACCGCCATAGCCAAATGAAACACCCGCTACAAGGTTATCTTTAACGGCCACACCTGCTTGCGGCGCTATCGAAAAATACCGGGTTTCGTTGATGCCGGTTTGCTGTTCCTCATTCATGTTTTCGAACCGGAGGCTACCGCCCAGCATGACCGATCCTTTGGTGATTTGCGCTTGTACGGAAGAGGAAATGATGCCTGTAACAACAAGCAGGTAAAGCTTTCTCATATTTTTAGTTTGGAAACCGAAGATGCCATTATGAGTTTTTACCAGCAATAGACCGTTGTTGTATTAACAGCAAATTTTGAAAAGGCAGCGTTAAGTAAATATAGAAGTGAGCAGAGTAGAGGCTTTATTACAACCAGTTGCAGCATGGTTTGCTTATGCTTTACTCCGCCGTTTTTAATTGCAGGAAAAGGTGGCGCAATTGTTCATTGCCGGAAGGTGCAACACTGGTGCAGGCTTTATTTTGCGCTACCTGGCGAATACGCTTTTTCAGATCGGGGTGGCTGCTAAGCCACTCCGATGGTTCGGCTTCGTTGCTTTGTTTTTGGAGCAATTGAAACAGGCGTACAAACCCATTGCAACTGATACCCCGCTGCGCCAGCAGGCTGGCGCCTTCGGTATCGGCTTCTGTTTCGAGGCTGCGGCTGTAGGAAAGGTTTTTCAGCTCGTTGGCATTATTTAAAATAATGGTACTGATGGCACCTGCATCGCCAATAAGCAGGGAAAGAAACAGGGCGCTGCTCATTTGCCGAAACATGGTACGCACTGTATGCCTGTTGGTAACATGCATGGCCTCATGGCTGAGCAGCGCAGCCAGCTCCTCATAGGAGCCAATTCCGTTCAGCAATTTATCATACACCACAATATGGCCGCCCGGCAGGGCAAATGCGTTCACTATATTTTCTTTTACTACGGTAATGCGGATCGGGTAGGGCGAAGGAACCCGAAGCGCCTGGAAGAACCGGTTTATTTCTCTTGTAGCAGGTTCGTCGATGGTGAATTGATTTTTCAATTGTGCATACAACTGGTTGCCCAACTGCTGCTCATAGCTGGCTGGAAAACGGTTGGCCATGGCTCCAGCCAGCCAGGGCACTACAATGGAATACATCAACACCAGAAACAGGATGACGGCTGCCGCCAGCTTTATAAAAGGTGCCAGGCGCCTGTTTTGGGCATTCCTGCTGCGGGCTGCAATCATTGCCGACAGGTTGCTTGCCACTGCGGGCTGCAGCACCTCCAGCGTTTGGGGTGGATAGTCGTTGTAGGCAAAGCTGCGGGAAATGCTGCCAGGCTTTATTTTTTCGTATTGCCAAAAAACTTCATTGCTGTTGTGGTCGCCTCTTACGGCTATGGACAAACGATTTTTGTCCAGCCGGATGGTGGCGGGGTATTCAATGCCGTTGCAGTAGTAGGTTGCGTTCATAAACAGTAGATGATAGATGATAGATGGTAGATGATAGTGAGTAGTTAAATAGTTGATAGTTCAAAGTTCGGAACCGGCGCATAATTCAGGCTTCGGTCAACGCTTCACTACAAATACTATCATCTACCATCTATCATCCATCATCTTTTTTAAATCATTTCTCCGCCAAAATATGGCTGCAAAGCGGGAGGAAGCAGGATGCCGTTTTCGGTTTGCCCATTTTCGAGCAGGCAGGCCAGGATGCGGGGCAGCGCCAGAGAGGAGCCATTGAGCGAATGCGCCAACACCGTTTTTCCTTCGCTGTTCTTGTAGCGGATCTTCATCCTGTTGGTTTGAAACGATTCGAAGTTAGACACCGAACTTACTTCCAGCCATTTGTCCTGCGCAGCGCTGTATACTTCAAAATCGTAGGTAAGTGCCGATGCAAAACCCATATCGCCGCCGCATAGCCGAAGTACTCGGTAGGGCAGTCCCAGCGATTGCACCAGCTTTTCTACATGCACCACCATTTCTTCCAGCACTTCGTAACTCCTATCGGGGGTTACCAGTTGCACCACTTCCACTTTGTCAAACTGGTGCAGGCGGTTCAGGCCCCGCACATCTTTGCCATACGAGCCCGCTTCGCGGCGAAAGCAGGGCGTGTAAGCGGTCATTTTTACGGGCAGTTCGCTTTCTTTTAAAATGGTATCGCGGTAAATGTTGGTTACCGGCACTTCGGCAGTGGGAATCAGGTACAGGTTGTCGGCAGTGGCATGGTACATCTGCCCTTCTTTATCGGGCAGCTGGCCGGTACCATATGCTGATGCTTCATTTACCATCAGCGGCGGCATAAACTCGGTGTAACCGGCAGCTGTATTGTAATCCAGGAAATACTGGATCAGGGCACGCTGCAGCCGGGCGCCTTTGTTTTTATAAACGGGAAAACCGCTGCCAGTAATCTTGTTGCCCAACTCAAAATCAATGAGGTCGTATTTTTTGGCCAGGTCCCAATGGGGCACGGCGCCTGCAGGCAGGCTGGGTTTGGAGCCGCCGGTGCGCACCACTTCGTTTTCGGCAGGGGTGCGGCCTTCGGGCACTGCATCCGCAGGCAGGTTGGGTAGTTTTATGAGCAGGTCGTGGAGTGCCTTTTCGGCCTCATCCAATTGTTGCTGAATGGGCTGCAATTCGGATTTAAGGGCTTCTACTTCCCGCTTGCGTCCTTCGGCTTCTTCCTTCTGGCCTTTAGCCATCAGTCCGCCAATTTCTTTAGAAACGGTATTGATCTTTGCCTTTGTTTCATCAAAACGAAAGGACAGGCTTTTGCGTTCTTCGTCCTTTGCCACGATGGCATCTACCAGGTGGGGCTCGGAGAAATATTTTTTCGCCAGTTTCCTTTTTACTTCTTCTGTGTTTTGTTTGATGTAGGCTACCTGCAGCATATCCTGTTGTTTGTTTTGAAGAGGGCAAAGATAAACCGCTGATTATAGGATCGACAGGATTTTCAGGAATTAGTGCCGCCTTTTGACACATACAATCCGGGACGGTGAATTTGCATAAAGGGTTTGGGGTCTGCGATGGGGGTAAAACCAAATTGTTGGTACAAGCCATGTGCATCGCGGGTTGCCAGCAACAACCGCCGCAGGCCGGTCAGCGAAGGGTGTTGTATAATGTTTTCCATCATCCATTTGCTGAGTCCTTTTCCACGCCATGCTTCATCCACAAACACATCGGCCAGGTAACCAAACGTGGCGCCGTCGGTAATGACCCGGGCAAACCCTACCTGCCCGGTTGTATGCAGCAAGCAAAAACACAGCGATCCTTCAATGGATTGTTGCACCACCTCCAAAGGAATGTTTTGTGCCCAGTAGGAGTGGCGCAAAAAGTGGTGCACAAAAGAAACGTCGATCCTTGATTTATCGGTGGTGAGGATAAATTCATCTTTTGTCCATGTCATAAAAGAGAGTTGCTTTGCAAATATGAATTTTAAAGACGATTTGCAGGTGCGCTGGTTTGCACTGGAGCAAAAAATGATGGAGCGCTTTGGTAAAAAGCCGGATGTGGAAAGTGTTTTATTCCTGATCGGTGTTCAGGAACTGGGCGATATACGGAAAAAGTTTTCGAAGGAGCAAAAGCAGGACCTGATGCATGTGGCCATTTGCACCGTGCTTGCTCCCAGCGGTTATTACGAACTGGAGGGGGTAGATGGTGATGGCTGGCCCCATTTCAGGCAATTAAAGCCTATGCCCGAATTGAGCCCCTTTGAACAGGAAGCCTTTTTGAAAGACCATATACTGCTGTATTTTCAAACCCACGATTTTTAATCATCCCACTTCAATCGCTGTTATGCCTGCTCGAATCCGGTTCGTGTTGATCCCTTTCTTGTTGTTGCTGGTGTGTACTTCCGGGGCACAGGACAGTACCCGCCTGCGCAAACGCGATCGCAAACGGGATGTGGCGCTGGAAACCACAGCCGGCACCATCAGGCTGCGGCTTTATGATGCCACGCCGCTGCACCGCGATAATTTTTTGCGGCTGGTAAAAAGGAAATATTACGACAGTATACTTTTTCACCGGGTCATTAAAGATTTTATGATACAGGCCGGCGACCCCGCTTCTAAAAGTGCAGCGGCCGATCAGCGGCTGGGTTCGGGCGGGCCGGGCTACACGGTGCCTGCCGAAATCAGAAGCGACCTGTTTCATCAGAAAGGCGCCCTGGCCGCAGCCCGCACGGGCGATGATGTAAACCCGGAACGGCGGAGCAGCGCCGCACAGTTTTACATTGTACATGGCCGCACCTGGACGGATGCCCAAATTGATTCGCTTGAGGGAGTAAGGATAAAAGCAAAAGTTCCGGCAGCACACCGGCAGGTGTACAAAACCACGGGCGGCACCGTGCAGCTCGATAACCAGTACACCGTATTTGGAAAAGTGGTCCGTGGGATGGAAGTGGTGGATGCTATTGCTTCGGCGCCGGTATCGGCCCAGTTGGGCAACCGGCCCGTACAGGATGTGCGCATCATTAAAGCAAGGCTGGTGCGGAGGAGGAGATGACAGATGATAGATGATAGATGATAGATGATAGTTGACAGTTGGTAGTTTGAATTTGTTGTGAAGGCGTTCTTCCATCTCCCGTCTTCCGACCTCGGACTTCGGACTTTTCCGTCCCTACTGTCTTTTCCGTCTTTCCCGACTTCTCTCTATATTGCAGCCCTAAAACTTAGCTATGAATTTTCCGGATAACCTGCGCTATACCAAGGAGCACGAATGGGTACGACTGGAAGGCGACGAAGCCATAGTGGGCATCACTTCTTTTGCCCAGGGCGAGTTGGGCGATATTGTGTATGTAGAAATTGAAACCGTTGGCCAGGAACTGGAAGCCGGCAGCGTGTTTGGAACTGTAGAAGCGGTTAAAACAGTAAGCGACCTGTTTTTGCCCGTTGCCGGAACCATTACTGCCGTAAACCCCAGCCTGAACAACAACCCCGAACTGGTAAACAATGACCCCTACGGTGAAGGCTGGATGGTGCGGATGAAACTCAAAGATCCCGCTAGCGTAAACGAACTGATGGATGCAGCCGCATACGGCTCCCTGGTAGGATAGTGCTGCTGTTATTCCGATACATTATTGGCCTTCTTCGGAAGGCCTTTTTATTTCTTTAAATACAAACATGTGAAACCATTGCGCAAGCCAGTATTGCTGGCAGCCATATTATTTACCCTGTTGACTGCCGTGCTTTTTTTCCTTCCCGGAAAGAATTTGCCGGCAGCGGGATGGATGGCTGAACTACAGGTGGACAAATGGGTACATGTGGGGATTTTTTTCCTGCTTTGTGTACTGTGGAGTGTTGCCCTGAATATTCAAACAAGCGCAAAATTTTTGGGGTTGGCATCGGTTGCCTTTATTTATGGTTGCCTGGTAGAATGGGTGCAACACAATTTCATAACCAACAGAAGCTTTGACGTGTACGATGTTGTAGCAGATGCAGTAGGGATAGTGGTAGCATTTACTTGGTGGCGGTATATAAAAAAATAAACCCCTGTGGAAACAGGGGTCGCAACCAAAACTAACTGCTTATGAGAAAATTGACTGCTATTAAGAAGAACAACTTCTTAATGACAAATATGTTGCCAAAATTTGAAAGCTGTGTTTAAGAACAGGGAAACTTTCAAAAATTGTAAAAATCAATTCCGGTAAGAACTACTGCATTATTAGAAAAAATGGTGCCAAAAAATTAGTCCTCATTTCAAATTATCTTTTTTGGTCAGGATAAAACCAAATCCGCTATTCCCTCTTTTTGTAAAAACAATATACCGCGAAAAAGGTTGAATAAAGAACCCATTATTGTTGGGTGGTCATTTTTTCGGCATTTTCGGCAAATTGAAGGGCTTCAATCAACTCCTGTATATTTCCGTCCAGCACATCTTGCAGGTTGTATAATGTCATACCAATGCGATGATCGGTAATGCGGCCCTGCGGAAAATTGTAGGTGCGGATCTTTGCACTCCGGTCGCCGGTACTAACCAGGCTTTTGCGGTGGCGGGCAATTTCCTCTTCCTGTTTGCGCACCTGTGCTTCGTACAACCGGGTACGCAGCATTTGCATGGCCTTTTCACGGTTGCCCAATTGGGTGCGTTCCGTCTGGCAAATAACCACTTCACCCGTAGGGATATGGGTAAGCATTACCTTGGTTTCTACCTTGTTTACATTCTGGCCTCCGGCGCCACCGCTTCGGGAGGTTTCCATTTTTACATCGCTTTCTTTTAATTCAAAATCCACCTCTTCGGCTTCGGGCATCACCGCTACAGTGGCCGCACTGGTATGCACCCTGCCGCTGGCTTCGGTATCGGGTACGCGTTGTACCCGGTGCACACCGCTTTCAAATTTGAGGGTGCCGTATACATCATCGCCCGTTACTTCAATCTGCACTTCTTTATACCCGCCTACCGCACCTTCGTTTTCGCTGAGAAGGGCTGTTCTCCAACCACGGCGTTCGCAGTAGCGCATATACATACGCACCAGGTCGCCGGCAAAAAGCGAAGCTTCGTCGCCACCCGTGCCAGCCCGGATTTCCAAAATGGCGTTCTTTTCATCCTGCGGGTCTTTAGGAATCAGCATTTGCCGGATAGAAGACTCCATTTTTTCCTGCTTTTCTTCTGCTTCGGGCAGTTCCAGTTTGGCCAGTTCCCGCAGCTCTTCGTCGTTGCCGTTGAGGGCCTCGCGGTAAAAGGCCACATCATCCAGCACTTTGCGGTAATCGTTGTAGGCGGTTACGATTTTTTCCAGGCTTCGGTATTCTTTGCTGAGGGCACCAAACTGCTTGTTATCGGCAATAATCTCGGGGTTGGTCAACGCCACGCCAAGGTCGTCGAAGCGGGCTTTTATCGATTCTAATTTGTCGAGCATGATGAAAATTGGAGGGCAAAATTAAGCACCCGCGGCCAATGCAAACGTTAAGGACGTATTTTAGCCCGTATGGAGTGGCAAAAGTTCAGTGCCGAAAGGATTTTTGACGGCAGCCGGTTTGTAGCGGCGGACACCGTGGTGATTGTGGACAGGCAGGGAAAGATTGAAGACTTGGTGCCTGCTGCCGATGCGGGCGACGACGTGCAGCACTTACAAGGCATTTTGCTTCCAGGTCTGATCAATGCCCATTGCCACCTGGAACTGAGCCATTTTAAAGGCCTTATTTCGCCAGGCGGCGGGCTGGTACATTTCCTGCTTTCGGTAGTGGGTAAAAGAAAAGAGCCCTGGCAGGAGGAGTGGAAAAGGAACCGGATAGCCGCCGCTGCCGCCGAAATGAAGGCTGGGGGCATTGTGGGTATCGGCGATATCTGCAACACGGAAGATGCAATTGAAATAAAGCTCGCTTCGGGCCTGCGCTGGCACAGCCTGGTGGAAGTGCTTAATTTTTCCGACGAAACCCTTGCCCCCCGAATGGCGCACAATCAAAAAGTGTTGGATGCGCACCAAGCAGCAGGGCTGGCAAGCAGCAACCTTACGGCACATGCACCTTATAGTGTAAGCCCCGAAACTTTTGCTGTATTAAACAAGGCTACAGCCGGTAAAATAATTTCGGTACACAACCAGGAAACTGGCGCAGAAGATGAATTGTTTTTAAAGGGCGGCGGCGATTTCAGGCACCTGTATGCCCTTACCGGCACGGCACCTATGGGCCCTTCGGGAAGCAGCAGTTTGCAAACATGGCTGCCCTATTTTACCGAAAGGCAAACCATCATATTGGTGCACAATACTTATACAAGCCCCAACGATGTTGTTGCTGCACAGGCCCATGCAGCCCGCCACGGATTGCAGTTATACTTTTGCCTGTGCCCTAATGCCAATCTTTACATTGAAAACCGGTTGCCACCGGCAGAGATGTTTTTAGCAGCAAATTGTAAACTGTTGCTGGGCACCGACAGTTACAGCAGCAACTGGCAGCTGAGCCTAGCTGCCGAAATAAAAGCACTGGCCAAAGGTTTTCCGCAAGTGCCGCTGGAACTATGGCTGTCTGCTGCCACCCAAAACGGGGCCGAGGCTTTTGGATGGAAGGATTTGGGGAAATTAGCACCAGGTACCCATCCGGGTTTAACCCTGCTGCATACAAATGAACAAGGCGTCATTACCGGCACGTCGTCCATAGTACAATGTCTATAGTCGATGGACCATGGGCTATTCAATAATCCATTCCAGTGCGCCGATGTCAAAGCGTTCGTCAAGGGGCGTTTTTACCACCAGCTCCCCGGTAGGGGTTACATCGGCAACGGTGCCGGTAAAGCTGCGGCTGCCCTGCCGGAAGTGCACCGGCTCGTTTAGTTTATACAGGGCTGCACGGTATTGTTTGCGTACTTCTTTCTCGCTGCGCACCAGCAATTCCATCGAGCTTTGCACGTAGCCGGCCAGTTCTTTTGCCAGCGCAACCGGGTCAAAGGTTTTACCAGTGATCTGTTTTAAGGAAACCGCCTTTTTATTGAGCTTTTTAAAATCGGTCTGGTTGATATTGAGCCCGATGCCGATCACGGACCAATGCCATGCGGTACCCTGCAGGCTGTTTTCTATAAGGATGCCTCCTGCCTTTCTGTCACGCCAATACAGGTCGTTGGGCCACTTGATGCTTGCTTCGGAAAGGGCGTAATGGTTAAAAAAATGGTAAACGCCAAGGATGGCTGCCATGCTCAAACTAAACTGCTGTGAAGGTGCCAGCTCGTATGGCGACACAATAATACTCATCAGGATATTTTCGCCAGGGGCCGAATTCCAGGCTTTTTGGCGCTGGCCTTTGCCCTTTGTTTGTTCATGTGCAAACACGCAGGTACCGTGTTGTGCCACCCGGTCATGCACCAGGGCCATGGCATAGTTGTTGGTACTTTCAACAGAACGGAGTTCAATAAAAGGCGAGCCGATGGGTTTTGCGATAGTGGACAATTGCGCTAAATTTGGGCAAAAGTAATCAACACGCCAAAACAGGACTTGCCTGAACCTGTACAACCCCCATTTTTTTACTAAAACTTATAGATTATTTGGAACCATTAGATGTTTTAACCAACCGCAAACGCAGCAGCGTTACCCGGCTGAACCGTAACTCGAAAATCCTCAAAACCATACTCAAGGCCATCAGCGATAAAAAAGGCGAGCATGTGGTATCGCTTGACCTGCGCAAGATTAACGAAGCCGTTGCCGACTTCTTTATTATCTGCGAAGCGTCCAGCGCTCCGCAGGTACGTGCTATTGCCGATCATGTGGAAGACCAGGTAAAAGAAAAATGCGGCGACAGCCCCTACCACCAGGAAGGCCGCCAGAACATGCAATGGGTACTGCTGGATTACGTAGATGTGGTGGTACATATCATGCTTCCCGAAACCCGTAAGTTTTACAAACTCGAAGAAATGTGGAGCGATGCCGCTGCACAGGAGCACAACCAAGAGTAGGTACAATTGTTAATTGTACGCATGCCCTCCTTATGTTTCGCTTACATTTGCGTTTTTCGCCATTATTTTTTTAAGAAAGGAAAATGTCACAAGAACCATATAAAGACAACAACAAGCCCCGTTTACCCAAATTCTCTAACCGGTCTTCCGACGATGAAAATACGCCTCGTCGCGGGCCGCGTTTTAGCATTTACTGGGTGTACGCCATCATCTTCGCCATCCTGATCGGCTTTCAGGTATTTGGCCCTTTTTCTACAACAGCTACCCAATTGCAGCGCGACGATTTTGAAACCATGCTGCGCCAGGGCGAAGTGGAACAATATGTAATTGTGCCCAACCGCAGCCTGGTACGGGTAACCCTGAAAAAAGAGGCACTGCCGAAATATGCCAGCAAGCTGGGTAAAAATGCAGCCACCAACGAAGCAGGGCCGCATTATTATTTTAAAATCGTTTCCGGCGATTCGTTTAAGGACGATATGCGCCAGTTTTTTGCAGCCAACCCGGGCCTGACCAGCACCCGCGAAAGCGTGGAAATGGAACGCGACTGGTTCAGTCCCATCATCACTACACTGTTGCCCATTCTTATTTTTATAGCCATCTGGATTTTGTTGATGCGTAAAATGGGCGGTGGTGCCGGTGGCGCCGGTGGTCCTGGCGGCATCTTTAATATTGGTAAATCCAAAGCCACGCTGTTTGACAAAGGCACCCGGGTAAACATCACGTTTTCCGACGTAGCTGGCCTCGACGAAGCCAAGGTGGAAGTAATGGAGATTGTTGACTTCCTGAAAAATCCAAAAAAATACACGGCACTGGGCGGTAAAATTCCCAAAGGCGCCCTGCTGGTAGGCCCTCCGGGCACAGGTAAAACCCTTTTGGCAAAAGCAATGGCCGGCGAAGCGCAGGTTCCTTTCTTTTCCATGTCGGGTTCCGACTTTGTGGAGCTGTTTGTAGGGGTTGGTGCCAGCCGGGTACGCGACCTGTTTAAGCAGGCCCGCGAAAAAGCACCCTGTATCATCTTCATCGATGAAATTGACGCCATTGGCCGTGCCCGTGGTAAGAACATGATGATGAGCAACGATGAGCGGGAAAGCACCCTCAACCAGTTGCTGGTAGAAATGGACGGCTTTAGCGGCGAAAGCGGCATTATTGTACTGGCTGCTACCAACCGCCCCGATGTGCTGGATACCGCCCTGTTGCGCCCCGGCCGTTTCGACCGCCAGATCACCATCGACAAACCCGATCTGAAAGGCCGCGAAGCGATCTTTAAAGTGCACCTGAAAGGCATCAAGGTCTCCGAAACCCTCAACATCCACAAAATTGCCGAGCAAACCCCAGGTTTTGCCGGTGCCGATATTGCCAATGTTTGTAATGAAGCAGCCCTGATCGCTGCCCGTAAAAACAAGCTGGGCGTAGATATGGAAGACTTCCAGGATGCGGTGGACCGTGTGATCGGTGGCCTGGAGAAAAAGAACAAGATCATTTCGCCCGACGAGAAAAAGATCATTGCCTACCACGAAGCCGGCCACGCCATTTGCGGCTGGTACCTCGAGCATGCTTACCCGCTGCTGAAAGTAACCATTGTACCCCGCGGTACAGCAGCACTGGGCTATGCGCAATACACACCCAGAGAGCAATACCTGTACAATACAGACCAGTTGATGGACCAGATCTGCATGACGCTGGGCGGCCGGGCATCAGAAGAGATTTTCTTTGGTAAAATTTCCACCGGTGCACAAAACGACCTGCAGCAGATCACCCGCATTGGCTACGCCATGGTTACCGTGTATGGCATGAGCGATAAAGTAGGCAACATTTCGTTCTACGATCCGCAGCAGGACCAGTCGTTTACCAAGCCTTATTCGGAAGAAACCTCGCGGCTGATTGACGAAGAGGTGCGTACCCTGATTGATTCGGCTTACGAACGTACCAAGCAATTGCTGCAAAGCAAAAAAGGCGACGTGGAAAAGCTGGCCGAGGCACTGCTCGACAAGGAAGTATTGTTCCAGAGCGACGTGGAAGCCCTGATTGGTGCCCGACCGTTCCAGGACAAGCACCTGCTGGATGTAGAGCCCGGAGAAAAGCACCCCGACGGCGGCATTTCGGAAGGCGTTCCCCCCTACGATCCCAACGTGATTCAGTAATACTTCCGGGTTATGAAGGAGTCTTCAGCAAGAAAGAACATACTCGAAAAAATAAAGGCGGCGTTGGCAAAACCAACGCCTTTGCCTTTTAAAGGAACAAAAGATAAGCCCCTGTTTGGACCACCACCCGAAGATCCTGCCGTGCTTTTTGCGGAGCAGTTTACGGGCTTGGGCGGAAAGTTTAGTTTTTGCCTGGGCGAAGGGGAATTTGTAAACAGCTTTTTGCAGTTGTGTACCGCCAACAATTGGAAAAAGGTGTACTGCGCCGAACCAGCCCTGACCGCTCTTTTCCAGGGCGTTCAGTGGCACCCCGATGTGGCTACCTGCGATGTATCGCTCACCACCTGTGAGCGGCTGGTGGCCCGAACCGGCAGCATGTTGCTTAGCTCGGTTTCGGGCCGCGTAGCCAGTGTGTATGCGCCGGTGCATGTATGTGCCGCTTATGCTTCGCAAATGGTGTATGAAATTGGCGATGCCCTGGATTTTGCACAGGATAAATACGGCGAAAGCCTGCCTTCGCTGATTACCCTGGCCACGGGTCCCAGTCGCACGGCCGATATTGAAAAAACGCTGGTGGTAGGCGTGCACGGCCCCAAAGAAGTGTATTGCTTCCTGATTGATGACGAAGGGCTATGATTTTTTTTATTAAAAGCGCCTGTTTCTAACCTGTAAAGGACAACCGGGAAGAAATAGGCTTTTTTATAAACAACCCCAACCAATAATGCGGCATACAACCCGGTTGTTTTAGGCAAATAAACATTCCTCCCTATTTTCGGCCTGTGGCAACAAACATGGACATCCCACCCGGTAAAAAAATATACTTTCTATCCGACTTTCATCTGGGCGCACCCAACGCCGAACAAAGCGGGAAGCGGGAAAAACTGCTGGTAAAATTCCTGACTGAAATTGAACCCACTGCCGCCGCCATCTTTATTGTAGGCGATATGTTTGATTTTTGGTACGAATACACCAGGGTAGTACCCCGTGGCTATACCCGCTTGCTGGGCAAACTGGCCCAACTTACCGACGGCGGCATACCCGTTCACTTTTTTGTGGGCAACCACGATATGTGGATGAACAACTACCTGCAGCAGGAGCTGAACATCCCGGTTTATTTTCAGCCAAAGGCATTTCACTTGGGCAGCAAAAGGTTTTGGATTGGCCATGGCGATGGCCTGGGCCCCGGCGATGGCGGTTATAAGGCATTAAAAAAAGTATTTCGCAATCCCCTTTGCCAGGCGCTTTTTGGCGCTGTGCCACCAGCTATCGGCATTGGCGTAGCCGATTATTTTAGCCGCAAAAGCCGCGCAAAAACCGGAGGAAAGGAAGAGTCGTGGCTGGGCGAGGAGCGGGAATGGCTGATCACTTATTGCCGGGAGCAGCTGGCGCAGGGAATTGATTACCACTTTTTTGTATTTGGGCATAGACACCTGCCCATAGATTTTCGTCTGAATAGTAACAGCCGCTACATCAACCTGGGCGACTGGATTCATTACTGCACCTACGCCGTTTTTGACGGCGTGGAAGTAACCGTAAAATCATACACCGGCATGGAACACAAAATCATTCGCAACTGATGCGGGCATTGCTAACCATAGGTTTACTGGTGGTGCTGTCGGCTGCAACAGGCCAAAACAGCGGCGGGCTGCGGTTGTTGCGCAGCTACCCCTTGCCCGTTGCCCATGCTGTATTGGACAACCTTGGTAACCTGTACCTTATTTCAGAAAGCGGGCAGGTAAAAAAAATGGGCCCTGATGGCGACTCCATCAGTGTGTATAATAGTATGCGGCGCAATGGCAGGCTGGCCAGCATTGATGTTTCCAACCCGCTGCGGCCCCTGCTTTTTTACCAGGATTACGGGCAGGTGGTCTTGCTCGACCGACTGCTTTCCGTACAGGCCACCATCGACCTGCGCCGCCAGGGCATTGCGCAGCCCCTGGCTGCCGCCATGAGTTTTGATAATAAAGTGTGGGTTTTTGACGGGGTAACCAACCAATTGAAAAAGCTGGACGATGCGGGAAATGTGGTGCAGGAAACGCCTGACCTACGGCAGGTTTTTGCAGGCGGTATTCAGCCGCAGCAGATCATTGACCACAATGGCTGGGTGTACCTGGCCGATTCGGCGCAGGGCCTATTTGCCTTTGATTATTTTGGTTCTTTCAAGCGAAAAATACCGGTAGTTGGCTGGCGCCACCTCCAGATTACGGACCATGCAGTGCTCGGCATTGCCAGCGGAGGGCTGCACACCTACAACCTGTCTACCCTTATGCAGTCGGTTCAACCGCTGCCCGCATCCCTGCAGGGATGCACACCCATCAGGTGGAGCGGCCCGAAATGGCTGGCCATTTGTACCGATTCGGTTAGGTTGTTTGGCCCTGCACTTTAAAGCTTGCCGGCCAGTATTTCCCCTATTTCTTTGTCAAACATGCCATAGCGGCCATATTCCACCACGCGGCCCATTTCCTTACCACCTTTCAACACAATAATCGTGGGCACCAGGTCTACATTGAAAATGGTAGTAAGGTTGTATTGGCTTTTTTTGGCCTCATCTACGCCAACCGTGGTGATATGATCTTTTTGCACACCGGCGGCGTTGGCGAAGGCGAAGAATTTAGGTAAAATAAACTGCGTATCGTGGCACCAGGTACCGGCAAATACAAGGAAATGCACAGAGTCTTTCTGCGTCGTAAGCGCCTTCAACGCTGCCGACTGTGGCGTGTAGCCTTTTTGGTTGGCGGCAAACCAGTTGAATGCCGTATCGCTGGTCAGTACTTCGGGGGTTAAAAAACCTTTGATGATTTTCTGGCCTTCCGTGCTGCGGCCAATTTCGGATTGGGCAAAAAGGGTGGTAGAGCAAAGGACCAAAGCAGTAGCCAGCAGGTGTTTTACAGAAGTGCGCATGACTCAAATATAAAACAGTTGAGCATTTTGGTAGACAATGGGAAGTTAAAGAAGGTGAATGGGCAATGGTGAGTGGTGAATAGTGTTTCGTGAAACGGCAAACGTGAAAGGTGAAATTGGATTGCAATCAATTTCGATTGCTGATTTATACCGGCTGATTCTTTATTCGACTGTCAGTAATTGATTGCAGGATCGTTTGAGATTTAGCGCCACTCATTCACCATTCACCATTGCCCATTCACGTTTGACGTTTCACGAAATCCGAAATCACAAATGCGCCTTTACCTCCAGCAAAAACTGCCGCAGCTTTTGCAGCGATTGTATCATGTGAAACTGTTCTTCAGCTTGGGCGCCGCGCTTCAGGTATTCGCGGGCCCCTTCCAGCGTGTATTTGCGGCGGCGGATAAGGTCGTGAATCAACACAAGCGTTTTTACATCTTCGGGGCGGAATAGGCGGTCGCCCTTGCCGTTTTTGCGCGGCTTGAGTTGCGGAAACTCATTTTCCCAATAACGGATCTGCGAAATGGGCACGCCAAACATGGCCGCCACTTCCGAAATGCCCCAATATTGTTTCTGAAACAAAATGGCGTCTTCCGGCACCAGCACTTTGTCGGGGCCAGCTTCGGTAGGCTTTAGCGGCTTGCGGCCGCGGGTTCTTTTAGGCGGCTCTGGCGCAGGCAGAGGCTTGCCCGAAAGAAACTCTTTGGGCTGCTGTGGCTCCTCGTCGGAAAAGTCGAATAAAATTTGCGAAAGCGGGCCGGCCATGGAGGCAAAAGTAATCAGTTATGAGTCTCCAGTTCAAAGTCGATTTTACCAACGACAAACTAAAAACTACAAACAACAAACTACTGATTCCCCGTGGTGTCGCTCATTTTTTCCACGTTCATGGCCGATGTGTCGGTGCTGATCACGTTCTGATTGGAAACACCGCTGGGATGCTGGGTTTCTTCATCAATAGCGCCGGGGCTGGTGCCCAAAGTATCGGTGCTGGTAGTGCCGTTGCTGCTGTCGCCGCAGCTCATCAGGGTAAAAACAATTCCGGTGAGTAGTAGTGCCTTTTTCATGCGGGCACAAATGCAATTAATGCACCAAAAGGGCTTTGGTTTTATTGAAACGGGTTGCGGTTCGCGTCGGATTGCTTTTTATAGCGCAGCAACAGCACAACAAACAGCACCGTAAGTATGGCCACCAGCGCCACCGACCAGTACAGTCGGAAATCATCATTTTGCCGGTAGGCTTTTACTGCATCAATGCCCTTATACACAATAAACGCGGCGTACAGTAGCAGGATAAAAACGCGGTTGTTCTTGCTGGGTTGGCTCATGGAAAATAAAATTCTGTCGAATGGCAGTAATAAAAAGCGCCGTTAATCAAAACTCTGGTTCGATGCCTTTGCCCGTTTCAGCAGCTCGTTGAACTGCTCGGGGCCCAGGTCGTTGTAAAAAAAGTAAACCGGGTCCAGCTTGTTGCCGTTTTTATGCACCTCGTAATGCAGGTGCGGGCCGGTGCTTTTGCCGGTGGAGCCCACATAGCCAATCAGTTCGCCGCGCTTAACCTGCTGGCCCGCCCGTGCTTTGATGCGCACCATATGGCCATACAGCGTTTCGTAGCCATAGCCGTGGTTGATCACCACGTGGTTGCCATAGCCGCCATCCGAAAAGCCGGCAATTTTTACCCGCCCATTGGCCGTGGCGTAAATAGGCGTGCCCTGCGGCGCCGAAAAATCGAGCCCGGCGTGCATTTTTATGGTTTTGTAAATGGGATCGATGCGGAAACCAAAACCCGATGCAATGCGGTTCAGGTCCTGGTTGCTCACGGGTTGGATGGCCGGTGTGGCGGCAATCAATTTTTCTTTGTTCAGCAACAGGTTGTCCAGCTCCTTGTATGATTTGTCCTGCGCCAGAATCCGGTTGCTCAGCACCTGCAAGTCTTTACGGATGGAGCGCACCAGTTCCATTTCCTGCATGCCTTCAACCATCGCCACCTGCTTTTGTTTTTCCAAAGCTTCGGCGCGGGCACTGTCGGGTATGGGTTCGGCTTCAAAAATGGAGCGGTACACGCTGTTGTCGCGGCGCTCCAGTTCCACCATTTGCTGCTGCAGCCCGTTTACGGTGCGCCGCAGATCCTGGTAGCTTATTTTCAGGCGTTCGTTTTCGGCCCGCAACAGTTTTTCGCTGGGCGAGCCCACAAACTGGAAAGCGAAATAAGAAACGATCACCGCCGTAACCAGTGCGGCGGCCAGGAAGCCAAAGATCCGCAGCAGTTTTACCCGCAGGGGCGTGATCAGCTTTTCGTAGCGCAGCGTATGGGTGTTGTAGTAATACTTGATTTTCTTCATCGGCGTAAATGGATTGACGATCTACGATCTACGATTAACGATGGTTTTCTCCCGGTGGTATGCATTCGTAATTCGTAAATCGTACATCCAAAATTCCCCAGTCGTTACCTTTGCTGCCCCGCTGTGGCGGGAATGGACAAATATAGGGGTGGATACCGCCCCAAAATGCAACAACCCGCACCAGTGGCGGCGCACACAAAATTAGCGTTATGACCCAAAACGATATTTCCAGCAGCAACCTGGAAGGCAGTAATCTTTCGGCAGCCGACATCCGTGCCGCCTTTCTCCAGTTCTTTCGTTCCAAGCAGCACCAGATTGTGCCTTCGGCGCCCATAGTAGTAAAAAACGACCCGACGCTGATGTTCACCAATGCCGGCATGAACCAGTTTAAGGATTACTTCCTGGGCAACAAACCGGCGCCATCGCCCCGCATTGCCGATACGCAAAAATGCCTGCGGGTTAGCGGCAAGCACAACGACCTGGAAGAAGTAGGCGTAGACCATTACCACCACACCATGTTTGAAATGCTGGGCAACTGGAGCTTTGGCGATTATTTTAAAGACGAAGCCATTGCCTGGAGTTGGGAATTGCTCACAGGTGTGCTCAATATTCCCGTTGACCGGCTGTATGTAACCATTTTTGAAGGCGATGAAAAAGTGGGCTTGCCCCGCGATGAGGAGGCTTTTCAATCGTGGAAAAAGTGGATCGCGGAAGACCGCATTTTGCTGGGCAACAAAAAAGATAATTTCTGGGAAATGGGCGATACCGGCCCTTGTGGCCCCTGTACCGAGATACATGTGGATACCCGCCCGGATGCAGAACGTGCAACAATAGCCGGCAGCACTTTGGTGAATGCCGACCATCCCGAAGTGATCGAAATCTGGAACAACGTTTTTATCCAGTTCAACCGACTGAAAGACGGCTCGCTGCAGCCGCTGCCGCAAAAACATGTGGATACAGGTATGGGCTTCGAACGGCTGGTGCGGGTGCTGCAGGGCAAGGCATCTAACTACGACACCGACGTATTCAGCGGGCTTATTAAAACTATTTCCAACATTACAGGTACGGCTTATGGCGGCTCGCAAAGCAAAAGCGACATTGCCATCCGTGTCAACGCCGATCATATCCGCGCCATCTCGTTTACCATTGCCGATGGGCAGCTGCCGTCAAATACCGGTGCCGGTTATGTGATCCGCCGCATCCTGCGCCGGGCAGTACGTTATTATTATTCTTATTTGAATTACCAACAACCCCTGTTACACCAATTGGTGCCGGTGTTGGCCGAACAGTTCAGGGATGTTTTTCCCGAACTGGCGCAGCAGGAAGCTTTTGTGGCCAGGGTAATCCGGGAGGAGGAAGAAGCTTTTCTCCGCACTTTGGAAAAAGGCCTGCGCCGCATCGAAGACATCATTGCGCAAAGCAATGGACTGATTGGCGGCAAAGAAACATTTGAACTATACGACACCTACGGCTTTCCAGTGGATCTTACCCGCCTGATTGCTGCCGAACGGGGGCTAACAGTAGACGAGCCAGGTTTTGAGCGGGAAATGCAACAGCAAAAAGATCGCAGTCGTGCCGCCTCAGCCACCGATGCCGGCGATTGGGTGCTGCTGCAGGAAGGCGCCCTGCCCGAGTTTATAGGCTACAACCTGCTGGAGGCCTCGGCAAATGTGCTGCGTTACCGAAAGGTAAAAGCCAAAGGCAAAGAAGTATTTCAGGTGGTGCTCGACCGCACCCCTTTTTATGCCGAAAGTGGCGGCCAGGTAGGCGATACGGGTAAGTTGAAGGTGGACGGCTTGGAATTGAACGTAGTGGATACAAAGCGGGAAGGCGACCTCATTGTTCATTTTGTGGACCGCATTCCGGAAGGATTTGCCCCCGGCGAAGTACGTGCCGAAGTGGATGTGGCCAAACGCAAGGCCACGGCACTGCACCACAGCGCTACCCACTTGCTGCATGCCGCGTTGCGCAAAGTGCTGGGTGGGCATGTGGCCCAAAAAGGTTCGCTGGTAGCTCCAGGTTACCTGCGGTTCGACTTTTCGCATTTTAGCAAGATGACAGGCGAAGAAATGCAGCAGGTAGAAGCGCTGGTTAATGAAAAGATCCGCGAAAATATTCCTGTAGCCATCCGGCAAATGCCCAAGGATGAAGCGCTGCAACTGGGTGCCATGGCGCTTTTTGGCGAAAAATACGGCGATACGGTTCGGGTGGTAACGATGGACCCCGAATATTCTGTAGAGTTGTGCGGCGGTACCCATGTGGGCGCCACCGGCGAACTGGGCATTTTTAAAATCACCTCCGAGGCTGCCGTTGCTGCCGGCGTACGCCGGTTAGAGGCAGTTTGCGGAGCCGCTGCCGAGACTTACATCAACGAGCAACTGGCCCAACTGGCTGCAGCAAGGGAAGCCCTGAATAACCCGAAAGAAATATTGAAATCAATTGCAGCGCTAAAAGAAGAATCGGCGGTGCTGAAAAAGAAAATTGAAGCCGCCGAAAATGCACAACTGGTGCAACTGCGCAATGAGTTGAAGAGCCAGGCACAACCCATGGGCGATGCCAGCTTTATAGGCGCCGTGGTTTCCGTTGGTTCGGCCGATGCGTTGAAAAAACTGGCGTTTGAATTAAAGGCCGTCGTGCCCAATCCGCTGATTGTATTGGCCGCTGATGTTGCAGGTAAAGCACAGGTAGCGCTGCTGTTTGATGATGCGCAGGTAGCTGCCAGAAACCTGGATGCCGGTGCCCTGATCAAGCAAACCATTGCACCGCTCATTAAAGGCGGTGGCGGCGGGCAAAAAAACCTGGCTACTGCAGGTGGGCAAAACGTGTTGCAATTGGCTGAAGTAATTGAAGCAGTGAAGGCGCAGCTAGGTGGATGATTTTAGGTACAAGAATTATAGTCGCAGGCTTCTCTTAATCGGGAAGCCTGTTTTTTTGCCCATTGTATTTGTAGGAAACCTTGCCTCTGTCATCCTGAGCGCAGCGAAGGATCTGAGCTTTGTGTAAACAGTAGCCGACTATCATGTAGTCGCTATTATTTATCCAATCCACTTCGTTGGCAATCTCAGATCCTTCGCTGCGCTCAGGATGACAAAAACACAGTGGCTGCGTTGCAGCAAAATAAAAATAAAGGGGTATTCATCTAACAATTCCAACTGCTGCCAACGGCGGTTTCACACCCTCTATCCGCCCTCACTTCCATACATCCCTTAGCGCCTATTTTAACATTTGCGAAAAGCTTCGTATTTTGAAAAAGCTCATTATATTTGATCTACGAAATTTAACGTAGATAAAAATATCGCTTATGAAACGTGTTTTTAGCCCATACCTGTTTTTAGCCGGAATAATGGTGCTGGCCGTACCCGCTACCAGTTTGGCACAGAATGACAAGGAAATGATGAAGCGGGAAAAGGAACTGGCCAACAAGGAAAAAGAGATGGCCAATAAAGAGAAAGAGCTGGCCAAAAAAGAAGCCGAGCAAATCATTATTACCCGCACCGGCGACCGCAATGAGAAAACCGTGATCGAGATCAATGGCGACGCCGTAATTGTTAATGGTAAAAATGTAAAGGAACTAAAGGGAGCTGTTTCGGTGCAGCGCCACCGCCTGCGCGACGTTGAAGCCCTGGTAATGGCCCCCGGCCAACCGCCCATGCCACCCCATGTAGGCGGCAACTTCAACTTCCAGATGAACAACGATGCACTGACGTTTTTCCGCGAAGATTCGAGCCGCGCCATGCTGGGGGTTATGACCTCCGAAGACAACCGTGGAGCGCTGATTACCAGTGTAAATAAAGAAAGCGGTGCCGAAAAAGCCGGACTGAAGGCTGGTGATGTGATTACCCGCATGGGCGATACCAAAATTGAAAAGACAGGGGATGTAACCAGCGTGGTGCGCAAACACAAGCCCGGCGATAAAGTAGCCATTACCTACCTGCGCAATGGCAAGGAACAAAAAGCCACTGCCGAACTTACCTCATGGAAAGGCCTGCGCATTAATGCCAACGGCGACAATTTCCGGGTGATGGTACCCGGCCGTGTAGCGCCTTTTGGTCCCAACGAAAACTTCGATATGCGCGACTTTAATATTTCTGTTGCCGGCAATCGTCCCCGCCTGGGTATTTCCATCCAGGATACCGAAGAAGGTAAAGGCGTTGTGGTAAAAGAAGTGGAAGACGATGGCGCTGCAGCAAAGGCCGGCGTTAAAGAAGGTGATATCATTACCCACTTCAACGATGTGGCAGTGAATGACGTTAATGAAATGCGCCGCGAACTGGCCAAGAACCGCGAAAATGCATCGAACAAAATAAAGATGCTGCGTAATGGTAAAGAACAGACCGTGGAAATAAAAACACCCCGCAGGCTGCGCACCGCAGATTTGTAAAAAAGCTTGAGTTGGATAGATATACAAACCCCGCAGCAGTTGTGCTGCGGGGTTTTTTTTTTTGCCGTATACGCATTGCCGCTAACCTGTGTTTTCCTAAAACCATTGCCGGCCCTCAATTTCTCTATCTTTGCCGCCCATGAGTGCGGATAAAAATTATGAAATGGTAGTGGGCCTCGAGGTGCATGCCCAACTGACCACCCAAACCAAGCTTTTTTGCGCCGACAATACCTTATTTGGCGAAGCGCCCAACACGCAGGTAAGCGTGGTGTCGCTGGCGCATCCCGGCACCCTGCCGGTAATGAACCGCGAAGCCATTCAACTGGCCATTAAACTGGGGCTGGCACTCAATTGCACCATTGTGCGGCACAACTATTTTGCCCGCAAAAATTATTTTTACCCCGACCTGCCCAAAGGCTACCAGATATCGCAGCACACCGCGCCTATTTGCCAGGGTGGCCACCTCGATGTGGAAGTAGGCGGCCAGACAAAAACCGTCCGCCTCAACCGCATTCACATGGAAGAGGACGCCGGTAAAAGTGTACACGATGCATCGGACAGCTACACCGGCCTCGACTTTAACCGAGCCGGCATTCCGCTGCTTGAAATTGTAACCGAGCCCGATATCCGCAGCAGTGCCGAAGCATATGCATATGTTTCCGAACTCCGCAGCCTGCTGCGCTACCTTAATGTGTGCGATGGCAATATGGAGCAGGGCCGCCTGCGTTGCGATGTCAATATCTCGGTGCGTAAATGGGGCGAGCAAGAATTGGGTACCAAGGTGGAGATCAAAAACCTGAATTCCATCCGGTTTATCCGTAAGGCAATTGAGGTGGAAAAGGAGCGGCTGATTGCCCTAGTGGAAAGCGGCGGCACGGTGCTGCAACAAACCCGTGGCTACGATGAAGTGACCAATACCACCTACGCCATCCGCACCAAGGAAGACGCCGACGACTACCGCTATTTTGCCGACCCCGACCTGCCGCCGTTTTCCATTACCGACGACATGATTGAAAGCATCCGGCTAACGATGCCGCCCAGCCGAAAGCAGCGTGTTGAGGATTTGATGCGCGAATTTGGCCTGACCGAATACGATGCTAAGGCCTTAGCTGCCGACACCGGGCTGGAACATTTTTTCCGCAGCACCTGCGCCCATACTGCCCATTCAAAAGCAGTGGCCAACTGGGTGCTGAACCCCATTCGCAACCGCCTGGCCGAAGGAGATTTGTCGTCGGATGATTTGCGGATAGAAGCCACTTCGCTGGCTGCACTGGTCAATGCTATTGAAGCAAAAAAAACCACCCACGGCATGGCGGTACAGCAAGTGCTGCCGGCGCTTTTTGAAAATGGTGCGCTGGATGTAGACGAGTTTTTAGCCGCCAATAATTTATTGCTTACAGAAAATAAAGGCGAAGTGGAAGCCTGGGTGCAGGCCGTGCTGGACAAACATCCGCAAAAAGTGGCCGAGTTTAAAAAAGGAAAAAAAGGCCTCATTGGTTTTTTTGTGGGCGAAGCCATGCGCATGGCCCGCGGCAAAGCCGATGCGCAACTCATAACCGAAAGGTTTACCGAAAAACTAAAGGCATAATTTCTGGTAAATACCCGTTAATTCAGGCCTTTGGAGCAGCCATTTTTTAACCGCTTGCCGTAGTTTGCACCAATTTTTAAACCACGGAGACACGGTGGACACAGAGGTGCACAGTTTTACTTCGTGATACTTTGTGCCTGTGTGTCTCCGTGGTTCAATTTCAAAAATCGATTCATGAAAAAAATATTAGCTCCTGCTTTTGTCCTGCTGCTTGCCGGTTGTAAAGAATCCGGTCAGGGCAGTTTTACTGTATCGGGCACCATCAAAAACACCAACGCAAAAACAGTATACCTGGAAGAAACACCACTCAACAACGGTGCACCGGTGCTGGTTGATTCGGCTATGGTGACCGAAGATGGCAAGTTTGAAGTGAGTGCCCTTTCCAAAGGGGAATCGGTGTACAACCTGCGGCTCAACAACCAGGAATACCCGGTGGCTACGGTCATCAACGACGAGTCAGACATTACCATCAATATCGACCCTACCTCAAAAGATGTATATACGGTAAAAGGTTCCGATGCCAGCGAGGCCTTGCGCAGCTACTTTTTTACCTCCGGCGAAAAGCTAGGTGCCTTATACAATGAAGGCCGCTCCATCGACAGCATGCAGCAGGTAGGCGCATCCGATTCGGTAGTAAACCTGCGCATGGCGCAGCGCAGCCTGAAGGTTACCGACCTGAAAAATTATACTGCCAATTTTATACAAACCAGCAAAAGCCCTTCGCTAACGGTGTTTACGCTGGGTTCATACCAAAGCATGTCGCAAAACCCGGCGCTGGGCGTGGAGCCGTTTTCGCCGGATGAAATAAAGGCCATGATTGGAAAGGCAGCCGCCGCCAACCCAAAGCATGAAGCCCTGGCACAGATCAATAAAAGCCTGCAGGAGCCCGCAGCAGCTCCACAGGCGGCAGCCGCTTCGCTGGTAAACAAACCCGCACCGGATTTTACCCTTCCCGGGTTGAACGGCCAGCCCGTGTCCCTTTCTTCGTTCAAGGGCAAATGGGTGCTTGTAGATTTCTGGGCCAGTTGGTGCCGCCCCTGCCGCATGGAAAACCCCAACGTGGTAAAAGCATTTCATGCGTTTAAAAACAAAAACTTTACGGTACTGGGTGTCTCCCTCGACCGGCCCGGACAAAAAGACCAGTGGGAAGAAGCCATTAAGGCCGACGGCCTGGCATGGACACACGCCAGCGATCTGAAGTTTTGGGAAAGCGCCGTGGTGCCCATGTACAACATCGAAGGCATTCCATACAATGTATTGGTAAACCCCGAAGGCGTGGTGGTTGCCGAAAACCTGCGCGGCGAAGACCTTTCTAAGAAATTGGCGGAGGTACTGTAACCGGTGATTTGTGTGATTTGAAAAGATTTTATTGTCGATAACAAAAAGCGTCCTACAAAATTGTAGGACGCTTTTTGTTATACTCAAGCTGTTGCTGCTATTTCAGATCAAAGATTGCTTAACCTGCAAATCAAACCAAGCAGCAAACGAACAGTTACTTTCATAATCACCAATCATTTCAATTCTTTCCAATCACACACATCACCGGTTACCCCATCATCTCCCGCAGCACCGGTAAAGTTTTAAGTGCGCCAAACTCGGGCAGGTGCAGGGCATAATATTGCTCATAGGCCTGCAGCAGGCGCCGCCTGAATTCCTGGTTCAGGTGCAGGTCTTCAAGCTCGGACGGTCGTTGTGCTTTTAAAATATAGGAGGTTACTTCCGCTTCGCGGTCGTGCAGGTAAAAGGGGTGCCGTGGCTGCTGCGGCACAAACACACCTTCCTGCAGGTCGAGGTAGGCGTTTTCGTCAGAAAACTCGTCGCCAATGCGGAAGCCAAAGAAATGCGCCAGGTGCAGGGCGTAAAATAAGGGGAAGTTGGCCGTGGCCTGCGGTGAGGCATCATCGAGGTGCAGCAGTACATCTTCTACAAAATAAAACAGGTCGGGGTTGGGTTCGGGTTCTTTCACACCTTTGCTCAACAGCTCAATCATAAAAGAAGCCACCGCGTTTTTGATCACATCGGAAAGAATTGCCCCATACAGCACGGCCCATTTAAACTCGCGGATGCGCTGCAGGTTGTTAAACTCGTTGTGGTACACCACCAGGTCGAGCAGCGAAGCGGGTTGAAAAAAAGCTGCCTTGGCGCTGCTGCGCCGGTTGCTGGTGCGTACGCCGTTTACCAGGTACGATTGCAGCCCAAACAGTTCGGTGTACATGTTTACCACCAGGCTGGTTTCGCCAAACTTTACCGAACGCAGCACAATACCTTTTGTTTTTGCAATCATGGACCGCAGATTATGAAATTTGTGGGATGGATAGGATTATGGCCCAAGATAAAGAAACAGATTTAGGCAGGTACAGATCTGTGGCGCAGGCAAAAATCCGGAGCTGAAAAGGAACAATCCTGCTGGCTGATCAACTCGGGGCCTGAACCTTTTTTCGGGTTTAGTATGTAACCTTCCTACCCAAGTGAATGGGGTTGCCGGTAAAAAGAATCGGGCTAATCCCGGTAATCCGGCCAACCGCGGTTACTTTTGCTCCTCACAAATCCTCTTCTCTATGTGGCATGCTTTAGGCGGCTGGGTGTTGCGCAATCGGATGGTTTTGCTGGCGGTGTTGTTGGTGCTTACTGCTTTTATGGGCTGGCAGGCCAGTAAAGTAAAACTCAGCTACGAGTTTGCCAAAGCCATTCCCACCGATAATCCCAAATACCAGACGTACCAGCAGTTCAAGCAGCGCTTTGGCGAGGACGGCAACATGCTGGTAATTGGTGTGCAGACGGACCGCTTTTTTACCGAAAAAGTGTTCAACGACTACCGGGCATTGCAGCAGCGGATTAAAAGCATCAATGGGGTAGAAGACATCCTTTCGGTGCCTGGTGCCGTGAACCTGGTGAAGAACTGGGAAACCGAAAAGCTGCAGGCACAAACCATTTTTCCGGAAGGACCCCTGACGCAGCCCCAAATCGACAGCACCCGCGACGTGTTTTTAAACCTGCCCTTTTACCAGGGCCTGCTATACAATGCCGACACGAAAGCCTACCTGATGGGGGTGCGCATCAACCGCCAGTTGCTGGCTTCCAAGGCCCGCTCCGAAATTGTAAATGCCATCAATAAGGAAACGGAAGAATTTGGCCGCCGCCAGGCCCTGGAGGTACACCTCAGCGGCCTGCCCCTGATCCGTACGGTGCTGGCCGACCGCATTTCGGCCGAAATGAAATGGTTTACGTTTGGCTCTATTGCGCTTTCTGCCATTATCCTGCTCCTGTTTTTCCGGTCGGTCAGCGCCATGTTGTTGTCCCTGGCCGTGGTGGTCATCGGCGTGGTATGGAGCTTTGGCACCCTCGAGTTGATGGGTTACCGCATTACGCTGCTCACAGCACTTATTGCCCCGCTGGTAGTAGTGATCGGCATTCCTAATTGCATTTATTTTTTAAATAAATACCATACAGCCTACCGCACCAGCGGCGATAAAGAAAAGGCTATTGTGCAAATGGTGTCCAAAATGGGCGTGGTTACCTTGTTTTGCAATATTGCGGCGGCCATTGGCTTTGCTGTTTTTGCCCTTACCGAAAGTGCTATCCTGAAAGAGTTTGGTGCCGTAGCCGGCATCAACATCATGATGCTGTTCTTTATTTCCCTCATACTGATACCGGCGGTGCTGAGCCTGATGGATGCACCGACAGAGCAGCATGTGCGCTACCTCGATAACCGTGCCCTGCAGCGGTGGCTTGACCGCCTGGAGCGATGGGCAATCAACCACCGAAGGCTTATTTATGTTGCCACTGTAGTTTTGTTGGTGGGGGCCACCATGGGTATATTCCGGTTGAAAAGCGTGGGGTATATTGTGGATGACCTGCCCGCCACCGACAGGCTCGTTACCGACCTGAAGTTTTTTGAGCAACATTTTCGCGGTGTGATGCCGCTGGAAATAACCATCGACACCAAAGAAAAGAACGGCATCCGAAAGGGCATGCTGCGAACGGTAAATGGCATCGATTCACTGACACAGTACCTGGCAGCTAAACCCTACATCGGCAAGCCCATTTCTTTTGTAGAAGGACTGAAATTTGTAAAACAGGCATTTTTTGAAGGCGACAGTACCAATTATACAGTGCCCTCCGAATACGACCTTCCCGCACTGCAGCCTTATCTTTCCATGCGTGGCGGCAGCGATGCACAGGGCGCTTCGCTGGGCAGGCTGGTGGCTTCTTTTATGGACAGCACCCGGCAGGTGGCCCGCGTATCGGTAAATATGCAGGATGTGGGCAGTGCTCGCCTGCCGCTCATCCTGGACAGTATTGAACAGCGTACCACGCAGTTGTTCGACTCGTCGCGGTACAAAGTATCGCTTACCGGCACTTCCGTAACCTTCCTGGAAGGCACTACATTTATCATCGAAGGCCTTAAGGAAAGTATCTTCTGGGCGTTTTTGCTTATAGCCCTGTGCATGTTGTACCTGTTTCGGTCGGGGCGCATCCTGTTGTGTTCGCTTATTCCCAACCTGGTGCCGCTGGTTATTACGGCCGGTGTAATGGGTTGGGCCGGGGTACCCCTGAAGCCTTCCACCGTACTCATTTTTAGTGTGGCGCTGGGTATTGCTATCGATATCACCATTCGTTTTCTGGTCAATTACAAGCAGGACCTGCAACTGGGAAAAACGCCCAAGGAAACCGTGGTGCAAACCATTCACTCCACTGGGTTAAGCATTATCTATACTTCTATTGTGCTGGTGGCCGGCTTTGTAATTTTCTGTTTCAGCGGCTTTGGCGGCACCCAGGCGCTGGGTTGGCTTACTTCGCTAACGCTTGTGGTGGCCACTATTACCAACCTGGTATTGTTGCCTGCTTTACTTATTACCTTTTCAAAAAATAAAAAATAATTAACATTTTAGAACAAGTTGTGCTGTTGGGTTGTAAATTGGACATCTGATCGCTGCCCCGTGTACTCTTACTGTTTCCGAACGTAACGCGGCAAGTTTATCTGCATTTATGCAGAAAACATGCTTACCCAAACCGTTCTTTTTTCGTGCATAGGGTTGAGCTCCTGTTACGTGTACGTTTTGGATGCAGCAGTTGTACCATTGGGGCTGTCAATTAGGTGTAACTAAACAATTGAATGCACATGAGAAAACTGCTATTTATGCTGGTGGCATTGCTATGCCATTCCCTGCTGCTCCTGGCGCAAAACCGTACAATCAGTGGTACGGTTACCGATGACCGGGGCAATCCTCTTCCCAATGTTTCTGTTCAGGTTCGTGGTTCCAACCAGGGTACTGTTTCCGGTCCCGATGGCACATTTACCTTAAGCGTGCCAGCCAATGCCCGGGTATTGGTATTTTCCTCGGTAGGCCGCACTGCACAGGAGCTCACTATTGGCACCAACACCACGTTTAATGTTAGTTTGCAAGCCGCCGACCGCAGCCTCGACGAAGTAGTGGTGGTGGGTTATGGCACCCAGCGCCGGCGCGATGTTACGGGCAATATTGCCACCATCAAAGGCGCCGAAATTGCCAACAAGCCGGTGCAAAGCTTTGAGCAGGCACTCGGCGGCCGCGCTGCCGGTGTGCAAATCACTATTCCCAGTGGTGTATTGAATGCACCTCCGGTTATACGTATCCGGGGTACAAACTCTATTTCGCTTTCTTCTTACCCGCTGGTGGTTATTGATGGTGTACCCACTTTTACCGGTGATGTAAGTGCTACCAACGCTGCCAGCAACGTACTGGCCAGCATCAACCCCAACGACATTGAAAGCATCGACATTGCAAAAGATGCAGCCGCAACCGCCATTTACGGTAGCCGTGCCGCCAACGGTGTTGTATATGTAACCACCAAAAAAGGTAAATCGGGTCGTGCCCGGGTAACCCTGGATAGCTGGGTAGGCATCTCCAATGTACAGCGCCTGCCCGAACTGCTGGATGCCTTTCAGTATACAGACTATAAAAACGAAGCCCTGCGCAATGCAGGTACTTTTAGTGCTACCAACCAGTTCCGCTTAACTAACGGACCCGACGGGCAGCCCATCAACACCAACTGGTACGATTACGTGTACCGCCAGGGAGTGCAGCACAGCAATACGTTGAGCATTTCCGGCGCCAGCGATGCCACCAGCTATTATTTCTCAGGTGGTTATACCAACCAGCAGGGCATCATTAAGCGCAATGACTTCAAGCGCCTCAGCCTGTTGGCCAACCTTGACCACCGGGTAGGTAAGGTGTTGAGCGTGGGTGGTAAAGTGCAGTATTCCAACGAGGAAAACCTGGCAGCTACCAGCTCCGGCTCTCTAGGCGATGCATTTTCCACTGCTGGTTTGGGTCGGGTGCCCCTGGTTACTGCACCCAATATTTCGCCATACAACAACGACGGCTCTTATAACTATTCCGGTGCCCTGATCGGGGTAATGAACAACCTGCAGGGCCAGGTGGGCTTTAACAACCCAGTAATTCAACTGGACCAGAACCGCGGTAATGCCGTTAACCAGCGCATTTTGACCAATGCTTATGTGCAATTAAAGCCTTTTGAGTGGATGACCCTGCGGTCGGCATATGGAATTGATAACATCTGGACCGACAATGAAATTTACTGGAGCCCCATTTCCGGTGAAGGTTTTGCTTCAAACGGTCTGGCTTTAAGCCAGTTGGGTAAAAACAAAAGCTCTGTCTGGACCAATACCGCAGAACTCCGCCACACTTTTGCTGATAAACACAATGCCGGCATACTGGTAGGTGTGGAAGAGCAGAAAACCGATGGATCGGGTTATGGCTTACAGCGCACCAGCGTAAACGACCCTGCCTTTACCAACATACAGGGTGGCTGGTCTACCCCCAACAATGCGGGTTTGTTTATTGGCGAAAACTACCTGTTTTCTCAGTTTGCCCGTGCACAGTACACTTATAACAACAAGTATTTCCTCTCCGGCAATATCCGCCGCGACGGTGCTTCGCAGTTGGGTACCAACAGCAAGTATGGTACGTTCTGGGGTGCATCGGCCGGATGGGAAATTACCCGTGAAAACTTTTGGCAGGGTGCCGGGCTGGACCGTGTTTTCAGCAGCTTTAAACTCCGTGGTAGCTATGGCAAAGTGGGCAACATTGGCGGACTGGGCAATTTTGCTTCCCTGTCTACCTTTGGCTCTGGCCTGTATGGCGGCAACGGTACTGTGGCGTTTAACCAGGCCGGCAATGCCGACCTTACCTGGGAAACCAGTAAAAAGCTGGACATCGGGATGAACTTTGGTTTCCTCAATGACCGCATCACTGGTGAACTTACTTACTACCGCAACAACATTGACGGCCTGCTCTTGTTTGTGCCCCAGCCGCCTTCTGCCGGTTTGCCTACCAACATTCCGCAGAACATTGGCGCCATGTACAACAAGGGTATTGAGTTTGGCCTGAATGCCCAGGTAGTTAGCCGCGAGAAGTTTTCCTGGAATACCTCATTCAATATTTCCTACAACAAAAATGAAGTAACGGCTTTGGCGCCTGGCATTACCAATGTAATTGGTACTACCGGCGGTTTGGAAAGCCCCAGCATTACCGTAGTTGGAGAGCCCATTGCTTCCTTGTTTGTTACCCGCACCAAAGGTGTGGACGCTGCAACCGGCCGTAGGATCTTTATCAATAAGGACGGACGCGAGGTGTATTTCCAGCACGTAGCGCCTGCGGGACAGTTCCGCTGGTCTTATGCCGATGGTACCGTAGCCCCTGCAGTTAGCTCGGCAGATGCCGTGGTGCACAGCAACACACAGCCCAAGTTTTATGGCGGTTTGGACAACTCTTTCCGTTATGGAAATTTTGAGCTCAATACCCTGTTTACTTTCCAGGGCGGCAACTATATTTATTTTGGAACCAATGCCGGTCTGCGCGACCAGCGTTTCTGGAACAATTCAACCGACGTGTTGAGAAGGTGGCAAAAGGCCGGTGATCAAACCGATATTCCCAAGCCCATTTTTGGCGACAACATCTCCAATGGTTCTTCTTTCCCGCTCGACATCAATGTGTTTAAAGGCGATTTTATAAAACTGCGTACCCTGACGCTGGCATACAACCTGCCCAGCAACCTGGTGAGCAAGGCACGCCTGAACAGTCTTCGTTTTTATGTGAATGGCAATAACCTCCTGATCCTTACCGACTATCCTGGTCCCGATCCGGAAGTGTCGGCCAATGGTAATGGTACCACCAACTTTGGTATTGACCGCAACACCGTGGCCAACCAGCGCACCATCACCTTTGGGCTGAACGTAGGTTTATAATTAAAGAACACTAAAGTATTACAATGAAAAAGAGTTTATTATATATGGCATCGGCGGTAGCGCTGCTACAGCTTACTGCCTGTGAAAAGGACCGGCTCAACCCCATTCCTACCAACAGCATTGCCGAAGCGCAGGCCTTTGATTCGCGGTTGCGCATCGAGGGGCAGGTACGGGCTATTTATGCCAGCATTAAAAATGCGGGTATGTATGGCGGCCGCTACCAGATTTTTAACGACATCCGCGGTGGCGATTTCAATAACGAACGCACCAACGTAGTTACGGGCTTCGATGTATGGAACTATACCCCCAGTAACTCCTCTACCAACAGCGTACAAAACCATTGGTCCCGGGCTTATTATGTCATCAACCTGGCCAATGTTTTCCTGGATGGTATGGCTGCCAAAGGCACCACCGTTGTGGGCGATGCTTTGAGCAAGAATTTTCAGGGCGAGGCCCGGCTGCTGCGTGCCATGAGCTATTATTCGCTGCTGCAGTTGTATGCCCGCCCTTACTGGGATGGCAATGGCAGCAAGCCAGGTGTACCACTGCGTCTTAAAGGCAATACCGGCTCCGGCGATTATGCCCTGGCCCGTGCCACAGTTGGCGAGGTGTACAACCAGATCCTGGACGACCTGAATTTTGCAGAGCAAAACCTGCCGCTCAATTATGCCACCGCGGTGCTGAACACTACCCGGGCTCACCGCAACACGGCCATTGCATTAAAAACCCGTGTGCTCCTGAGCATGCGCCGCTATGCCGATGTGATTACAGAGGCCAATAAAATAGTAAGTGCTGCTGCGCCTTTCCGTGCCGAAACCGGTGTGCCCCATGCCCTGGAGCCAAACTTTGCTTCGCTGTTTGGCGTAGCATCCACCACCAACGAAAACATCCTGTCGATGCCTTTTTCTTCGGCTGAAGCACCAGGTACGCAAAACCAGTTGGGTTACTATTATGGTCCTTCTGCTTTCAATGGCGGTAATGGCGAATATTCACTGAACCCTGCAGGTATTTTGGGCAATGCCGATTGGAAGGCTACTGATGCCCGTCGGGCATTGACCACGGTAGCAAGTAATAAAACCTGGCTGGCCAAATATGCCGACAAAAGCGGTTTGTTTGTAGATTTTGCGCCGGTAATCCGTTATGCCGAAGTGCTGCTGAACCTGTCAGAGTCCCTGGCCCGTGTTAATGGGCTTGACCAGCGTGCTGTGGACCTGCTCAATGCGGTACGCCGTCGTTCCGACCCCACAACCACGTTTGCGCCTGCGTCGGCCGATGCATTGATCAATCTGATTCTTACAGAACGCCGCATCGAGTTGTTGGGTGAAGGTCTGGCCGGACCGGATTTAACCCGTCTGGGGCTGGCCCTGCCTGCCAAGGCTGGAGTGAATGCTGTTGAAGCCAACAGCCAGCAATATATCTGGCCAATTTCTTCAACCGAGTTATTGCTGAATCCATTGATGGAGGACAATTAAAATAAGGATAACTGCTTTGTTTTCTCTGCCTTTTAATGGTGGGCCGCTGCATTTGCAACGGCCCTTTTTTATTAAAAAACCGATAGGGTGTATAACCTGGTTTGCTCATATTAAAACCGCCTTCATATCCTGCTGGTGACAAGGCAAGATGGTTTCCAATCGGGAAAATTTTGATGTAAAGGAATGCTGTTCATTTCTCCTTACTTTAATAAAACTGGGAGTTTTTTACGGTTTGCGTAAAAATGAACCCATTTTTTGCAAAAAATATTCAACAAATAGGTTTTAATTACCAAAAAATATATGTGAAAAAAAACCTTTTATACGAATGCTCTTTTTGATTTTAGAAATATATTCGCCGTCTTGAAAATGAGGACTGGTGGCAATTCTAAAACATGCGTTGCATGAAAGTGCTGCCCCGGTTTGAACCATCCAGGCAAAAAACAACACAATTCACATGAGAAAACTGCTCTGCTTGGTGCTGGGTTTGCTGTTCGTTTGTGTACAGCTACTCGCACAAAACCGTACCATCTCCGGTACGATTACAGATGACAAGGGTAATCCTATTCCCAATGCATCTATTCTGGTAAAAGGCTCGAACACTGGTACTACCTCCAATGCTGAAGGTAAGTTCACCCTTTCCGTTGGGCCAAATACCCGCACATTATTGGTTACTTCCGTAGGCCTGGCCGAACAGGAAGTAAATATCGGAAACCGTTCTACGGTAAATGTTTCTTTGAGTTCATCGGACCAAAGCCTGCAGGAAGTAGTGGTGAACACTGGTTATACCCGTGAACGCCGCAGCCAGTTTGCAGGTGCTGCAACAGTGCTGAGTGCCAAAGTGGTCGAGAATGTGCCTGTAGGTTCGTTCGACCAGGCGCTTCAGGGCCGTGCTCCAGGTATGCTGGTAAACTCAGGCTCGGGCCAGCCCGGTGCCAGTGCCCAGATCACCATCCGTGGTGTACAATCCATCCAGGGTGCCGGTGCACAACCGCTGTATGTAATTGACGGCGTACCCATGCCATCTTTCGACATGCAGTCCATCAACCCCAACGACTTTGAGTCGATTACCGTGTTGAAGGATGCAAGTGCAGCAGCTTTGTACGGTGCCCGTGGCGGTACCGGTGTAATTGTTATTACTACCAAAAAAGGCCGTGCCGGTGCTACCAACATTACCTACCGTACGCAGTATGGTATTACTACGCCGCCCAACTTTGAGCGTTTGAACCTGATGAACTCTTCGGAGATCCTGGAATATGAAGAACGCATGGGTCTTCAGGGAGCACCTACAACCACTCCAGGCTGGCGTTACTCGCTTAGGAATCCAGCCAACGCAACGTTGCCTGCAACTGACGCAAATCCTTTTGCTCCCAGCCAGGCCCGTTACAATTTTATTCTGGATAGCCTTCGCGGTATCAACAGCGACTGGCGCGACATCCTGTTCCGCCAGGGAACTTCGCAAACCCACGAATTAAACCTGAGCGGCGGTACAGATAAAACCCGCTTCTTCCTTTCCGGCAGCTATTTCGACCAGGAAGGTATCGACCGCGGTTCTTCGCTGACCCGTTACACCACCCGCTTCAATATTGAGCACACCGCCAACAAGCTGACTGTAGCCCTGAATGGTACTGTTGGTTATTCGCAAACACGCCTGTCGGAAGGTGAGTGGCTGGGCAACAGTGCCCGCAACCCGTTCCAGATGGTGTACCGTGCAAAGACTTACGAAAACCCATTCCTGGCTAACGGCTTGCCCAATTGGGGCGCCAACACTACGCTGGCACTGAAGCAGGTAGGTAACCTGCTGGAAGGCATCCAAAATTCGCAGTGGCGCCAGGACCAGCTGAAATCCAACGCTGGCCTTACCCTGAACTACGAACTCCTGCCTTTCCTGAACCTGCGCAATACTGCGGGTGTAGACCTTTCTTACGATTACAACACCCGTTATGTAAACCCTGCTTCTTATATTGGTTCGCTGCAAACGTTCCAGGCAGGTATTGCCAGCGAAGCAAGCCGCCGTTCGGCCCAGCTGATCAATACTTCCAGCGCCATTTTCAACCAGAAGTTTGCCGAGATCCATGAGTTGGAACTGGGTGCATACTTCGAAGCGGTGCGTGGCTACCAGCGTGGTAACTCGTTTACCTTATACAACCTCGACCCCCGCCTGACTGAAACCGGACAGGGCGCAGGTACGCTGCCCACCAACGGTGCGGCTACTTACCCCCAAAACGCTACCAGTGCCAAATCGGGTTTTGGTATCCGTTCTTACTTTGGTACCGGCCGTTATACTTATGACGACAAGTACACCCTCACGGCTAATATCCGCCGCGATGGTACTTCCCGCATTGCCAACGATGACAACCGCCAAATTACAACCTGGTCGGCCGGCTTCATCTGGAATGCGATGAAGGAAAGATTCCTGGTAAACCAGAATGTGCTGACCGATCTGCGTGTTCGTGCATCGTATGGTATTGTTCCTAATATCGGTAGCTTGGCCACCTTTACTTATGGACTGGCCGGTTTGTCCAGCATCACTAACTACACCGGTCCGCAGATTCCTGGCTTTGGTACCACTACCTATGCAGGTTCTCAGCTTACCGGTTTGGCACCAACTTCTCCGGGCAACCCTGACTACCAGATTGAGAATGTGCGTAAAGCCAACCTTGGTTTCGACTTTGGTTTCTGGAACAACCGTGCCCGTTTCACCGTTGATGGTTATTACAATAAAACCGTTGACCTGTTTGTACGCCAGAACCTGCCTGCAGAATCTGGTTTTGCAAGCCAGGACCTCAACGCCGGTGTAATGAGCAACAAAGGCATTGAAGCTACTGTAAACGTTGACGTGATACGCGGCCGCGACTTCACCCTATCGGTAGGTGCCAACCATGCTTATAACAAAAATACCATTGAAGACCTCGGTGGTGTATTTGAATATGTATCTGGAACCTTCATTATCCGTGAAGGCCTTTCTTACGGTTCGCACTACACCTTTAATTACCTGGGTGCCGATGCACAAACCGGTCGCCCAATTTATGAAACAGCCGATGGCAAAACCACCAACAACCTGGCACAAGCCGGCCGTTTTGCCAAATTTGGCAACTACCTCCCTGCACACGTAGGTGGTTTCAATACCGACATCCGCTTCAAGCGTTTTAGTGTAAGTGCCCTGTTCTCGTACCAGTTTGATGTGGTGCGCAGCAACAACACCCGCAACTGGATCACCCGCGGTACTGCCGGCTACCATACTTCGGTGAATGCTTCCCGCGAATTGCTGACCAAGCAATGGCAAAAGCCCGGCGACATCGCAGAGTTCCAGGCTGTAATCTACGACCGCGACTTTACTTCCTCTGACCTGGAAGATGCAAGGTTCCTGCGGTTCCGCAACCTGATGGTGGCTTACCAGGTGCCTGGTTTCAACTTTGGCAACGGTACCAAAATCATCAAAGGTGCACGGGTTTATTTCCAGGGCCAGAACCTGGCGATCTGGAGCCCATGGAGAGGTGTAGACCCTGAAGACAACAACAACATCAGCTTGAACGAATACCCCAACCCCACCATGTTTGTTGGCGGTATCGAAATCAACTTCTAATCCAAAATAATCATCCCGTGCAGCAGGCAACTGTTGCCGGGATGATTAAAAAAATAAGTTAGCATGAAGCATTTTCGTTTATTATCTATCGGCCTGTTGCTGCTGACCTTAGCATCCTGCCGAAAATTGATTGAGATTGAAGAAACCGATTTTATCGGTGGTGACGTAGCCCTGAAAACGGTGAACAATAACGAACAAGGTATTGTTGGTGCCTATGCAGGTATGAACGTGGAAATGGGCATCCTCCTGAATTCGGTAATGACCGACGAGGTAAAGGTTGCCGAATTTTATAACTCGGCAACAGTGCATGAGTGGCAGTTTGCATCAACCGATGTAACCATCCGCGACAACTTTACCGCCATTACTCTGTATTACCGCATTATTGACCGCGTTAACCGTGTATTGCAGGCCCTGCCCACTGCCGAAGCACTGCGTGCCGGCGACGAGGCACTGCGTTCCAAACTGCGTGGTGAAGCCCTGTTTCTGCGTGCCTTTTGCCATTTTGAATTGAGCCGCTATTATGCAGGTAACTACGATGCTGCCGGACTGGCCATGGCTTATATGGAAGTGCCTTCTATTAAGCCGGTAGCCCGCATCACCATGGGTCCATATTTTGAAAAGCTGAAAGCCGACATGGCAGAAGCAAAGACCCTGCTGCCTGATAACCTCACCGATATTTACCGTGCCAACAAACTGGCGGTATCCGGTCTGCAGGCCCGTGTAGCCCTGTATACACGCAACTGGCAGGATGCCATTACCTACAGCACTGAGTACATCAACGCTATTCCACTGGCTACCCGTGCCGAGTTTCCTGGCATCTGGACCGACGCCAACAAAGCAGAAGTAGCCTTTAAATTGAGCCGTACCCCTTCAATTGGTGGCCGTATCGGTAGCCTGTACGATGCAACTTCGGCCAGTGCTGCTGCCATTGGTACCGTAACCTGGTCTCCTTCGGATGAACTGTACAATGCTTACGACAAGACCAACGATATTCGTTTTTCTTCGTACATCAAAGACGAGCCCCTGTTGGCTTCAGCAGGCCGCGTATCGCGCCTGGTAAACAAATATGCAGGTACCGCTTATGGCACACCCGGCGAGAACGTAGCTGATGCCAAAGTGTTCCGCACCGGTGAAATGATCCTGATTCGTGCCGAAGCAAAAGCTGAAAACGGCGACCTGGCTGGTGCCGCTGCAGACTACAATGCACTGCGCAACGCCCGCATAACCAGCAATACAGCTGTTACCTTCGGTTCGAAAGATGAAGCCATCAACGCCATCATCGCTGAGCGCTTTATTGAGCTGCCCTTTGAAGGTCACCGCCTGTGGGACCTGAAACGCCGAGGCTTGCCGGTAACCCGCCTGGCTGCTGATGCGCCTAATGCAAACGCAACTACTTTGCCTGCAAACAATTTCCGCTTCCTGTTGCCCATCCCGCAAACTGCGCTGGATGCCAACCCGCTGACCGTTCAAAACCCAGGTTACGAACGCTAGTGAATTAAGAGCAAAGCATAAATAAAGAGGCCGCTTACACCAGTAAGCGGCCTCTTTATTTGGAGACAATAGACTTTAGACAATAGACGACAGACGAAAGGCAGGACCCTTATTGAAATGGTTACTTTAAAATTTCCGCTGCATGCACTTTCGATCTTGGGCGTTGTACAATTTTCTCGATCACACCCTCTGCATCGATCACAAAAGTGGTGCGGTGCAACCCGTCATATTTATTGCCAAACATTTGCTTGGGCCCCCAAACACCATAGGCATCAATGATCTTGCGGTCGGGGTCGGAGAGCAGGGTAAACGGCAGTTGGTATTTATTTTTAAACTTGCTGTGGCTCTCCACATCATCCGGCGACACCCCAACAATTTCGTAACCCTGTGCTTTCAGGGCCGAGAAATTGTCGCGCAGGTTGCAGGCTTGTTCCGTGCAGGTAGGTGTATCATCGGCGGGGTAAAAATACAGCACCAGCTTTTTGCCCCTGAAATCCTGCAGGGACACATTTATACCGTTTTGATCCTTTGCAGTAAAGGGGGGTGCAGGATCGCCTTGTTTGAGCGTAGTTGCCATGATTGTTTTTTAATTCGGTTTAAAAAATTATACTGCAGCACTTACCGCAATATTGCCCATTCTTTAATGGTTTCATTACCTGCTATATCGGTTACGGCTACGCGAAGTTTGCTTTCACCCTGCGGAAATTTTTCGTCGAAGTTATAAATCCAGGTGCGGCCCTTATCGTTAGTAAACCGGAGCCACTGGCCATTTACTTCGGCCCTGAATGAGGCGATCTTATCAAGGTTATCCTTAGGGGTAAATAAAATGCGGTTTAATTTTCGGGCATCTATAACAGCGCCAGCCCCAGGCGGGGAAACCGTAGGCGGCAAGGTATCGGCCAAAAGTTGAAAGGTGCCGAACTGCCTGAATTTAGCTGATGCCCAGCCACCCGAAATCCTGGCCTTTTCAATAACGGTGCGGGTTCCTGCCACACTTTTAATAACCAGCCGGCCGGTCTGCTCAGCCTCCATATTTTGGGGCATTTTAATCCGCACGGTAACCGAATCGTGGGTGGGAATACTGGCGCTCAAAAAAGTAAACAGGGTCGAATAGGCATTTGCAGCACCGCCGCCATTTTGAGAAAAAGTAATGGGCACCGTATCATACACCGCAAATTCAGAAGTGTAGAGTTCAAAAGAATCGCGTTCAAAAACATTGACTTCGCCGGGCACCAACAGCTCGGTGGCCTGGGTGTAGCTTTGTTGCAGCTTTGGATCGTACCGCACGCCAAACAGCACTGCCGAACTGTTGCCGGCAGCATCCAACACTTCAATGCGTACCTGGCGGGTTGCTGTATCGGCCAGGTACAAAACTCCATCGGTTGGCGTGCGGTGATACACGGCACTGGTATCGCCGGGCATGCGGCTCAGGTGTTGCAGCCAGGGCCCGCCCACTGCTTTATAGCGGTAATCAGTGTGGGCGTTCATATACCGCGTTTCGTTGTAATCAATGCTGTCGAGTACAAATTCCGATTGCAATACATCGTCCATCCAGATGCGGGCACAATACACACCATTGGGGTTGGTATAACCCGTAAACCGGTCGATGGTGGCCATGGCAAATGAAATACGGTTGGAGGCGGAGCGAAGCACATTGCCGGTAGCGAGGCCATAGTTGGCACCTCCTTTTTTAAGCGAAACGGATTGTGGTGTTTGCTGATATACGCTCCGGTTGCGGTCGTACAGCGCCAGCCTGCTAATGGTGGGCGGAATGGCATCCCGGATGGGAAATCCAAACAAGAGTGGGTTAAGGCATTTTTCGGTACGGGTATCCCTGATCTCGAAATGTACGTGTGGCCCCTGCGAGCCACCGGTATTTCCGCTATAAGCAATAAGCTGTCCTTTGGTTACGGCAAAAAGCTGGGGCGGCACCTCTAGTTCCACAGCCCATGATTGCAGCCGGTATTGTTCTGCTTTTACCCACTGCTCAATAGCGGGTGCAAAATCGTTGAGGTGCGCATAAAGGGTGGTCAGGCCATTGGGATGATTGAGGTACAGGGCACGGCCAAATCCGCCAGGTTCTATTTTAATTTTGGCGATGTAGCCTTCAGCAGCAGCGTAAACGGGCAGATTTTCGCGTTGCTGGGTGCGGATGTCGAGGCCCATATGCCAATGGTTGGAGCGCAGCTCGCCGAAATTGGCCACCAGTTCCATCGGAATAGCCAGCGGGTGCCGAAAGTAATTTTGCGGGTAGTTATTCTGGGCAACAACAAAAGGGGCAATAAACAACAACAAAAGAAAAAGGGGTACACGGCTGCTATTCATCATCAGGGATCATCAGTTTTAAAACGGTAAAGGGGCAGCAATCTTTATTCCATGGAATAAGGGAAGGCAAAAATAACCAGAAGCAAACAGGGCGGCGCCAAAGAAATGACAAAACCGCAAGGACAAACCGGCACAGACAAAAAGAAAAGATGGTTTTTGGGTGCTCATCATAATCCGGTATGATATTTTATAACGTAAGGGTGCAAGCCCCAAAAGGCTGACTTAACCATATTTTATAAACCTTTTAAATCACACTATTATGGCACGCCCTGGAGTAGGATCGCTGCTGCTGGCCGGACTGGCCGCATTTGGTTATTATAAATACACTAAAATGACCGCAGCCGAAAAAGAACAGCTGAAGCAAAAAGCAATGCGAGTGTATGAAGAGAAAGTTCCGCAAAATGTACGCGACATGATCAACGGCAAGCAAGGTGGGCAACAACAGCACCAGGCAACCGCTACCGGCGCAACAGGCGGTAACTTTAACGGTGGAACCGGAGGCTTTTCGCAGATGTAATAAAATGGGCCGCAAGGCCCTTTTTTATTTATGCTTTTACGTAATGCACATAACCCATTGCTAATCCAAAAACAGCAGCCGCAAATAAAATGGGATAGTAGTAAGGCAATGGGCGTTCCTTAAAATGAGAAAGGCTCATAAATAAGGCTAATAATCCCTAAAAGGCGTATATCACCACGGAAGGAATATCCATTCCCCAAATTTTTTGGACAATAATAAGGGCCAAATAAAGGGCAGCAGTGATTTGAAGACAAAGGAAAAATGGCCGTTTGTTCATCATGCAAGGATACGATTGCAAGATGTATGAAGTAATGAATGGCCGTCCTTCTCCAGTAAATACTTAAGCCCGGATGTCATTTTTATAAAGTTTGGCAAATGGACTAAATTATAACGCCTTCCTTTTTCTTTTCCCTTACTTTTGCACCCCGGGCATAAACCCGGTTTTTTTATGCCCGTAAAGGAACGTTCACAAGTTCAATAATTCACAGGTTAAGCGCTTTGCCGAACATTGCGAACTGATGCTTGTGAATGGTTACACTGGTAATCTTTGGAATCTGAAAACGTATTAAACTTCTTCAACGCTGATGCCTAAAGACAACTCCATACAGACAGTACTCATCATCGGTTCCGGTCCTATTGTGATCGGGCAGGCCGCAGAATTTGATTACTCCGGAACGCAGGCGGCCCGCAGCCTCCGCGAAGAAGGAATAAAAGTAATCCTGATCAACTCAAACCCCGCCACCATTATGACCGACCCCATGATGGCCGACCGGGTGTACCTGCTGCCCCTGACAGTGGAAAGCATTGAACAGATCCTGGAAGAGAACCAGATCGATGCCGTACTGCCCACCATGGGTGGCCAAACAGCCCTCAACCTGGCCAAAGAGGCCGAGGACCTGGGCATCTGGGAAAAGTATGGTGTACGCCTCATTGGCGTGGACATCAAAGCCATTGATAAAGCCGAAGACAGGGAAAAGTTTCGCCAGTGGATGATAAGACTGGGCGTACAAGTGGCCACGGCCAAAACCGCAAACTCCTTCCTTGAGGGAAAAGAGTTTGCACAAGAAATTGGCTTTCCGCTGGTGATCCGTCCATCATTTACCCTGGGTGGTACCGGCGGCGGTTTTGTGCACGATGCCTCCGAGCTCGACGAAGCCCTGCAACGCGGTATCCAGGCATCGCCCATACACGAAGTGCTGGTAGAGCAGGCCGTACTGGGCTGGAAAGAGTACGAGCTGGAACTGCTGCGCGATGCCGCCGATAACGTGGTGATCATTTGTACCGTAGAGAATTTTGACCCCATGGGTGTGCACACTGGCGACTCCATCACCGTGGCACCCGCCATGACGCTGAGCGATACGGCGTTTCAACTAATGCGCAATACCGCCATCACCATGATGCGCGACCTCGGCAATTTTGCCGGCGGCTGTAATGTGCAGTTTGCCCTCAACCCCGATACCGAAGAGATCATTGCCATAGAGATCAACCCAAGGGTAAGCCGCTCATCGGCACTAGCCTCCAAAGCCACGGGTTATCCTATTGCAAAGATCGCCTCTAAACTGGCCATTGGCTATACGCTGGACGAACTGACCAACCCCATTGTGCAAACCACTTCGGCATATTTTGAGCCGGCGCTGGATTATGTGATCGTGAAAATTCCGCGCTGGAATTTTGATAAATTCAAAGGCGCCAACGATACGCTGGGCCTGCAAATGAAAAGTGTAGGTGAAGTAATGGCCATTGGCCGCTCCTTTACCGAAGCCATCCAGAAAGCCTGCCAGAGCCTGGAGAACAATGCCGTTGGTTTGGGCTATTACGGCAAAAGCCAGATGCATGCCGAGGAACTCATCGAATACATCAAAACGCCGAAATGGGACCGCATCTTCCGCATTAAAGATGCGTTGATGCTGGGCGTGAGTGTAAAAACGATTTCGAAAGTTACCAACGGCATCGACCGCTGGTTCCTGTACGAGATCCAGAAGATCGTGAATATTGAAAAAGAACTGGCCAAATATTATGTAGAGGACATTCCTGTTGACCTGATGAAGGAAGCCAAGGTCAACGGTTTTTCCGACGAGCAGATTGCCCGCATTTCCCGTGGCGGCAACGAGGAAGAAGTGTACGAAAAGCGCAAGGCTGCGGGTATTACCCGGGTGTTTAAAATGGTGGATACCTGCTCGGCCGAGTTTGCCGCCAAAACGCCTTATTTCTACAGCACCTTTGAAGAAGGCGGCGCTAACGAAAGCAAGGTGTCGGATAAAAAGAAAATCATTGTCCTGGGATCGGGTCCCAACCGCATTGGCCAGGGCATTGAATTCGACTATTGCTGCGTACACGGCCTGCTGGCGGTGCGGGAGTGCGGGTATGAATCCATCATGGTAAACTGCAACCCCGAGACTGTTTCCACCGATTTTGACATTGCCGACAAGCTGTACTTCGAACCTGTTTTCTGGGAGCACCTGTGGGAGATCATTGAGCACGAAAAGCCCGAAGGCGTGATTGTCCAACTGGGTGGGCAAACGGCCCTGAAAATGGCCGAGAAGCTCACCGAAAAAGGCATCAAGATCATTGGCACCTCGTTCGACAGCATGGACCTGGCCGAAGACCGTGGCCGCTTTTCGGATAAACTGAAAGACCTCGAAATTCCATACCCCGAGTACGGCACTGCCTACGATGTGGATGAAGCAGTGGCCGTGGCCAACAAAGTGGGTTATCCGGTGCTGGTGCGCCCCAGCTATGTACTGGGCGGCCAGCGGATGCGGATTGTGATCAACGACGACGAGGTGGAAAAAGCGGTGATCTCGCTGTTGAAACATATTCCGGGCAACAAGATACTGATCGACCATTTCCTGGACCGTTGCCAGGAAGCCGAGATCGATGCCCTGTTTGATGGCGAGAACTTCCATGTAATGGGTGTAATGGAGCACATTGAGCCGGCTGGTATCCACAGCGGAGACTCCAATGCAGTGCTGCCGGCATTTAACCTGCCGCCGCTCACCGTTACCACCATGGAGTACTACGCCGAAAAAATTGCCCGTGCCCTCAACATCAAAGGTTTGATCAACATACAGTTTGCTATTAAAGACGGCAAAGTGTATGTGATTGAAGCCAACCCCAGGGCATCGCGTACCACGCCATTCATTGCCAAGGCCTATAATATTCCCTACCTCAACATCGCCACCAAGATCATGCTGGGGGCGGCCAAGCTCACCGATTTTACTTTTGAGAAAAAACTGGCCGGTTTTGCCATCAAAGAACCGGTGTTTTCCTTCAACAAGTTTCCGGGAGTAAACAAGGAACTGGGCCCTGAAATGAAATCGACCGGCGAGGCCATCCGGTTTATCAAAGACCTGCGCGATCCTTATTTCCGCCAGCTATACAAAGACCGGAGCATGTACCTGTCGAAGTAGGGCGAACTGGGATTATTTGGATTGAAGAAAATTAAGTACAAAGCCTGCGGCAGTTGCTGCGGGCTTTTTTGTTGTCTATTTGATCAGGGTCTGTCATGCCGAACTTGTTTCTGCATCCTCTTATGCTTAAGTAAACGCTGATGATAGAAGATGCCGACCTGCGCTGGTAGGATAATACTACACGGTTGGCTTGTTTTTGCATGCCGCCATTTATCATTTTTGAAACAGGAACATAGGTGCTGCACTTAATTTTGAATCGCAATAATTGGCCTTCATTATTAAATACCCACAATCATGAACAACCGGGAAATGCAAAACATTTTGGAACAACTTACCGATGCCTGGAGTGGAGACCCCTGGTTTGGCAAACCCGCCCAACAATTACTTACAGGCATTTCGGATGAAGAGGCATACCAGCAGCCCGCAGGCCAACACAGCATTGCCCAGCTGGTATGGCATATGGCCAACTGGCGGCAATTTGTAATTAGCCGCATTCACCCAGATAGCAGCAATGATGTGACCCGCTTTGAAGCGGCCGACTGGCGGCCTGCCGGGCCGGGTACCGGTTATACCCTGCAGGAGGGTTTGCAACAACTGGAGCAAGCACAAACCGACCTGGTGCATACCCTGCAACAGTTGCCCGACGACTTGCTGGATGCGCTGGTGGCAGGGCGCAGTTATAACTTCAGAAAATTATTGAACGGCATTGTTCAACACGATATTTACCACCTGGGACAGATTGCATACATCGTAAAATTACTCCGGGCAAAAAGCTGATCGGGAATTCACCATGCACGTGGAGGGGGAAGGTAACGGACAAGAGGCAACAGGCAGTGTGCAGCTTTATGCTGCCGGCAACTGTGTGCAGGCAGTAGCAAATTCAACAAGGGGCATTAAGAAAAGGTTTGCCGTGGGAAAAGAGTCGTGTACTAAAATGCTGCTTCAGTGATGATTATCCAAAGCAGCATTCAATATATGATTACGCCAAAGCACAACCGAAAATGGCAATTGTGTTATGAAAAAGAAGCGGGCAAAAAAAAAGGCCTGCCCTAAAAAGAGCCGGCCGTTGCTAACCTATGAAAAACACCAGTTCCAAATATAGAGGAAAAAGTGCTTTCCTACAACGGGCCATTACCTCTTTTATTTGGGCGATTATTTGTACGGTCCCGGGCACGTTCTTCACGCATGCGTTTTACTTCTTCTACAAAGTCGCGTTCGTGCTTGAAAACTTCGTTGCTTCGCTTGTCGCCTACAATGTTTTTAAATTTTCCCCGATAATCGAGGCGCAACTCGGCTACCTTTTGCTGCAGTACCAGTTGGTCGCTCCTGTTTTCCTGTGTGGTTTTGCGCAGGTCGTTGAAATAGTTGAGAAAAACAGGTCCAAACTGGTCGGCTTCCCTTTTGCTCAGCCCCAGCTTTTTCTGAATATATTCGGTCATGCGTTCCCGTACTTGTCCGCCCGCCCCTTCATCATCCTGAGCCAGGGCAGGGGTGGAAAAAACCAGGAACAGAAAAAAACAGTATAAAAGTCTTTTCATAGGTAGTTTAGTTTAATTGCTCCGTACCTGCAGGCATTTGTTCCAAAAAGGCATCAAGCTCACTTACCGGTACATCCTGCAACATCCGCCGTACTTCGGGCCGGTTGCCTCCTTTCTTTAAGGCAGTTTCCGTGCCGGCAAGCCCCACCACTTCAATAAAGTCGTCCAGTTCCTCGCTGCTGACATTGCGGAGGTTTTTTTCTACCCACGACTGGTTTTGTGCCGAGGAACCGGGTGCATTACTGCCGGAGTACAAAAAGCCTCCGAGCACCAAAGCGCCGGTAACCACTGCGGCGGCGGCATAGCGCACCCAGTTGCGGGTGAACATAGAAATTACACGGGCGGGTTCTTTTTGCGGAGCTACCTGTTGCAGCACTGCCGGGCTAAAGTGCTCGAAATAATCCGGGGGCACTGCGTAGGGCATGGTACGGGCCTGCTGCATCCATGCCGGCAACTCCTCATCTGCAGTTACCGGCGGCAGCACCAAATTTTCCTGGAAATAGTTTTCGGGTAAGGCAAAGGGCGTTTGCCTGGACATCCCAGCCAGCAGAGGTGACAGGGCGGCCAATTCTTCGGGGGCACTTTCAGCAGTATTGTCCTTCACAATAGCCAGTACAGCAGAGGCAAAGTTTTCAAAATAACCTTGGGGCAGATCAAAAACGGGCGTCTTTGCATTCAGGGGCAAACTGCTGTTGAGTTGTTCAAGTTCTGTCTGTATGTTTTTGCGGCTATTCATGTTTGCGTACCTAAGACCTATTTTGGGTCCCGTGGTTTAATGATTCTGTATAAAATCCTCAATTTTTTTCACTGCATGATGATAGCTGGCCTTTAAGGCGCCGGCGCTGGTATCGAGCACCCGGCTCATTTCTTCGTACGGCATTTCATCGTAATAACGCAGGGTAAAAACCACCCGTTGCTTTTCGGGCAGTTGCTGGATGGCCATTTGCAGTTTCCATTCCAGTTTATTCGCATCAAATCCTTTTTCGGCATGCAGTGTATTGCTGAGGCCGCTTTCCACGTCGCTTAAAGATACGGAGGACCGCTTTTTTTGCCCTTCCAAAAACGACAGGCACTCGTTGGTGGCAATGCGGTACAGCCAGGTGTACAGCTGCGACTCTTCCTTAAAATTGTCGAGGCCCTTCCATACCCGTATAAAAACGTTCTGCATCACGTCGTTGGCATCGTCGTGGGTTACCACCAGCCGGCGAATGTGCCAGTACAGGCGTTCCTGGTATTTTTTGATGATTTTGGTAAAAGCGGCCTCCCTGCTTTGGGGTTGCCGAAACTGCGCCAGCAGTTCGCTATCAGAAAGTTCATTCATCGGCTGAGCGGGGTTGGGTTTGGCAGATATTGGACGCTTTAGGGCGCCAAAGATAGTTTTTTATGGATAATCGTCCATTGCCCATCACCGGCGGTTCATGGCAAGGGACGGTCCCCTCGGTTAAGTAATTATTAACTCTGCGTAAACGGGCCGTTACCAAATGGAATTGTTTAGGTTTGCGGGCAACGAAAAAGCCCTTACATGAGCACAAAGGCAAGAAAAGTACTCATTGCCGACGACGAGCCCGACATTCTCGAAATTCTGAAATACAACCTGGAAAAGGCCGGCTACGAAGTAGCCACCGCCAAGGACGGCGACGATGCGCTGGACGCAGCCCGCCGCTTTAGCCCCGACCTGGTGGTGCTGGACATTATGATGCCGCGCAAAAACGGGGTGGAAGTGTGCGAAATTTTACGGGCACAGCCACAGTTTAAAAATACCCTCATCTTGTTTCTTACGGCCCTCAGCGATGAGGCCACGCAGATCAAAGGCCTGACCACCGGCGCCGACGACTATGTAAGCAAGCCCATCAGCCCGCAGGTGTTTTTAAGCAAAGTGGCCGCCCTGCTGCGCCGCCTGCCCAGCCCCGAAGTGCAGCATGCCATCACCATTGGCAGCCTTACTATCGACCCCGAAAAGTTTCTGGTGCAATACGAAGGCAAAGAAATTGTGCTGGCAAAAAAGGAGTTTGAACTGCTGCACCTGCTGGCCTCCAAGCCCGGCCGCGTTTTTCTGCGCAACGAGATCCTGAGCCAGGTATGGGGCAACGATGTGATTGTGGGCGACCGCACCATCGACGTGCACATCCGCAAAATCCGCCAAAAAATGGGCGTGGATTGCATTACTACGGTGAAAGGGGTAGGGTATAAGTTTGAGTTGTGAGAGGAGACGGAAAAGACGGAAAAGTCCGAAAATAAAACTCAGCTCAAACAATATGCATTACCATTAGGAACAACTAGCATTTATTTAATAAGTGCCCTAAAAAGCGCAAATCTCTTTACTGTCTTTACTGACTTTTCCGTCTTTTCCGACCTTTACTCCTCATGTTTAAAACAAAAAACCTTACGCCCCGCCAGCTTTCGGCATTTACGGCTGCGGCACTGGCCGTACCCATCAGCCTGGGTATTTTTTTGCTGGAGCAAAAATGGAAGGTGGCGCTGGTGGCGTTTGTGTTGATTTTTATGGGCAGCTACCTGCTGATCCAGTACATTTTCCAGTTTTTTATCTACCGCAAGATCAAGCTGATCTATAAGTTTATTTACCAAACCAAAGCCTCCAAAAAAGAAGAAACCTACAACAAGTACATCCTGCCCCAAAAAAGCATCGACGAGGTGCGGGAAGACGTGGAAGCCTGGGCCCGCCAGCGCAGCCGCGAAATTGAAGTGTTGCAAAAAAACGACGAGTTCCGCAAGGAGTTCTTGCAAAACCTGTCGCATGAATTCAAAACGCCGGTATTTGCCATCCAGGGGTATGTAGATACGCTGCTGGAAGGCGCTATGGAAAACCCCGAACTAGCCCGCCGCTTTTTGGAAAAAGCTTCGCAAAATGTTACCCGCCTGTCGCGGCTGTTGCAGGACCTGGACGAAATTTCGCGGCTCGAAAGCGGCGAACTAAAGATTCATCCGCAGCATTTTGTAATCCAGGATGTGATCCGCGAAGCTTTTGAAACCCTGGCGCTCAAGGCGGAACAACAGAACATTTCCTTTTCCATTAAAAAAGGCTGCGAGCAACCGTTGGTGGTGTATGCCGATAAAGACCGCATCCGGCAGGTGGTGCTGAACCTGGTAGACAATTCGGTAAAATACGGTAAGATCAACGGCAGCACCGTGGCCTCGGTGTACAATACCGACGGCAGGCACATTCTGGTAGAAATCAGCGACGACGGCATGGGCATTCCTGAAAAGCACCTCAACCGCGTTTTTGAACGGTTTTTTCGTACCCGCGAAGGCCGCGGCCGCGATGTAAAGGGCAGTGGCCTGGGCCTGTCCATTTGCAAACACATAATTGAAGCGCATGGCCACAGCCTGCATGTGCGCAGCAAGGAGGGTTTGGGCTCCACTTTTGGGTTTACACTCGACAGCACCAGGCAAAAGCCCAAGTGATCTTCGTCAGTTGGCACCAGGAAGGCGTTCAATGTTATCTTATGGTTAAGTTATTTCGATAACTTTAGCTACAATTGAAAGCACCTGCCTCCATAATAATTTTTTTGCTGTTGTTGTTGGCCCAGTCTGCTACCGCCCAGAGCAATAGCACCCGCATTGACTTTTTTGGGGAAAGTGTGGCGTTGCCCGCACATACACCTACGCCATCCTTCAGCGAATTATCGGAGCAAACAATCAGCGATGCCGTTGCTGCATTGAAAGAGGAACAGATGCAGCCATACCTGGATGCTTTGCAGGAATACACGCAAAAAGCTGAGCTCGACGACTGGCTGTACTATCAGTTGGTGCGGCGGGTAGCGCAGCAACTCAGTCCGAAGGCTGCAAATTATTACCGCTATACCATTTACAAATACTGGTTGCTGCTGCACTCGGGCTACGATGCCCGACTCACCTATTCAGGAAATTACCTGTTGCTGTATGTGCAAAGCAATGAAGCCATTTATAATATTCCTTACCGCATGGAAGCGGGCAAACAATACGTTTGCCTCAACTACCACGATTACGGTTCTATCGATTTTGTGCAGCACCGTTTTGCAGCCATGCCGGTACAGGTTGCTGCAGGTGCCCGCCCGTTTTCTTACAAAGTGGTGCGGTTGCCGCAGTTTGCCTCTGCCGATTATACCGAGCGGCAGGTGGCTTATGAAGATGGGGTAAACAGTTACCGGTTTCGTATAATAGTAAATCCACAGATCAAAACGCTGTTTACCAATTATCCGGTGGTAGATTATAGCCTGCAATTCAATATTCCGTTAAGCGGCCCTACTTATCAGTCGCTGATACCCTCATTAAAAAGGGAAGTAAAAGGGCTGAAGCCAAAAGAAGGCGTGGATTTTCTGATGCGCTTTACCCGTTATGCATTTCTGTTTAAAAACGACAGCGAGATCTTTGGCAGTGAAAAGCGCATGTCGCCGGAGCAGACCCTGCTCTCAGAATTCAGCGATTGCGAAGACCGGGCTGCGCTGTTCTTTTTCCTGGTAAAAGAAATATATAACCTGCCCATGCTGGTGCTTACCTATCCCAAACATGTAACGGTGGCCGTGCAGTTTGAAAAGCCCTTTGGCAATACGATTGAATACAACGGCAAGAAATACTCGGTGTGTGAGCCCAGCCCCCAACGCGTTGATCTTTCGGTAGGCCAGCTGCTGCCCGAGCTTAAAAACCAGGCCTACGAAATTGCATATGCATACAAGCCGGGTCATTGATGAAGGGCTGCACCGCGTTTATACGGTTACCCCCCGTTTTCAAAATCAATTCAGTTGCGAATGATACTTAACCCTTACATCTCTTGAAGAGATATATAGGTTTTTTATGTAGCCGGCTGGTGTAGTGCTATTGTGCTCCTGTTGTGTCGCACACTTGTACGCCTTGTAACATTATTCTTCAAACAACACCAGCTCATTTCGTTCTATTCTTATTGCGCAGCCTCTTGCCTTTGTCATGCTGAGCGCAGCGAAGCAACTGAATTGTGTACAAAGAATTTTTTGCAAAGCTGAGATGCTTCGCTGCGCTCAGCATGACAAACCAGTACCCAATATTTTATAAAAACCATTATTGGCAAGAGTACACACCCACACTTTTTTACTTAGCCACATCCCGCAATGAATCAAGAAATGCTTTTGCATCTTGATCAAGCCGTGTATAATACGGTTTGCTATTGATGGCATAAGCCAGGTATGAACAACTATCCGAAGTAGCGCCGTATACCGTTTTAAATACCTCGCCATTTCTGATTAAGAACATTTTTACATCGTGTGGACATTCCGATTGTGTCATGGTATCCTGCAGTACACTTTGTTTAAATGCAGCAATGATGGTTGTGTCTGTTACCTGCAGCTGTTGTACGTTTTTGCGATCTGCAGGATCAGGGTAAAAAAATAGCTCGATCCGTTCTATCCCATCTAGTTGTAAAGCTGTTGTACCTGCGCCATTAGATGAATCAACAGGAGTAGCCTGCTGTGATTTTGGTGCGTTATCACAGGCAACAACAAACAGGAATAAAACAATAGGAACCACAGATAGTTTCATAGTCTTCTTTGAAATTCAATATTAAAAAATGCCCCGGAATATTCCGGGGCATTAAGTAGCATTAAGGATGAATGGCAGGAGTAAATGTTTACTGACCCTTTGACGGAAAGCGGGTCCAGCCCTGCATCCAGTTGGTGGTACCAACAGCACCCTTGTAAGTGGTGGGTGTAAAGAACGCATCCAGGCCGGCAAAATCAGCACCGGTAGCTGCTGCGCCACCTGCCACAGGCATAAGGTTGGGGCTGGTAAGGCTGAATGGTGAGGTTAAAATATTATCAGGCGTGGTCACTTTTACATTGCCTTCGGCCAGCGCTTTTGTTTCCATGGCAGCAGCGGTCATTACCGTTGAATTGCTTTTGAAAATATCGGCAGCAGCATTGGAGTGTACCACGTTATTCTTGAATTCAGAACCGCCATCTTTGTAGGCCTGTGCGGTGGCATCCGACTCAATGGACAAGCCTGCTTTTTGCCATCCCAACAACACCGAGTTGCGCACTACAAATTGTGCGGCACGGCGCCAGCGGTTGCCAAAGTTGTGGTTGGCCAATGTGCCCGATGCGTTGTTGGGCCCGATCCAGGTAAAGTTGGAAAGTACCGGTTTGGTAAACGGAGCTGCAGTAGAGCCGGTGCCGTCGTTATCGGCTTCTACGCCATTGCCTGCATCGCCATTATCTACAAACTGCGGGTCACGCATGGCTACGCCAAATTGTATTTTACCGCGATAACCAAAATCAAAATCAAAGTCGTCATCGGCAGTAGCATAAGCCACCAGGTATTTGGCATTTACGGTGCCGCCAAAAAATTCGTATGCATCGTCATTGCCGTAAACGATCTGGATATTTTCCAAAGTAGTGCCGCTGCCTACACCGCCCAGGGTAAGGCCGTTGATTTCGGAATTGGCAAATGCCGCCACACCGGCGTATTCAATGCGCACATATTTAAGGGAGCCGCTGTTGTCATTGTCGTTGGTGCCGCCATACGGACGGTCCAGGCCGCCTTCAATCACCGGTGTGGAGGTGCGGTTGGTGGTAGCACGCCCCAAAATTACAAGGCCGCCCCAGTCGCCTGGAGCCCTTGAGCCTTCAGCTTTTCCGGAGGTAAACACGATAGGCTTTTCGGCAGTGCCGTTGGCAATGATCTGCCCGCCGCGTTCAATACACAGTGCGCCTTTTTCAGAAACATCACTTACAATGGTAGTACCGGGTTCAATGGTAAGTGTAATGCCGTTGGGTACATACACGTATCCTTTCAGGGTCCATGTTTTGTCGGCGGTAAGTGTACGGCTTTCGGTAAGCGATCCGGTAAGTACACTGTTGGTGGGTGGGTCAATCAGGTCTTCATCTTCGTCTTCGTTTTTGGTACATGCAGTAAGGGTAAGGGCTGCAAAACCAACAACGAGCAGCTGGAAAAACTTTTTCTGTAACAGCATATTGCTTCGTATTAATTATGCTGCAAAAGAACCAGACTAATATGACCCCAATGTTATGGATAGATTAAGCTATCGTTAAGCAATCCTGTGCAAAAATGTTGTGCTTTTTGGTGCATAAAAGAGGTGCATAAAAAAAGCCCGGCTGCAAAGCCGGGCTGAAGATAAAGTCAAGTCAGGTTACTGAAAATTATAGGTAAATCCTACCGATATATTGCGGCCATACAGGAAGCTGTATTGAACGCGGTCATTGTTCTTGTTATAAGCCCTGCTATCGTTAGTATCTACATTTTGGTAAAATACGGCACGCTGGTTCAGCAGGTCCGACAGGTTTAGTTTCACCTCGCCTTTTCCTTTCAACACTTTTACGGCAGTCTGCACATCCAGAACGGTTCGGCCGTTTTCATAAATGTCGGGATAGCCCTGGAAGCCAACTGCAGCAATGCGTTCACCAATACGGTTTACCAATGCACTGAAGGTAACTTTGTTGTCGGGCAGTGCATACTGCAGGCCGGCATTGAACAACCATGGCGACAAACCTTGCAGCGGCCTGGACGGATCAAATGGGTTGGAGGCCTCATTGAAATCAACCTTCGATTTCATATACGCAGCATTGAGGTTGAACATCAAAGCCTCCATCCACGCAGCACCCACAAAGCCCAGGTTTTTACGTACTTCCACTTCTACGCCGTAGGTGGTAGCTGCATCGGGGTTGGTATAAGAAAGCTGCAGGTTGCTGGGCGTTGAGCCATTCACTACTACCTGTTCAATCGGGTCTTTAAAATGTTTGTAAAACACGGATCCCGATATCACTTCTCCGGCCTTTGCATACGTTTCAAAACGCAGGTCCACGTTGGTATTCTGGCTGCGCTTCAGGTCTGTGTTGCCTTTCAACTGCGCATTGCGCACAAAATCGAAGTAGGCAAAGTTGGCTACTTCCCTGAACTCGGGACGCGATACAGTGCGGGAAGCAGAAAAGCGCAGGTTGCTTTTTTGCGTAAGGTTATAAGTCAGGTTCAGCGAAGGCAACACATCGAGGTAGTTGCGGTTCACCGTTACCGCCTGGCCGGAGAAGTCAGCAGTGTTCACATTGAAGTTAAAGTTCTCTACCCGTACGCCATACACGGCACGCAGCTTTTCACCAATGCGGCCATCAATCATGGCATAGCCAGCATACAGGCCTGAGGTTGCATCGTACTTGTCGGTATTGTTGGTTACTTCGCCCAGCACAAATCCCTGGCGGTAAATGTTTCCGTCGTTGAAAATTTTGGTGGGCGGTAATGCAGGCAGTGCGGGGTTCAGCGTGGCGGAAGCCTGTTCGTATCGGAAAATGCGGGTGCTGAAATCGCGGACCTTATATTGGGCAAAACCACCTGCTTTAAAGGTTTGTTTTTGCCCGCCAAAAGTTACCGGGATGCTGTAGTTCACATTTGCACCAAATGCGTTTTCCAGCAGCTCGCTCCAGAAGCGATAGGTGTCGCGCAGCACAATCTTCATCGGCTCCGCTTTGTTGTTTTCTTCCGACAAGCTTTTAGCATACGGCAACACGCGGTAGTCGGGTTGGTTGCGCATGGTAAGACCATAGTTCACATTCCAGCGCAGGCGGTCGTTGCGGCTGCTCAGCAGGTGCTCGCCTTCCAGTTGCGAAGAAACCAGCGACTTAACAACAGCAATGGCTGCATTAGCGTCGATCACCTGTTGGTTGTCGTAGTTGACGCCGCTTCGTACCAGGTTGTTGTTTTCAAACAGGCGGTTTAGAATGTTTTTCAACACAATTTTCGTGTTGCCTTTTTTATAAGCAAAGTTGGCCAGCACACCGATGTTGGTGTTGAACGAGTATTGTGTATCGCGGTAATTAAAGAACAGGTTGCCCGGGGTTAATTCTGCTTTGTCTGGTGTTTGGTAATCGCGGCGTTCATTAAACTGGATGCTTTGGCTGTTGCGATAAATCAGGGCCAGCACTGCGCCCAATGTGCCGCCGTTGCCCAGCTCTTTTCGGCCACCCCAGTTTGCCTGAAAGTTCAGGCCGGGCAGCGCATTGCCATCGTAGCGGCTACCGTAGTTGTTGCGCATCAATCGCGATGCCGCAATGCGGCGGTCGGGGGTTGCATCGGCATTGTAGCTCAGGTAGCGACGGCGGCTTGGAAACTTGCCGGGCAGGGTGCGGGTGCCGTTGTCGAGACCCAGGTAATCGGTGGCCTCAAGCAAGCCAATATCAAAGCGCTTGCCGGTGGAAATGGAGTTGTAGCTGCCACCCACCTGCACATTCAGGAAATTGCGGAACGGAATGTCTTTGGTCATTACCTGCACAATGCCACCGGAAAAATCGCCCGGCAGATCAGGCGATGCCGTTTTGTTGATAAGGATATTATCGATCAAATTAGAGGGAACAATATCAAACGAAAAAGCACGGCGGTCTGGCTCGGTGCTGGGCAGCAGTGCGCCATTGATCAGGGCCACATTATAACGGTCGGAAAGACCACGGACAATAACAAACTTGTCATCCTGGATAGAAGTGCCGCTAACGCGTTTCAGTACTTCGCCAATATTGCGGTCGGGTGATTTGCGGATGGCTTCAATGGAAATGCCATCGGATATGGCTGCATTGTTTTTTTGTAAGGTTAATATCGCAGCTACAGACTCGCGGCGCGACGATGCGGTAACAACCACGCCGGTCATTTCCTGCGCCTGTTGCTCCATAACGATGTTGAGCTCCTCGGTGCTATTTGCTTTGATCACTACATCGCTCAGTGTTTTGGTTTTATACCCAACCGATGCGAATGTTACTGTGTAGGTACCGGCGGGCAGGTTAAACACGTACCTGCCTTCGAGGTCGGAGGCTTTGCTTTTATCGCTTGCAACGGTTACAGTTACACCAGCCATGGGTGCAGCAGTTTTGCCTTCTACAATCTTTCCAGCCAGGGTGCCGTTGATTTGGGCGTGAAGTGTGGCGCCAACAATCAATGAACAGCATAGCGCAAGTAATATTTTCACCTATTATCGTTTGGCCGCAAAGCTATTACCGCAGTGTTACCAATATGTTATGCTAAGATTAAGCGAATATGAAGGAATTGTTACCCGGGCATTATGCAAGGTGACTTTTGCATTTATGCATGGTTGTTTGCACCTCCTTTTCCTGTGGGCTGATATTTAAAAACATTATCGGTTACATGCAGGAAAGCGGCACGCCACCCGACCATTAACCGCTCTTTTTCCTAAAACGCAAATGCTTGGCCGATTGCTTCCGGGTAATAAGCATGGGAACGGCAACACCACCTGCGAGGCTCATTAATACAAACATCACCTTCAGGCCGTTGCTAACGGTGTCGTATAGGGTTTCGGTAAAAGCTTCAGGCGGCACGTCGCCCGAAAGTTTAATGAGGCCCAGCATCATGCGGTATGCAAGCAGGCCCGGCACCATGGGTATTACCGACGGGATGGAGAATACCAGCGGCGGCGCATGTTTTTCGTGGGCAAACGGAATGCTGAGCAACCCGATAACAATGGCACCCAAAAAAGAAGCAATGATAATATTGGCGCCATGATGCAGGAGCAACAGCCGCGACAAGCCACCTACAGCCCCTATGATAAACACCGACGGTAAGGTGCGGGCCGGCACATTGAACAATACGCTAAAGCCCATAGCTGCTACGCCAAACCAGATCGTTTTCTCCAATAAGGTCCAATCCATCGTTAATACAGTTGATAAATGATCATGGAAGTAAGCAGGCCCAATGCAATGGAAAAAGAAATAACAAAGCCGTTGACGCCCCTTATTATACCGTTTTGCAAATTGCCATCAATGACGTCTGAAAATGAATTGATCAATGGCACACCGGGAATTAAAAACAACACGCTGGTGGCAAATGCAATTTCGTGGCTATGCCCCAGCCCCAGCCATGCGGGCAACCCGGCCAGGAGGGAGGCAACAAAAGCAGCCACATAAATACAGAGGTATGGGTTATAGTCTCTTTTGTTCATTTCCTGCCGTGCAAACAGCCCGGCAACAGTGGCCGCAAAAACAATGGCGAGGTCGGTGAGGCTGCCACCGGCAAAGCGGCAAAAGCCGGCACCGGCAAGGCCGGTCATCACCAGCGTTACCCAGCGTGAGTAATGCGACAGTTGCGCCAGCCGCTCCATTTCCACCTTTATCTGTGCAATGTTCCAGCCTTCCTCTACCACCCGCCAGCTCATGCGGCTGATACCCGAAACCATCCGGAAGTTGACGCCGTGATAATGGGTGCGCCGCACCGAATTAAACAGGTATTCGTGGTTGCTGCTGGTAATGGTAAGCGACAGGGAGCGGTAAGAGATGAGTACTTCGGTATGGTGGCCCAGGGCCGTACCAATGCGCAGCAGGGTAGTGCGTACCCGCTCGGTGTTGGCGCCGGATGCCAGCAGCACCGACCCGATTTCCAGCAGCTGGTTGCCCAGCTCCCGAACCTCGTTGTTTTTTGTAACGCCTGTAAGCATGTGCTAATGGGCTTTGTTCTGCGCCGCAAAGCATGGTAAATATAGGATCCCGACAGGTAATCCATGTCATATAAATAGCTGATTCGGCAACCATATGGCCCGGTTGCTTATATACAGGAAAGCATTTGTACGGGTTAGCAAAACGTCCCTATTGATTTTTTAAAAAGCTCCCCACATCTGCCCCATCCGCATCAGATTGAAGCGGCTCCTTATTTTCATAACCATTTCATAACAAGGACTTAATGACAAGTTCACACCGGTTTATTTTATTAATTAAATGTAATAGTCTCGATTGCGTGCTATGTTAACTTATTATGACCATTTGCCCCATTTAGTTTTGTTTAATAACTGCCAGTCTACTTTTGCGCCGCATTAAGTTTTTATGAAAAAATTGTTAACCGCGCTTTTTGTGCTTTTGATTACAGAGGGGATGGGCCAGGCAGACAGCGCCACAGAAAAGGAAAGCGCCGGCACCGGCAAAACGCCCACTAAAGCCAAGTGGTACGATAACATTGGCATCAGGGGATATGTGCAGGTGCGCTACAACCGGCTTTTGGAAACCAACCCAAACCTGAAGTGCGAACAGTGTGACAAGTCGTGGGGAGAGAACGGTGGTATCTTTATCCGTAGGGCTAGGGTAGTTATTTCAGGACAAATACATGAGCGGGTATATTTTTATTTTCAGCCCGATTTTGCCAGTGCGCCATCATCCGGCGGGGCACAAAACTTTGCGCAGATCAGGGATGCTTATATGGATATTGGCCTGGATAAAAAGAACGAATACCGTATTCGTTTAGGGCAAAGCAAAGTTCCTTTTGGCTTTGAAAATATGCAGTCGAGCCAGAACCGCCTGCCCCTGGACCGTGCCGACCCAACCAACAGCGCCGTGGCCAACGAACGGGACCTGGCGGCTTTTTTTTACTGGGCCCCGGACAAAATCAGGAAACGCTTTGCTTACCTCGTCAATGAAGGATTTAAGGGCTCGGGCGATTACGGCGTGTTTGGATTTGGTGTATTTAACGGGCAAACGGCCAACCGCCCGGAGCAAAACAACAACCTGCATGTGGTGGGCCGCCTAAGCTATCCATTTGAAATAGGCAGCCAGATAATTGAACCTTCCATACAGGCTTATACCGGAAAATACGTGGTAACAACAGACCAAAGTTCGCCGGTTACTAAAGTAGATAAGGACAGAAACTACCGCGATGAGCGGGTGGCCGGAACATTTGTGCTGTACCCAAGGCCTTTTGGCATACAGGCCGAGTACAATGTTGGCCGGGGGCCAGAGTATAACACCGTTACAGATTCTATTGAAAACCGCAAGCTTTCCGGGGGCTATGCTACCCTTAGTTACCGCATTCAAACAAAAAGTCAGTTTATTTATCCGTTCTTTCGGGTACAATATTACTCAGGTGGCAAAAAGCATGAGCTGGATGCCCGGAGCTACGATGTAAACGAATACGAGCTGGGCATTGAATGGCAACCCATTAAAAACTTTGAACTGGTGGCCCAATATACCTTTTCGAAAAGGCGGTTTGAAGATTATAAAAACCAGAATAATACGCAGCAGGGACAATTGTTGCGCTTGCAGGCACAGCTAAACTTTTAATTGGGCATTGATTTGCTATTATACAGATCAGGAAGTGTGTGCAGCAATTGGCTTTTGTCAGATGAGTAAGAAATTTAATAGAATTAGCTGGTCCGAATATTAAGTTATCATTAAATCCCGGCACTATTTACAGGCACCGATAATTGCCTGTAAGTTTGCAAAATCTTTTAAATCAAACGCTATGGCGATAAATTCCTTCATGAAATTGTTCATGCCAAAGGATAAGATCTTTTACAGTCTTTTCGAAGAATGTGCAGATAACGTAGAAAAAATGGCCAAACTGCTCTGCCAGTCTGTAAACGAACCCGACTTTGACCAACGGCAGCAGCTCATCACCCAGATGGAAGACCTGGAGCATGCCAACGACGAATTAACACACCGCATTTTTACCGAACTGGGCCGCAACTTTATTACGCCTTTCGACCGCGAAGACATTCACTACCTTGCTTCTTCGCTTGACGATATTGCCGATTATATTTATGCTTCGGCCAAAAAAATCAACTTTTACCGGGTTAATCCAAACGATATTGGATTGCTCAAACTTTCCGAGATCATCCAGCAAAGTGCCTGCGAAGTACGCAAGGCCGTAGGTGAGCTGCGCAACATGAAGAACATGCGCCTCATTACCGAATCGCTGGTAAAGATCAACTCGCTGGAAAACCAGGCCGATGACATGTTTGACATGAGTATTGAGCGCCTGTTTGCTACCGAGCCCGATGCCAAGGAAGTGATCAAAAAGCGGGAAATTTATCAGGTAATGGAAACCGCCACCGACAAGTGCGAGGATGCGGCCAATGTGATCGAATCCATTATTGTAAAATACGCTTAAGCATTGCTGTTAGTGGTGTAGTATCAGGATTTATTTATTATTCGTTACTGATTATTGCCGGGTGCATTGTTCGGCAAATAATGAATAATCAATAATTCAATAACCAGGAAAAACATGACTACACCTAACAGTGCATATCATATAATCACATTCCTACCATGACCTTTTTGATTGTCATCATTGCGCTGGCACTGATCTTCGACTATATCAACGGCTTTCATGACGCCGCCAACTCCATAGCCACCATCGTTTCCACCAAAGTGCTGACCCCTTTCCAGGCAGTATTGTGGGCGGCCCTGTTCAACTTCCTGGCCTTTTTTATTTTTAAGGATCATGGTGTGGCCGATACCGTTGCCAAAACCGTAAAGCCGGAAAACGTAGAAAAAGCAGGCATGCTCACCGTGGTATTTTCAGGCTTGATAGCCGCCATTACCTGGAACCTCTTTACCTGGTGGTTTGGTATTCCTTCTTCTTCTTCGCATACCCTTATTGGTGGTTTTGCGGGTGCAGGCCTCGCAGCCGGCGGCCTCGATGCCGTGAACGCACCGGTGGTACTCAACACGGCGGCGTTCATTTTGCTGGCGCCGCTTGTGGGGATGTTGTTTGCCTTTATTATTTCGCTGTGGTTTATTTTTTCTTTTCGAAAAGGAATTGCGCCAAAGCTTTTTTCCCTGTTTATTCTGGCGCTGGTGGCCTGGTTTTTGGCCACCCACATGGAAACCGACCCCGAAAAACTGAAGTCGCACTACGAGTCGTATGCACTGAAAGTGATCTTTTACTCCAAGAACTTTAAGTGGATACTGCTGGCCATCATCATCGTGGTGCTGGCGGTGTTTACCTTGTGGCTCAGTACACTCAATGCAGCCAAGTCAAACGTTTGGTTCAAGCGCCTGCAGCTGGTTTCTTCCGCGGCCTTTTCCATTGGCCACGGCGGCAACGATGCGCAAAAAGTAATGGGCATCATCACTGCGGCACTCATTGCACACGGCAGTGTCGAATCTTTTGACCAGATGCCCAACTGGGTGCCGCTGGCCTGTTATGGTGCCATTGGCTTGGGTACCATGAGCGGTGGCTGGAAGATCGTAAAGACCATGGGTACCCGCATTACCAAGGTGACTCCGTTCGAAGGCGTGGCTGCCGAAACCGCCGGAGCCATTACCCTGTTTACCACCGAGGCCCTGAAAATTCCGGTGAGTACCACGCATACCATTACCGGCGCCATCATTGGGGTGGGCGCCACCAAGCGCCTGAGTGCCGTTCGCTGGGGTGTAACCATAAACCTGCTCTGGGCCTGGATCCTTACCATCCCGGTAAGCGCCCTGCTGGCAGCCCTCGTGTTTTGGGTAGTGCGGTTGGTGATGTAAGGGAGCAGACGACAGACAATAGACGACAGACGACAGTAATAGCAAAAGCCTGGTGACTTCACCAGGCTTTTGTATTTTGGAGCAAACCAAAACAACATGGCTTTCAAGTTTGAAAAACTGCAGGTATGGCAAAAAGCCATGGACCTTGCAGATGCGTTAGATACAATAGCCAGAAACTTTCCATCATACGAGCAATTCAACATAAGTATACAAATGCGCAGGGCGGCCGATTCCATTGCGCTGAATATTGCAGAAGGATCCACTGCAAGCTCCAATGCAGAGCAGGCAAGGTTTGTAGGTATTGCCATCCGTAGCTGCAATGAAGTAGTGTGTTGTTGGCACAAAGCAATTCGAAGGAATTATGTGGATCCATCATTATTTCGGGAGCTATACCAGCGGCTGGAAGAATTAGCTAAACAACTGCAGGCACTCAGAAACAGGCTTAATGGACATTAAGAATAAGGTACTCTGCACCAACCTCGGCACCCGGTAACCATTGAACACAACTGTCGTCTGTGGTCCATCGTCCATCGTCCTTTTTTCCTACCTTCGGCCCCTAACCCTTTTTCCCATGGCCAAGATTCTTGTAACCGGCGGATGCGGCTATATTGGTTCGCATACACTGGTAGACCTCATCGAAAACGGATATGATGTTGTGTGTGTGGACAACAACTCCCGCTCCAACCCCAACATTCTGCAGGGCGTGGAACGCATTACCGGCAAGGCAATAAAAAATTATAAGGTCGACCTCTGCTCTTTTGACGATACCCATGCCATTTTCCAGGAAAACCCCGATATCAAAGGCATCATCCATTTTGCTGCCTATAAAGCCGTTGGCGAATCGGTGGAAAAGCCGCTGATGTATTTTGAAAACAACCTGGGCTCGCTGATGAACCTGCTGAAATGCGTGCAGGAATTTGGCACCCCCTGGTTTGTATTTTCTTCTTCGTGCACCGTATACGGCAACCCCGACGAGCAAATGGTAACCGAAGAAACGCCGCCCAAACCCGCTGCCTCACCCTATGGCTACACCAAGCAAATGGGCGAACAGATTTTGAGCGAATGGCAGAAAGCCTGTCCGCAAACTTCGGTGATCCTGCTGCGGTACTTTAACCCCGTAGGGTCGCACCCTTCCATCCAGATTGGCGAGCTGCCTATTGGCCGGCCCATGAACCTGGTTCCCGCCATTACCCAAACCGCCATTGGCAAGCTGCCGCAAATGACCGTGTACGGCACCGACTACGACACCCGTGACGGCAGTTGTGTTCGCGACTATATTCATGTGAGCGATATTGCCCATGCCCATACGCTGTCCATCCGCTACCTCGAGGAAGGCCGCAACGGCAGTGGCTGCGAAGTGCTGAACCTGGGCACCGGCAACGGCGTAACTGTGCTGGAAGCCATCCAGATGTTTGAAAAAGTAAGCGGGCAAAAACTGAATTATGTAACCGGGCCACGCCGCCCCGGCGATGTGGTGGCCATTTATGCCAATAACGACCGGGCAAAAGAGCGCCTGGGCTGGGAAATAAAATACGGCCTGGAAGAAATGATGGATACCGCCTGGAAATGGGAGCTGCGCCTCAAAGAAGACAAGCAACTGTTTCAAATGGTGAATGCACAATTGAATTAAAGCATACTAGTTTATAATCGAAAACCTCCCGGGCAGGGAGGTTTTTTTTGCCTGTATTTCACTAGGATTTATTCCAGGAAATTGGTTTTTGGCGCAGTTGTCATGCCGAACTTTGTTCGGCATGCCCCTCAGTGCTTAGGGTTTATCAAAGTGCAGAAGATGCCGGAACAAGTTCCGCGTGGCAGTGTTTCCCGTCATTTGCATCCATCATTTAGCCAGGGTTGTACCTAAAATTGCATTGAAAAACAAGGTCCGCCATCCCCCCAACCACTTAGCCTCCAATAAAATATCCCTTCTAGGATCATCCTTTTGCATTCTGTTGAACATGTGGTTGGGCTATGGGTACTAAATTTGCTTTATGAGGCCTATGCGCTTATTAGTACGAACCCTTGCTGTGTGCGGATTGATTGTGTGGGCAAATATTGCAGATGCACAAGGCAGCGCCGCCCCGCCGCAGAAATTTAAAGCCGACATTAAACGGCAGCTATTTCACGACTATGTAGACCGCGAACAAAAGGCGGCACTGGCTGCCGATGGCAAGGCCGACGCAATGCTGGCCGCCACCGGCGATGAGGAGATCAACTACCTCGTTACCGAAGCACTTACCACCACCACCGACCGCTTGCAGCAGCAAATTGAGCTGGATTCTGCCTTTACCCATACACAAAAAGTGGCCTACATCCGCGGGCTGGAAGTAATGCTGAAACGCTTTAATTCCGGGTACCGCAGCAGGCGCTTTTTGCCCACCCACCTGCCCGAGGCGGTGGAACTGTATGGACAGGCAATGGCTGCCAGCCGCAAGGGCGAAAGCATTGAAGGACTGGTACATGCGGCCGGCTACTCCGTGGGCGACCTGGTAGTGGGCAGCGGCGCATTTGACCAAAACAAGGGATATAATGCTGCTAAACTGGAACTGCTGCGCAAATATGTGCAGTTGTACCCGCAGCGGTCCTTTGAAATGCTGAAAGACAATGTGGAACTGCCGTTTCGCGATAGCCTGATCCGGGCCGCCGGCCGCCGGTATCCCCGCCTGTTGTACGATTATGCTGCGGCCAATAACCGCCTGGGCTACGCCATCCGTAAAATCGACGACCCGCTGATCCAAACGGTGTCGAAAATGGCGACCAGCGGTGGCTCGGGGCAGATCTATTTTGCTTTTTTGGACAACCTGCTGAAAGGCCGCATGACGATTGCCGAAATTGACGCAGTAAAAGCGGACGATGTGAAATTTTACCGCCTGCTGGTGCAAACGCGGCTCGATTACATCCAGCGCATACAGAAAAAAGAGGAAGTGCTGGAATTGGCCGCCCTTACTGCCATGCTGGAAAAACGGGCCAAGGATGTATTTATCAAAACCATCAATGCCCTGCACAACGAGTCGGATGGGGTGCGGTTTCGCATTTTGCAACAGTTAACGCCGCAGGAGCTGTATTACCTGATTGTTTCCGGCGAAAACGAAATTTATACCTCCAGCTATACCCGCGGCGTATTTCCCATCATGATGCAAAAGATTGGCAACCGCGGCGACTCCCTTTTAATGTCGGTAAAATTCGACCGCTTTCGCAAATTCATCAAAATTGCCGCAGGCTTCAATACGCTGAATCCCTTTTTGAAATCGTTAAGCGGCCCCGAACAATCGAAGGCGCTGATGACGGCTTTCGTAAACAACCTGGAGCGCAGCGGCGGGCTGGAAGACGGTGTGGATGTGGCCGACTCGTATGTGAGTATTTCGGAAGGCAACCCCGAGCTGGCCCGCTACGTGCTGGACCTTTCCAAACACAACTACGATAAAAACCTGGCGGCCAACAACCGCCGCGGCATGGTGATGTACAACCTGCTGTACAAGCTGTTTCTTTCGGCCGACAGCACCAGCAAAATCAACCTGTCCGAAGAGTTTGGTATTCCGCCGGTGTATAATGTAAGCTATGGCTCCTTATCCGACAGCAACCAGCGGGTGGTGATGCAGGTATTTTTTTATGGCGATGAAGATGGCATGAACATCTACCAGGGCTTTTTGCGGCAATTTGGCGGCGGCAACTGGAAGGTTACTTATTCCGATAAATGGGTGCAGATATCATCGGTAAAGGGCAAGCCCATATTGATTTTTGCCAACAAGCCCCTGCCCGAGGAAACCGGCAAGGACGAAGAGGCACAGGCCGAGCTGACGCAATATCTTATTGACAAAAGCATGGAGCCTTCCATCATCATTCACCGGGGGCATAGCTATTATGCCAACAGCACCATCGAGCATATTCAGCCTTCGGCAAAAATTGTGTTCATGGGCTCCTGCGGTGGCTACCACCTCATTCACGATGTGCTGAAGCATTCTCCGGATGCCCACATCATTGCGTCCAAGCAAATTGGCCGCACCGTCATCAACCAGCCATTTTTTAACCTGCTCACCGAAAAAATGCGCAACGGCAACAACATTGACTGGATACCATTTTGGAACGAGTTTAAACGCACCGCCGGCAGCGCCGAAGGTTTTGAAGATTATATTCCGCCCCACAAAAACCTGGGGGCTATATTTATAAAGGCCTACCGTACCTCGATGGGGGAGGAAGAGGAATAGTCTGTGGGAGTCCGGAAAGACGGAAAAGACAGTAAAGACGGAAAAGAAAGGAGTAGGCTAAAAATATGCTGTCTGCTTTCTTCCTGTCTTATGCTCGAGTATTAGGTGTTTAATGCTTCAGAATATATCTTTCCTGACTTTACCGTCTTTCCTGCCTTTCCTGTCTTAACGTAGATTTGCATTTTAAAACCATTTCCAATTTGAGCAGCACCTCAGGCAAGAAACCGTCTTTTGATGTGGCCCTTTTGAAACGGGTGCTTCGTTTTACAAATCCATACCGCGGCCGCTACATACAATCCCTGGTGCTGTCGGTGGTGCTGGCTGCATTTGCTCCGGTACGCCCTTACCTCATTCAGCTTACGGTAGATAAATACATCACCAACCAACTGGCCCAGATGGTGATCACCATTACCATCATCCAGATCGGGTTGCTGCTGGTAGAAACAGGCCTGCGGTTTTATTTTTCCTACATCACCACCTGGCTGGGGCAGCGGGTAGTGCACGACCTGCGCACCAAAGTGTACCACAAAGTGCTGCACCTGAACCTGCGCCAGTTTGACAAAACGCCCATTGGCACGCTTACTACCCGCACGGTAGACGATATTGAGCGGGTCAATGACATTTTTGCCGACGGCCTTATCCCCATCGTAGCCGACCTGCTTTCCATTCTCTGCATCCTGGGCATCATGTTCTGGACCGACTGGCAGCTTACGCTGATCTGTCTTATTCCGTTCCCCATCATGATCGTGGCTACGTACTATTTTAAGGAAAGCGTGAACCGCTCTTTTCACCGGGTACGCAATGCGGTGGGCAACCTCAATGCTTTTGTTCAGGAGCACCTCAGCGGCATGCAGATCGTGCAGGCATTTGCACGGGAAGACAAGGAATACCAGAAATTTACCGAGATCAATAAAGAGCACCGCAATGCCAACATCAAGGCCATTTTTGCCTATTCGGTATTTTTTCCCATTGTGGAAATTGTGCTGGCGCTGAGCATGGGCCTGGTGGTGTGGTGGACTTCCAAAGAAGCCATTGGCCTCAACGAAAGCCAGTACGGCAAAGTGGTGGCTTTTATCATGTACCTCAACCTCCTTTTCCGGCCGCTGCGCATTATTGCCGACAAGTTCAACGTGCTGCAAATGGGCATCATTGCTTCGGAGCGGGTATTTAAAGTGTTGGACAACGATGACTTTATTCCGCCTTCGGCAAAAGGGGCTTTCAACCCGCCACTGGTTGCGGGCAAGATCGATTTTGAAGAGGTGAGCTTTGGATATGTGGAACAAACGGCAGTGCTCAAAAATGTGTCCTTTTCGGTGGCTCCCGGCGAAACCGTGGCCATTGTTGGCCATACCGGCAGCGGCAAAAGCACCATTATTTCGCTGCTCAACCGGCTGTACGATATTCAGCAGGGCCGCATTTTAATCGACGACGTGTCGGTGCAGGACTGGGACCTGGATGCGCTGCGCAAAAACATTGGCGTGGTGTTGCAGGATGTGTTTCTTTTTGCAGGCACGGTACGCGACAACATAACGCTGCGCAACCCCGATATTCCGCAGGAACGGGTAGAAGAAGCTGCCCGCCTGATCGACATGCACGATTTCATCCTGCGACTGCCCGGCGGCTACGACTACAACGTGATGGAGCGGGGTGCCACCCTTTCGCTGGGGCAGCGGCAGTTGCTTTCTTTCATCAGGGCGCTGCTGTACAACCCGGCCATCCTGATTCTGGACGAAGCCACTTCTTCTATTGATACGGAAAGCGAAATGTTGATTGAGCAGGCCATTCAAAAGCTGATTGCTGGCCGCACTTCCATTATTATTGCCCACCGCCTCAGCACCATTCAGCGTGCCGACAAGATCATTGTGCTGGATAAAGGGGAGATCAAAGAGCTGGGCAGCCACGCGGAGCTGATGCAGCGCGGCGGCTTTTATGCTAAATTGCAGGGAGCATCGGCGGCAGAGAAGAAGTCTATTATTGTTTAAATAAACAGCGTATGTCGAAGTATGACAATCCTTCTATATCGCTAACTTCTGAAGAAGCGGCAGCTGGCATCCGAAAATACCAGAATGCTGAGGAGCAGGATTTGGACCGTCTTCGGGAAGCACTGAGGCGAACTCCTGATGAAAGATTCGCCTTTTTAATGGAGCTGATGCGTATAAATCGACTAATACAAGGCCTATAAAAAGTTGTATTCTAAACCTATTTACTGCAAGGGTTGGGTTTTGCTTTGTCATCCTGAGCACAGCGAAGGATCTGAGCCGGCCCTGGCGGACTGCCTAGAAAAAAAGCACTTCCTCTTTTTAAAATAGCAACTTTATATACAACTTTCAGATCCTTCGCTGTGCTCAGGATGACAGAAAGAGCGACCCCCTGTTTGTCAAAAATGACCGGATTTGGCGTTAGCTGGATGAAACAAATAGTAAAAAAGAAAGAGTCCACCGAATTAAAGCGGCTCATTTACTTATAGCCCGTCAACAAAAGATCAAAAAACTGCAGGAAGAAGAGGGCCGCCAAGGCCCAATTTCTTAAAGACCAAAATCAGTCCGCTATATTGCCGTTGCCTCCTTATCTTTGCGCCAAATTTGCGGAACAGTATGATCAGCAGACGTGTAAAAGGCTTATTGGTAGCGGCTTTCAGCCTTCTTACCCTTACTTTTTCTAATGTAAGCTCCGCACAGGAGCACCACGAGGGTGAAACAAGCCACGAAGAGCAGGTGCACCTGGAGGATACGGAAAAAGCGGGAGAAGAAAAATTTGACGCCAATGAAGTGATTTTTGGCCACGTAATGGATGCCCATGAGTTTCACTTTTTAAGCTGGAAGGGCGCCGACGGCCACGACCACCACGCTACCATTCCGCTGCCGGTAATTTTGTACTCCACCACCCGTGGGTTCAGCACGTTTATGTCGTCGGCTTTTGAGCACGGCCACAAAGAAGTAGCCGGCTACAAATTGGTAGACAACCACATTGTTCCCGTAGACCCCTCCGAAAAAGTATATGACCTGTCGCTGACCCGCAACGTGGTGCAGATGTTTATTGCGCTGGCGCTGCTGGTATTTTTGATGCTGGGCGTAGCCAAACGCTACAAAACAGGACAGGGTGTAACCCGTGCTCCTAAAGGTTTTCAAAATGCCATTGAGCCGGTGATCACTTTTGTACGCGACGAAGTGGCCAAGCCCAACCTGGGCCATAAGTATGTGCGCTTCATGCCGTTCCTGCTTACCGTGTTCTTTTTTATCCTGATCAATAACCTGTTTGGCCTGATTCCCGGTTCGGCCAACGTTACCGGAAACATCGCCTTTACCATTGTGCTGGGGGTTATCACCTTTTTGGTGGTCAACTTCAGCGGCAACAAGCATTACTGGGGCCACATCTTCAACCCTCCGGTTCCTGGTTTTGTAAAAGTGATCATGGTGCCGGTTGAAATCCTGTCGATTTTCACCAAGGCCTTTGCCCTCATCATCCGTTTGTTTGCCAACATGCTGGCAGGCCACATCATCATTATCTGTCTCATCTCGCTGATCTTTATTTTCGGTTCCATCAGCACCGTAGCCGGTGTGGGCTTTTCGCCCATCTCGGTTGGTTTTGCTGCATTCATATATGTTATTGAAGTGCTGGTAGCGTTTATCCAGGCGTTCATTTTTACCAACCTTACGGCGGTGTTTATCGGCCAGGCGGTAGAAGAAGGGCACCACCACGAAGACGATCATTTACAGCACGGCCATGTGGACCACACCGTGGCACCCACCGAGCCGGTAATTATTTAAGCTATCAGCCATTAGCTTTTAGCTGTTGGTAACATGCTAGCGGCTAACTGCTAAAAGGCAAAAGCTTCAACCTAGGATTTAATCATCAATATAAACCCACAACTATGGATTTGTTATTTGTTTTGTTGAGCACAGTTCCCTGGGCTAACGCAGGTGGTGCCATTGGTGCTGGTCTGGCTGCTATTGCTGCCGGTATCGGTATTGGCCAGATTGGTAAAGGTGCCGTAGAGAGCATTGCCCGCCAGCCGGAAGCTGCCAACGACATCCGCGCAAACATGATCCTGACTGCGGCCTTTATCGAGGGTGTTGCCCTTTTTGCTGTAATCGCAGGTATCCTGGCGATGTTCGTTTAAGCCTCAACACAAAAAAGTTACTGCATCCAAAGCACAGGGCGGCGGGTGCAGTTCTTTAAAAAAATGTGTACACGTGCTGATTTGAACATTTGAAAATGTCCCGCTACTCCGGGCTAATCCATTTTCAAAACCTCAAATCTTCAAATTCTCAAATTAATATATGCAACTGTTAACTCCCTCCTTCGGCCTCCTGATCTGGACGCTGCTGGCGTTTCTGATTGTGTTTTTTGTACTGAAGAAATTTGCCTGGAAACCCATTCTTTCTTCCCTCAATGAGCGGGAAAAAGGCATTGCCGATTCGCTGGAAAGCGCCAAGCGCATCAAAGCCGAAATGGCCCAGCTGAAAAGCGAGAACGAAGACCTGATGGCCCGTGCCCGTGAAGAGCGCACCGCTATGATGAAAGAAGCCAAAGAAACAAAGGACCGCATCGTGGCCGAGGCAAAAGAGCAGGCAAAAGTAGAAGCCAACCGGATCATTGCCGATGCCCAGCAGGCTATTCAGGCACAAAAAATGGCAGCCATTACCGAGGTGAAAAACCAGGTAGGCAAGCTGGTAATTGAAGTGTCGGAAAAAGTGCTGCGCAGAGAGCTTACTGCTCCTGCTGCACAGGAAGCCCATATTCAGGGCCTGGTGAACGAAGTAAAACTGAACTAAAATCAGCCATTAGCTATTAGCCATTAGCCTTTTGGAACACAAGGGCTAACAGTTAACAGCCAACAGCTAAAAGCTTACTATAATGCCTAACCCACGTCTCGCTGCCCGTTACGCCAAGTCGCTGATCGATATTTCGGTGGAGCAAAACAGCCTGGAAGCGGTGTACAACGACATGCTGCTGATGCAAAGCCTCATCAAAGGCAACCGCGAGTTTGCAGCCCTGCTGCGCAGTCCGGTCATTCCGGCCGATAAAAAGGAAAAAGTGCTGGCCGCTGTAGCCCAGGGACGCATAACACCGCTTACTGCAGCATTCAACCGGCTGTTGGTAATTAAGGGACGCGAAAGCAACCTGCCCGAAATTGCCGTGGCATTTGTGGACCAGTACAAAAAACTGAAAGGCATCCACACCGTAAAGCTTACCACGGCGGCCCCCGTTTCTGAAAGCGTTAAGCAATCTATCATTGAGCAGATCCGCAAAACCAGCGATATGCAACAGATAGAACTGGAAACCCTGGTGAATCCGGGCCTGATTGGCGGTTTTACCCTGCAGGCAGGCGATAAGCTGGTGGATGCTTCTATTGCCAACAGCCTGCACGAAGTGGCGCGGCAGTTTCAGAACAACGACTTTTTATACAAGCTACATTAAGCTATACGCAACGCTGATTTTTTAAAAGGCTCCTCTGTTGAGGGGCCTTTTAATTGTAGGTAGGCAAAGACGTCGTGTTTAAATATTGCCAATTAAAATGCAGGCGCCCAGATATAGGACCCAAACCCATGTCTTTCCAAACCTGATTGGCCGTATAGTCTGGTCGATAGGTTATTAGTAAATACAGTGGCCTTTATTAATTAAAGTCGCTCCCTTAAAAGAAGATACAAATGTGGTTTGGCAGGGACAGCACTTAAAGGCAGCAATCGAGCCGTTGTTCCAGATAATATTGGCAAAAACCTCTTGCTTGATGCATATTTTAAAACGAAAACACCCGCTCCAAATGGCAGCGGGTGTTGTCCGTTTAATAAAAAAAGCCGGTGCCGTTTAACTGGTTAATCCAAGTTGCCGCAGGTCTTTTACAGGTGCTTCCCGCACAATTTTTTCGGGAATGCAAAAAGAAAATACAGCGCCTTCGTTGGGCTTGCTTTCTGCCCGGATCATGCCTTTATGGTTTTCCACTATTTTTTTACAAATAGAAAGACCAACGCCGGTGCCTTCAAAATCGTGGTAGGAGTGCAGGCGCTTGAAGATCACAAAAATGTCTTCGGCATACTGCTGGTCAAAGCCAATGCCGTTGTCTTTGACATGTATTTCGTAAAACCGCTCTTTGATTTGTTCGGAGGTCCGGTCTACACCAAAACTTTTGGTTTTTTCGGCATAAATAACCACCTGTGGCGCCGCATCTTTTTTACAAAACTTAATGGCGTTGGAAATAAGGTTTTGAAACAACTGCCGCAGTTGGCTGGGTACGCCCCAGATCACCGGCAGGCTTCTTACCTCGATAGAAGCATGTGCCTTATCGATGTGTACTTCCAGGTCGGAAATCACTTCGCGAACAATTTCCTCGAGGTTTACATAAGTAAAGTCCTTAGCCTCGGCCGACTGACGCGAAAATTGCAGCAGGTCGTTGATCAGCAGGTTCATGCGCTCCGATGCACGGATGATCTTTTGCAGGTCATTGTCCAGGTCGCCACTGATGGTGCCCATGTATTTTTTGGAAATGCGGTCGCTGAAAAACGTGATTTTGCGCAAGGGCTCCTGCAGGTCGTGGCTGGCCACGTAAGCAAATCGATCGAGCTCCTCCACGGTCGATTTGAGGTGCGCATTTTTTTCAATCAACTGCTGGTTGAGGAGGCGCACTTTTTCTTCCGAAATACGGCGTTCTTCTATTTCCCGCTCCAGCCGCATGTTGGCCGCTATCAGGCTTTTTTCCTGTTGCAGTAGTTCGTGAGTTTTGCGGTACAGTTCCACAAAAATGCCCACTTTCAGGCGCAGCAGTTCGGGGTTGATGGGTTTGTATATATAATCTACACCACCCGTTTGGTAGCCCTGGAAAATAAACTGCTCGTCGTAGTTGTTGGCGGTAATAAAGATGATGGGAACATGCTTTAATTTGTCCCGCTCATAAATAAGGGCCGCCGTTTCCAACCCGTTCAGGTTGGGCATTTGCACATCCATGAGGATCAGGGTAAAATCCTGGTCCTGCAACAGAATTTTTAGCGCCGCCCTTCCCGAGGAGGCTTTTACCAGCATATATCCGTCCTTTTCCAGGATGGTTTCAATCGAGAAGAGGTTGTCTTCCCGGTCGTCCACCACAAGGATTTTTACGTTTGATTTTTTGATTTGTTTTTCTTCCATCGCTCTTGCTCTTATTTATACAGCCACACTCTCATCAGGGAAAGCAACTGGTCGATTTTAACGGGCTTGGTGATGTAATCGGAGGCACCGGCTTCAATACATTTTTCCCGGTCGCCCTTCATGGCCTTGGCCGTAACCGCAATAATAGGCAGGTTGTTGTTTTTGTGTTCGCGCCGTATTTTTTGCGTGGTTTCGTAACCGTCCATTTCGGGCATCATAATGTCCATGAGCACAATGTCGATGTTGCGGTTTTCGCCTAGTATGTTGATGGCTTCCTGCCCGCTTTCGGCCGTAATGGCGTTGATGCCATAGCGCTCAAAAGCGGTAGTGAGTGCAAACAGGTTGCGCACATCATCATCTACCACCAGCACATTTTTGTTGGCAAGCACGTCTTCCCTGGAGCGCAGGTTGTCGATCATTTTGCGTTTTTCGGGCAACAGGTCTTTGTGGTCTATATGCAGGTGCAGCACCGTTTCTTCCAGCAGTAATTCCAGGGAAGCCACGTCTTTTAGTAAAATGCGGCTGGCGTACTGCTTGAGCTGTGTTTTTTCCCGTGCCGAAAAATCTTTGGCCGAGTAAATCAACACCGGGGTCATCTGCACTTTTTTGCTTGCATTTACCTGGGTCAAAAACTCTATTCCGCTGATATCGGGCAGCATATAATCTACAATGATGCAGTCGTACACCTGTTCGGAAATAAGCTCCAGTCCGGCCTCGCCGGAGGAGGCCACTTCAATTTCCAGCACTTCGCCGTTGTCCAGTATTTTGGCGATCTGCGAAGAATCCAGCTCGTTGTCTTCCACAATCAGCACCTTTTTCACCTTGCGCTGGTTGTACTGGTCAATGTCGTTGAACAGGATCGCCAGTGCCTCGTTTTTCAGCGGCTTCAGGCTAAAGCTGCGGGCACCCCGCTGCATGGCCAGCAGGCGGTTTTCTTCACCTGAGATTAGGTGTACGGGGATATGGCGGAAGTTGATGTCGTTCTTAAACAGGTCGAGCACCCGCCAGCCGCTGGCATCGGGCAGTTTTACGTCCAGCGTTACAGCAATAGGGCTGTATTTGTTGGCCAGCTCAAACACTTCGCCGAAGTTGGTGGCCACCACCACTTTCAGGGCCAGCTCGTGGGCCTTTTCAATCATGATCTTTGCAAAACGCAGGTCGTCTTCCACGATCAGTACCACGCGGTCGTCCGACGAAATATTATTGCGGTCGTCGCCGGTATCGTTGATGATCTCGTTCAATACATCGAGGTCCTTGGCTTCGGCCACCTTAATGGTGGGTACCGACTGGATGGACAGGGTTTCGCCGCTGTCGGAAAGTTTGTATTCCGTTACCGTCAGGTTGCTTTGCTTTTCCCTTTTTACCAGGCCGGGGTTGTAATCAATGGGCAGGAACAAGGTAAATGTGCTGCCTTTGCCCGGCTCGCTGTGCAGCTCGATGGAACCACCCAGGAGGTCGGCCAGGCCGCGGGAAATGGAAAGCCCCAGGCCGGTGCCGCCATATTTGCGGGAGGTAGAACCTTCGGCCTGCTGGAAGGCCTCAAAAATGATGTTTTGTTTGTCTTTGGAAATACCGATGCCCGTATCCCTGATCTCGAAGGCCACCACGCGGCGGGCGGCATCGAGGCTGGTAATACCGGGTTTCCATTTGCGCTGTGCTTCGTATACTTTTAGTTTTACCTCGCCTTTTTCGGTAAACTTAAAGGCGTTCGACAGCAGGTTTTTCAGGATCTGGTTCAGGCGCTGTATGTCGGTTTCCAACGCATTGGGCAGGTTTTTATCCACCTCAATACTAAAGCGCAGGTTCTTGCTTTCCGAAACGTGCTTGAAGGTGCTTTCCACAAACGAGGTGATCTCGTTGAAGCGCACTTTGATAAAGTCGGTAGAAATATAACCTGATTCGATCTTTGAAAGGTCGAGGATGTCGTTGATCAGTTGAATAAGGTCGTCGCCGCAGCTGTGGATGGTTTTGGCGTAGCGTACTTGTTTTTCGGTAAGGTTGCCTTCCGTGTTTTCAAAAAGTTGTTGGGCCAAAATAAGCAGCGAGTTCAGCGGCGTCCGCAACTCATGCGACATATTTGCCAAAAACTCCGACTTGTACTTGGAGGTAAGCTGCAGCTGTTCGGCTTTTTCTTCCAGCGAACGGCGTGCTTCTTCCACCTCCTTGTTCTTGGCTTCCACTTCTTCTTTTTGTTTTACCAGCAGGTGTGCCTTGTCCTGCAGCTCTTCGTTGGTGCGGCGCAGCTCATCGGCCAGCGATTGCGACTGCTCCAGCAGGTCCTCGGTACGGGAGTTGGCTTCAATGGTGTTCAACACGATACCAATGGATTCGGTAAGCTGGCTAAGGAAGTCGAGGTGGGTTTCGCTGAAGGTGTCGAAGGAAGCCAGCTCAATTACCGCTTTGATCTCGGTTTCAAAAAGTACCGGCAGTACAATCAGATTTACCGGCGATGCCTGGCCCAAACCAGAGCCAATTTTGATGTAGTTTTTCGGCACGTTGGTCAGCAGGATCCGCTCTTTTTCCAGGGCCACCTGGCCAATCAGGCCTTGCCCCAGTGCAAACTCCTTGGCCATTTCCAGTTCTTCGCCGTAGGCATAGGCCGAAAAAAGCTTCAGCTTTTGGTTTTCTAGGTTTTCGTCCTGCTCCAGGATGTAGAACATACCCTGTTGGGCACTTACTACCTGCGCCAGCTCTGATAAGATTTTCCGCGTTACTGTGTGCAGGTCTTTTTGGCCCTGCAGCATTTGGGTAAATTTCGCCAGATTGCCTTTCAGCCAGTCCTGCTCCTGGTTGCGGAGCGTGGTTTCTTTCAGGTTGGCAATCATCTGGTTGATGGTGTCTTTCAGCTCCTCCAGTTCGCCCTTGGCTTCCACGCGGATGGTCCGTGTCAGTTCGCCCTTGGTTACCGAAAGCGCCACTTCGGAAATGGCCCGCACCTGGATGGTGAGGTTTTCCGCCAGCTGGTTTACGTTCTCGGTCAGGTTTTTCCAGATGCCCGATGCACCCGGTACCGATGCCTGTCCGCCGAGTCGGCCTTCCACGCCCACTTCACGGGCCACGTTGGTTACCTGGTCGGCAAAAAGCGCCAGCGTATCAATCATTTCGTTGATCGTATCGGTCAGTTGGGCCACCTCGCCTCGTGATACGATCGAAAGTTTTTGTTTTAGATTACCAGTTGCCACCGCGGTTACTACCTTGGCAATACCCCGCACCTGGTTGGTGAGGTTGGAGGCCATGGAGTTTACGGAATCGGTCAGATCCTTCCAGGTACCGGCTACGCCCTGTACCTCGGCTTGTCCGCCCAGTTTACCTTCCGTGCCTACCTCACGTGCCACACGGGTTACCTCAAACGCAAAGGAGTTGAGCTGGTCCACCATCGTGTTGATGGTGTTTTTCAGGTCAAACATTTCGCCTTTTACGTCGATGGTTACTTTTTTGGAAAGGTCACCCGATGCTACCGCTTTGGTTACTTCCGCGATGTTCCGCACCTGGGCGGTGAGGTTACCGGTCATTTGGTTCACGGAGTCAGTCAAATCCTTCCAGGTACCTGCAACGCCGGGTACGAATGCCTGTCCGCCGAGTTTACCATCGGTACCCACTTCACGGGCCACACGGGTTACTTCGGAGGCAAAGGCACGAAGCTGATCCACCATCGTGTTCAGCGTTTCTTTTAACTGGAGCATTTCGCCACGAACGTCCACGGTAATTTTCTTACTCATGTCACCGTTGGCCACCGCAATCGCCACTTCGGCAATATTCCGTACCTGGCCGGTAAGGTTGGAGGCCATACCATTCACCGAGTCGGTTAAGTCTTTCCAGGTACCTCCTACACCGGGTACATAAGCCTGGCCACCCAGTTTACCATCAGTACCTACTTCCCTTGCCACACGGGTAACTTCGGAGGCGAAGGAGCGGAGCTGTTCCACCATCGTGTTGATGGTGTTTTTCAGTTCCAGCATTTCGCCTTTTACGTCCACCTCAATTTTGCGGGAAAGGTCACCGTTGGCAACCGCCGTGGTTACCTCGGCAATGTTTCGTACCTGCGCCGTCAGGTTCACGGCCATTTTATTTACCGAATCGGTCAGATCTTTCCAAAGGCCTTCCACACCGGGTACGTCGGCCTGGCCGCCGAGTTTACCATCGGTACCTACCTCACGGGCCACCCGGAACACTTCCGAACCAAATGAATTCAACTGGTCCACCATCGTGTTAATGGTGTTTTTAAGCTGCAACATTTCCCCGCGAACGTCCACGGTGATCTTGCGGGAAAGGTCGCCCTTCGCTACCGCGGTAGTTACCTCGGCGATGTTCCGCACCTGGCCGGTTAAATTCGAGGCCATACCATTTACAGAATCGGTCAGATCCTTCCAGGTTCCTCCCACACCCTGCACTTTTGCCTGTCCACCCAGCTTTCCTTCCGTACCCACTTCAAGTGCCACACGGGTCACTTCGGCGGAGAAGGAGTTGAGCTGGTCCACCATCGTATTGATCGTATTCTTTAATTCCAGGATCTCGCCCTGGGCATCTACGGTAATTTTCTTCGAAAGGTCACCTTTTGCTACAGCGGTAGTTACTTCCGCAATGGAGCGTACCTGCGTAGTAAGGTTTCCGGCCAGCTGGTTTACGTTATCGGTGAGGTCTTTCCATACACCACCCACACCTTGTACTTTCGCTTGTCCGCCCAGTTTACCCTCCGAACCTACTTCGAGGGCCACACGGGTAACCTCGGATGCAAAGGAATTCAACTGGTCCACCATCGTGTTGATCACATCCTTAATCTGGAGGATCTCGCCTTTTACGTCTACGGTAATTTTCTGGGTCAGGTCACCGTTGGCAATGGCGGTTGCCACCTTCGATACGTCGCGGAGCTGCACAGTCAGGTTACCGGCCAGCTGGTTTACGTTGTCGGTCAAGTCTTTCCAAACGCCCCCTACGCCTTTTACCGTAGCCTGGCCGCCTAGTTTACCTTCCGAACCTACCTCACGGGCAACCCTCGTTACTTCCGCTGAAAAGGAGTTGAGCTGATCCACCATCGTATTGATGGTGTTCTTCAACTGCAACATTTCGCCCCGCACGTCCACCGTAATTTTTTTCGACAGGTCACCGTTGGCCACCGCGGTGGTTACTTCCGCAATGTTCCGCACCTGGTTGGTCAGGTTGGAGGCCATACCGTTCACCGAGTCGGTCAGGTTTTTCCAGGTACCGGCTACTCCCGGTACTTTCGCCTGGCCGCCGAGTTTACCTTCGGTACCCACTTCGAGGGCCACACGGGTTACTTCCGAAGAAAATGAGTTGAGCTGGTCCACCATCGTGTTGATGGTGTTTTTCAACTGTAAGATTTCGCCCTGTGCATCTACCGTAATTTTTTTGGAGAGGTCACCTTTTGCCACCGCCGTGGTTACTTCCGCAATAGAACGTACCTGCGTGGTCAGGTTACCCGCCATACCGTTTACCGAGTCGGTCAGATCCTTCCACACACCCGCTACGCCTTTTACCCGGGCTTGGCCACCCAACTTACCTTCGGAACCCACTTCCCGTGCTACACGGGTTACCTCCATGGAAAACAGGTTGAGCTGTTTTACCATGTCGTTTACCTCGCGGGCAATACGGGCAAACTCGCCCTGGAGGCGGTGGTCGCCGATCTGCAGCGGCATTTCTTCCGACAGGTTGCCCTTTGCCACCGAAGAAATTACCGCGGCAATTTCAATGGTGGGATGCACCAGGTCGGAGATCAGCGAATTCACAGAATCCACACCGGTGCGCCAGGCGCCGCGGCTGTTTTTGGGAATCTCCACCCGGTGGGTTAGGTTGCCTTCCTTGCCGATGGTTTTGTTGGCATCGGACAGCTCCAGCATGAATATTTCGTTGAGGGCAATGATTTCGTTGAGGGTGTCGCAGATCTTTCCACTGATCCCTACCCGGTCAACCGGCATGCGCACATTGAAGTTGCCGTTTTTCACTTCCGAAAGCACCCGCAGCAACTCGCGGCTGTCGATGCCGCTGTCGAGGTCATCGGTCAGCGCTGCTTTGATCAGCTCTTCTTTTAAAATGGGAGGCTTTTCGGAGGAAATTGTTGTTCCGGTGCTGTCGATCTGGGATAAATTGACCGGCAGGGGCACAAGTGGTGCGCCACCGTTATTTTCGTTTGTGGTACTCATTGAGGGTGTGATTGTAACAGCCAAACCTACACAAAAAGGTTCTTGAAAAAAAAAGTTTGTACCGGATTGTAACCGGGCTGCCGGTTTAAACGGCGGCGCCCCAAACTTTGGGTAAAAGCTCGGCAAAAGCGCCTACTTTTAACCTCCAAGCAAATATTATTGTGGTACCAAAAAAGGAAGAGATCGCTACCCGGCTGCGTGTTCTGATTGCCGAGGATGATAATGATGACCAGGAGATTTTAAAGGAAACCATGCTGGAGGTGAACCCCGCTGTGGATGTGGTATTGGTGTCGAGCGGGCTGAAAGCGGTAAAAGCGCTGGAAGCCAGCAGCGACAGCGACCTGCCCCACCTGCTGATTTTGGATTATAACATGCCCGAACTGAACGGTGCCCAGGTGCTTGAAACCCTGGGCCGGCACCAGCGGTATGCCCGTATTCCAAAAGTGGTGCTGAGCACTTCTTCTTCACCTTATTATAAATCGTCGTGCCTGGAGCTGGGCGCACAGGGATATTTTACCAAACCATCGAGCTACACCGAGCTGGAATCGCTGATCCGCGACATCCTTAAATTTTGCGCCTGAACGGACGACAGACAACCGCTGTCCGCAGCACGTGGTCTGTTTCCATAAATTCCGTTTCTTCGCGGCTGCACCCGGTACACACCATTTATACCCCTGACCATGAAAATATCGCAATATATTTTCTTTAGTTTCCTGTTTATACTGCTGCTGTTTTCACTAACTACCTATATCAATTTCCAGCTGTCCAATGATGTAAAAGACAATGCCGACTACCTGCTGCGGTCGAGCACCATTGTGCGCAACTCCAGCAGGTTTCAGCGCAATATCCTGAACATGCAGGGCAGCCTGCGCGGGTACCTGCTTACCGCCGACCCCGATTTTTTCCAGGCCTTTGATTCGGCCGCCAGCGAAAACGCAGCCATCCTGAAAGAACTGGGTACACTGATACCGGAAGAAGACATACAGAAGCGGCGCCTCGAAAAAATTGTGGCGCTCAACAACCTTTGGGTAAATAATTATGCTTACCCGCTGAAGCGGGCAAAACTGCAATCGGTGCAGTCAAACAGCAGCCTTGCGGCGTACAATAAACTGTACCGCGAAAAAGTGGCCAACGGCGAGGAAAAGGAGATCAATGCCAGCCTGCAGGACCGCTTTAAGGAATTCAGTAATTACGAATACAATGGCCGCGAGGTGCGTATAGCCGAGCTGGCCGAAGACCTGAGGCGTACCCGCATCCTGTCTTTTACCTTTACCTCGCTTTCGGTAATTGTGGGATTTCTTATCTCGTGGCTGCTGGCCTACAGCATTTCGCGGCGCATCATGAAAATGGTGCGTATGGCCGATAATATTGCCCTGGGCAATTATAAGGTGCAAACCCACGACACCGGCAGCGACGAACTAAGCCGGCTGGCCCGGGCGCTGAACCATATGGCACAGGTGCTTTCCGACAGCATCAATTTGCTGAAACGAAAAAACGAAGAGCTGGACCAGTTTGCCCACGTGGTGTCGCACGACCTTAAAGGGCCGCTGCGCGGCATTGATAACGTGATTACCTGGATTGAGGAAGACCACAGCGCCGAAATTTCGCCCAAGGTAACCGAGTACCTGCAGACCATCAAAGGCAGGGTACGCCGCGGCGAAGCCCTGATCCAAGGTATTTTAACCTATGCCCGCACCGGCCGCGAGGTAGGGCAGAAAGAGCAGGTGGATGTGGGCATGCTGGTGCAGGAAGTGTACGATACCCATGCGCCAAAACCCGGCATTTCGCTGCAGCTGTCGCCCGGCCTGCCCGTAATTTTTACCGATAAATACCCCCTGTTCCAGGTATTTTCCAACCTGTTGGGCAATGCCCTGAAATACCACAACAAGCCGGAAGGATACATCAAAGTGTACCACCGCGAATTTTCGGGGTACTACCAGTTTTTTGTGGAAGACAACGGGCCCGGCATTGCGCAGCACTACCACCAGAAAATATTTGTGATCTTTCAAACGCTGCAGGACCGCGATTCGCTGGAAAGCACCGGCGTAGGCCTGGCCATCGTTAAAAAAATACTCGACGCAAAAAAAGAAGAGATCAATGTTAGTTCCGAGCCGGGCAAAGGCTCCATTTTTTCATTCACCTGGTCTAAGTAAAATAATATGAAGGTTGTGAACATACTGCTGCTCGAAGACGATAGCCTCGATATTATCGATATTCAGCGCACCCTTGATAAGATGAACATGCTGTACCGGCTGCAGGTAGCCAGGAACGGCGAAGACGGCCTGGCCTTGCTGCAGCAAATGAGCAACGACGGGGAAAAGCTACCCGATATTGTACTCATCGACATTAACATGCCCAAGATGAACGGGCTCGAGTTCCTGAGCATTGTACGCAATACCGAACAGTGGAAAAAGCTCAAGTGCTTTATCATCACTACCTCGGAAGACTCAATAGATAAGGATGCCGCCAAAGACCTGGGTGTTTCGGGTTACGTGGTAAAACCTTTTAAACTCAATAACTCCACATCCATGGATTCGTTCAACCTGATGATCGACCTGATGAATATGAAGGATTGAGGCATTTTAATAGCCCCCGGTTTTAGCTAATGCTTTGGTTCACGGTTTGCTGCCCTCTCAGAGGCTATTGGCTTTGCCTTTAAGGGGCAGTAAAACCGATGTGCACTCTAATCAAAGTAGGCTTGAAAGTCCGACGCGGAAACTTTTTGGTATGCCAGCTCTATTTGGGTTTTTAAGATCCTGTCTTCGGAAAGTTCGGGAAGATGGTCCAGGTCAAAGTACTGCACATCCAAAACATCAAAACCTTTTACTAATTGGAAGGATGTAGGTGCGCAATAAAAAACCATTTTATATACATAAAAAGGCTGGGGCGGATGTGCATGAAACCGTTTGTCAAAGACCGCCAATAATGCTTTTACCGTAACATCAAGGCCTGTTTCCTCTTTGCACTCTTTGATTACCGTTTCTTTTGGACTACTGCCTACGTCGGCCCAGCCACCGGGCAGCGACCATTTGCCATCAAGGCTTTCTTGAACCAGCAAAACCTTTTTTTCGGGTGAAAGAATAAAACCCCGGATGTCAACTTTTGCCGTTGGGTAATCTACTGCCGGTGGCAATTGGGATTTCCAGGTTGCTACATCCTGTCCGCTGGTATGGCCCAGGAGTTTATAACTTATTTCCTGCAACTCGGTATACCGTTCTTTGTCATAGTCGTTTTTGGAGTACAGCAGGCCGATTTCCGCAATAGCTTTAAGCCGCTTTATTTCGTCCAGTAGCTCCATGTTTGTCATGGGCTAAAATTAATTTATTGTCCCGGCAAATGCCGGAGGCAATAATGACATGGCACTTCACTGGCTATTGCCCAACAAAGGGGCAAACACGGTGCAGGAGCAAACATTAATATCTTTTGGCTCCCTGTTTTTTAACCCGGTAAGGGTAAACACCATGTGGTAAAAATATAAGAGCTGTTATTTTTGTGACCCAATCCTATCCGCAAATGAAAACGCTTTACCCGGTCTACTTCAGGCCAGCATCTTCCATCGCATTCCCGCCTGGATTCCTATTGTTGCCTCCACCCACATGCTCCGCAACATTCCAGTAAATCCAATTGTGCTGTTCCATTCCATCCTACATTAAAACCGCCATACCCATGTACCGAATTTTCTTGTTATTAGCGGCCCTTTGCCTGCTGGCTACCGCCCATGCCCAGCCATCGCTGCAAGCCTTGGAAAACAGATGGAAAAAAGACCGTAAGGAAGGCGAGTGGCAGGTAAAGCTATCGGCGCACAACCGGGGTACCATCCGTTTTGCGGAAGGAGGCGGGCCCGCAAAAGCGTCGGGCAGGGCCTGGATTGCCAAAGAACTGGGGCTCCGCCAGGGCAACGACGACCTGGCTGCAAAAGGCACGCCGGTGCAGCACAAATCGGGGGTGGAAGTAGAGCGGCTGCAGCAGTGGTTTAAAGGCATTGAAGTGGCACATGGTACGGTGCACATTTCGAGCAAGGAGGGTAAGGTGGCCGCCATGCAGGTAGAGTTTTATGCCATCGCAGATAACTTCAGCACCACGCCTTCGCTGGGCGAAGCCGCCGCACTGCAGGCAGCCCTCACGCATATTGGTGCAGACCGCTATGCGTGGCAGGACAATGGAGGTAAAAAGCCCGCGGGTACGCTGGTGATCGTGGAGGATTTTGTAAAAGACTCCGGGACGGTGCGGCTGGCCTACCGGTTCGATATTGCTGCCACCAGGCCGCTTTCCCGTTCACAGGTGTTTGTAGATGCGCACAACGGCAAGCTGCTGTTGATCAACCCGTTGATCAAACATTTTGAAGGCAGGGAACACCGGCAAAAAATGGGGCAAAAAAGTGCACCACAACCTTATTCTACTCCCGAGCCCATGGTCAATATGGCAGGTAGTGCCGCCACCCGGTACTCGGGCACCATACCGCTCATTACCGACAACGGCAGCGCAGTGCCGGAAAAGCCCTTTCGGCTGCACCAGGCCCGCAACGGTCATGGCATTGTTACCCTCAACCATAGCCGCACCCCTTATGATAATTATGGTCCCAATTTCAATACCGCATTTACAACCGACTTTGTAGATGACGATAATAATTGGACAGCAGCAGAACACAGTTTTAATTACGACGATGCTGCTTTGGATGTGCACCTGGCCATGCAATACATCAGCGATTACTGGAAAGGCGTGCACAACCGCGCCAGCTGGGACAATGCCGGTAGTCCCATGTACAGCTTTATTCATGTAAGGGACCCCGGTGCACCCAATGCCGGTTTTGACAATGCTTTCTGGGATGGTGCAGCCATGTGGTACGGCGATGGCAGCTACTTCAGCACCGATGGCACTGGTACGGTAGCCAACCCCAATGGTTATAAGCCCCTTACTTCGCTGGATGTGTCGGCGCATGAGCTAGGCCATGCCGTTTGCCAGGCTACCGCCGACCTGGTGTACCGCCGCGAGTCGGGTGCCCTAAATGAAGGCTTTAGTGATATTTGGGCCGCCTGCGTGGAAGCTTATGCCGCCCTGGGAAAAAATAGCTGGCTGGTAGGCGAGGAAATTACCGGCGACGGATACGGGCTGCGCAACATGCAGCAGCCAAAATTGTATGGCTACCCAGACACTTATGGCGGCACCAACTGGTGGACGGTTACCCTGGGTGGCTGCACCGGCCCGGTTGCGGAGGTAAACGACTATTGCGGGGTGCACATCAACAGCAGTGTGCTCAATAAATGGTTTTACCTTATTACCCAGGGTGCAAGTGCTGCCAACGACCTGGGCAGCCGCTATTCCGTATCGGGTTTGGGCTTTGCCCGGTCGCAGGCCATTGCCTACCTCACAGAGCTGAACCTTACTCCCAACGCTACTTTCGCCGATGCCCGTGAAATGTCTATTGCCGCCGCTTCATTATTGTATGGTGCCTGCTCCAACGAGGTGGTACAGGTAACCAATGCCTGGTTTGCAGTAGGGGTGGGGGCTACGGCTTCCTGTTTGCCGGTGGTTGAATTTACCTCCACAGCCACCACGGTAACTGAAGGAGCGGGGCTTGCCGGCAGTTGTTCCGATACCCGTGTGCCCATACAGGTAAAGCTGGCTGCTGCTCCCAGTACGCCTGCCGAAGTGGTTTTTAGTTTTGGCGGCACTGCAGTAAAAGATGTTGATTATACTGTTGCACAAACCACCATTCCCTTTTCCGCTGCTGGTGTTGCAGTGCTCGACATTTATTTAAAAAACAACGCCACTGCCGGGCCCAATAAATCTATTGTAATTAGTTACTCGGTAAATAACAACGGCGGCAACGCTGCGGTAAGCGGCAATAATTTTCAGCATACCGTTACCCTGGTCAATGATGATGCGGCGCCGCAGTCCATAGCGGCTACTCCAATTGCTGATGTTGTGCTGGTGCAGGAGGCCTTCGACGCCAGCCTGCCCGGAACTACTTTTCCTGCCGGTTGGCAACCGGGGGCCTATTACAGTGGGGGCAATTCAGTTAACCGCTGGGTCATCGGAAGTGGTGGTGGCGCCGGCATTTCGGGCAATGCCGCTTATATATCCAACACTTCCGGCACGGTGCAGGATTTTGCCTACAATGCCCTTAGCGCCACCGACCGCCTGTTGATCTTGCCCCAGTTAAGAACCACCGGGCTGAAAAATGTACAGGTTTCATTTCAATACAAAGTGGGGGGAGAATTTTCCAATATAGGCACCAGCAGTGCAGAGCTGTGGGATTATGCCCGCGTGGTGTGGAGCACCAACGGCACCACTTACTATCCCCTCAACGACCCCGCAACCGGTGCACCCTTGGTATTGTTTGGCGATGGTAGCAGTGTTCGCCAGTTTAGCGCTACGCTGCCCGCAACACTGGAGAATATGCCTGCCGTGTACCTGGCCCTGCGCTGGACAAATGACGCGTATGCCGGCAATGGTATTCCTGTGCTCATCGACAATGTACTGGTAAAAGCTACCCGTTCCGGAGCTTCCATCGAAACACAGACAGCCAAAACCAACGAGGTAAACATTCTGGCCGGTGCTGCCGTTTCATTTATAGCAACGGATGGGGGTAAAAACCTGGTTGCCCGCATTGCTAATGCCAGCACAAAAGTAGACTGCCTTAGTGCCGGACTGGTGCAAAGCGGCACCGGTATGGTTCCGCTGCAACTGGGCGGCAAATCGTTTATGCGCAGCAGTAAGGTTGTTGCCCTGAAGCCTGCTGTGCCCAATGCCGCTACCAGTTATACCGCTACTATTTATTTTACCACCGCCGAACTTGCCGGGTGGCCGGCAGCAGAAATAGCCAACCTGAAAATCTTAAAAGTAAAGGACGGGGTTGACCTCAGCGGCCCAATTTCGGAGGCAGACGCCCAACTGGTAGTGCCTGCCGTTGAAGACAGGTCTGCAGCAGCCGGTTACTACGCCTTTACCGGCACCTTCAACGGGTTTTCGCAGTTTATGCTGGTATCGCAAAATTCGGTGCTGCCGGTGCAACTGGTGCAATTTGATGCCGTTCCTGCAGGGGCAGCCATCAAGCTAGATTGGAAAACAGAAAATGAACAGCATAACCAGGGCTTTTGGGTGGAGCGCAGCAGTGGGGGAAATGCTTTTGAAAAACTGGCCTGGATACCGGCCAGCGGCAATAGTGCCGGCCGGTACGGGTATTTGGATGCGGCCGCAAAAGAGGGCGTGCTGTACACCTACCGGTTGCAACAGCAGGATGTGGATGGCCGGGGCACATACTCGCCTTACCGCAGTGCCCGCCGGGGCGCCCTGGCTGCTCATTTGGTAGTGGCGCCCAACCCTGCCAGCAGTTTTACCGAAATTACCCTGCCTTCAGGTGCTGCGCAACATGTTTGGCTCACCGACAGCAGGGGCAATACAGTGCGGCAATGGCAGCAGTTGCAGGGGGGCGCCCGTCATCGCATCAGCCTCCAGGGACTTGCCCCAGGCCTGTATTTGCTGCGTGTTGGCGGCGAACTGCGGAAGCTGGTGGTGAGGTGAGGAACATACGAACATGAATGCCGAACGGATGAACAAGGAAAAGGTGAGCCAATGAAGTTGGGGGAGAATATCGAACAAGCAACAAGGAATGCAGAATGATGAAATGGAACAGCCAGAAAATCAACAATTGATTTTAAATGCGTGTTTGGGATTGGAGCCCGGGATAAGTGTGATGTGTAATAGCGGTCCCTGGCGCTTTTGTAAAAAGTGGGCATAGCCCATACCCGTTGGTAGCAAGGGTGCAGTTGGTGCACAAATGTTGGGCGTAGCCCAACCCTGTATATGGGAGGAATGCAATAAACATTTCGGAGGTGCTCCGGGATGACCCTGACCAAGGGGCATACATATCGGCCAGGTTATTTTGCCCAACAGGTTTAGCCAACACCTGCTTATGAATAATGAATAATTCATAAGCAATAATTCCTGATCCTTTTCCCAACTTATCATTCGATATTCCTTGATCGTCTGTTCCATATTTCCCTTCGCCTCGTTCATCGGTTCAAAGTTTTTTTAACCTTTCTCCTGATAGAAATCAAAACCGTTTTTTGTTAGTCGGATGCGAAGACATACTTTTGCACCCTGAAAATTGGGGGGTAAGGTCCTTGCCTGTAAGCCGCCCGGAAAGTTCTGCAAATCAAGACAAACCAATTATATGGTAGAGATAAAACCAGATGAAATAAGTGCCATTCTGCGCCAGCAGTTGAGCAACTTCGATGCTGCTGCTGACCTCGAAGAAGTAGGTACGGTATTGCAGGTAGGTGATGGTATTGCCCGTGTGTACGGTTTGGGCAATGTTCGCGCCGGTGAACTGGTAGAATTTGAAAACGGCGTTCGTGCCATTGCCCTCAACCTCGAAGAAGACAATGTGGGTGTGGTACTGATGGGTGAGATGGGTGCCATTCAGGAAGGCTCCAAAGTGCGCCGCACCGGCCAGATCGCTTCCATTAAAGTGGGCGATGGCATGGTAGGCCGCGTGGTGAACACCCTTGGCGAGCCCATTGACGGTAAAGGCCCCATTGCCGGCGAACGCTATGAAATGCCGATTGAACGCAAGGCACCCGGCGTTATTTACCGCGAACCGGTAAAAGAGCCGCTGCAAACCGGTGTAAAGGCCATTGATGCGATGATCCCCATCGGCCGCGGTCAGCGTGAGCTGATCATTGGCGACCGCCAGACGGGTAAAACAGCCATTGCCATCGACACCATCATCAACCAGAAGGAGTTTTTCCAGGCAGGAAATCCTGTGTATTGTATATATGTAGCCATTGGCCAGAAAGCCTCCACCATTGCTGGGGTAATGAAAAACCTGCAGGATGCCGGCGCCATGGATTATACCATCATCGTTGCGGCTTCGGCTTCCGACCCCGCCCCGCTGCAGTTCTACGCTCCGTTTGCGGGTGCCGCCATTGGCGAGTTTTTCCGCGATACCGGACGTCCGGCGCTGATCATTTACGATGACCTGTCGAAGCAGGCCGTGGCATACCGCGAGGTGTCGCTGCTGCTGCGCCGCCCGCCGGGCCGCGAAGCTTATCCTGGTGACGTATTTTACCTGCATAGCCGCCTGCTGGAGCGTGCCGCCAAAGTAATCGGCAACGATGCAGTGGCCCGTCAAATGAACGACCTGCCCGAAAGCATCCGGCACCTGGTAAAAGGTGGCGGCTCGCTGACGGCCCTGCCCATCATCGAAACACAAGCTGGTGACGTATCTGCTTATATTCCTACCAACGTGATCTCGATCACCGACGGGCAAATCTTTTTGGAAGGTAACCTGTTCAATGCCGGTATCCGCCCTGCAATCAACGTAGGTATCTCGGTAAGCCGCGTAGGTGGTAACGCCCAGATCAAATCGATGAAGAAAGTAGCCGGTACCCTGAAGCTGGACCAGGCACTTTACCGCGAGCTGGAAGCGTTCTCCAAGTTTGGTGGTGACCTCGATGCCGCAACCAAGTCGGTGATCGACAAAGGTGCCCGCAACGTGGAGATCCTGAAGCAGCCGCAGTACTCACCGGTGCCTGTAGAAAAGCAGGTAGCGATCATTTACCTGGGTACCCAGGGTTTGCTGCGCGATGTGCCGGTACGCCGGGTGAAAGAGTTTGAAGAGCAGTTCCTGATGGAAATGGAAAACAAGCTGCCTGAAGTGCTGGCAGAATTCAAGCGGGGCAACCTGCCCGAAGACGGTCTGAAGAAAATGACCGAGCTGGCGCAGAATCTTGCAGCACAATTCAAATAGTTATACAATCATTTTTTATAATAGGCGGTCATTTCGACCGCCTATTTTTATGTCCCGGCCGGAACTTTATACTTCTTCACCGAGAATACCGTTTGGCCCATACCATTTCCTAAGTGTAGCCCCTTATTTTGCTGTTGCATTTATCCAAATCCTTGTAAAATAAGCCAACCGCTACACTATGCAATTCTCTACGCTGCGCCGTTTAGGTGTGCTGCTGTTCTGCAGCATCCTTTCTTTATTTGTTGCTGCACAAACACCGGGGTTGATTGTAAGGCCAACTACTGCTCCCTACAGCACTGTACTGGATCCTAATGGAGATGGTTTTACTTCGCCCACCAACGCTGGATTTATTACTACCGACGTAGGTGTTGGTTTCAGTGAGATTCCCTACAAAATTATTCCGCCATTTAAGGTGGAGCCAACCAGTGATCTGATGCGCGGTCCGAGTGATTTATTCTCTGATCTTGTGCGCCTGAATGCCGATGAAAGCGGCTTTTACGTTTTCAGCACCGGAGGAGCAACACCCAACCTGTTGTTCCGCATGAGGGCAGGCAACATTATTTCCGGCTCTAAAGGCTACAGTGTATTGATAGATGCCGATGGGAAATTTGGTGCCACTGGTCCTTATGCCGATCCGAATTACCAGGCTGCCACTACGGGTAGCAATGGCAACCCGGGGTTTGAATATGAAGTGGTGTTGGAAACAAATTTTCGTGTGGCAGTATACAATGTAGACGGTGGCTCATCTCCGGTGTTGCTCACTTCTTATGCAATTAATGCGTATTCACAGATATCGTTGGCCATATCTAATGTTTCAAATACCCCGGATTATTTCTACGATTTTTATGTTCCATTAAGTGCACTTGCCGGACCTGCAACCGTAACTGCCAGCACACCATTGCGGATGTCGGCAACAACGGTAATGGCGCCCCAGGCAGCCATTGGCGGACCTAAGTCGGACATATTTGGTTACGATGGTACCGATTATATGAAGGCCTGGGAAACGATCATTACCAGTCAGCCGGCCTTTACTGCAAATGATGTGACTGCAGGTGGAGCAGGTATTGCAACGGCGCTTTGTACGGCAGCCCCTTCGCTGAACAGCCCTATTGCAGCTGGCACTGTAACAATTTCAGGAACCTGGACGCAAGCTGATGCGACACGTCCATTGGCTGCAACGATTACACTATATAAGAAAGTGGGCACTGTGGAAACCGTAGTGGGTACCACCTCAGTTAATACAGGCGGCACATGGTCTTTTGTGAATGTAGCAGCTGCTGATGGTAATGTATTTTATGCAAAGGCACAGTCAGCTGGTGAGTCGGCTTGTTTGCTGTCTAATTCGGTTCAGGCAATGGGCTGTATACCGGCAAACAAAACATCAATGACAGGGTTTACACTAACCTGTGCTTCAGATCGCGGCTTTGATGGCCAGGCTCCTGCCAATGCCGAGGTGCGCATCTATTCCGTGTCGGCCTCTGGGTTTACTTTATACGCAGACCAAACTACAACCACATTCAAGGTCAATCGTCCCGGGGCCACTACCCGGTTTACTTATGATAATGTCAATACCAACAGTGCCAATCCATGCACGGGTGGACAAGCAGATGTGGCAGTAGGTCAATATGCTATCACCATACAGGAACCAGGCAAATGCGAGTCCGATTTTTTATATGCCAATACCAGTGGTGCCACATGTACACCAACAGCTACGCCGATCATTACCCAAACAGTATTGTACACCGGTGCAACTACCGTTAGCGGTACCGCTGCTGTGGGAGCAACAATATATCTATTTGTTAATGGACAATTTAAAGCCACTACAACAGCAACTGGCGGAAGCTATTCATTTGCTACAGCTTCATTGCAGTTGGGTGATGATGTAGAAATAACTGCATTGACCACCACCACTTGCATGAGTGCAAAGGCTTCCCGTAAAGTAAGCTGCTTTACGGCACCTCCCATTATCAACACCAACACAACCGGAAACCTGGTGAGCGGTACAACCATTGCCGGAACGTCAAGTTCGCCAGTTGGAACAACCATCCGTTTATACAACAACAGCAATACATTGTTAGCAACTGTAACCGTACAAACAGGCAGTACCTGGACCACTGGTGTAGCTGCAGTTGCCGGTACTTCATATTACGCCACGGCACAAAACGGTACCTGTGGTGTCAGTGGTGCTTCGGCAACTGCCGCCGCACTCAATGCAACTACAGCTTGTGCTACCATTACCGGTTCGTATAATGAAACGGCTACTTCGGTAACTGGAACACTGAACAGCTCCTTTAGCGGCAAGGTGCGGTTGTATCAGGATGGTATTGCAACAGCATCAGTTGATGTTACAAGTGCCACTTCCTGGACTATTCCGGTTACAGCAGGTACCTTGTATCCCGGGGGTGTGCTTACCGTAACTACACAATCCAGTACGGGTGCCGAAAAAACAGATTGCGCCGGCTCTGTTACCGTATCCTGCGCAGCACCAATTGCCCCTGCAGTTACTCATATAAATGTTACCGTATCGAGGGTGGATGGCCGGTTTGTATTTAACTTGTCAGGTTCTCAATCCGGCGTGTTGTATACTTTGGAAGATGCTGCTACCTCGGTAGTGAATGGGAATACGATCAATATAGATAGAAGCCTTTCTGTTTTCGGTACAGGCAGTTCAATTAGCCTTACCAGCTATGCATTCCTGGCACCGGGCACCTACAGTTTGCGGGTAAATGCTGTTAAATTAAGTGGTAGTAATTGTGGATCAACTGCAACCCCGGTTACCCTTGTAGTAACAGATAATGACGGCGATGGCGTGATAGATCCAATCGACCTGGATGATGACAACGATGGCATCCTCGATGTGAATGAAGCAGGTACATCAATAGATGCAACCGCAGATGCCAATAACGATGGCATTCCTAACTACAAAGACCCCACTTTCTGTACCTTGAATGCCCGCGGAGTTTGTGCCAGCCTGGATTTAGACGGCGACGGCATCATCAATCAATTCGACCTGGATGCAGATAACGACGGCATTCCCGACATCATAGAAAATGGCGGAACTGATACCGATAATGATGGCAAAGTAGACGGTACCACAGATACCGACGGCGATGGCCTGCGTAATGCTGCCGATGCAACGCCTACAACCGGTGCAGCAGGAAGCATTGGATTAACAGTTCTTGATTTTGACGGCGATGGCGTACCCAATTTCCGCGACCTGGACAGCGATGGTGATGGTATCCTGGATACCCGCGAAAGTGGCTTGAACCGCGATACGAACAACGATGGTGTGATCAACAGTTCCGACACCGGTCATAGCGACGCCAATAATGATGGCTGGACCGATGTTATCGATAATCTTACAACGCTTACCCTACGCAACACCGATGCTCATGGCAGGCCCGATTACCTGGATATTGATGCCGATAATGACGGCATAGTAGATAATATCGAAGGCCAGACTACAGCAGGTTATATTGCCCCACGCACTACAACTCCAGATGCAGACGGCGACGGCATCAATGATGCGTATGACAACAACACTGCTGCTTTTGGCGGCAATGCAGCCAATGGCATCACAACGGTAGATACAGATTCGGACGGCCTCACCGATTACCGCGACCTGGACAGCGATAACGATGGCTATCCCGATGCGTTTGAAGGGCATGACAGCAATGGCGACAATCTTCCCAATGCCAACAGTGTTACCAAGAACGGCGTAGGAGGCACTGCTGATGCAGATGGTGATGGCTTGCTGGATGGTTATGACAATAATACCGGTGCTGTAAATCCTACCAATGGAACCTTACCCACTCAATACCCGATGAATGACGGCGGCCCCAACAGGGATTGGCGTCAGGCGGCCGACAGCGACAAAGATGGCGTTCCTGATTTTATTGATCTGGACGATGACAACGATGGCATTCCGGATACTGTTGAATCGGGTGGCGTAAACCCCCTGGGTGATGCGGATGGCGACGGCATCCTGAACTATCAGGATCCCACTCCTGGAACCGGCGTGCCCGCTTTTGTCGATACCAATGGCGATGGTATTTCGGATGTATTCGATAAAGACCTTGATGGCATCATCAACTCACTCGACCTCGATTCCGACAACGATGGAATTCCTGATGTTGTGGAAGCAGGCGGTGTAGATGCCAATGGCGATGGGCGCATTGATAATTTTAGCGATACCGATAACGATGGCCTGTCGCAGAATGTAGATGCCAACAACACCGGGGCAGCGGGTTCCGGAAACGGCCTGGGTGCCCAGGATAAAGATGGTGATGGCATTGCCAACCAGTTCGACCTGGATTCGGACAACGACGGCATTCCCGACCTGATGGAAGCTGGTGGTACTGACGCCAACAACGATGGCCGCGTAGATAACTACACCGATCTGGATGGGGATGGCTTTGCCAGCATCTACGATGGCGATGCCAACAACGATGGAGTTGCGGAAAACACTGCAGCAGCCCTGATACCTACCGGTGCCGATGCCAACAACGATGGAAGACCGGAAAGCTACCCCAAAGCCAACCTGGACGCACATGGCTGGTCCAACCCCTACGATCTGGACAGCGACGGCGATGGCATTTTGGATAGCCGCGAAAGCGGGCTGTCAGGCGACACAAACAACAATGGCATACTGAGCGATGATCCAGGCTATGTTGATGCCAATGGCGATGGCTGGAGCGATGCCATTGATGCATTGGCTTCACTCAATCTGACCAATACCGATGGCGCCGGCAAACCCAATTTCCTCGATATTGATAGTGACGATGACGGACTTTCGGATAACGTGGAAGGACAAACGACGGCAGGATACCTGCCACCGCTGGGCACCGATGCCGACGGCGATGGTATCGACGATCAATATGACAACAACGATGCTTCTTTTGGAGGCAATAATGGCAATGGCATTGTTCCCAATAACCACGACGGTGCTGATGAACCCGATTATATGGACCTCGACAGTGATAATGATACCGACCCTGACCGTGTTGAAGGCAACGACTTAAATGGCAATGCCCGTGCAGATGATCTGTCGGGAATTGGATCGCTGGACAGCGACGGCGACGGGCTGCTCGATTTCTTCGACAACAGCACTGCTCCGGATGTAACCATTGCGGGTTTTGGTAGCGGTACCGGCAGCCGCAGCACGGCCCAACAGACCTTGATTTCCTTTACCGACCGCGACTGGCGCAACAATGGCTTTAGCCTTACCGCATATGCATTGCCGGTGCGTTTTGTATCGGTGCGTGCCACACAGCGCAGCAATGGTACACACATAGAATGGCAGGTTGCCGAGGAGCAAAACGTGTTGCACTACGAAGTGGAGCGCAGCTTTAATGGAAGCCGTTTTGAAAAGGTGGGTACTGTGGCATACCAACAGGCAGGCACAACCGAAATGAGCTATGGTTTTATAGATGCTTTTAGCGGCCAGCAAAACCGCTACTACCGCATTCGCCAGGTAGACCTTGATGGCAAGGCCATGTACAGCGCTACGGTGATGGTGCGGGCCCATGGCAGTGGGGGTGCTCCTATCCTGCAGCTATATCCCAATCCGGCTACTACTGCTTCGGTAGTAGTGCTGGAAGCCCGCAGCCAGCAAAAAGTGCAGCTTACCGTGGTAGATGCTACGGGCGGAATAGTGGCACGCCAGGCGGTGCAGGTGCAAAAGGGCAGCAATGCCATACCGGCAAATCTTATGCAAACACTGGCAAAAGGAGTGTATGTGCTACTGGCCGATGTGGATGGCCAACGCCAACAAGTAAAGTTTATTAAATAATTGTATTGAAGCTTTTGTATAAACAGCCACCTGCACCGGTGGCTGTTTTTTTTATGCGGTTGTAGCCCTTTTTTAGCTTGGGAAATTACCCTGCTAAATTCGTTTCGGCTTGCACTTGGGTGCATTGGCCTCATTAAATTATACCCCGCAGCAGCAAAGAACTGCCAACCTGCACCGGCAGGACGAAGTTCCTTATAAAAAGCACTGATACTATTTGGTAAAACGAATCGGGGAGGGATATAGGCTATTCGGCAAGTTGCAACAGGCAGCCGCTTCCTGAAGAATTACGGGCATTGGGAGCGATAAGTTTTTCCCCTTCTAGCACTGGTTTATGCAAACTGCCGCAATAGACTAGGCCCATCGGTACCTATAATTGCGCAGCGACAAATAGAAAGTTTATTTGATAAAAAGTTTGGTTTATAAAATAAACTACTTTATGTTTGTTTTAGAAACGGTCCACAATGAAACCACTGCTGCTCCTTTTTTCCTTCTTATTTACCCTGTTTTCCTCCGCCCAAACAAGAATATCGGGAACTGTGCGGGATGGAAAAAATAAACCCCTTGCCGGTGTAAGTATCGGGCTGAAAGACACTTACGATGGGGCTACCTCCGACTCGCTGGGCCACTTTAGCTTTACCACTTCGGAAAAAGGTGCACAGGTGTTAACAGCTTCCCTCATTGGTTATAGAACCGCCGAACTGCCCGTGAACATGACAGAGGCTATAGGCCCAATGGCCCTGGTGCTGAAGGAAGAAGTAACCGAGCTAAAAGCGGTGGTAATATCGGCTGGCGCCTTTGAAGCATCCGACCGGAAAAAAGGAACGGTACTCAGTGCCATTGATATTGCCACTACCGCATCGGGCAATGGAGATGTAACCGGTGCCCTGAAAACCCTGCCCGGCACCCAGCAGGTGGGCGAAAGCGAAGGACTTTTTGTGCGGGGCGGCACGGCAGCCGAAACCAAAACCTTTATCGATGGCACGCTGGTCAATAATTTCTTTTTTTCCTCCGTGCCCAATGTGGCGCAGCGCAGCCGTTTTTCGCCTTTTATTTTCAAGGGCACAGTGTTCAGTACCGGCGGCTACTCGGCACTGTATGGCCAGGCGCTATCGTCGGCCCTGATATTGGAAAGCATTGACCTGCCCGAAGAAACATCGGCTAATGTAGGTATCTCGGTAATTGGTTTGAGCGGCGGTTACCAGCAGCTGGCTAAAAACAAAAAATGGTCCTGGGGCGGCAATTATTCATACAGCGACCTCAGGCCTGCATTTGCAGTGATCAAACAACAGCAGGAATTTTTTAAAACGCCCCTTTTCCATAATGCAGACGCCAACTTCCGCATCAAAACTTCGGAAACGGGCATGCTAAAATACTATGGTTATTTCAACTGGAGTGATTTGGGTTTTACCACCAACAGCCTCGATACGCTGGGCTTTAACGACCTTTTTCGGCTGCGCAACGATAATACCTACCACAACCTTTCTTACCGCGAAGTACTGGGCAGGGGCTGGAAAATAAATATAGGCGCTTCGGCTACCTATAACCGTGATACGGCGGTAATGGCACTGGCCAACGGCAAGCAGGAGCCCGTGCTGGTGCAAGGCATGGAGTATAAAAACATGGGCTGGAACAACAGGAGCACATTTTTCAACAGCAAAGTGGTATTGGAAAAAAGGCTGCGGGGCTTGAGTGCCATGCGCATGGGTGCCGAGTACAACCGGAGCAAGGAAGACCCGCAATTTACCCTGTACAATGGTGAGCAGTTTGGCGGCCCCATTACCGATGCCCTGACGGCAGCCTTTGCCGAGGCAGATGTGTACCTCACCAATAGCCTAGCAGCAAAACTGGGCACCCGTGCCGAACACAGCAGCCTGTTAGATCGGGCCAATATTGCACCGCGGCTGTCACTGGCATATAAACTGGGCAACAATGGACAGGCCTCACTGGCGTATGGGCAATTTTACCAAAATCCCGAAACCCGCTACCTCAATGGACCATCATCCCTTTTGTTTACAAAAGCAACGCATTACATAGCCCAATACCAGCGCATTGCCAGCGACCGCACCCTGCGCCTGGAGCTTTTTTACAAGGATTACGACCACCTGGTAAAAACAAGGATGGAGCAGAACCGGGGCCAGGCAATCAATAATGGCGGCTTTGGATACGCCAAAGGATTTGAAGCATTTTGGCGCGATAAAAAAACAGTGCGCAACCTCGATTACTGGGTATCTTATTCTTTTCTCGACACCAAAAGAAACTTCCTCGATTATCCTACATCCATCCAGCCCAATTTTGCTGCGAGGCATACCGCCTCGGTTGTGGTGAAGCGCTTTGTAACCGCCTGGAAAACGGGCTTTAATGCAGCCTACAATTACAGCAGTCCGCGGCCATTCTTTTTTATTGCACCTGACGGTGCCGCACATACGAAATTTGTGGACCGCGGAGAAACGCCTCCGTACCACAATGTTAGCTTCAGCCTTAATTACCTGCCCAGCCTGGGCAAGGCCAATGCCAGTAAGTTTACCGTACTGGTGCTTTCGGTCAGCAATATTTTCGGGTTCGACCAGGAGTTTGGCCGCCGGTACTCGTTTAATGGCCAGCGCTTTGAGCCCATACTGCCACCCAGCCGCCGGTTTATATTTATCGGTGCCTTTATATCTTTTGGTGTAGACAGAAGCCAGGAAGTGATTAATAGTAATTTATAGTCCATTGTCCAGGGACGATAGACGATTGACGATGGACTGTAGCCTATCCGCTTAGCAATGTTTTATTTAGTTTATAAACAATAAAAATTATGGAACCGCACACCACACCGCAACGAGATCCGCAGCTTTGGGAGCTGGCCAAACGCCGGGCTTCTTTTCGCGGGCATTTGGTTACCTACCTTGTTTTTTCTGTTGTGTTCTGGGCCATTTGGTTTGCCTCCAATGGCCCCCGCTACAACAGCGGGCTGCCATGGCCTGTGTGGCCCATGGCCGGGTGGGGCATAGGCGTTTTGTTTCACTACCTCGGTGCCTATGTTTTTCCAAAAAGCAACAACGTAGAGCGGGAGTACCAAAAGCTGCTGGCAGAGCAGGAGCGGCATTAAAAAAGTTTTGCACAACACAATACAGTTACATTTAAAAGCACCCAACATGAAAAAGGTATTTGCCTTATTTGCCTTACTAATTTTCTTTTGTGCCGCACAGGCACAAACCGATCGTTTTATGGCTGCCATGCAGCAAAAAATAGCTGCATACGACACCACATTCAGCGTTAGCGGGCTTACGGCATTGGCCAACGATTTTGAGCGCATTGCCGCAGCCGAAAAAAACCAGTGGCTTCCTTATTATTATGCGGCGCTGGCGCAGGTGGCCGGTGGCACCATGATGACCGGTGGCAACATGGCTGGCGGTGATGCATCAAAAACAGACCCTATTGCCGACCGTGCAGAAAGCCTGCTGAATAAGGCCGCTGCACTTACCCCCGATAATGCCGAATTGCACGTGGTGCGTAAAATGATTGCCAACCTGCGCATGATGGCCGACCCTATGAACCGCTATATGACCTATGGCCCCCAAGGCGCCCAGGCATTGGCCAAAGCAAAGGAACTGGACCCTCAAAATCCCAGGGTGACGTTGCTGGAGGCACAGGATAAATATTACACGCCGGAGCAGTTTGGCGGCAGCAAGGAAGAAGCCAAAAAACTGTTTGAAGAAACGGTAAAACGGCTGGATGCGCACAAGCCGCAAACCGCCATTCACCCGCATTGGGGCCGCCCCGTAGCGCAGTATTTTTTAGGACAAATGAATAAGTAGACGATAGTCCAAGGACCATGGTCTATGGTCCATGGACTGTGGTCATCCATGCATTCAAGTAACTCCACATGAACCAACCCATGACGCCGCTCCAGAGCCTGGAATTGATAGAGGCCATGATTGCCAAAACAAAAAGCAACATGCATGAAAACCGCATTTACTTTTTGTTTTGGGGATGGCTTGCATTTGCAGCCATTTTGGGCCAGTTTATTTTAAAGGCCGTTTTTCAATACCGGTACCATTACCTGGTGTGGATCATCACCATCCCGGCCATTGTCATCACGCTTGTTTACACCAAAAAGCACCGCCACAAGTCGCCCCGCACATTTATTGGCGAAAGCATGTCGAACCTGTGGACGGGTATGTGTTTTTCGTTTTTTATTTTATCGGTGATCATTACCAGCAGCCCTGCCGGATGGATGAATTCTTACCCGTTCTTTATCCTCCTGTATGGTTTGGGCACGTTTGTGTCCGGTCGCATTTTGCGGTTCAAGCCAATGGTTTTGGGCGGCATAGCCAATTGGGTGCTGGCGGCCATTTGCCCCTGGCTGCCCTACGATTACCAAATGCTCCTGACTGCACTGGCCTTATTGCTTAGTTATATTATTCCCGGACATTTATTGAAAAATGAAAGCCACTATGCACGACCAGCCCATTAGTGAGCAGCAAAGCTTGCAGCTCATTACCGAGATGATTCAAAAGGTAAAAAAGGATGTGCACGAACGGGGTACATCCTCCATATTATGGGGCAGTGTCATTGGCCTGTGCGGCCTGCTGGCCTTTGCCGAACGGCAATGGGATTTTTACCTTGATTTTGATGTATGGCTGCTGGCCCTGGTGGCCATTGTGCCGCAGGTATTTATTTCCATCAGGGAGGCGCGACAACGCACCGTGGTCACGCATACGCAGGCAGCCATGAACAATGTATGGCTGGTGTATGGCATTTCCATTTTTGCGTTGATGTTTTATTTCAATACGGTACCCCAGGTTACCGACCGCCTGCTATTGCAGGACGGTCGCCAGGTAATGGAGCGGGAGCCGCTCACCGGTATCGAAACGCCGTTCCGGTATTTTATTGCCAGCAGCAGCTCGTTGCTCCTGTTGTTATACGCCATACCTACGTTGGTTACCGGGCTTACGTACCGTTTCAAACCCATGATCGTTGGCGCAGTGTTGTGTTACTGTTTTTTTGTGGCATCACTTTTTACCGATACCAGATTGGACATGCTGTTCAACGGGCTGGCCGCCATCTGCAACTGGCTGATTCCCGGCTTAATTTTGCGCAGCAGATACAAAAAGGAAAAAGCAGCGCTGGATGTTTAAAGACCTGGACCCTATATTACACTCGCAACTAAGGCTGGCTGTTATGTCGCTCCTGATTGGCGTGCAGGAAGCCGAGTTTACTTTTTTAAAGGAAAAGACCGGTGCCACGGCAGGCAACCTGAGTGTGCAGGTGCAAAAGCTAAAAGAAGCAGGCTATATAGAAGTGGTGAAACAATTTAAAGACAATTACCCGCAAACCTTGTGTAAGATCACCAGCAAGGGCATTGATGCTTTTGCGCAGTATGTGGAAGATTTAAAAGCATATTTGGGAAGAGCCTGATGCAGGTATCGATTGCTGCAACGATTTCTCATTACCTATGAATTTGCTACTCCATATTTTAAAAGCCCCGCTTAGAAAAGCGGGGCTTTGTTGTCCGTCCTAAATAATGCGTTTGATATTTTGATGGCTGTGCATTGTTTCCATAGCCACTTTTGTGTTGATCGTTAAGGCACCAGCAATTTTGCACTAAAGGTGGTGGCTGCGTTTTGTAGGTGCACCAGGTAAATACCGGGTTTCAGGGGCTGCGCCAGTACTACGCTAGGTGCATTGGTACCTGCAAGGCTGTTGAGGGTTTGGTGGTGTACTACCATACCTGCAAGGTTTACTACGGTAAGCTGCAGTTGTTGTGCGGTGGCTGTGCCAAATTGCAGGCTAATTTTGTTGGAAGCGGGCTGCCACAGTTTCAATGTTTGCGCAGCAGCAGTACCCGATTGCAGCGCTACTACGTTTGAGTATTCAAAAGCGCCTTCCTTATCCCAGATCTTCAGGCGGTAGTATTGTTTTTGACCAGCAAATACATGTGCAAACTGGTAGCTGGCGGCACCGCTGCCACTGGTGGCAAAACTCAGGGCCGTTGTGGTAAAATCATAACCATTGCTGCTTTGCTGTATTTCAAAATGACTGGCATTTTCATTGTCGGCCACTTTCCAGTTAAGCTGCGCTTTTTCGTTGTGCAACCTGCCGGCAAAGCTGGCCAGTTTTACCGGAAGGGGTGTTGCATTTTCGGGGTAAACAATAGTAACGGTTGCAGTATTGCCCGACTCCAATGGGTCATATCCATTATCGGTGGCTTTGTATTGAAAGGTCACATCACCACCAGAAAATCCGGCCGGTGGGGTGTAGGAAAAAGATCCATCCCTATTAAAGGTCAAAGTGCCGGTAGCAGGCGCTGTAACCAGCGTTGCACTTACTGCGCTTTCGCCAGCATTTTCATCAATATCATTAACCAAAACGTTGCCGCTGATCTGCTGTGTTTGGGTGGTTGCGTAGTAGAATTCATTTTTGGCAACAGGTGCTGTATTACATGCGATTGGTGCATAATGTAAGGCCGCTCCTTCAACTTTGATGTTATCAAGAACAACATGACATTTTCCATCACCGTTGGTGCCTACAACACGCAGGGTCAATCTTGATACTAGATTGGTCAAGGTAATTTTTGCAATAACGCTGTTGCTTTTATTCCCAGGATTACCAATAACAATTGTGTTGTATTGAGGGGTGAAAACACCATTTTTATCCGTTGTTCCAATCTGAATGGTGCGGGATGCATTGCCTCCGAGATTATCATCAATCAGGTAATCGAAGGTTACTGTGAATAAGCCAGTATAGTCTAAAAATGGCGTAGAGAGGTCGTATGTTCCAATAGCATTAAACCTCAGTGCATCACCAGAAATGCCTGTTGCGGAATTAGGCATTACAGCCGGAAGTGCACCTGCTGGTACTTTCCAGCAAAAAGAAGTTAATGAGGTGGTGCCTCCGGTAAAATTTGTTGAAATCTGGGCAAAAGAAGTCAGGGCCGCAAATACTGCAGCAAGCAGGGTACAAATTTGTTTCATTTCTTAGGGTTGAACGAATGTTATATTCTGCGTTTGCAGAACGGTTAATTGTTTTGGTTTTTGCAGACAGATGCGGATTACAACAAACTGTTATCGCAAAAAGAAAAGCCTTATTGACACTGGGGAAGAAGTAAAACTGCAGGATCAGTACGGATTTCTATTGCTGGTCTTTAAGTAAGGATATCTAAGTAGGATTACTTAGCGAAGGTAGGGGTCTAAGCTCATCCATACAAGTGTTTTTACTTATTTTTTTTAGTAAAATGTAGTAAAAACCACATGCGGCTTTCTAAGTCATTGGTTATTAATGTAAGTCGGGGCGAAATATTTTTGGTTTTATTTGTTGTATATCCGCAAGGCCATACAAAGGGCAATTGGAAACATTTGGATGAATGATTTTGATTTCAAAGTCGTGCCCTTTGTAGCTTGCAGGGAAATAATGGATCAGGCATTTTTATAAATATGAACGGAAATTGCTCATGAGCGAAACGATAATATCGGTGCGGCAATTAGTAAAGCAGTTTGGTACCCTAAGGGCAGTAGACGATCTTTCCTTTTCTGTGCCCAAGGGCGAAGTATATGGCTTTCTGGGCCAAAATGGTGCAGGCAAAAGCACCACCATTCGCATGTTGCTTACACTGGTGCAGCCTACCTCGGGCGAAATAAAATTGTTTGGGCAAAGCCTTTCCAGCAGCCGCCATGCCATACTGCGCCAGGTGGGTGCCGTTATTGAGCGCCCCGATTTGTACACCTATCTTACTGCTTTCGAAAACCTGCGCATCATGGCCCGCCTCAGTGGGGTTAAGCCGGGCAGGCAGGAGCTGATGCGGCAGCTGGACCAGGTGGGTTTAACGGCCCGGGCACACAGCAGGGTAAAAACTTTTTCGCAGGGCATGAAGCAACGCCTGGGCATTGCCTGTGCACTGGTGAACAACCCGCAACTTATTATTTTGGATGAACCCACCAACGGCCTCGACCCACAGGGCATTGCCGATATACGCAACCTTATTTTGCACCTGAGTAAAAATGAAGGCAAAACCGTGCTGGTTTCTTCGCACCTGCTGAGCGAAGTAGAACTGATTGCCGACTCAATGCTGATTATTGACCGGGGTAAAAAAGTGGCCGAAGGCAGTGTAAGCTCCCTGCTCAACCCGGCCGACACGGTGGTGGCGCTGCAAACCACCAACGATGCCGCAACGCTGCAATGGCTGCAGGCATCTGCCTGGCAGCAACATTTGCTACCCAACACAGAAGGCATCCGTTTGCAATTGCATGGGCAAAAAGTGCCGGCACTGAATGCCGCACTGGTAGCTGCGGGCATTGATGTGTTGCAATTGCAGGCGCAGCATTCGCTGGAAAACTATTTCCTTTCCCTTACAACCGAAAACAGGCATGTGGCAACTTACCAGCATTGAATTGTTCAAAATTTTTAAAAAACCGCGTACCTATATTTCATTTGCGGCTATTGCCGCCATCATAGCACTGGTGCAACTGGCGATGTATGTAGACGGCGAAACTTACCTGCAGTTTGTGATGCAGTCGGTGGCCGAAACTTTTGCTATTGAAGGCAAAAAGCTCAATGGCTATTTTGTTTGCTACACCATTTTGCAAACCCTGCTGGTGCATGTGCCGCTGCTGATAGCGCTGGTGGCCGGCGATGCCATTGCCGGCGAGGCCAATATGGGCACGCTGCGCCTGCTGGCTGCAAAGCCGGTAAGCCGCACCCAACTGGTGCTGAGTAAATTTGCTGCTTCTACCATTTACACCATCAGCCTGCTCTTATTCATGGCGGTGCTGTCCCTATTTGTATCGCTGCTCATATTTGGTAAAAGCGACCTGATGGTATTTAAAAGCGATATGCTGCTGATTTTGCCACAGCATGATGTGATGTGGCGGTATGCGGGTGCATTTGGCTTTGCGGTGCTGGCCATGACTACCGTGGCGGCACTGGCATTCCTCCTGTCGGTGTTTGCCGAAAACAGCATCGGGCCCATTATCACCACCATGAGCATCATTATCCTCTTTACCATTCTCACCACAATGGACATTCCGTTTTTCAATGTGCTGAAGCCGTTTTTATTTACCAACCACATGCTAAACTGGAAAGGCTTTTTTGAAGACCCTGTCGATTACAGCGAACTGTTAAAGTCGGCGCTGGTGTTGGTGGGGCACATCGTGGCCTTTGTGGCATTGGCGATCTTTGTATTTAGAAAAAAAGATATTTTATCGTGAGAAACGTCCATGGTTTATTGTCCATTGGCCATCGTGATGCGGGCAGTTTTCAATGGACTATGAACCATGGACTATTGTCCATAATACTACCAACATGAAAAAGATTCAACTCTTAGCCGTACTCCTTTTTTGCGGTAGCCTGCTGCATGCACAGGATGAAGCGGCATTGATCCGTGCCGTAAAAGCGCGGCTCGATAAAGTAAATACCTACCAGGCTGCCGGCACGCTTACTATTGACGCTGCTTTTATAAAGGCGCCGGCATCGGCCATCACAGCGTATTTTAAAAAGCCCGACCAGTTTGCCATTAAAAAGGGGGATGGCCTTTCCATTTTACCGAAGGGCGGCATCAGCATTAACTTTTCTACCTTGCTGGGAAACAATAATGCAACCGCCATTGGTGCGGGCAATGCAGTAGTAAGGGGCACGCCGGTACGCATTGTAAAACTGCTGCCACTGGATGCCACCTCCGATGTGGTATTGAGCACCCTGTATATTGATGTAAAAAAAGAATTGGTGCAAAAGGCGCAGGTAACCACCCGCAACAATGGCAGTTATGAAGTGGACCTTTCCTACGGCCGCTATGCTGCCTGGGGCCTGCCCGATAAAGTGATGTTTACCTTCAATACAAGAGAGTATAAGCTGCCCAAAGGCATTGCCATGGAGTACGACAAGGGCGGCGCTAAAAAGGCCCCGCAGCCCAAGGAGCAGAAGGGTACGATCATGGTTAATTATTCCAGCTACAACATCAATAAGGGCGTGGATGATAAGGTGTTTGGGAAATAGAAGGATGGAATGTCGAACAGGAAAAGTTTGAAGGAAAATATCGAACAAGGAACAAGGAATGTGGAATTAAGCAGCCGAATAATTAATGTTTGATTATTCATTTTCGGGCATAGCCCAAAACCCTTTGTAGTAAAAAGAAAGACACCCTTATTAAACCCCATTCATTCATCAGGTTTCAGGGTTGGCTACGCCCAATATGTGGTGTTCCTTATGTACTTGCTACTAAGAGGTGTAGGCTTTGCCCAGTTTTATCAAGGCATCAGGGATCGTTCTTCAACATACATGGTTATCCAAAAATTTAACCCCAACAACACACCAAATAATCAAATAATAATTATTCATTTTGATTATTTGGCTGTTCTAATTCTTGGGTTCAACATTCCTTGTTCGTCTGTTCGATATTCTCAATAGTCTTGTTGTTCTATTTTTTCGTCTTCCACGTTTTTCAGCACTTCGGCGGTGATTTTACGCAGTGGGTTGCGGTTGCGTTCTTCGTATGCTGCCCGCTGGTTGATAATGTCGAGGCAGCCAAACAGCGCAGATATAAACGAGCCGGCGTCAGCAATGTTTTTGCCGGCAATATCAAACCCGGTACCATGATCGGGTGAGGTGCGGACAAAAGGCAGCCCCGCCGAAAAGTTCACGCCTTCGCCGCCGGCAATGGTTTTAAACGGAATCAGCCCCTGGTCGTGGTACATGGCCAGCACTGCATCGAACTGGCGGTAGCTGCCCCGTGCAAAAAACGCGTCGGCACTATAGGGCCCAAATACCAGCATGTGCTGCTTCATTTCTTTTATGACTGGTTTGATCAGGGTATCTTCTTCGGTACCTACCAGCCCTTCATCACCTGCGTGGGGATTCAGTCCCAGCACTGCAATGCGCGGCTTGTCGATGCCGAAATCTTTACGGAGGCTGTTGTGCAGCATATTGAGTTTGGAAATAATATTTTGCCGGGTAATGTGCTGTGCCACCTCACTCAGCGGCACATGTTCGGTAACCAACCCTACCCGCAGGATTTCCGAATACATCAGCATCAATACATCGGCAGCTGCTGCCACATCTTTTAAAAATGGCGTGTGCCCGGTGTAGTTAAATGCTTCGGACTGTACGTTCTTTTTATGAATGGGGGCCGTTACCAGGCCATGGATATGACCGGCTTTTAATGCTTCGGCTGCTGCTATCAACGACTGAACGGCATAGCGGCCGCCGGTTTCGTTGAGCTGGCCAGGGGTAATGGCAATGTCTTCTTCCCAGCAATTAAAAACCGAAACCTGTTTGGGGTTGAGCCGGGTAAAATCTTTGATGGTCCCATAATTAAAATTGTTTTCGCCTGCAGCCTTGCGGTAAAAATTAATTAGCTTGTGCGAACCGAAAATTACGGGGGTGCAATGATCCAGGATGCGCACATCACTCAGTGCCCGGATAATGACTTCGGGGCCAATACCGTTGATGTCGCCGCAGGAAATGCCTATAATGGGTTTGTTCATTGTTTTTGTGTTGGGGGGTAAAGTTAAGGAGGAGGGCTTAATAGCGGTAAGTCCACCAATTATATGCCCCCTGCTTTTGGTAAGCCGGGGGGGCTTACTTGTGGTTTTATGATTGTGCGTAAGCTTTCTTTAATGGCAGATAGCGGTTTTACTATTGTCGACTCGTAAAGTTACTTACACCTAATAGTAATTAGGGAAAAGTGCTTAGTAATAAGCATGTTATCTTATAAAAATATAGGGTAGGATTTGGCCGAATGATATTTTTGCTGCACTTTAGCTGAAGAATCCGGTATCGTATGAACTGTAGGTAGTAACTACCTTTTTTTATCCTTCTTAGTTGCATCCTCCATTTTATATCTTTTCCTGATTCTGCAATGATTTTTGTGTGTAAGGTTTAGCGTCCAATTTTTATCCAATATCCAATAAACCACACCGTATCCATCTTATGAAAAAAATATTTACCCTACTTGCGGGGCTGCTACGCTATTTGGACACTAAAGTTAATTTTATAGTTGTTCTTTCTTCTTTCAGGGTTTTAAATATTGTTGTCCAAAGCCTATTTCAGACAAATACTTCTTGCCTAAGCAGCTTGCCCATTTTTTCAATTAATAAGCTTTTTACTTTCTCTCCAATAAGGAAAAGCCTGCATGTTCTATCGTAGTTACATTATGCTGAGCAAATGGCCTTGCTGTATGCGTATTGTTAATCCAAATCAAATAACCTAAAATATTTTTATCCTGAACTTTCTATGAAAAACCATCTCGCATGCCTCATGTGGTGTTTGTTGTTGTGTTTCAATGCTATGTCTCAAGAATTGGGGGGCACTGTTAGTATAAAGCTTTACGCAACCCGTGCAGAACTGTCTAAACTGTATGCGTCTGGCGTAACTTTTGAACACGGTTTTTATGACGAAGAGGCCTTTACTTACACCAACACTTTTGCCTTTGAGGAAGTACAAAAGATCAAAAGTCTCGGCTATAAGTTTGATGTCTTGATTCCGGATATGGTTGCATATATCGACTCTATTAATCGTGTTGAGCCGGAAGATAAGTACGCCGGTCTGCCTTTAAAAGAAAAGCCCAAGTTTCAGGCGCTTACTACAAATTTTGACGCTACCTGCCAAACCTACGACAGCTATGTTACTATTCCTGCCTATTGGACTAAAGGTTCAATGGGTGGCTTTTACAATCTTTCAGAGTTGGATGCCCAACTTCAGGATATGGCGAATAAGTACCCCGGAATTGTTAGTAGGGGCACCATTGGCAACTCACTTCAAGGAAGGCCTATCTGGTATGTAAAGATATCGGACAATGCGGCCACCGACGAGGCTGAGCCAGAAGTACTGTACACCGGCATGCACCACTCGCGGGAAGGCATGAGCATGATGAATTTGATTTTTTTCATGCGCTTTATTTTGGAAAAATATACGGCTGGCGATGCTGCCATAAAAGAAATAATAGAGAATAGAGAATTGTTTTTTATTCCGGCAGTAAATATTGACGGGTTCAACTACAACACCACTGCTACTAACTGGAATGCGGGCAGACGTTTTCGCAGAAAAAATATGGCGGAAACAACCACAAATGCACAAAACGCCAACGGTAGTGGCGGAGATGGTGTGGATGTTAACCGAAATTATGGAACTTACTGGGGCCCAACCTACGCTACGACCAGCTCTGGACAAATGGGTTCAACCGGTCCAACAGAGGGGGGGCATTTAGATACTTACCGAGGTTCTGCGGCATTTTCTGAAATAGAAACGCAGCGCATGAAAACTTTTATTGATGCAAGAAATTTTAAGGTGGCACTTAATTACCATTGTTATGGAAATTGGTGGATCAGGGCATCAGGACCAGACGATGTAACCCACCCTACTACGGCGCTTTCTGCTGCCAACGTAGCTACTTACAACTCCATTGCTAACCTTTTTACCAAATACAACTGTTATGTATATGGTACCCCCAAACAAACTGTTTATCCGGTAAACGGCTATTCGGATGACTATTTGTTTTCGGGCAGTACGAAGTCTCCGGTTTTTTCCTTTAGTCCGGAAATTGGAACAGACGCAGATGGCTTTTGGTGTCCCACCAACAAAATTGAAGTTTATGCCAAGGAATTGGTATACCCTAACCTGCAGGCTGCTTACACTGCGGGCAGTTATGCCGAGCTTCAGGATGTTTCCGATGTAGCTGTAAATACCACTTCGGCTTCCTTCAATTTTACGGTGGTTAGAAAGGGGCTGGTGGATGGCCCTGTTACCATTACGTTAGTGCCCATATCAGGAATTGGCAGCGTTGCCAATCCGACTTATACAATCAATTCCATACCAAGCTTTGGTGGTATTGTTACAGGATCTATCGGGTATACCCTGCCATCCAACATGCCTGAAGGAGCAGTTATCCAGTTTAAGTGGGTATTGCAAACCGGGGGTATTACCATCAGCGAAACGGTGATCAAAGTTTACAAGCCTCAGGAAGTATTTAAAGATGACATGGAAACCGCTGCAACCTTTGGAACTAAATGGAGTAAAGGCACTGGAGCGCAGTGGGCTTATAATGCATCAACAGGTTATGGTAATACTGCTTCGCTTACAGAGTCACCAGGAGTTAATTATGGTATAAATGCCAACCATACTATCAAGTTGGCGAATGCGCTGGATCTAAGTGTTGCTACAAAGGCATATCTAAGCTTTCTAACCAAGTTTAGTACAGAGCAATGCCGAGACCGGCTTCAAATTGAAATTTCTACCACCGGTGTTAATGGCACCTATGTGCCCATCTGTGGAAAAAATACCATTTCTGAAAACAGGGGCGATCTTGCAGGTACCCCTGCTTTAACCGGAAACACAGATGGCTGGATACGGGAAACAATTGATCTTTCCAGTTATGCCGGTAATAATAATATTGGTCTACAGTTTAGGTTTTTGTCAAGTGGTTCAAATAAACCTGCTTACACGCCTGATGGTTTTTATATAGATAATATAAACGTTATCAAAACGGGAAATGTAATACTGCCAGTTCATTTTGAAGACCTTGTGGCTACCCGCAGAAATGATGTAGTTCACTTGAATTGGAAAGCCCATTTCGAAGGGAACTTCAGCCACTTTGTAGTAGAGCGGTCCACTGATGGCAGAAACTTTCTGAAGATTGGTGAAGTGGCGGACTCGGCCAGCAAGCATTTCCAAGATCAAAGTCCTTTGAGAGCTAATAATTATTACCGCATCAAAGCTGTTGATGCCGATGGCTCTTTTCGGTACAGCAAAACGGTACTAGTTGTATTTGAGCCAGAGCAAATGATCGCTGCTTATCCGAACCCTACACCCGACCAATTCACCTTAGAGGTTGTAAGTACAGAACAGCAACTGGCATTTGTAGAGTTGTACGGTATGGATGGGAAAAGGATTTTACACCAACAGGTGTTATTAAAGAAGGGCAGTACCAAACATTTGATAACGTTGGCTTCGCTGCCCAGCCAGGTTTACCTGGTTCATGTTAGAGATGCAAAGGGGGTAATAATGCAATCGTTTAAGTTGATTAAAAAATAGCGATCAAGTTACTGCAGATAAAATCCAATTATGAAAACAAAAATTATGTTGCGGTTGCTTTTACTGCTGTTTGTAACAGCATGGATGAGCAACAGTGCACTAGCCAACACTTACACTGTAACAAGGACGATAGATAATACCAACACCGGTACATTACGTTGGGCTATTACCCAGGCCAATTTAAATGCAGGGTACGATGTTATTAACTTCGCTATTGATCCTGCCGTTACTGGTAATACTTTTGAGAATGATGGTGCCGGTAACAGTTGGGCTGTAATTACACTTACAAGTGCCTTGCCTACAATAACCCAAACCCTCCTTATCGACGGTGGTACCCAATTCAATACGAATACTGGTTTTATTGCAGGACGGACTGTAGGTGTTGATGAATTTGTTCAGGGAAACATCAATTACCCGGATGTTTATATTACCTGTGGATATACCTTGCCTACTAACGATGGGGGAGTAGCCGGAAATGGTCTTTCAATCAATTCGGTTAATGTAACCATTCGGGGATTAGCGATTTCCGGATTTGGAAACACAAACATAAATCCTGGAACAGCTATTGCACACGCCGATATCGCTCTTTTGTACGCCTCCGCAGACCGTACCATGAATACGGTTATTTCGGATTGTTTTATTTCCTGCAGTCCAAGGGGAGCACTGCCCGCTACCGCCATTCGAAGAACCAAGAGTAACGGCATTGTTATATTGGGAAACAACAATAATGGACAGATTTTGAGGAATTATGTTGCTCATTCAGGAATGTATGGAATTGTTTTTCACGCCCAGCAAGACAACAATACAAGCACCTCCCCGAATGTTACTTCTTCTTCGAACTGGGTTGTAGAACAAAACCAGGTTAGCAACATTGGTACAAACACAAGTATTGTAACCAACAACAGGGCAAGTGATGGTATTTCAATGATGACAGTAACGGGAAGTACTATTAGATATAATTACATTCAGAATTGGGAACAGTTTGCCATTGATTTGGGACACAACACTGATAATAACATTGTAAGTAATAACACTGCCACCAATTTCACCAGTACCAATGGGACAGCCCCATGTGGTGGTATTCGTACGGGTTTCAGCTCGGAGCTTAATACTGTAACAAAAAATGTAGTTAATAACAATACATCAGCAAGTTTTCTGGCGGGTATTTACTCGGATGAAGCCATAACGTCCCTTGCAGGTGCAGCAACAAAGAACAACTCAGGTTTTACTTTTTCTTTTAACCGCATCCACAACAATGTTGGATCGGGCATCACTTTAAGCACCAACGGTGCGGGTACGGTTACCGGTGTAACCATATCACAGAACGAGATTTATGAAAATGTAGGGTTAGGTATTGACCTTGGATATACTGATTTAACGGGTCCGGTTCGGGTAACTGTTAATGATGATGGCGATGGAGATTCAGGGCCAAACAACCTGCAGAACTTTCCTGTGATCGACAATGCCAGGTTCAATGCTTTAACCAACGAACTTACCATTTGGGGAAAAGCGCCGGCAGGCAGTACCCTTGAGTTCTTTACAACGGATGGCCAGGTGAACAACCATGGGTTGCTGGGGTTAAACTATGGTGAAGGAAAAAAGTATTTGGGAACAGGGATTGAGGGCTCAACCAGCGATGCAGCAACAGGAACCGGTTCTTACAACATGGATGGAAACATTGCGACCAATAACGTCAACTTATTCCAGTTTTCTTTTATAGTTACAGGAATCACCATTAATACTGATATGCTTACTGCAACAGCTACTGTTTCGGGTAATACTTCTGAATTTGGGCCAACCATGCTTGTGTCCACAGTATTGAATGCGGAACTGTTCAACTTTTCAGGAGTAAAAGATCTGGATAAAATCGTGCTGAGATGGGAAGCGGCATGTGACAGGAACTTTAGCCATTTTGAGGTTGAGCGTAGCAACAATGGAAATGATTATATCAATATAGGAACGGTTAGCTCCCAGGCTACCTCTCAACGGCAGTTGTTTTCCTTTACCGATGATTTGGCTGGTTCTGTGGATCGGTATTATCGCCTTCGCATGGTAAATATAAATGGACAATCAAAGTTCAGTAAGGTAGTGGGCTTCCCCATATCACAAAGCACAGCAGAAGGAGTGAATGTTTTTCCAAACCCATTTGTAAAACAAATTACCCTGCGCATTGAACTTCGGGAAAAGCAACAATTGCAGCTTTCGCTTGTGGATGTACATGGAAATATGGTGTATACCCGTTTTGCAGAAGGTATGCCCGGAAAGAACCAGTTTCTGATAGAACCAATGATGAATCTGCCAAAGGGAATGTATACGATGGTTATTCGGTATGACGGAAAGCAAATTCTTCATAAGGTAGTCTGCAAATGATTTAGCTGGCATATTTTGGGGCTGTGTATATCTTTTTGGCCCCCTGAGAATGTTAGGCTGCGATTTGTTGACTGTTGGCGTATTTGAGGCATTATTACTTGCTAAACGGATGCTCACTACCTTTGCCCCATGTACACGCTGAAAAAATCCCTCGGGCAACACTTTTTGAAAGATGAGGCCGTTTGCCGGCGTATTGTGGAAGCATTGCAGCAGCATCCGTTTCAGCGCCTGCTGGAAGTGGGCCCCGGCGGCGGAGCGCTGACCAAGCACCTGCTTCAAATAGAAGCCATTGATTTTTTAGCGGTGGAAATAGACGACGAAAAAGTGGCGTACTTAAAGCAAACCTATCCGCAGTTAACCGATAAGATCATCCACCAAAGTGTGCTCGATATGGCGCTACCCTTTATGCAGCCATTCACCCTGGTGGGCAATTTCCCCTATAATATTTCCACACAAATTGTGTTTAAAGTACTGGAGTGGAAAGACACCGTGGAGTGCATGGTGGGTATGTTTCAAAAAGAAGTGGCGGAGCGCATTGTGGCCAAGGAGGGCAGCAAAGTATATGGTGTTATTTCAGTGCTGGCACAGGCCTGGTTCGAGGGGGAATATTTATTTACAATAGACGAGGATGCCTTCACTCCGCCGCCCAAGGTTAAGAGTGCAGTCATTCGGTTAATGCCACGTAAGGAGCCCGTGGCCATGCACAGCGAAAAGCGCTTATTCAACCTCGTTAAAACCGCCTTTCAGCAGCGCCGTAAAACCTTGCGCAATGCCTGTCGCGGCCTCTTTGATGCAGCTACACTGCAGGATGAGATCTTCAACAAACGCCCCGAGCAATTATCCGTACACGATTTTGCAGCCCTTACGTTTAGAATGCAGTAGTCCATCGTCAATGGTCCATAGGCAATGGACTTTCCTTACTTTTACCCCCTTATGGCTACCGAACAAACACGCGTCCTGATTACTGCACCGGTGCACGATATGCTGGTGGAGGCATTTCAAAACGAAGGCTTTGCGGTGGAGTACGCACCTGCTATTACGTACAACGAACTGTTGCAACGCATGCCTGGTGCCAACGGACTGGTAGTAACTACGCGGCTGCCCATTGATAAAAAGATATTGGATGCAGGTGAGCAATTGCAATGGATCGGCCGCCTGGGCAGTGGCATGGAATTGATCGACGCTGCGTATGCCGCAGCAAAAGGCATCCGCTGCATCAGCACCCCCGAGGGCAACCGCAATGCAGTGGCCGAGCACGTGCTGGGTATGCTGCTATGCCTTACTAATAAAATTGCTGCTTCTTATAGCGAAATAAAGGCGGGCCAGTGGCGTCGGGCAGAAAACCGTGGCGTAGAATTGCGGGGCAAAACTGTGGGCATCGTTGGCTATGGCAATAATGGCGAAGCATTTGCACGGCTGCTGCAAGGCTTTGGTGTAAAAGTGCTGGCATACGATAAATACCGTACTGGTTTTGGCGATGGATATATTGAAGAAGCAAGCATGGAAGCCATCGCAGCCCAGGCGCATGTGGTTTCTTTTCATGTGCCCCTCACCACCGAAACGCGGCATATGGCCAACGCCGATTTTTTCAACAGCCTGCAGCAGCAGCCTTTTTTCCTTTCGGCCTGCCGCGGTGGTGTAACCGATACTGCGGCACTCATAGATGCATTGAAAGGAGGCAAAATTTCCGGTGCCGGTTTGGACGTTTTGGAGAACGAAAAGCTGGATCAGTACAACGAAGCAGAAAAGGCCCAACTCCATTTTTTAACCGCACAGCCCCATGTGTTGCTTACACCGCATATTGCCGGGTACAGCGTGGAGGGCTACCGCAAAATGGGCGAAGTGCTTTTGGATAAACTGGGCATCCCATATTAATAAAAGGTATAACCCCTTCGTAAAAGGCCCTTAGTGGCACGCCGGAAAATAGGTACCCTGGATAGTAGATTTGCTCTTGTATGGTGATGCATGGCTGCATACCTTGTGGGTCTAAATCTACCCTTATGAAGCTTCGTACCATGGCCTTAATGGCATTGGCATTTGTAGCCTTTTCTTCCTTCAGCAAACCTGCGCTACCAACTGCTGTAACGACTACCAACCAAACCACTTCGTTCGATTTTTTCAGGGTGCACCGCCAAGGATCGGATGCGGCATTGAGCTGGTGTGCTGCTACCACTGGCGTGGATCATTTCCTGGTTGAAAAATCTTATGATGGTGGTGAATTTTTTGAACCCATTACCACTGCACCAGCACTGGGCGGCACCAACCGCTACCGCGATGCAGCTGCATTTGGGGGAAACATTATTTACCGTGTTTCGGCCATTGGTGCAACCGGTGAAGTTTTGTTTTCTGCGCAGGCCGATGTACGCATTGTGCGGCGCGGATAATAAGGCACCATTACAGGGCAGCATCCATGCTGTCCTGTAATGATATTTAGCTATGTATTGCCAGGCGGCTTTGTTCCGCAGTGTTGTATTGCAATGGTTTGGGAAAAATGAAAAGCGGGCTTCAGCAGCAAAATAAGCCGACATTAAACCGCCTCGCTAAACTTTTGATCAGTTGCACCGTCTTAGCAATGCTTTTGTAATCCCTACCCTAATCCATGCTTATGAAAACATTTCTACTCCTCCTCCTTTCCTGTATGTTCCTGGTGCCCCTTTCGGCACAAATTACCACACCGGTGATACGGGCCAATTTTGGCGTGGATGGCGACATGCGGGCAAATTCATACAACGGGCAACTGCAACCCAGCGACGACTGGTTTAGCAATGGCACTTCGGGTACCGGGCAGGCCGTAATTGATACTACCGGAGCTGCGGCTATACGTGCCGGTTATGCAAGCGATGTGTCGCCTTTTCGTAAACGCATGGCATCGTTTTACCGTACCATGAGCAAGCCCGCCTTTAGCGTGGTGAACAACAGGCTGTGGCTGGATGCCCTTTTTGTACGCGACTATCATGGCAACGACACTACCGTGTTTGTAGCCGGTTCGGATAAAAATGGCATGAGTCCAGAAAGCTGGTCGGGTGGTGTGCAAAGCGTTCCCGACAAAAACGACATCCTGGACATGTACATGCATGTGCGCCGGTCGGGGCCCACCAGTACCGACTCGCTGTGGATGTTTGGCGGACTGGCGCTGGATAATGTGACGGGCAACCGCTATTTTGATTTTGAAATGTACCAGACCGATATCTATTACGACCGTACCTCGGCCCGCTGGTATGGCTATGGCCCCGATGCGGGACATACCAGCTGGAAGTTCGATGCGGCCGGTAACGTATTGGCACCAGGCGATATTATTTTTTCAGCCGAGTACCAAAGTGCCTCGCTAACAAGTATCGAAGCCCGCATCTGGGTACACAAAGACGCCCTCAATACCACTCCGGCTGCGTTCAGCTGGTCGGGTAAATTCGATGGCAGCGGTTCGGGTGCTACTTATGGCTATGCCAGTATTTTACCTAAATCCAATGGTGCTTTTTATACCGGCCTCCAATGCGGCAACAGCGAATGGGCCGGCCCTTTTAACCTGGTGCTGCAAGACAATAGCATTGCCACCAATTTTTCGGCAAGGCAGTTTATGGAGTTTTCTGTAAACCTTACCAAGCTTGGCCTTGACCCGGTAACCGTATTTGGTACCGATGTGTGCGGCACCCCATTTAACCGCATGGTGGTGAAAACCCGTGCCTCGGCTTCGTTTACCGCCGAATTAAAAGACTTTGTTGCCCCAACAGACCTGTTCCTGGCGCAGCGTGTGATGGCTGCCGCCGAAGTGCCCGAAATTTGCGGCAGCGGCAGTGCCAGCCGCCTGTCGGTGATCAACCCGGTGGCCACATCGGTTTATACCTGGAGCACGCCCAACGGCAGCATCATCGGCAGCACAGTAGGCCCCGAAGTATATGGCGAGCTGGACGGCATGTACATCGTTACCCAAAAGCTGATGGCCGGGTGCAGCAACTATGCACAGGATACTGTGTACATTACCCACGACACCAAGTGTTCTACACTGGCCGTTCAAAATATTGAAATAAAAGCTGCCTTGTTGGCGCACAGGCCGAAGCTGCAATGGACCTGTACCGAAAACAGGGCAGCAAAAAATTACGAAGTACAGCGCAGCACCGACGGGGTGAATTTTACCACCGTTCATTACCAGCCCAACAGCCGGCGGGGCACCACTGCAGCTACCTACCATTTTACCGACAGCACCGTTGCGGCACAGGGCCAAATGCTGTATTACCGGATACGTGTAAACCTGGAAAGCGGTGCCATCTACAGCGCCGTGGCCAGGGTGCAATTGCCGCTGCAGGAAAGCCTGCATATTTACCCCAACCCGGTGCAGCAAGATGCACAGCTGTATCTTTCTGTTGCCAACAAGGGTACGGCGCTGGTAAAAGTGCTCAATATTGCAGGCGTGGAAATGTGGAAGCAAACCGTGCCGGTAGCCCCCGGTCAAAACCGCATTGTAATAGCCGGGGCAGGAAAGTGGCTGGCCGGTAGTTATGTGGTGGTGGCCGAAACAGCTACGGGTAGAATGGTGCACAAGCTTTCGGTATCTGCATCTACCTATTAAAAAAAATATTCATGCCGGTGAACTAATTTCTTTCGCACCGAATATTTTCTATCTTTACAGCCAGGCAACGCTTCGGTTAATTCTGAGGCGTTGCTATTTTTTCGTGTATGCCCCAACGCCATTTTCACCCGGTGGCGGTGCGGCAAACACCTTTAGCTGCCGGTGCCGGAGAGGCGCCGGTTATTTTATTATATCCCAAAAGCCAATCCATATGAGCAGTGTTCAGTATGTGACCAAGGAAACACTTGAGCAAATGAAAGCCGAGCTGCAGCAAATGCGTGGCGTGGACCGCCCGGCGGCTTCCCGCGCTATTGCCGAAGCCCGCGAAAAAGGCGACCTGCGCGAAAATGCAGAGTACGATGCCGCCAAAGAGGCACAAGGCATGCTGGAAGCCCGCATAGCCCTGCTGGAAAGCCAGATCGCCACCGCCCGCATTGTTGATGAGTCGACCATCGATACCTCCAAAGTGTCCATCCTTACCAAGGTGAAAGTGACCAACCTCGCTACTAAAAAGCAGGTTACCTACCAGATCGTGAGTGAAAAAGAAGCCGACCTGAAAGCTGGGAAAATATCCGTGGGTTCGCCCATTGGCAAGGGCCTGTTGGGCAAATCCGTAGGCGAAGTGGCCGAGGTAACGGCCCCGGCAGGAGTGCTTAAGTTTAAGGTGGAAGAAATTTCGATCTAAGGATTTATGATTTACGAATTACGATTTTGATGTACCAATATTGGGCAGAAGCATGCCGGCAATCGTAAATCCAAAATCGCAAATCGTCAATCACTCCTCCCGATCCTATAAACCTCACCCTCCCATGACTCTTTTTTCCAAAATCATCGCCGGCGAAATTCCTTCGTACAAAATAGCTGAGGACGACCGGTTTTATGCCTTCCTGGATGTGTTTCCGCTGCGTAGCGGCCACGTGCTGGTAGTGCCCAAGGTGGAAGTGGATAACCTGTTCGACCTGGAGGAAGACTACATTTCAGGCCTTCTTCCTTTTGCACAGCCTATTGCCAAAGCCATTGAGCGGGCTTTTTCCTGCAACCGCTGCGGCATATCGGTCATTGGTCTGGAGGTGCCCCATGCACATGTGCATCTGGTGCCCATCAACAGTTCCAACGACCTCAATTTTAACCAGCCAAAGCCCCGCGCCTCCGATGAGGCATTGCAACAGGTGCAGCAGCGCATTTTGCAAGAATTGGAGCAGGGGCACCGTAGCTGAGATCCAAAAAAAGGTTTAAGGGCTTTATGCCACGTAAAACAAAAACGCACAGTACCAACTGTGCGTTTTTGTTTTATTAAATGCAAGGCCCTGGCCCCGTTTACCTTACTGGTTTGCCGGCAGGCACTAGGATGCCTGCTTTTTGGGCTTGGGTACGGTGCCCAGGCTTGCGTAGCTGATAATGCCGGTAGGCGTAATCAGGTGTACGGCTGCCAGCTCGTGCTTACTGGAGTAAACCAGTTGCAGCTTTGGCTCTGTGGCCGATGCTGTTTGGGAATTGTTCTGTTTCATAGCCGGAACTTTTAGGTTCAAAAAATAGGATGTTTAAGTTACACTTATTTTAATTAACTCATCAATAATTTGTTTAAAATCCTGGTTGATAGCCGGTCTTTTAACACAATGTAACAGGCGGCAGGGCTAATTTCTATAAACTTGAAGCCCTGCGGTAAAACGGGCATCAATAATACAGCTGAGTTTTAGCAGGCCGCATACTAGTTATACCCGGGAAAAGGGCAAAGGTTTAACCCATCATTAAAAGATAACAATTTGCTGTACGGTAGCGTGCGGATAGCAGGCCTTTGAATTGAACCATAAAAAAACTCCCTGCCGAAGCAGGGAGTTTTTTTATGGTTCAAATGCCTGTGGTATTAAGCACCAAGCACTACAATCAGCGAGTAAATCAAACCGGGAATGTAGAACAGTAGGGTCAGCAGCAAGCTGATCCAAAAGCGGGTGTTGATCTCACCCTCATGCAGGTACACACCCAGCGGTGGTAGCAAAATGGTGATGATCACCAGCAACAACTGGTTGTCGACAATGGGGTCGGCAGCTTTGCTTTTTTGTGCCTTCATTTGCTTCAGCACTTTTTTAGCGTCTTTGAGGCGGGCCTTTTTTTCTTTGGCCGACAGGTTTTGAAATTCGTGCAATGCCGATTTTACGGTTGCTTCATCAGGCGTGGAAGTTGCTGGCCGTACGAGGGCTGGCAGGCTGGCCGCAAAAGTTTGCGGCATCATCATAGAAAAGCACAGCATCACGAACAGCAGGCGGGTAAACACTTTTTTCATACACTTTGGTTTTAGTGGAAGTTTTTTTTACTGTTATAAAAATTGGACCAGCCTTATAGTTGCCACCGCCTCAAACTAACGGGCAGGCACAATTTGTTTTTAAAAAAGGAAAAATATTTAGGTGTACAATGTAGCAATGCATGGGCTTGGCCAAACGATTCCGGTTGCCTGCAACTATGCCAGTTGCTGTCTATTTATCCGTTGTTCCTGCTCATGCAAACTGTCTAGAAACCTATTTTCTCTTTACTTCTTTTTAAAGCGTTTATAGTGGGGCGTGCGGGAGTTGATCGTTCGATATACAGGATGCCGTCATATTTATTCCTCAGGAAAGTAGTTCCCTGATTTTGACTTGCCCCTTTGAATAGCCAACCCCCTGCGCCAAAGCGAATGGGTGTTTCAAACCATTTTTTGATTACTGGATTAGTGACACCAGAACGGAAATTGAAAAATGCATTGCCCTTGTCAACCTGGGACAAATACCATGTAAGGGATTTGGATGGCCCGGAAAGTATCGTATCTGTTTTGAGTTCCGCCCAATATCCGTCAGGTTGTAAAACCCGGGTTTGAAAAGTGCCTTCATTGCATTCAAATCCAAGAGCATAATAGCCACTTCCCAATTTTTGCCGGACATAATAACCAGTGCTTTTCCCTGCAGTATCATTTGAAATGTGCCAGTTATAAGCCCACACCATAAACTTGGCAGCCGGTTTTTCTTTATCCATGAGGTAAAACAGGTTCTTTGCCATGGATGAACTTCTGGTTTGCTTTAAATGTAACAAAGAAGGGGGTGTCTCCTGTACGCTGGCGAAAAGGCTTCCCTCCATTACATTCAGGTATTGAAATGTCTGCTCCCATTCATGTAAAGATGAAACTGCAACAAGCTTGTCTTTATTTTCAGTGAAATAGCTTACCAGGCTGTGTAAGGGAAGAAAAGCTTGTTGCAAAACCGTTTGATTTAAACGCGTAGGCCATTTCTCGTCTTCCGATGCAAGTACCTGAAAAAGAGAATCGGTGCCCGCAACTTTTTCCGGCGCATATTTTTTTAAATAACCCAGCACTTTTTCTCGTCCCAATCCGTGGCAGCACAATACATCCATTCCGTAAAACTTTACTTTCTTTTCATCCGGAACATTTTGGTTATACGTTCTCATCCAATCCAGCAGGGCAGAAAATTCTTCTGTATCCCAGGTCATAAAGCCTTGTCCGGTTAGCACGGTGGCCCGATCGCCTTTGCCGGTCAGGACGTAGTCGTTGATAGGCTGACAGGCTGTATTGCTGGCTTCAATAACGAACGCTGTAAAATCCATTTCCCTAACCAAAAATCGGATCAAGCGGTGTTTTATTTGGAAAAACTCTCTTGTTCCGTGTGTGGATTCGCCCAGTCCGATTACACTGACACCGTTAAGGATATTTTTAAGCGGTTGCAAATCAGAAAAGGTGTTGGCGGGCTCAATGGACTCAATAGCAAAAGAATTTTGCTTTAACCAGGTGGTTACTACCTGCGTGGTGTCTTGTGCAGGACAACTGATTGTGAACAATAAAGCAATCGGTAAATGAAAGATGAGGGGAATAGTTCGTTTCATGGATGGATGTTTGGAATGAATAAAAATTATAATTCGCCTTGCTGCGGCCAGTGACTTGCTGCTGCTGTAAAATCGGCGATGGTTCGCTATCTTAAATTTACCACATAAGTTGAATAATAATAATTTGTTGGTCGATTGTAATTCAAGTAGTTAGTGATTTATGCTTCAGTATGTGCTAATAAAAAGAGCAGCCATCAGGCTGCTCTTTTTCAGAAAAGGAAAATAAAAGTATTAAGATTCAATTTTTCCCACCATGTTGGCCGGGACCACCCACTGGTCAAACTCTTCAGGCGTTACATAACCCAGCTTAACGGCCATCTCTTTCAAAGTGGTTCCTTCTTTATGCGCTTTTTGCGCAATCTCGGCTGCTTTATAATAACCTATTTTGGTGTTGAGTGCCGTTACCAGCATCAGCGAATTGTCCACATGTTTTTTGATGTTGGCTTCGATGGGTGCAATGCCTGCGGCACATTTTTCATCAAAGCTTACACAGCCGTCGCCAATAAGGCGGGCACTGTGCAAAAAGTTGTAGATCATCACCGGCTTGAATACGTTCAGTTCAAAATGGCCCATCGAGCCACCCACATTGATGGTTACATCGTTGCCCAGCACCTGCGCGGCAATCATGGTCAGCGCCTCGCACTGCGTGGGGTTTACCTTTCCGGGCATAATGGACGAACCCGGTTCGTTATCGGGGATAAAAATTTCGCCGATGCCGCTGCGCGGTCCACTCGACAGCATGCGGATGTCGTTGGCTATTTTCATCAGGCTTACGGCAACGGTTTTCAGTGCGCCGTGTGCTTCCACAATGGCGTCGTGTGCTGCCAGCGATTCAAATTTATTTTCGGCAGTAACAAAAGGCAACCCGGTTAGGTTGGCAATATGCTTGGCCACATTTTCAGAATAACCTTCTGGTGTGTTGATGCCTGTACCCACGGCTGTGCCGCCCAATGCCAGCTCGCTCAGGTGCGGCAAGGTGTTTTTAATGGCACGCAGGCCATGGTCTAACTGCGATACATAACCGCTGAATTCCTGCCCCAGTGTAAGAGGCGTGGCATCCATAAAATGGGTGCGGCCAATTTTTACCACATGCATGAATTCCTTGCTTTTCTGCGCTAGTGTATTGCGCAGCCGTTCGATGCCGGGAATGGTTACCTCCACCAGCATTTTATACGCTGCAATGTGCATGGCGGTAGGAAAGGTATCGTTCGACGACTGGGATTTATTTACATCATCATTGGGGTGCAAAAACTTTTCTTTATCGCCCAGTTGCCCGCCATGGAGCACATGACCGCGGTAGGCCACCACTTCGTTTACGTTCATGTTGCTTTGCGTGCCGCTACCGGTTTGCCACACTACCAGCGGAAATGCGTCATCCAGGCCGCCCTCCAGTATTTCATCGCACACACGGCCAATCAAGTCCGACTTTTCCTGCGGCAGCACGCCTGCTTCTGCATTGGTGAGGGCCGCAGCTTTTTTAAGGTAAGCAAATGCGCGGATGATTTCTTTGGGCATGCGGTTGATGTCCTGCGCAATGCGGAAGTTGTCGATGCTGCGCTGGGTTTGGGCGCCAAAATAGGCGTTGGCAGGCACCTGCACTTCGCCCATGGTATCTTTTTCAATTCTGAACTCCATACAAAAAATGGGTTTTGGGGCCCAAATGTAGCTTCAAATTTGCAGCGTAACACTAAAATGGAGGTTTATGAAACAATTGGGGTGGATATTGGTCAGTGCTACCTGGGCACTGGGTGCCTGCAACCTGGAGTTAAGGGAAAAAGATGAAGGCCTGATGGCGGTGGATAGTTCGGCAGCATATGCCCCTGCAGGTGGGTTTGGCAGCGATAGCCTTTCGGCAGACAGCATTGCCGCCGCCGAAGTGCCGCAGGTTTTACCCCAGCCAGCTCCGGGCCAGCCCATTGATACCCGCGGCGTTAGGCCCGAACAGGTGGTGGCTTTTGCGCAAAGCCAGATGGGGGTGCCCTATAAATACGGCGCTACCGATCCGTCCATTGGTTTCGATTGCTCGGGGTTCATTACCTATGTGTTCAATCATTTTGGCATTGCCGTGCCCCGCTCTTCGGTCGATTTTACCAATGTGGGCAAAGAAGTGCCGGAAAGGGAAGCACGCCCCGGCGACCTGATCCTTTTTACCGGCACGGACAGTGCTATCCGCACCGTGGGCCACATGGGCATTGTGGTGGCACCCGCCACCGATACACTAAAGTTTATACACGCCACTTCGGGCAAAGCCATGAGCGTAACAGAAACACCGTTGGGCAGCTATTACCGGGGCCGTTTTGTAAAAACGATCCGCATTTTTCCGGATTAAGTGAGTGGTGCATTTTTTGAACCATAAAGACACGAAGAACACGGAGGAGCACGAAGGGCATTCGTGTAATGGTATAACTAATGGCTGAAAGGATGGCTTGATATAAATAGAATTAGTTTGTACTCCCGCATGTAATTGGCTACATAAAACTCGGCTACATTATTTTCTTGTTCAGTCGTTGTTGCTAAGTTGCTCCATTTCAAATGGGCGTAGCCCATGCCTGTTGGTAGCCAAATAGAAAAAATACAATTCATACATTCCGTTGATCGAATATTCACCCTGTAATTTTTTAAAGTGGTGCTATAAAGTACCCAAATTACCGGGTTGGGTTATGCCCAACATTAGCCACTTACCTATGCCTTTCGCTACCACCTGGCATGGGCTGCGCCTATATAAAGGGTGCAATAAACATCCGGCGGCACTTTATATTCATTGCGCAACGATACATCATCCTGAATTGTAGATAGCTGGGCCAAATATTGATCGCTTCCATTTTTGGTGCAACAACCATTCGGGGTTAATTTTCGCTAATACCCCAAACATGCGCTTGCCCCTTCCCAAATGTTGCACGAATTGTATACCCCTGTTTCTGTTGTTGCAGGGCATCCTGTTTGTCCCTGTTGTTTCGGCACAACCTATTAACCGCAAGGCCCTGGTAGAACGGCATAAAGTAGTAAACACATCCTTCGATAGCCTGGGTGCTTTATCGGTGGGCAATGGGCGGTTTGCCTTTACGGTAGATGTTACCGGGCTGCAAAGTTTTCCGTTGGCCTACCAACATGGCATTCCGCTGGGCACCCAATCGGAGTGGGGTTGGCATAGCTTTAAGGACACCGCCGGCTACCGGCTTGAAGAAACAATAAAGGAATACGAACAGGGAGGCCGCCAAGTGGGGTACGCAGTGCAGTGGCCGGAGGCGGGCCGGAAACAGGAGGCTGCCAACTGGTTTCGGGCAAACCCGCACCGGCTGCAGCTGGGCAACCTTGGCCTTTTGTTACTAAAAGGCGATGGACAACCGGCAGCCTTGCAGGATCTGACAAACATTCATCAGGAACTAAACCCATGGACGGGGATCATCACCAGCCGCTTTGTATTAGAGGGGATACCCGTGGAAGTGGCAACCGCTGCACACCCCCAAGTGGATGCCGTTGCTGCTGCTATCAATTCGCCCCTGTTGGCCGCAGGCCGCATGCAGGTGTTTTTGCAATTTCCTTACCCAACCGGCGAGTGGACCGATGCAGGTGCCAACTACAAACTAGCCAAGCAACATACATCATCGCTGCAGCAAAATGCAACAGGTGCGGTGATACAGCGTAGGTTGGATACCACTTTGTATTCGGTAATGCTTGGTTGGGAGGGCACAGCAGCGATTCATGAACAAGGCCCGCATTACTTTTTGCTGCAACCCAAACCGGGTAGCAATCGATTTTCATTTAGCTGCATTTTTTCGCCACGCCAACAAAACACAAAACTATCTTTTGCGCAAACGGCAAGCAGCAGTACAACGGCATGGCGACAGTTTTGGCAAAGCGGTGGTGCCATCGATTTTTCGGGCAGCACCGATCCTCGTGCTGCCGAAATTGAACGCCGCGTGGTATTGTCGCAGTACCTTACCCGCATTCAATGTGCTGGGTCTTTTCCACCGCAGGAAACGGGGCTTACCTACAATAGCTGGTTTGGCAAGCCACACCTGGAAATGCACTGGTGGCACGGCGTTCATTATGCCCTCTGGGGCCGGCCGAACCTGTTGCAAAACACTTTGGAGTGGTACCGGAAAGCTGCTCCGGAAGCAAGCACATTGGCCCGGCGACAGGGCTTTAGCGGGTTGCGCTGGCAAAAAATGACCGACCACGACGGCCGTGAGGGCCCTTCTTCCATTGGTGCTTTTTTAATTTGGCAGCAACCGCATTTTATTTATTTCGCCGAGCTGATGTACCGCAACAATCCCGTTGCTGCAACTTTGAACAAATACAAAGAACTCCTATTTGCTACCGCCGATTTTATGGCCGCTTATGCCCATTTCGACAGTGCAAGGGGCCGGTATATTTTAGGACCTGCATTGATTCCTGCGCAGGAACGTTTTAAGCCCGAAGAAACATTCAACCCCACGTTTGAACTCGCCTATTGGCACTGGGCCTTACAAAAGGCACAACAGTGGCGGCTTCGCCTGAACCTGCCGCGTAAAAGGGAATGGGATGCAGTGCTGCAAGGCCTGTCGCCGCTGCCAGTGCAGGATGGTGTTTACCTCGCCGCTGAAAGTGCACCGGATTCGTACAACACAAAAGAATTCATGACTGACCACCCAACAGTGTTGGGCGCCCTGGGCATATTACCCCAAATGGCAATAACAGATACTGCAACCATGCGCCGCACTTTTGAGCTGGTTTGGCAGCAATGGCACTGGCCCGAAACCTGGGGCTGGGATTTTCCTATGACCGCCATGACCGCAACGCGGTTAGGCATGCCCGATAGGGCCATTGATGCGCTGCTGATGGATGTAAAAACCAATACTTTTTTGCGCAATGGCCACAACTACCAGGACGATCGTTTGCGGCTGTACCTGCCTGGTAACGGTGGGCTGCTGGCAGCGGTAGCCATGATGGTGGCGGGCTACGATGGCGCACCTGAACCAATGCCGGGCATCCCTAAAAACGGCCAGTGGAAAGTAAGGTGGGAAGGGTTGAAAAAAATGCCCTGATAAGGAGTTGAACCACGAAGGCACAAAGGAAATAAAGATGCACAAAGTTCTGAATTGCTTGCCATGTTGAAACTTGTTTCGGGTTCCACTATATATCCAGAAAACTCTGAGCGTTAGGTGAGATACCGAAACAGGTTCGGCATGACAGCGACTGATTTTTACAAGGGCAACCAACATCAATATAGGTCACTTACCCTTTGTGTTTCTTTATTTCCTTTGTGCCTTCGTGGTTCAAAAATTTACTTGATCGTATACCGGAAGCCTGCATACAATTGCCGGCCGTTCACCGGTCCCCAGATCATCGATGCATCGAAGTAGGGCCCAAACGGCTGGTCGGAGGCCAGCACCGCACCATGCTGCATGTAGTTGGTGAGGTTTTCGCCACCCAAGTACAGCTCCACTGCTTTTGCTTTACCTAATGCTTTGCTTACCTGCGCATTCATCAGCACATACGAAGGCGACTCGGTCATGAGCATATAATGATGCGGGTTGCCTTCGGTGGAGGGCAGGCGCTTGGAGCCAATCAGGTTAAAGGTGTAATCAAACTTCCAGCCCGAAACCTCGTAAGCGGCATTGGCAAAAGCACGGTGCTTTGCGGTAAGTGGTTTTTGCAGCAGCTCGGTACCGTATTTTGTTTGTACATCAAAATAGCGGTATGCCAGCCGCAGTTCCAGCCGTGTAATGGGCATTACCGAAACCTCGGCCTGGAACGAATTGGAAAAGGATTTTCCATCAAGGTTGTAAAACTGCAGCAGGCGTGGGTTTTCATAGTCCACCACCACCTGGTTTTGAAAATCATTGCGGTAAAAATCAATACCCGCTGTGGCGGTCCGGCCAAACAGTTTAAACTTCTGGTCCACGCTGATGCCTTTGTTCCAGCTTACTTCAGGATCCAATCCATAAGCACCACCAGCTGCCGGGTTCAGTATCTGCACCTGGCGGGCACTTACCAGTGCGCCATTGTTTTCGGCAAAAATGTTGGCGGTGCGTTGGCCGCGGCCAAAAGATCCACGAATAGTGGTATTGGTAAGCGGCTGGTAGCGCACATTGAGGCGGGGCGTAACAAAAGCGCCAAACAGGCTGTTGTGGTCGGCACGGAGGCCAGCCACCAAGGTAAACTTATCAACGGGGTTATAGGTATATTCCACAAAACCGCCAGGCACCGCTTCCTTGCGCTGGAAGTTCGCCGCATTCATGTCTTCGCGGTAGGCGTCGTACAGAAAGCTGAGGCCGGTTTTAAACTTGTGCGCCGTATTGCCAATAATGGATTGGTAGATCAGGTTGGCGTAAAAATTCTGCTGCTCACCGTTGTACTGGGTCAGGCCAAAATAAGAGTCTTGCTGGTGGTTGAATGCCGATACCTGCAGGCCGATGCTCTGGTATTTTTTTTCCGGGAAAACATAACCCAGTTTGCCAAACACCTCGTAGCGGCGGGTATCGATGCCGAGGCCGTACACATCGGTGCCGCCTTTGTGTTTGGCTTCGCTAAAAGCCATGGCGCCTCCGGTGCGGTCGTCGGTTAAAATTTTTACCCCAAACTGGCCCATCAGGCCGTTGGTGCCCTGGTATTGCCAGCGGTTGATGCCGCTAAACAGGTTACCGGTGGGCAGGTCTACAAAGCCGTCCCTGTTCTGGTCTACTTTGTTGTATAAAAAATTGTCGTGCAACAGCAGCATGGTGCTCCATTTGGCACCCAGCTTTTGCGCATAGTTAAAGTTGATGTCCGATTTGCCCATGGTATTTACATACCCGTTCAGGTGCAGGCGGTCGGTGTTGCCTGGTTTTTTAAGCTCCACGTTGATCTGGCCCGCAATGCTTTCATAACCATTTACCACCGAGCCAACGCCTTTGGTTAGTTCGATGGATTCCACCCACGGACCGGCAATAGAGTTCAGCCCCAGCGAGGTGGCCAGGCCACGCGGGCCGGGCAGGTTTTCCACCGTAAGCTGCGTGTACACACCCGAGAGGCCCAGCAACTGTATTTGCTTGGAACCGGTCACCGCATCGCTATACGACACGTCCACCGAAGGGTTGGTTTCAAAGCTTTCGCTGAGGTTGCAGCAGGCCGCTTTAAATAGTTCCTTTTGCGTCATCACCGCGGTGCGAAACGGGTTGTAGCCGTTGATGTAGGTAGAGGCGCGGCCCGAGGTTACCCGCACTTCCTTTAGCTCTTTGCCCGAGGCCATTACCACCTTCACCTGTCCATGGTCGTCTACCTGCAGGGTATCGGCTTTGCGGCCGGCGTAAGAAATCACCAGCTTTTCCTGGCCGGGCTCGTAAGGCAGGGTAAACACACCTTCGGCATTGGTGGCCACGCCTTTGGTAGTGCCCAGCCACATGGCAGTAGCGCCTTCCAGCGGTTTAAAGTTGCCCTTATTGTCTTCTTCCAGCACCACACCCCGCACTACTGCCGGGGCGCCTTCTTCGCCATGTTCTTCGGCGCCTTCATCCTCGCCGTGGGTGCCGGTCAGGTCGCGGTAACGGCAGCAGTCGGGCAGCGACTCGTATACTTTTTGTTCGGCTTTTTCCTTTTCGGTATCGTGGCCTATGCCGGCAATATGTTTATGAATGCCTTCCAGTGAAATGTCGGCCGGGTTAAACACCACCGTAAGCATATTGGTGGGCACATCCCATTTGGCTTTGGAAATGCCTTTTATTTTGAGGGCCTTTTCGATGCGCTGTTTGCACATGCCGCAGGCGCCGGAAACTTTAAACGTGGCGGAATTGTCTTGTGCAGCAGTTTGGGCGTGGGTAAAAAGGGTAGCGGTGCACAGCACCAGTAGTAAGAATAGGATCTTTTTCATTGTTCAGTTGATTGTAAACGGGGCTAATGAATAGCAGTAAAGCGGGGCACAGCAATAAGGGCTGCGCCAAAAAAGGAAGCCGGTTACAATCAAATGCGGTAAGTACAATAAAGCTGGTGAAGGGGCCGCGGCAGGGGCGGCGGGGCAAAAATGGTGGGCTCGATAAAGCTGGAAGCCAGCGGTTCGGTAACAGCATCGAAGCCGTAATGAGCTTTTGGAACGGTGTAGGCAGCAGCAAAGATCTTTACTGCCTGTGCATGGCTGTGGGCATCTTTTACCTTAAAAGAAACCTGCTTTTCATCGCAGCAGGCCTTTTTCTCGGCTGGCTTGGCCATTTTGCTGCAGTGCGCATTTTCGGGCTTGGGGGCCTTCATTTTGCAGGCAACTTCATCGGCGGCCACCAGCGAAATGTCGTCCAGCTTGCCACAGCAAAAATGAAAATGCAGGGTAGCGCCGGTAGCGGAGAATCCGTACACACACAGCAGCAGTATGACCAGCATTTTTTTCATTACAGGGGCAAATTTAGCATCTTAAATTCTTCTTTCCGCCAACCTGGGCCTGATGGAGTTTTTTTAACACTCCGGGCTTACAAGTTAACAGACCCAAAGGTGGTGCAGTAGGCTGCAGGTATTGTTACAGCATTTTTGGATGTTGTTACAACTTCCTGCGGTGGAATGTTACCGGTGCCTGCAACCAGTGGTCGCCTTATTGTTACAACTCTTCTTCCCGCTCCAGCATCAGGATGGCACTTTGGGGCACAATGAAAAATTTTTCGCCGGCATATTCTATTTCGGTGGCGCCGCCCACCAGAAAAATAGCCGTGTCGCCTTCGCGGGCTTGCAGCGGCATGTATTTTACCCCTTCCTCGGCGGCTTTCCAGGGCTCTTCTTCAACATGCACCGGTATGGCGTAGCCCGGCCCGGTTTTTATTATAGTGCCTTGCTGCACCCGTTCTTTTTCGCCTACACCTGGGGGTAAGTATAGCCCGCTGTTGGTACGGTCGGTGGGGCGGGAGGGGCGCACCAGCACCCGGTCGCCAATGATGATGAGCTTTTTGAGTTTATTATCAGGGGTGATGAGCATACAAACAAAATATTGGTTTTATCCGCCCGGCAGGGTCAGGGCCGCAAATTTATGGCAAGTAAAACGGAAAGAGATTTGCGTGGGCTTATCCGGTTGGGGCAAAACCACTAATTTTAAACCACTTTAAAACAATCGTCATGGAAGGAAAGAAACCTAAAATCCTATTGTGCGAAGATGATACCAACCTGGGCTCTGTACTGAAGAATTATTTGGAACTGAACGATTATGATGTAACGCTGGAGCGGGACGGCCGCCTGGGCCTGGCAGCTTTTCAGCGCGAAAAATTTGACCTTTGCCTGCTCGATGTAATGATGCCCAACATGGACGGATTTACGCTGGCCGAAGAGATCCGCGATGTGGACCCCGATATTCCCCTGTTTTTCCTCAGTGCCAAAACCATGAAGGAAGACATCATCCAGGGTTATAAACTTGGCGCGGATGACTATATTACCAAGCCATTTGATTCGGAAGTGCTGCTGCACAAGATCAAGGCTATTTTGAAGCGCAACGAGGAACTGAATAAAGAAAGCGAGAACCGCGAGTTTGACCTGGCATCTTACCACTTCAACCCCAAGCTGCGCCAGCTGTCGCACGACGGTAAAACGCAAACCCTGTCGCCAAAGGAAAATGAGTTGCTGAAAATGCTTTCGGAGCACCTCAACGACCTGCTGCCCCGCGAACAGGCCCTGAAAAAGATCTGGGGTTCGGACACTTATTTCAACGGCCGCTCTATGGACGTATACATTGCCAAGCTGCGCAAATACCTGAAAGACGATCCCAATATCGAGATCGTGAACATTCACGGAAATGGATTCCGGCTGGTGGTGCAAAACCAGGGTGCTACGGCGTAAAACATTTATTTGCACATAAAAAAAAGACAGGCCCTTAGCCTGTCTTTTTTTTATGTGATTACTGCAAAATAATAAAGTCAGTATAGCCTTCCCTTCCGGTGGAAACCACTTCTCCCATTTTTCCAAATTCGGATGCAATGGCATTCCATGGTTGTAACAACCGGCGGGCATCAGCACTTATTTTACTACTATCCGCCCCGGCCACTGGGTAATAAAAATCTCTTGTGTGTTTGGAGTCAAATTCAATGACAAAAAGATAGGTCCCTGCTTCGTCGCCCCGTTCGCCCTTGGCTATATAAAACTTTGCTCCCGGTATTTTTCCATACTCGTTGGCGGGCAGTTTGGTAGCCCATTGTTCAAAACTCTGCGCTGCCACGCCGGCTTTGGTTTTTACTTTGCGTATAGCCATAACAGGCCGGCTGTCGGGGTTGGCCCGATCATGTAGCGCTTTTGCAATTGTTTTTTCATTGTCTGTTTTCCATCCAATAAGTGCAGTGGTAGCCATACCGGCAATAAAAAAGAAAATCAATAAAAGGTTTTGTTTCATGGACCAGTTTTTAAATGAGGAATTAAATAAAAAGTGCAGCAGGATAATGCTGCGCGAATAGGCTATGAAGAAATGATGAAGCAGGTTAGCCAGGGAGGATAAAGCAAGCTGACAGATTGCTATTTAAATGTAATCGGTTTGTTTAATGAATGCAAGCCTTCGCCATCGATATAATTATCTTCCTTTTTTAAATTAATCCATCCCAGCAGGTGCATTTATAAATTTTGTTGAAGCAGCAGGTAAAGAAAAAGCACCCCGCTTCGAGGTGCTTTTCTTAAGTATCTATCAATCTTCTTTTTACTCAGGTCAATCCAAACAAGGTACCCGTAGTGCCCTGCATTGGTGGTGTTTTGCCCAAATGCGCATAGGCTTTTTCCGTTACCTCGCGGCCCCGCGGTGTACGTTTGATAAAGCCTTCCTGTATCAGGAACGGCTCGTATACTTCCTCCAAAGTTCCCGGCTCTTCGCCCACCGAAGTGGCGATGGTAGTAATACCTACAGGCCCGCCTTTAAACTTTTCAATAATGGAAGAAAGAATGCGGTTGTCCATTTCATCGAGGCCGTGCTCATCCACATTCAGGGCCCGCAGCGCATGCTGGGTAATGCCCATATCTATTTGCGAATCGTTGAGCACCTGTGCAAAATCGCGAACCCGGCGCAGCAGGCCGTTGGCAATACGGGGAGTGCCGCGGCTGCGGCGGGCAATTTCGCCGGCGGCTTCGGCGGTGATGGCGGCTTTCAGGATGTCGGCAGAGCGCAGCAGGATGTTTTTCAGCGTTTCGGCATTGTAATATTCCAGGCGGGATTTAATGGCAAAACGCGATAGCAACGGTGCGGTGAGCAAACCGCTGCGGGTAGTGGCGCCCACCAGCGTAAACGGGTTGAGGTTGATTTGGATGCTGCGTGCCGAAGGGCCGCTGTCGATCATGATGTCGATGCGGTAATCTTCCATGGCCGAATACAGGTATTCTTCCACCACGGTGCTCAGGCGGTGTATTTCGTCAATAAACAGCACATCGCGGGGGCCCAGGCTGGTAAGCAGGCCTGCCAGGTCGCCGGGCTTTTCAATGACCGGCCCGGAAGTTTCCTTGATGCTTACCCCCAGTTCGTTGGCCACAATGCGGGAAAGGGTGGTTTTGCCCAGGCCGGGAGGGCCATGAAACAACACATGGTCGAGGGCTTCGCCGCGCAGTTTGGCAGCCCGGATAAAAATAACGAGGTTCTCGATCAGCTGGGCCTGGCCGGTAAATTCGTCGATGCCCTGCGGCCGTATATTATTTTCAAATTCTTTCTCGGTAGCCGATAAGGTTTCCTTTCCGGAAAGAAGATTTGGATTTGCCATATCTGGTTCAAAATTAAGGACAGCCGGAGCCTCTGTGCAAAGGTAGTTTTTAAGCTCCGCCAAGGGTGTAAAGCTAAGGTTTTATCCTAAATTTTTTAGCACCAAAACTGTTAACAAACCCGCTGCAGCAACGGGGCCACAGCGGGTTGTTTTTATTGAAAAAACCAAAGCAAAGGCCTATTTATCGTGCAGTTGTACGGCAATGCGGCGATCTGCCCGGCGCTCCTCGTCGGAGGCGGTTGCAGGCATGGTGGCAAAGGCCGAACCATAGCCTTCGGCATCCGTAACCTGGTTGCCGGCACCGGCCGATTTTAGGGCAGCCATTACTGCTTCGGCGCGGTCCTCGCTGAGCTCTTCGTTGGCTTCGGTATTGCCTACATTATCGGTGTAGCCACCAATCTTAATGCGGGCATCGGGATAAGCTTTTAAAATAGCGGCGATGTTGGAAATCTGGGTCTGGCTTTCGGCGGTAAGCCGGGCACTGCCGGTTTCAAAATTGATGTTGTCAAAATCAAACCAGCGATCCTTGCCTGCGGTGCAGGCCGCATCATTGAGGCAGGCTACCAACTGGTCCTCCACACCACCCTGGTATGCATCCAGCTCGGTATTATTGGGCAGGCGCACTTTGGTATACGACCGGGTAGCAGCAGCCGCTGCGGGTTCCTGTGCCATCTGTGCCGAGGTATCGGCCATGGTGGTGGCCACTGCATCGGTGTCGTTGTTATTGCGGTTGAGCAGGTAAGCTATCAGCGCAATTGCCCCTAGGCCCAGGAGCACCGGCAGCACCCAATTGGTTTTTCTGGCCGGCTCCGGATCATGGGTAGGCGTTGCCACAGCCTCGCGATGTTCGGTACGCGTTTCGGCCGCTGTTGCTTCCGGCTGTAACCAGCTGCCCAGCGAAAGACCTGCAGGCAGGGCGCTCATAATGGAAGATTTCTGGCTGGATAAAAAGCCTTTTAAGTCGGAAGCGGACCAGGATTTTTGCTTGGCTTCGCGGCCTAAAAAGCTCAGTACCAGGGGCGCAATCATGCCCATCAGGGATTGCACGGTATTTTCCCGAACGCCGGAATACTGGGCAATGTTGTTGTTTACCGAACTGTCGCGATCGCCAAAAAGCTGCGACAGCCACCCTGGGATACCGGCAGGCATGGACCCACCCGCAGCACCGGCGGTAGCACCGCCAAACATTCCGCCCAGGTTATCAAGCAAATTATTGTTGTCGGCTTCCCGGGCATCCTGCAGCAGGCCGTCTGCATGGCCTCCTTCGGCCCGCTGAACAAACCCTGCCAGTACCGCTGGAATAACAGCCGACAGTGCTTTGGATACTCCGGAAGGACTTTCGCCAAAATGGGTTGCTGCACGCTCAGTAACATCTGGCGTAAACAGATCGCGGATGGAGGCAAGCAAATTGATAGCCATGAATCTTGATTTAAGGTTACTAATAAAAGCGGTTAGGGACGGGTGTTATCCTAGGTCGGAATAAATGGGTTGCAATGAAAAGGGCAGTAGCGGAAAATGGAAATGCCCCGGCAAGCAGCAGGATGGTATATAGAATAATAGTAAGGTAAACTTTTTTTTGTCAAACAGCCAGTATTCAAAACACCTGGCCCATCAATGAAACTTATATCGAAGGATAGCAGTATTGATAATGCTGTGGCTCCAATTAGCAAACCAGGACCGGATAAGCAAAAAGTACACGCCTGTACGTGTAGCAATTACCCTCTATTTTTAATACATTGTTGGTGCAATGGATCTGGTTGGCAGCAGGCCGCATTATGGATGCGCTGTTGAACATGCAGGGTGAAATTTTCATTGTGCCCCCAGTATGAGCTGGCCGGCTGCTTTGTTCCCTTTGATAACGCAGTATTATTTATAGACGGCTTTTCTGCTGCTTATATTTTTTCTCCTGTGAAATATCATTTCGCTTATTCATAAACGTTACTGTATAAGTTAAGCGTATCATACGGATCTGTATTTTATAACCATGCAATTTCCCATCATCATACATATAGGCGACTTTCAATTGCCCCTGCACGTGTTGCTGGAGGCTGTGGCATTTTTTGCAGGCTTCCGCTATTACCTGTACCTGCGCCGCAAAGGGGGCGATATGTTTTCTTCTGAAAGCCGCATGTTCCTGATCATCGGGGCCATCTTCGGGGCTTTGGCCGGTTCTCGATTAGTGGGTGCAATGGAACAGCCGGTGCTGTGGTGGCAGTCATCCCACCCGTTGCTGTATTTGTATGCCAACAAAACAGTGCTCGGCGGCTTTTTGGGTGGCATTGCCGGCGTGGAGCTGGTGAAAGAGCGCATGGGCGAAAAGCGGGCTTCAGGCGACCTGTTTGTGTTTCCCATGATCCTTGCTTTATGCATTGGGCGGCTGGGTTGTTTTAGCATGGGCGTATATGAAGAAACTTATGGCTTGCCAACGGGCTTATTTACCGGGATGGACCTGGGCGACGGATTGATGCGGCACCCGGTGGCACTATATGAAATAGTATTTTTATTCCTGTTGTGGGCCACCTTGCACAGGCTGCTGCAATGTGGCATTTTGGCAAACGGGGCGCTGTTTAAACTGTTTATGATCGCTTACTTAGTGTTCCGGCTGTTGCTTGATTTTATTAAGCCGCACTACAATTATCCCATTGGTCTTTCCGCTATACAAATCTGCAGCCTGCTGGGGCTGTTGTATTATGCTCCTTTTATTGTGCAACCCCAAAAACTAATGCAAACCCGCTATGCCCGAACGTAACTATACCTACTACGATTTTACAATATCGCTTTGCCCGCATTGCCTTAAAAGGGTAGATGCGAAAATTGTATTTGAAGACAACCTGGTATTTATGCTGAAGCGCTGCCCCGAGCATGGTTTTCAAAAAGTGCTGATCGCTTCGGATGTGGAATATTACAAGAACATCCGCAACTACAACAAGCCATCCGAAATGCCGCTGCGGTTCAACACCAAAACGCATTACGGCTGCCCGTACGATTGCGGGCTGTGCGCCGATCATGAACAACATAGCTGCCTTACGGTAGTGGAAATAACCGACCGCTGCAACCTGGCTTGTCCCACCTGTTATGCCAACAGCTCGCCACACTATGGCAGGCACCGCACCGTAGCGGAGGTAACGGCCATGCTCGATGCTGTGGTGGCAAATGAAGGCGAACCTGATGTGGTGCAGATAAGTGGCGGGGAGCCTACCGTGCATCCGCAGTTTTTCGAGATACTGGATATTGCCAAAGCCAGGCCCATCAAGCACCTGATGGTAAATACCAACGGCATCCGTATTGCAAAGGATGTACATTTTACCGAAAGGCTGGCTGCGTACATGCCCGACTTTGAAATATACCTGCAGTTCGATTCGTTCAGGCCCGGGGCGTTGCAACAGCTGCGTGGTGAAGACCTGACTGCCACGCGGATGAAAGCACTGGAACACCTCAACAGGTTCAACCTCTCCACCACCTTGGTGGTAACGTTGCAAAAGGGGGTGAACGATGATGAGATCGGGCAGATCATTGACTTTGCCCTGCAACAGCCTTGCGTACGGGGTGTTACTTTTCAGCCAACGCAGGTGGCCGGACGGACCGATGGATTTGACCCTGCAACCGACCGTATAACGCTGACCGATGTACGTAAAGGCATTCTGGAGCAAACCGGTGTTTTTAGCTCAAACGACATTATACCGGTGCCCTGCAACCCCGATGCGCTGGCCATGGGTTATGCATTGAAGTTGAATGGGCAGGTACTACCCATGACGCGGTATGTAGATCCGGCGCACTTGCTCAATAACAGCCGCAATACAATTGTGTACGAACAGGATGCTGCTTTACATGGCCAGCTGCTCGATATTTTCAGCACCGGCATATCGGTAGACCGCGTGGAGCAAAATGTGCAGCAGTTGCTGTGCTGCCTGCCACAGTTTTATGCACCCGGACTGTCGTACAAAAACCTGTTTCGTGTAATTATCATGCGTTTTATTGATGCCTGGGATTTTGATGTGCGGGCCATTAAAAAAAGCTGTGTGCATATTGTGCACAAGGACGGCCGTATTATTCCTTTTGAAACCATGAACCTTTTTTACCGCGATGAAAAAGAAGCCTACCTGCATGCACTGCGGGGCATGCAGCAATCCACCATTAAAACCTTGTTGCAATGAGGCGCTTTCGTAACCCCCTGCGGGTAAATGGCATCCTGCTGGGCATATTGTTTTTTCTGGTGCTTATTGGTAGCGGTGCAACGAATTTAAGAGATGCGCCTTTTATTTTAGGTACGGTCATGTTGTTGCTGGCACCGGTGAACCTGGTGGTGGGCATGGTGCGCAACCGCAATAGAAGGGATGATGGCATGGCATTCATCATTACTGCCGGCTTGTTGTTGCTCCTGGGCTTTTCTACCTGCAGCGCCGGGCTTGCTTATGGCAATATCAATTTTCATTAAAAAATCATGGGCCCGCTTACACGCCTTACCCTGATCTGTTTTGGACTGAACCTGCTGGCCGGCGCAGTGCTGGCTACACCCTTGTTTTTTTTGCGAACCGGCGATGCAGGTATTTATTGGGGCATGGCTTTGCTGGTAATCGCCGCCCTTTCCCTGTTGACCCAACTGGTCATTGGAATTGTATTGGTGGTGCAACAGCGCCGCAGGATATTGGGGCAGGCTATGCTGCTGGCAGTAGGCATTTTATTGCTGATTGGCTTGTCGGTTTGCGGTTCTGTTTTGATAAATGTTTAGTGCCTGCTTGCCAGGTGTTCGTTGCCTTTGCCTGTTGCATGGTTGGTGCCGCCTTTGCAGGGTTGCTGGCTGTGCTATTGCATTTGTACCAAAACCTCACTACCTTCTCAAACCTTCCCTATCAATGCTCCTGGTAATTCGGCCACACACCCATCTTTTAACCGCTAAAACAGCTCCTTATGCTAGAAACCCAAACTTCAGCCGCAAACAAGGCTATGGGCACCATTTCCTCCAAAGGTTTTGCCGCAACATCGGCCACCGCGCAACTGGCACCCTGGAACTTTGAACGCAGGGCGCCTGGCCCTCACGATGTGCAGATAGAAATCCGCTATTGCGGTGTTTGCCACACCGACATTCACCTGCTGCGCAACGACTGGGGCATCTCGGTATATCCCATAGTGCCGGGCCACGAAATTGTGGGGGTGGTATCGAAAGTTGGTGACCATGTGCGCAACTTTAAAGAAGGCGACCTGGTGGGGGTTGGATGCATGGTAGACTCCTGCAGGGTATGCGACAGCTGTAACAACGGGGAGCAGCAATACTGCCACAATGGAATGACGCTAACGTATAATGGCATTGAAAAGGAAACAGGCAACATCACTTATGGCGGCTATTCGAACAACATTGTAGTGAATGAAGATTTTGTATTGCGGGTGTCGGACAAACTGCCGCTGGAGGCGGTAGCGCCGCTGCTGTGTGCCGGCATTACCACCTATTCGCCCATGCGCCGGTGGAACATTGGGAAAGGCCACAAGGTAGCCGTGCTGGGCCTGGGCGGGCTGGGGCATATGGCTGTAAAGTTTGCGGCGTCGTTTGGTGCCGAAGTAACGGTGCTTAGTACTTCGCCGCACAAAGAAGGGGATGCCCGGCGGCTGGGTGCCCACCACTTTGTGGTTACTTCCAACGAAGAGCAGGTACAAAAGGTTGCCAAAAAATTTGATTTTATACTGGACACGGTAGCGCTAAAGCACAATGATGATTTTTACCTCAACATGCTTAAAACCAAGGGCACGCTTATTTGCCTGGGAGTGCCTGCAGAGCCAAGGGAAATTGGCTGGTATCCACTCCAGTTTCAGGGCCGCGTTGTAGCAGGCTCCATTATTGGCGGCATTGCCGAAACCCAGGAAATGCTGGATTACTGTGCGGAGCACAACATCACTTCCGACATTGAACTGATTAGCATGCAGGATATTCATAAGGCTTATGGCCGCATGGAAAAAAGCGATGTAAAATACCGGTTTGTCATTGACATGGCTACGTTGTAATGCCGGCAAATAAACGCCGCTGAATTATTATATCAGCGGCGTTTATTTATATCAAAACCAGCATTTTGAATAGCCTATTTAATGCAGGTAAATTCCTGGCGCTCCTTTGTTCTTTCATGGCTTTGTGGTTTAAAAAACAGCACTTAAAACCACCCTGGCAGTTACAGATCACCGGTACTTATCCATGTCCAGTATGAAGTCCGGGTCCACGCAATTGTGCAGCCATTGCTCCCGCTCCGAAAAGGCGCATACTCCGGGGTAATCGCCTTTCCAGCCCTGCAGGTCGTGCATTACCTGGAAGTGCAGGTGCGGCGGCCACCATCCGTTTTCCTGCGGAATGCCGAACGCTGCAAACACATCGCCCCTGGCAATGCGCTGGCCTTCCCCAATGTTTTGAATGGAGCCCAGCGACAGGTGCCCGTACAGCGTATAAAAACTAACCGCTTCCAACCGGTGTGCTAAAATAATGACGGCCCCATAGTTGCCCCCTTCCGGATGAAAGCCAAAAGAGTGCACAATGCCATCCAGTGGCGCCATTACCTTGGTGTTGGGTGCGCCCCAAATGTCGGTGCCCAGGTGCAGGCGCCGGGGTTCGCCGCTTCCATTGTTGTCAAACACACTGCTGCGGCTGTAAATGGTTCGGTGTTCGGCATAGCCGCCAATGCCATAGCGTGCACCAGCCGAAGCCAGTTGGTTGTTGATGTATTGAATAAAGCGGTTGTTGTCGGTTAAAATTTCATCTGAGAGTTCGGTGTTTGCTGCAGTAAAATCGAGTGGCAGCAAGCGATCATTTGGTGGATGGAACGGTACTACCGGATGGAACTTACCCGAGTGGCGTTTTAATATATCGTGCAGGTTTTGTGCAGTGGACATCAACGTTTTTTTGTTTGGCAAAAGTAAAGCCCACCAGATAAATGAATAGACTCCTCTTGTTGAATTTGATGCGGCATCCCCAGTTTTATCCGGTTATGTAACAGCAGTGATGCGGAAACAAGTGGAGCATGCTTTTACCGTTATATTAATAATTATCGGGGTGGTCATAGGTTATCCCTGAAGGTATATAATGAAATTCCCCAGTTAAATTCCTGTGCAGTTTGAACCAGCATTCCTAATTAATCGCATTTTGTTAGGTGTCCATAAAAAATATTGCTATTTAGTGTGATGGTTATTTCTCATTAGCTAAACGGCATTTTTAAATCAGCTGCTTGAAACAATGAACCTCAATATTCACTTATTAATATTGATAACGGTAATGCTCTGCTCCGGAGCATTTGGCGGGTACCTAAACTACCTCCATAATTTTGACACAGTTGAAGCAGATAAAAAGGCCGATAGGATCAAGGTAAAATATATACTATTGGGAATTGGCTCTGCATTTATAGTTCCTGCATTTCTTAAAATGATAGCAAGTGACTTAATAAAGGAAACTGAGCCGTACGATAATATTAGTTACTTGATATTTGCGGGGTTTTGTTTAATTGCTGCGATTTTCTCAAGAAGGTTTATCAGTACAATTGGTGAAAGAATTCTTGAAGTGGCCAGGCAAGCAGAAAAGACATCGAAGGAAACAAAGCAGCAAATTGAATTTACCAAACAAGAGCTTACCAACACCCAGGAACGAATTGAAGATGTAAAATTATCCGTGAGTTTAAAATCGTTCAAAGAAGAAGCATCGCCTCAAGGTATTAGTGATCCCCTTTCTTATTTATTGGAATTTGCTGATTCATATATCAAGAGAACAAGTGTGCCTGATTACGCAGAGAGATTAAAGCTAAAAGCAGAGATCGGTCGTAAAATGGGACAGATTATTGTGAGCTATAAATTGCCCCAGGAAGAGCTGTTGTCCCAATATCCATCCGAAGGGATGTATTTAGGCTTGGCGTATTCCGTAGAGCTAAGGCCAAATCCTTCATGTCTGAAGTTGCTGAATAAGCTGGTTCAGGTAACGACCCAACTGTATACAAAGTATGTTATACTTATTGCATATAGAACTATGGCAAGCAGTGGGCTGGTTAGCAATGAAGCTGCAATAGAAGTCGCTCAACTTATAGAGGCCTTTCGTAAAGGAGCCGACAAACCGCTCTTACGTAATATCGAAGACACTATCAATGTGTTGAAATTTATTAACCCACAAATTGATAGGTCCTAACAAGGTTACACATTGGATTGACCATAGCTTTTTTCCTGGAGTTTTATAAAGCTGCAATACTGGGTTTGTAGGTGTGAAAAGTTATACCCGATACCAATTGTTTAAATTATCCTTTTCCTGAATTATCTATCAAATAACGGAGGTAAAAAAAAGCTCGATCATCGGCTTTGCTACCCTTATAGCCATTTTGGGAAGAACATCAACAAACAGCCCCATCATGTGATGGGGCTGTTTGTTGATGTTATAAATCTGCTTGTTATTTTTTAGTGGTCTCGGTTTGTTTCCATCCTTTTGTAATTTCTTCAATAGCCCGGTCCAGTTGCGGGTCGCGGCCGTTGATCTTGTCTTCAAAAGAATTGATCACCATTATATCTGGCGTTACGCCGCTCATCTCCAGGTCTTTTCCATCCAGCGAATAACAACCCCAGGAGGGCATGCGCACAAACGAACCATCCACCAGGCCCATGCCGCTGGTAAAAATGATCCAGCGGTAAGTTTCGTTGCCTACAATCTTGCCCAGCTTTAGTGCTTTGAATCCTTCAGCGGTCATTTCCGCATCACTAAGCGATTGCTCATTGGTAAGCAACACAATGGGCTTGTCGGAGGGTGCAAAGTTGCTTTGCTTGGTAAGCTGTCCTTCGCGGTATTTCCATTGCAGGTACGACCGCTGGCTCAAAAACTTCAGTACTTCATCGTGCACATTGCCACCGGTGTTGTAGCGCAGGTCCAGGATCAGCCCATCGCGGCCCACCAGCTCTTTGGTCATGTCTACAAAAAAGGCCTCGAGTTCATCCATGCCCATATTTTTCATACAGGCATAAGCTATGCGTTTTGCAGACTTTTCATCCACACGCTTTTGGTTATTGTCGATCCATTCGTCGTACAGGTTGGCGGCTACCGACGGTTGCGGATGCAGCTTTACATCATAGGGTTTGCCGCCACGTGTAAAGGTTAGTTTCAGTTCCCTATCCAGCGAAGGGCGGGTAAAATAATAAGCACGGTCCATGGAAGGATCAACCGGCCGGTCGGCCACTTTCACCAGCACATCGCCGGGTTGTATGTCGATGCCTTTGCGGTCGGCAGCGCTGCGTTTTACCACGTGCCTTACTTTGTACGGCGCTGCATCTTCAAACAGGATTCCTGTTTCCATAGTGGTGTTTTGCAGTTGCACTTCTTCTTCGCTGCCAAAGGTATTAAAGCCCTGGTGCGATGAATTCAATTCGCCCAGCATGTCGTTCATCATGGTGCGCAGGTCGGCACGGGTGTTCAGGTAGGGCACGTATCGGCCATACTTTTCTTTCATTTTTGCCCAGTCAATTCCGTGGAACTTTTCGTCGTAAAAGTTCTCCTGCACATTGGCCCACATTTCTTCAAAGATCTGCGCAAACTCTTCCTGCAGCGATCTTCTGAATGCATATGCCGTAGCTACTGCATCCACTTTATTGGCGTCAAGATTCAGCTTGTGCACGGTGCCATTGAGCAGCACATACAGCTTGTCGCCTACTTCTACCATGTTGCCGGCGCGGGCATTGTCGGTGCCGGCAATTTTTTCTGTTTTAATGGTTTCAAAAGGCTCCAGTACGGTTTTCCAAAGCGCCATGCGGCCTTCGCCGTGGTTGCTCCAAAACAGCACATGCGTTTTGTCGCCCTTGGTATACAGCGTTTGTAAATACTGGTCGCCAAATGCCGGAGAAATCCGTTCAATGCGTTCCATCACGTTTTCCAGGTCCATCACCAGTGCCGAACTGTCTACCTGCGGGGCCAGCTTTGCAGCGGTATCTTTTTTGCCGGCTGCAGTGTCCTTTTTTTCTTCCCGGAATAGCTCATTGAACTTGTCTATGCGGAACGGATCGTCCAGTTTTTCCAGCGCTACCCGGTATATTTTCGGGCTTTGCATGCCCATGGGGTAGGAGGGCTTCAGCCGCGAAGAAGTAAAGTAAATGTATTTGCCATCGGCCGACCAAACAGGGGATGTTTCCGTTATAGAAGTGTTGGTAAGGTTGGTGGTTTTACCCTTTTTCAGGTCATAAATAAAAATGTCCTGCTCAAAATTGCGGCGGGCGGTAAACAACACATAATCGTCTTTGGGCGAAAAGCCGGGATCACTATTTTGAAAACCCCAGATCTCGTCCTTGGCAATAGTTTTTGGTTGCAAGGTTTTCAGGTCGAGCAGCTTTACTTCATCCCTTCCGCTCAGGTACACCGCCATAGTGCGTTTTTTATTGAACACAATATTTCGGTTGTGCTTTTTGTCGGCAGTTATCGGTTTGGGTGCAGTGCTGCCATTGGCGGCAATGGTATACCAGTTTTGAAAGCCTTCAGCCGTTTGGTTGTACAACAGGGTTTTGTTGTCGGTCAGCCATTTTATTTCCTGTGCCCGTTCGGCAGAACCTTTGGCGATTTGCTGGATAAATTTTCCTTCAATATCGCTGACAAAAATCTCCCCTCTTGAGGTAAACGCCATCTTTTTGCCGTCAGGCGAAACATCGAAATAGGTAATGTTGGACCTGACATCGAAGTCTTTTTCTTTGGTAAGCACATTGTTTCGGTAAATGGCCAGTTTGATCTTTTCTGCTTTTTTGCCGGCCACATCATATAGCCACAATTGGTATTCCCGCTCAAACACCACTTTGGCCCCGTTGGCACTAACCGACGGCGCTTTGATGGAAGTAGGAAAACGGGTCAATGCTGTTTTTTTGCCATTGGCAAGGGTGTACAAATTGTACTCGCCGTTGGCCTCGTCCGACATGAAATAAACATTGCCAGCCTTGTCTACCGTTGTGCCAAAATCCTTTCCTTCCCAGGTGGTGTATTTGGTAAATTTCTTTGTGGCAGGATTGTACGATTGTAGGTCGGGATTGAAGGGGCCCTTGTAGCGTTTGCGGTGCGCCTGGCTGGCACTTTCCCAGGTATCGTTGAAAAATATTTCACCGCTGGTGGGATGCGCTACCAGGTTGTGATCGTACTGGAAAAAATAGTTGCCAAAAACCCGCTGCGGCGTGCCACCGGTAAGCGCTACTTTAAACCCCGATATCTGTCCCATGCGGCCGCTGGTAAAATAAATGTTTTGCGAATCCCAGGCCCAACTGTTCATTTCGTCGGCTGCACTGTGGTGGGTTACCTGCCTGATGTCGCCGCCGGTTATGGGCATTACATAAATATCGGGGTTGCCGTACTGGCGGCCGGTAAAAGCGATCCATTTGCCGTCGGGCGAAACCTTGGCGTTGCTTTCATAACCCTGCATGGCTGTAAGGCGGTAAGCCTGGCCGTCGGATAGGGCCGCTTTCCAGATATCGCCTTCAAAATGAAAAACCACGGTTTGCCCATCAGGCGTCAGTGAAGGTTGCGACAAAAAATATACTTCGCTGCTTTGTGCACCTGCGGCCGTTGCAAGTAAGGCCGATAACAGGCCGCAAAAGATTTTTCTCATGCCATTTGATTTGGGTCCAAAATACAACGGATTAGGGCGGATAAAAAACCACTCGTCAAATAGGAAGCGTAGATCGGGAAATTTATCGGAGGCAGAGGGCGGGGCTGAATTGTTGGATGGGATTTTACTATAAGATAAAAAAATGCAACGCATTTTGGTAACCCAAATACCCCATTGTCAAAGCGAACAGGACCGTAACCTGTTTACATAGGTGATGGTATGTGCTTAAAATATCGAAAGCCAAAATAGAGTGAATGAGGCTACCCTTTGCTAAAGCCTCCAGGAACGGCGCCCTGTAAAATATATCCCCCGCTCTTTCGTTCTTATTGCTATGCCGTCCAAATTGCTCCTCCTGCTGTTTTCCCTTTTTTGTTCCTGCAGCCTTTGGGCACAGCCGCTTACCGGCGTGTGGAAAGGCCGCATTGGCGGGCAAAGGGCGGAGGTAAAATTTGTGCAGCAGGGCGACAGCATCCGCGGCACTTCGTATTATTATGCCACGGGGGGCAGCTTCAGGCGGTACAGCATTCGCGGCTACCGCGATGAACAAACCAATGCCATTACCTGGTGGGACGACCAGTTGCTGGAAACAAAAGGCGGCATGTTGGGTGTGCCGGGAAAACTGCCCTTGGCATCGGCCGCCGATTTTAATTGCCCGGGCGGTGGCGTTATGATGCTGGATGGTAAAGCAGCACCCAAAGAAGAAAGCGGAAAGGAAACCGAGCTCCACCTCGATAAAACCGCCCATTCCCAGTTTCCCGACGAGTGGGATTTTGTGATCGACAATTACATGGTGGGTGCCAACGACCCGCGGATTATTGATTCGGTAGCGCTGATTGCATTTGGGCAAAAACCCAAGGTGGTGGCACCGCAACCCGCCGTGGTATTGCAAAAGCCGCCCAAGCGGGGCATGGTGTCTATTCCTCCACCGCCTCCGGAAAAAAAGCCCGAGCCTGCAGTGGACATTGCGGCAGCGCCTAAAACCATTGAAGAAAAATTTATTACCCGCACGCCCAAGCATTTTATGGATATCCCGCTTCGTGGCGATTCCATCGAGCTGCGTTTTTACGACAATGCTGAAATTGATGGCGATTCCATTTCCCTGTTTTTAAACAAACAGCTTCTTTTCCAGCACATTCGCCTGACGGCAAAAGCACATGTGATTAAATTGGCGGTTGCCGACATGGGCGAAGAAAATGAACTGGTGATGGTAGCTGAAAATTTGGGCAAAATTCCACCGAATACCTCCTTTATGGTGGCGCTTGTGGGCGACATGCGGTATGAGGCCAACCTACAAAGTACCGAAGAAATCAGTGCCCTTATCCGGCTGCAGAAACCGAAAAAGGAATAAGCTTTTCTTAGCTGCCTTCTACATTTAGTTTGCTAACTATTAATACTCCAATTATCATCCCGACGCAGGAGGGATCTGATATCTCGACGATTAGATCCCTCCTGCGTCGGGATGACAATCAGGAACCCCTGCTCTTTTATGTAAGTCCGGGAATACTGCTACTTGTTTTGAAGCAACTGCTTTGCCCTTATTAAATTTTACCCGATAAAAAACCGGTAGGTACCATACACAAATTGCTGCGTGTACATATTCCACACCTTAAAAGTTACCTCGTAATAATCGGAGAGTTCGTTGATGCCGGTGATGACAATGTTGAGGCGCAGGTAGCGGGCATCTTCGGGCGACAAGGCCTGCAGCCCGCTTTTGCTGAACAACTGTGGTTCGTCCAATAGTACCTGTCCCTCGCTGGTCGTTAGTTTCTCTGAGGCTTCCAGTTGCACTTTCCCATTTTGGGCCTGCCAGCCACTTACCACCAGGTTCAACACTAATTTTTTATTGACATTGGTAACATTGTTCTCGCTTACCAAGGTGCCGTCGTCGTAAGTAAGGTAGGCCTGCTCCACGGTTACGCCATTGCCCTGCACTTCAATGTTGTTGCGGATCTTGGTGGTTGATTCTTGTTGGCTGGTGGATCGGACCATGGTTGCGGGGCCCTCTTTTTTCTCCGAAGTAGCGGTGTTGTTTTGGCCACAGGCGGCAAACGCCAGCAGCAGTACGATGTAGTAGCGCATAAGGATTGCAGTTGGGTATGATTCTAACCTACTGCAAAAAAGGGGTAATTCATAGCTCAGCAGCTACGGCGAATGGCTCCCGGTTGCCTCCTGGCACGCTTTAAGAATTATTTGTTGTGCATATAATCTCGTTAACCAAGCGATCTTCACAGTGTGCATCGTTTTGATTGCTGCCTTTACTTTTTTGCTCCTGCAAAAAAAGGGACAAAAAAGCAGGCCCGCCATCAATGACAGCCTGATGGCGGGTGGGTTCCTTGATAAGCTTTAGTGCTACTGTGGTGAACAGCAGCAGAACAATATCTGGAAATAAAGTTTTTTCCTTAATGAGTAAGGAATACAGCCTTTTAAAACCGCAGCACTGCAAATACCGGGAAGTGGTCGGAAGAAAACCGGCCGTTCCAGCTTTGCGACAACGTAGCGTGGCGCAGTACCTCAAACCCATTGCGGATAAAAATAAAATCGATGGGCTCGTTGTCGGTTTCTTTTGGCCCCCAGCCATTGAACGTGCCATCGGGTCCATAGTGTGGCATTTGCGACAGGGCTTTCGTGTCCTGCACCTGCAGCAGCGCCGTGCTGTCGGTCAGTATCTTGATCGGTTCTTCGGACGGCTTTGCATTGAAATCGCCGGTAAGCACTACGGGCAGGGTGCCGGCCATCTGGTGCATGCGCTGCAGCAGCAGGCGGGCACTTTCGGCACGGGCCACTTTACCCATGTGATCAAAATGGGTGTTCATGGCAAAAAACTCTTTGCCGCCCTTTTTGTCCCTGAACCGCGCCCAGGAAGCTACCCGTGTAATGGCTGCGTCCCAGCTTTTGGAGCCGGGCACTTCCGGCGTTTCCGAAAGCCAGAATGTACCCGATTGCAGGGCCTGCAACCGGCTGGTATCGTAAAAAATAGCCGAGTATTCGCCCTTTTCTTTACCGTCATCGCGGCCCACGCCCACATATTTATAGCCGGGCAGCCGCTGTTGTAAATCTTGCATTTGCAGGTGCAACGCTTCCTGAACACCCAGCAGGTGGGTTTGGTAAAACAGTACCTGCTGCGCCACCTTGTCTTTGCGATAGGGCCAGGCATTGAGGCTGTCGGAGGTAGTGTTGAGCCGGATGTTGAACGACATAACATGCAGCGGCTCCTGGGCCACTGCGCCAACCACAAACAGGAAGCAAACAAGCGAAAGGATGATGGTGCGCATTTCGGGTGATTTCTGCGCCGAAAGATACCAAACAAATCCATTGCAGGCCTGCAGCAAAGCGGCCAGGGTTAAGCCGTCAGGGCTGCTGCAGCCTGTGGCTTTGGAATATCGATATAAGCCAGCAGCCGCTCTTCCAGCAGTTGTGCATAGGTTTCAAAATATAGCACCACATCGTCCCGCACATTTTTTTTGAGCCACCGAAAACCACCGGGCAGGCGCTGCAGCACTTCCTTATTATTGAGGTATTCAAGCTGGTGAATATCGGGAGGCGTCAGGCCAATGGCTTCCAGTTTGGAAATAAGCAGGTATGCCGGGGCCGAGGAGACGCCGCAATAATCTTCGGCAATTTCCGTCCACTCGCCAATGCCGGTATGGGCATGCCGCAAAATTTCTTCCTTGCTCAGGTGGGTAACGGTTTGCAACAGGTGCCCGCAATTGCAGGAGCCATGATGCCCCCATGCATACGGAGCGCCAGCCCGCAGGTTTTGTGCCGCCTGCCGCAGTGCACCAATAAGGGTAAGGTTAGGATGAGCCATATTGGACCTTTTTATAAGTAAACAGCAAAAGCCATGCATTTGTTGCCGCTCAGGGCTGTTAATTTAACTGCCCTTTTTTGGATATGCTCCTACTCACTTGGCTTTGTGCAGCACGTATTCATTCCGCATAAAAAATCCGGAAACACCATCAAAACTTACTTCTTTACGTACCCTGACTTCTGTAGGTGAAAAGTAGAAGTGGTGGCGGATGGTAGCCAGTTTGCCGTCATCATACCCCGACTCCTGACCCGTCCATTGCAGCACGGTAGCACCCGCCACTTTTTTCCCGGTAAAACGCACCTCATCAGTGTACTCTTTGCCCTTTTCTTCGGGAAAGCTGCAGGCTGCAGTTACCGCATCTTCGGTTCCTTTTACCGGCGTTAATAACACCCGTGTTGGAATGGATACCTGTTTCCCGCTTTGGTAATCGGTGTAGGTCAGTGTACCTTCCCATGCACCGGCAAAAGGCGCAAACATATTGCCGGCAACGGCTGATGGCGTAGCATCTTTTTTCATAGCAACAGCAGTGGCCACACCTCCCAGCAATAATACCAATGTAGTAGCAATGGCTACACGACGCATGTTGAACTGCGGCCTTTTTCCATTTAGAATCAGGTGATCGATTGAGAACCGGCCCCCACCCGCTACCATCAGTAGTACAAAACACCAAAAAAGCAGCTGTTGGTAATACATGCCCGAAATCAAGGCCGGCTGGCTGTACCAAACAAAGGCAATAATGAAAAACTGAAAGGCGAGTTGCAGCGCCGAAAACCGGGTAAACAACCCAATAGCCAAACAAATGCCGCCAATACCTTCGCCCCAGGAAGCTATTGTAGCCCAGAATTGGGGTGAAGGAAAAGTAAAGTGAAGTTCCGCCACCTGTTGTACAAACCAGTCGGGTGCCATCCCGTCCTGCATTTTTGGCCAGCCGGCGTGCAGCGCCAGCGAAAAGCCCACATAAAAACGGAACAGCGCCCAGGTAACATTAAAGGGATTGTTGGCGGGCAGCAGGTGCCCGAAAAAAAGATTGCGCATGATTGGTTTCATCGTGTTTGTTTTAAAATATTGAAGGGGAAAAAATGGCGTAGCGAATCAGTGCACCAGTGGAAGGATTCTGCCGTCATCGCTGGCCGCCACAGTAAGCATGGGCTTATCGGACAGCGGCAGGCCACTCATAACAGTGGCAACCTGGCTTTGCGCGGCATTATAAACACGGGTACCTACCGGTAGCCAGAATTTGCGGCTTGTACCTGGGGCGAGCCGAAAAGCAAAAGTGCTGTTCTCCCGCTCGCCAGGGCGGTACGTAATAATAGTAAACCGGCGAAACCACCAGCTATTGTTGCGCAGGCTGATGCGGGCAAACCCCTGCTGACCTGTGTCTGCATTTTGGGCCTGGGCGGTAAAAAAGGTGCATCCGATAAGCAAGAGGCAAAAAAGAAGGGGAGTAGCAATTCGGGAGGCCATGGGTCTGTATTTCCCACAAAACTGGCTTGCTGGGAGGGGCCAGTCGCCTCAAAACAGGATTTGAGTCCTATTAAATGGGACTCAAATCTTAAAATTGCGCTGCAAATTCTGGTTTAAGGCGAGTCTGCAGTTCCTTTTTGCCGCAGGTAGTTGCTTGGGTTGTGGCCCGTGGCTTTTCGGAAAGCACGGTTAAACGTTGCTTTGGAATTAAACCCGCAATCGAAGGCAATACCCAGTAGCGTTTGGGTGGCCCCTTCACCTGCTTCCAGCTTTTCCTGCACGGCCCGTACCCGGTAGCCATTAATAAAATCGTTGAAATTGCAACCAAAGCCCTGGTTTACAATCCGGGAAAGCTGCGCAGGTGGTAGGGCCAACTTCTTGGCCAGGTCGGTGAGGCTTAGTTCCGGATCTTCAAACCACTTTTCTTTTTGAAGAAGCCCTGTTATTTTCTCTTTCCAGGCCTCAATGGATGGATCAGGCGTGGCCTCTTCGGGTTCGGTACTTACTTCCGTAAACGGCTCGTCCTCCATGGATTGGCTGCCAATCAGGAGCACTGCCTTATTTTCTAGCAAACGGGGCTGGAAAGCTACCCGGGTATCCAGTTCATTGCCATAACCCATAATGGCGATATAATAAAACACAAGGGCGAATGCCAGATAATACCACCAGGTATCACCATAGTCGCTATCAATAAAAAACGAAGCCCCGAATAGGAGCAGCCTCAAAACAAGCATCAATAAAAAAGCCCGGAGAAAATGTCCTACCCAGGCAAATCGGATAAGGTCGGCATAGGCAACAACCTGTAGCATCAGCCTGCGGAACAGCCGGTAGTAACGCAGGGAAAACAAGAGATAAAAAGCCATGGAAAAAAATCCCGCAACCTGGTACCAGGTGTCAAAATCGGGATCCTGGCCGGAAGCCAGGAAGAAATACCTGCCCAGTACCAATTTATCCGTAACCACAATCACCACAGAAAAGAGCAAGTAAACAATGGCGGGAAGTAAGTGTAATGCAGCCCGCCGGTTGAACCGAAAAGAAGGGTTGAGCAAGCTTTGCACATAAAAATATACCACGGGTCCCAGCAGAAGGAGGTGCTGAAAAGGCATGTAAAACAGAAAGTCGCGGTAAGGTTGCGTATCGTACCAGCCGGCAAAACCAACCATCCAGGGGGAAATGTGCAAAATGCATAAGAGGAGAAAAAGCGCCAGCCATCCATCCGACGACCGATCCTGCCGCCAGCTCCGGCGCCACAGCAGCAGGGCATATACCAGGCCATGAACAAAAAAAATCAGCAGCAGTGCACTATAATGGTTGAAGTCGAACAGCATGGAGCAAACGGACGGCCTTGTTTCGGAGGCTGCAAACAAGATAACACTTTAAAGCCCTGCCGGTTGGCCAAGGATAAGCCACAAAATCTCAATCCTTTCTTTACCGGTAACGTACACTATCCTGCAAGTGCCCGAGGTTTCCGATTTGGAGCAGAGGGCACTCCCTTTTTATATTTCCGGATCGTGAGCCCGATACAAATGCTACCAATCAGGGTAGGGGCCAGCCATACCAATACCGGCGGCAGAAAATGCACATTGGTTACCAGAAAAGCTGTCCAGGTAGCAATATAGCCGCCACCCATACCGGCAATGTGGCCAAAAAGCCAATGGCTTTTTTCCTTAGGTCCTTTTGTAAATAGCTGGGCGTCTTTTAGCGCCAGGATTACACTGATCAATCCAAACACCAGCGGTACGGGGCCAAATCCTTTGGGAGCTGCCAGGAGGCTCCACCCAATCAGCGCCAGGCCAAAAAGCAGTGCAGTAGCGGAAATAGCCCAATCGAGGGTAGTAGCTTTCTGGCCCCTGCCCAGGCCTTTCAGGTACAAAATGCGGTAACCCCGTACCACCAGGTAATAACTGAAAAACCCGATCATGAACAGGAACCAGGCCTCTTTTAAGATGCCCAGTGCCACCGCCGTTATAAAAACTGCGGTCATGCCCCAGAAATAAGCTTTGCCGCTGCCCCGGTGGCGGCTCTTTCCTTTTTGGGTGATAGAAGCGATAAAGCCCGAGATAAGCGCGGTAAAGCCACCTATTATATGGATTACCAAAAACGTGTTGAGGAGGATTGCCATGATCGTTGTTTAGGGCAAAACAACAACCTTGGAGCGGCCCCTTCCAAACAGGAGGGGCAGGCTGCACCATTTTGGGGCAGATGGCAAAGCACGGGGCCACTGGCATTGAAAATCAATGGATTTGGGGCGAGTGGGAGGGCTGCGCCAACCGGTCTTTTACCGTTTGGGTAAGGCTGCGGCTAACAGGAATAGTGGTGTCGGTGCCCTGCAGGTGCAACCGCAGCCCCTGAGCATTGCCGCTTACGGCAGCCACGCGGCCAAGGTTAACGAGGCACATTCGGTGGCAACGGAAAAATCGGGGATCGGAAGCAAGTTGCGCTTCCATGCTTTTGAGCGGGCAGCGGACCAGCTGACTGCGCATGCCGGTGGCCGTTTCCCAAACCACCTGCACGTAGTTGTCGGACGATGTAATAAACAGCAGGGCGTCGGCAGACAGTTCCAAACGTTCGTTTTGCCCTTCTCCCTGCAGTACAATGGTTGGCGGTGATTGTGGTAATACCGCTTGTGGCTCCGGTGGGTCCAGCCGGTTGTTTACCTGCGCTGCTTCGGCTGAAAAGCGCCGGTACAACAGCGCCTGTTTCATGGTAATGATGAATGCCAGTGGAAAAATGCCCACCTGTGCGGTAATGATCAATACGCCCCAAAAAGACCGTTCGCCATATTGCTGGCCGTATAGGGCTTGCATGAGCCAATAATTCCCGGCTGCGGTAAAGAGGAGGATAACCAGCACAAACAGGAGTTCTTTCCAGCTTTTCCAACGCGCCTCATCGAACAGGCGGGGCATGACCCGCGGCAGGCCTACTTGTAAGGATGCACTTGCTACAAAGGTAACCAGGCCAAAAAGCAGCGGGTGCTGCCATTGCTGTGCTGGCGACAGCAGGTGTATACCAAAGGGCTTAAACACGCCCAGGAAAAGGGCAACAAATAACCCGATGCCGGCACAAACCCGCAGCTTGCGGCCAACGTTGTAGCCAAAGGGATAAGGTTGCATGAGAAAGCGGCGCATGGAACAAATATAATACAGCACTGCCGGTACCCTTGAATGGGAATGAGGGGTAGGGTTTATTGCTTGAACCGATTCAGGTGAATAAGGGATTCGTTGTTTGTCATGCCGAGCAAAGCGAAGCATCCCAAGGTTGCGGAGCGACTGTTGGAGCATAGATCAGATCCCTCCTGCGTCGGGATGACAAGCAAGGAGCGGGATGACAAAACAAGGAAGTTAGCAATTGCTCAATAGCAATACAGAACGATGCAGTGTGCGACGCAACAGAAGTTTGATTGAAATACTGAAGCTGGCTACATAAAAAACAGCCACTCAAAAGGGAGTGGCTGTGTAATAAAAATGTATCTAAGATTTAAGTCCGCTATTAAGGACTGGGTTTAAATCACCAGGTTCACCATTTTGCCCTTTACAAAAATGACCTTCTTGGGTTGCTTGCCTTCGAGCCATTTTTGCACCACTTCATTTTGCAACACCATGGCTTCCACCTCGGGCTGGCTAGCATCCAGCGATATGTTGAGGGTGGTGCGCAACTTGCCATTTACCGAGATAGGATATTCCTTGCTGCTTTCGGCAATGTACTGCGCTTCGAATTTGGGGAAGGAGGCATCGAGCACCGAGCCTTCGTTGCCCAGCAGCTTCCAGAGCTCTTCGGAGATATGCGGTGCAAACGGTGTGAGCAACACCAGCAGCGGCTCCAGGATGGCCCGCTTGTGGCATTTCAGGTCGCTTAGTTCGTTGACGCACACCATAAAGCCGGATACGCAGGTGTTGAACGAAAAGCGCTCAATGTCGTCTTCGATCTTTTTGATGGTGCGGTGCAGCACTTTCAGTTCGGCAGCGGTGGGTGCATCATTAGTTACGATCTTGCCTTTTAGTTCGTCAACATAGAGACGCCAAAGTTTTTTAAGAAACCGGTGCACGCCTTCGATGCCTTTGGTTTCCCAAGGCTTACTCATTTCCACCGGGCCGAGGAACATTTCGTACATACGGAAGGTGTCAGCGCCGTATTGTTTGACGATGTGGTCGGGGTTTACGGTGTTGAACTTGGACTTGGACATTTTCTCTACTTCTGAATCGCAGATGTATTTGCCATCTTCCAGTACAAATTCAGCATCGTTATAATCGGGACGCCAGGTTTTGAACGCTTCAATGTCTAATTCAAAGCCGTCCACGATGTTAACATCAACATGCAGTTTGTCTACAACTTTGCCTTCGTACAATCCTTCTGCATTCAGCAGTCCTTTTGATACAAATGTGTTGGTGCCGTTGATCCGGTAAACAAAACGCGACGAGCCCTGAATCATCCCCTGATTCAGCAATTTCTTAAATGGCTCATCAAACGAAATATGTCCCAAATCATAAAGTGCTTTGGTCCACATACGGCTATAGAGCAGGTGGCCTACAGCGTGTTCGGTGCCGCCTACATATAGATCAACCTGGTTCCAGTAATCGGAAACAGATTTGTCGCAGAATTGGGCATCATTGTGTGGGTCCATATAGCGCAGGAAATACCACGACGAACCGGCATAACCGGGCATGGTGTTCGTTTCCAGGTGTTGCGCTGTCCAGCTTTCAATATTGGCCAGCGGTCCTTCGCCTTCAGGGCCGGGACCATAGCTGTCCACATGCGGCAGTTCCAACGGTAATTCATCTTCCGAAAGCGGGTAAGCCACGCCGTCGATCCATTTAATGGGGAACGGCTCGCCCCAGTAACGCTGACGGCTAAACGCAGCGTCGCGCATTTTGAAATTGGTTTTGCGCTTGCCGATGCCCATCTCCTCCAGCTTACTCACCACTATTTCAATGGCATCACGCATTACGGTGCCGTTCAGGAAATGGCTGTTGGTGAGAATAGCATCTTTCGTCGGGTTGGCTTCTTCACCGTTGTAAGCGTCGCCAATAATGTTGGTGATGGGAATACCAAAATGCTGCGCAAACTTGTGGTCGCGTTCATCGCCGCAGGGCACGGCCATGATGGCGCCGGTGCCGTAGCCCGCCAGCACGTATTCGGAAATCCAGATGGGAATTTCGCGGCCATCAAACGGGTTAATGGCGTATGCACCGGTAGCCACGCCGGTTATTTTTTTTTCGGCCATGCGTTCCCGCTCGGAGCGGCTTTTTACATAGGCAATATATTCGTCAACAGCGCCTTCCTGCCCGTTCGATTTGATCTGGTGCACCAGTTCCAGTTCGGGAGCAATCACCATAAAGTCCACCCCGAAAATGGTATCGGGACGAGTGGTATATACCCGCAATTTTTGATCGGTGCCTTTAATGGCAAAATCAATTTCGGCGCCGGTGCTTTTGCCGATCCAGTTCGATTGCATTTCCTTCATGGCGTCGGAAAAGTCTACGGTTTGCAGGCCTTGCAACAGTCGGTCGGCATATTCGGTAATGCGGAGGTACCATTGCCGGAGGCGTTTTTTCTCCACCGGGTAACCGCCCCGTTCGCTGACGCCGTTTACCACTTCGTCGTTGGCCAACACGGTGCCGAGTGCTTCGCACCAGTTCACCTCGCCATAACCACAGTAGGCGACGCGGTATTCCATAAGAATAGCCTGCTTTGCTTTTTCATCAAATCCCTTCCATTCATTGGCAGAAAAAACATTTGGGATGGACGATGGACGATTGACGATGGACGATAGCTGGAAGTTGGCGTTGGGAATAGGGTGCGACCTGTTTCCTTCCCCTTCAAAGATTTTTACCAGCCCATCGATGGGTTCGGTTTTGGCGGTTTGGCGGTTGTACCAGCTACCAAAGAGTTGCAGGAAGATCCACTGTGTCCATTTATAATATTGCGGCTGAGAGGTATTTACCTCGCGGCTCCAATCAAACGAGAACCCGATCTTATCCAATTGCTTGCGGAAGGTGTCGATGTTTTTGGCGGTGCTTACGGCCGGGTGCACGCCATGTTCGATGGCGTACTGCTCGGCGGGCAGGCCAAAGGCATCGTAGCCCATGGGGTGCAGTACGTTAAAACCGCGGTTGCGTTTATAGCGGGCAAAAATATCGGAGGCAATATAGCCCAGCGGGTGGCCCACATGCAGCCCCGCCCCGCTGGGGTAGGGAAACATATCGAGCACGTAATATTTGGGTTTGTTGCTTTTATTTGATACCTGGTAGGCCTTGGATGCTTCCCACTGCGCCTGCCATTTTTGTTCAATATCCCTGAAGTTGTATTCCATTGATGCGCTGTAATTAGGTTTTTTTGGATGAACCACGAAGACACGAAGGGCACTAAGTTGCACAAAGGAAACCCCTTCGTGTGCCTTTGGCCCTTAGTGCCTTAGTGGTTCAAAATATCTTTAGCTGGCAATAAGCCACAGCCCTTGCCGTTAAAGAAGGACAAAAATATGGGATTGCGCCCTGAGTAGCAGCTAAAGCTGCCCTTGCTGCCCGGCCCGTAAGGTGCAAACCGCTATTTTTGCCGCACTTCAAAACAACTGAACCCTCATGGCGCAATTTGGCAAAGCTGCTTCCAAGCGTGGAAAACCTTCTTACTTTATGTCCATCCTCGGCGTAACGCTGGTGTTGTTCCTGTTGGGCGTGGTGGGCTGGATCACCATCAACTCGCAAAAGCTGATCGAGTATTTTAAGGAAAGTGTGGAGGTGCAGGTGTTTTTAAAGCAAAACATCCAGGATACTGCCCGGGAAAACCTGCAAAAATATATTGCCGCGCAGCCGTACACCAAAGGCGTGAAGTTTACCGACAAGGAAACGGCTAAAAAGGAATGGATGAAAAGCGGCGGCGAAGATTTTACCGAGTTTCTCGACAATGCGCTGCTGCCTACTTCCATTGATTTTACCCTGAAAGCCGATTTTGTGGATTCGGCGCGGCTGGCCGGCATTAAAACCGACCTGGCCCGTTTCCCGGTGGTGGATGAAGTAAAATACCCCACGGCAGTGGTGGGCAAAATGCAGCGCAACTTTAATTTAATCAGCCTGGCACTAGCTGGTGTAGCCATTTTAATAGCTATTATGGTTATTGTGCTGATCGATAACACCATCCGGCTGGCCATGTTCTCAAACCGCTTTTTGATTAAAACCATGCAGATGGTGGGCGCCACCCGCTGGTTTATTGCCAAGCCGCTCAATGTGCGGGCCATTGTCAATGGCGGTGTATCGGCCCTTATTGCTATTGCACTGTTGTATGTGGTGATTGTGGTAGCAGAACGTTTTCTGCCCGACCTGCAGGCCCTGCGCGACAACGGGCTGCTGCTGTTGTTGTTTTTGCTCCTGCTGATCATCGGCATTTCTATTACCCTGTTCAGTACCCACCGCAGCGTGGTAAAATACCTGCGCATGAAACTGGACGAACTTTATTAATTATAAGTTATGATTGATTAATTATGAAGGAGGAGATGTACGCTATTCAAAAATCATCATTCATAATTAATAATTTCAACAAGCTTCACCTGACCTAGTTGCTCAATTTATTCTTTTCTTTGCCCTGCTTAAGCGCACACAACATGAAAGAAAAAAGATCACCCCTACATACTGAGGCACCCGTAACCAACCGGGTAAGCATGTTTGACCGCAGCAATTACACCTGGATGCTGATTGGTGCAGCCGTAATGGTTGTAGGATTTTTGCTGATGGGCGGCGGCCGCAGCAGCGACCCCAACGTGTTTGACCCCAACGAGGTATACAGCACTACCCGCATCACCATTGCGCCCATCCTGATACTGGCCGGGCTGGTTATTGAGATCTACGCCATTTTCCGACATCCCAAAGCTTAGCGCTTTTCTATTTTTATCACCCATGACCTTATTCGACGCAATCATTATTGCGGTGGTGGAAGGGCTGACCGAGTTTTTGCCTGTTTCCTCTACCGGACACATGATTATTGCCTCTTCGTTGCTGGGCCACAGCGATGATACCTTCACCAAGATATTTGAAGTGGCCATCCAGCTTGGGGCTATCCTGGCGGTGGTGCTGGTGTATTGGAAAAAGTTCTTCCAGTTTACCAACCCCCTTTTTTATGCCAAGCTGATTGCCGGTGTTTTCCCGGCGCTGGTTGCCGGTTACCTGTTCAACGATGCCATCGAGGCGCTCCTGGGCTCCGAGTTGGTAGTAGCCCTGGCACTGCTGCTGGGCGGTATTATTTTGGTGTACATCGACCGCTGGTTTCCGCAGCGCACTGCCCCCGACCTGCTGGCCGCCGAAACCACCCGCAGCGAACTGGTAGAGGCAGATGAACAACTGACGTTTAAAAAAGCATTCTTTATTGGCTGCTGGCAACTGCTGGCCATGGTGCCCGGTGTCAGCCGCAGTGCATCGTCTATCATTGGCGGCATGCAGCAAAAGCTGACGCGCAACTTTGCTGCGGAGTTTTCTTTTTTCCTGGCGGTGCCCACCATGTTTGCCGTTACTATTTATGCCCTGTTTTTAAAAAACTGGACCGAGGCCGGCGTTGAAGCAAAAGGGTACGAAATTATTTTCAGCACCCCCCAAAACATACAAGCATTTGTGGTGGGCAATGTGGTGGCCTTTGTAGTGGCCTTGCTGGCCATCCGTTTTTTTATTTCTTATTTAAAAAAATACGGGTTTCGCGTATTTGGCATTTACCGCATTATTGCCGGCTTGGTGCTCCTGGGCATGTATGCCATGGGGTGGCTGGGATAATGTGGAATTATGAATTATTAGTGATGAATGCAGCAGCTACCTCAAAATTCATGATTCATCATTTATCATCCATAATTTTTGCTGTCACTTTCAATTTTCTGAATTATCGCATTACGTTTGCTGATGCAGCAAACTGCCCCTAAAAAAGTGGTAAACGCCTGGGCCCTGTACGACTGGGCCAACAGTGCTTACAACCTGGTTATTACCTCCACTATTTTTCCCGCCTACTTTGAAGCCATAACCGGCGATGGCAATGAAGCCACGGTGGACCGCGTAACGTTTATGGGCCGCAGCTTTTTGAACACTGCCCTGTACAATTATGCGCTGGGTGTGGCTTTTATTATCGTAGCCCTTGTTTCACCGCTGCTTTCTTCCATTGCCGATACGCGGGGCAATAAGAAAAATTTCATGGGCTTTTTTCTCACCATGGGCAGCCTTGCCTGTTCGGCACTTTTTTTCTTTACACCGGGCAGGCTGGCACTGGGTATTGCCTGTCTCATCATTGCCTGTGTGGGTTATTGGGGCAGCCTGGTGTTTTATAATTCTTTTCTGCCCGAGATTGCCGCACCGCATGACCGCGACCGGGTTTCGGCAAAAGGCTTTGCCTACGGATACATTGGCTCGGTGCTGTTGCAGATCATTTGTTTTGTATTTGTATTCAAACCCGAACTGCTCGGTGGCGATGAGGCCAGCACTATTCAATTCCGTTTTTCGTTTTTGCTTACGGGCCTGTGGTGGTTTGGCTTTGCACAGGTACCGCTACGGCGCCTGCCCCGTTACCAGATGCACCTGGTGGATCCCAAACGCAGCGCCCTTACCAACGGTTACCTGGAGCTGCGCACCGTGTGGCAGCAGTTGAAAAGGATAAAAGTGCTGAAGCGATACCTTACCGCGTTCTTCTTTTACAATATGGCGGTGCAAACCATCATGTTGTCGGCTGCGCTGTATGCAAAAAGCGAGTTGCAGATTCCCACCACCAATCTTATCATCGCCATTGTACTGATACAGCTGATCGCTATACCCGGTGCTTACCTGGTGTCGTGGCTTTCGGGTAAAATCGGCAACATCAAAGCCCTGATGGTTTGCGTAGCCATCTGGATCATCAACTGCGTGATAGGGTATTATGTGCCTACACACGGTGTGTATGAATTTTATGGATTGGCTGCTGCCATTGGTTTTGTAATGGGCGGCGTACAGTCGCTGAGCCGCAGCACCTATGCCAAGCTCATGCCCGAAACAAAAGACACCACTTCGTTTTTTTCTTTTTATGATGTAACCGAAAAGATCTGCATTGTGATCGGTATGTTTTCTTTTGGCTACCTCACCGAAATCACCGGCTCGCAACGTACTTCAGTACTGGCGCTGGTGGTGTTTTTTATTGTTGGCCTGCTGTTGCTGCTGCATACGTTGCGAACGCAAAGGCGGGAGGCGAAGTTGCAGTTAAGTGCGGTGGCGCATTATTGATTATTGAATGATTGAGGTGAATAATCAATACTCCAATAATCAATAATCTTGCTCTAACCTACCAAATTCACAACATGAAACTATACACCATAGATACGGAACGCTTCAAACTCGATGGGGGCGCCATGTTTGGCGTGGTGCCTAAAAGCATTTGGCAAAAATTAAACCCTGCCGACGACAACAACCTGTGCACCTGGGCCATGCGCCTGTTGCTGATAGAAGACGAGGGCAAACTGATACTAATTGATACAGGCATTGGCAACAAGCAGGATGCAAAGTTTATGGGACATTACTACCTGCATGGCAACGATACGCTGGATGCATCGCTTGCCCGGCACGGGTTTCACCGCGATGATATTACCGATGTTATTTTAACCCACCTCCATTTTGATCATTGCGGCGGTGCCATTATCCGCGAAGGAGATCAACTGTTGCCCGCTTTTAAAAGGGCCCGCTACTGGAGCAATGCACAGCACTGGGATTGGGCCGTGCATCCGAACGACCGGGAAAAGGCATCGTTTTTAAAAGAAAATATTTTACCCATTCAACAAAGCGGGCAATTGGCTTTTATTACCATGCCGCAGCAACAAAAAGACCGTTTGCCGCAGGCGCCTTTTTCGCAAAACATATCGCTGCGTTTTGTAAGCGGCCACACCGAAAGCATGATGCTGCCGCAAATAAGGTATAAGGACAAAACCATTGTGTACATGGCCGACCTGCTGCCTTCTGCAGGGCACATTCCGCTGCCTTATGTAATGGCGTATGACATGTTTCCGCTGACTACACTAGGCGAAAAAAAGATGTTTCTGGAAGAAGCCCTGGCAAACAATTACATCCTGTTTTTTGAGCACGATCCGAAATGGGAATGCTGCAACCTGGAGCAAACCGAAAAAGGCATCCGCATGAAGGAAGCATTTACACTGGCCAGCATCGGGTAAAACCATCCAGCTATTTTTCTACGCATACATGCAACCAAAACGAAAAATGAAAAAGGTAACTACACTGGGACTTCTTTTATTGATATCCACCCTATCGGTTTTGGGACAAGGGGAAAGAAACCGGGTCAGCATCAATGCCGGGCCTTCCTTGCATGGAACAGGCGACCTTGGCGGGTTTTCATTGGGCCTGATGCACGACTATGACTTTTCCCGGAGGCTGGGCATCAGCAACGGCCTCACTACGACCATCCATTATGGAAGGGACGGAAGTTATAATTACGTTAGCCCCGGAGGTGCAGGTGAAAATAGAGGGTTGCATTTTACCACGGCCGGCATTCAACTAAATTCTGTTGGCCAATACCACATAGTTACCAAACGCGACATTAAGCTTTCCTTTTATGCAGGTGCGCTGCTGAGATTTCAGTCTACTTCTATGCCTTCCATGTATGGTGTCAGCCGCAACCTGGCTGTTTATCCTGAGCCATTTTATGTTATATATCAAAATGGTAAGGCCAACACTATTACGCCTGGATACCTGACCGGCTTTACGCTTCGAGCCCGTATTGCGCCAAAGTATTTTGCGGGTATACGGGCAGGATTTCAAAACGACACGAATGGAGATGTGATCACGGTTGCTTCCTTGTTGTTTGAGCGGGTGTTTGCACTGGCAGGCACTTCAAATTAATCCTGGAAGGATTATATTTTGTTGCCAGTTTCTTGCAGCCCTTGGCTTTTGCTTGTTTTAGTTTGTTTCTGTGTATTTTTTAAAATTGTTCAAAATAGCCTGCCATCCTTGTTGCTGCATTTCCACATCATTCATCATTTCTGCATCAAAAGTGGTGGTAACCTTGGTAGCGTTGCCGGTTTCTTCTAATAGTGTGGTTGCCTGCCTGCCATCGGCCATGGTATAACTCAGTTGGTTGGGTGGATTGATGATATCGTATACTGCTTCAAAATCAAAACCAAAACTGCCGTCCTTTGCTTCCATCCTTGCCGAATGTTTGCCACCAGGACGTAAATCAGTTTCAGCCTTCGGGCACTGCCAATCATCGTTGGCAAAATTCCATTGGGTAATATGTTCGGGCTGGGTGTAATAGGCCCATACTTTATCAATAGGCGCCGCAATGGTAGTTGCCACAGTTACTTTTTTGGGTTCCATTTTTATTGTTTGATTGGGTTGATCATTGATTCCATTCGGTTTTTATGCCATTACCGCAACCATTGACAATGCAGTGGCGGCAAGGCTTTCGTCGCCTTTGATTTCCACGCTATGACGGATATCGTCAGGCCGCAAGCTTTTCGAAAATAGTTTCCACGCCAGCTCTGGATCGATGCACAGTTCGGCATCAGCGGTTGCTGTGCTGCCATTGTGCAACTGCCAGCCGCTTTCCTCTTTTTTTATATGCCAGCTGCCGCCGATATCGGTAAGCACCGTAAGCTGCACCATGGTTCCCGGTTGTGCATCCATGTTACGGTAAGTATAGGGCAATGCCTGCATAAAAATATGGATGAAGGGATAAAAAAACTCTCGGGTCATCAGGCCGGGTTTATCTACTGCGTCCCTGATTTGTTGCTGGTGCAAAAATTTTTCGGTGTATTCCCGGGCAATGTGCATCCAGTTTTTACTTTCGCTTTCGCCGGCCCAGGCTACTGAAAATTGGGCTATATCCCAGGGGTTCAACGATTGGTAATACCGGCAAAACATTGGCCCTGTTATTTCGTGCAGCAAAATAAGCATGGGCGGACTAACCCGTTTCATGGCCTGCACCCAGTCGGCATTCAGCCGGTTTAAAAACTGCACCAGCTCCTCGTACGATTGCACATTGGCGCTTTCACCATAATAGCCATCGCGCAGCATGGAAAGTATTCTGATGTTGCCATCCAGCAAATGCGCCACCACATCTTTTACCTTCCATAGTTTGGCAATGGTTTGTTTGTTCCAATCCTCCGGAGTAAGCGATTGTAATAAGGTAATAAGCTGTTCATCCAGCAGGGGCAGCAGGTGTGCTACATCAATAGGTGGGGCATGTTGTTCTTCCATAAATCAATACCCAAAGAAGGGTATGGCAATATATAAAAGACCGGGCAGTGCAGCACGCCGTGCATCACATTAATGCATGCGGCCCAAAGAGGTATATCAATCTTTCCGCAGTTTTTTCAAAGCCCCCATTGGGTAGCGCAGGCCTTTGTAGCCCATCATGTCCACTTTTACCGAGCCTACAATAATGGGACTTTCAATGCGTACCGGCACCCGGTTGGCATCGTTGCTTACCCACACGGTCATTTTTTCGCCGCCTTCGAAAATAGTGCCTTTAATCAGCAGCGGGCTAAACTTGATGGAATTGAATGTGCCGTAGCGGGTCTTGATTTCTTCGGTGCCCAGGTAGCGCACATACAGGTTGTGCAGTTCGTTGTCCAAAAACATGCTGAACGGAATCCTGTCGCCTTTTTTATAACGGGCATAATCAATATTGCGGGCATAATAAATGGCACTGAGCACATCCTGCACGCAGGCCGGCACTTTGTACGAACCCTTGTTGGTAACGGCTGTATTGGTAGCTTTATTGAATGCAATGGTTTCAAAAATCTTGTCGCCGCCTTCGTTTACGTTGCGGATAAATTTCAGGGGCTGCATGGTAGCCGTATCAATAAAGGTTTCGTAGCGGTCTCGCACTTTATAGATCCAGTCGTACGAGTTGTGGGTGCGGCCGTCGCCCACTACATGGTACACCGGCCGGCCGTTGAGCTGCTCCAGTTTTGTGGTAAAAGAAACCGCGCCTGCATTTACAAACACACCGGCCAGGTTGTAAAAAACGGTGTAATTGATTTGTTCGCCGTTGGAAAAAGTATAGTTGCGGATGCCGCAAAATTCATCGGGCGGCATGGCGGGCTTTTTCATTGAAAGCACCCCCCAGCAGGCCAGCAGCAACACCATCGCAGCACTAATCTTTTTCATTGTGTTTTTTAAAAAAGCGAACGCTCAAAATTAAACCAGTTCCGGCTACTGCCGGTATGACTAAGTTCAGGAACCAGATGGTGACGGTAGTTAAACCAATACCCAGCGTGTTGGCCGAAAAAATGCCCAGCAGCGTCAGGCTTATTTCACCGCGCAGGCCTACTTCGGCCAGTGCAATGGAAGGAATCACTGCCATTGTCAGGAACTGCATGCCCAGTGCGTGGGTTGCTTCCCAAACACCCACCTGCACCCCAAAAAACCGGAACAGCAACAGGTATTGCCCCACAAACACTGCATACCTCAGCGCAGAAAGCAACAGCAACCGAAGTAATAACCGGTTGCTGAATGTTTCCAGGCTTTCAATAAGATAGCGGTACCGGGTGCGGCGCAGCCACTTATTTAAAAGACGGCCCAGTGCCCCTGTTTCGAAATAAAAAATGGTTAAAAAAAAGGCAGCAGCGCCCACACCAAAAAGAGCAAACTGGTACAGCACCCTGGAGTAATACACAGTTGTTGCTAATTCATTTTTAAGCACCAGCAATGCAGCAAAGCCTGCATACAAGGTAATGAGCAATTGCGCAATGCTGCCTACCAGTGTTACCGAAATGCTGCGCAGCCGGAAGCCATCGGGGAGGAACAACATGCGCCCCAGGTATTCGCCCATGCGGTTGGGTGTACTTACGGCAAACGAAACACCGGAAAGCACCGCCTTGAATGCCTGCCCAAACGAAACCGGGTGAATGCTGCGCACCGACAACTGCCACTTGCGGGCTTCAATGCCCCAGTTGGCCACCACCAGCAACACGGCACCCAAAAACAGCAGCACCCGCGATGAAGAAAAAGACCGCTTTACCGCAATCCACGAAGCTTCGAGGTGGGGCTGCTGCATTATTTGGCGGTAAATGGAAAAAGCCAGCCACACCGCAAGCAGGGGACCTAGAAAATAGTTGATAAAGATTTTGATACTTTTGTTTGGCGGCATGCGGCGGATGATCGCTTAGAAAACTTCAAAAGTAAAATTTCAACGGGCAAAACCGTTTTCAATCTGGAGCCACCCTTTTTTACTCCGTACTTTTGGCTTTTAAATAAAACTTCCGTGCCCCTGCGGCCCACAATTTTATCCTGTGCAACAACCTGCTACCATCATATTAGGCGTCGATCCCGGAACCCTTGTTATGGGTTATGGCATTATTGCAGCCCGGGGCGAAAACATTGAAGTGCTCGCCATCGATGCCCTGAAACTTTCTTCCAAAAAAGACAACTACGAACGCCTGCGGCTGATTTACCTAAAAATTACCGAATTGGTGCGCCTGTACAAACCCCACGAATTTGCCATTGAAGCGCCGTTCTTTGGCAAGAACGTACAGAGTATGATGAAGCTGGGAAGGGCGCAGGGCGTAGCCATTGCCGCCGCCATGGCCGGCGATATGCCCGTAACCGAATACTCACCCAAAAAGGTAAAGCAGGCCATAACCGGCAATGGTAATGCCGACAAAGAGCAGGTGTGGCAAATGCTGCAGCGCATCACCAAGCTGGAAGACCGCCCCCAGGTGTTTGATGCCTCCGATGCGCTGGCCGTTGCGGTGTGTCATCATTTTTCCGCGCAGCGGCCCTATGCCGCCTCGGCCACGCCCAACAAGCGGTCGCGCAGCAAGGCGGGCTGGGACCAGTTTATTCAGCAGAACCCCGAGCGGGTGGGGTAGAAGGGGGACAGTAAAGACGGGAAAAAATCAAGGATTTAGATTGAAAAATTTTTACCATAAACAAAGAGCGGCGTTGCAAGTGCAACGCCGCTCTTTGTTTATGGTAGTTATTTGTTGGATTTATTTGTCAGCACTGGTTTTTTGATCCAATAAAGTGAAAGCAGGAAAAGGACGGCTTAATCCTGGCCCTTTTCCTTTTGCCCCTCGTCTGCCGTCCGTGGTCCATACTCGTAATATGGATCGTTGCTGCCTGCAGGGTGTGCCACTGTTGTATCGTTAACAGGGCCTTCTGCAGCAGTGGCTACAACAGTTTCCGGTTCCGACACGGGTGCATCTTCTTCTTTGTGAAAGAACTTTTTCTGAAAGGCCAGCAACACCAGCACGCCAATGGAAATAGAGGCATCGGCAATATTGAAAATAGGGCTGAAAAACTCAAAAGGTTTGCCGCCGATAAAGGGTACCCAGCTGGGCATGGTGGTTTGAACGATGGGAAAGTAGAGCATGTCTACCACATGGCCGTGCAAAAAACCGGCATAGCCACCACCCGGCGGCAGGGCTTCTGCAATTTGGGTGTAAGTGGTTTGGCTAAACAGCAGTCCGTAAAAAAGCGAATCAATCAGGTTGCCCAGCGCACCTGCATAGATCAGCGCGGCACACACAATGAACCCGGTGGTATAGCGTTCGCGAACAATTTTACCAATGTACCAGGTACCAAAGCCAACGGCCACCAGCCGGAACAGGGTGAGCAGCATTTTGCCCCACTCGCCGCCAAATTTCCAGCCCCAGGCCATGCCTTCATTTTCGATAAAATAAAGCCGGAACCAGGGCAGCCCCATCACGTTGGTAATATGGCCAAACGGAAAGGTGGTCTTGATCCAGATCTTCAGCGCCTGATCGGCAACAATCACCAGCAATATCAACAATACAGCAGAACGCAGTTTCACATTAAATTAATTAGGGTTTCAAAGATAAGGGTTGGACGGACAATAGCCCTTGCCCCTATGAGGCGCAACTTAGGCAGTAGAAGCTGGTTTTATTTGTTAATTCCTTTTCGGAAGAATTAGGAACACTTTGTATGTCATGCTGAGCATAGCGAAGCATCTCAATGTTGCGGATCGGTTGATTGTGCTGAGTTGAGATCCCTCCTTCGTCAGGATGACAACCAAATGGGCTGACAATGATTTAAAATGCAAAAAGATGCAAGAGTTTTTTTATCAGGCCAAAAGAATTACTTAACGTACAAGTGTGCGACGCAACGGAAGCCAAATAGAAATACAAAAGCTGAGTCCATAAAAACAAACATTTCACTCCGAAAGAAGCGACAGTGTAACAACAAAAATATTGTTGCTACTTTTTCCTGTTTTAAGAAACAGGGGTTACTCCTGAAAATATACCCGCTTTACCCGCTGCGAAATGGAGGTCATAACCTCGTAAGGAATGGTGCCGGCCCAGGCGGCAATTTGCTGTACCGGAAGGCCGGGGCCAAATACAATCACTTCATCGCCCTCCTGCACGCCGGCAATGCCGGTAACGTCAATCATGGTCATGTCCATGCACACCGTGCCCACAACCGGTGCCAGGTGGCCGCGTACCCGCATTTTGCCAACGCCATTGCCCAGGCGGCGGGCATAGCCATCGGCATAGCCAATGCGCACCGTGGCAATAGTGGTGGGTTGGCTGATAACGCCGCGGCGGTTGTAGCTTACCGTTTCACCGGCCTGCAACGTTTTGAGCTGCGCAATGGTAGACCGCAGCGTAGCTACGGGTTGCAATTCCAGCGGACTGTTTGCTGCATCTACACCATATAGACCAATGCCCAGGCGTACCATGTCGAGCTGCAACTGCGGGTGCCGGTAAATGGCCGCCGAGTTGGCTATATGCCGCAGAAAAGAATAGGGTAAATATTTTTTTAAAGCAGCCACCGCCACCTCCAAAAGAGCAGCCTGTTGTAGCGTAAAGGCATCCTGCGCTTCGTCTTCGCTGGCGGCCAGGTGACTAAAAACTGATTCTACTTTCAGCAACCCTTCGGCAGCAATCTTTTGGGCCGCTGTTTCAATTGAAGCAATAGAAAAGCCCAGCCGGTTCATGCCGGTTTCCACCTCCAGGTGCACCGGCCACTGGCTCAGGCCCTGTGCGGCAATGTATTGTCCAAAGCGCTGCAGCAGGTCTTCGGAGTAAATAACCGGCTGCAGGTTGTAATCGACCAGTGCATCAAACGAAGATGCATCGGCATTGATAACCATAATGGGCAGCGAAATGCCTTCACGGCGCAGCTCCACGCCTTCGTCGGTATAAGCCACACCCAGGTAGTCTACGCTGTTGGCCTGCAGTACGGAAGCAATTTCGGCACCGCCGCTGCCATACGAAAAGGCCTTGACCATGGCCATTAGCCTGGTGCCGCGTTGCAACAAGCGCTGGTGCTCCTTCAGGTTGTGCACCATGGCATTGAGGTTGATCTGCAATACCGTTTGATGCACTTTTTGTTCAAACTGGCGGGCAATGCGTTCAAAACCAAACCGCCGGGCACCTTTGATCAGCACCAGCTCGTTTTGAAACTGCGAGGAGCGAAAGTGGCGGATGGCTTCTTCGGTGGTGGGGTAAAAAGTGGCGGTTATTTGTTCGTCGAGCATCCCGGGCAGTTGTTCGCCAATGTGTTCGCCAATGCCCACCAGTTTGTGCACCCCGCTGCGGCGCAGCGCTTTGGCAATGTCGTGGTACAGTCGCTGGTCGTCTTTTTTACTGTCCATAAAATCAGACAGGATAACGGTACGTGGCTGACCGGTTTGCTGTTGTTTTAAAAAATTGAGGGCAATGGACAGCGAGGTAAGATCGGCACTATAACTGTCGTTGATGATGTTGCAGCCGTTGATGCCTTCAAAAAGATGCAGCCGCATGTCTACCGCCTGCAAGGATGCAAAGCGTTCGCTATACAGCGCCAGGTCTTTCTGCAGGTATACCAGCACGGCGCAGCAGGTCAATGCATTTTCCTCCGAGGCTTGATCGGTAAAAGGGATAGCTATTTCACAGGTATGCCCATGTACCTGCAGGTGCAGCGTGGAGCCACCCCCTTCCAATTTTACTCCTAGCACTTGCAACAAATTGCCTGCGCTGCTGCCCCAGGCGGCTATTTTTTTACCGGCAAAAAGTGCTGCATATTTTTCGTGTGTAATTACCACTTCGGCCTGTTGAAACAGCGCTGCTTTTTCGGCTCCTTTTTCGGCATTGCTGCTAAAGCCTGCGCTGTGCGCTTCGCCCAGGTTCGTAAATACCCCAATAGTAGGTTCAATGATTTGGGCCAACTGCTGCATTTCGCCCCGCTGAGAAATGCCGGCCTCAAAAATACCCAGCGTGTGTTGTTCTGACATCTGCCAAACGCTGAGCGGCACACCTACCTGCGAGTTGTAGCTGCGTGGGCTACGTACAATCTGGTAGTCTTCCTGCAGCAACTGGTACAACCATTCCTTTACCACTGTTTTGCCATTGCTGCCCGTGATGCCCATAACCGGAAATGAAAATTGCCGGCGGTGGTGTGCAGCCAGTTGTTGCAAGGCAGGCAGTACGTCGGGCACCACCAGTATGTTTGCGTCTTTTAATGATGCGCCAAAACTTGCATCCTGCACCACAAAGTTGCGTACGCCCAATTCATATAGATCGGCAACAAAAGAGTCGCCGCTGCGGCGTGGGCCGGGAAGTGCAAAAAAAATGGTTTCATCGGCCTGCACCAGGTGGCGGCTGTCGGTAAGCAGCTGGCGCACCACCAGCCCGGGCTGCGGCAGCAGGGCGTCGGGAGCAATCAACTGGGCTATCTGGGCGGCAGTGTAGGGCATGCAGCGGAATGATGAATGAGGAATGCTGAATGATGAATGATTGCTCCCAACAGGCGGAACTCATAATTTATCATTCATCATTCATAATTTTTTACAGGCTTCCATCATCCACATCGGGGGGCACGCCTTTGCGTTTGTGGTAGATGGAATAAAATATAGATCCGGAAAGACAAAGGACAATAAAGATCAGGGAAACGTAAATGGGTATATGTATGTCGAAGAACGCCACCAGCATCTTCAGGCCAATGAACACCAAAACAATGGCGATGCCCTGTTGCAGGTAATCGAACTTGTTGACCACCCCCCGCAGCAAAAAGAACAGGGCCCGCAATCCGAGCACTGCAAAAATATTACTTGTATAGATGATCAGCTCTTTGTTGTGCGATTCGGTAACAATAGCAAATACAGCCGGGATGCTGTCTACGGCAAAAACCAGGTCGGTGGTGGCCAGCATTACAATCACCAAAAACATATTGGTATAATACCGTTTGCCGTTGCGCTTTACCGTTAGTTTGCCACCCACATCTTCGTGGATGATGGGTAGAAAACGGTTGAGGAATTTATACACCGGGCTGGAAGCGGGGTCAAATTCAGCTTCCTGGTTGGCAGTAAAAATTTTAAAGCCGGTGTATACCAGAAAGGCGCCGAAAATATACAGGATCCATTCAAAACGTTCTACCAGCACCACGCCCACGTAGATAAAGATGACGCGGAACACAATGGCCATGAGCACGCCAATAAGCAGGGCCCTGGAAATATGGTCGGTGCGGATTTTGAAAAAAGAAAAGATCAGGATAAACACAAAGATGTTGTCGATGCTCAGGCTTTTTTCCATGAGGTAGGCACTGAGGTATTCCAGTGCTGACTTGGAGCCTTCTATCCACCACATAAAGGCAAAAAATGCCAGCGCCAGGCCCACCCAAAACAAGGACTGGTACAGGGCAGTACGCAAGGTTACCTCCGTATCTTTTTTACTGAAAAGACCCAGATCAAATATGAGGGCGATAACAATCACAATTCCAAAAACCAAATACGTTATCTGATCCGGTGTCATACGTTACTTTTTCTTGAACGTGCAAAGGTAAGGGAGGAATGATGGTAGATGATAGATGATAGTTAATAGGTGATGGTTGATGCCTTGTTCTAGATTATGACGTTTACCATCATCCACCATCTATCATCCGTCATCTCACTTAGCGTATTTCCGCCGGCGCCACTGCTGGTAAATAAAGCCAAACAAGGCTATGAGCACAATAGGCAGGGCCACGTTGATGGCCTGCCATTTGGTTCGTTGTGCTTTCACCGCCCTGGGGTCGAGCAGCCGGAGGGTATATTCCTTGGCACGTGTTTGCAAAATATCGGAAGGGTTTACCAGGTACTCCAGGCTGTTGAGGAAAAAATCCTTGTTGGCAAAAGTATACTGTGTAAAAAGGTTGCGGCCCATGGGCAGCGGTCCGGAAAACTGGCTGTACTGGTTCAGGGCAATATCGCCGTCGGCCACCACGATCATTTTATTTTGCCCGCCCACCCTACTTTTTACCGGCATGCCTGCGGCTTTCAGCGAGTCGGCTAAAGCCCTGGGCACCCGCCCGGTGTACAACGACCGAAAATCTCCTTCGAGCAGGGCGGCCACCGGCACGGCCTTTTGGGTAAACAGGCTTTCGTCGGGGGCTATCTGCAAAAACTCAAAATCAATACGGGCCGGTGCCTGCAACACCCGGGCATTGTTGGAGGAGCGGAGTAGAAATGTTTTTTCAATACCGCTGGCCGCTACCGTATCCAGCGTGGTGGGAAACATGCTGCGTACCCCGTCGAGGTTTTTGGAAATAGGATGTTCCGAGCCATTAAGGATGGGAAAAAACGGCCAGGTAACGAGGCGGCGTTGTTGGCCTTCGCCTTCGCCGCTTACCTGCGGCAACTGGTCGGCCTGCATGTCTTGCAGTAAAGCCTGGTTGATACGGACGCCATAATTAAACAGCAGGTCTTCGAGGTTGAGGCCGCGGTCGAAGGCCACAAAGCCGCCGGTTTTATACAGTGAATCGAACTCGCTGTACATGTTGTCGATCATCCAAAACACCTTGCCGCCATTCATTACATACTGGTCAATCTTTAGTTTATCGACATCAGTAAAGGGTTGCGTTGGCTTCATAAACACCAGCGCATTGATCTCTTTGGGTATGTAGGGCACCTCCTTCAGGTTCAGCGTATCGCTGTAATAATTATCGCGGAGCGTTAAAAAGGCGTCATTGATATTGGCGCCCCAGGCTTCGCCATTGCCCAGCATATAAGCCACCAGTGGCCGCTCTTTGGAAGTTACTTTTTCAATGGCCGATGCAAAATTGTATTCCAGCGAAGCTTCCACGTTGTTGTACAATTCAGCCAGTTGTTCCGTCTCGGTACCAAACGAACGGGCTCCCTTTAAAAAGTCTACGCCAACGGCCCGGTCGCCCTGCCGCACCACGGCGCCATGAATCAGCTTTTTTACTTCCAGTTCATCGCCCACTTTTTCCGGCGCATTAAACAGCACGGCGTTGAGGCCATAATACAGTTGCAGCGAATCTTCAAACCTGCGGATGGCTGCGGTGTCGCCATCGGCATACGGGTTTATAAAACGCACCTGCAGGTTGCTGCCACCGTATTGCCTGGCTTCAAAAAGAAACTCGCCAATGGCATTGCGAAAGCGGCGCACTACGGCCGGCAGGTCGCTTCCCTCCAGCAACACATCTATCTGTACGGTGCTGTCGATGTTGCCCAAAAGCTTTTTGGTGGGCTCGCTCAGCGAGTATCTTTTTTCGGCGGTAAGGTCGGCACGGTAGTGAAATAAGGAGGCCAGTCCGTTTAGCAGAAACAACCCTACGATAAGCAGTAGCCAGGCGGCCCTTTTATGTGCAAAAATTTGGAACATGGCTATCGTTGCTGCAGGTTTTGACGGGTGAGGAGTAAAAAGAACAGCACCAGGCTGATGAAATACACCAGGTCGCGGCTATCGAGCACACCGCGGCTGATGCTTTGGTAATGAAACCGGATGCCGAGCATTTCAACATAATAATCGGCGCCGTTTTCGAAAAGGGATAGTTGGCTTAGGGCTTCAAATCCAAAATAAAACAGCACCATTACCACCAGGCTGATGATAAAGGCAATAACGGCATTGGGCGTAAACGAAGAAACGCAAATGCCGATGGCGGTGAATACAGCCGTTAAAAACAGCAGACCCAAATAGGACCCTGCTGCAGCGCCGGCATCGATGCCGGTGGTGGCTGCCAGGCTGTTGATGGAAACAAAATACACCAGCGTAGGCAGCAGCGCAATTACAGCCACGGCAAAGGAGCCCAGGAATTTGCCCACCACCAGTTGCCATGCAGTAAGTGGCCGGGTACGCAGCACTTCATAAGTGCCGCCGCGGAATTCATCGGCAAACGACCGCATGGTAATAGCTGCTGCCAGGAACAGCATCACCCAGGGGGCAAATGCAAAAAACTCGTCCAGCGTAGCAAAGCCGCTGTCCAATATATTGTTGCGAAAAACAAACAGCACCAGCCCGTTGATGAGCAAGAACACCACAATGGCGATATAGCCCGTGAGGGAACTGAAAAACTGGCTGAATTCTTTTTTACAAATTGACCACATGAGTGCAATTCCGGATTAGTAATGGGATATAAGATGTAGTTGCAAAATAGGCCATAGTTGGGAGTCGGAAAGCTAAAGTTCAAAGAGGGGCTGCATTTTGAACCTTGAAGACACAAAGACACGGAGGAGCACGAAGATAAAAGGCATAAAAAAACTATACGGTGTTGGTTATGCGCAAATGTTTGTTGTGATAGTACTAGACAAAAACATTTTTAGGGGCTGCAATTTTGCCCTTCCGATAACTATATGATGCCGCTGAAAAGCCTGCTTTCTACATAAAGCAAGACCCCGCATTTACGGGGTCTTGTTTTATCTGTTGAATCGGCCATTTCCATACGGCCAAATCATTTAAATCCTGCCAATCACAGGTTACACGGCAAAACTATCACCACAACCGCAGGTGCGGCTGGCATTAGGGTTTTCAAAATAAAAGCCCTTGCCATTCAGTCCGTCCGAAAATTTCAGTTCCGTATTTACGAGGTACAAAAAGCTTTTCAGATCGGTTACCACTTTTACGCCGTTGTCTTCAAACACCTGGTCCATCGGCTTCGACTCATTGTCGAAATCGAGCTTGTAACTCAGGCCCGAACAACCGCCACCTACTACGCTAACCCGCAAAAAGTAGGAAGTATCGCCAGCAATGCCGGCATCGTTCATTAGTTGCTGTACTTTTTCCTTTGCCTTATCACTTACGAAAATGGCATTATCTGTTGCTACCATATTTATTAGCTTTTAGCTGTTGGCTTTTAGCTATTAGCCATCAACTTAAAAAAGCTAACGGCTAACAGCTAAAAGCTAATGGCTTTTTAGTGTACTACACTTTCTTCAAACTGCAGCTCTTCGAGGCCGTTCTTTTTACGGTAGTCGTTGATGGCTGCTTTGATGGCATCTTCGGCCAGCACCGAGCAGTGAATTTTCACCGGCGGCAGGTTCAGTTCTTCCACCAGCACCATGTTGTCGATCTTAACGGCTTCGTCGATAGACTTGCCTTTAAGCCACTCGGTTGCCAGCGATGAAGAGGCGATGGCCGAACCGCAGCCAAAGGTTTTGAATTTGGCGTCCTTGATAAGGCCGGTTGCGTCGTCTACTTCAATTTGCAGGCGCATTACGTCGCCGCACTCAGGGGCACCCACCAGGCCGGTACCTACGTTGTTCTTGCTTTTGTCAAGCGTACCCACATTCTTGGGATTATTGTAATGGTCTAAAACCTTGTCGGAGTAAGCCATAATGATCAGTATTTAATTTTAAGTACGAATTTGGTTTTCGTTGCCACCTTGGTTTCCTTCGTACAAAAAAATCCAGGCGGTTCAATCTTTTATTTCAAATAAGCCACAGTTCTGCTGACTGCGGACTTCCGACTTCTCTCTTAGTGGTGTGCCCACTCGATCGAGTTCATGTCGATGCCTTCTTTGTACATTTCCCAAAGCGGGCTCATTTCGCGCAGCTTCAGTACGGTTTTCGAAACGGCATCAATGGTGTAATCGATCTGCTCTTCGGTGGTGTAGCGCCCCAATCCAAAACGGAGCGAACTATGTGCCAGATCGTCGCCGAGGCCCAGCGCCTTCAGTACATACGAAGGTTCCAGCGAAGCCGAGGTACAGGCCGAACCCGAAGAAAGGGCAATGTCTTTGTTGAAGCCCATCATCAGGCCTTCGCCTTCCACGTATTTAAACGAAATGTTGGAAACATGCGGCAAACGGTGAGCGGGGTCCCCGTTTACATAAGCTTCTTCCAGTTGCATCAAGGCATTTTCCAATTTATCACGCAGTTTGCTCAGGCGCTCTGCATCTTGCTGCATTTCGTTCATGGCGAGTTCGCAGGCTTTACCAAAGCCAACAATACCCGGCACGTTGAGGGTACCGCTACGCATGCCCCGTTCGTGGCCGCCACCGTCCAGCTGGGCGGTAACTTTTACGCGGGGGCCTTTGCGGCGTACATACAGCGCACCTACACCTTTGGGGCCATACATTTTGTGGGCGGTAAATGCCATCAGGTCAATGTTGTCGGCTTTTACGTCTACCGGTATTTTACCCACTGCCTGCACCGCATCGGAAAACAGCAGCACACCGTGCTTTTTGGCAATGGCGCCAATTTCGCGGATGGGCAGCACCGTGCCGATCTCGTTGTTGGCATACATCAGCGCAATGAGGATGGTGTTGGGCTTAATGGCGGCTTCTACCTGCTCAGGACTGATGAGGCCTTTATCTGATACTTCCAGGTAAGTTACCTCAGCGCCTTCTTTTTCGAGGTGCTTGCAGGTATCGAGCACAGCTTTGTGCTCGAAGTTGCAGGTGATGATGTGGTTGCCTTTGGTGGCATACATTTCAAAAACACCTTTCAGCGCCAGGTTATCGCCTTCGGTAGCACCGGAAGTAAAAATGATTTCTTTAGGATCGGCGTTGATCAGTTTGGCTACCTGCTCCCGGGCATAGTCCACTGCTTCTTCGGCCTTCCAGCCAAAGGGATGGTTGCGGCTTGCGGCGTTGCCAAAAGCTTCGGTAAAATATGGGATCATTGCTTCCACTACCCGCGGGTCGCAGGGGGTGGTGGCATTATGGTCGAGGTAAATGGGACGTTGCAGCATAAAATTTGAATATTATAGGAATTCGTTTCAGAGTGCAAAATTACCTATTATAAGGCAATCTATCCTTATAGAAACTATCTATGACTGTAAATTTACCATTATCGTAAACAATTCCTCATGTTAAAAGTTGAGCATATAGGCATAGCTGTCCGTTCGCTGGAACAATCCATACCTCTTTTTGAAAAGTTGCTTGCCACGCCTTGTTATAAAACTGAAGAAGTTGCAGCAGAAAGCGTGCTGACCGCCTTTTTCCGCCAGGGCGAATCCAAGATTGAACTGCTTGAATCTACCCGTCCAGATGGGGTAATCAGCCGGTTTATTGACAAGCGTGGCGAGGGCATGCACCATATCGCTTTTGCAGTTGCTGATATCCTTGCCGAAATGGCCCGGCTGCAGGCCGAAGGTTTCACCCTGTTGCAGGATACGCCCAAGCAAGGTGCCGACAACAAACTTGTTTGCTTTGTACATCCAAAAGATACCAATGGCGTGCTTATTGAATTGTGCCAGGACCGGGTACTGTAACGCCTATTAATGAATAAGCCCCGGTTCTCACCGGGGCATTATTATAAAACGCGCCTATAGAAAACTAGATCAATCCTTTATTGTTACAACATTACCTGCTTTGATACATTGAGGTTGTCGGCACCAGTAAGGCTTACAATGTATGCACCGGAGGCAGCTGCACCTTTAGGCAGAATAATCTGGCTGCCTGCTTGTTTAAAATCCTGTATGGACACTACTTGTCCGTTCATGGAAATGATGCGCACCTGAACTGGTGTAGTGATTTGCTGTACCAACTGAATAAGCACAAAGTTGCCCGCAGTGCTGCTGATGGAAACCTGTGCGCTTGCAGTGTTGGTATTGGTGATGGTTTTTACCGCAGTGTAGGTAAAGCGGCCATCAATATCGGCCTGGCGAATGCGGAAGTAAGCAATGCGACCAAGTGGGCTGCGGTCGGTATAAGTGTAGCTGTTTACGTTGGTTGAATTGCCGGCAGCAAATACAGTAGCGATCTTTTTCCAGTTGGTGCCATCTTCGCTGCGCTCAACCTCGTAGTGGCTGGCGTTGATTTCTTCGGAAGTAGCCCACTGAACCAGAGTGCCGGCAGTAGCACGGGCCACCGAAAAGCCGATGAACTTTACCGGCAGGGCCGCAGGGGTAAGTTCGGTAAAGGCACTTACATTTTTATTGATATATGCAGGGCCGATTTCGAGGCCATCGCTGCCTTTGTATTTTTCGGCGGCGCCTACAAAAATAATGCTGTTGCCTTTGCCACTGGTAGCGTTTACCGAAGCCGATTTGCTGGTCAGCACCAATTCGGAATTGCTGCTCAATTTGATGGTGGCCTTATCCAAGGTAACCTTGCCTTCCACCTTTACATAAATGTCCTGGTGAGAAAAGTCAACATCTTCGCTGATAGTATATACTGCAGTGGAGGGAATCAATACTGTATCGCCGGAAACAGGGAACCGCTTTTCGCTCCAGCTTTTGCCGTCGGCAATGTTGGTGCTTTTAAGCAGCTGGTTTACTTTTTGGGCGTTGGTGGAAAAAAACATTACAGCAGTAAGCAGGGTAGCGAAAAATTTCTTCATTGGTACGGATTTGATCTTTACAGTTTTCTTTAGGGGAGCTAAATAAAGTGCTGAGTGTTTTCTAGGGGTTTTTTAGTAGCTCCTTTATTTTGCTGGTGCAAAGATAGAAAGGGTTTTCACTTAGGCAAGTGATTTTACTTAGTTGTGTAGTAAAAACACAGATTTTTTTTACGCGAAATTTTACGCTGTTGATTTAAAGGAACATTATGCAGTAGAATAATTTTGCATGCTTATTGTTCAGTTTGAAAAAATATTATTCTGGCCCCGATTTTTGGTAAAATAGCGCTGCGGATGCGCTAAGTGAATTGTAAAAGGCCTTAGAAAAACACTTAGCCACCTAAGTAAAATCAGGTAAGAAATTGAGGTGTGTTGTGTTCTCAAAAAAAAGGAGCACAGCCCGGAAACAAAAACGAATGCACCAAATGCATCCGTTTTTGTTTCCGGGAAAACCAGGGAAAATAACTTACAAGGAATTGGTGGGCGAGTCGGCGTTGATGATGCCCAGCTTTTCCACCGCCAGTTGTGCAGCGATCTGGGAGGCGTCTTTTTTATTATAGGCCTTTCCTTCGGCTACCACTTTTCCGTTGATAACGGCACCCACGGTAAAAAGCCGGCGTCCTGCCTGCATTTGCTCGTTCAGGGTTTCAAATTCCAGACTTTTGCCGTTTTTATTGGCCCAGCCATACAGCTTGTTTTTGTGGTTGATCTCCAGCACCTCCAGGTCGTCTACAAACATGTGCGGCATAATGATGCGTTCGCCTACCCATTTGGCCGTTTTTTTATAACCCAGATCCAGGTAAATGGCGCCTACCAGGGCTTCCAGGGTATTGCCAAAAATCTGGCTGGCTTTCAGCGATGCATCCGACTTATTGAAAACCGTTACTTTTTTAAGGCCCATTTTAACGGCGATGTCGTTGAGCTGCGACCGGTTCACCATTTTGCTGCGCATTTCGGTTAAAAAGCCTTCTTCCTTGTAGGGGTAGCGCTTAAAAAGATAGTCGGCAATTATGGCGCTGAGTATGGCGTCGCCCAGGTACTCGAGGCGTTCGTTGTTTTCGGCGGAAGTTTCTTTGATGGAGCGGTGGGTAAGTGCCATGCGGTACAGCGACACGTTGCCGGGTGTGTACCCCAATAATGCTTTCAGGCTTTTCTTAAACGAAGAGCCTGCGTGTTTTTTATACAGCCTGGTCCAGAATCCCACAAAGGACATGCGTTTTTACTACCTCCTGCCTATCCAACCGTTGGAGCAGAATATTTTTTAAAAATCATGCAAGCATTATGCCCGCCAAAACCAAAGGTATTACTCAGCGCTGCATTTACCACGCGTTTTTGCGCAGTATGAAAAGTAAAGTTCAGCCGCGGGTCCAGTTCGGGGTCGTCGGTAAAATGATTGATGGTGGGCGGCACTATATCGTGCTGCACACTTTGAATGCAGGCTATTGCCTCAATAACGCCGGCTGCACCCAGGCAGTGGCCGGTCATGGATTTGGTAGATGAAATATTGAGCTCGTAGGCATGTTCGCCAAATACGGCCTGAATGGCTTTTACCTCGGCAACATCGCCCAGCGGGGTAGAAGTGCCGTGGGTATTGATGTAATCGATCTGGTGGGGTTCCATACCTGCGTCTTCCAGGGCCTGCAGCATTACGTTGCGGGCACCCAGTCCTTCGGGGTGAGGAGCGGTAAGGTGGTGTGCATCGGCAGTGGCGCCGGCACCGCCAATCTCGCAATAGATTTTGGCACCACGTGCCAGGGCGTGTTCCAGTTCTTCAAACACCAGCACGCCGGCACCTTCGCCCATTACAAAACCGTCGCGGTCTTTGTCGTAAGGACGGCTGGCCGTTTTCGGATCTTCGTTGCGTTCGCTGAGGGCCTTCATAGCGTTGAACCCACCAATGCCGGCTTCGGAAATCACCGTTTCGGAACCACCGGTAATGATGATATCAGCCTTGCCCAACCGAATCAGGTTGAAGGCTTCCATCATGGCATTGGTAGCAGAAGCACAGGCGCTTACCACGGCGAAGTTGGGGCCACGGAAACCGTGCCGCATGGAGATGTGCCCGGCAGCAATGTCCAGGATCATCTTGGGAATGAAAAACGGGTTGAAGCGGGGAGTGCCATCGCCTTTTGCAAAATTGGTCACTTCTTCCTGAAACGTAATGAGGCCGCCAATGCCGGAAGCAAATACAACCCCTACACGGTCGGGGTTCACGTTCTCGTTGGTAATGCCTGCATCCTGTACCGCCTGGTCGGAAGCAACAATAGCTACCTGGGTAAAGCGGTCCATTTTGCGGGCTTCCTTGCGGTCGAGGAAATCGGTGGGTTCAAAATTTTTGATTTCGCAGGCAAACCTTGTTTTGAACTTGGACGCATCGAACTGGGTGATGAAATCAGCACCGCTAACGCCATTGCTTAGGTTATTCCAAAATTCGGATACCGTATTGCCCAAAGGCGTAAGGGCACCCATTCCTGTTACTACAATCCGCTTTAATTGCATATATGCCTGCACCCGGGTTTTTGAGAAAAAGTGAACAATAAAATCCAAAATCCGAAAGCAACGGCCAGGGTAGGCTGTTTTTCGGATTTCGAATTTATTATTTCAGATTAACTAAGTGAAAACCGCCTTTGCTTTTCAGTCAAAGGCGGGTAATTAAGTTTATTCCGTTTGGGTAACGGAGCTGATAATGATGTTTTTCTTATTTAGCGTGCTCTTCAAGGTAAGAAACAGCTTGGCCCACAGTAGTAATGGTTTCAGCCTGCTCGTCGGGAATAGAGATGTTGAATTCTTTTTCAAATTCCATGATCAGTTCAACCGTGTCGAGCGAATCGGCACCCAGGTCATTAGTGAAAGAAGCCTCATTTGTCACTTCCGCTTCGTCAACGCCCAGCTTGTCTACAATGATCTTTTTTACTCTTGCTGCAATGTCTGACATGATGTAAAAGTTTGGTTATAGTGGTGCAAAAATAGAAGTTTTTAAAATAATTAGCCCGTTGTGTAAAAATACCCGGCAAATCCTTTGCTATGGCGGATTACAGGCCATAGCAGCCTCATTTTCAATTGGCCTGTTTGCCAGATATTTGTAACTTGACCGCACACAAACATACAGCATGGCATTGAAAATAATTGATTACGGCACTAGTGATTACCGGGAAATGGTGCGGCTGCGCGATGAAATACTGCGCCGCCCCCTGGGGCTAACCTTTACTGAGGAAGAACTGGAAAAGGAGCAGGGCAACCTGATGATGGCTGCCCTGGACGATGGTAAAATGCTGGGATGCTGCATGCTGGTAGAAGAAGGGCCCAAAACCGTGCGGCTGCGCCAGATGGCGGTGCGCAACGACCTGCAGGGCAAGGGTGTGGGTAAAGCGCTGATACAATTTGCCGAAAACCTGGCCCGCGACCAGGGATACGAAAAAATAACCATGCATGCCCGTAAGAACGCAATTGGCTTTTATGAGAAAATGGGCTACCGGGTAAGCGGGGACGAATTTCAGGAAATCACCATCCCGCATTATGTAATGGAAAAAGATCTCTAAAGAATGATGAACAGAGGAACAAGGAATTTCGAATGTCGAAGAGAAGTGATGAATTACTGATTATAAATAATTAATTATTGGGGTCTGCCCAATTCATAACTCATCATTTATAATTTTCCTTCTGCGGTTCATCATTCCTTGTTCCTTGTTCGATATTCTCAACTGACTTCCTCTGTTCCTTGTTCGTCTGTTCTTCTGTTTACCCATCCCTACGCTGCTACCTTGTTTTTTAATAACTGCCGCATTTCCGACACCTCGTCGCGGCTGGCAAAAGAATCTTTGGGCACCAAAAAAAAGGACCGGCTGTCGAAATACAGGTGGAAAAAATTGGGGGTCTCCATAAAGGTTTTCAGGGCGTTCCATGGCCAGGCACGGGAGCCCCGCTCATTGCCCAGCGAAAACTGCTCCTCTGTAAAACGCATGGTAAAATGATCGCGAAAAGTAGAGGCCCTGCGGTAAACGGCACCGGGGAGCAAAAACCAAAACGTGATCATCAGCACCAGCCACAACAAGGAACTCACCAGAAAGGCCAGCGGCGTTACCTGCTTGAAATAAAACAACCCGGCGGCGAAAAAAGCAAACACATTCACCAGGACAATCATGAGCCTGATTTCGCGCCGCGAAAGAAAGTGGTAGCGCAGGGCCTGCAACACCTGTTTTTTGTTATAGCTGAAATTGATGGTCATAGCCGGGCAGTATAGGTAAATAAAGTGCGGGGCTGTAAGTTATTTAAATGCACCATTGAACTGGCAAACAGCCGTCATAACTTTTTGTGCCGATAGCAAAGGGCAAAAAAAAGCCCTGCAGGCGCAGGGCTTACATAATTTTTGGCAGCTCGTTTATTTATTCATCATTTGTTTGGCCTCAATGCTCAGCGTGGCATGGGGAACGGCACGCAGTCGGGCCTTTTCAATAAGCTTGCCCGTAACGCGGCATACGCCATAGGTCTTGTTTTCGATGCGCATGATGGCTTTTTCCAGGTGGTCGATAAACTGGATCTGGCGGCTGGCCATTTGGCTCAACTGTTCGCGTTCCATGCTCATGGTGCCGTCTTCCATGGTCATATACCTGCCCTCGTCCAGGTCGCCGCTTCCGTCTTTGCGGGTTATCAGTCCTTGCAGGTAAGCAAGTTCTTTTTTGGCAGCATCCAGTTTTCGGTTAATAAGGTCGCGGAATTCTTGCAGCTCGGCGTCTGAATATCTCATGGTGGGTCCTCCTGATGGCTCCTGATTTTGTGTATCTAAAACTGATTTGGTAAATTCTGGCTCGTACTTCACCACCTTGTTGGTGCTGGTTTTTGGAATCACAATAGGTTTGGGCTCTTTCGCAGCCTTTTTAGCCGGGGCTGCCGCCGATTTTTTGGGTGCGGCAGTTTCCAGTGGCTTAATTGCAGGCTTTACTTCTTCTGTTGTGGGAGCAGCAACCACGGGTTTTTGCACCGGCTCACTGGTTTTAGGGGCCGCCTTGGCCGGGGCAGCTTTGGCAGGAGCTGGTTTAGCCACCGCTTTTTTAGGCGCAGCAACCGCTTTGGCCGGAGCCTTTACCGTTTTGGCGGGTACTTCCTTTTTAGCGGCTGCAGGCCTTTCGGCCTTTTGCGGCGCGGCTTTCTTAGCAGCAGCTTTAGGGGCCGCGGCAGTTTTGGTGGCTGGTTTGGCTGCTGTTGCTTTGCCTGTTTTTGAGGCACCAGATTTTGCCGGGGCTGCCTTAGCAACGGCTTTTTTTACCGGTGCTGCAGCTTTGGCTGTTTTCTTTGAGGCTGCTTTTTTCGTGGCCATACGGTTGCTAAATTTTAGAAACGATGACTTTCAGCGTTTTATCATTCACTTCTATTTCTGTGCCATCGGTGAGATGGGGAATAAACTCCAGCTTGTCTGCCAAAATTTCCGTACAAATATAGTTTTCAAATCTAATAAGTGATGATTGCAGCCCATCGGCTGCTCCAATTTTAACCAAAATACGGTCGGTCAGCTCAAATCCGTTGTCCTTCCGTAATTTTTGAATCCGGTTTACAAATTCACGGGCATTGCCTTCCTGCTCTAACTCGGGTGAAATATTGATGTCCAGCGCCACGGTGAGGGCTCCTTTGCTGGCTACGGTCCAGCCAGGAATGTCTTCCGAAGTGATCTCTACTTCGCTTAAAACAAGCTCAACAAAATCGCCGTCAATGGGGAGTGAATATCGGCCTTCTTTTTCAAATAACGCAATCTCGTGCTGACCAAATTGGGCCAATGCACCGGAAACCGCTTTCATTTTCGGCCCCAGCTTTTTACCTAAAGCCTGGAAGTTGGGCCGGATCTTCTTTTTTATAAATCCTTCAGTGTCAGTAAGATATTCCAGCTCTTTTACATTTACCTCGGCCAAAATAAGGCCTTCCACCTGCCGCAACTGGCTTTCCATGGAGCCGTTCAGCACCGGCACCAGTATCTTTTGCAGCGGCTGCCGCACTTTGATGTTTACCTTTTTGCGCAGCGACAACACCAGCGAGGAAGCATCCTGTGCCAGGGCCATGCGTTCTTCCAGCAACGTATCGATCAGCTCCTCATCGGCTACCGGAAACAGCACATGGTGTACCGAAGCCTCGGTAAACCGGCCGCTAACTGCGTTGAGGTTCAGGAATAGCTCATCGGCAAAGAAGGGCGAAATGGGCGCCATCACCCGCACCACCGTTTCAAGGCACTCGTACAGCGTTTGGTAGGCTGCGATCTTATCTCCCTCGTACTCACCTTTCCAGAACCTGCGGCGGCAAAGGCGTACATACCAGTTGCTGAGCTGCTCGTCCACAAAATCCTCAATCAAACGGCCAGCCTGGGTAGGTTCATACTCATCAAATGCGGCCGTAACCTTCTGGACCAGGGTTTGCAGGCTCGACAATATCCACTGGTCTATTTCGGGACGCTGTGCCACGGGGATGGGGGCTTCTTTATAGGCAAAGCCATCCACATTGGCGTACAGTGCAAAAAACTGGTAGGTATTATATAAGGTGCCAAAAAATTTGCGCTGCACTTCCTTGATGCCTTCTAGGTCAAATTTCAGGTTGTCCCAAGGTGAGGCGTTGGTGATGAGGTACCAGCGGGTGGCATCGGCGCCAAAATCGGCAATGGTCTTGAACGGGTCCACCACGTTGCCGAGGCGCTTGCTCATTTTATTGCCGTTCTTGTCCAGCACCAAGCCATTGGAAACTACTGTTTTATAGGCCAGGCCGGGGTACTCGCTATCCACATCGCCCAGGTAGGCGTCTTCTTTCAGCACCTCGTGTACCGACTCTTTGAGCATGGCACCCAGGGCATGCAGGGTGTAAAACCAGCCCCGGGTTTGGTCTACGCCTTCGGCAATAAAGTCGGCAGGGTAGTTTTTGGCAAATACCTCGCGGTTTTCAAACGGAAAATGCTGCTGTGCATAGGGCATGGCACCCGAATCGAACCACACGTCAATGAGGTCTGGCTCGCGGTGCATGGGCAGGCCTTTTTCCGAAACCAGCACCACCTCGTCAACATAAGGCTTGTGTAGGTCCAAGATGCCGTCGTGGAGGTAGGCCTTATTTACATCACCGCCAAGGGCCTGGTTGGCTTTTACTATTTCTTCGTTCAGCTCGGCAATGGAGCCGATGCATTTTTCTTCCGATCCGTCTTCGGTGCGCCAAATAGGGAGCGGCGTGCCCCAATACCGGCTGCGGCTGAGGTTCCAGTCCACCATGTTTTCGAGCCACTGGCCAAACCGGCCGGTGCCGGTAGCGGCAGGCTTCCAGTTGATGGTTTTGTTCAGTTCCACCATCCGGTCTTTCAGCGCCGTGGTTTTAATAAACCAGGCATCCAGCGGGTAATACACCACAGGCTTGTCGGTGCGCCAGCAGTGGGGGTAGCTGTGCTCGTATTTTTCAACCTTAAAAGCCCGGCCTTCCAGCTTGAGCTTTACCGAGATGTCCACGTTGACATCCACGTAATCGGGTTGGTTCTTATAATCTTTAATAAACCGGCCGCTGAATTCGCCCAGGCCATCTACAAATTTACCCTCGCGGTCTACCAGCGTCAGGATGCCGATGCCGTATTTTTTGCCTACCCTAAAGTCATCGGCACCAAAGGCAGGGGCGGTGTGCACAATGCCGGTACCATCTTCGGTGGTTACAAAATCGCCCATCAGCACCCGGAACGGCTGCGCATCGGGGGTAATGGCACGGATGGCTTCCAGCGAGTTGGCCTCGTAGGGCAGCAACTGCTCGTATTCGATGCCTTCGAGCTGGCGGCCTTTAAACCCAGCCACAATTGTATAGGGGATGATCTTATCGCCTTCTTTAAAAGCGTCGAAATCGCTGTTTTCGCCTTCGGCTTTGAAGTATTTGTGCAACAGCGCCTTGGCCAGGATGGCATGCTGGAGCTGGTGGGTGTAAGGATTCAGGGTTTTAACCAGCACATAATCGATATCCGGCCCGGCGGTGAGGCCCAGGTTGGAGGGCAGCGTCCAGGGCGTGGTGGTCCAGGCAAGGAAGTAGAGGTCGCAGTTGGCATTTGACGGTTGACAGCCGGCTGCTTCGAACAGAAATTGACTCTTTTCGTTGGGCACCACTTTAAAACCAACGGTGGCACTGGTGTCTTTTACCATTTTATAGGTGCCCGGCTGGTTCAGCTCGTGGGAGCTAAGCCCGGTGCCGGCACCCGGCGAATAAGGCTGGATAGACACACTTTTATACAGCAGGCCCCTTTTATACAGCTCTTTCAGGCACCACCACAGGCTTTCGATGTACTCGTTGGTAAAAGTGATGTAGGGATCCTTCAGGTCTACCCAGTAGCCCATTTGCGTGGTCAGGTCGTCCCACTTGTCTTTGTAGCGCAGCACGGCTTCGCGGCATTTTTGGTTGTACTCGGCCACCGAAATGGTTTTGCCGATGTCTTCTTTTGTAATGCCCAGCTCTTTTTCAACACCCAGCTCTACCGGCAGGCCATGGGTATCCCAGCCGCCCTTGCGCTGCACCTGGAACCCTTTGGCCGTTTTGTAGCGGCACACCAGGTCTTTGAGGGTCCGGGAAATAACGTGGTGAATGCCTGGCATGCCGTTGGCAGAAGGCGGGCCTTCGTAAAAAACAAAGGAAGGGGCACCCTCCCGCAGGTCGATGCTTTTTTGAAAAGCCTGTTCCCGTTCCCAGCGTTGGAGCACTTCTTTTTCGATGGCGGGCAGGTTCAGGTGTTTGAATTCTTTATAACGATTTGCCATATGGGCTTAAATACAGTTTTGAAAATGGGGCCGAAGTTACGAAATTCGTGTGGGCCGGGAATGCTTCTATGAGGTCTTCTTAAATAGGAGTAATAACTGGTGGTTGCCTGCTTATGTTGAAAAAAGTAACTGCGTTGCTGTTGATCCTGGGGCTGGCTTTTTCGGCCCGCGCAGCTATATTTATCGTTACCTCCAATGCCGACTCGGGCCCCGGCACTTTGCGCAATGCCATTGAAATGGCAAATGCCAACGGCACATCAGCCCCCGATTTTATTCATTTCAACATTCCCATAGCCGATTTTAACAGCAGGATCATTTATATAGATACAGAGTTGCCGCCACTTTCCTCGAACATTACCATCGACGGCACCACACAGCCCGGGGCCGCATATGGTAGTTCCAGTGCCAAAATTTGTTTGAAAAAGGATGTTTTTACTGCCTCGTTTACCATGCTGGATATTCAAAATGCATCAGGGGTAAACATTTATGGCCTCAACCTGTATTATGGCTATTGGGAAGGATTTTTTTTGCTGCCCGATGGCAGCTCAAAACCCCGCTCCAGCCAGCTGTACGGCATCAAGCTTTCCAACGCCTTTAATATAGAGATCGGCGCCCCTGGCAAAGGCAATGTATTGAACGGTTTTGAATACCCTATTTACTCCCAATCAGATTCCTGCCGGGGCCTCACCATCCGCAGCAACTACATCAACCTGGGAAAGTTTTATGAAAACCCGGCGGATGAAATAGATGAAGTGATCGTGATTGGGGAGTACTCCCTGATGCTGTACAATGTGTTCGACGTGGTTATAGGTGGGGCGGATGCAGCCGATGGCAACCTGCTTGGCGGCAGGCAACCCATTTTCCTCGACAGCGAATACGAAAAGGCCAATGGCACCCTGCTGATTCAGCACAACATCATTGGCCGGCAATACGACCGAAAAAAGATCCTGGAGGTAAGCGGGAGCCTGGCCATCCAGATTGGAAAGCTGTTTGATTGGGGCAATGGGAAAGGAATGGATTACACCCTGCACCTGCTCGATAATGACTTTCCCAAACAGGTGGTGATCAGCCACCTGACCGAACCATTCCTCATCCGGCGCAACAAGTTTGAAACCGAAGGGCTTACCAACCTGTCCACCTACAAATGCGCCCTGTATAAATGCACGGGCGGCGGCATCATAGGCGGCGATGACCAAAGGGAAGCCAATTTTTTCCGCAACCTCGACCCCAACCGCATTTGGAGGGATTATGGATGGGTAAGCATCCACGATTGCGGACCTGTGTATGTATCCAAAAATATCTTTGAGTGCAGCGTTAACTATGGTTCGCCGCTGGCGGTATTCCACCACGAAAACCCGCCGCCATTTATTCAGGTGGACCAAACCACCAGCACCGGCGTTCGGGGCAGGGCAACACCGCATTCCATTGTGCATATTTACTACGATGATGCATGCAGCGCCTGTGAAGGGCAGCGTTTTATTACCACCGTTACGGCCGGCGCAGACAGCTTGTGGTCGTACACCGGGACGATTACCGGCACGGTGGTGGCCACCAGCACCATTAATGACCGCACCGGCAGGTTTTCGGAGCCCCTATTTTTTGATGAAAAATTGGTGATAAAACACCCTACCTGCGGACAAAGCAACGGCAGCATTACCGGCATCAGAACGGAAGGAGCAGAAACTTATTTTTGGCTCCGGTATCATGGGGCAAATGGGGCGTCCGACACGGTAGGCAAATCACTGGACCTGGTTAATGTTGGCCCCGGCGAATACCAGCTTTTTGGCGTACACGGTGGCACCTGCATCAAACCATCCAATGGCAGCATCAAGCTCGAAGATGTCAGTCCGAAAATAGAAACGGGTAGGGTAACTATTGCGCAGCCATCCTGCGGCAATTTCAACGGATCGGTTAGCAACCTTTATGTGTACTTAACTTTTAATTCCGTGGTTACCTGGCAGGGGCAAAAGGTAGCATCCTTCAACAATCCGCTACAGTTTAACCAGCTTGCTCCCGGTTCGTACCAGCTTATTGCCCGGGATACGGTCAGGGGCTGCGCCGATACGGCAAATTTTACTTTATCCAACCAAACCGGCCCGTCACTCGAACAGCAAAACATGGTTGTTAGGCCGGCAAACTGCAGCAATAGTGATGGTAGTATTACTGGCATTACAGTTAAAAATACCCTCGGAACTAGTTGGGCTCAATGGGAAGACAGCATGGGAAAAAGCGTTTCGGATAGGTTAGACCTGATCAATGCAGCCGCAGGCAAATACCGGCTGAAATATAAAGATGACAGCAACTGCGATACGATCATCACACCTTTTTATACCATCGCAAGCCGGGGTGCCATAATTATTGATACAGCCGGAAAGCTGGTTAGGCCAAGTTCCTGCGGCGGTGCCGATGGCGGCATCAGCAACATAAAAGTTACCGCAGGTTCAACATTTACCTGGCGTCATGCGGTTACCAACGCTATTGTAGGCAATGCGCAGGATGCAACAAATTTACCCCCTGGCCAGTACCGGCTGGAAGTGGGAAATTCGGAGGGCTGTTCAGCCATTTCACCAATAATACTGGTACCCCCGGCAACATTTGAGGCCCTAGCCGTAACACAGATGAGTGTGCTCGATGCCAGCTGCGAAAAACAAAACGGATCGGTGGGCAATTTTCAATTCAGCCGCGATACCACGCTGTATTCTTTTCGTTGGCTCGATAGTGCCAGCAATCGGCCGCTGACGACCGGTATCCATTTGAGCGGCATGGGCGCCGGTACCTACTTACTGGAAGCTACCGATCAAAATGGTTGCGCCAGCACCATCGCTTCTGCCCGCATAAAACAGGCGCCAAAGCCCTCGTTTGATTATACCACTGTCCTGATCACAAATGACCTGTGCGGCCAGCAACAAGGAGGCATTTCCCGGTTAACAGTGGCTAACCTCACAGGCCCAACCACCTATGCCTGGAGCAACGACCAGGGCACACCCGTAGCCACTTCTCCCAGTTTATTGGGTGTGCCGGCCGGTATATACCACCTGCAGGTTACCGATGGGGCCAATTGTGTGATCCGTTCCGAAGACTTTACTTTAATAGATCAAACGCAAGCCCTGCCATTGCCGTCGTACAATAATTTAATTGTGGCCCGAAACTCTCCGGCACAGCTTACGCTGCTCAATCCGGCTCCCGGGGTGTACCAGCTTTCCGGAGGGTTGCAGGGAAGCCAGCAAAATGGCAGCGGCAATTTTATTACCGAAGCATTGCCCCGCGACACCATTTTATACATACAGCGGCAATGGGGCAGCTGCACCAGCGAACAGGCATCCGTAAAAATTGAAGTGGTGGATGCAACCAAAATATTTGTACCTACCGGTTTTACCCCCAACAAGGATGGACGCAACGATTTACTCCGGCCCATTATATCAGGACAGTTCGAGCAGGAATACTTTATGATTTTTGATCGTTGGGGCAATATGGTGTTTCGGTCGCAAAAGCAAAATGAAGGCTGGGACGGCCGATTGGGCGGCAAGGATGCACCTGTGGGTGTTTATGTATGGCTCATCAGGGGAAAAGACATCAATGGCAAAACGCTGCAGCAAAACGGCAGTTTTATGTTGATGCGATAAGTAAAAAGGCATCAGGCCTGCCTGGCTCTTAAGTTTTTATAAATTTTGATGGCACTCATCAGCACTACAATAAATCCAACCAGGCCCAACAGCCCCCACAGCCAGGAAACGCTGGTTTTTACCGTAGCCAAAATAACGATCGTGACGAGAAAAATGGTGGCTACTTCGTTCCACACCCGCAATTTTTGGGAAGAATATTTAAAAATGCCCCGCATTTCCTGCCGGTAAATAACGTGCAGCGAATAGTGGTAGGCATATAAGCCGGCCACAAAAAGGATCTTTACCGCAAGCCACCGGCCCCCTTCGCTAAAAACCGTGTGGAACCAGCCGCCCTCCCACATCACCCACGGCCCGAAAATAAGGGTGAGCACGGCCGATGGCCAGGTAATGCCCAGCCACAGCCGCTGGGTCATCAGGGCCAGTTGTTTTCCTAAAATACTGCGCTCCGGCTCAGGCCGCTCATGAGCTTCGGTATTGTAGATAAACAGCCGGACGATGTAAAACATCCCCGCAAACCAGGTAACCACGAAAATGATGTGCAGCGCTTTGAGGTACAGGTACACGGAGTGAAGAAGTTTGAAGTTTGAAGTTTATGGTTTGTAGTTTGGGGCTTCAGGTTGTTTGATTTGTTCAATGCGTTGGAAGTGTTCAATAGCTGCAGGTGGCGACAACCTATTAAACTTCAATGAGCCTTATTGAACAAATCAAACAACCTTAAACCCCAAACTACAAACAGCGTTACGCCAGCTCGTGCACCATCTTGCCCAGCTTCATAGAGGTGTCGCCGGCCTTCAGGTCGCCGATCCATTTCTTCAGCGCGCCTATCCACAGCGGGTGTACGTTCAGGCAGGGAATCATGGTAAACTGCTCGCCGCCGGCATGTATATAGCTTTCCTTTCCTTCTTCTGCTATTTCCTCCAGGGTTTCCAGGCAGTCGCTTACAAAGGCAGGACATACTACCAGCAACTTTTTCACGCCTTCTCCGGGCAGTTCCTCCAGGCGCTTGGCGGTATAAGGCTGCAGCCAGGGATCTCGGCCCAGGCGGCTTTGAAACGAAAAGCCCCATTTTCCCTCCGGTATGCCCAATCTTTTTACCACCTCTTTGGTAGTGGCCCAGCACTGGTGGCGGTAGCAATATTGGTGTGCTTCGGAAGGAACATCGCAACAGTTAGCTACCTGCAGGCAATGCCTGCCGGTAATGTCGCCTTTTTTAATATGGCGCTCCGGCACCCCATGGTAAGAAAACAGGATTTGATCGTACTCCTGTTCCAGGTATGGTTTGATGCTTTCGCTCAGCGCATGCAGGTAGGTTTCATCGTTGTAATAAGGCTTCAGCGTGGTAAGCTTAAAAGAGTAGCCACCTTTGCGGTATTGCTCTTTGGCATATTCCACCGCCGTTTCGTAAGAGCTCATGGCATAATGTGGGTATAGCGGCACCAGGATGACTTCCTCCAGGTCCCCATTTTGCTGCACCAGTTCATCATAAGCCATTTTGGGAGAAGGGTTGCCGTAGCGCATGGCAATGGTCACTGGCTCTTCTATTTCGCGGTCCAGCGCCTGTTGCAACTGGCGGCTGATGACCAGCAACGGCGAACCTTCTGCTGTCCAGATGCTCTTGTATGCCGCGGCCGACTTGGGCGCCCGAAAAGGCACAATGATGCCCCTAACCAGCAGGGCCCGCAGCAAAAAAGGCTTGTCTATTACCCTTTCGTCCATTAAAAATTCATTCAGGTAACGCTTTACATCCGCCACTTTGGTCGAGTCGGGCGATCCAAGGTTCATCAGTACAACAGCTCTTTTCATGGTAACATTTAGGTGCAACAAAAGTAAAGGTGATTTTTGATGTGGGATTTTGGAATTCGGAGGATCTAGACCTGGGTTATTTTCCCAAGGGAACAACTTCCGAAATCTAAAATCTGAAATCCGAAATCTCACTGACAGTTGGTTCCCAAAATTGTTCAATTGATCTACGCCATTATACAACCTGATGAAAATCAAGTGTTGAAATGACAGACCAATGACATTAGGATTAGCCTTAAAAGGTTCGTGAAACTACCTTTGCCCTGCGACATTACCAACGACCAGAATGGATACAAACCACTACAGGCACCTTAATCAGTTTTTTATTGTAGGCATCAACTATAAGAAAACAGACGCTTCCATCCGAGGCCAGTTTGCCATTAACAACGATCAGTACGAAGCTTTGCTGGCTACGGCCAAAAGCAACGGCCTGGGCGAACTGTTTGTTTTGTCCACCTGCAACCGTACCGAGGTGTACGGTTTTGCCCATCATGCCGGCCAGCTCATTCAGTTGCTTTGTTCGCAAACCGCAGGTTCGGCCGAAACTTTTTCCCAACTGGCTTATATTAAAAATGGCTGCGCCGCTATTGAACACCTCTACAGTGTGGCTGCCGGCCTCGATTCGCAGATACTGGGCGATTATGAGATTGTGGGGCAAATTAAACTGGCCTCCAAATTTGCAAAAGACCGCGGTTTTGTAGGTGCATTTACCGAACGCCTGCTTAATTCGGTACTGCAATCTTCCAAACTGGTTAAAAACAATACGGAATTGAGCGGCGGCACTGTTTCGGTTTCTTTTGCTGCGGTGCAATACATCCGCAACCTGGTGCCCAACCCGTCCGAGAAAAATATCCTCTTGTTGGGTGTAGGTAAAATTGGCCGCAATACCTGTAAGAACCTGGTCGATTACCTCGGCACTACCAAGATTACCCTTATCAACCGGTCGCCGGAAAAAGCTGCCGAACTGGCTGGGGAACTGGGTTTGAAATATGCCCTGCTGGAAAATCTGAAGTCCGAAATCGAAAAATCCGACATCATTTTGGTGGCTACCAATGCACCGGAGCCCACCATTTTAAAAGAGCACCTCGAAGGCGGATCCGATAAACTGATCATCGACCTTTCTATTCCTTATAATGTGGCCCCCGATGCGCAGGCCCTGCCCAACGTGCACCTGGTAAACGTGGATGAGCTGTCGAAGCTGAAAGACGAAACGCTGAAAAAGCGGGAAGCCGAAGTGCCCCGGGCCAAAGCCATTATTGCCGAATGTATGGCCGAATTTGAAGACTGGCAGCAAATGCGCCGGCATGCACCCCTCATCAAAGCCGCCAAGTTGAAGATGAAGGAAATGCACAACAATGCCGAGTTTGTGAGTACCGTTCATGGCTGCAGCAAAGAGGCAGAGGCCCGTATACAGCGGGTGATCAATGATATGGCCAGCAAAATCCGCGTGAAAAACGGCGGTGCCTGCCATTATTTTGAGGCGCTCAACAACTTTATGACCACCGGCGCAGCCCAATCATGACACAACCTTTACGCATTGGCACCCGCGACAGCCAGTTGGCTGTGTGGCAGGCTACTTTAGTGCAGGATTTATTGAAGGAAAGAGGCATTCCCTCCGAACTGGTGTATATGAAAAGTGAGGGAGACATCAACCTCACCACGCCCTTGTATGAAATTGGGGTGACCGGCGTTTTTACCAAAGTGCTGGATATAGCCTTGTTGGAAAACCGCATTGATATTGCCGTGCACTCCATGAAAGACGTGCCCACCCAACTGGCCCGCGGCATTCAGAGTGCTGCCGTGCTGGAGCGTGCTTCCTATAAAGATATTTTTGTTTATAAGACAGAGGCTGATCTGGAAGCACTTGGTTTTATGAATGGTCAATGGCAGGTTCGTGAAACGTCAAACGCGAAACGTGAAGATGTTTCCATTGGAGGTAAAGCTTTGACGTCTGACGTTTCACGTTTGACGATTGCTCCATCACCATTCACTATCGCCACTTCCTCCATCCGCCGCATTGCGCAATGGAAACACCGGTACCCGCATCATCATATTGAAAATTTGCGGGGCAACGTAAATACCCGCCTGCGCAAGGTGGCCGAAAATGCCTGGAACGGCGCCATCTTTGCCGCCGCCGGGTTGGAACGGATTAATTTGCGGCCGCAACATGCAGTTGATTTGGATTGGATGCTGCCGGCCCCGGCTCAAGGAGCCATTATGGTTGTGTGCCGCGATGAGGACAACCGCTCTTTTGATGCCTGCCGCTCTTTTCATCACGAACACACAGCCCTTTGTGTGCAGGCAGAACGCGACTTTTTGCGTACGCTGATGGGCGGCTGCTCCACACCCATTAGTGCTTTGGCCGAAGTAAGAGGCAGCCAGGTGCATTTACGGGGTAACATTTGTGCGCCAGATGGCGGGCAAATGGTGGAGGTTGAAAAAGCTGCTCCAATTGCCGATGCAGCAACACTCGGTGTGCTTCTTGCAAATGAACTGCTGAACCAACCTTTTGTAACCGCAATTGTTCAGCAAGTACGGAATGGAAAAATCTGATTGTACCATATTAAGCACCCGCCCGCTGGCTGAAGAATTATTGCAGCAAGCGGCAGCAAAAGGCTTTCATATCGATTGCCTTTCGTTTATTGATACCGAACCCATCACCGATGCTGGTGTAGCAGAAAAGATAAGATCGGTGGCTGCACGGCAGGCCACGGTGGTATTTACCAGCATGAATGCGGTGGATGTGGTACGGCAGCATATCGATCAAAAGCCCGCATGGCGCATTTATGCCATTGGCCATACTACCATGCAACTGGTGGAAGCGCACCTGGGTCCTGTATTTGGCACGGCCGAATACGGCGGCGACCTCGCCGATACCATCATTAAAAATGGCGAAAGTGCCGTCACCTTTTTTTGCGGCGATATCCGCCGCGATGAATTGCCCAACAAGTTGCAGGATGCCGGCATTGCGCTGGAGGAAGTAATGGTATACCACACTATTCCCTTGCCCCAACAATTGGATAAAACATACGACGGCATCCTGTTTTTCAGCCCAAGTGCGGTGCATTCTTTTTTTGAGAAAAATGTATTGCCTGAACAAACAACGCTTTTTGCCATTGGCCAAACCACTGCAGCGGCACTAAACACGTACACACAAAATCGCATATACGTTGCCGATAGTCCGTCGAAAGAAGGCCTCGTAAGAGACATGATGGATTATTTCAGCAATCAAAATGGAACACAGAATGACCCAATTAAAGAATGACCTGCTGCTGCGTGCCCTGCGCGGCGAACAAGTAGAACGTCCGCCCGTATGGATGATGCGCCAGGCCGGCCGCTACCTGCCCGACTACCTGAAGCTGAAAGCGAAGTATGACTTTTTTACCCGGGTGCAAACACCGGAACTGGCCACAGAGATCACCCTGCAGCCCATTGACCAGGTAGGTGTTGATGCTGCCATTATTTTCTCCGACATACTGGTAATTCCACAGGCCATGGGCGTGGAAGTATTGATGGAGGAAGGTAAAGGACCATCCCTACCTAAGGTGATGCAAACCGCTGCCGATATTGATGCCTTGATCACCACTGGCGCGGAAGAAAGTTTGAAGTATGTGCTGGATGCACTGACGCTGACCAAAAAAGAGTTGAACGGCCGTACACCGCTGATTGGTTTTGCCGGCGCACCGTGGACCATTCTCTGCTACATGGTGGAGGGCAAAGGTTCCAAAACCTGGGACAAAGCAAAGCAATTTGCTTACACGCAACCCGAGTTAGCGCATCGCCTGTTGCAAAAAATCACCGATATCACCATCGATTACCTGGTTGCACAAACCGGCGCCGGCGCCGATACCGTGCAGGTATTTGATAGCTGGGCAGGCTCGTTGAGTCCCGCCGATTTTAAAACATTTGCACAGCCTTACCTGCTGCAAATTTCCGATGCCGTGAGCAAACACGCACCGGTGATCCTGTTTCCAAAAGGAACCTGGTATGCGTTGAAAGATTTGTCGCAAAGCAGTGCCTCTGGAATTGGCCTCGACTGGACGGTTGACCCTAAACTGGCCCGCGAATGGACGGGTAACAACATTACGCTACAGGGAAATTTTGACCCTGCGAAACTGCTGGCACCCATCCCGGAGATCAAAAAAACAGTGAAGGAAATGATCGATGGTTTTGGCACCCAACGATACATTGCCAACTTGGGTCATGGCATCACGCCCAACGTGCCGGTTGATCATGCTAAGGCATTTGTGGATGCGGTGAAGGAATACGGGGCGTGAAACGTGAAACGTCAAAAGTGAAGGTTGCACGACATTTTCGCTATTACTATTTTGGGTGAAAAATGTTTTTGCAACTAAATCATCAGCAGCTGGACGTGTATTCCGCAGCCAGGCAGTTTGCTCAGGAGTGCTACAGATTTTCCAGGCACTTGCCTCAGGACGAACGATTTAATATGGTGCAGCAGATCAGAAGGGCTGCATTATCGGTGGTGTTGAATATTGCGGAAGGGGCTTCCAGGAAGTCAGAGTTGGAGCGAAAAAGATTTTTTGAAATATCGCGTGGATCATTGATCGAAATAGACGCAGCTTTTGACGTGGCGGAAGGCCTTGGTTATTTCTCCGGCTTTGATCAAAGGCTTTTATCGGAACTTGTCAATAGAACTTTTGGCATGCTCACCAGGTTGCTGCATCATTGACGATTGACGTTTCACATTTGACGAATAAAAACATCGATGAGCACTATAAAAGACCAATGGATCTCCTACATCCATGATTTGCAAAACGGCATCTGTGCGGCACTGGAAGCAGCGGATGGAGTAGCGAAATTTGTGGAAGATAAGTGGGAGCGCCCCGAAGGCGGTGGTGGTAAAACCCGTGTGATTGCGAATGGCGCCGTGTTTGAAAAAGGTGGCGTAAATACCTCTGTCGTATTTGGCGAGGTAACGGATGCCATGCGCACCGGGTTAAAGATCAATGGCCATAGTTGGTTTGCCTGCGGCTTGTCGTTGGTATTGCATCCGGTCAATCCCTTTGTGCCCACGGTGCATTGCAATTACCGCATGTTTGAGTTGTACAATGAAAGCGGTGAAACCATCGACCGCTGGTTTGGCGGTGGCACTGATCTAACACCTTATTACCTTTTTGAAGAAGATGCCCGTCATTTTCACCAAACGTATAAAGAGGTGTGCGACCGCTTTGATCCGGCCTTCTATCCGAAGTTCAAAAAAGTGTGCGACGACTATTTTGTAAACCACCACCGAAATGGGGAACGCCGTGGTATTGGCGGTATTTTTTACGACTACCAAAAACCCAATGCCGAGCAGGGCGTTGATTTCTGGATGGTTTTCGGGCAGGCTTGCGGCAATGCATTTATCCCGGCGTATGTGCCCATTGTAGAAAAACGAAAAGGACTTCCGTATAACGATGCACACAAGCACTGGCAGGAAATCCGCCGTGGCCGCTATACCGAATTTAATTTGGTGCACGACCGCGGTACCTTGTTTGGACTCAAAACCAATGGCCGCATCGAAAGTATTTTAATGAGCCTGCCGCCAACGGTAAGGTTTGAATATAACTATCAACCCCAACCCGGATCGCCGGAAGCTGATTTGTTGGATGCATGCTTGTATCCCCGCCAATGGGTGGCATCTGAACCTACTGAAGAAGAACGACAGGAATGGGCCAGGCGGTCGAATACCTGCTAGTATAGGATGAGAGCGGTGATGTGCACACCAAAATATTTCTGCAGCGAGGTTATAAACAATCCAAAAGCCATGTATTTACAACGACGAAACAGAATACTGAGGCAATCGCCTGCCATCCGCAGTTTGGTTGCAGAAACACATTTGACGCCGAATGATTTTCTTGCCCCCATCTTTATCGATGAAGGCGAAAATGTCCAAACGGAAATTGCTTCGATGCCTAATTATTACCGGCGGTCGCTGGACCTTACCCTGAAAGAGGTAAAAGAGTTATGGAGCATGGGTATCAAGTGTGTGCTGCTGTTTGTAAAAGCTGCCGACGATACTAAAGATAATAAGGGCACTGAGGCCATCAACCCCAATGGCCTCATGCAGCGCAGCATCCGCGCCATCAAAGATGCGGTACCTGAAATGGTGGTGATGACCGATGTGGCGCTGGACCCTTATTCTTCGTTTGGCCATGATGGCATTGTGGAGAACGGTGAGATTGTAAACGATGCAACCGTGGAAGTGCTGGCGCAAATGAGTGTGAGCCATGCCGCAGCAGGTGCCGATTTTGTGGCTCCATCCGATATGATGGACGGCCGCATCGCTGCTATTCGCAATGCATTGGAAGGGAGCAATTTTACCAAAACGGGCATCATGGCCTACAGTGCCAAGTATGCTTCCTGTTTTTATGGCCCGTTTCGCGATGCACTAGACAGTGCACCCGGCTTTGGCGATAAAAAAACCTACCAGATGGATTTTGCCAACCGGCAGGAAGCCATCAAAGAAACCATCATGGATGTGGAAGAAGGCGCGGATATTGTAATGGTAAAACCAGCGCTGTCTTACCTCGACATTATCCGCCAAGTAAAAAACGCGGTTGATGTTCCGGTAAGCTGCTACAACATCAGCGGCGAATATGCCATGATCAAAGCGGCAGCAAAAATGGGTTGGATCGATGAAAACAAAGCCATCATCGAAACCCTTACTTCTATGAAGCGTGCCGGCGCCGATCTGATCGCAACGTATTTTGCAAAAGATGCAGTTCGAATTTTGAACCACTAAGACACAAAGACACGGAGATACACAAAGGGCTTCGTGCGACTTTGTCCCTTCGTGTCTTTGTGGTTTAAATTAACCATTCACGACCATGAAATTTTCCAAAAGCCAGGCATTATTCGAAAAAGCACAGGCCTCCATTCCGGGGGGCGTCAATTCTCCTGTCCGGGCATTTAAAAGCGTTGGCGGTACGCCGGTATTTATACAGCGGGCAAAAGGTGCTTACCTGTATGACGAAGACGGCAACCGCTTCATTGATTTCATTGCTTCCTGGGGCCCCATGATCCTGGGCCATGCGCATGACCTGGTGGTAAAAGCCATCCAGCAAAAAGCTACTGAGTCTACTTCCTTCGGCACACCCACCGAATTGGAGATCGACATGGCCGAACTGATCAAAAGCATGGCGCCAAACGTGGACCTGGTCCGCATGGTAAGTTCAGGCACCGAAGCCTGCATGAGTGCCGTGCGGCTGGCACGGGGGTATACCGGCAAAAACAAGATCATCAAATTTGAGGGCTGCTACCATGGCCATGCCGATTCCTTCCTGGTCAAAGCCGGAAGTGGCGTGGCTACGCTGGATATTCAAACGGTTCCGGGTGTAACGGCGGGAGTTACCAACGATACGTTGGTAGCACCATACAACGACCTGGAAGCCGTGCAACAACTTGTAGAAAAGAATAAGGGTGAAATTGCCGCCATCATCATTGAGCCGGTAGCCGGCAACATGGGTTGTATTTTGCCTGAGCCCGGTTTCCTCGAAGGGTTGCGCCTGCTGTGCACACAGGAAAGCATTGTGTTCATTTTTGATGAAGTAATGACCGGCTTCCGCCTGGCGCCAGGTGGTGCACAACAGCGCCTGATGGTAGACGCCGACCTCGTTACTTATGGTAAGGTGATTGGTGCCGGCCTGCCTGTTGGAGCGTTTGGCGGTAAGCGCGAGATCATGGAATACATCGCGCCACTTGGAAATGTGTACCAGGCAGGAACGCTCAGCGGCAATCCCCTGGCCATGGTTGCTGGCTATACGTTGCTCAGCGAATTGAACAACAACCCGCAGTACTACCAGGAGCTGGACGATAAAACACTGTACCTGCGCGGCGGCCTCGAAAGCGTTTTTTCCAAAAGCGGTATTCCCTATGTCATCAACCAGTTGGGCTCCATGATTTCGGTGCATTTCAGCGACCGGCCGGTTACTGATTTTGCAACTGCAGCATCGGCCAACAACACGCTGTTTGCACAGTTCTTTCATGCCATGTTGCAGCGGGATATTTACCTGCCGCCATCGGCTTTTGAAAGCTGGTTTTTAAACAATGCACTCACCTACGACGATCTGGATGCCACCATCCTGGCAGCAGGTGAAAGTTTGTTGGAAATCCAGGAAAGTTTGTAAACATAACATCCCTGTTTACTGAAGACATACCTTTATACAGATTCCATCTCTTCAGGAGGTGGAATCTTTTTTTGTATCCAGCTGTTGTTCGTCTGTTGTGCACCTGTTGCGTCGCACACTTCTACGGCTGGTAATGCTGTTCAGCATTTTTCCGGATTTCATTTTTTCACGCTGCAGTGCTTCTTTTCAATACTTATTTCTCCACCATTGTTAATACTACTCTATAGGCATTGCTAACACCGTTGTTTGTCATCCCGACGAAGGAAGGATCTGAATTTTTGCTCATCATACTTTATGCAACGCTCAGATGCTTCGCTGCGCTCAGCATGACCAACAACAAGCCTGCTATTTTATAAAAGGAGTTGGAGTGATAAGGGTCGATCAATAAATGTATCCGCACACAAATAAGCCACAAGGAACATGAATCCTTGTAGCTTATTTCGAATAAAGAAGCTGTATAAAAATTAAAACCTTCCAGCGTAGGTTCACCCTCAAGAGGAGCGGGGGTTTAATGTATAAAAAACGAGATGATCCCCACCAGTATCAGTACGGCACCGGAAATGCGTTTTTCGTTGTGTTCAATAAAATGCGCATTGAGCAGGTTGGTGCCTTTTACCCCCAGGTTTACCAACAGCAATATGCCGGTGATGCTTACAATGGCATAAATAAAACTCAACGCAACCACCAGTCCCATGCCATAGGCACCCGCAGATAGGAACAGGCTTTCCACTTCCAGGCAGGGCGACAGGAACATCATGATGATAAATATGAGGATCCACCGCCGCTTGCTGCGCTTAAATGCCGAAACATCTTCCTGGCCGCTGTGGTGGTGGTGCGGCAGGTTTACCGTGAAATAAATAAGTCCAAATACAATGAGCAGCACGGCCGACGCCACATTGATTACCTCGCCATATTCCTCCTGCAGTTCTTTGCCAATAAACCCCAGTACCAGGCCCAGTGCCACTGTGCCCAGCACATGTGCCAGCGCAGCCAGCAGGGTAATGGCGTTGGTTTCGCGGCGGCTCCACCGTTCGGCCCGGGCCACGGCTACCAGCGGCAGCCAGTGATTAGGAATCAGTGCATGAACAAAAGCTAATAAAACAGTACCGGCAACAACAGTAAACATCAGCGAAGAGAAAAATTAAATAATGGGCAAAGAGAAAGAATATCGAACAGATGAACAAGGAATTTCGAACCGAAGAAGGAAGTAGCGAATTAGGAATTATGAATGATGAGTTATGAAACCGAAAACCATCCAATAATTAATAATTAATAATTCATAATCAATAATTCATCATTCCTCTGTTCCTTGTTCATCTGTTCTTGTAACCGGTTACCGCAGCAGCAACTCACAAGGCTTGAGGCCGGTGTGTTTTTTAAATGCAGTAGAAAAATGCGAGATGGAAGAGTACCCCAGCATCATCGAAACTTCGGTTACACTCAGCCCTTTTTCGTACAGGAGGTATTTGGCGTGCTCCATCCGCTGGTTTTGGTAAAAATCAAAGATGGTGGTGCCAAACATTTCTTTAAAACCTTTTTTCAGGTAGCATTCGTTCATGGCCACCTTACGGCTTAGTTCCTTTATGGTGATGGGTTCGCCAATATGTTCAATCAGCACTTCGCGGGCCTTGAGTATCTTATCCCTGTCGGCTTCGTTGGCCAAAAATTTACAGGCAATAATGTCGATCTCTTTTTCGCCCAGCATGCAGTCGATGCTATACAGCAGCAGCATCTGCGTTTGTGCATTTACAAAAATGTTCTCCAGCGTGTCGGAATAATTGTGGTTCAGCAGGCCTTCCAGCACCAGCCGCATGCGGTTGCACAGGGGCACCAGCTGCGAAAAAGAAACGGCATGGGTAAAAGTGAGCACTTCATCGGCCAGCGTGGCGGGCCCTGTAGCACGGGGCTTTACAAACTGGGTTAATACCGTTGGGGTAAAAGAAAAATGAAGCAGGTCTACAGTGTCAAATTTTTCGGAGCAATTGCCTTTTTGGTGGGCTTTACAGCTGGCACAGTTGGGCTGCGCATCGCGGCAATACATGTTGCCGCTAACGCAAAAACGCAGCTCCAGCCGGTTTTCGGCAGCGCCGTTTTGTACCACCTGGTATTGCAGCATGCCCGTGTCTTCGGCCATCCACCCCTGGGGTTTTACGTACCTGCGTATGGAATACTGCACCGATTCCGGAATTAGGCGGCCGGTTTCCTGCACCAGCAGTCCTGCCATTTCGGGGCCTTCGGTCATCCATTTAAATGTGCTGAGAACAGGTTGCATGGCCTGCAAAAGTACGGAAGGGGTAGGGATAAACCGGTGTTTTAACATTCATAGAAAAGTAAAAAGAAACAAGAGCCAGTGATTTGGGTGATAGGGAAGGATTGAAATGATTGGCATCCGCTGAGGGTAGTTTACTTCCTTAATGGGTAAGGTGTGATAAATGAGTTTGCGGAAGTGTTTGGTGCCTACAGGCAGCAGTTTACGCTTGGAAATATAAAATCATACGAAGGGTGGTTCTATGGCTGAAAAATCATTATCCCATTCCGGCGCCATTCGACCAGGGCAGGTACCAATCATATCAATCCTTCTAAATCCTACCAATCTCTGGTTCCGGTTTCCTACTTTCGCGCCATGCAATTGCAGAATCAAACCAACGGTGAGTTTCAGCACACACTCGCTGCCGATATTTCCGTGAATGGCGTGGGCATACACAGTGGCCAAACGGTGGAAATGACCCTGAAGCCCGCCGAACCCAATACCGGTATATATTTTCAACGGGTAGACCTGCCCGGAAAACCTACTGTGAAAGCCGATGTGGACAACGTAGTGGAAACCACCCGCAGCACCACTATTGAAGCGAACGGCGCCCGTGTTTCTACCATTGAGCACCTGATGGCCGCCCTGGTAGGATGTGGTGTGGACAATGCCGTGGTAGAGATCAACGCCCCTGAAGTGCCCATTTTGGATGGTTCTTCAGCACCCTTTGTGGAAGCTATTTTGCAGGTGGGTACCCAGCGACAGGATGCTGCAAAAGTTTGGTACACCCTGCAGCACAATATTTCGTTTGTAGACGAAGGTAAAAAAGTGGAAATGGTGGCCCTGCCGTACCACGAGTACCGCATCAACACCCTTATCGATTTTAATTCGCCGGTGCTGGGCACGCAACATGCCGCCATCTCCAACCTGGACCAGTTTGCACAGGACATTGCGCCCTGCCGCACTTTTTGCTTTTTTCACGAGCTGGAATATCTGCTTGATCACAACCTGATCAAAGGCGGCGACATCAACAATGCCATCGTGGTGGTTGACCGGCCGGTAACCGATACACAGGTGCAGCGCATTGCCAAAGTTTTTCAAAAAGAAGATGTGCGGGTGGTTGAAGGCGGTATCCTCAACAACCTCGATCTGCGTTTTCCAAACGAACCTGCCCGCCACAAACTGCTCGATGTGATCGGCGACCTGGCGCTGGTGGGCTTTCCTTTTAAAGCCCATATTATTGCCAACCGGCCAGGGCATTCATCCAATGTTGCGTTTGCCAAAAAAATAAAGGAGCACATCAAGAAAAACAAGAACAAGCTGGCCATACCGGCCTACGACCCCAACACGCCGCCGGTGATGGATGTGCACGCCATTGAAAAAAAGCTGCCCCACCGCTACCCGTTTTTGCTGGTAGACAAGATTATTGAGCTGACCGAAAAGCATGTGGTTTCCATTAAAAACGTAACCTACAACGAGCCGTTTTTCCAGGGCCATTTTCCCGGCAACTGCGTGATGCCCGGTGTTTTGCTGGTAGAAGCGCTGGCGCAAACCGGCGGCCTGCTCACCATCCCCGATGATCCGGAGAACGACTACGATACTTATTTTTTGAAGATCGACAACTGCAAGTTCAAGAACAAAGTAGTGCCCGGCGATACGCTGATTTTAAAGATGGAGCTGATGAACCCGGTACGCCGTGGCATTTGTGAAATGAAAGGAACTATTTTTGTCGGCGAAAAACTAGTTGCAGAAGCCGACATGGTTGCTCAAATAGTAAAGAAACCCAAAGTAAAAGTATGATCTCTCCATTGGCTTCTGTGCATCCGGGTGCAAAACTGGGCAACGATGTAACGATAGAACCCTTTGCCGTCATTCACGACAATGTGGTGATTGGCGATGGCACCCACATCATGTCCCATGCGGTGATCATGCAGTTTAGCCGTATTGGAAGGGAATGCCGCATTTTTCCCGGCGCCGTTATCGGCGCCATTCCGCAAGACCTGAAGTTTGTGGGCGAAGAAACGACTGCCGAAATCGGAGACCATACCACCATCCGCGAATGTGTGACCATTAACCGGGGCACAAAAGATAAATGGAAGACCGTAGTGGGCAGCCATTGCCTGCTGATGGCTTATGCGCATGTGGCCCACGATTGCATGCTGGGCGACCATGTGATCCTGGCCAACTCGGTACAACTGGCCGGGCATGTAGAGGTAGGCGATTACGCCATCATCAGCGGGCTGGCTGGTGCCAACCAGTTTACCCGCATTGGTGCACATACTTACATAGCAGGGCACACCGTAGTGCGCAAAGATGTGCCGCCGTTTGTAAAAGCAGGCCGCGAGCCCATGAGCTACGCAGGCGTAAACGTAGTAGGCCTGCAGCGCCGCGGCTATACGCCGGAGCAGATCGGCACCATTTCGCAGGTATACCATATCCTGTTTGTTCAGGGCCACCCCACTTCGGTGGCGGTGCAACTGGTAGAAGAGCAGGTGCCCGACGGCGACATGAAATCCGTTATTCTTGATTTTGTAAAATCATCTTCCATCGGCATCATCAAACGCTTTTCCAAAAACGCGGAGGATGCATATTAAACTGTCCGGTGCGGGCAAGCGGTTCAACCGCGAATGGATTTTCAGAAAGGCAAGCCTGGAGTTTCACTCCGGGCATTCTTATGCCATAACCGGCCCAAATGGCTCGGGCAAAAGCACCCTGCTGCAAAGCATTGGCGGCATGTTGCACCTCAGTGAAGGCAAGCTCGAATACAGTATAAATGGTAAGCCGGTTGCCGACGACGCCACGCACCGGCATGTAGCTATTTGTGCGCCTTACCTCGATGTGATCGAAGAAATGACCCTGCTGGAGTTTTTTGCTTTTCATTTTTCTTTTAAGCCTTACCTGCCGGGCCTCAATGCAGCCCGGGCTGTTGAAGCCATTGGCCTGAAAGCTGCTGCCAGCAAGCAAATCAGGTATTTTTCATCGGGCATGAAGCAGCGGGTAAAACTGGCGCAGGCCATATTTTGCAATGCCGCAGTAGTACTGCTCGACGAGCCAACCTCCAACCTCGACAAACAAGGCATTGCCCTTTACCATACGCTGGTGCACGACTACTGCAGGGAACGGCTGGTGGTTGTTTCTTCCAACGACGAAGTGGAGTATGGCTTTTGCGAAACAGTATTGGAAGTGGCCCGATGGAAGGTGCAATAGATTTTCCGTTCTTTTTTTGCTTGTTACTTTTTGCTGCCATTTATATTCGTTCCCAGCCAAAGCAACCGCTGCACATGCATGCTGTTTCCAACCATCCCACATTTTACTGAAGCACCAGTTACAAGCACCAGCAAGCCAACTAAAGCAACTTCACGGGAGTTGTAAAATAACGGCTTGTGCTATTGAAATATCAATATGGCTGATTGCTGCATATCATCCTGTGTTGTTGTTCACTACAGCAATGCAACAGCTACATCGGGGTACTAAATGCAGGAGCAAAAAGGCAACAGCATAGTTAAGAAACGAAGCACCCTTTGGTGCGTTTTAAAATTGCCTAATAGTACAACAGGTTATATAAGTACAACATTGCGCCAGCAATCAGGCACCCTACTCCCATTACAAAACCTGCCCGGAGTGGCGCATGGGAAACTATAAAAGGTTTTTACAGGGAGTGCGCAGCTTTTTCTCTTCCATTTGGGCCCAAGAGGGTAAATTTACCGGGACATGCAGACGAGACCGTTATTTTCCGCCCTTCATCGTGCCGAACTTTCCCGGCCATTCATTTGTTGCAACTTTTTTTACGCATTATATCTAAACCAAATTTCCCTTAAGTAGATGAATTATTTTAAGCCCATTGTGTATGCGGGTTTAGTGCTTGCTGTTTCCGGTTGTGCCACAATCAAAAAAAGCAAACAGGCGCCCCCTGCTACCAAAACAACCCTTCCGCCGGCCGGAACACCAACCGCCGGTGCTACCGGTAGCAGTACCACGCCGGCCCGACCATCCACCGGCCCTAAAAGTTTCCGGTCTTTTTTTGATGCCGCAAAACTGCGTACGCAAAAAGGCCTCATCACCGCCCACTGGCAGGACGACAAATATTATTTTGAGATCCCCGACAGCCTGATGAACAAAGACCTGTTGACCGTAACGCGTTTTGTGCGCATGACGGCAGGCGCCCCGGTGTATGGCGGCGAAATGACCAACCAGAATGTATTGCGCTTTGAGCGGGGACCCGAGAACAAGGTCTTTATCCGTTCGGTGCTCAACGTGGTTTCATCGCCCGACAGTACCAAGCCTATTTACCAGGCGGTGCGCAACTCCAACCTCGATCCCATTGCTGCAGCTTTTGATATCAAAGCTTTTAATGGCGACACTACCGGCGTGGTGATTGACGTAACCGATTTCTTTAAAGGCGACAACCAGATCGTTTCCCTTAATCCCAACTCCAAACGCCAGCTGGGTCTATCCGGCATTGCTATGGACCGGTCGTATATCGAAACGATCCGCAGCTTTCAGAACAACACCGAGGTGCGTACGGTAAAAACATTCAATGCGAACCCGCCATCTCCTATGGGTGCTGGAGGCCCTGGCCCTAGTACATCATTGCCGGCAGCCCGCACTGCGGGTGTGGTGACCATCGAAATCAACACCTCGTTTATACGCCTGCCCGAGCGGCCCCTGAAGCGCCGCTTCTTTGATCCGCGGGTGGGTTATTTTGCCGACCAGATCTCTGAGTTTACCGACACCTCGCAGCGTGCAGCCCGCGAAACCTATATTGTGCGCTGGCGCCTGGAGCCCAAGCCTGAGGATGTAGAAAAGTACAAACGTGGCGAACTGGTGGAACCCAGGCAGCCCATTGTGTATTATGTAGACCCGGCAACGCCTGCAAAATGGAAATCCTACATCCTGCAAGGCATCAACGATTGGCAGGTAGCATTTGAAAAAGCTGGTTTTAAAAACGCCATCATCGGCAAAGAATGGCCCGCCGACAGCACCATGAGCCTGGAATCGGCTTCGTATTCGGCGGTTCGCTACCTGGCTTCGGACATTCCGAACGCTTATGGCCCCAACGTACACGATCCCCGCACAGGAGAAATTTTGGAAAGCCATATCGGCTGGTACCACAACGTGATGCGCCTGTTGCAAAACTGGTATTTTGTACAGGCCGCAGCAGTAGACCCCGGTGCCCGCAAGATGAAGTTCGACGATGCCCTGATGGGTGACCTCATCCGCTTTGTTTCGTCGCATGAAGTAGGCCACACCCTGGGTCTGCGCCACAATATGGGCAGCAGCAGCAAAACCCCGGTGGAAAAACTGCGCGACAAAGAATGGGTGGAGAAAAACGGGCACACGGCTTCCATTATGGACTATGCCCGGTTTAACTACGTAGCACAGCCCGAAGACGGCATCAGCCGCACCGGCCTGTATCCCCGCATTGGCGAGTACGACCTTTGGGCCATTGAATGGGGCTACCGCTGGACCGATAAAAGCGAGGAAGAAGACCGCAAGGAAGGCAACCGCATGATTGTGGACCGCATTGGCAAAAATCCCCGTCTTTGGTTTGGCGGCGAAGGATTTGGCAACGACCCCCGTGCCCAAACTGAAGACCTCGGCGACAACGCCATGAAGGCAAGTGACTATGGTGTAAAAAACCTGAAGTACATCACCAAAAACCTGCCTACCTGGACCCGCGAAGAAGGCGACCGCTACCAAAACCTGGACGAAATTTACGGACAGGTGATCAGCCAGTTTAACCGCTATGCCAACCATGTGATGCGTAATATTGGTGGCGTACAGGAAACGTTTAAAAGCGTAGAAGAATCGGGGAATGTGTACGAGCCTACACCAAGGGCGGTGCAGAAAGAAGCCGTTAGCTGGCTGAACCGCCAGATTTTTGCCACACCTACCTGGCTGCTCGACCGCAACATTCTGGATAAGGTGGCTGACCCTGCCGAAAACCGCATCAACACGCTGCAAAGCAGTGCGTTGAACAACCTGCTTTCGGCAGCCCGCCTGACCCGCATGCTCGAAACATCGAACCGCTACGGCAGCCGCTCATACAGCGTGCTGGAACTGCTGACCGATGTGAAAAACGGTGTGTGGCAGGAACTGCGCAGTGGCAGGGCATCCGACATGTACCGCCGCAATTTGCAAAAAGCCTATGTTGACCGGATGATTGCCCTGATGCCATCGGCACCTGCCTCTACGGGTATGATCATGATCAATATTGGCGGCAGTGGCGCGGTGAATACCAAAAACACCGACCTGCCTTCTATTGCCCGTGGCCACCTGATGGAGCTGCAGTCCGAAGTGGAGGCTGCTGCCCGCAGAACCAGCGACCGGATGAGCAAGTATCATTATCAGGACCTGGCGCAACGCATCAGGCAGGCTTTGGATCCTAAATAAGCTATTCCTTTATGTATAAAACCCTGCAATATCCTTGCAGGGTTTTTTTGTGCCTTATTTACTTATGTAACTGGTGCATTTTTGCCAACGCCAAAATGCTGCGGTATAAAATGGCCATGTAATATTTGGTATCCTACTTGTAATAAACAACCATGTGTGATTGAAATAAAATGTGTGGTTATGAAATACTGTATTTTTTTCCTGATGCTTTTGCTGGCTGGCTGTACCAAGGAATTTACTGAAGAGGATAAGCTGAAAGTAAATATGGAACGGCCCATAAGAAAACAGGCAGATACGATCCCGATGCCTATAGGTTATTATGGCGATGACGTTATGCCGCGATAAACTATAGTTTAAGGAAATGTTTTGCCTTGTTGCAACCCTTGGCTGCCACAATAATGCCCGCACCGAAATAAGGCTTTGGTAAAAAACATGCGGCCCAATTGGGTGCGCCCTGCCTTGCTTATTTTAATTCATAACAACCAACTCTTTTGCCCCTACTGCTTTAAGTACCGAATCCGCAGCCATGCGTCCTGTTTCGGCTGCGCCGTTCATAAAGCCCTGGTAATAGCTGCTGCAATGTTCGCCAGCAAAAAACAGGTTGCCTACCGGCTTTATTTCTGCTCCCCTGATGGAAGTGTATTGCCCCACTTTATAACAGGCATAACTGCCTTTGGTAAAGGGGTGTTCGGGCCAGTGCATGCGTTTGGCCACACCCGTGTAGGCGGCTGCACATCCCGGCCACATTTGCTCCAGTTGCGCAACAAATTTGAGGGCTTGATCCTGTGGTGTGCCCATGCCTAATGCCACTCCCTTGTTGCCGCCCTGGTATACGGTAAAGCCACCCGCTTTGCCTCCTTGCATTTGCGTATTGTCCCAACCGGTTTGTATGGCACCGTCGGAGAACATATAAGCGCTGTGGTCATAGCTGCGCCATACACGCTTATTGAACCCCAAAAACAGCTTGGAGTTGGTGCCATAACCCAGTTCTTGAATGGCATTTTGTTTCCAATTAGGCAGGGTTACCTGCAGGTCGATGGAGCGCAACACGCTAAAGGGTATGGTACACACCACCATGTCGGCTTTGATGGTGGTGGAACTGCTTTCAGTAGTAAAATCGAGTACGTACCCGCCGGCATGTTCCCACATCCGCACCAACTGGTGGGCCTTTTGAACCCGATCCTGCACTGCGCCATAAAGCGCATCGGTTACCCGCTGGTTGCCGCCTTCAATTTTGTAGCGTTCGTCGCTGGAGCCAAAAATCTGAAAGCCCTGTCCGGTATTGGCAGAAAACAAATAAAGGAAATTGATGGAGGATTGCTCTTCTATTTCCAAACCATATTCGGTGAGGTATGCTACCTCCAGCCCGGTACGCAAAAAGCCATGCAGGCCAATGGAATCAAAGTATTGGGCAATATTGAGGTGGTCGAAATACTGGGTGCGCCCATCGTTTTGTTCAAAGGTCATGGTAAGGGGCAGCGACCGGATGTCGGCGGCTATGCGCTTTTGGAAAGGCGCAAAAGCAAGCAGTACTTCTTCTTCGCTGTAAAACCTGCCGTCGATAAAAAAGCTGTCCCGTGTAAGTGCCGCTTCTTCGCCCGACAGCGTATCGAGCAGGGGCAATCTAAACTCCTGGCACAGCTTCAGCATGTCCTTGTGCTCCGAGTCAATGAATTCGCCGCCCAGTTCGGTCACCACGTTGGCGCCAATCACATTTTTGCTGCTGTATATCCTGCCGCCTACTCTTTTTGAGGCCTCAAACACCGTAGCATCGTAGCCCGCTTTTTTTAACTGGTAGGCGCAATTGAGCCCGGCAATGCCTGCACCCAGAATGGCAATTTTAGGCCCGCTCTTTTTTGCGGCAGCCATTCCTTTTTGTGGGGGCGCTTCTTCCGGAAACAGGTCGGCGGCCTTGCGGCAGCCATGGAGCAACCCTGCAGCACTTAGCGCTACACCGGCCTTGGTAACATCGCCAATAAACCTGCGGCGGTGCAATGTGCTGGCTTCCGTTTGCTGGATCAGTTCTTTTACAGGAACACCGGATTTTTCGGATTGTTGGGAAAGAAAGAACGCTTTGCGTAATGTTTGGAGCAGGGGAACCCGTGTTTGTTTTAAAAAGCTCATGGCAGTTGGTTTGGTTACGCTGCCAAAATAGAAAATAGGCTTTAGTAGGAAATAATTTTTTTACCTGTAAAAAGGATAGCACAGACCGGGGGCCTATACAGCGGATAAATGGCAGAAGCTAAACATAACAATATACTCCGCAGGTACATAAAGTTGCCCCAACCAAATAATGCAATACCAGGAAATAGGAGTTATTACGTTACCGCCTGCTGGCAATCAGCAAGTTCAGGTCGGTGTATTTAAGGCCAAAGCGTTCGCTTAAATAAAAATTGGTAAGGGCGCCTTTAAACATATAAATGCCCGAACGCAGGTGCACATTGTGCCAGATCAGTTTTTCAAAACCGCCTTCTTCGCCGGCTTCCAGCAGCAGCGGCATCAGCACGTTGGAAATGGCCTGCGATGCCGTGCGGGCAAAGCCCGAAGGTATGTTGGGCACGCAATAATGAATGACGCCGTATTTTAAAAAGATCGGTGATTCATGCGTGGTAATCTCCGAGGTTTCAAAACAGCCGCCGCGGTCGATGCTTACATCAATTACGATGCTGCCTTTGCGCATGCTGCTCACCATTTCTTCGGTTACCACAATGGGGGTACGGCCCGTTTCGGAAGAAAGCGCACCCACAGCCACTTCGCAGGTCTTTAGTTGCTTGGCCAGCATGCGGGGTTCAATAACCGAAGTCCAGAGGCGGTGTCCGATGTTGTTTTGCAGCCGTTTCAATTTGTACACGCTGTTGTCGAACACTTTTACCGAAGCACCCAGCGCCAGCGCTGCACGGGCTGCATATTCGCCCACAATGCCGGCACCCAGTATGATGACTTTGGTGGGTGCAATGCCCGAAATGCCACCCAGCAACACACCCTTGCCATGGTTGGCCGAAGAAAGGTATTGTGCAGCAATGAGCATTACTGCGGAGCCCGCTATTTCACTCATGCCGCGTACTATGGGAAAATTGCCGCTGTCGTCCTTCAGGTTTTCAAATGAAATGGCCGTGATGCGTTTTTCCATCATTTTCAGCAACAGCTCCGATTTGAGCACACTGAGGTGGATGGGCGAAACGATCATCTGGTTAAACTGCAACAGGGGCAGGTCTTCTTCAATAACCGGGGCGCTTTTTACCAGGATGGGCGCTTTAAACACCTCTTCCCGTTCGTACACTATTTTGGCGCCGGCCTCGCTGTAGTCGCGGTCCGAAAAATGACAGGCCTCGCCGGCATTGTGTTCAATGGTTACCTGGTGGCCGTTGCTCACCAGCACGCTTACTGCGTCCGGGGTAAGGGCGATGCGGTTTTCCTGGAACGCAATTTCTTTGGGAATGCCGATGTGGAGCTGAGCGCCCTTGGGTTTTACATCCAGGGTCTCTTCAAGCGTTTCATAAGAAAATGAAGTGCTGATTAAAGGTTTCTGCTGCGACATGGGTGCCGGGGCTACATTTTGAGGGCCCAAAATACGAATGTTATGCCAGACCCATATGAATGATTTACAGGCCTTTTACTTCCACCAGGCGCCTGCCCCCCTCCAGCACCGACAGGTGCACCTGCACGGCGGTTTCATCGAACAGTTGCAGTGCTTTTTCGGGCCACTCCACTAGGCATATGTGGCCGCTGGTAATACAGTCTTCCACGCCGGCCTGCACGGCTTCTTCGTAAGCGTTCATGCGGTACAGGTCCATATGATACACGGGGCGGCCCTGCCCGTCGGCGTATTCGTTGATGATGGAAAACGTAGGGCTGCCCAGCGTGTCCTGCACCCCCAGTGCCCGGCACAAAGCAGTGATGATGGTGGTTTTGCCGGCCCCCATTTGCCCGTAAAAAAGAACCACCCGGGCATTGCCCACCCTTTGCCAGAAAGTAGTGGCAAAAGACTCCAGTTCGTGCAGGCCTAATTCCTGTTTCATGCGGCAAAGATAGTTGGGCGTAGCAAACGTGGCGGTGGTAGGTGGGGTTTCGTAATTAATGCTGGCCCACCTTGCAGCAATCATTATCGTGGCCCGTCATTGCGAGGCGCAGCAACGGCGGTGCTGTTAAGTAAACTATGTGCGCCGAAGCAATCTCCTGCTAATTGGTAGTTTGATGAAACGTATTTGATGGAGCCATTTGCATGGCAGGAGATTGCTTTAGTGCATGATGTGCTTTTTACCAGTAATACACTACTGCGCCTCGCAATGACGGAATGATTTATTATTATAAAAACCCGTTGCGCCATGTTCGCTGCGTGAAATGTGCAGCTCCGCTGCAAAAATATTTCCTTAAAGTTCTCCCATTTGCAACCTCGTTGAAAAGATAGACTCCTCATTGCTTTACCACCTTTTGTGCCCTTGGTACCTTTGCCGCAAAGAAGAGCAAGCATGGAAAAGATACAATGGAAAGTAGAAGGCATACACTGCGCCAACTGTGCGCTTACCATAAATAAATACCTGCAGCAAAGCGGGGCACAAAACGTTTCTGTTAACCCCATCGACGGCGATGTTTCTTTCGATGTAAACGGTGCTGCCACCAAACAGCAGTTGGCCAAAGGCATGGAAGGACTGGGCTACAAAGTAGCTTCGGAAGGTGGCGTTGCAACAAATACTAAAAAACCATTTTTACACAACAACATACAGCGCTTCTGGGCCTGTTTACCATTTACGCTGGTGCTGATGCTCCACATGATTCCGGGCCTGCACATTCACTGGCTGATGAACCCCTGGGTGCAACTGGCCCTTACGCTGCCGGTGTACTTTGTAGGCATGCGGCATTTTGGCCGTTCGGCCATTAAAAGCCTGCGCAATGGCATACCCAATATGAACGTGCTGATTTCCATCGGTGCCACTGCGGCTTTTGTATACAGCCTTATTGGTGCGCTGATGGGACTGGGCGATGATTACCTGTTTTTTGAAACTGCAGCCACCATCATTACGCTGGTTTTTTTTGGTGAATACCTGGAAGAAAGCACCATCAAAACCACGCAACGTTCGCTAAAGGCACTGGTGAAATCGCAAAAGGTAATGGCCAACATGATTGCCTACGACGACCAGCACCAAGAACATGTTTTTCCAGTGGAAAGCGGGGCACTAAAAAACGGCGACCTGCTCCTGATCCGCACCGGCGAACAAGTGCCTGCGGACTGTAAAATATTGTGGGGTGAAGCAGAGGTGTCGGAAGCCTTGCTCACCGGCGAAAGCCTGCCGGTGGCCAAAGTGAAAAAAGACATGCTCATTGGCGGCTCGGTGCTGGAAAGCGGCTCGGTAAAAGCGATTGTTACTGCTGCCGGCAACGATACCGTGCTTTCTGGAATATTGAACATGGTGAAAAAAGCGCAGGGCGAAAAGCCACCCGTACAGCAACTGGCCGACCGCATCTCCGCCATTTTTGTGCCGGTGGTACTGGGCATTGCGGCAATAACGCTGATTGCCAACTGGATTATTTTAGGTGCGTTTACCCCTGCCATGATGCGCAGCATTGCCGTTTTGGTTATTGCCTGTCCCTGTGCTATGGGGCTGGCTACACCTGCCGCTATTGCCGTGGGGCTGGGCCGTGGTGCCCGCAATGGTATTTTGTTTAGACACGCAAGAAGCCTCGAATTGTTTCGCAACATCAAGCAAGTGGTTTTTGATAAAACCGGTACTTTAACTACGGGCAAATTTGCCATTGCAAACTTTTGGTTTGCCGATGTAACCGAAGCAGAGTTTAAACAGATTGTTTGGTCGCTGGAAAAATTTTCGAACCACCCTTTGGCAAAAAGCATAGTGGAGGCATGGAAAGGAGCGGCTCCCCTCCGCTGGAAAAACATCGAAGAAGTAAAAGGTAGTGGCATGGTAGCCACCGATTTTGAAGGTAAAGAATATAAGGCGGGCTCGTATAATGTAGCGGCGCATTTAACCGGTGATAAAAGCCACAACATTTATGTGCTGCGCAATGACCAACTTATTGGCTGGATAGACCTGCAGGATGAGATCAGGGCCGAAGCAGCCGATGTGGTAAACTATCTGCGCGGCCGCGGCATCAAAACCATTTTGCTATCGGGCGACCGCTACGAAAAGTGTAAGCAACTGGCCGATACCTTGGGCATCGATGAAGTGATTGCAGAACAAACGCCGGAACAAAAACTCGCTAAAATTGCAGCACTTTCCGAACAGCAGCCAACGGTGATGGTAGGCGATGGCATCAACGATGCACCTGCACTGGCAAAAGCCACAGTGGGCATTTCCATGAGCGATGCTTCGCAGCTGGCCATGCAAAGCGCCCATGTAGTGCTGATGAACAGCGGATTGAAAAAACTGCCGGAAGCCCTGGGACTGGGACGCAATACCTACACCACCATCCAGCAAAATTTGTTCTGGGCCTTTGCCTATAATATTGTGGCTATTCCTATTGCGGCACTTGGGTTTTTGAGTCCTGCGTTTGCCGCATTGGTTATGGGCTTAAGCGATGTGGTACTGGCTATTAATTCGGGCAGGTTGTTTGTGAAGAAAGTAGTGTGAGGGGGAGAGAAGATGATGGATGGTGGATGATAGTTGGGAGTTGACAGTTGATAGTTGATAGGTGGTGAACGAAAGAGAAAGAAAGTTTAAGTCGGTATATTATTGCCGAACAATGATCTGCTGCACTTCACCACAGTAGCACAAATGCATAATCAGGGAACGAACCCGAGATCAGGCTGTCATTGATCTCGGGCCTTCGGGGGTTCTTTTTTGCAGGAGCAAAAAAGAACAAACAATAATAAACGCTCCACGCTCTAAAAAGTATTTCGCTAAAAAGTATCACCAATAGTCCAGTAATTAAAAGTGGAAAGGGTTCTGCATTAAAAGACACCCTTTCCACTTTTTACTTTTTACTTTTGACAGCACATGCACTCCATCCACGACATACTCCACCAATACTGGGGCTACAACGGGTTCCGGCCTTTGCAGCAGCAGATCATCGACTCGGTGATGGAGGGAAAGGACACGCTGGCCCTGTTACCTACAGGCGGTGGCAAGTCGTTGTGCTACCAGGTGCCCGCCATGGCGCAGGAAGGTATTTGCATTGTAGTGTCGCCGCTCATTGCGCTGATGAAAGACCAGGTGGAAGGGCTCAAACAAAAAGGCATTTTAGCTGCTGCCATTTACTCGGGACAATCGCGCCGGCAAATAGTGCAAACCTTAAAAAACGTAGCATACGGGCCGTACAAATTGCTGTATGTTTCTCCGGAACGGCTGGAGACGGATCTCTTCCAGGAATTTTTACCTGCACTCAATGTTAACCTGATTGCCGTTGATGAAGCGCATTGCATTTCGCAATGGGGTTATGATTTCAGGCCTGCATATTTACGCATTGCAGCATTGCGTAAACAACTGCCTGGCGTGCCGCTGCTGGCGCTTACCGCTTCTGCTACCGAAAGGGTGCAGCAGGACATTTGTACACAGCTGCATTTTAAAGAGCCGCATATTTTGCGGCAAAGTTTTGAACGGAAAAACATTTCCTACAGCGCATTCAGGATAGATGCAAAAATCACCAAGCTTGCAGAGATACTGACAAAGGTGCCGGGCACTGCAATAGTGTATTGCAAAAGCCGCAAACGTACGGTGGAACTAGCTGATTTGCTGCGCCTGCGGGGCATCGGCGCACAGCCTTATCATGCTGGTTTAAGCAATGAAGAAAGAGCCGCCCGGCAGGAATCGTGGATTCATAATGGCACCAGGGTGATGGTTTGTACCAATGCTTTTGGCATGGGTATAGACAAACCCGATGTGCGTGTGGTGGTGCATTACGATGTGCCCGATTGCCTGGAAAACTATTACCAGGAAGCAGGCCGTGCCGGCCGCGACGGCAACAAAAGTTATGCAGTGCTTTTATACAATGAGCGGGAGTTGCAGGAGCTGGAAGAGTTGCCCCTGCAGCGCTATCCTGATTTTACCAAAATAAAGGAGGTGTTTGGTGCGCTGGTCAATTTTCTGCAAATGCCCAATTACACCGGGCAAGACCAGGCCTTTGATTTTCGTTTCGATGTTTTTATCAAAAATTTCAAGCTTAATAGCCTTGCTGCTTTGTATGCATTAAAAGCGCTGGAAAGCGACGGCTGGTTTGATTTTAACGAACGCAGTTTTGCACCTGCCACAGTTGTATTCACGGCATCGCGCCAATTGCTGCACGAATTCAACGATTCGTATCCCAAATACGAGCCGCTGGTTACCACCCTGCTGCGTACCTATGGCGGCATCTTCGATTATCCTGCAAACATATCGGAGGCATTGCTGGCCAAACTAATGCGGATGACCGAAGCCGAAATCAAGCAGCAGTTGCGGGAAATAGCAGCCCTGCACATCATTCAATACACCACGCTCAACGATACACCGCAGATTATTTGGCGCAAACACCGGGTGCCTGCCGAAGAACTGACAATGGATCATGCAACATACCGGAAGCGCCGGGAGGCATTTGCTGCACGGGTTAAAACAATGTTGGAGTATGTAGGTTTATCGGCATGCCGCAGCCGCTTTATTAACCTATATTTTGGCGATGCTGCTGCAGTGGATTGCGGCACCTGCGATGTTTGTTTGCAACGAAATAAAAAGCCGCTTTCACCCACCGAATTTGATGTTATCAGCAAAGCCATTCAGCAACAGCTGCAACAACCCAAAATGTTGTCCGAATTGCTGGATGGCGTTTCGGGCATATCCAAAGATAAAACAAGGGAAGTGCTCCATTTTTTGCAGGCCGAGGAACTGGTAGAAGGTGATGCAGCCGGCAGGTTGGTGTGGAAAAAGTAAGCTTCAGCCTGTGGTGGTACCCGCCTACGTAAGCTTTGGTATTTCACCGATGTGTTGAAAGATGATTTTTCCTTTTGCTTTTCCGGTATGCACCATTTCGTCGGCACCCGAGGAGGCGCCGCCAATTCGTAACACTGCGTCGCAGTGATCGATAAGCTTTACGGCTACCGGATGAAACAGTTCATTAAAAATGGCATCGCCTGTTTGCTTTGACCCTGCAGCAGCAATCAGTGGAAGCGCAAACCATTCGCCCAATACAGGCATATGCCCCATGCGGTACAGCTCCAGCGCAGTGCTGGTCATGGCCTGTACATTGGCTTCTATCAGATGCGGGTCGTCGTTGGTGCCGGAGCGATACGGGCCGGCCACTAAAATCATCATCGATTTTTGGGGTTGTGACATACGTTGTTGTTGAATGGGTATCTATGCAGCTATTTCTTCTGCTTTGTTTGCGTAATCAAGATTGAATTTTCCCTCAATGCACTTAGTTGTCGTTATGCCGAAAGAAATGCTTTTTGTTGCGGGTAAATAATCCCAGTTTTACAATGCCTGGTTTATTTTTAAAGTAAATGCCGGAGCACTTTCAAGGAAAGTTACTCCGGCACCATTACAATCTAGAGAAGTAAAATATAGTGGGCAACACTGCGGTAGCAAAGGCAGGTGATGCATTTGTGTGGCAAAATCATTTGCCGGTAAATGCAGCCTTGCGTTTTTCCAGGAAAGCAGCAGTGCCTTCCTTCATGTCTTCGGTGTGAAAGCAGGTGCCAAAGGCTTCCAGTTCTACTTCGTAGCCCTTGCGTGCAGGCTCATAAGCTGCATTGGCCGCCCGAATACAAGAGGCAACGGCAAGCGGCGCTTTTTGCAAAATGGTTTGTAAGAGTGCGGTTGTTTTTTCCAATAAACTTTCCTGCGGCACCACATGATTGACCAGGCCGTACTGGTGTGCCGTTGCTGCATCAATCATGTTGGCCGTGAGCAATAACTCCATTGCGCGGCCCTTGCCAATAAGGTGCACCAGCCGCTGTGTGCCGCCATATCCGGGCACAAGCCCCAGGGTCACTTCGGGTTGGCCAAACTTTGCATTGTCGCTGGCAATGCGAAAGTGGCAGGCCATAGCCAGTTCGCAGCCACCACCCAGGGCAAAGCCATTTACGGCAGCAACAATGGGTTTGCCTGCGTTTTCGATAGAGAAAAAAACCTCCTGTCCGCGGCGTGCCAGCGCCATGCCCTGGTCGCCGGAAAGCCCGGTGAATTCTGAAATGTCGGCGCCGGCAACAAAGGCTTTTTGCCCACTGCCGGTAATGATGGCTGCTTTGATTTCGGGGTTGCTTTCAAGCTCTTTCAGCACCGCTTCCAGGTCGTTGAAAACCTCTTTGTTAAGTGCATTCAGCTTATCGGGGCGGTTAATGGTAACCGTGAGAATACCTTCGGAAAGTTGGGTGCGCAGGGTGGTATAATTCATTTTCGGCTTTTTTGATTTTGAAAAAAGTTCAGTGCCAATACAAGCAGCATGCTGCCGGCAAAAACATACAGGGTCCACTTGGGTACCGGTTGGCGTGTAAACAAAAAATATAAATACACCAGCAAGCCCAAAATGGCTATCACACGCAAAAGTATTTGGAAGGGCTTGTGCATCAGAAGTCCCGGTTTTGCTGCACCCAATCCCGGATGTACACCGCAATTTCGTTGGTGGCTGTGCCTGGTGCAAACAGTTTGCCTACGCCCATATCATTCAGCACTTTCATGTCTTCGTCCGGAATAATGCCGCCGCCGGTTAAGAGCACATCGGCCATTTCCCGCTCTTTCATCAGGGCGATCACTTTTGGAAAAACGGTCATGTGGGCGCCGGATAAGATAGAGATGCCAATGGCGTCCACATCTTCCTGCAGGGCGGCAGCCACCACCATTTCGGGGGTCTGGCGCAGCCCGGTATAAATCACTTCCATGCCGGCATCGCGCAGGGCAGTGGCAATTACCTTGGCACCGCGGTCGTGGCCATCGAGGCCTACTTTTGCTACCAGCACACGTATCGGTCGGTTGAGCGTATTCATGCAATCGTTTTCGGGGCTCAAAAATAGGGAATCCCCCTTCGTTACTCTGCACCAAACTGGGCCTTCATTGCTTTCAGTCCCTGGGTAGCCATGCGGGCAGCCTCGCTGTTGGCGTTTTTAAATAAAATAATCTTGTTGCCATACTGCCGCGACAAGGAGTTACTTACCGAGTCGATGACCTGCACGGAACCAAATTGCTGAAATACAACATCATCATGGGCAGGCATTTCATGGCCTACAAAAATTAGGTGCTGCATCGAAAGGCTGTCGGGGATCCAAAGTAAAAATGTGCCGTTGTCGCTGATTACTTTTTGCCGGAACAGCGGGCCCTTGCCGTGAAACTTCAATGCGCCTGCCTGTCCGTAACTGCGGCAGTACACTACGGTTTGCAATTGATCGGCTGGGGTGAGTGCATTAAATGCCTGTTCTGCTTTTTGCGCCAGTTCGTTCCAGCCAATCATATCGGCAAAATCCTGCTGCAGCGCATGATCCTGCTGGTCTTCCCATCGAAGAACGCCCACGTTTTTAAGCCCCAATTCTTCATTCCTGCGGGCCATTTCCATTGGGGCACGTAAAGGCAGCAACAACGGAATGAGTGGCAGTGTCAGGCCAATGATCAAAACAACAAATGCCACCCGCCATGCCGGTTTGACGGCAACTTGCTGCTCCAGCCAAACACCGCCCGCAGCCAGCAGCATTGGGTAAGCACCCAGCGTGTAATACCCCTTGCCGCTGCCTGCGGCAATCAGGCCAACACAAAGCAAATAGGTAAATCCAATAACCCGGTATTTTTTGTGCAGCAACAGCCATATAAGGCCGCCAATCCATACAAATGCAACCGGCAGCAGCATCAGCAATTGCTCTTTGAAAAAGGTGCCGCGATCGACATACTGCAACTGTGTTTGGCGCAACTCTTCCATGTGGTGCAACAGGGGCCAGTTGTGTGCAGCCTGCCAGTAAATATTGGGCGCTGCCAGTGCCAAACCCAACAAGGCAGCCAGCCAAAAGTGTTTTTGTGCCATCATTCTTCGGTGCCTGGTTAATAAGATGGAGGCCATCATTGCGGTGGCAAAAAACACTACGGAGTACTTGCTCCACAAACCCATGGCAAGTGCAGCAAAGAGGAAGTATAAGTACCGCGGTTGCTGGGTGTTGATGTGCCGAAGCAAAAAATATGCACTCAATGTCCAGGCAAATATTTCCAAGAAGTTGGGTTGAAAAAGAAAATGCACCCGCAGGTACCCGCTGCCAATAATACCCAGTGCTGCTATAACAGCGGCAAATCGGCGGCCACCCAATTGCTGGGCAATGGCAGCCGTAACCAGCAGTGTAGCGGCACCCACCACCGTGGGCCAGAATTTGATCCAAAAAAATCCGCCGCCGAACCACGAGGCAATGCTGGCCAGCCAACCGATGAGGGCCGGGTTTTCGAGGTAGCCCAGTGCGGGGTGCTGGCCCTGCTGGTAATACAGGTATTCATCGCGGTGTGGCCCAAAGGCGGGATGGTGCAATAAAAAAGGCAGCACCATTTTCAGTGCTGCCAATAATAGTATAATGAGCCAGTCTTTTCTGCGCATGGTAGCTGTGTTGCCACCAAGCTACAAAAAATCAAAGCTGGGTGCATGCAAATTGAATGCGGGCTGCGGTTTCCTCTTTGCCTATAAGGGCCGCAATATCAAAAACCGGCGGGCCAAATTTGCCACCCACCAGCATGATGCGCAACGGCAATTGCAACTCGCCGGGCTTGATGCCTGCTCCAGTGGCTTGCTCTTTAAAAAGGGCTTCGATTGAAGGAGCATCCCAGGTTTGCATTCCGGAAAATGAAGCGGTAAAGCTTTGAAAAAAATCTGCTTTTGCGCCGGTCCATTTTGGTTTGATAGCAGAAGTATCCAGTTCTTTTGGAGCGGTAAAAAAGAAACTGCTTTGCTCCCAGAAATCGGTGAGCAGGGTACAGCGGTCTTTAACCAGTTCCAGGATTTGTTCAAAAAAGCCCTTGTTCGTAACTGTTATACCGCGCTGCTCAAACATGGCCTGTACCTGCCCGCTGTATTCCGCCACCGGCAGTTTTTTGATCCATTCGTGGTTGAACCATTTTGCTTTTTCAAAATCGAATTTGGCACCGCCCTTGTGCACTTTGGCAATGTCAAATTTTTGCACCAGTTCGTCCAGCGAAAAAAGTTCCTGCTCGGTGCCGTCGTTCCAGCCCAGCACGGCCAGCAGGTTTACAAATGCCTGCGGCAAAAAGCCCCGTTCACGGAAGCCTTCGGTTAGTTCCCCCGATTTTGGATCGGTCCAGTTGGCCGCAAATACCGGGAAGCCGTATTTGGCGCCATCGCGTTTGCTCAATTTGCCCGAAGGGCCCAGGATAAGCGGCAGGTGTGCCCATTGCGGCATTTTATCTGCACCAAAAAGGTAGCGCCACAACAGCACATGTACCGGTGCACTGGGGAGCCATTCCTCGCCGCGAAAGGCATGGGTAATTTGCATCAGGTAATCATCTACCACAACGGCCAGGTGGTAAGTGGGCATGCCATCGGCTTTCAGCAGCACTTTATCATCCACCACCGAGGTATTGAAACTTACCTCGCCCCGGATCATGTCGGTAAAAGCAACCTCCTCGCCTTGCGGCATTTTGATGCGCACTACATACGGGGTACCGGCATCCAGCAGCGATTGCACTTCGGCCTCTGCAAGGTTGAGCGAATTGCGCATTTCACCGCGTATAGTATGGTCGTATTGAGGGGTAGGGTTTTCTTCGGTGCGCAGGCGGCTGCGCATGGCATCCAGTTCTTCGGGGGTGTCAAACGCGTAGTAGGCTTGGCCTGCCTGTACCAGTTGCTCGGCATACTGGCGGTACAGTGCCTTGCGTTCGCTTTGGCGATAAGGTGCAAAAGGGCCACCATGACGCGGGCTTTCGTCGGGCTGGAGGCCGCACCAGGCAAGGGTTTCGAAAATATAATCTTCGGCACCGGGTACAAAGCGGCTTTGGTCGGTGTCTTCAATGCGCAGGATAAATTCGCCGCCGTGCTGGCGGGCAAACAGGTAGTTGAACAACACGGTGCGAACACCGCCCAGGTGCAGGCCACCGGTGGGGCTGGGTGCAAATCTTACTCTTACTTTAGGGTTCATAGCAGGGCAAAGGTAACCGGTGATTTATATGATTATCAAGGATTACTGTGATTCGTGTCGAATTGAAGCCGGTGTTTTGGATTTTGGACAAGGGAAATGTCTTTTCGTTGCCTTGTTTTTAAACGATTGAAAAGGGAAAGATGCTCGTCTGAATGTACAAATCATACAAATCTTTTCTTATCATATAAATCACCGGTTACCTTCGTTCTATGCACCGGCTTGTGCCAAAGATTCCCTTCTGGATACCGCTTATTTTTCCGCGCTACACGTGGCGTTTGCCCACCACGCAGCCTGTGGTGTACCTCACATTCGACGATGGGCCACATCCGCAAATCACACCCTGGGTACTGGAGTTGCTGCAGCAGTATAAGGCAAAGGCCACCTTTTTTTGCATTGGCAAAAATGTGTCGGACCATCCCCAGGTATACCGGCAGATTTTAAGCGAAGGACATGCAGTGGGCAACCACACATTCGACCACCTGAACGGATTAAAAGCAGGCAATAAGGAATACCTGGATAGTGTGCAGGCTGCGGCACGGGTAATTGACAGTAAATTATTTCGCCCCCCCTACGGTCGCATCAGGAGCATTCAGGCTACGCAAATAAAAAGGATGCTGGGTGCAGGTGCCCGTATTATAATGTGGGATGTGCTCAGTGCCGATTTTGACCCCGGATTGTTGCCGGAGCAATGTTTGCAACGGGTTTTAAAACACACAAGGCAGGGTAGTATTATTGTGTTTCACGACAGTGAAAAAGCTTTTACCAACCTTGAAGCAATATTGCCCCGGGTGTTGCAAGTTTTGCAGGAAAAAGGGTTTCAATTTGCACCCATTTCGGAGGGTCTATAAAAAAGTTAGGGCCTGGGTAGAAACCCTGGCCCGTTTTTAATCCGTACCCTATGAAAACTGGGGTAAAGGTATAAAGTTTTTTTTGAATTAATGTCAAGTAATTTGAACCGGTTTTTCAAAATCGTTTAAAACCTTGTACCACAGCAGGTTTCGGGATTGTTAAAGGGAAAGTGGCTGCAAAATGCGTTTTAATTCCGGCTATTTTCCTTGTTTTTTTAGCAAGCTTTTTTCTCCAGCATAGTGCCTGTTTGCCAGGCCGATAGGGGCAATAAGTTTTGGTAAGTACCTTCGGTTACTGGTATTTGTGACCCTGTACTTTGCAGCGTCTGCCGGATCTTAATTCTGTAAGAATAAGCGCAATGAATATAATTGATACCCATACGCATATTTACCTGCCCGAGTTCAAGGCAGATCTGCCTGCTGTAATGGACCGGGCCGCAGCCAAAGGCATAGCGCAAATGCTGCTGCCGGCTATTGACAGCAGTACGCATGAAGCCATGCTGGCCCTGGCCGCGACTTACCCACAGTGCCGCCCGATGATGGGGTTGCATCCCTGTTCGGTGAACCAGGATTTCCAGGCGGAACTTGAAATAGTGGCGGCGCATGTAAAAAACCAGTCCTTTGTGGCGGTAGGAGAAATAGGCCTTGATTTTTACTGGGACAAAACCTTTGTAACGCAGCAGTATCAGGCTTTTCACCAGCAAATTGACCTGGCACATGCAGTAGGCCTGCCCATCGTTATACATTCGCGCAATGCCACCAGCGAGTGTATTGACGTGGTGCAGCAGCACCCGGGCACCACAGGAGTATTTCATTGCTTTTCGGGTGGGGTGGAGCAAGCCGAGGCGGTTTTATCAATGGGCATGTTTTTGGGCATTGGCGGTGTGGTGAGTTTTAAAAATGGCGGCCTGGATAAGGTGATTGCCGCAGTTGGATTGGATGGAGTAGTGCTGGAAACGGATGCGCCTTACCTGGCACCGGTGCCCAACCGGGGCAAACGCAATGAGCCGGCATACCTGGAATATGTGGTTGCAAAGCTATGCGCCATTACAGGTAAAGAGGCTGCAGAAGTTTGCCGCATCACTACAGAAAATGCAAAGCGGTTGTTCAACTTAAGCTGACAATCTATACCTTTGCTGCCCGCCAGCGGAAAAAGGAGAGGTGTCCGAGTGGTTGAAGGAGCACGCCTGGAAAGTGTGTATAGGGGTAACTCTATCGCGGGTTCGAATCCCGCTCTCTCCGCCTCATATTTGCCCCTATTTTAGGGGCTTTTTTTATGCCTTTTCGTCCGTTTTTCCTGCCATATTTGCCGCTTTTGCTCTTTTTCGGTGGTTGGATGTGGAGATGTTAGCACCGTTTTAGCACTGGGTTGTTTAACGTTACAGATTGGTTATCAATGCTTTTTGTTCTGGTTTCGGAGCATATCCAACCTTCTTTTTTGCTTTATGGCTTCGATTTCTGCCTGTTTTTTATCTGCTTTTGATTGGTTTTGAGTGGGTGAGGGGGTGAGTATTTCCCGAACAATTTGCTCGGCCATCTGGGTGGGTGTGGGTGTTTCCAGATCGCGGAGCTGCTGAAGGAAGGTATAAAGCTTTGGGGGTGGGGGGATGCTTGTTTGCTCTTTCCAACGGTTCAGGAGTTCGTTTAGTAAATTTTCTACCCTCTCGACATCGTGCAGGGTTAAATCATACCCAACGTGAACAGTACAGGATTGGCCATTTCGAATATTGTTTTTGAGTTGTTTTAAGTTGGTGAGGGTTCTTTCGGTGTTACTATTTTCAAAAGGTACATTCCATTTTATATGCGCTACATGTTTGAAAGTGGTGGAAAAGCTCATTTCAAAATCTGCAATTATCAATCCTGTACGCATCGCACAAAGTTCAACGCACCTGGGTGAAAATTTTTAAAAATTTTTGGAGAAGGTTCGGTTTTAGGTTAGAACCTTTGGGGTTTTTCAGATTGAGTTTTTAACAATTTGCGGATTTGCTGCTTTAACCAGGGTACTGGTGGCAGGGGCGGGTGGCCTGAGGCACCTGCCAGACCTCGGTAAAAGCATTCTATTTTCATTCTATTTTTTGTCTATTTTGGACTGATACAATGAATAAACATGGTAAAGAAGAAGTTCGAGTACGGCATTTATGGCGTTATCATTGGACTGGTTGTTGGCGCGCTGCTTGCCTTCGGTGAACTTAATTGGTTGAAAAAATCACAGCGGGAGACGATGCTAATACCCGTTGTTGGCTTTACCGTTTTGATTACAACGGTGTTAGGATATGTTAAGGGGAGTGATATTGGCAAAACCATCTACATCGAAGAACGTTTAGGTATCGACAAGGCCGACCATACCTATGGTAAGGACGGACGATATTGGGTAGGGACAACAACATGGACCGACCAACGTGATGGGTCCATTTGGACCTTATCAACTCAACGGGTTAATGGGCATTTATGCACAGCATTTCAGGGACAGGTGTTCCGAAATCATGGCATCCCCAATGCTAACCAAGATACGGTTCCCCGATACCACATGGCTGTGGTAAACGAAGTATTTGAAAAGTTGCGCAATGGGTTTGTTGAGGGCCAAAAGCAAGAGCTGGTACTATAACAATGTTTTCTTATTCTTATATCCCCTATTTTACCCTATTTCATTCGGTTGTACCCGCCAATGCAAACACCCCTGTGTGGGGGTGTTACTGCGGTTCATGCGGTTTGGTTGGATCTGGCGAAGCCAGATCTGAATAAACCGTTTTTATTCCGTTATTATTTCGGCCTTGCGTTGCTGGGAGATTTGTTTCACCTTTTGTTCCAGTTCTTTTACCAGGGATTCTGGCGTGTTGGCAATCATTTTGTTTTGCAAGGCTTCCAGTTCCTTTAGTCTACGTTGGAGGGTTTTGGGTGAATTTTTAAAATCAATTCGGAGCTTATCCCTGTACCCCTTCCAGCCGAATTTTTCCAGGTACAATACCAGGGTTTGTTCCCGTTCGGTGAGGTTGGAATGTAGGTTTAGTGTTTCGTTGGTTTCAATCTGGCTGAACATGGCGGCCCAAAGCTCTGGGAGTTTGGCGTAGTTATCAGGCTCCAGGTAATCGTTCAATGTTTGCATGGTTGATAAGTGTTTGATTGTTTGGGGGGCTTTATTTATACCTACCTCAATCCGTAAGATGTTTGCACCCTGTTCAGTGGGTGGTATTTCTTCTTTTCGGCGCTGCATTTCATCAATTTTGTTGTACAGTGTTACGGCTTTGGTGTTGCTTGAGGTATGGTAAGTTTTACCCGTTTTTTTGTACACTTCCACATCGTACGCTTTGAGTTTTCCCATGTGGCTTATGTATTGCTCTGGGGGGTGTTTGAGTGTTATGTTTTCGCACCAATCAAACCCTGCCACGTTCCATTCTTTTAGGTTGGTTTGATAGTAATCGCTTATAAACTCAATCACCTCCGTAAGCTGGGGAAGGTTGATTTGTTCGAAGTTTTTGCCGTGGTAGAATTTACTGGGGTTGAACGTGAGTGATAAACCGTTGGGCCTATCCTTCAGCACTACACCAGTGATAGTGTCCTGTGATGTAGTAATGCGCAACGTACCAGCAGTGCCAGCGCCTTTGGTACTCAGGTACTGCGTGAACTTTAACCGTTGCTCTTTAGTGAGGGATGAATGGTAGGGGGTTGATAACGTTAGTTTATCCATTGTTTGGCGGGTTCAATAAATCCCCTCTTTGGGGGCTTATTTTAGCCGCGAACTCACGAATGACCTGTTGGTATATCTGTTCCACTTTAAGGGCTTTGTTGGCCCTCTCAATGGCCTTACGGTTGATTGGCGCACTTACCAGTACAATTGGTTGCAGGTTGCTTTCTGCCGCAACTTTTTCTTTGAGTTGTTGTAGCGATAAGGGTTTACTTTTCTGGGTTTTGGCACTACTTAATAGCATATAGGTTTTCCAATATAGATTTTAATGAAAGCCCCGTTGGTGGGGCTTTTTATTTTATGGCTTCAACATGTGCATGGCATTGTTTGCTTCCAGTTTTTTTATCAAGTTCTCCAGGTTTTTTCGGTAGGTGTACCTGTATCGCCTATCGGGTACATTGTAACAAACCCAGGTTCTGTATTTGGCGATGCCTCCACGTTTGTTTACTTCTCTTATGAGGCTCTGTTCGGCTTTGGTTAGGTTAAGGTTTTCCATTGGATTCATTGGTTAGTTTAGGGGGGTTATTTTAACCAGATCGTGGGCGCTTGCCGCAACGATCATGGTTTTGTTTATTCTTTTTACGGCCTTCAGCTTGCCAGCTTTGAGGTAGCGGTAAAGGGTTGGTTTGCTGATGTTCAACACCTGCAATGCCTCTTTGATTGTAAAAAATTCGTTGTTCATAGGATACGGGCGGGTGGTTTTGTTCCCGCTCTGCACAATTAATAGGAACAAAGGGTAAAAAGTGTATCATTTTTTGCAAATATTTTTTTATAAATAGGGGTTTATACGTGGAGGTGGTTGGGGAAGTATGGACAGGTTTTGTCCAGTTTTGCTACTGTATATTACTTAACGGGGTTATTGAATTTTGATGTGTTGGCTCCGATATTCAATATTGACATGGGATGTGGTGTAAAAAGGTTTGAACAGCACCACGAAAAGGAAGATTTGAAAGGCATAAATTTAACAGGATGAAAAAAATTATTGGCTGGTTTAATCATTTGGGAAGTGAATATTTAAGAGACGTAAACAAAACGCTGTTATGGGTTTTATCGCGGTTCTTTATCATACTGGTTGTATCATTTTTTACCGTCCTCCCTTTTCTTTTGATTATGCAATTTTTTTTAAATCCAAAGAATGATACAACCACCATAACCAACATCGGATTTGCTCTCCTGGCAGGATTGGCATCGATTTCATTTTCCTACAGTAAAACCATTGAACCAACTGAAGTTAAAACCATTAAATCAGTTGTTTATGCAGGGAAGCAAGCCTTTTTATCATCGTTAATGTTTCTCATGGCATCAGCCTTTAAGTATGCTCACCTGTATTTTGAAGGTGAAAAAACCGCATCCGCATTTTCGAATATTATTCGCGCCATTCCCTTTTGGGTTTCATCAATTTTGTTTTTGATGGCACTCAATTTCCTAACGTTTTCGGTACTGAGGATTGCCATGGTTTTGAGACAAAGGTTGCAGAATGAACCTCCGTTGGATTGAGGCTTCAGAAAAATATAACCAGGGGTGTTATTGTTGGGGAAGATCGCGAAGCGATCTTTCATCCCCCGTGAAACCAGGTAACGAATGAGGGTACTTGTGGTTGTTTGATGAATGGTTTTGAGGGCTGTTTACACGCGGTTTACGGGCCTTTCTTTGTGAAGGTGATAAAATGTAAGGTGAGAATTTCAAGGGCTAAAATCAAAAGAAAAAGGGTGTTTGTGGCACCCCCAGTGTGGACAGTTTTTGTCCAATTTTTCTACTGTATATAACCAGGCTCAAATACCAGGTACCGATAGCTCCGAAATATCGGTTTGGTGCGTAAGGTTACGGAGGTACTTTTCGCTCATCGCAATGGAGCTATGACGGTTAGCTTTCATGATTTGCGGCAATGTCCATCCAGCATTGTAACGGTTGATGTTGCTGGTATGCTTAAAGGAATAAAGGGTGTAACCTTTGCCGCTTAAGTTGAGGGCTTCCAGAGCTTTTACGAATCGTTTGTACGCTCGATTGTTACCAGCTGTTTGTTCCCCAGTTATCGTTTTATAATCGTTTGAGAACAGGTAGTAATGGCTGGGGAACGTAGGGAGGTTAAGTTGTTCCAGGTGGGGGAGTAGATTATTATCGATAGTAAGCAAATCAGCTTCGGTTTTCACTGTGTTTTTCATGCCCGAAAGTTGAACACTGATGGTTTTATGTTTCAGGTTCAGATCCGCTACGCGGAGGCTCACTATTTCGGCGGGACGCAAACAGGTAAAATAAATCATTCGACAGAAAAAAGCAGTGTACCCATCATTCGTATCCAGATAGTTTAGTATAGCTTTTAAATCTTCAGGCGTGAAAGGTATATGCCTTTCTTCGGCCACTGCTTCGCTTCGTATTGCCCTTTTGTTCAGGCTTTTTGCAGGGTTTTCGGTTATATATCCCTGTTCAACGCACCAGCCAAAAAATGCACGGAAATAACCTTTGGCAGCTTTAACCGTTGCTGGTGTCCACTTTGTGATTTTGTTGGTTTTAATTATCGTACCCTCCATTTTGATAATGGCCTGTTCACCCTTGTGGATTTTTTTGTAGATGTACCCTTCGATTTGTTTTGTAGTTATTTCTTTCAGCTGGTGTTGGGGGAATGCATCAACCAGGTAACTCAATTTGCTTTCGTAGGACTGAACCGATTTGGTTCGCAGGTAATGGCCCTTTTGCTCCAGATATTCGTTCACAGCATCCCTGAGGGTTATGTTTGCAGCTCTGAATTTGTCCAGGTAAGCAGTTGGGTTTTGCGGGTTATACCCTTCTGCCAACTCCTGTTTGATTGCTTCCAGCACCAGAGTGGCCCGTTCGGCCTTTTCCTTCGGATCGCTGAATTGGTTTATGTTGTTTTTGATTCGGTATTGCTTGCCGTTGAAGCTGTAGTTCACATACCAGGTGTTTTTCGCCCACTCTTTTTCAAGCGTTGAACCTTTCGAAATATTGGTGGGTTTCGGGCCTTTTACCAAGCGGGGTTGGGTATATCGGTTCATACTTACAAAGGTAACCGAAAGGGGGTATTAAGCACTGATTTAGCACTGAAGATTTTTAAATGATTGATTTTCAATCACAGGTTGATAGTCCCGCTCTCTCCGCCAAAAAAGGCAAGCAAATAATTGCTTGCCTTTTTTTATTGTTAACGGCACAGGATTTGGTCCAACTTGTCGGTAAACGGGCCATCCAGCAGCGCATTTTGCCCACTGCAGTAGCAAGGCCGTTGCTTATAATTTAATGAATGCAGTAAAACCGGAGGTGCAGGCATTTGTGCTGGAGGTGCACCGGCGCTTATCGGAAGTTTATGGGTCGGGAATCAAATATTTTCATGACCTGGACCCGCTGAGCGAATTGGTATCTGCCCTGCTGTCGCACCGAACCCGCAACAGCAACTCGGCCAAAGCATATCACAACCTGAAAGCCCGGTTTCCTAATTGGGAAGCGGTTCGCGATGCTTCAACAGCAGCCGTTGAATCCTGTATTTATCCGTGCACCTGGCCCGAGCAAAAGGCACCCCGCATGCAGCAAGTGCTGCAACTCATTACAGAAAGAACCGGTAGCTTATCCCTTCAATTTTTAGCTGATATGGAAGTGTCGGCAGCACGGACTTGGCTGGAGGAATTGCCAGGGGTTGGTCCCAAGACCAGCGCAGCAGTTATGTCCTTCAGCACCTTGCGGGCCAGGGCCCTTCCAGTTGATTCGCACCATTTTCGGGTGGCCGTTCGCCTGGGCATTATTGAAGCCAAGATTGGAGAAGCAAAAGCAAACAGGGTGCTTGAACAAATGTTGCCACTGCATTTTGGTGCACAAGAGGTGTACGACCACCACCAGGTAATGATGCGGCACGGGCAGCGGGTTTGTTTTTATCAGCATCCCGACTGCGCAAACTGTGTGTTGCTGGATGTTTGTCCAACAGGCAATGCCCTGACCCGGGAGGTGCATTAATTGATTGTTTGAACGCAGCAAGGGGCAAATGCGGGTACAGCCCGGATGGTGAACTGTCCCTTGAACGCCGGCGTCTCCGGCAAATTCTAATGTAGCTAAGTGCCTTTTGTCCGTTTTTGGTTCACATAATTTTGCTTAAATACGGGCTACAAATGCTGCAGCATAAACCGGAATGGCGGAACACAAATACCGGTTCATCAAAGCCTGTAATTCATAAAGTCAAATGCTGTTGCTGCTCCTAAGTGCCGATAACACAAGGATAATCCAGGTGCTGTTTGGCAGTTCCAAATGCAACTGAAAATCGGCTGGATAGAAATTAGTCAAAGCAATTTTGCCCCACGAAGTTTATTGTGGTTCAATTACCGGCCAGCCTTCTTTCCAACTTATTTTCATGAGGCCGAGTTTAGCTCCTTCGTTTACATATTTGTGGTATACCAGGTAGTCAATTCCGTCGAAGGTGTAGGCTGCATTGTGCCCCAACGCATATACCACTTTGGGTTCGTTGGTGTCGCCTCCCAGCACCAGGGTGCCGCCACCTTTTGCCATATCCACGCCATCTTTATCGAGGTAGGGCCCGGCAATTTTTTCAGAACGTCCTACACGTATATTGTAATCGCTGCGGGTGCCCTGACAGCACCGGTCCCAGGAAACAAACAGGTAGTAAAAGCCCCCTTTTTTAAAAATAAAAGGCGCTTCTACTGCCGTGGAACCTGGGGCTCGGCTGGAAATAGTGGACCAGGTTTCCGGCTTTGCAATAGTCTTTAAATCCTTTTCTAGTTTAACCATTTTAATGCCGTTCCAGAAAGAGCCAAAGGAAAGCCACGGCGTTCCGTTTTCATCGAAAGCAATGTTGGGATCAATGGCGTTCCACTGGTCGCGGCCGGCAATGGATTGCACCACCATACCCTGGTCTTCCCATTTATAATCCGGTGATGAAGGGTTGAGTGTTTTGTTGGTGATTAAGCCAATAGCCGAAGAATTTTTGCCAAACGAAGAAGCGGAATAATACAGGTGGTATTTGCCGTTGTGAAGAATAATATCGGGTGCCCAAAAACCCGTGCCCCTGAAGCCGGGAACCGCATCGGGCACCCAGGCTGGCGTAGTGGTAAATACAGGCGCTTCTTTTTTCCAGTTCACCAGGTCTTTCGACGACCAGCTGATGATGCCGCCATTGGTAGCAAAAACATAGTACGTATCACCTTCTTTGGCCATCACCGGGTCATGCACATCAGGGTTTTTGGTGTACGTTCCAAGGGGCATCGGGAAGTTTTCGGCAAAGCCCCTGTCCTGCGGCCTAAGTTTTACTGTTTCGGCATATGCTTTTTTTTGACCCCCATTCAATAAGGCAATGAATTTTTTTTCGCTTGCAGCCCGTACCGGTGCCATCTTGGGAGCCAGTGCTGCCATTTGTGCTTGCCTTTCGTTCGGGGGCAGGTTTGGTGAAATGCCTGCGGTGATGGCATCCAGCGATTTGTAGGTATCCACCAATAAACCCTGTGCTTTTGTTTTTTGTTCTGCAGTAAGATTAAGGGGTTCAAGCATCCAGCTGCCAATCATTTGCTGGGCCCGCATTTCCGGTGTAAATGGCGTTCGGTTGCCCTGTTGTGCACCGCCCAATTGGCCAAAGCCCACACCTTGCGGCCGGGCCTGCACCAGTGTGTTGTACATTGTTTTTTGTGCCTGGTTCAGCAGCTCCTTGAAATGGGCTTCCTGTGCCTGCATGATGGCTAGCCGTTTGGGCTGCAAGGCTTCGTTGCTTTGGCCAGCCGTAGCCGCAACCAGGCTGTCGAGCAACCGGTATTCTGCAACCAAAAGGGCAAAGGCGTTTGATTTTTGATCTGCGCTTAAATTCAGTTGCGCCAAAGCGGGCCCATCAAGATAGCGCTGTGCTCTTTGCTCCGGGGTGCCGCCTTGTTGGGCAGGCAGCAGGGAGTAATAGGCAGTAAACAGGCAAACAAACAAGAGCTTTTTCATGCAGTGGGTTTCTTATTTCACATGGGTGGTGACAAAATGTTGTTGCTTCAGCGTTAGAAGGTTTTCACCGTTGTATTTTTCTTTACCTATACAATAAAACGCAGCAAGGAAAACTACTCGGGAAAGCCCGTTGTTATTTTGCAAAAGCCTGGTATGCTTTGCTCAGAAACTTCGGGTAAATGGCTTCCCGCTTGGGCATGTTCAGGTAGAACAAAACGATCATATTGTTTTCGGGGTCGATGACGTACTCGGTACCATATAACCCGCCCCATGCAAATGCGGTATTGGACACCTCCGGAGCAGGTTTTTTCTGTGCGTTGTACAGCTCAAAGCCCAGCCCAAAACGAAAGCCTTTGCCTCCGGCATTTTCTTCAGGCAGGCGGTTGATGGTGGTCATTTGTTCAATGGTTTCCGGTTTCAATATCTGCCGGCCGTTGAAGGTGCCTTTATTTAAGAGCATCTGGCAAAACCGGGCATAGTCTTCAATGGGGCCGTTGAGGCCGATGGCGCCTTCGGCATAGGTTTGCACCGTGCTTACTGCACCCTCGCTAAACATGGTAGGTGCCGGTTCCAGTTTGCCATCCACCAGGTTGTATGGTTTTACAAAACGGTCCAGTGCTTCCGGGGCAAAATACCAGTCGGTGTGCTTCATGCCCAGGGGTTCGAGGATCGTTTCTTTTACATATTGCCGCAGGGGTTTGCCCGAAATGATTTCCACCATATAGGCCAGCATGTTGGTGCTGATGTGGTAATTCCATTGCGAGCCGGGATCGAAGCCAAGGGGGTATTTGGCCAATGCCTGCATTTCATCCCTCAGGTATCTTGCCTTTGCATTGCCGCCACCGGTGCGTTGCCCGGCAGGTGCTCCAGCCGGAGGAGTTCCACCTGCACCGGCAGGGGCTGCGCCTCCCAGCATCCGTGCCCGGCGGATCTGTCCTACGGGGCCGGCATTTAACCCCGAGCTGTGCGCCATCAGGTGCGCAAAGGTCATGGGCGATGTTACGGGGCGGGCTTCATAAGTTCCGTCATCGGCCACCTTGGTAACCACGCTGTCGGAGATTTCGGGAAAATATTTGGAAACAGAATCGTCAACGGCAACCAGGCCTTTTTCTACCAGCGTCATAAAGGCAACGGTGGTAACAGCCTTTGTTTGTGAAAACATTACATAATAATCTTCGGGAGATGCGGGCACCTGGCGTTCGATATCTTTCCAGCCAAACGCTTTTTTATACACTACGTTGCCGCCCTTGGCAACAAATGCAGTAACGGCACTTGCTTTTTTCTCCTGTACAAACGACTGAAGCAGCGAGTCAAGGCCAGCAATTTTTTCTGCACTTGTTCCCACTGATTTTAGATCAGCGTTGTATTTAAAGGATTGCGGTACCCCGGTGGTTTGCTTTACCGTGCCGCATGCAAGCAACATGGTTGTAGCTAGTACAGCAGCAAGGGAAGTAAGTTTGATTTTGTTGTGCATATGGCTTTTTAGCATGGTAGAATAAGTGCCTTGATTGGGCGGCACCCTAGCAGAGCGGTAGTTGCGGCTTTAGGTGCAGCAGTGGCAGTGTAAGGCCCATTGATGCAGTGCCGGTGGCCTTGATATCCATAAACAGGCATGCAGGGTGTGTATTAGCTTGGAAAGTACAGCTAAGGCAGGGTGTTGCATATTTCGCGTTTGAGCAGATCGGCATCAAAGTAATAAATGTAACCTTAACGTTTGTTAATAGTTCCCACCTTCAGACTGGCCCGTGTGCATAATGTTTTAAAAAGCAAAATCAATGGACCGGCAACGGGTAAATGGTATTGGCTAGATACTTATCTACTGTAAAAAGCATATAGGGCAAGGGTAAAGTACACGATACATTGCATGCCCATGTTTTTCTATTGGTAAAAAGAAAAGGTGGTTTAGAAGGAGTTTTATAATGTGCAGTCGGGATTTATTCCAACCAAAATATAGGTAGGTAAAAAAACGAATGGTTTAGGAATGTGTTGCAGTACATCGGCTCTTTACAATGTAGCCTGTTGCTTTTTTACTGGCAGAAAAATATATGAAAAAGAAGATGGGCTGGAGCCGTAGAAGATTGGGCCAACTGGGAAAAATAAAAAAAGCCCTGAGCTGTTAAAAAACAAATGCTCAGGGCTCCATTCTTGCGGACTGGACGGGACTCGAACCCGCGACCTCCGCCGTGACAGGGCGGCATTCTAACCAACTGAACTACCAATCCGTTTCGGACGGCAAATATAATATCTTAGGATCAATTTGCTCCAACTTTATAAAAAATGTTCTCATCGGCTGCTGTATTTAAGCGTTGCGGTTTTGCCCATGGAATGTATTTGCTTTGCAGCTACGCATGATGTTTACACCAGTCCATTTTTCAAAAACACGCATGGCCCCTACACCCAGTGGTTACCTGCATCTGGGCAACATCCTGTCGTTTGCAGTAACGCAGGCACTTGCGCTGGCGCATGGAGCTGGGGTGCTGCTGCGCATTGATGATATGGACCGCGAAAGGGCAGCCCCCCATTTTATCCAGGATATTTTTGATACGCTGAATTTTCTGGAGCTTCCCTGGAATGAAGGACCGGAAAATGCCGCTGATTTTGCCACACATTTTGCCCAGCACCACCGGATGCATTTATACCATGCTGCCCTGCAACAATTGATTGAGGCAGGGCACCTTTTTGCCTGCACCTGCTCCAGGGCGGAAATTTTGCGGCACAATCCTGCCGGCATTTACCCTGGAACCTGCCTGCATAAAAACCTGCCCATCGATACCCCCAACAGCGCCCTGCGGCTAAAAACACCCGACTCTGCTACTTTATACATCAACACACTCAATGGGGTGCAGGCGGTGCCGCATTTCCCTGAATCGCTGCGCTATTTTGTGGTGCGTAAAAAGGACGGCTTGCCCGCTTACCAACTTTGCTCGGTGGTAGATGACCGCTACTTTGGTGTAGACCTTATTGTGCGGGGTGCCGATCTGTGGCCTTCCACGCTGGCGCAGTGGTACCTGGCTGCATTGCTGGCGGTGCCTGATTTTACCCAGGCCACATTTGTGCACCACCCTTTGCTGGTTAATGAGCAAGGCAGCAAATTGTCTAAATCGGCAGGGGCTACATCTGTTGTTCAAATGCGCCAAAAGGGATGCTCCAAGGCCGATGTGTTTAGTGCGGTTGCCGGTATGTTGCAGTGGAAAAAAAAGGTAAGTAACTGGCAGCAGCTGGCTGAAATAATGCAAACCTTGCCTGGCTGGAATTTGGTGGTTTGATACCTGTAAGTAATAAGCCCTGAAGTAAAGTATGGTGAAACTTCAGACATTCATTTTGGAAGGAGCAGTGGCCGTTTGAATGTAAAATGCCAGGTGACTTTTGCTGCCAATAAATGACAGCAACAAGGGTGTTACTTTTCCATGCTTAGCACAACTGCGTATCGGGTGCGGCACCGGTTTTTATGGATGTAAAATCATTGTAAGCTAAATAACACGCTGCAGCTGAAGCGCACAGCCATTGTTATTTTCTGAGTGTTTTTAAGTCTACTGTTACCTATCGTTACTTTGTACTACCAATTGCCCATTTGCCCTTCAATAACCCTTTCGTAATTGGCGGGCCGGTTATCTTTCCAGTGCGGATCATAGCGTACAAACCACGAGATCCATAAGCTGCGGGAAAGCCGCATCAGCCAGGGTTGCAGCAAAATAAGCAGTACGGCATTAACGCCGATCCACCAGCCAAAGCGGTTGTCGGAAAAGGAAAAACCAATGAACAGCCACCAGGCTACAAACGTAACGCCGCTCACCATCACCGCCAGCATATAACTTACATAGCCGGTGCCGTAGTAAAAGCCTACTTCAATATCGGTAACCTGGCCGCAAACCGGGCATTGTGCGTTCATGTCCACATTTCGGTTGATCCGGGCAGTGACCTTATTTTTAAACAACTTTCCTTCGCGGCAACGGGGACAGTAGCAGCCAAATACGGAGGCAAAATACCCGCGGGGCGGTTTGTCGGTGCTCATGTTGCATTTGTTTTTTTGAGGTCAATGGTCAATGGTCAATGGTCAATGGTCAATGGTCAATGGTCAATGGTCAATCAAGCTTTATAAGGTACAAACTTTTAAAACTATTCTCGTTTGACGTTTCACAATGGCCCATTGACCATTCACGATAAATACTCCAGCACTTTCTCCATGCCGGTGCTTCTCGAACCTTTTACCAGCAGGGTGGCCTGCTGGGGTTGTTGCGCCTGTAGCCACAGCCCTGCTTCGGCAGCCGTGGCAAAGCTTTGAAAAGGATGCTGCAGCTTTAAAAAATCGCCACCCACCAGCACCACATACTGCCAGCTGTATTTGCTGATTTCGGCCACCAATTGCTGGTGTTCCTGCAGGCTTTCCGTTCCCAGTTCGGCCATGGCGCCCAGCACCAGAATCTTTTTATCACCGGCTGCTTGGGCCAGGTTTTCAACAGCCAGTTTCATGCTGCTTGGGTTGGCGTTATATGCATCCAGGATAATGTGGTTGCTGCCCCGCTGTACCAGTTGCGACCGGCTGTTGGTAGGGGTATATTTTTCGATGGCCCCTTTTATTTGTTGGGGCGGCACGCCAAAATGCAACCCAACTGCCGCTGCTGCCAGCACATTGGGCAGGTTGTAGGCACCCACCAGTTGGGTAGGCACCAGTGCCTGCAGGCCATGGCTGAAGCTTACCTGCAAAAACGGGTCGCTGTGTGCGGCAGTGCCTACAACATCCGCGGCTGCAGTGCCATAGGTTACTATGTGTGCAATGCCGCTGCTCATTTCTTTTAAATAATTATAATCCTGCATCAGGAAGGCCGTAGCTGCACTTTGGCTGCGCAAAAAATCGAAGAGTTCGCCTTTGCCTTTGCGAACGCCTTCCACGCCGCCAAAGCCTTCCAGGTGCGCTTTACCGCAATTGGTGATTAATCCGTGTGTTGGCTGCGCAATGGTGCAATACGATGCTATTTCTTTTTGGTGGTTGGCACCCATTTCGATTACCGCCACCTGCGCATCACTGCGAATTTTTAAAATTGTCAGCGGAACCCCAATATGGTTGTTCAGGTTGCCTTCGGTAGTATAGGTGGTAAAGGTGGTGGACAGCACCGCATGGATCAGTTCTTTGGTGGTGGTTTTGCCATTGCTTCCGGTGATGGCCAAAAATGGAATGGATAGTTGGCTGCGGTGGTGCCGGGCCAGGTCCTGCAGCGCCAGCAGTACATCGGCAACCAATATGGTTTTGCCTGCAATGCTGTATTCCGGCTCATCGATCACCGCGTAGGCAGCACCTCTGTCCAGTGCCAGTTGGGCAAAGGCATTGCCGTTAAAACTGGGGCCTTTAAGTGCAAAAAACAAATCGCCTGGCTGTAGTTTACGGGTGTCGGTTTGAACCGATGGGTATTGCTGGTAAATGGAATAAAGCTCCTCAATGTGCATACGGTGCAAAGGTACCGGAATGGATTTACGATTTTGGATTGACGATGTACGATTGACGAAGATTCAAACGGCTTGGGAAAGCCATTTGTAAATCCAAAATCAAAAATCGTCAATAAAAAAGCCCTCCGTATTCGGGAGGGCTGACAGAACATTGCAAGAGAAAACTTTTATCGGGTTTGCCGGCGGGGTTTAAAGAAGTTACCGGTTTTACGCTTGTTGCCTTCGGGGCTGCCCATGCGGTCCATAGCGCAACGGAAGCCTACGGTGCTGCTGGCCTGGTCTTCCTCCATGTAGCGGCGGGTGCCGGGGCTCAGCCAGTAAGCGCGGTCGTTCCAGCTGCCTCCTTTAAATACGCGGCTCTTGTCGCTTACCAGGGTAGTTTGGCCATAGCCGTAAGATGCAGTAGAAAGCGAGTCACCATCCAGGAAGTTGATCACGTTGCCCCGCTGGTAGTTGCGGCGGCTGCGGCTTTCCTCGTCGGTTACCTGCACCATTTTTACACGGCCGGTGCTGTCCACTTCAGCTTCACCGCTTTCGTTTTTGTACAGCTTCATGAACTTGTTACCACGGAACGGAGATACGTCGTCGGCATCGAGCATGGTGAGCGGACGGAACACGTCGGCTACCCATTCGCTTACGTTACCAGCCATGTTGTATACACCAAAGCCGTTGGGGTAAAACGATTTAACCGGGGCAGTGTAAATAGCGCGGTCGTTCAAACCACCGGCCACACCTGCGTTATCGCCCGAGCCACGCTTAAAGTTGGCCAGGAACTGGCCATGCCAGCTGCCGTGTTTTGTTTCACGCAGGCCGTTTACATTCTGGCTCCATGGGTATACTTGCTTCTGCGAGATCAGTTCTTCACCACGCTTGCCTTCTTTTACCGAAGGGCGGGGGTTGTTGTTGATCAAGCCATAAGCGGCATATTCCCACTCAGCTTCAAAAGGCAGGCGGTAATCGGGCAGCAGGTAGCCATCTTCCATCGATACGGTGGTACGAGGGGTGCCTTGCGGCGTTTTCAAGCCTGCTTTTTTAGCGTCTTTACCTGGTTGTGCCTGGTACAGACCCAGCAGGTAAGATTTGGTGGTAAAGTTGTTTTCCTGCTGCTGGCCCTGGATGCCTTGTTTGGCAATAAGGCCTTTATTCATCAGGATGCCTTCGTTTACGCGGTCGGAGCGCCACAGGCAAAAATCATACGCCTGCCTCCAGGAAACGCCTACCACGGGATAGTCGTTAAAGCCGGGGTGGCGGAAATAATATTCAACGAGGGGCTCGTTGTAGCTCAACTCGCTACGCCAAACCAGCGTATCGGGCAGGGCGCCGTCGATAATACGTTTGTTGTTTTCGTCCGCCTCGGGGTCAAATACGCGGGTCAGCCAATGGATGTATTCGCGGTAGTGTACGTTAGCCACTTCGGTGCGGTCGATGTAAAAGGAGGGAACCGTTACGCGGCGCGGAATGTTGTTCCAGTCGCCCATTACGTCTTCTTCGGTTTGGCCCATGGTAAAGGTGCCGCCCTGAACAAAAACAAGACCCGGGCCGGTTGCCTGGTCTCTAGACTTAGCCACCTGGTAGCCGCCCATGTTTTTGTCGTCGTAGTTCCAACCTGTTACGTCGGACTTTTCCTTTTTTTTGTTAAACAGGCTGCAGGAAGAAAGGACCACAGCCGAGGATAGCAGGATTAGAAAATTTTTCACTTGCATGTTAAAGAGTTTGTCTTTCAAGAGGACACCAGAAATATTGGTGCGGTGCTTAAACCCATGTTTTGTAGTCAAATAAACGGCAGCATTTGCCCTTTATTGTGGCCCAAAATAAAAATTAGAGACATCGCCCGGCGAATATAATCAGTTTGGCTAAAATCTTTAATGCGGCCCCATAAATTGTTGATGGGTGGCAATAGAATGCGCTGAAATATGCTGTTGGTAAAGGATAAACACAGGATTTTTTTCTTCTATGTAAGGGTTTACTCTAATTCAGGTTTCAAAATAAGGAAGCCGGAATCCAGGCAATGACGATTTGCAGGCCCCAATGAAGATTCTAATCCCAAGCAAGGCCAAACACAGCAACCAGGGCACTGATTTGTTGGGCATATATTTTTGCTTGTTCTTCCCTCTTTGTTTGTCATCCCACCATAGGAAGGATAACGAACAAAGACTTTGTTGAAAACAAATGTTTCCACCAGCTACCTTAAGATCATTTTTCATCAGCGACAAAAACAAAAAAATTTTAATGCATTCACCCCTGCTAAAAGCAAGAACTCATTGATTTGGTTTGCGGAACATATTTTTTCTTTAACAAAACAATAAAAGAGAACCGCTGCCGTTGAAGAGGGCAACCGGGCAAAGTAAAATCCAAAGTATCCTGTGCGGTTTTAGTGGCCGGCCTGTTGAGGCTGGGGCAAAGCCGGAAGTTGCTGCATCCATTATTTTACCTGCCGCATTTTAAAACCATATAATTTCGCCAACTCATCCTCATGACAATCGCTTTAAAAATGAGATCAACTGCTTTGAAAGCTGCCGCTTTATGTTCACTATTGATAGCGGGAGCTACTCACTCTGTGAATGCTCAGGAAAGGATCAATATTGTAACTACCGCTGTTCCGTTTTTGCGTATTTCTCCCGATGCCCGTGCCGGTGGGATGGGCGACCTTGGTGTTGCCACCAGCCCTGATGCGGCTTCTTCTTTCTTCAACTTGGGTAAAGTGCCGTTTAACGCACAGCGTGCCGGCATCAATGTAACCTACACGCCCTGGTTGAAAAACCTGGTGAACGACGTGTACATGGCTTCGGCCTCTGCTTTCTATAAACTCGATGACCTGCAGGCCATTTCCGGCTCGCTGCGTTATTTCAGCCTGGGCAACATCCAGTTTACCGACCAGCTGGGCAACTCGCTGGGTTCTAATACCCCCCGCGAATTCGGGATCGACTTTGGCTACTCCCGCCGCCTTTCCGATAAAGTTGGCCTGGGTGTAGGTATCAAATACATCAACTCGGCCTTGGCCACCGGCCCCGCTGCCGGCGGCGGCAATTATAAGGCAGGTAGTGCCGTAGCCGCCGACCTGGGTTTTTATTACAACAATACCGACGAACTGGGCGACGGCTGGGCTTTTGGTGGTGCCCTGCAAAACCTGGGTTCCAAAATAGGGTATACCGACAACACCGACCAGCGTGACTTTATCCCGTCGAACCTGGGCCTGGGTACTTTTTACACCAAAGTGATCGACGAGGCAAACAAGTTTTCTTTTGGCGTGGATGTAAACAAATTGCTGGTGCCTACACCACCGGCTGTTACCGGCGATGCCGCAATTGATAATGCTGCGTACACTGCCTACCGCCGTAAAAGCACTGTTAGCTCCTGGGTATCTTCTTTTGGCGATGCACCGGGCGGCATGAGCGAAGAGCTGCGTGAGTTTTCTGCTTCACTTGGTGCCGAGTATATGTACAACAACCAGTTTGCGGTACGTGCCGGTTATTTTTACGAAGACAAAACAAAAGGCAACCGCCGCTATCTTACCGCTGGCGTTGGCGTAAAATACAATGTATTTGGACTGAACTTTTCCTACCTGCTGCCTACCGGTTCGGGTGTAAACCAAAACCCGCTATCGAACACGCTGCGTTTTTCGCTGGTGTTTGACCTCGATGGCGAGGCGGCCGAGTAAAACAATACGGGCAACTATTATAGGCTAAAACCCAAAAGCGGCGCTTATTTCCGGTGCTACTTTTGGGTTTTGGCTTTTTTACATTTTACTTAAACAGATTACAGGCTTTTCTTTGCGCAAAACACTGATATGGGTTTCAGAATAGGATTAGGCGTTGATTTTCACCAACTGGGCGAAGGCCGCAAACTAATGATCGGCGGCGTACACATTCCCCACGACCGGGGCGGTATTGGCCACAGCGATGCAGATGTGCTGCTGCATGCCATTTGCGATGCCATATTGGGCGCCGCCGCACTGGGCGATATTGGGGTTCATTTTCCCGACACCAGCGCCGACTACAAAGACATTGATTCTAAAATATTATTGCAGCGCACCGCCGACCTGATCCAAAAAGAAGGCTACCGCATCGTCAACGTCGACTCAACGCTATGCCTGGAGGTGCCTAAAATAAAGCCTTTTGTGCCCCAGATGCAGCAGGCCATCTCCGGCATTTTGGGCATCAGGGAAAAGGATGTTTCCATCAAAGCCACCACCACCGAGCAAATGGGTTTTGTGGGCCGCAGGGAAGGACTGGTGGCGTATGCCACGGTGTTGCTGGAGGGATAAGGTAAAATTTAAGATTGTTTCCAAAGCGCTATTTGTAGAGGGGTTCATTAAGTTCAATGGGTTAAAGGAGCAAGGGCATGAAGCCTGTTATATGGGTCATTCTCTTAAACAAGCAAAGAGCACCAAACCCATTTGCCCCAACCTTTAACCTTAAACTTTCAACCCTAAACTCCTCTGCTCCTTATCTTTGGCGCAATGCCCCTGAATGTAAAAATCATCAATCGTTCCGGCCATCCGTTGCCACATTACGCCACTGCAGGTGCGGCAGGCATGGACCTGCGTGCCCACCTGCAGGCACCGGTGGTGCTACAGCCGCTGGAGCGGGCCTTGGTTCCTACCGGTATCTATATAGAACTGCCCCAGGGCTACGAGGCACAGGTGCGGCCCCGCAGCGGGCTGGCCATCCGGCAGGGTATTACCTGCCTCAATTCGCCGGGCACCATCGACAGCGACTATCGTGGCGAGATTAATGCAATCCTCATCAACCTGTCGGCGGAAACCCACACCATTCAAAATGGCGACCGTATTGCCCAACTGGTGGTGCAGCGGGTAGAACAGGTGCAATGGCAGGAAGAAGACATATTAACACCAACAGACCGGGCCGCCGGTGGCTTTGGTTCTACCGGAAAAAAATAAAACTATGATGCGTATTTTATGGATCTGCGGTGTGGTGACCTTGTTGGTTTCGTGCCGCTCCACGCGAAAAATACAAACGGCCATTTCGCAAAAAGATACCGCTACGGCAGCCGTGGTAACCAGGCCGGCCGAAAGCGATTCGGCGCGGCAGGTGCGCCAGATATTGTACAACCTCGATTCCGGCCGCATCCAGTTCCAAACTTTTTCGGCCAAGGTAAATGTGGACTACCGCGATGCTGAAGGCAAACGCTATGACCTCAACGCTAATATGCGCATGGTGCGGGACAGCGCCCTGTGGGTATCGGTAAATGCCATTTTGGGCATCGAGGCCCTGCGGATGCTGATTACTGCCGATTCGGTAAAAGTGCTCGATAAGCAGAATAAGGTGTATACCGCCCGCAGCATCGACTACCTGCAGGAGGTTACGGCCCTGCCGCTTAACCTGCGCACCGTGCAGGACCTGCTCATTGGCAACCCCGTGTTTGTGGACAGCAATGTAGTTTCGTTTAGCCGCAGCGGCGAAGCCCTTACGCTGGTTACCCTGGGCCAGTGGTTCAAAACCCTGCTTACTGTAGCGGTTTCCGATTTTTCGGTGCAGCGCATCAAGCTCGATGACGCCGATATTGCCCGCAGCCGCACAGCCGAACTGGGGTACAGCAATTATGAAAGCCGCGCCGGGCGCCGATTTGCCACCAGGCGCCGCATCAATGTGGTAGAAAAGAAAAAGCTCGACATTGCACTGGATTTTAAGCAATACACCTTCAACGAAGAAGTAAGCTTTCCTTTTTCTGTTCCAAAGAATTTCCGGCAGCCGTAAAATTTAACCGTAGCTCCGCCGTTAGTAGTGAACCTTGTAAATGTTTTTGAATGAAGAAATGGAGTGCTTTGCTGGTTTTTCTTTTTGTTGCCCTCACCACTTTCGGGCAGGTGGTGGCCGACCGTAGCCGCATGGAGCGGGAACGTGCTGCCATTCAAAAAGAAATCAGCGAAATACAATCGCAATACAATAAAGTAAAAGGCCAACGAAAGGAAACGCTGGGCCAACTGGCCATTTTGCAAAAAAAGCTGGCCCTGCAAAACCAGTACATCAACAACATCAGCAAGGAAATAAAGGTGGTGAATGATGAAATTTACCTCAGCACCCTGGAGGTTAACCGCCTGCAACGCCAGCTCGATACCCTGCGCCAGCAATATGCCCGCAGCGTAACCTATGCCTATAAAAACCGCAGCAACTACGATTACCTGAACTTTATTTTCTCCGCATCTTCTTTTAATGATGCCCTGAAACGGGTAAAATATTTAAAGTCGTACCGCGGCTACCGGCAGCAGCAGGTAGACGAAATTGTGCAAACGCAAAAGCAAATAGAAGACCGCAAAAACCTGTTGCTGGGTAAAAAGAACGAAAAGAATGCGGCCCTGGCCAACCAGACCAAGCAACAACAGGTGCTGGCCGAGCAGAAAAAAGAAACCGACGTGGTAGCCAACAAGCTGCGGTCGCAGGAGTCGAGCCTGTCGAAACAACTGGCCGAAAAGCGCAAACGTGACCAGCAACTTAAAGGCGCTATTGCCGCCGTGGTACGCCGCGAAATTGAAGCGGCCCGCAAACGTGCCGAAGAAGAAGAGCGCCGCCGCGTAGCCGCCGAAAAGGAACGCCTGGCAAAGGAGCGTGCTGCTAAAATAGCTGCCGACAAAGCCGCAGCCAACCGGGCTGCGGAAGCCCGTAAAAATACAGGTACTGCTGCCACACCGCCTCCGGCAGCAGTGGAAGAAGAGGATGAGCCCGTAGTAAAGGCAACGCCGAGCAAGCCGGTAAAAAGCTACCTCGATCTGAACGAAAAAGACGTGGCGCTGAACGCAGGATTTGCCAACAACCGCGGCAAGCTGCCCTGGCCAGTAGACAATGGCGTGGTAAGCATTCCGTTTGGCACTTCAAAAGTGGGCTCGCTTACCTTCGATAACCCCGGTATCACCATTGGTACGCCATCGGCTGGCGCATCGGTAAAAGCCATTTTTGATGGCGAGGTAAGTTCGGTGGCCAACCTCGGCGACGGCATGACTGTGATGGTGCGCCATGGCAAATATTTTACCGTGTACAGCAACCTTTCTTCAGCCGCCGTAAGCAAGGGCATGGCCATTAAAACGGGCCAGGTCATTGGCCGCTCGGGCCCCGCAGAAGATGGCGGCGGCGGACAAATAGACCTGCTCCTGATGATTGAATCGAAGAACGTAAATCCCGAGCCGTGGCTAAGGTAGAAGATGGTGGATGGTGGATGGTAGTTGACAGATATATAGGTGCAGGTGTGTTCCTGATGATATAATCAAAGAAGCCGCTTTATGAGCGGCTTCTTTGATTTACCGTGTACGGTTATGTCTTCACTTTTCTAACGTTGTTAGGTCATTATTTACAGAACAAAAACGCTTGCCCGTGTCATTGCGAGGCGCAGCGGTGGCTATCATTACACCCGCCTATATTGCGCCGAAGCAATCTCCAATGCTAATGGGTAAACTTCATCATGCCGATATGTAGAAAAGCGAAATAAATGGAGGAGATTGCTTCGGCGCACAAAATGTACTTAACTACAATTTATCCGCTGCGCCTCGCAATGACGGGTAGCGCGTCGAAAGACATTGAAATCAGTAACCGGCTTTTTTACAAAATAAAAACCACAAGCTCCAGACTACTAACTACCAACTATCATCCATCATCCATCATCTATCATCTCCTCCTCACACCACTGCTTTTTCCAAAAACCGCTCATACAGCGCTTCGTACAGCGGCACAATGTTGTGGATGTCGAAGCCGCGGGCATGTGCCGAGGCACCCTGCTTAAACTGCTGCAATGTGTCATCGTCGGTCAGAATCGAAATGGCCCGCTGCGCCATGGTGTCCACATCACCAATATTACCCATGTAGCCGGTAACGCCTTCCACAATTACTTCGGGCAGGCCGCCGGCATTGGTGGTCACCACCGGCACACCAGCCGCCATGGCTTCCAGTGCGGCCAGGCCAAAGCTTTCGTATTCGGAGGTCAGCAAAAACAGGTCGGCAATGGCCAGGATGTCTTCCATCTGTTCCTGTTTGCCCACAAAGCGTACATCGTCGTAAATACCCAGGCGGCGGCTCAGGTCTTCGGCTACGGGCCGCTCAGGGCCATCGCCTACAAACAACAGCTTGCTCGGAATTTTTTTCAGCACTTCGTTAAAAATCAGCACCACGTCTTCCACCCGTTTGATGCGGCGAAAGTTCGATGCATGCAGCAACACCCGCTCGCCGTTGGGGGCGATCACTTTTTTAAACGCATCAATGGGCTTGCGGGCAAAGCGCTCTACATCCACAAAGTTGTGGATCACCTCAATCGGTTTTTTGATATTAAAAGTGCGGAAGGTTTCATCGCACAGGTTTTTCGAAACCGCTGTAATCGCGTCGCTTTGGTTGATGGAAAAAGCCACCACCGGCGCATAGGTTTTGTCTTTGCCCACCAGCGTAATGTCGGTGCCATGCAACGTAGTGATCACCGGGATGTCGATACCGTCCTGCTCCAGTATTTTTTTTGCCATATATGCCGCCGATGCATGCGGAATGGCATAGTGCACATGCAGCAGTTGCAGGTGGTTGTTTTTAATTACATCCACCAGCGTACTGGCCAGCGCCGTTTCGTAGGGCGGGTAATCAAAAAGGGGATAAGTGGGCACCTGCACTTCGTGGTAAAATATATTGGGCACAAACACATTGAGCCGCACGGGTTGCTGGTACGTAATAAAATGAACATGGTGGCCTTTGCCGGCCAGTGCCTTGCCCAGTTCCGTTGCCAGTACGCCGCTGCCCCCGTAGGTAGGATAACAAACAATGCCGATGCGCATAAAGGTTGATGATTGTTTGAATAACAATTGAAAAAATGCTGCCGTTATTTTGCCGGCTGCAGCGCTCCGGTGAAGCTTTACTTGCGACGCTCCGTTCGCATTCCAGCACACTATTCGTCAGGTATGTTTCAGCTTCGTTGCAAAAGTAGGCCCAGTTTCTGGCCCATCATTAAATTATTGTACAGGCGGAATCTTTACTTTTAAAGCTGATTACCCCTTTACATGAAGCGATTCCTTTTTTCCCTGGCATTATGTGGTGCCCATTTTATGTCCTTTGCCCAACAACAAGATTCCGTATTTCTGCGCCGCCTGGCCGATGAAGTGCTGCACAACAGCCGCGCCTACGAAAACCTGCGGGTGCTGACCAAGCAGATTGGTGGCCGCCTGGCAGGCTCGCCGCAAATGGTGCAGGCCGAACAGTGGGGCCTGAAGGCAATGCAGCAGGCAGGTGCGCAAAACGCATGGTTGCAGGAATGTATGGTGCCGCATTGGGTGCGGGGCGGAAAAGATGTTGCCTCGGTGCAGTCGGGTGCTACGCGTAAAAACTTGGATGTGGTTGCCTTGGGCAACTCGGTGGGGTCGGGCAAGGCACTGACCGCCGAAGTAGTGGAAGTAAAAAACTTCGAGGAACTGGATGCCAAGGGAGCCGGATTAAAAGGCAAGATTGTTTTTTACAACTACCCCTTCAACCCTTCATTTGTAAAAACCTTCCAGGCTTACAGCGATGCAGTTAAGTACCGCGGCCAGGGCCCCAGCCGTGCGGCCCGTTGGGGTGCGGCAGCCGTAGTGGTGCGCAGCATGAGCCATAGCGCCGACAACCATCCGCATACCGGCTCCACTGCCTATGCCGATTCGTTGCCCAAAATACCAGCCGTTGCCATTGGCCTACAGGATGCCGATTACCTCAGTAACCTGTTGCAAAAGGGCAAGGCCAACCTAACGCTCCACACCCATGGCCGCTTTCTACCAGACACCGTAGGGCACAACGTGATCGGCGAATTAAAGGGCACTGAATTTCCTAATGAATACATTACCGTTGGCGGCCACCTCGATAGCTGGGACAACTGCGAAGGCGCCCACGACGATGGTGCCGGCTGCGTGCAAACCATCGAAATACTGCGGGCATTTAAAGCACTGGGATACCAGCCCAAACGCACCATTCGTTTTGTGTTGTTTGCCAACGAAGAAAATGGCCTGCGCGGCGGCACCAAATACGCCGAGGAAGCAGGGGCAAAAGGCGAAAAACACATTTTTGCGCTGGAAAGCGATGCCGGTGGATTTACGCCCCGCGGTTTTGGCTTTACCATAACCAACGACAAATGGGCAAAAGTGCAGCAGTGGCAAAGCCTGGTGGCGCCGTATGGCGCATCGGAGTGGAGCCTGGGCGGCGGCGGTGCCGACATTGGCCCCCTGAACCGCACCCAGGCTACACCGGTAGCCGGCCTGCAACCCGACTCACAACGGTATTTTGATGTGCACCATGCCCGCAACGATGTGTTTGAAGCCGTAAACAAACGCGAACTGGAACTGGGTGCCCTCAACATGGCTGCATTGATTTACCTGGTGGACCAGTATGGACTGTAGGTGGTTTTAGGTTTGGAGTTTGTGGTTTAAAGTTTAAGGTTGTGTTCAAAGAGGCAATTGGTTTTGTTGGTAAAATCGATGACAGAATAATCGGAGTAACCATGCTCTATAACTGCCCTTGAACTAAAGCAACAGGTGAAACTAATTGAACACTTGGAACTATTGAGCAGCTTCAGGCCATAAACCACGAACTCTAAACCTGTCGTTCTCGTGGCAATGTATTTGCAACCCCATTAAACCAAACACACACGCATATGCAATCTGCACCAGCGCGGGATTATAACCGCACAGGCCGTGCTGCCCGCCGCATTTTTACCACCCTATTGCTGATCATTATCCTTGGATTGGGCATCTTTTTTTACTGGAAATATTTTTACACCTATAGCAGCGGCAACCGGTTTGGATTGCTGCAAAAGTTTTCGCACAAAGGCAACCTGTTTAAGACCTACGAAGGCGAAATGATCCTCAGCTCCGTTCGCTCCAACAACAACGTGGCGCTGGCTTCGGAGAAATTCTTTTTTTCCGTGGCCGACGACGGCGTAGCCCAACAACTCATGAACCTGCAGGGACAGAACGTAACCGTGCACTACAAGGAGAAAAAAGGCGTATTGTTCTGGCGTGGCGAAACTCCTTACATTGTGGACAGCGTTATTGCAGTGGAAAAGTATAATCCGGATTAATAAATGCGGTATAAAAAAGCGGGTGGTTTTGCCACCCGCTTTTTTATACCGATAACAAAAAAATGGCAGGCCGCTTGTGCAGTTGCGGCATGGCCTTTTTCCATTGCTGCACCGTTTTGGTATGCACCGATTCGGTGGGGGCAGTAAGGTCAACGGCGACGCAGATTTTTGTTTGGGGTGCCAGCAGCTTGGTGAGGGCTTCCAGCAATTGGTTGTTGCGGTAAGGCGTTTCAATAAAAATTTGTGTGGTGCCTTTTTGCCTTGATTCGGCTTCCAGATCCTTGATCATTTTGGTGCGCTGCGTTACATCAATAGGTAGGTACCCTACAAACTGAAACCGCTGGCCGTTCATGCCACTGGCCATCAGGGCCAGTAAAATAGACGAAGGGCCCACTAGTGGTTTTACCTCCGCACCAGCTTCCTGTGCTATGGCCACCAGTGTCTGTCCAGGATCGGCCACACCGGGGCAGCCGGCTTCGCTGATGATGCCGATGGTTTTGCCCGCTTTTATAGCCTGCACAAATGCATGGCGTACATCTGCGGTAATTTCCTGCATGTTGTGCCAGGCATAATCGTCGATCACCATTTCTTTCCACAGCAGTTTTAAAAACCGCCGGGCAGTACGTTCCTGTTCTACAAAAAACACGGTGCACTGTTGTATATGGGGCAGCAGGTAGGCGGGCAGGCAATTGGTCTGGCCTTCGTGCAGCACAGTTGGAATCAGGTAAACAGTTGCAGGCATAGATGATTTACGATTTTAGATTATGGATTTCGGATTTTCGGTGGCAATATTCTGGCAACAAAACTATTACTGGCAGCAGCAAAAATCGTAAATCGTAAATCCGAAATCGAAAATCCGCTTCACGTTTTTTCTACTGCGTGCAGGCTAAGCGTGGCGGCCACTACGGCATAAGCCGGCGCCAGCACCCAGCCCACTATAGGTACACCGTGCATCAGGTAAAACATGGCGCCATTGCCAATGGCCAACCCGCGGTGGCGGCCAATAAAATCAATGGAAGCCGTCATGGAAAGCTTGGCCCGTTCGCAGCTATAATCGATCATGGAAAAACCATAATAGTAGCATTCCACAAACAAGGCAATCACGGGTGTAACCCATCCCACCAGCGGTATCAGCGACAACAGCAGCAACGACACCGCATATACGGTTTGCCACAGCCCATTGCGCAGCGCCATCACCGATCCACGCCAACTGTCTTTCATTAATTGCTTGAAAGAAAAAGGAAAGTCACGGCCTTCCAGGATGCTTTCCGTTTTTTCGCTGAGATAAGCGAACAGCGGCGAGCCGATAATAAGGAACAGGTATTTGAACAGGGAAAAATAAAAGAACACCAGGATGAGGCGCAGCCCAATGCCGGCCATTACAAAAAGAAAACTAAGAATGTCGCTGCTTTGCTCCTGCAGCCAGCGCTCCAGCCCAATGCTGCGGCTAAGCCAGGTAACGGCATCATTGGCCGAATGCCAGAAAAAATACATGCCCGTCACAAACAACAATGCATACACAATGCCCGGAATAAGGATCCACTTCCACAACCGGTGCTGTTTAATGAACCTGTGGGCCTGTGCGTATGATTGAATGGCAACAACGATTTCCTTGAGCAAATAATTATTTTATGGGCTAAATATATTGAAAACAAAATAGTGCAGCCGCCCCCTTTTGCAGGGCAGTATAATGCAGCCTGCTTGTTGGGTAGGCCGTTAAATGCTAAAACAGATTTTGGGTACTTAAATTGTGCATCAAGTTATGATGAACCCGCCATTGGATATTTTGAACCTGCCCAGGCTGCCCCGCGCTTTTTACCTGCGGCACGATGTGGTGCAGGTTGCCCGCGAACTGTTGGGAAAAATTTTAGTTACTGCATGGAACGGCGAGCTGACTGCAGGCCGCATTGTAGAAACCGAAGCCTATGCCGGTGAGGTAGACCGCGCATCGCATGCCTTCCGCGGCAAAACTCCCCGCACTGCTGTAATGTACGGCCAGGGCGGCGTTGCGTATGTGTACCTGTGTTATGGGCTGCACCAGATGTTTAACATAGTTACCAATGTTGAAGACATGCCGCATGCTATTTTAATAAGGGCGGTGGAACCGCTTGCCGGTGTGGATGTAATGCTGCGCCGCACCGGTAAAAACGTGCCGGATCATTCGCTTACCCGAGGGCCGGGCAATGTGGGCAAAGCTTTGGGCTTTCATACCACGCAAACCGGTTGGTCATTGCAAAGCGATGAATTGTTTATTGGTTATGATGGTTTTCAAGTTCACGAGAAAGCGGTGGTAACAACGCCGCGGATTGGTGTGGCATATGCAGCAGCAGATGCCTTGTTGCCTTACCGTTTTTTGATTGGGGGCAACCCGTTTGTCAGCGGTAAAAAAGTGGCGGGGATTTTACCTCCTTCCTGAAACACTGCCTGCAAGGGCAATGAGTTTTTTTATAAAAAGCACTGCTCCAAATCCTATGCATTGGTTCGGAGCAGTGTACTTAAAAGAAAGGTCAACTGCTTTTTTACAATTGTTGCCTACACCCTATTGTTTGATCACCACCTGCGTGGCTACCAGTATGCCGGATGTATCGAACACCGCAACAATGTAAGCGCCGTCGGTAAACTCGGCTAGGGAAAGCGTGATTTCGTTGTAGCCCGTTACAATGGTCAATGATTGTTGCAGCAGTTGCTTGCCATTAACATCCATCACCATCACCTTTCCCGAAAAATTAATGGGCGACTGGAACTGCAGCTTAAAGGCGCCATTCGTGGGGTTGGGCGTAACCTTAATGGAATTGATCACTTTTTGCAATTCAGCATTGGCATCGCTGCCCGGTATGGCCTGGGGCGTAATGTGGTAATTGGTGGTGACCAATTGCCCGTCGGGGTTGGTTATAATGAGGGTGTAGGTGCCTGCGGGTTTATTGCGGGTGGCGAGCCGTACCCTTATTTCGGTAGGACTGATAAAAGTAACATTGCTCACCGGTATGTTCCCGGTAGATTTTACCGAAAGCCGATTGTATCCGGGCCCGTTTCTATCCGCTCCGGGATCAAAAAATCCCGACCGGTCAATCGACAATCCTTTAATGGTAATCACGGTATCCCGCCGGCTCGAAACCAATCCAAGAGGCATGGGTGTGGCGGGTGGCGGTGCTTTTAATTGAACGGCACGGGTGCCATAGCTGTCGTCTACGTTGGCATATTCCTGGAAAGTCCAGATGGTCTGATCGTCGTCGGGGTCTACCACTGTCTGGCTGTAATCGCCCCACCGGCCAAAATAATTGCCATAGACCAGCGCATACAGGGCTTTGGTATTGGTTACCCGAAAGGGGGTGTTGGTGGTACCTGGTGCATCGCCCGCAAACCGGTCGGCAACAAAAGCATTCAATCTTTTGTTGAACGCACTGGTGGTGCCGCCCAACGCCGCATGTCCCTGCCCGTTAGTCATGATGCTGGGGTTGAAGTATTGAATGGCCCGCCTGCCGCTGGGGCGGTCGTCAAACACCGTTCCGTACTGGCTGATGGATGGTTTGGTGTAAATGCTGCCAACCTCATACCACCGCGATGCGGTTCGGGCTTCGGCCACAAAATCCTCATTGGGCACAAAGCCGCCATTCCGGTTTACGCCAATGGCATGGGCCGTCCACAAACTACTGGCGCCGGTCAGTTTATTTTTATGAATATTGGCCACCAGCAGCCGCCCGTCCAATGCATCAATAGGCATAGGGCTGCCAATAGCGGTTACGTCTCTCGGAAAGTTGAACGGCTGCACAGGAACATCGCCGAAAGCGCCAGCCGTGGGCACGCCAGCATTATTGAATGTAATGGAAGCCAGCGACAAGGCATCGGTGGTTACCGAAAGGCCTGCAAAGAAACTTTGAGAAGCCGCGGGGTCGTCGTTGTGTACGCCCTGCGGCACAAACATACCACCGCCGGTAAAGGTGATGTAGGAAATGCCGCCCAGTTTCAACCCGTAAATCAGTAGTTGGCCCCGCATCAGCCTTCTTTTATCCAGCAGAAAGCCTACAAACTGAACCGAATCCACGGTAAAGCCATTGGGGCTGAAAAAGCTTACCCCGCCAATTGCCACCGCATTGCGGTCCACACCCATGCGCGGAAAATCAAGAAAAGGTCCCTGGGGTACATTCGGGCTGGGAGGAATGATGGAGCCTGCACGGAAGCGGTAGTATAAAAATGTAGTCGACTCATCCAGCCGTTCGCGGTCGCTTATGGCCAGCATTATAAAGTTGTTGGCTTGTTGGGGGTTTACCTCCATGGCGCTGAAAAACCACCGACGTGTAAGCCGGTCAAAGCGCACATGCGGATCTACGGCATAACTGCCAATGGGCAGAGTCGGGGCAAAAAAATCGTCGAGCAGCATAAAGATTTCTTCCGGCGCATGTTTGCGTGAGGTGCCCCGGGGAGTAGTGAGCGGTTTTTCGGTTACACTTCTTTTTTCAAATACCTTGATGCTGGCATTGGTGGCCACTACCACCTGGCTGCCGCTTACTGCACCGTTGGGGTCGGGTGGGGTCATGTAAGGGGCCTCTTCAAAAGAAGATGCAAGAAAGTTAGACCATATACTGGGCTTTGTTTTTTCATCCGCATCATCGTCCTCCCCATCTTCATTGTCCTCTGCAGGGCCGGTTTTGGAAAGGCTTTCTTCGGGCTCGTCACCCTGGATTTTCTCCACGCCACCGGGCTTGAATTTTTTAAACTTCCGGTACTCCATTTTGTAACGGATAGGTGTTCGTATTTCAGGCGGCCGGTTGGCATCCATGGTGCGGGACTGCTGCTGTTCGGCAAAGGTTTTTTTACGGATGGCATTTTCGCCATACACAGGCTGCAGGTCTGCCTTTTTGAGTTGTTGGGCATCGGAAGGAAGGCAAACAAATAATAATGCGGACAGTAAAAAGTAGCATACTCTTTTCATAAACGTTAGCGTATTGGTGAAGAAAAATGTTGTCTGCTGAAAAGAATAGGGCAGGTTGTACAGAAGCGGTATAGGGCAGGAGCACTAATGCTAATTACAATGTACAATAAAAAGGGCGGTACGACCAAGCTTTTTTTGTAATATTTATACCTTTTGTTTTCAGTCTTCAAGCTTTGATTTCGCACTACTTTTATTGCTAACTCTTTTGTTGTGCGCATGCAAATGCAGGAATGCGCCTTACACAGATCATGGTTATGCGAAAACAAATTTTTTGACCCGGAATGGGCGAAATATATTGTAATCCTTTATCCCTTTGTTGCCTGCATGAAAAAAGTAAGGCCCCTCCTTTTTATTGTTGCTTCGGTATTGATATCCCTTGCCGTTTATTTTTGGAATCCCTTTGCCGTTTCGGAAAGTGCCGGCAAGGTAATAGCCGTAGGTGTGCTGATGGTAACGCTATGGCTAACCGAATCGCTGCCTATGCCTGTAGTGGCTTTGCTGCCCCTGGTTTTGTTTCCGCTGCTGCGTATCGCCCCGCTCGATACCACTGCGGCCTCATTTGCCAACCCGGTTATTTTTCTGTTTATGGGCGGATTTATGATTGGGCTGGCCATTGAAAAGTGGAACCTGCACCGGCGCATTGCCCTCAATATTGTGCGCCTTACCGGTACCAGCGGCAACCGTATTGTACTGGGTTTTATTTTGGCCACCGGCGGCATATCCATGTGGCTGAGCAACACGGCCACTACCATGATGATGTTTCCCATTGCCCTTTCCGTTATCCAGGTGCTGGATGAACAAAAACCGGAGGGGCGGATGGATAATTTTGCACTCACCATGATGCTGGCAATTGCACTGGCTTCCAACTTTGGCGGTATTGCCACCATTATTGGTACGCCGCCCAACGTGGCTTATGCTGCTTATATGCAAAAAAAGTACGGCGCAGGTCCTGGTTTTTTTAACTGGATGATGTTGTGCATGCCCCTGGCTTTGGCGTTGCTGCTGCTGCTGTATGTGGTGATGGTAAAATGGCTGTATCCCAACGGGTTGAAAGCCAGCGATAGCACCAGCGGGGTTATACAGGGCGAGTTGGCCAAATTGGGTACCATGGCCACGGCTGAAAAAAGGGTGCTGGCGGTTTTTGCCCTTACGGCAACCTTGTGGATCACCAAGGATTTAATCAATGGCACGGGGGCTGTGAAGCTGGATGACAACATGATTGCCATTGCCGGCGCCATCCTGCTGTTTGCCCTGCCTTCGGGCAAAGGAGGTGCCCTGCTCGAGTGGGCCGACACCCGCAATATGGCCTGGGGCATATTGCTCCTGTTTGGTGGCGGCATTGCGCTGGCAGGGGCATTGGAAAAAGCAGGCCTCATTGATCAATTGGGGGCCTGGCTGGCCCGCTTTGGCGGAAACGGATTGCTGCTGGTGTTGCTGGTTACGTTGATCTCTGTTTTTTTGAGCGAAGTAATGAGCAACGTGGCGCAGGTCATTGTATTTGCCCCGGTAGTATCGGCCCTGGCCGATGCACTGCACATCAATCCATATTTGCTCGGCATTCCCATGACCCTGGCCGCTTCCTGTGCATCGATGCTGCCCATGGGCACACCGCCCAATGCCATTGTATTTGCCAGCGGTTATATTAAGCTGCACCAAATGACGCGGGTGGGCCTGGTTATGAATCTCTTCGCCATTTTCCTTATCACCCTTTTTTGCTGGTATGTGCTGCCGTTGGTGATGTAGGGAAGTAGGAAAAGACAGTAAAGACGGGAAAGACGGGAAAGACGGTAAGACCGAATTCTGAAGACGAAGTGTAAAATGAAAAAGTCCTTCAGGATTTGGAGCACTTGCTTTCAAAACCTGAAGGACTTTTTATAGTATAAATGTCTTTCCGTCGTTTCTATCTTCCGTCTTCCGACATCGGACTTCAGACTTTCCTAGAACGTGGGGCAATTCAGCTTCCGTGCATTGGGGTCGCGGTGCTGGCGGATGTAGATCAGGGAAATTTCGGTGCCGCCCCGCATATTGGAAGCGGGCCTCAGCTTGGAGGTATTTACGTCGTAGGTAGCACCCACGTGAAACTCGCCAAATTGCAAGCCAACATAAGGAATAAACGAGTCGCCCACCCGGTACCAGGTACCCAGGTACAGGTTGGTGGGGTTCATCGGGTCGGCGTTCAGGTTCATCATGTAAGCGCCGCCCAAAACCGTGTTGGTAGCGTTGGCCTGGCGGCTGTGGTTGGCACTAAAATGCAGGGCGTCCATGGCCCCTTCAATGGGGTGCATATAGCCGGCCTGAAAAGTAATGCGGGGCTCCAGCAGGTAGTCGCCACCCCGGAAAGATTCCTTGGGGCGGTTGATGTGGTACATCGAAACACCTGCATACATGTTGTTCAGGCCATTGGTAGTGCCATTATACAATATGCCGGCATTTACATCCACATAAGCCACATTTATTTGCTGCGCCGAAAAAACTTCGTTGGTAACCCCGGTAAAACCAAGTGAGGTAAGCTGGTCTTCAAATTTAAGGCTGGTAATATCGAGGCGTTTGTTTACAAAAGTGCCCTGAAAGCCCACACCCAATTGGTGATAGCCGTCTTCGTCGAGGCCTTTGTGATAAGCGGTAGAAATGCCGAGAAAGGTGTTTTTCAAAATGCCGTTGCCGCTCTGGTCCTGAAAAGCCAGCAAACCCACGCCAAACTGGTCGATCTCGGGAATCCGGTTTTTCAAAATACCCGCATCTATAGAAGCAGTGTACGTTGTAAATGCATTATTGATGGTAGGCCATTGGTTGCGGTAATTGGCCGCCACACGCAGGTCGCCATTGAATTTACCGGTCAGTGCCGGGTTCAGGGTGAGGGGTGAGGCAAAGAACTGTGAAAAGTTTGGGTCTTGTGCCGACGCACACAGGCCCAGCATACACAGAGATATTACGGTTAAAAGCTTCTTCATTTTTCGCACAAGAGTTAGGAAGTTTCAAAGTACGAAAAAAAGAACGGTACCAAAAAACGAAAATAGATGTACGGAGCGTGGGGGCTCGGCCTACGCCTGAATTTTAGCGCCAAACGCCAGATCACCGGCATCGCCCAGGCCGGGAACAATGTATCCTTTTGCAGTAAGTTCATCGTCGATAGCGCCGCACCAGATGGTAGCCAGCGGCACTTCGCGCCGCACATACTCGATGCCTACCGTGCAGGCAATGGCACAAACTATATGGATGCTTTTAGGATCGCCTTCTTCTTGCAGGTATTGCACTGCCTTAGCCAGCGAGGCACCCGTTGCCAGCATGGGGTCGGAAACAATCAGGATGCGGTTTTCGATTTCGGGGGAAGAAAGGTATTCGATGGCAATTTCAAAATCGCCCTCCGCATTGTGTTTGCGGTAAGCCGAAATAAAAGCATTGTCGGCTTTATCGAAATAATTGAGCAGGCCCTGGTGCAGCGGCATGCCGGCCCGCAGCACGGTGGCCAGCACCGGCTGTTCGGCAAGCGTATGGCAAAGGGCGGTACCCATGGGGGTTTGCACTTCCCGCTCATCGAAGGCCAGCCGCTTGCTGATTTCAAAAGCAGCTACTTCGCCAATGCGTTCGAGGTTGCGGCGAAACCGCATCCGGTCGGACTGCACCTGCACATCTCTTAACTCGGCCATCCAGTTGCTTACCAGCGAATGTTCCCTGCTTAAATTAATGATCATGATGTTGGCGATTTTCCCGGCGGCAAAGCTAAGGGATAGTTGGGAGTTGGCGGTTGGGAGTTAGTAGTTGGGAGTTGGTAGTTGACAGTGGGTAGTTGGTAGTTGATAGTAGTGTTGTACCATTCCCGAAAGGCTTTGGCCCATACGTCATTGCGAGGCGCAGCGGAGGCATTGTGGGTAAATGGCTTGCCTGCGCCGAAGCAATCCCCATTTGCACAAAGGTTTTAATTGAAAAAGATCAGGGCGGAGATTGCTTCGACGCACAACTTTTACTTAACTACATTACTACTGCTGCGCCTCGCAATGACGGTTCCATATTTCACAACGGCTCGGACAATTATTTACACATTAAAACTCCCAACTCCCAACTCTCACTCCAAACTGCCAACAGTCATCCCTCAACTCCCCACCGTCTATTATCTTCGCGGCATGGTGTATAAAGTAGTTGGTTTGATGAGTGGCTCTTCACTCGACGGACTGGATATTGTTTTTACAGAACTGCATGTAAATGGCGGCAAGTGGAGCTTTGAAATAATGGCCGCAGATACCCTTCCGTACAATGTGGAGTGGTACACCCGGCTTCAAAACGCCCCGAACCTTTCAGCCCTCGATTACCAATTGTTGCATACTGCCTATGGCCATTTTTTAGGCGAAGCCGTCAATAAATTTATCGAAACGCACAACCTGCACTACCAGGTGGCCCTGGTGGCATCGCATGGCCATACTACTTTTCACCTGCCGGCGCAGCGCATGACGGGCCAACTAGGAGATGGTGCTGCCATTGCTGCGGCCACAGGCCTGCCCGTGGTAAGCGACCTGCGGGCTCTGGATGTGGCCTTTGGCGGCCAGGGTGCTCCCATTGTACCCATGGGCGAAAAGCTGCTGTTTGCAGATTACGGTTTGCTGCTCAATCTGGGGGGCATTGCCAACCTAACGGTAAACAACGGAGGCCATTACGTAGCCTTTGACATCTGCCCGGCCAACCGCGTATTGAACGGGCTGGCCCAAACTGCGGGGCACGACTTTGACGCAGGCGGCGCCCTTGCGGCTTCCGGAAGCGGCAGCAGTGTGTTGCTGAGCCGGTTGAATGCGCTTGAATATTATGCACAGCCCGCACCAAAATCGCTGGCCAATTCTTTTGGAACCGACGTGGTGTTGCCGCTGATCACGGCTGCAGGTCTGCCCGTGCAGGATGCCCTGCACACCTATGTGGCCCACATAGTTCAACAGGTGGCACAAGCGGCAGCGCAAACCGGCGTGCAGGCGCCGGGGGTGCAAATGCTGGTAACGGGAGGCGGAGCGTTCAATACGTTTTTGGTAAACCAATTGCGCAATGCCCTCCAGCCGCTGGGTATTGAAGTGGTCATTCCCGATGCGGCTGTTGTTAATTATAAAGAAGCCCTCATCATGGCACTGCTGGGCGTGCTGCGCTGGCGGCAGGAAGCCACGGTGCTGGCTTCAGTAACCGGCGCCAGCCGCGATTCCATTGGTGGGGCGGTTTGGATTGGCCAGGAAGCATAGGAGTGGAGGCAAGCGACTGCCGGTATCGTCGGTCAAATACCATTGCCTTAAATTTTTTTATGATTCAAACAGCACTTCGGGCCTCAAAGCTGTCTGAATATATATCACTGATGTTGAACCGCTGAATGGAGCATGGACGAACGGGGCGTAGCAATGTGTCCCGGGAAGTAAAAGGCAGGGGCTGCACACAGGATATTTGCAGTCTCATGGAGCATTTTAAAAAAATATTTTATACCTAGTGAAAATATGGAGGCCCGTTTTTCTGTACCCTTTATGTTGTTTATGAAGGCAAATGTTTGGTCTTTTTGTACAGGAGGCGCCAGGCGGTGGCTGTTGGCGGTTTTGCTGTTTAGCGCAATGGCCCCGGCCGCCAGTGCCCAAGGCGGACTGTTTGCCACGCCGGCCGGCAAGGTTTCGTTTTTTTCGAAAGCACCCCTTGAAGACATTGAAGCAGACAATAATGCCGCTTCATCGCTGGTCAATACGGCCACCAATGAAGTGTCGGTACGGATACCGATCAATAAATTTGATTTTCCCAACGAGTTGATGCAGGAGCATTTCAATGATGATTTTTTAGAGTCGGCAAAATACCCGGTAGCCACCTTTAAGGGAAAAATAATCGAAGCAGTGACCTGGACCAAACCCGGAACGTATGCGGTAACGGCCACAGGTTTACTTATTATTCATGGCGTGTCCCAGCAACGCACCCTGAAAGGAGCCCTGCAGGTAGGGGATAATACCCTGCGGCTGGAATCGGTATTTTTAGTGAAACTGGCAGATTTCAATATTAAAATTCCTACATTATTGTTTCAAAAAATATCGGAACAGATCGAAGTAAAGTGTTTGTTTGTTTATGGTCCATATAAATAGGCGTTAGGTAAAACGGTGCGCCAGCCCTTGCATGAAGCCACGAAGTGGCAAGGGGTGAATACAATGTTGGGGTTAGCCGCCGTTTTCCAGGGAAAGGGGCAATGATGTAACAGGTAGGATGTTTTGTTGTTTTTTTTTAGACCTCTGGTTTTTTTGCTTGCACCCGAGGTTTACACGAGAAAATACAGGAGTACAAGGGAGCAGACAATGAGGCGTCTGCTCCTTTTTTTTACAGCAATTGAAAACGGTCGCCATCAAAAAGCCCTTGGTCGCTCAGCTTCAGGTGCGGAATAACCAGCAGCGCCATAAATGAAAGCGTCATAAATGGAGCTGCGAGCGGCGAGCCCAAGGCTTTTGCGGCTGCATCCAGTTTGGTATACTGCGCTGCCACCTGCCAGGCGTCGCTGCTGCTCATCAGGCCGGCCACGGGGAGTGGTAAAATTTGTACTCCAGAAGTAGCAGCCACCGAAAGCCCGCCCCGCTGTTCCACCACGGCATTTACCGCAGCGGCAATGCTGGCGTGGTCCACGCCTACGGCCACAATATTGTGCGAGTCGTGTGCTACTGAAGAGGCAAGGGCCCCGCTTTTTAATCCAAAATTTTTAATAAAGGCAACGGCTACCGGTGCATTCCGGTACCGGTTAACCACCACCATTTTTAAAATGTCTTGCTTCGCATTACTCACCAATTGACCGTTGTGCACCGTGGCAGGGAGCCACAGCTTATTGGTGATCAATTGTCCTTCCAGTGCTTCAATCACGGGAATCAATAATTGGCCGTCCTCCTGTCGCGTGGGAAACTGGCCGGCCGTAATGCCTACAGCTGCTGGCTCTATTTTATTGCAATTAAAATTATTGATGGGGTTTACAGGCCCGGATCTTTCAATAAAACTGCGGCCGTTTTCGGCCACTGATTTCCCGTGTATGTAAGTTTGCGCCACTTCAAAATGCTGGAGGTCTTTTACCAAAATAAAATCGGCCGCATCGCCGGGCTGCAACTGCCCTACTGCTAGGCCGTAATGCTGCACCGGGTTGATGCAGGCGGCCTGCAGTACATGAAACAAGGGCACACCCTGCGCCACCGCCCGGGCACACAAGCTGTTGATGTGGCCCAGCAACAGGCTGTCGGGGTGCTTGTCATCGCTGCAAAACATCATGCGGTCGGGATATTCGTGCAGCAGCGGAATAAGGGCATCGAAATTTTTAGCGGCGCTGCCTTCCCGTATCAGCACTTTCATGCCGCCTTCCAGTTTTTCGCGGGCCTCCGCTTCGGTAAAACATTCATGGTCTGTAGAGGGGCCGGCAGCAATGTAGCGGCGGGCATCCTCCCCGCGCAATCCGGGTGCATGGCCATCAATGGGTTTGTTCCACCTTTTTGCAGCAGCCATTTTTGCCACCATATCCCTATCGCCGGCCAGCACCCCCGGAAAGTTCATCACTTCGCTCAGGTATTTTATTTCCGGCTGGGCCATCAGCGCCGCCACATCGGCTGCAGTAATTACTGCGCCTGCCGTTTCAAAGGTGGTGGCCGGCACACAGGAAGGCGCGCCGAAATTAAAATGAAAAGGCACCGTGCTGCCGTTTTCGATCATATACCGGATGCCTTCCATGCCGCAAACATTGGCTATTTCGTGCGGGTCGCTAACGGTGGCCACCGTTCCGTGTACCACCGCCATGCGGGCAAATTCGGAAGGCACCAGCAACGAGCTTTCGATGTGTACATGCGCATCTACAAACCCCGGCAGTGCAAAAGGCAATTGCGGATCGGGTGCATCTCCGCTGTATTCGATGTCCGCAATTTTGCCCCCAGCTATTGTTATTGTGCCGGGGCTAATGGTGCGTTGGTTTATCTGTACTACGTTGGCGTGTATGCGGTGCGTCATGCCGGAGATTTTGTGCGAAAATAAAGCGGTAGCAGTTGGCGGCACCAATGTTTCAACCTTGACACAGTACACCATTTTAGCGCAGATGTTTTTGTCTTTTGCTTAAAAAAAATCCTAATTTGTCCGGCAGTTATGCTTGCCGTTTTTCATTTGCGGCAATTAGGTTTCAACTAAAAAACAAATACATGTATACCACCACCTTAAAGCGCACCCTCCTGGGTGCCGGTCTGCTTTTTTCCTCCATTGCAGTTTTTGGGCAAACGGCCGATGAAATCATTGACAAGCACATTGCGGCTATTGGCGGTAAAGAAGCCTGGCAAAAAATAAACTCGATAAAGCAGGAAGGTAATGTGCAGGTACAAGGTGCCGATGTGGCCATTACCATCACCGTACTGAATGGCAAAGGCAGCCGCCAGGATATTGCTGTAATGGGCATGACCGGTTACCAGATTGTAACGCCAACTGCCGGTTGGAGCTATATGCCTTTTCAGGGGCAAACAAAACCAGAACCCGTAACTGCCGACCAGTTGAAAGAAGGTGCCGACAGCTACGATGCACAGGGTGCCCTGGTAAATTTTAAGCAAAAAGGCCATTCAGTAGAATACCTGGGAAAAGAAGACATTGAAGGCACCGAAACCTACAAGCTACGGGTAACCCATAAAAGTGGTAAAACCGAAACCATTTTTGTTGATCCCACCTCTTACTACATTGTGCGAGCTATTTCAAAGCAAAAGGCCAATGGCCAGGAAATGGATGTTACCACCAACCTGTCTAACTACAAAAAGCTGCCCGAAGGCATTGTCGTGCCTATGAGCATTGGGCTGCCGTTTGGCGAACTGACCATCACCAAAGTGGAGGTCAACCCACCGGTTGATGAAAAAGTATTTAAGCCAGATAATATGTAACCTGATGAAAACCCGGAAGCAGCTTCCGGGTTTTTGCTTTCCCTGTTTTTGAACCACAAATACACAAAGGATGCAAAGGTGCACGAAGAAATCTCTTGGTGCACCTTTGTAAACTTGGTGTCTTGATGGTTCCATTCAATTCCACCAAAATCATTCACATGAGACTGCTGCTCCTTTCCGCAACACTGCTGGCCGGTATGGCTGCTGCTGCGCAAACCCAACCTTCTTCGGCCACCTTTGGCATGCTGGAAGCCCGCTGGCTGGGGCCCGGCACCATGAGCGGCCGCATTACCGCCATTGACGGCAGCGCACAGGATGGCAAAACCATTTTTGTGGGCACGGCTGGCGGTGGCATCTGGAAAACCACCAATGCCGGTGCATCATTTAAACCCATTTTCGATAAATACTGCCAAAGCATTGGTGCGCTGGCCATCGACCAGCAAAACCCCAAAGTGGTTTATGCCGGCACCGGCGAAAGCAATATGCGCAACTCGGTAAGCATTGGCAACGGCCTGTACAAAAGCACTGATGGCGGCGAAAACTGGAGCCTGCTGGGCCTAGACAGCACCGAGCATATTGCCAAAATCGTGATCGACCCGGCCAACCCCAACACTATTTATGTGGCAGCACCCGGGCCCCTGTGGCACAGCAGCCCGCACCGCGGCTTGTACAAAAGCACTGATGGTGGCAAGACCTGGGAAAAAAGTTTGTTTATTTCGGCCGATGCCGGTTGTGCCGATGTGTCGGTTGATCCTAAAAACCCGCAGACTGTTTTTGCCACTACCTGGGAATTTAGGCGTACGCCTTATTCGTTCAACAGTGGCGGCAAAGGCAGTGGCATTTATAAAAGCACTGATGGGGGCAAAACCTGGAAGGAATTGAATAAAGGCCTTCCGCCTAAACCCTTTGGCCGCACGGCTTTGGCGCTGGCACCATCGGCACCTGATAATTTGCTGGCCATTGTAGAAAATAAAGAAACAGGCCTCTATATTTCTGCCGATGGCGGCGAAACCTGGAAGCAGCAAAGTGCTACCTTCAACGTTACTGCCCGGCCGTTTTATTTCAGCACACTGGTAGTAGATCCCAAAGACCCGAAACGGGTGTACCGGCCTGCCTATTCATTTGCCTACTCCGATGACGGCGGTTTTTCTTTTGCCGAAGCTTCTTCGGAAGGCGGCTGGGTGCACAGCGATCACCATGCCCTTTGGATCGACCCGGTAAATACCAACAAATTATACCTCGGCACCGATGGCGGCGTGTACCTGAGCCTCGACCGCGGTGCTACCTGGCAGTTCTTCGGCAATTTGCCCGTAGGGCAGTTTTACCATGTGGCGGTAGACAACCAGCAGCCATACCGCATTTATGGCGGACTGCAGGACAATGGCAGTTGGGTGGCACCGTCTGCGTTTCCGGGTGGTGTGGGCAATGGCAACTGGACGGCCATTTATGGTGGCGATGGTTTTTGGACCCTGCCCGATCCGCTGGACCCCAAAATTGCCTATGCCGAATACCAGGGCGGCAATATGGCCCGCATCAATATGGCCACATTGAAGTCGGTAACGATTAAGCCAACAGCCGGACCCGGTGATGAAAAGCTGCGCTGGAACTGGAATACACCCATCGCTACAGGCGTGGCCAATCAGCGCAACCTGTACACCGGTGCACAGTACCTGTTTAAAAGTATAGATAAAGGAGCCAACTGGGTACGCATTTCGCCCGACCTAACGACCAACGATAAGCGAAAACAAGACCAGGAAGCCAGTGGCGGTATTTCGGCCGACAATACTTCTGCCGAAAACCATTGCACCATTTTTACCATTGCGGAATCACCATTGGATGAACAGGTAGTTTGGGTGGGAACCGACGACGGCAACCTGCAGGTAACGAGGGATGGCGGAAAAACGTGGAGTAATGTTTCGAAGGCTGTTGCAACTGCAGGCGTGCCGGCGCAAACATGGGTAAGCTCCATTGAGCCGTCCAGGTTTGACAAAAACGTAGTATACGCCACTTTTGATAACCATCAGTACGGCGATCATAAAACTTACGGCGCTGTATCAAGGGATGGCGGCAAAACCTGGACGCTGTGGAAAAGCAGCGAGTTTACCGGCTTTGCGCATAAGGTAAAAGAAGACCTCAAAAACAAGGATCTGTTGTTTATGGGTACCGAAATGGGATTGTTTGCCACCCTGGATGGCGGCGCCCATTGGTTTCGCATGAAAAATAAAATTCCCGATTACACCCTGGTGCGTGATATTCAAATACATCCCCGTACGGCCGACCTGGTGCTGGGCACGCATGGCCGCGGTGTGATCGTTGTAGATGACATCAGCCCGATGCGGGAGTTGACACCCCAAATTCTGGAAAAAGAAGTGCACCTGTTTGCCACGCCAGCCCTGCCTGCCAACATGGGCACCTATGGTGCTGCTGGCTTTCCGCCAACCGGCGGCTGGAACGGCGGCAACCCGCCCAACATACAGCCCTTGCAGTATTACCTGAAAGACCGGGTAATGAGTGGCGATGTGAAAATAGATATCCTGGACAGCACGGGCAACCTGGTGCAGACCATCCCGGGCAGCAAACGCAAGGGGGTAAACAAAGTGTATTGGAACCTGCGCATGAACCCGCCCAAAGTAGCCAGCGGCGGCACTAAGATCGATGCTTCGGGTTTTACCGCACCGATGGTATTGCCCGGCACTTATACCATGCGCCTGAAAGTGGGTGACAAGGAATATAAACAGCTGCTGACCCTGGTGCACGACGACACCAATCCTGATTTTACCCTTGCCGACCGGCAGGCGCAGTACAAAACTGCCATGGAACTGTATAACATGTTGGAGGAACTGGCCGCCACTGTAGCAAGTATTAATACACGGCAAACACAACTCAAAGCGCTGGTGGCAAAAGAAGCGGATGCAAAGCTTAAAAAAGCACTGCAGGCTTATCACGACGAGTTGGAAACCCTGCGCAGCACCTTGCTGGCTACCCAGCAAAAAAGCATTTTTGCCGATGAAGTGCGCTTACGGGAACGCATAAGCGAAGTGTATACTGCTGTGGCCGGACAGGAGGCAGCACCATCGAACCTGCAGGTGCAGAGTGTATCGATGTTGCGCAAGGATGTAGATAAAGCAGCCATCGATCTGGTTAATATTTCCAAAAAGCATAGTGCTGTGGCACAGCGGTTGTCCCAGCCCGACACGACACCCAAGCCTGCCGTGAAGACTTTTTAAAGTGCACCATGTTTGATGTTCGCTGCGAAAATGTTGAATAGGTATAATATTGTTTAACACGTTCTATAATGTTGTTGCAAAAGCCGGCGCCCTGCCGGCTTTTACCGTCATTGCGAGGCGCCGAAGGGTTTTGTTGATTGGCTGTGTTCAGTCCGCCGAAGCAATCTCCTGCCGTTTAATCGCACTGTCGACATGCATCATGGATGTTTGCTAAGCACCATTGGGAGATTGCTTCGGCGCATTTAATGCTAAAACTTTTTAAAACCTGCTGCGCCTCGCAATGACGATGGAGCAAACCTTCAACGCAAAAAACATTGAGGTATTTCAAAATCCTCATCCCTTCGTACATTCCAATCCTATTTAACATCACATGAGCAAAACGATCCTGTTTCTTGTCTTGTGCATCAGCATGCTGGCCGGTGCACAAAAGCCCAACCCCAATGCAGTAAATAATAACGAGCCGGTGTATGCTGCACTTAAGTACCGCCTGGTCGGCCCCTTTCGTGGCGGCCGTAGTGCAGCGGTAGCGGGCAGTTATACCCAACGTAATACTTTTTATTTTGGCGCCACTGGTGGTGGCGTTTGGAAAACAACCGACGGCGGCACTTCGTGGAAAAATATATCGGACAAGTATTTTGGCGGCACCATTGGTGCGGTAGCCGTTGCTCCTTCCGATGAAAATGTGTTGTACGCAGGCGAAGGCGAACACACCGTGCGGGGCAATGTAAGTGAAGGCCTTGGCGGCATGTGGCGCTCCGATGACGGTGGCCGTACCTGGCGCAACATTGGCTTAAAAGATGGCCGCCATATCATCCGCATCGTGGTGCACCCACGCGACCCCAACACCGTGTGGGCCGGGGTAATGGGGCACCTGTTTGGCCCTAATGAAATGCGCGGTGTGTACAAAACAACCGATGGCGGTAAGACCTGGAAGCGTACCCTTTTTGTAAATGGGCAAACCGGCGTTAGTGAGCTGGTGATGGAGCCGGGCAACCCGCAGGTTTGGTATGCCGGCACCTGGCGCATATTGCGTACCCCCTATAGCCTCGAAAGCGGTGGCGAAGGCAGCGGCCTTTGGAAAAGTGTGGATGGTGGAGAAACCTGGACGAACATTACGGCCAGTAAAGGTTTGCCCCGTGGTGTTTGGGGCATAGTAGGCGTGGCCGTGGCACCATCCAACCCCGATAGAATTTATGCCCTGGTAGAAAATGCTGCCGGTGGCCTGTTTACTTCTGCCGACGGCGGTGCCACCTGGTCGCTGGTTTCATCGGATAATAACATACGCCAACGGGCCTGGTATTATACCAAAGTTTTTGTAGATCCTAAAAATGAAAATACTGTTTATGCGCCCAACGTTGGCTTTATGCGCAGCCGCGATGGGGGCAAAACTTTTCAGTCCATTCGTACCCCGCACTCTGATCACCACGATCTCTGGATCGACCCGCAGGACGGCAACAGAATGATCGTTGCCGACGATGGCGGGGCACAGGTTTCGTTTAATGGCGGCGAAAGCTGGAGCACCATGATGAACCAGCCCACGGCGCAGTTGTACCGCGTTAGCACCGACAATGCATTTCCTTACCGTATACTGGCCGCACAGCAAGACAACAGCACCCTGCGCATACGCCACCGCAGCACCGGCGCCGCCATTACCGAAAGCGACTGGGAAGAAACGGCGGGTTCGGAAAGCGGTTATGTAGTAGCCGATCCGCTGAACCCCGATATTGTGTATGGGGGCAATTATGGTGGGTATCTTTCACGGCTCGATCACAAGACCGGGGAAAATCGCGCCATCAACGTATGGCCCGACAACCCGATGGGTGCCGGTGCCGATGTCCTGAAATACCGGTTTCAATGGAACTTTCCCATCTTTTTTTCTCCGCACAACCCAAAGAAATTATACACGGCGGGAAACCACCTGTTTGCTACCGAAAATGAAGGTGCCAGTTGGACCGAACTATCGCCCGACCTCACCACCAACGACAAAAGCAGGCAGGGCCCCAGCGGTGGTCCCATTACCAAGGACAATACTTCGGTGGAATATTACAGCACCATTTTTACCGCCATGGAATCGCCGTATGAACGCGACCTGCTGTGGACCGGCTCCGACGATGGCCTGATCCATGTAAGCCGTGATGGCGGCAAAGCGTGGGAAAACGTAACGCCCAAGAATGCACCCAAATGGATGATGTGGAACAGCCTCGATGCCGACCCTTTTAAAAAGGGCGCCCTGTATGCTGTGGGCACCCGCTACAAGCTGAATGATTACACGCCCTATATCTACAAAACAGAAGATTATGGCAAAAGCTGGAAACTGATCACCGCAGGCATTGATAAAATGCATTTTACCCGTGTGGCCCGTGCCGATGCCAAACGCCCCGGGCTGCTGTATGCCGGCACCGAGTATGGCATGTACATTAGTTTTAATGACGGCGCATCGTGGCAGCCGTTTCAGTTGAACCTGCCTGTTGTGCCCATCACCGATTTGGCCATCAAGGAAAATGACCTGATCGTAGGCACGCAAGGCCGCTCTATTTGGGTACTCGACGACCTGGGCCTGGTGCAGCAAACAGCGCAGGGCATTGCAGCTAAAAACCTGCATGTGTTTGCGCCAAAAGAAGCTTATCGCATGGCGGGCAACCCGTTTCGGCAAAACTTTGGAACGCCTACCAATGCAGGTGCCAACCCGCCCGGCGGCGCCGTATTTTATTACCATGTAAAAGAAGCCCCCGATTCCTTAAAAGCTTCGGTTACCATCATGGATGCGGATGGTAAAACCATCCGCACCTACAGCACCGATGCCAAAGAAGAAAGCGCCAAGCTCGATGTTCGGGAAGGCATCAACCAGTTTGCCTGGAACCTGCAATACCCCGAAGCGGAGCGCATTGACGGCATGATATTATGGAATGGTGTGCCCGGCGCTATTTTGGCCCCACCCGGAAGGTACACGGCCCGCTTTCGTGCAGGAAAAGATTCGGCGGACATGCCATTTGTGGTAAAACCCAACCCCAATTACCAAACCACCGCGGCCGATTACAACGCGCAGTTCCAGCTTTTGTGGGCCGTGCGGGAAAAATTCAACCAAACACAAAAGGCCATCCGCGATATACGTGCCCTGCGCAGCCAGATCAACGAGTTTACGGCCCGGGCCGGGAAAGATTCGGCTGCAGCGCCGATTAAGAACATGGGCGACAGCATCAATAAAAAGATCACTGCCATCGAAGAAGCCCTGTACCAGACAAAGGCCAAAAGCATACAGGATGTGCTCAATTATCCTATCCGGCTTAATGATAAACTAAGCGGGTTGTTTGATGTAGCCAACAGCGGCAACACCGCCCCCAGCCAGCAGGTGCAACTGGTGTATACCGAGCTAGCGCGGCAAGTGGATGCCGAACATGCCAAGTTGGAGGCCATTAAAAAAACCGATGTGCCTGCCCTGAATGCACTGATCCGGCAAAGCACCCTCCCGGTGATCGGATTAAAAGAATAACGAACAGAAGAACAAGGAATGTCGAATCTCGAAGTGGGGCAGAATTACAGGAAAAATCAATATTCCAATAATTATTAATTACTGATTAATAATTATTGGCTGTTCCCCTTCATCATTCTACATTCCTTGTTCCTTGTTCATTATTCTTCCCCTACTTTTTCCTTCTTCTGTTCCTTGTTCCTCTGTTCGACATTCTTTTCCTCCTGCTTCCCTATATTTGTTGGTAACACCCTTAGCATGAAGTGTCTGATTATTGATGATAATAAATTGGCCCGCCTTGCCATGCGCCAACTAGTGGGGCAGGTACAGTCGCTGCAACTGGTAGCCGAATGCAGCAATGCACTGGAGGCCTACAACCACCTGAGCAAGGAACCCATCGACCTGCTGCTGCTCGATATTGAGATGCCCGAAATGACGGGTATTGAACTTACCAAGCAACTGCCCGCCAACATTCGCCCCCTCATTATTTTCACTACTGCAAAAACCGATTATGCCGTTGAAGCCTTTGAGCTGAGCGTGGTGGATTACCTAGTAAAGCCAGTAGCGCTGCCCCGTTTTTTGCAGGCCATTGAGCGGGCCAAGGAAGCCCTCGACAGCAACCGGCAGGACGTTCGCATCGACGCGCAGGAGTTTGTTTTTGTAAAAGACAATGGGGTGCTGAAAAAGCTGAACGTAGACGACATCCTGTACCTGGAGGCCATGGGCGATTATGTAAAAGTGCATACCTCGCAAAAGTTTCATGTGCTGCATTCCACACTCAAGGCCATTGAAGAAAAGCTGCCTACCTTGCGGTTTTTGCGGGTGCACCGCAGCTACATTGTAGCGCTCAATAAGATCGATTACATACAGGAAGGCACCATTTATATCGGCAAGGCCTCGGTGCCCCTGGCCGAAACCTACAAAGTAATGCTGAACAAGCGCCTGAATATGTTGTAGGCGCGGTGGCGGGCATGTTATTTGCACCTGCCCGTTTATTCTTTTTTTAATACGTGAATAAAGGGTGCTTCTTTTTGGAGCATCCTTTTTTTATAATCTCTGTACCTGCACGATTGGGGTTGCAGCCTCCATTATTTCATTAAAGAGTAGCCGTAGCCCTTCCGGTTTTTTTCTGCCCGAAAGCGGTGGCGATGTAAAGGCATGCAGCGCTTTATCCATCGCTGCAAAAGCCACCTTCACCGAAGCGATTTTAGCATTAACCTAAATGTACCGGTACACGGAGGCGGCGTCATCTACATTTGTGGCAATGGTAAACCCCGGTGTTTGTAAACAATTCATGTCCACCACCATTGAATCGAAGCCCAGCTACGTTCTTATGTCCAGAAAACGAATTTTTTTATTCTTTCTTTCCATTCTGCTGCTGATCGCTTCGGAGTACCTGCTGCTGAACGAACTGATGGCGGAAGCAGACCTGCTGCCTATGCTGCTGAGCGGCAGCATTTTGCTGGCCAGCGTATTCTTTGTGGTGCGCTTTTATAAAGAGTGGCGCGAATCGCTGAAATAACTGCTTTTTTTTACCCGATACTGCAACTATACCGAACGCTAAACGCCAAGCTGTTAGGTCCCCTTTTCATTCCTTAAATTTTATGACTGCCAGGGCAAATTTCGCTGCATCATCATGCAACAGTATTTGCCGGCTGCCTTGCGTCAGTTTTGCAGTCCCATATTTTATTTAAATTGAATACAAGGGTGAGTTTTTTATTAGCATCCGGCTGTATGCCACCATTGGTGGCTTTTTTATTTGTATATCAATGGGGTAAATAAAAACATGAGGTCTGTTTTTTGTATTTTAGGTTTTCTTAACCATGAGGAACAGGCAATTTATTAGCATAGCACTGGCCGGTTTTCTGATTGGCGTTGTATTGATCGTTTTTTTACAGGTGCTTTCCGGCGAAAATGTCAAGCGACTCATTGAAGGAAACAACAACCTGCAAAGGGAACTGCAGATCCGAAACGAACTTCGCCAGATCGAAACCAACATCATCACAATGGAAAGTGATGTGCGTGGTGCTATTATTTCGGGCAATGCCATTTACCTGAATAATATTGCTGCAAACATGGCCCGCCTCGATACCCAACTGCTATCCATTGAGCGCCTGATGCGGATGCCCGGCACCGAGCGGGAAGTACAGCGCCTCGATTACCTGGTACGCGAAAAAATTGCATTCAATACCCAAATTCTGGAAGCGCTGTCGCAGGGAGGCAAAAACGCAGGTGCCGACCTGGTCAATACGGGCAGGGGCATGTTGCTGCGCGACAGCATTGTTGCGGTGCTCAATTATCTCGACCAGGCCCGCCAGGCCCGCTCACAGGGCATCATCAGCGCATTTGAAGCCAGTGGCAAAGGCGCCCGCAACTGGGGGCTGGCACTGGCAATCATTGCCTGCCTGGTGGTAGTGGCGGCATTTTTATACATCGTAAGCCAAAGCCAGCACCAGCGCAAGGTTATCCAGTCGCTCAACGAATCGGAACGGCGCATTAAAGAGGCCGCCTACTTGAAAGAGCAGTTCATTACCAACATGAGCCACGAGATCCGAACGCCCATGAATGCCATCATCGGGTTTACCAACCTGCTGCGCCGTACCCAGCTCGATGCCACCCAACGCGAATACGTTCAGAATATCCATTCGGCCGGCGACAACCTGCTGGCCCTTGTGAACGATATACTGGACCTGTCGAAAATTGAGGCCGGCATGATGCACCTGGAAGAAACGCGGTTTTCCATCCGCAGCCTTGCTGCATCGGTGTCGGCCATGTTCATGGACAAGATGGAGGAAAAAGGCCTTCGCTTTCAATCGGAGATTGATGAGGAGGTGCCCGACATACTGGCCGGCGATGCCGTACGCCTGACGCAGGTGCTGGTAAACCTGCTGGGCAATGCTGTAAAATTTACCCGCAAGGGCAGCATATGGCTAAAGGTGCAGTTGCGCCAGCAAAACGACGACAAGGTAGCCCTGAGCATCATTGTGCAGGATACTGGTATTGGTATTTCTCCCGAAAAACAACAAACCATTTTTAACCGCTTTCAGCAGGCCGAAGCCGACACCACGCGGCGCTATGGCGGCACCGGCCTGGGGCTTTCCATTGTAAAGCAGCTGGTAGAGATGCAGGGCGGCACGGTAGGGGTGCAAAGCCGGCAGGGCGAGGGCACCACTTTTACCGTTGATATCGGGTACCGCATTCCCGATATTTCGGAAGTAGAATCTGCGGGCCTTGTTTCGGATGTGCCCTTGGTAGCACCAGAGCAAATGCACCTGCTGGTGGCCGAAGACAACCTGATGAACCAGCAACTGATGCGCCACCTGATGCGTACCTGGGGCTTTCACTACACCATTGTAAGCAACGGGCAGCAGGCAGTGGAGCAGCTAAAACAAAAAAGCTACCTGCTGGTGCTGATGGACATACAAATGCCGGAAATGGACGGTTACGTGGCTACAACAGTTATTCGCAAGGAACTGCAACTGGATGTACCCATTATTGCCATGACAGCGCATGCCATGATCGGTGAAAAGGAAAAGTGTTTGCAACTGGGCATGAACGATTATCTATCAAAACCCATTAAGGAAAATGAGCTGTACAACCTCATTGCCCGGTTTGCGCAGGCCTCGGTGTTGAAAGAGCAGCAACAGCAGCAAGAAAACGGCTTGGGAAACCCCGCATCCCATTCCATATTGAACCTTGCTTACCTGCGCCAGCTTTCGGGCGGCGACGAGCAGTTTGAGCAGGAAATGATGGCGCAGTTTGCCATTCAGGTGCCCGAAGAACTGGCCCAGTTGCACCAGGCCTATGGTGCGGGCAATATGCCGCAGTTAAAATCGGTGGCGCATACCCTTAAGTCCACACTGGGTTATATGGGTCTTTCCGAGCAGGTGCGCCATCACCTTGATGGCATTGAGAACGCTGCCCGTGACGGCCGCACCGAAGGTGTGGCCGAACAAATAGATGCCGTGAACAGCGTTGCGCAGCAGGCCCTTACCGAACTGGCCCATTTGCTGCGGCGTTAATAAATCAACCCGTTGCAGCAATAGTTTTTTGCCTGCTATTTTACGGCTGTGTCCGGCGCAGTTATGCACCGTAATTTACAATTGGCCAACGCTGCATTTGCCTGAAAGGCCCATCAATAAAGGGTTCCGGGAAGTTCATTTACAGGGGCGAACATAATCTTCATCGAAGAAAAAGACCTTTTCGCCGAAAGGAAATCGGTTGGTGCAGTGGTGCGGCTTACTTTTACATTGTCAACGAAGAAATAAACAATCTGACTTCTAAATACAGATAAACGACTTGGTTTCGTATGGTTAAGGGTGAAGCCCTGCTATTCTTAGCGGGGCACTTTTTTTCCTACTAACTTATTCCAATTTTTTGCTGCCTTTAGCCCATAGCGGGGGAGCAATGTCCTAATCTAAAACCGCATCCTGTTTCCACAGGATGCTTTCCTAAAGAACTCCGCTGTATTTTCTACTTTATTTCCAGGCTGTAAGAATTTATGCTACAAACTCCTGGTCCATTTCTTTTTTTGTAAAAAGCAGCCTTAGCTGTTTCGATTTTTGTTCCTCCATCTTTGTGTTACTTCCTGTCATGGTGGTTCAAAAAAGGACAACGGTTAATCTTTTAGCCCAAAGCAAAGGGCCAGCCTGCTTACTTTTGCGCCATGCGCATAGATATCATTTCTGTTTTGCCCGAACTTCTGGAAAGCCCGCTGAACCACTCCATAATGAAGCGAGCCCAAACAAAAGGCCTGCTGGAGGTGCAGGTGCACCACTTGCGCCAGTGGGCGGTAAATGAGTATGGGCAGGTAGACGATTACCAGTATGGCGGTGGTGCCGGTATGGTAATGATGTGCGAACCGCTGGCCAAGGCGCTGGACCAATTAATGTCGGAGCGGAACTACGATGAAATCATTTACCTGACACCCGATGGCGTTACGCTGAGCCAGGGCATTGCCAACAGGCTTTCGCTAAAGGAAAACATGATCATGATTTGCGGGCACTATAAAGGCATTGACGAACGCATCCGGCAACATTATATAACCCATGAAATTTCCATTGGCGATTATGTGCTGAGTGGCGGCGAACTGGCGGCTGCCGTGCTGGTTGATGCCATTGGCCGCCTGCTGCCCGGTGTGTTGAATGATGAAACATCGGCCTTGTTTGATTCGTTCCAGGACGGGCTGCTGGCGCCACCGGTGTACACCCGGCCGGCCGATTTCCGGGGTTGGAAAGTGCCCGATATTTTACTGAGCGGCGACCCGAAAAAAATTGAAGAATGGCGCTACGATCAGGCACTGCAGCGCACTAAAGACCGCCGGCCCGATTTGCTGGAAGAAGAATAAAAATGGGTTTTAATTTTTCTATCGGGCTTTGGATTTGTTGTTGCTTTTGACTGGTTAGGTCTTGCGCAAACAAGACATTTAGAAAAGTTAGGCTGCAATATTTTAATGCATTGCAAACAGAGATTATGGAAACAGAAGTGTTGTTTAAAATACTGCACGTTGAACTGGCCCGGTTGGATTCTGGCAAATATTGCCTGACAGCAGTGGATACAATGGTGAATGATTATGTAGAGGATTTTCTTTGGGATGAATTTGAATACGAGGCAACGACAGTGGCCTTAGATGAAGGTTCTAATCGCGCCGTGTATCAAAACTATTTTCCTGCAGATTTCCCGGTGGCCGCATTGATTGAAGCATTGCAGCAACTGGATGCAAACGAAGTAGCAAGAGTATACCAGATGAATGGATAATGTGCTATACAAATAGCCGTAGAAAAAAAGAAACGCCCCTGGAAAGGGGCGTCGTACATTGAAACGAAAACCAACGATTAAGCAATTACACTTGCTCCTGGTCCATGCGTCGCTTGAGGCCCTTTACCTGGTAGGCAAAGATCAGCGTTGAAATAAGCAGCGCACCCAAGGCCAGATAGGTCAGGAGGAGGCCATAATTATCGGTGGCAAGAGATAAATAACCCGGGCGTTTTGCGGAAGGAGTTTCTGCTGGCGCCGTGGCAGCTGTTGCTGCAGCTTCTTTTTCGGTTTTTATATAGGCTACAATATTTTTAATATTCTCGTCTGTCAGATCCGTATGATCGGGCATTGGAATCTTGTTGAACTTTTCGAACACGGCCACTGCATCTTTATCTCCGGCCTTTACCATCTTTTGCGACGAGTGTACAAAGTTGATGATCCAATCCATCGAACGTCGTTCATCCACACCTGCCAGCGCCGGGCCGGTCAGTACTTTGGTAATGCTGTGGCACCCTGCACACCTTGTAGTAAAAATGCTTTTTCCTTCTTCTACCGGGGGGGTGGCCCATGCCGAAAATGATGCAAACAGTACAAGTAAAAAGGTTAGGAGTTTCGCGTTCATGTTGCTTAGCGTTAGTGGCTTGTTTCTGATGCAAATTTGTGCAGCCTGCAGCTGTTAAAAACTTACTAATGGCAGGCTGCCAGATGACTTTTGTCATGCAGGTGCGGGTGGGTGGCAGGCTACAGCATTAATGATGTTAACATAGGCCTATTGGTATGGCCTTGTAAAAATTTATGCGCTTGTGTGCATGTATGTTTCGGTAAATACTACTCGTTGATAACCTCTGTTGTACTATTAAGAACTCCGAGATAGCCCTTCATGCTGATTCATCGTTTTTATATATGGCGTTACTATTTTGCTTGCCTAAAAAAGCAACAAAAAATGCCACCCCCATTGCGGGATAGTTTTCTAATAAAGTTTTTGTACTACTGGGATGATCAACAGCAAAATGCCATGCAGCAATAAAACAACCGTTTTGATTTTTTAATAGCACAAGCCGTTCTGTGTTTTGAAAATATTACTGCAGCCTTTTCGGCTCCTTTCATTCACAAGACTCGGGGTGCAAACAAATCAATATTGCATCGCTTAAAAAAACATTATCGGCGCCCTGCACGGCCTGGTTGCTATTGCTACTGATAATATTAATGCGTTGCTGTATAATAGAATGGTTGTCTGATATGCGTGCATGTTTTTTACACCAGATTGCCGCAGCAATGCAAACTCCTGCGGCAGGTTTTTATTTATTCCGGGCAATATGAGTAAAGTCAGGAAATTGAATAAAAGTATTTAAATACTTTTATTGCTTCAAAACACAGAAAACTATGCCTGTACTGGAAACCCCCACAAATACCGGGATCTATATCTTAAATGTAACCGAACTGGAGCCCCGCCTGAAGCACCCCACCATCTTTGGTCATTTCGACACGCTGGATGCCGGAGATGCTTTTCAAATATTGAACGATCATGACCCCAAGCCCCTGTACTATCAAATGATTGCAGAAAGAGGCAACATTTTTACCTGGCATTATTACGAACAAGGGCCGCAGCGCTGGATTGTGGAGATCCGCAAAAATGCACCCGGCGAAACTGTAGGAGAACTGGCCGCTAAAGATGTGCGCAAGGCAGAAGTGTTTAAAAAATACGGCATCGATTTTTGCTGCGGCGGAAAAAAATCATTGGCGCAGGCTTGTGCCGAAGCAGGGGTCAATGAGGCCGAGGTAACCGCCGCACTGGACAATGCCGAAAAAGCACCCGTAAGCGTTGCGGCCACCGCACAATTCAACCGTTGGGATGCCGACTTCCTGGCCGATTATATTTACAACCAGCACCACAATTATTATTACGAAGAAGGTCCGGTGATATCCGACCTGGTAGCCAAGGTAGCGGCACGGCATGGCGATCATTTTCCTGAGCTGCAAACAGTGGCCGCCATCTGGCAGCAAATAGTGCCGGAACTGAACACCCATTTCATGAAAGAGGAACGCATTCTGTTTCCTTTTATCAAAGCAATGGTGGCCGCAAAAAAAACCGGCGATTACAGCCAGCTGAACGCGTTTCCGTCGGTTGCCGAACCGGTGCAGGTAATGGAAGCCGATCATGAAGCTGCAGGCGAACTGTTGGCCGGTTTGCGCAAGCTAACCAATGGCTTTACCCCACCGGAAGGTGCCTGCAATTCGTTCACGCTTTTATATAAAAAGCTGGCCGATTTTGAAGCCGATCTGCACCAGCATATTCACCTCGAAAACAATATTCTTTTTCCAAAGGCGCTGCAGTTGGATAAGGCACTAAAGCAAGCCAGCAACTAATTTGATCCAACGCCCTCTGCTGTCCTTTTTTTGTGTGGTGCCCGGGTGTGTACAAGCACCCGGGCTTTGTTGTATCGAGGTTTATAAGTGAAACATCCAATGGGTTGTTTAAGGCGTGTGGTTATGCCGGCAGCTATGAACTAAAAACGGCCAACTCAAAACTCGTAGCTCATGGCTTTCGCCTGAATGCAATTTGCCTATTTTCACCCTATGCTTTCCACCTCCTGTAAATATGCATTACGTGCCGCCGTGCTGCTGATGAAAGTGGCCCATGAAGGCCGCCGATTGGGCATTCATGATGTAGCCGATGGCATAGAAGCCAACGAACATACCACCGGAAAGATATTGCAGCAAATGGTTCGCGAGGGATTGATCTGTTCGGCAAAGGGGCCCAATGGCGGCTTTTACATTCCCGCCGATGCACCCCCACTGCCGCTCATTGAAATTGTGCGGGTTATTGACGGCGTACATTTTTTTTTCGATTGCGGGCTGGGGCTTAAAGAGTGCTCCGAAAGCAAACCCTGCCCCATACACCACCAGTACAAAGAAGCCCGTGAAGCCCTGCACCGGCAGTTTTCCACCATCACCGTGCAGCAACTGGCACAGGACCTTTCTTTGGGAAAAGCATTTTTAAAACGATGAACAAAGCACTGCTGGTTCTGCCTTTGATACTTTTTTCGCTGCTGCTGGCCATTTGGAGCGGCTGGCTGCGCCTGGGCTGGACCCTACCGGTAAGTAATGCCGCCGCACAACACGGTGCGCTGATGGTATGCTCTTTTTTGGCTACGCTAATATTTCTCGAAAGGGCGGTAACCTTCCGGCAAAAATGGGTGCTTTTGCTGCCGCTGCTCAATGGCTTGAGCGGCCTATTTTTTTTGATACAAAAGCCTTTGATGGCCCAACTGCTGCTGGTGGCAGGTGCCGCAGGCTTTATGGCCATGTGCGCCTATTTTGTGTGGCGTTACGGTGAGTTGTATTACTATGTTTTTTTAGCAGGTGCCTTTGCACTCCTGGGGGGCAACCTTATTTTGTACAAAACACATTTTTATCCTAATGCAGTTAACTGGTGGATGGCTTTTTTGTTGTTTACCATTGTTGCCGAGCGGCTGGAACTAAGCCGCTTTCTCAACATCACTGCAGGCATGCGCACTGCCTTGTTGGCAGCGCTGCTGCTGGTACTGGTTTCCTTGTTCATTCCCTTTCATGGTTGGGGCAGGGCAGCATTTGCAGCAGGTCTTGTGGGCACTGCAGTTTGGCTGTTGCGCTACGATATGGCCTGGAAATCGGTGCGCATTAAGGGGCAACACCGGTATTCGGCCGTGCTGCTGATATCCGGTTATTGCTGGTTGCCCCTCACTGCAATTTTTTTAGTGGCCAATAGTTCCAATCCTTTTATGTACGATGCTGCTTTGCACAGCTTTTTTATTGGCTTTGTTTTCTCCATGATCTTTTCACATGCACCCATTATTCTGCCGGCAGTATTGAAGTTGCCGGTAAAATTATTCCGGCCGCATTTGTATGTGTTGTTTATTTTATTACAGGCATCGCTGCTGTTGCGAATTGTTGGCGATGTGGCGCAACAAGTGCCGCTGCGCCGTTGGGGCGGCATGATCAATGGCGTAGTGATCCTGCTGTTTTTCGTGGCAGTGCTCCTTATTGTGCGGCAGGAGTTGCGTAGGCGGGTGGGGAAAAATTAATGCCGGTTGAATAGCAAGAATAAGCCTGCAACCTGCAGTATTGCTTAGGCAATATCGCAGCATGCAGGGTTATTTTTTTGGAGGAAAACGGTAGCGGATTGCCTAAGCGAATCCCAGTATTTCCTTTGCTTCGGCCGACATTTTTTCGCGGGTCCATCGCGGTTCATACACAATGTCCACATGTACGGCCGCTACACCCGGAACAATGCCTACCATCGCCTTTACTTCTTCCGGAATAAACGCAGCTGCAGGGCAGGTAGCCGTTGTCAGGGTCATTAAAATATATACTTCGTTGCCAATGATCTTAAGATCGTAGATCAATCCCAGGTCATAGATGTTTACCGGGATTTCTGGGTCGTACACTTTTTTTATTTGCGCCACAATGCTATCCTGAGTAACCATAGAAATAATAGTTTTTAAAGTTGCCCTGTGACCGGCACAGGGCGGTGAAGAAATAGATGCAATAGTGTTTTGGTGTAACTGCCCAGGCCGTGCTGCCATAACATTTGCTGTTTTGCCTGCCTGAGCGGTGCACTGTATAAAGTTGGGCAGAAGAAGTTTTGAATAAGTTGATGTGTATCATTATGCATATATGATGTTGGTTTCTTTTGTGGGCTGGGTTTTCATTTTTATGTAAAAAACCAGTTAGTGGGTTGCCCTGGTTGACTATTATCAGCATTGGGTTTGAGGAAGCCGTTAATTAAAGCGGCCACCACCCTGCAACTTTGGACCATGTTGCTCCGGAAACGAAAACCTGCCCTACAGCAGGCCGCCACTCCTTTTATGGCACCCCCGTTGCCGGTGGTGCAGTTGGCTGCAAACCTTGTACGCTGGTCCCTGTTCAACCTTATACTTGTGGCGCTGCTGGGACTGCTGTTGCGCACAGCTCCCTTGCTGTCCTATTTTCCACTACAGTATAAAAACCTGCTCCACGGCCATTCGCATGTTGCCTTCGGTGGATGGGTAATGCCCCTGTTGGTGGCTTTGTTGCTGCAATCTTTTCCGCAACTGGCACAAGCTGTTGCCTACAGGCATTGGCGCAACATTGCTGCCCTGTTGCTCTTTTCTGCATACGGTATGTTGCTTTCTTTTCCGGTGCAGGGTTATGCACCGGTAAGCATTTTCTTTTCAACCCTTTCGCTGGCAGCGGGCTGTTACCTGGCCCTGGTGGTGTGGAAGGCACTGCCGCATTTGCCGCACAAGTGGGCTTATAGTTTTCTAAAGTGGGGGTTGTTCTATGCGGTGCTTTCGGCTTTGGGTCCGCTGGCTACCGGGCCCATTATAGCGCTGGGCCACCAGGGTTCGCCCCTCTATTTCAATGCCATTTATTTTTACCTGCATTTTACCTACAACGGGTTGTTTGTTTTTGCGGTGCTGGCCCTTTGGTACGGCCGCATCGGGGTTAGGCAAAAAACACACGCTGAAAAGGTGCTGCTGTTGCTTAATGCTGCCTGCCTGCCGGCTTATGCTTTGTCTGTTTTATGGAACAAGCCACCCTCAATCTTTTATTGGGTCGGCGGTGGCGCAGCATTGCTGCAATTAGGCGCTGTCTATTACCTGCTTTGCGATGCAGGGTTGGTGTTGCGGGCAAAAGGCTGGGTGCGCTGGCTGCTGGTATTGGCGTTGGCCTCGTTTGTATTAAAAAATGTGCTGCAGGCATTATCAGCACTTCCGGCTGTGGCCGCACAGGCAGCCCTGCAGCGCAACCTCGTAATTGCATATTTGCACCTGGTACTGGTGGGTTTTGTAAGCCTGGGCATGCTGGCGCATGCACTGCGGTTGTTTACCATAAAGGTTTCCCGTGCCCTTTCCATTGGGTTGTGGTTGTTTATTTTTTCATTTGCCGCCACCGAAGCCCTGCTGGTGGCCAATGGGCTGGGAGCCGGTGTGCCGTATCAAATGCAGGGGCTTGTTGTTTTGGTGTTGGGCATGCTGTTGGGTGCAGGTATTTTGTGGTGGCAGGCAAAACCCCATCCTCGTAATATTGCTGCTTTATAGAAGAATGTGGAGATGCAGCGCACCTGATTTAATAACTCCTCCGTGTTCTTTGTGCTTCCGTGGTTCAAAATTCCCTTCATCAAAAAGCCGCTTAGTTTTTACCTTAACCGGTAAAAATCTTTTCATGTCCACTGCTCCATTCCATGCCAGTCAGGAATACATCCTGGAAAACGATGCCGTGTTGTTGCGGCCACTGCAGCCATCCGATTACGACCTGCTGCTGCCGTTTGCGCTGAGCGAGCCAGAACTTTGGCGGTTTTCACTGGTATCTGCCGCCGGAGCAGATGGCTTGAAACATTATTTGCAACTAGCCCTGGACGCCCGGGATAAGGGTAGTGAATACCCGTTTATCGTGTTTGATAAAGTACAACAGTCATGGGCGGGCAGCACCCGTTTTTACGATATTCAACCTGCACACCAAACCCTGCAACTGGGCTACACCTGGTATGGCAAAGCGCACCAGGGTACAGGCCTGAATAAGCATTGTAAATTCTTATTGCTGCAGGCAGCGTTTGAGCAGTTTGATATGGAGCGGGTAGAGTTTCGGGCCGATGCCGAGAACAGCCGCAGCCTTGCTGCCATGAAAAGCATTGGTTGTACGCTGGAAGGTATTTTGCGCAGCAACGGCCTGAAGCCCGGTGGTACACGCCGCAACAGTGCAGTGCTTAGTATTTTAAAAGAAGAATGGACGAACAGTGTAAAAAGGATCTTGTTGGAAAAGATCAGCCGTCCCGTTTTCCGTTGATGTTGTTTTTGCTGGTATTTAACCGATTGCAATTACAAAAATGCTACAGTACATCCTTTCTGAATCCTGCGCTTCACCGGTTCCGTATACCTTTGCGCCATGTCTGCGCAGCGCCACATTGCACACTTCGATCTCGATGCATTTTTTGTATCGGTGGAAGTGCTGAAAAATCCTTCGCTTAAAGGCAAGCCCCTGATTGTGGGCGGCAACGGGCAACGCGGAATTGTGGCGGCGTGTTCATATGAGGCACGAAAGTTCGGTATTTACAGCGCCATGCCTTCGGCTACTGCCAAGCGCCTGTGCCCCGAAGCTATTTTTATTTCGGGCAGCCGTGGCGATTACAGCCATTATTCCCGCGTGGTAACAGGCATCATTGCCGATGCCGTGCCGCTTTTTGAAAAAGCTTCCGTCGACGAATTTTATTGCGACCTCACCGGCATGGACCGCTTTTTTGGCGCCAGCCAGTACACCCGCGAATTGCGGGAAAAAATAATCCGCGAAACAGGCCTGCCTATTTCCTATGGCCTGAGCACTTCCAAACTGGTGAGCAAAATGGCTACCAGCGAAGCCAAGCCCAATGGCTTTCTGGAAATACCGGCAGGTAAGGAAACGGCTTTTCTCTGGCCCATGACCGTTGATAAAATTCCGATGGTGGGTAAGCAAACCGAAATGCAGCTTAAAAGCATGGGCCTGCATACCATTGCACAACTGGCGCAGGCCGGCCCCGATGCACTGGAGCGGGCTTTGGGTAAATGGGGCCGAAGGCTTTGGGAAAAATCGATGGGTATTGATGAAAATCCTGTAGAGCCGTGGAGCGAACAAAAGTCCCTGTCGCACGAAACAACTTTTGATGTGGACAGCAGCGACGAAGCTTTTCTGCACACCGAATTGTTGAAGCTCACCGAGGAAAATGCATTTGATCTGCGGCGCGAAGAAAAGCTAACAGGATGTGTAACCGTAAAAATCCGGTATGCCGATTTTACCACGGTTTCAAAGCAGGAAGTAATGGAATATACAGCGCTGGACGATGTGCTGCTGCAGCGGGTAAAGGCCCTGTTTGGCAAATTATATCGCAGGGGTGAAAAAGTACGGTTGCTGGGTGTTCGGTTCAGTCATTTAATTCCGATGACGATGCAGATGAACCTTTTTGACCGGCCCGAAGAAAAGCTGGAACTGTATAAAACGGTGGATGATCTGAAAGCGCGGTTTGGCAGTGCCATGATCACCAAGGCTGGGTCGCTGAAAAGTAAAAAGGGGGAGTGAGCCAGCCTTACTGGTCAGGCCACTTGCTGGTACACTAACTGGAAATGAGCCGTTTTTTAGTGGCCCGACCATTTACAGGCGGCGCTACCGGTAAGGCCATTTGAGAGCCGCAGGTTACCGGTTATTGTATCTGCCAGTGGCCAGACCAGTAGTTACTCCCTATCTTTAACCGCTTATTAATTTGTTCACATTAACGATTGAATTTTTATGCAACAGACCTGGAAAGAATATCAGGAAAGAAATAAAGACCGCTTTCTGGACGAGCTACTGGAGCTGCTCCGCATTCCCTCCATTTCCGCCAAAACCGAAAATGCCGCCGACATGCAGCGCTGTGCCGATGCCGTGGCGCAACGCCTTCGCGAAGCTGGTGCCGACCGTGTGGAGGTAATGCCCACCGCCGGCCACCCGGTAGTGTATGGCGAAAAGCTCATCGATCCTTCCAAGCCCACCGTGCTGGTGTATGGCCATTACGATGTGCAGCCTGCCGACCCGCTGGAGCTGTGGCACAGCGGGCCTTTCGAGCCGGTAATAAAAGATGGTAAAATATATGCCCGTGGCTCGGCCGATGACAAGGGCCAGTTTTATATGCATGTAAAAGCATTGGAAACGATGGTGCAAACGGGCACACAGGTAACCAACGTAAAATTTTTGATTGAAGGCGAAGAGGAAGTAGGATCGCCCAACCTGGAACAATTTATTTCCGATAACAAGGAGTTGTTGCAGTGCGATGTGATCCTGATCTCCGATACGGCAATGCTGTCGCTGGAAAACCCTTCGATGGATGTGGGCGTTCGGGGGCTGGCATACATTCAGGTAGAAGTGACCGGCCCCAACCGCGACCTGCACAGCGGTGTGTATGGCGGTGCAGTGGCCAACCCGGCTACTATTTTGTCCCGCATGATTGCCTCTTGCCATGATGAGCATAATCACATCACCATTACCGGTTTTTATGACGATGTGGTGGAGGCTACACTCGAAGAACGAGAGTTGATGGCCCAAGCTCCATACGATGAAGCTGCATACAAGCAGGACCTGGGTGTGCAGGAGCTTTGGGGCGAACGCGGCTTTGCCACCAACGAACGTACCGGTATAAGGCCCACACTGGAAGTAAACGGCATGTGGAGCGGCTATACCGGCGAAGGTGCCAAAACAGTGCTGCCTTCCAAGGCATTTGCCAAGATATCGGCACGGCTGGTGCCAAATCAATCCTCGGAAAAGATCACGCAGATGATGCTGGAATATTTCCGCAAAATTGCGCCGCCTTCGGTTACTGTAAATGCCTACAACCTGCACGGTGGCGAGGCTTATATGACGCCGCTGGACAGCAAAGGCTACCAGGCCGCAGCTAATGCTATTAAGGAAACATTTGGCAAAGATCCCATCCCGGTTCGGGGCGGCGGCTCTATTCCCATTTGCGCCATTTTGGAAAAAGAACTGGGCGTAAAGATCATTTTTATGGGCTTTGGCCTCGACAGCGATAACCTGCATTCACCCAACGAAAAGTTCAACCTCGATAATTATTATAAAGGCATTGAAACGATCCCACATTTTCACCGCTATTTTGCCGAAGGCTAAATAAATGGGGAGTCAACACATGTTGTAAGACGGTGCATTTGCTCCGTCTTTTTTATTTTTAGTACATGCAAAAAGAGGAAATGTTGCACCTGATAGATGATAAACTGGCCCAGCTTGAAGCAGCAGAAAAGGCCACTAAATGGAGTGGAAAACTGAGCTATGGGGTGCACCTCGATGTGTACCGGCAATCTCCTTTCTGGGCGGCATTTTTAAAGAAGCGAAAAAGTGTGCACCAGCAAATTTGGTTTGCCGCTTTTGCCATCCCGCTCATTATCTATTTGTGGAGTTCCCATTTTTATGAGCAACTGGAACAAAACATCTGGAAAGCGTTGGTGATGCTTTTGGTGAACACCTTATTTTTCGGGCTGATTTTTATTTACGGGACTCTGCGATCGGTGGCACGTACAACCAACAGTGCTCAAAACGAAGTAAAGAAAATGATGCTGACCGACCTGCGGCAAAAGATTGAGCAGATGGAAAACTAACAGGCCGGGTTAAAAAGGTGTTGCCGGCTCGTTGTTCTTTTTGCAATTCTTTCAGCAATAGGAGCGCACATTTTATAGATACTACTCCCGCTATCGTCTATTGTCTATTGTCCGTAACCAGCACTACTACCTCACCGGCATCACTTTCATCCTGCCATTCCAGGCATTGGGTATGCGGCCCGCTTCAGGCGTTTTTATTACTTCCACCGCATTTGGCATGGGCACTAGTCCGCGGGTGTCGGGCACAATACAGGGCATGCCGTCCTGCGGTAATGCTACCACCCGGTTGCCGCCTGGGGCGATGGCAATGTTGGGCATTTTGCCGCCGGTAGTGTCTGCTATTTTTTGCAGGTATTGCTGTGCCCGCTCCTGCAAACGTTCTTTATTGATAATGGTTTCCTGGGCCTGCAATGCGCTGCTCATCAGTATGCAGATAAACAGGAAAGTAATATGCTTCATACCGTTATTTTGGTTGTTTAAAGATAGACAACGCCATACACAAAATGGCTGCGGCCAAAATTTCGCCCGGTGCAGCTAAATGCAATTAGTGCGCATTTTTAACAAGGGCAAACCTGCCCCTTGTTTGCTGCAGTAAACTAATTTTGCCGCATGGCGGAAAAAGAAAAACTGCGCATCGATAAATACCTCTGGGCGATTAGGCTGTTTAAAACCCGAACGCTGGCCGCAGCCGCCTGCGATACCGGCAAGGTTAAGCAAAACGGCACTTCGGTAAAAGCTGCCAAAAGCGTAGCTGTGGGAGATGAATACGAAGTAAAGACGGAAGCCCGTAAATGGATCATTAAAGTAACGGGGTTGCTGCACAACCGCCAGGCCTACAGCGAAGCCATCAATTATTATCTTGACCTTACTCCCGAAGAAGAACTGGACGCCAACAAGTTTACGGCCGCCTCTTTTCACACCGGCAAACGGCAAAGCAAAATTGGCCGCCCTACCAAAAAACAACGCCGGGAACTGGATGGTTTTATGGATGATGAAGAGCCGGAAGGCAAGCCCGAATAAAAGCAGGTGCTTCATCGTTGAATACGCTTCATGTACCTGCAAAGGAGCCTTGGTTTTCTGTGCTGCTGCAATGGTTTTTTAACGGACAAACAGTGCCGTATTTTGGCAAAAATGCGTGTGACCAAGAACTACTAACTTCATCATTACCGATAAAAACCACCTGCCATGCTTGATATTGTCATTGAGGCAAGAAATGCAGCGATCAGCGAATCGATGAAGGTAAAACGCATCCTTCCCTTTCGGATGCGCCGCATGATTGGTCCCTTTATTTTTATGGATCATGCCGGGCCGGTCACCAATGTGCCGTCAGTGCCGTCCTCGTTAGATGTGTTGCCCCATCCGCACATTGGGTTGTCTACGGTTAGTTATCTTTTTGGCGGCCAGGTTACCCACCGCGATAGCCTGGGCGTGGAGCAGATCATCAGGCCGGGCGAAGTAAACTGGATGACGGCGGGAAGGGGCATTGCCCACTCCGAGCGGTTTGAAGACCCGGCGGCGCTGGCAGGCGGCACGCTGGAAATGATACAAACCTGGGTGGCCCTGCCCGAAAAGGACGAAGAAGCAGCGCCATCTTTTGCCAACTACAAACCCGAACAGCTGCCTGTGTTTACCGATACCGGCGTGTGGATGCGGCTGATTGCCGGCACGGCCTATGGGCTGCACAATGGCGTGCAAACAGCATCACCGCTATTTTACCTGCACGTGGTGCTCGATGCAGGTGCCCGTTTTGGCCTGCCCAAAGAACACGCCGAGCGGGGCTTTTACATAGCTAAAGGCAGTGTGGAAATTGCGGGCAATGCTTATAGTGCAGGGCAAATGCTGGTTTTTACCAAAGGCGTGGACCCGGTGATCAAGGCAAAGGAACACACCACCCTGATGTTGCTGGGTGGCGAGCCCCTGGGCGAACGTTTTATCTGGTGGAATTTTGTTTCCTCCCGGAAGGAGCGGATTGAGCAGGCCAAGGAAGACTGGAAGCAGGGACGCATTATTTTGCCCCCCAACGACGACCACGAATTTATTCCGCTGCCCGATGATCGGTCTCGTCCGGCGGGCAGTGCTCCAAGGCCTGAGCCGTTGTCGTAATGTGGTTTGGAAAAAGGGTTCATCTTTTTCAGTTACACACCTTTCTGTGGAGTTCTTTGTCATGCCGCACTTGTTTCGACATCCCCTTCTATTAGCAGGGTTTAACGAGATTGGAGGAGCTGCCGAAACAAGTGCGGCATGACACTGTACAATGGGTTATAGTTCGCAACTGCGCTCCATTTACACATAAAAAGTACACACCTCCCAAAAGCACAAAACCCAAAGGATGTGATCCCCTGGGCCTTGCGCTAAAAAACAACACACATAAGAAAATTATATTGCCTGGCTGAACACCGGCTTGGGCGGTGTTACCTGTTGCCGTTGCAAATGCAGGTCGAAAGCGCTGCACACATTGCGGATAAATTGCCTTCCCTGGGCCGTTAGTGCCACGCCTTTTTCATCCCATTCCACCAATCCGTCTTCGGCAAAGGCTTCCAGTTTTGGAAAACTATACTGCCGCAAAAGGGGCAGGTCTTTGGGGGCAAAATGGGTAAGGCCGCGGCAACTGATGTCCAGGATATATTTGCGGAAACTGCGGTCTTCCTCGCTCAACTGGTATCCTTTTTTAATGGCCAGCCTGCCTGCATTGATAGCTGCATAATAGTCGTGCAACGTTTTTTCATTTTGGGCGTAGGCGGTGCCAATATCCGAAATAGAAGAAACGCCCAGGCCTAGTAACAAGCCGGTTTGCTGGGAGGTATATCCCATAAAGTTGCGGTGCAGTTTTCCGCTGCTCCAGCTTTTATACAGCTCGTCGTGCGGCAGTGCAAAATGGTCCATGCCCATGTCGGTATAACCCGCCCCTGTAAGCATTTGCTTTCCTTTGAGGTATAGTTGCACTTTTAGTTCGGCCGGGGGCAGGTGGCTTTCGTCAAACAGGCGCTGGGCCTTGCTGGTCCAGGGCACATGTGCATACGAGTAAAATGCGATCCGGTCGGGGCGCAGCGAAATGGTTTGCTCGATGGTACGTTCAATGCTTTCCAGCGTTTGCAGCGGCAGGCCGTAAATCAGGTCAAAGTTTACAGAAGTAAAACCTATTTCGCGGGCCATTTCGGTGGCCTTTTTCACGTTTTCAAAAGGCTGGATGCGGTTGATCACCCGCTGCACTTCGGGGTCATTGTCCTGCACGCCATACGAGATGCGGCGAAAGCCAGCTTTGTACAACACCTGCAGGTGCTGGCGGGTAGTATTGTTTGGGTGCCCTTCCACGCTAAACTCGCGGCCCGGGTGTACAATGCTGTCTTTGAGTAAAATGCGGATGATGCGGTCGAGGTTTTGCGGCGAAAAAAAAGTGGGGGTACCGCCGCCCAGGTGAATTTCGCGGATCACCGGAGTTTGTTTGATCAGCTTGCGGTACAGTTTCCACTCTTTTTCAATAGCAGCAATGTAGTCGTCCTCCACCTTGTGGTTGGTGGTTATTTTTTTATTACAGCCGCAATAGGTGCACAGCGATTCGCAAAAGGGCAGGTGCAGGTACAGCGAAATACCCGAGGTGTGGTTTTCCTCGTCGAAGCGCTGCCGGAAAGCTTCCTTCCAGGCGTCTGCATCCAATTGCTCATGCCATACCGGCACGGTGGGATACGATGTGTATCGCGGCACCGGCTGGTTGTATTTGCGAATTAATAATGGATTGATCTCTGAAGGTAGCATGCCACAAAACTACCCAGGTGCAGTGCCCTGGCAGGTGACGCATGTTATCTTTTGGTAAGATAATCGTCAAGCGAAAAAATAAGCAGGTTCAGCAGGCGCAAATGCAGGCAGGATGCGCCTTTTAGGGCGCTGTAAAATTTAATAAAATGCCTGTTTTGTTAAACATTAACTGCGTAAAACAAGGAGCAAACAAAAAGGCAAGCTGCCGGATCCATGCATTTGTTTTGCATGGCGCCGGCAGCTTGCCTTTTGGTATGGGAAATAAAAAAGTAATTACAGTTTTACCACGGTAGCATATACCACCACATCGTTAAAGTCGTGATCGCAATCTGCACGGGTACGGTCAATGTCTTCAAACCCGATCAGTACTTTATTTTCTGCAGGGTAGTTGATGAGCACGGTGTGCTTTTTCAGGTTCGGATCCACCTCGGGGTTCAGCACGTCGTTGGCACAAAAATGAACCACATCGTTTTTCAATTTTTTTGTTTCCAGGTCCCAGGCATTTTGCAGCAGCACAAAGCCCACCGAAGTGCCCGGATTAAACCGGCCGATCTTTACCTTGTCGCCAGCCCTTAGGGGCGTGTTGTAGCCGGCATTGGGAAAAATGTAGGTGATGTTCTCAATGTCTTTGGGACTTTTGGGCGGCCGGGTAGTAGGGTAGGTGTAAAACGCAATGGCATTGGTGTGAATGGTGCCGTGGCTTACAAAGGTGACAAATATGTCGGACTGCTGGGTTACGGCAATGTCTGAAAAAGATTTGCTCCGCAGCAGTTCGGGGTTAGAGCTGCGCAGGTCGGTGCGTTCGGGCAGGGTGCTGGTGATATAAGAGCCCAGCGCCGGGGAGATTTCATCTTTGGGCAGCAGGTTGTCCGGCTTTCCGTTTTCGTCGGGCACGCCCAGTGTTTGGTAAGTAGTGGCGGTAAACTGAACCGGCCGGGTAACGGCAGTGTCTTCCTTTTCACAAGCAGTAAGCACAAGCAGGGTAGCAAATAAAGAACATAGGTTATTCGCTTTCATAAATAGGGGGGTGTTTTTTTCAGTATGATTAAAATAAAAGAAAAAGTAAGCTCAGCAAGGTAAGGGTTTAAAACTGTTGGTTACCTGACAAAGCACAGCTGGTTTTGGTAATAGGAAAAGGGCAGGTTTTGGAGAGGATATAGGGCCGTTAAAAAGAATGGACTTCCGGGTTGGGCCAAAGTTTAAAAAGGGAAGGCAAATCGCCTTCCCTTTTTAAAAAATGAAATTTCTGCACCGGCGTTACAGCAGAGCTGCAAAATCTTTGCCAGCCCCGGTGCCGTTATTATTTTAATTAATACAACAGGTTCTTGAGCTTGTGGGTGTCGCTTACCACGATCTTTCCATTGCGGATGTCCACCAGTTTTTCCGATTTAAAATCCGACAGCGTACGAATCAGGGATTCGGTGGCGGTACCCACGTATTGGGCAATTTCTTCCCGCGAAATTTCGATGGGGTTGGTAGTGGTGCCACCGGCAGCGTTGAACTTGCCGTTGATGTCTACCAGGGCCTTGGCCACCCGTTTGCGCAGCGAAGAATAAGCAAGGCTCAGCAGCCGCTCTTCTTTTTCCTTTACATTCTGGGTAATGATGCGGATGAACTTGGCGGCAATGTTCACATCGCTGTAGATCATCGACAGGAAGTCTTCCCGCGGGATCTGCATCAGTTCGGCATCTTCGATTACAATGGCGGTGTCGTCGTAGTTTTTGTCTTCAATCAGGGCGCTGTAGCCAACAAAATCGCCGGCGCTGTACAGGTCGGTAATGTATTCCTTGCCGTCTTCGTGTGTTTTATAAGCCTTTACCTTTCCGCTTACCAGGTAGTAAAGGAAGCGGGGCCGCTTGCCTTCGGCATACAGGTTTTGCTTTTTGGCGTACTGCTCCACAGCGTATTGCTCCGATAGCTGCTTCAGCATGCCGGTGTCCTTGATGTCGCGAACAAACTGGGTAAGCCCTTGCGGCGTAGGGGCATACTTGGTTTCCAGCACCTCTACTTTTTTCAGGCGCACCTCAATGGCGTTGAGCAGCTCAATATCTTCAAAAGGTTTGGTCACGTAGTCGTCTGCGCCCATTTCCATGCCCTTGCGAAAGTCGCTCCGTTCGGTTTTGGCCGTCAGGAAAATAAAGGGAATGTTCTGGGTGTCGGGGTTTTTGCGCAGCAGGTGCAGCACGCCGTAGCCGTCCAGTTCGGGCATCATGATGTCGCAAACAATCAGCGACGGCTTTTCCCGAACCGCAACGTCCACGCCCTGCTTGCCGTTAGCTGCCGTAAGGGTACGGTAGCCTGCCAGGTCCAGGATCTCTGCGGTATTTTCCCTTAAATCGTTGTTGTCATCAATGACCAAAATAGTCTTTACCATCGGTATTATGGTTTATTGGAAATGTCAAAGTAATGGTGGTACCCTGATTTAAAATACTCTGCAAATGTAGCGTACCCTGCAACATATCGGCATAGCGTTTCACAATATGCAGGCCCAGGCCCGTGCCCTGGATGTTGAGTGCATTTTTTCCGCGGAAAAAAGTAGTGAACAGGTGCTTTTGGTCTTCCTCCGAAATACCGATGCCCCTGTCGGTTACCGAAATGGTAGCCTCGCCGTTCGAAACGCTGCTGCGCACCAATACGGTAGCCTGCGGATCGGAAAACTTGATGGCATTGGAGATAAGATTGATCAGGATATTCTTCAGCAGCTTGCGGTCGCTTTCTACATCGTTGGGGCCTTCGTGGTGGTATTCAATGTGCTGGCCTTCTTTCAGCAGGCCTTTCATGTCTTCCACCGTTTCGCCAATGGCTTCGCTGAGGTGAAAAGGCAGGAACACGGCCCCGATCTTTCCCTCGTCGAGCTTGCCCAGGGAAAGGAAATCTTCCAGCAGGTCGTTGAGGTGTTTTACTGAATCGCGGATGCGGTTGATGTGTTTATCGCGGTTGGGCTGCTGCTCCGAGGTAGTGTATTTGGCCAGCAAGGATGCCGAGGAAAGCACCGCGCTGAGCGGGGTGCGAAACTCGTGGGACGCCATAGAAACAAAGCGGCCTTTGATCTCGTTGAGCTGGCGTTCCTTGTCCAGCGCCTCGCTCAGCTCTTCCTGCGACTGCTCCAGGCGCTGCAGCGCTTCTTTTAAAATAACGGTGCGCTCCTCCACTTTTGCTTCCAGTTCGGCATTGAGGCGGCGGATGTCGTTGGTTACTTTTTCCAGTTGTTGCTGTTGCTTGAGCATACTCTGCTCAATTTCCTTGCGGTGGGTAATGTCTACAATAAAGGCAATTACGTATTGCTCGTTTTGCTGCTTGTAGGCACTCAGGCTTACTTCCACCGGAAAGGAGCTGCCGTCCTGCTTTTGCCCGTACAGGTCGCGGCCCGAGCCCATGGTCCGGTTCTGGGGTTCGTGGTAAAACCCTTCCCGCAGTTGCGAGTGGCCGGCCCGGTACCGCTTGGGCAGCAGCACTTCCACGGGCTTGCCCAGCAACTCCTTGGGCTCGTAGGCAAACATGCGCAGGGCCGATGGGTTGGCCAGGATGATGATGCCCCGGTTGTCGGTTACCAGAATGCCTTCGGTGGCGTTCTCAAAAAGCGAGGTCATGTGCGATTTATCGAACTGCATGCGCCGGATCAGGGATTTAATATATAAAACAATAAGGGTGGTGAACAGCACCAGCACCAGCATAAAGTAAAATTCCATCCACACCCGTGTAATGTCGATGTGCCGCAGGTTGAGGGCCATAAAGGCAAGCAGTACGGCACAACTAACAATGGCCGCAATAATAGTAGCGCCCCGTGCCCCTACAAATACCGACAGGAAAATAACCACCAGCAGGCCACTGAGGGTAATGGTATATCCGGGAAAAAAATAGCTGAGGGCGATAGTACCTGCAAATACAAGCAGTGCATATATCGTCGCCTGCCTGCTGGAAAGTTGGGGCATGCTTTACTGAAAATTTTCAGTGGTCCGATGGGTTGCCAACAGGCAATCGTTCCAGTGGTTTAATCTGTTTCTGCAGGCGAATTTATTCTATTTCGGCTAATCCGGGTTTTTGCTTTGGCCGGGCAGCACATGGCTGCTGCTTTAAAAAGAACACACCTGCATCGCGTGTCCTGTTTTGCCGGGGCATTGACATAACAAGGCTGAGAGTGTATGCACTACAAAAGGGCTGTGGTGGAAAAAGCAAAAAACCGGGAAGGCGCTATTCAGTGGTTCCATGTATAAAACACCACAGGTGCTACAGTTACCCATACCGGAATTAAAATCCAGATGCGGCCCTGGGTAATATTGTAATCAGCCAATAGCAGGCGCCAGCTTTTTCCCTGCATTCGGCCCATGGCGGTTTCCAGCACAAGGGTCATGAGCAGCCATACAAGTCCAATGAACCAGGCTTGGCCGCTACCGGATGGAGGAAATTGATGGATAACCCACCGGATATACAGGGCGAAAAAAATAAGGAGTGTAGCTGTTGATACCTGGTGGGCTGCCTTTTCGCCAAGCCTTTGCTTGTAGCCCAGGTCACGAAGTGCGCCGTTGCCAATGGCAATGAGCAACATCGGAAACCAAAGCAGGATATAGGTAAGCATATATGATATTTTATACCGCTCCATTATTTTGACCTACCTACTTGCAGCTGCCCCTTTGTACGCCTTTATACCTGTAGCAATTCCTGCTCCATCTGCAGCACATTGGGGTACAGTATATTATTTTCCAGGTGCTTGTGCACCTTCAGGTTTTCGTCCAGTTCTTTTAATTTCTGGTAAATGACCTGCTGGCTGATACAGGCATCGTCGGAAAAATGATACCCGTTGGTAACGGTGCGTAAATGCGCCTGCAGTGCGGCAATGCGGTTGTGATCGGCCGATACCTTTTGGCCCAGCGGCCTGCCCAGCGCCCGCACAAAAAGCGACCCATAGGTTTCTTTGCGCCGGTGGGTGCCGATGATTTGTTTGAGGTACGGAAAAATGCTGTCTTCTTCCTGCTGGTTGTGGTCGGCAAGTTCGGCGGCCAGGTCGTTGAACACATCTTCCACTTCGCGCAAATGCGGAAAAGATTGGCGGTGGCTATGTACAAAACCGCGAAGCATATTGCGCAGCAAGGGCAGTTCGCGTTTGAGGTAGGCATGGTGCACATGCACCAGGTAATCAATCAAAAACTCGAGCGGCCATTCGGCGGCAGCTTTTATTTCGGGCGACAACAGGTTACCCGCCAGTAAATCCAGCTCGTGTTGCACGGCGGCAGGGTCGGCCTGGTGCTGGGCGCAGGCTACTGCCAGGGGCACATCGCCGCCACAGCAATAATCGATGCCCCATTTTTTAAATACGTCGGCAGCCCGGTAGTTGTTGCGCACTATTCCGGACACGGTGCATATGTCAAGCGTCGTTTTCGTCATGGTTGGCTAGTTTTTGGAGCAGCCCGTCAAATTCCTCGGTTGCAATACTCCTGATAAAAGCTGTTCTGTCTCCAATCATAAGGTCGGCCACCAGGGTGCCCATCATCATTTGTTGCAGGTTGTTTTTAATATCCATTACCTGGTGGTGCAAGGGGCACGGGGTAAGGGCATTGCAGGCATGCAGGCGCAGCACACAGTTGTTGAACGTGCCGAGCCCGTCGGTCAGTTCTACCAGCTTCAGCAGCGGTGTTTGCAGGGTAGCTGGCGCCAGGGCAAATCCGCCATAGGGGCCTTTCACCGATTGTAGCAAACCTTCCTTTACCAGCCGGTTCAGGATTTTGCCCAAAAAGTGCCGGGGCACCCCCAGCTGTACCGAAATCTCATCAACTTGCACCCGCCTTCCCTCGGTATGTAACAGCGCTATATATAAAATACCCCGCAGGGCATAACCGAATGATTTGGAAAATAACATACTTGTTTTCGTTTCAATAGCCGGGCAATCCTGGCTCCCATTTCTTATAGGGCAACAAGATTATTCCGTTGTGCTGGATTGTTAACCGAACGGGTTTTAAAAAAATCCACCCAATATAAGGGCCGAAACTACCCATGAGCCCCTTAGGGAACCATGATTAAAGTCAACAATAAGTTTGACAACCCTCAAGGATTGGAGGTGATGCCCCAGGTTACTTTTATGCATTAAAAGACATTGACGTCTTTTTTAAAAGTTCCACCACCAATCATGAACAAACGAAGGTTTACAAAAGGAGCCCTACTAACAACGCTTGCTGCTTCTTTACTACTGTGGGCCTGCGGCAACGACAATGCTGCACCCTCCGATGCCTCATCTGCCCATGCCACCGAAGCCCCGGCCAATGCAGTACCTGCACTGGTTATTGAAGATGTGCCGGTAAGTAGCCCGCTAAATGCAGAATGGGTTGCGGCCGGAAAAACAAACTATGAACTAAAGTGCCAGAGCTGTCACAAGCTTACCGAAGAAAAGCTGGTAGGCCCCGGCTGGAAAGGCATTACGGAACGCCGCACACCGGGCTGGATTGTGGCCATGACCACCAACCCCGACGAGATGCTGCAAAAAGACCCTGATGCGCAAAAACTGCTGGAAGAGTGCCTGGTAAAAATGCCCAACCAGAATGTATCGAAAGAAGAAGCCCGCAACCTGCTGGAGTTTATGCGCAGCAACGATGGCGTTAAATAAAAGATGATGGAGGGCAGGTGATTGAGGTGCATTACCAAAGCACTGCCTGCCTGTTTAAAATAAAATTATTCCACACAAATAAACTTCGAATATGAAACTGTCCACCACCCGATTATTCATGGCCACGGCAGCGGCGGCAACCCTTGCGGGCGGCCTGCACAGCTGCAAACCCAAGGGCGGGGCCACCTCCACAGCCAGCGCCGACGCGGCTTCGAAAGTGTATGTTGCCCCAGGCAAATACGATGAATTTTATAATGTTGTTTCCGGCGGCTTCAATGGCCAGATCGGCATCTATGGCATTCCTTCAGGACGCCTGCTGCGCATTGTGCCCGTGTTTTCGGTAAGCACTGAAAGCGGCTATGGTTTTTCCGAAGAAACAAAGCCCCTGCTCAATACCTCGCATGGCGAAGTGCCCTGGGATGACCTGCACCATATAGCCTTGTCGCAAACCAATGGCGAGCACGACGGCCGCTGGGCATTTGCCAACGGCAACAATACGCCGCGCCTGGCCCGCATCGACCTTTCTACTTTCCGTACTTCGGAAATCCTGGAGATCCCGAACAGCGCCGGCAACCACGCTTCGCCGTTTATAACCCAAAACTCGGAATACATTGTGGCGGCTACCCGCTTCAGCGTGCCGCTCGACGACCAGAATGGCGACGTGCCCATCAACACGTATAAAGATAATTTCAAAGGATCCATTTCTTTTGTGTCCATCAACCAGCAGTCGGGTGAAATGAACATTGCGTTCCAGATCCGCACCCCGGGACTCAACTTCGACCTGTCGCGGGCCGGAAAGGGCAAATCGCATGGCTGGTTTTTCTTTAGCTGCTACAACTCTGAAAAGGCCAGCACCCTGCTCGAAGTGAACGCCTCGGCCCGGGATAAGGACTTTGTGATGGCCGTTAACTGGAAAAAAGCGGAAGAATATGTAAAAGCAGGCCGCGCCAAAAAGCAGGCGGTGAATTATGCCCACAACCTGTACGACGAGAATACCCACACGGCTACTTCCACCATGAAAAAAGAAGTGCTGGTGCTCGACCCCATGGAGTTCCCCGACCTGCTGTACATGATCCCATGTCCCAAGAGCCCGCACGGAACCGATACCGATCCTACCGGCGAGTACATTGTGGCTTCGGGCAAACTGGCCGCTACCATCCCTGTATTTTCTTTTACCAAAATGCAGCAGGCCATTGCCAGCAAATCATTTGAAGGCAACTACGATGGCATCCCGGTATTGAAATACGACGCAGTGCTGCATGGCGAAGTACAGAAGCCAGGCCTTGGACCCCTGCACACCGAGTTTGACGGTAGGGGCAATGCATACACTTCCATGTTCGTGTCTTCGGAAATTGTAAAGTGGGACATCCAAACCCTGAAAGTGCTGGACCGTGTACCTACTTATTATTCCATTGGTCACCTGTCGGTGCCCGGCGGCCCCACAGCCAAGCCTCATGGCAAGTACATGATTGCCTATAACAAAATCACCAAGGACCGCTACCTTCCTACCGGCCCCGAGCTGACCCAAAGCGCACAGCTGTACGACATCAGTGGTGAAAAAATGAAGCTGCTGCTTGATTTCCCCACCACCGGTGAACCACACTATGCTGAAGCTATTCCAGCTGCTTTGATCAAAGACAAGCAACGGAAAATTTACAAGATCGAAGAAAATACCCACCCGTTTGCCGCCAAAGGCGAAGGCCAGACAAAGGTTGAACGCAAAGGCAACCAGGTGCATGTGTGGATGACCGCCATCCGGTCGCACCTGACGCCAGATAACATTGAAGGCATCAAGGTGGGCGATGACGTGTATTTCCACGTAACCAACCTGGAGCAGGACTGGGATGTGCCGCATGGCTTTGCCATCAAAGGCGCCAATACCGCAGAGATCCTGGTGATGCCTGGCGAAACACAAACCCTGAAGTGGAAAGCAGACAAGGTGGGCATCTTCCCCTTCTATTGCACCGACTTCTGCTCGGCACTGCATCAGGAAATGCAGGGCTACCTGAGGGTATCTCCGGCGGGCTCCAATGTGGCGCTGCATTTCAGCACCGGCACCAACAAAGCCGCTGTTACCGATACCTCTGCAGTTAAACCATAAAAACAAAAGTCCGGGAAGGCGGTAAAGACCGAAAAGAACGAAATACTTTTTTTTAAATGCCTTTTCCTTTACTGCCTTGCCGGACTCTATTTACTAACATCAACTTGCCAAAACAAAAGATATGAAACGCATAGTTTACCTAGCCATTGCAGCAGTAATTGCCTCCGGGCTTTGGGCCTGCGACAACGCTTCTTCAGAAACCGCAACTGCTACTGAAGACGGCGGTGTAACCCTCGGCGGCCAGTCGGCCGTGCAGGACAACGAGTCGGCAAAAGACGTGGTAAAGGTTGCTGCGGCATCGTCTGACCATACCACACTGGTGGCTGCAGTAAAACAGGCCGAACTGGTAGACGTGCTGAGCAATGCAGGGCCGTTTACCGTGTTTGCCCCCACCAATGCAGCATTTGATAAAGTGCCCAAGGCAACACTGGATGCCCTGATGAAAGACGACAAGAAATCGGACCTCCAGGATATACTGCAATACCATGTGTATGTAGGCATCATCAAACCCGAAATGCTGCAGGACGGCCAAACGCTGAACCAGGTAAATGGCGGCAATATTACCATTGCCAAAAAAGACGGCAAGACCGTGATCAACGGCACTGCAACAGTGTTGGCATCGGTGCCTGCCTCCAATGGAATCATCCATGTAATCGACGGCGTGCTGTTGCCAAAATAGTCTGAAGTCCGAAGTCGGACGTCAGAAGACCAGTGTAATTAAAGTATATGTCTTCGGACACCGGACTTCCGACTTCGGACTTTATAAATCCATCCAGTATGAACAAGATCAGCCCCTTCAACCGTATAGCATTGGCCGCAGCATCGCTGTTGCTGATCCTTACTTATTTTTTACCCGTTTGGGAAATTACCCTCTTTGCGCCGCAATACCCCGAAGGGTTGAGCATGCAGATCTGGCTGAATCAACTTACCGGCCAGGTGGAGATCATCAACGGTCTCAACCACTACATTGGCATGAAGCACATTAAGGTGGAAATGTTCCCGGAATTTACCTACCTCGTTTATGTTGTAGGCGCATTTATTGTACTGGGGCTGCTGGTAGCCGCGTGGGGCCGGCTGAAAGCGCTGGTAGCATACGTGGTTATGCTGGTAGCCGGTGGCGTGGCCGCCATGGTAGATTTCTGGACCTGGGGATACGATTATGGCCACAACCTAGACCCCACCGCAGCTATACGGGTGCCCGGGCTTTCGTACCAGCCGCCGCTGATCGGCCATAAAAAACTGCTCAATTTCGACGCCTACTCTTACCCCGATTCGGGCGGTTGGGTAATTGTGGTGGCCGGGTTGATTTTTATTGCTGTGCTGATCCTGGAATGGCGGCGTGGTAAACAATTAAAAAAATCACCGATGCACAAAGGAACCCTTACTTCAACAAAAAGCCTGGCAGCGCTCTTAATGCTGGCTTTTGTATTGCCCGCATGCCAAAGCGGCCCGCAGCCCTTTGCCATTGGAAAAGACGGTTGTCATTTTTGCAAAATGACCCTGATGACAACGCAGTTTGGTGGTGAGGTGATCACCAAAAAAGGAAAGGTGTTTAAGTTCGATGACCTGCATTGCGTCAAAGGATTTTTAAAAAGCAACACCGTGCCCGAGGCCGACATTGCCGATATTCTAACCACCGATTATACCAACAAAGATCAATTCATTCCGGTAGAGCAGGCCCACTTTGTGCAGGGCGGCGCACTGCGCAGTCCTATGGGCAGCAACACCGCGGGGTTTGCCACCAAAGAAGCTGCTGAGGCAGCAGTAACCCAAAGTGGCGGTAAAGCCATTGACTGGAACAATTTGTAAAGCCTGGCACCATCATGAAAATACTCCTGACCATATTATTTTTTGCGCTGGGCATTCAGGCCCAAAGCCGCACACTGGCAGTGGGTAAGGGGCAGCCCTACACCACCATCAGGGCGGCAGTGGCTGCTGCGGCCCATGGCGATACGGTACTGGTAAAACAGGGGTTGTATTATGTCAATAATATTATTGTAACAAAATCACTCACCATTATTGGCGAAGGCTGGCCCATTTTGCATGGCGCAGATAAATACGAACTGCTCACCCTGAGCGGCAACCGCATTACCGTTAAGGGTTTCCAGTTGACTAATTCGGGGTATTCCGCCATGAACGATTATGCCGCCATCAAGGTGATCGATGCCACCAACATTACCGTTGAAGGCAACCGGTTTTTTAAAGCCTATTTCGGGGTACATGTAGCCAATACTACGCAGTCAACCATCAGGGGCAATTATTTTTTTGGCCTGACCAAAAGCGAAAACACAACCGGCAATGGCATTCATTTGTGGAAGTGTAACAATATGCTGGTAGAAGGCAACGAAGTACACGGCCACCGCGATGGTATTTACTTTGAATTTGTAACCCACTCGCTGGTTCGCAACAATAAAAGCGAAGGCAATCTGCGCTACGGCCTTCATTTTATGTTTTCCAACGACGATACGTATGTAGCCAATACTTTTCAAAATAATGGTGCCGGCGTGGCAGTGATGTATTCAAAAAGAGTAACCATGCTGCGCAACCAGTTTATCAACAACTGGGGGCCTGCCGCTTATGGGCTCTTGTTGAAAGACATCAACGACAGCCGCATTGAAGGCAACCGTTTTTATAAAAATACAGTGGGCATATTGATGGAAGGTACCAGCCGCATACAAGCCACGCAAAACAGCTTTGAAGAAAACGGCTGGGCAGCCAAAGTGGCGGCCAATTGCATGGACAACGCATTTAACCAAAACAATTTTCAACGCAACACTTTTGATGTAAGCACCAATGGCTCGCTGGTGCTGAACGATTTTAACCATAATTACTGGGATAAATACGAAGGCTACGACCGCAACCGCGATGGTGTGGGCGATATTCCGTACCACCCGGTGAGCATGTATGCGGCCATTATTGAAACAAACCCCAATGCGCTGATGCTGCTGCGTTCTTTCATGGTTACCCTTTTGGAAAAAGCCGAAAAAGCTTTGCCCAGCCTTACCCCCGAGAACCTGAAAGATGACCGGCCGTTGCTGCGGGCAATTAAATTATCGAACGGAATATTAAAGCAATAAATAGGCAAGGAGTTACAACACTTGTAATTGGTAACCGGTGCCTGTGAAACACAGAAACGATCAACCACAAAAGCAAACAACATGATCACAATCGAACATATCACCAAGAAGTTTAAAAAGCTGCATGCGCTGGATGATGTTTCGGCAGCGTTTCGCAAGGGGCAGGTGGTGTCGCTGGTGGGACCGAACGGTTCGGGAAAAACTACCCTGATCAAATCCATACTCGGTATTGTGCAACCCGATGCCGGCCAGATCTATTTCAATAGTAAATCCATCAGCAGCGAGGTGGCTTACCGCGATAAGATCGGGTACATGCCGCAGATTGGCCGCTACCCCGATAACATGACCATCGGGCAGGTAATATCGATGATCAAAAACATTCGCAACCACGGCAGCCGCAAGCTCGATGAAGAGTTGATTGAACAATATGGCATGCAGGCGCTGATGGATAAAAATATGCGGTCGCTGTCGGGCGGTACGCGGCAAAAAGTAAGTGCCGTACTGGCTTTTTTGTTCGATCCCGAAGTGCTGATACTGGACGAGCCAACCGCTGGCCTCGACCCGCTGGCTTCCGAAATTTTAAAGGAAAAGATCATGCGGGAGAAAGCGAAGGGAAAACTTATTCTCATCACCAGCCACATCATGGCCGACCTGGATGAAGTAACCACCGATGTAATGTACCTGCAGGATGGTAAGCTGCGCCTGTATCATTCCATTGGCAAACTAAAAGAACTCACCGGTGAAGAACGCCTGGGACGTGCCATTGCATCGGTCATGAAAAGCGGTTATGTACAGCCGCCGGAACAATCTGGGGCTATTGTAAAATCAATGGAGGTGCGCTATGCTTAAATTATCGCGTTATGTGCTGCACGATATTTTGCGCAGCAAGGTGGTGATTGCTTATACGCTGTTTTTACTGGCGGTGGCAGTTACGCTGTTCCGGATGGAAGACAATACCAGCAAGGCTGTGATGAGCCTTACCAATATTGTGCTGATTATGGTACCGCTGGTAAGCATGGTGTTTGCCACCATCCACTATTACAATTCTTACGAGTTTATTGAGCTGATGTTGTCACAGCCGGTAAGCCGTACCCGCATCCTGATGAGCGAATATTTTGGTACTGCATTTTCCATGGCCACTGCTTTTCTGGCGGGTGTGGGTATCCCTGTGCTGCTTTTTCAACCCGATGCGGTGGGCATGGCGTTGTTGCTTACAGGGGTGCTGCTTACTTTTATTTTTACGTCCCTGGCTTTTCTGGCCTCGGTGCTGGCCCGCGATAAAGCCCGGGGCATTGGCATTGCGCTGATGCTGTGGTTTTATTTTGCGCTGATTTACGACGGGCTGGTGCTGAGTATTTTGTTTGCTTTTTCCGACTACCCGTTGGAAAGCCTGACGCTTGCCTTGTCCTCGCTCAACCCGGTGGACCTGGGCCGCATTTTCCTGATGCTAAAAATGGACATCAGTGCCCTGATGGGTTATACCGGTGCTACGTATAAAGATTTCTTTGGCTCTTCGCTGGGTGCATTGTACACCATCGGTATCATGGTGGTGTGGGCAGTGATTCCCATGCTGCTGGCTGTGCGGGTGTTTCGTAAAAAAGACCTTTGATGCACTGACTGGACGATGGACTACGGACGGCGGGCAACAGGCACCAGCGTTGTATAATCATACAAAATTATACGTGTTGCTGTGATGCGTGGTTGGTGCAAAATAAAACGGGGCGAATACATCATGCATGATGTATTCGCCCCGTTTTATTTTATCAACATGAATCGCTCTAAAATTCGGCGGCAGTAAAAAATGTGCTTTTAGTTTTTGCCGTCGTTTTGGCGCATAAATTCGAGCAGTGCCCTTGCATCCTCATCGGAGAGGTTTTGGTTGGGCATGCGCACCAGGCATTCTTCCAGCATTTGCTGGGCAGCAGGGTCTTTTTGCAGCATCTCATCCACGTTGGTGGAAAAGTTCATGATCCACTCCGGGGTTCTGCGGTCGGTTACGCCTTTCCAGCCCGGCCCTACCATTTTTTCGTCGGTTAACTTGTGGCAACTCTGGCATTTCATTTCATATATGGCTTTGCCGCTGGCTACCATTTTTTGGTCCAAAGGGTGGGTCAGCTCCACGTTTTGAAACTTGCCGATGCCTTTATCGCTGCTGCTGCCAGTGGAGGGTGCCGCATCGGTGGTTGAAGGTGTGGTGGCTGTGGCTTCGCTTCCGGTAGTGCTTTCTGTGCCCCCTTCATTACTGCTGTTGCCGCAGCCAATACCCATGAATACGGCTAGCGCCATTGCAGCAGGAATAATTTTTTTAATGTTCATGACAATAAGTTTGATGAGTAAGTGAATATACACGAAGGTTTTCTTCGGGGCAATATGATAAATGTTAGGCCACGCATGTGGCAAGCATATGTAGCTGGCAACATTTCGGTTACTGGTGCTGGTGAGTGTCCCCTTGTGCACCGCCGCCTGGTGCCGTATCGGGCACAATTACCGAATCCTGCACGATCTGCATGGAGTCGGGTATAGCCGCTGCAGGCGGATGTGTATTGGAAGGATCTTCCAGTTTGGTGCCGGTCTCATTACCACATGCGGTAAGCACCAGTGCAACAACAAAAATGGATAGGATCTGTTTCATAGATTTTGATGCTTCAAAAGAGGTGCCACAACTGCCCGGGTATGCTGCTGGTAGCCGCCAGCCAAACCCAATACCAGCAGCCGGAAAAAGCAGCTGAGCAGGAGCGGGTAGCTACCCTATATAACGATGGCGCAGCCCATTTTCCAAAGCACAAAGCTGCAAACCGATGGTTTTATTTTCCTTGTTTGATGTGTGTCAGGAATGCTGAGTTGCCCTCCTGTTTTGGCCAGCTCTGTAACAAGAGGCTGGTGTTTTTCAAACGCCTATCTTAGAACAAAGTTTTCCATTGCCGCTGCAATTGCTACAACAATTCATTACCGCCATACATCCGCTTAAAGCCGATGAATTGGAGCTGTTTCTATTGCAATGGGAACCTTTTGAATGCAAGCGCAAAGTGGTGCTTACGGCAGCAGGCACTACCGAACGCAACCTGTATTTTGTGCTGGATGGCGTGCAGCGATGTTATTGTCTGACGCCGCAGGGTTCCGAAGCCACTGTGGTGTTTACTTATCCACACTCTTTTTCGGGAGTGGCCGATTCTTTTTTAACGCAAACGCCCACCCAGTATGTTTTTGAAACGCTGACCGCCAGCCGTTTTTTACGCACCACCTATGGGCAGATGGAGCGGTTGATGCACCATTACCCCAACGTGCAAACGCTTTTTCTGAAAGCCACTGCTTTTGCCATGAAGGGCCTGCTGGAACGCCAGGCCGAGCTGCAGTATTTTAGTGCCGAAGACAAGTTTCGTAGCCTTTTGCGGCGCAGCCCGCATGTTTTGCAGCTTATTTCCCATAAATACCTCGCGTCTTACCTGGGCATCGACCCGGCAACATTTAGCAAACTGCTGGGTTCGGTGCGTATTTAACCCCATTGATTGCAAAAGGGTGGTGGCAAAACCTAAGATTGTTGTATGTATGGTACCGCCCCTCTGTAAATTTTTCCACAGGTAAATGTGCCCGCCCCATACATTTAATTTGATGCGGGCAAAGATTTTGCAAAACCACCTTCGAAAGTTTTACCATAAACCCACTTGTATGAAAAAGTTTAAAAGCGAAGACCTTATCCATAAACTACAGGAAGACGTACGCCAGATCATTGCAGCCGCAGAGCATTTTCGCGGTATTGACAAAATAAAGCTCAATTACCCGCCGGCCGAAGGCTCGTGGAGCGTGGTGCAGGTGCTGGAACACCTCAACATGTATAACCGGCATTACCTGCCGGCAATTGAAAAATCGGTGGCCATTATTCCCAAAGAATGGAATGCCTGGTTTGTCCCTGGATTCTTTGGCGACTATTTTACCCGCATGATGATGCCCGGCAACGTGTACGAAGTGAAAAATAAAATGAAAGCGCCCAAGGGTTACCGGCCCGATGCAACCCTGAACAGCGAGGCTGTGCTTGACGAATTTATTCAGCATCAAAATAAGCTGCTGCACTTGCTGGAAGTATCGCGAAAACGAAACCTCAATGAGATCCGGATCCCGATCACCATTTCCAGCCTGGTAAAATTAAAGCTGGGCGATACGTTCCGGTTTTTGGTGGCCCACGAACAGCGCCACATGCTGCAGGCACGCAATGCTTTAAAATCGTTAGGCCTTTCCACCAGCCAGTTCCCGGTAATTATGTCGGGCACGGCAATGGCTGCTAAGTAATTATCAGCAAACAGGCTACAGGCGGCAATTGTCCGTCGTCTGTAGTCCCTTTACTGCAAGTACACGTCCAGCAGGCCCTCGGGAAGTTCCACCACCACGCGGCGGCCTTTGTGGTCAATACGTAATAGGGTGCTTTCGTTGAGCGGGATAAACGCTTCCTTGTCTTGTATGCTGAGCCGGCAGATAACCTGGTGGGGCTGTTCAATTACTTCAAGAATGGTACCCAGCGCCTGTTTGTCTTCCTCAATGGTGTAGCCCAACAGGTTGATTGGTGCTGTCTTTGCCGAAAACTTTTTAAAGTCCTCTTCCTTCAGCCATACCTCTTTTTGCGCCAGCTTTACCGCTGCTTCACGGGTATCAATATCCTGTACTTTCAGGTAAATTTCCTCGTCGCTTTTGGCGCGGGCACTTTCAATAAAAAAAGGAATAAACGAGTTGGCCCGCTCTTCTACAAAAAAAGCAGGCAGGCCTTTAAGGGCGGTTTTTTTTCCCAGGCTGTGTTTCAGGATCAGTTCTCCCTTCAGCCCGAAGATGGATACCAGTTTTCCAATTTTAAAATAATCGGTCATTGCAAAAAGGTAAAGTTTAAATCGGAAAGCAAAGTTCCGGCCGCAGTGTTGATTTTTAACTGATAAAAATTAGCACCGGTACAAACATGGGCGGCGTGGCCATAAAAAAAGGTGGTTTTGCACCGGGCAAAACCACCTTAATACATTCAAGCAGGCAGGTTTGTTATCCTTCTTGACCTTCGCTGGCGCGGGGCGCGGGGCGCTCCTGACGGCGATAGGGTGGATTTCTGCGGGCTCTTCTTTCTTGCATGGCCTGCTGCTGGCGCTTTTGAATCTGGGCTTCATGCTCGAGGTGCCACGACTGGAATTTCTCCATAGCGGTAGCATCATCAAACAGACCCAGTTTCACTCCACGCAACAGGTGTTTCAGGTACAGTACGCCTTTTTGAGATAAAATCTTCCGTACGGTGTCGGTAGGCTGAGCGCCTTTGTGCAGCCATTCCAGCGACTTTTGACGGTCGAGCTGAACGGTAGCAGGGGAGGTCAGGGGATTGTAGGTACCGAGTTTTTGGATGAATTTACCATCGCGTGGGGCGCGGGCATCTGCCACAACAATGAAATAGAACGGGCGCTTCTTAGACCCGTGCCTTTGCAGTCGGATTTTAACTGGCATCTTAAATAGACATTTAAATGCGTGAATGATAAGGTTAACGGCGCAAAAGTACGGCCGTCTGACAATATAGACAAACCGGAGGGGATTTTACGGAAAAATTTAAGAACTGCCGCCTATAAAAAGCGCTGGCTGAACAATCGGTAAAACAGGGGCAGCAAACGATCCATTTTTTGCATGATTTCTAATTAGTTAGCGCAGCAGCCTGCTTAAAAATGCACATTTCAGCTAAATAAAAAGCCCCGCGCAACTGCTGTTGGCGGGGCTTAAAATGGGTGTGCGGCCACTATCTTTTCATGCCGGGCATCATGCGGCCCATTGGCATTTTGTTCATCATTTTCATCATTTCCCGCATTTGCTCAAACTGTTTCATAAAGGCATTTACTTCCGAAATGTCTTTGCCTGAGCCTTTGGCAATGCGTTTGCGGCGGCTGCCGTCAATTTTGTCGGGGTTGGCCCGCTCCGTTGGCGTCATGGAATTAATGATGGCTTCAATGCCTTTAAAGGCATCGTCGGAAATATCAATGTCCTTGATGGCTTTGCCCACACCCGGGATCATGGCCATCAGGTCCTTTAGGTTACCCATCCGCTTGATCTGCTCCAGCTGCTGTTTAAAGTCGGCAAAATCGAACTGGTTTTTGCGGATCTTTTTTTCCAGCTTTTTGGCCTGCTCTTCGTCGAACTGGGCCTGTGCTTTTTCTACCAGCGTGGTAATATCACCCATGCCAAGGATCCGCTGGGCCATCCGCTCGGGGTAAAACACGTCAAGGGTGTCGAGCTTTTCACCACTGGAAATAAACTTGATGGGTTTATCAACCGTGTATTTAATGGAAAGCGCTGCACCACCGCGGGTATCGCCATCGAGTTTGGTGAGCACCACACCGCTAAAATCCAATCGGTCGTTAAATGCCTTGGCGGTATTTACCGCATCCTGGCCAGTCATGCTGTCCACCACAAACAGGATTTCCTGTGGGGCCACAGCAGCCTTGATGTTGGCCACTTCGGTCATCATCGCCTCATCGATGGCAAGGCGGCCAGCGGTATCGATAATAACTACGTTCTTATTTTTGCTGCGGGCATCGCGGATGGCGTTCTGGGCAATTTCTACCGGGTTTTTATTTTCCGGCTCCAGGTGCACGTCCACGCCAATTTGCTCGCCCAGCACCCGCAGCTGCTCCATGGCCGCAGGGCGGTACACGTCGGCAGCCACCAGCAGTGGGGAAAGTTTCTTTTGTTTTTTCAGGTAATTGGCCAGCTTGCCGCTGAAGGTGGTTTTACCCGAACCCTGCAGGCCCGCAATCAGGATGACGGCCGGTGCGCCTTTAGCATTGAAATCGGCCGCTTCGCCACCCATCAGGGAAACCAGTTCGTCCTTCACGATCTTCACCATCAACTGGCTGGGCGAAATAGCGGTGATCACCTTTTCACCCAGGGCTTCGTCTTTTATTTTGTCGGTAAATTCCTTGGCGATCTTAAAGTTTACGTCGGCATCCACCAGGGCCCGGCGAATTTCTTTTACCGTGGCCGCCACGTTCAGTTCAGTAATTTTTCCTTCGCCTTTCAGGTTTTTGAAGGCACTGTCCAACCGGTCGCTTAATGATTCGAACATAATATCGCGGATTTAAGGATTTAGTGAGGATTGCGCGGATGCATGTTAGTGTTGATTAACCGCTTAAACTGCAAGCTGGCGCAACCAAAGTTGCGCAGTAACCCTACTTCTAAATCAAATACTTTTAAATAGTTTAATGTTTGACTAACGGTTCTGTTATTTAATCCTGTATCGCTTTCATTTCTACAAGAACTTTTTCTGCAACTACCAGGTCGGGTCTTCTTTGCCCAATCACCTGGTCATCATAGATAATTTTCTTTTCCACTTCTTGCTGAAAATGCAAACCTGCTTTTTTCAACTCCATTGCCAGGCTACACTGGTAAATAACTTCAGGAAAGCCAGGCCCAAACCAGCGATTACCTGCATGGCACATCCAATGATCTTTCCTGTTGTTTCAGAAAATTTCAGTGGCTCGGTTGGCATGTCCGCGAAATCAGTTGAAACCGTACAATCTGCGATACAAAAAAAGTGAATAGAGCCTATTCACTTGTACAAGTTGCAAATATAAGAAGATTGGCAAACCTGAAGTTTGCTCAGTTTGCAGCAATAATTAATAAACCAACAAACAATAAAACGATCACCTACCAACTAATTCCCCCCCAGATAAGGCCTAAGCGCCTTGGTGCGGCTGTTGGCTTTGAGCTTGGTGATGGCTTTGTCCTTTATTTGCCGAACCCGTTCGCGGGTCAGGTTAAACTTTTCACCGATGTCCTCCAGGCTCAGCGGGTGGTCCACACCAATGCCAAAAAAGTAGCAGATTACATCTTTCTGGCGTTCGGTCAGGGTTTGCAGCGACCGGTTTATTTCTATCCGGAGGGATTGTTTGTATTCCAGTTCGTTGTCGGTTTTTTCTGCATTGGTGTTTTCCAGCACATCCAGCAGGGTGCTTTCTTCGCCCTCCGAAAGGGGTGTATCCATGCTTACATGGCGCACATTAATGCCAAGGCTGGAGGCTACTTCCTCGAGGTCCATGTTCAGCAGGTCGGCCAGTTCTTCTGCCGAAGGTTCCCGCTCAAACTCCTGCTCCAGTTGCGAAAAAGCTTTTTGAATGCGGTTGGTGAGGCCCACTTTGTTGAGGGGCAGCCGTACAATACGGGCTTGTTCGGCCAGGGCCTGCAAAATGGATTGGCGGATCCACCAAACGGCGTAGGAAATAAATTTAAAACCCCGGGTTTCATCAAAACGCTGGGCTGCTTTGATGAGGCCTAAGTTGCCTTCATTGATCAGGTCCGGTAAGGAGAGGCCCTGGTTTTGGTACTGCTTGGCAACCGACACAACAAAGCGCAGGTTGGCTTTTGTCAGGCGGTTCAGTGCCTGTTGGTCGCCCTGCTTGATGAGTGTGGCCAGGCGTACCTCTTCTTCTGGTGAAACAAGGTCCACTTTACCAATTTCCTGAAGATATTTTTCCAGGCTTTGAGATTCACGATTAGTGATTGACTTCGTGATCTTGAGTTGACGCATGCTCATAGGCTGGCATTTAGATGGTTATTTGAGGTTGCAGTTACGTTTCGTCTTGGCTAAGGGATCCCCAATGTTCCATCACATTTCCGGGTGCATCTGTTCGTAGGTTGTGTCGTTCTTCTATCCAAATTAAGAAAACCTGCAATGTGAAAAAAAAATATTTTAAGATTCCTTTTACATTTTTTAAAAAAGCCTTAATTACGCCACTACAGGCAGGGTAGGAAAAAATTTTGGTGGATGAATAATTTTCCTGTTATTGCACCCCCCGACAAGCTTAATTAGCGCAAATGAGTAAAAAACAACTCTATACATTAGAATACCCGGTTCGCTGTTCTCCTGCTATCCTGTACGAGTTCCTGTCTACCGCCAGCGGCCTGCAGGAATGGTTTGCCGATAAAGTAGATGAGCGGGACGGCCAGTTTATTTTTTCGTGGAATGGCTCTTCGGAAATAGCCGAAGTGGTGGAAAGCGAAGATGACCGCTTTGTGCGTTTTCACTGGACGCATGCACCCAAGGAAGAATATTTTGAATTCCGGATTGAAAAGTCGGAAGTAACCAACCAAACCATTCTGGTGATCAAAGATTTTGCGGAGAAAAAAGAAATCAAAGACCAGAGCATGCTGTGGGATTACCAGGTAAAAGACCTGTTTCACCGCCTGGGAAGTAATTAAGCGCCCCGCACCGTTGGAGCAAAAAGCGCCAGCTTTCCCCTAAATTATTTGCTGCATGAGGCCAGCTTTCGAGCGGCCATCGTGCAGCAATTTTTATGTAAGGTCGCTCCTGTACCAGGGCTGCAAATTCTGCGGCAGTAAATGCAGCAACCTCCCGAAAATTTTCGCCATCAAATTGGTGCGCCCAGGGATCAGTTCCTGTTTGAACAAAATATCCGCGTTGCACCAGGGGTACGTAAGCATTGGAAAGGTGCGGTGCCAGTTGCCGTTTCCAGGTTCCCGCAAGGTGCAGGGTGCTGCTGAAAAAGTTTCCCCACCAAAAAAAGGAGCGGATGGCAAAAACATCTTCCTGCCCAAACAGCCGCGGGTAATCGAGCATGAGGTAAGGCAGGCCAGCGTAATTTTCGCCCCTGGAAATTTTGGGTGGAATATGGGAGAAAGGTGCAGCAACGGTAGTTTGTTGCATGCCGGCCTGCACCGAGGCAAACAGTTCCTTTGCTTTTTCCATAATGCGGTTCTTCGTTAAAATAATTTCCGCATCGCACAACAGCGCCATCTCGGCAGCCGAAAGCTGTATTTTTGCCTCCTCCATAAACGGAAAGTAAACGGTTTTTTTGAACCACTAAGACACAAAGGGCACGAAGCAGCACAAAGGATTATTCTTTGTGGCCCCTTAGTGCCTTCGTGTCTTAGTGGTTCAAAAAATAGGGAGCACAAATAAAAATTACGCAGGTGCTGAAAAAGCTCGATAAACTAATTATAAAAGCCTTTATCGGTCCGTTTGTGGCCACATTCTTCATCACGCTGCTGGTGCTGGTGATGCAGTTTTTCTGGCTGTACATCGACGATTTTGTGGGTAAGGGTTTGGGGGCCGGTGTGATCGTAGAATTTATCTGGTACCAAAGTGCAGTGCTGGTGCCGCTGGCCCTGCCGCTGGCCGTGCTGCTTTCATCCCTCATGACTTTTGGCAACCTGGGCGAAACCTACGAACTGGTGGCCATCAAGTCGGCGGGCATTTCGTTGCTGCGGTTTATGCGACCACTGTTTTTTGTAACCCTCGCCATTTGTTTTATTGCCTTTCTTTTTTCCAATTATATCATTCCGGTAGCCAACCTTAAAAGCCGCACCCTGCTTGCCGATATCGTGTATGCCAAACCTTCGTTCGACATCAAGGAAGGCGTGTTCTACGATAAGATATCAGGCTTTGCCATCAAGATTGGTAAAAAGGAACCCAACGACAGCGTGATCCGCGACATCATTATTTACGAACAGGCTGGCGCCAGTTTGCAGGACAATTTTATCATTGCAGAAGATGGCGTGATGCGGGTATCGGACAACAAGCGGTACCTCGAATTTATTTTAAAAAACGGCTGGCGTTACCAGGAGCGGGGCAACTCTACACAGGCCAATACCGAATTTGTGCGGCTTGGATTTAAGCAATACACGAAGCAATTCGACCTGAGCTCATTTCAGTTTCAGCGCACCTCCGACAGCGTTAATAAAAACAACCAGCGGATGCTGAGCATGCGGCAGTTGGGTGTGGCCATCGATTCCATTCGCAAAGATGCCAACAACTTTGCACCCCAGGTGCGCCGCGATGTGCTGTCATCGGCCGAATTCAGGGCCCACCTCGATAGCAATTGGGCGGCAGCCGGTAAAGTGCCTGCCGTAAAATCATTTAGCCAGATTCTCCCCGATTCGTTGCAGCGAATGGTGCGGCAGCGCAGCCAGGGCATAGTACAGGCGCTGAAAAGTAACGGTGACCTGGTGGTGACCCAATACGAAGACCGCCAGCGCGACTTGCGCAAATACCAGATTGAATGGCACCGCAAAATTTCGCTTTCCCTGGCTTGCCTGGTGCTTTTTTTAATTGGCGCCCCGTTGGGTTCCATCATTCGCAAGGGGGGACTGGGCAGTCCAATGGTGTTCTCCATTATCTTTTTCATGGTGTTTTATTTTTTGGGCACCTCCGGCGAAAAACTGTCGCGGGCCGGGTCGTTGCATCCCTTTAATGGCATGTGGCTTTCCTCGTATGTGCTGGTGCCCATCGGGCTGTTTTTAACGGTAAAAGCAGTGAACGATTCGCAGTTGTTCAACCGCGAATTTTACCAGCGCACCTGGAGCCGGTTCAAAGCAAGGCGGGCGGCAAAAGCAGCAAGGGGCTAATATTTTAAAGCAACCTGCCACAATTTGATTTTAATAAAAGGCACCGAAGTTTTGCAGCCAATAGGTAAACCGTAATTACTTTTTTCATGCCCCAGTTGGAAAACCGCAGACGTTTTTTATTACAAACAGGTAAGGCCGGACTGGGCCTTTGGGCTGGCCTTAGTATACCTCCACTTGTTAGTTCCTGTGCTGTGTTGGAAAGGCGTGTAAAAGGCCCCGGCACTACCGGCTTCAAACAGGAACCGCTGCAGTACTCTTATGGTGCGCTGAACAATGCCATCGATGCGGCAACAATGGAGCTGCATTATACCAAACATGCCGCGGCTTATGCAGCCAACCTGCAGGATGCTGCACTAGCCGAGGGCGTCAACACATCGAAACCGCTGGAAGATGTGCTGCGCAATATTGGAAAATATTCCGCTACAATGCGCAACAACGGTGGCGGTCATTACAACCACGAGTTGTTTTGGAAAACCATGCATCCACGTGGAGGTGGCCTGCCTTCGGGTAACTTAGCTGCTGCAATCGATGCTTCGTTTAATTCGTTCGAAGCTTTTAAAAAAGCGTTTTCAGATGCAGCTAACGGGCACTTTGGTTCGGGCTGGGTATGGCTGGTGTTGGACGGCGATAAAAAGCTGCGCATGGGCACTACACCCAACCAGGACAACCCGCTGATGCCGGTTGCCCCATTCAAAGGGTTGCCCATTATGTGCCTTGATGTGTGGGAACATGCTTATTACCTGCGCTATCAGAACAAGCGCTCCGCATATATCGAAAATTGGTGGCGTGTGGTGCATTGGGATTTTATCGGCAAGCGATATGCTGCAGCAGTATAATGTGGATGATGGATGGTAGATGATGGATGATGGTAGCACTGAATACAATGCCTTTACCTTTACCATTCTTTTTCAAATCAAACCCCGGTTCTTGCATTTTATTATAGAGTAACCACCATCCATCATCCATCATCTACCATCCATCATCTCTTCATGATCCAACCCACCTCATCCAGCCTTCGCAACATACGCCTGCAACGGGGCATCGCCATTACAGGTGCCGTGCTGCTGGTGGTAAAATTTGTGGCTTACTCGCTTACCCATTCGGTGGCGGTGCTTACCGATGCGTTGGAAAGCATTGTGAACGTGGTGGCTGGATTTATTGGGTTGTACAGCCTGCATGTGTCGGCGCAGCCCCGCGATGCCAACCATCCCTACGGGCATGGCAAGGCCGAATTCCTGTCGGCTGCCATCGAAGGCACGCTGGTACTGTCGGCAGGGGCCATAATATTGTATACGGCTGTAAAAAACTTTATTTACCCACAGCCCCTGCAGTCGGTAGATACCGGCATATACCTGGTTGGCGCCACAGCGGTGGTCAACTGGCTGATGGGCAGTTTTGCCCTGCGGCAGGGCCGCAAAACCGGGTCCCTGGCACTGATGGCCAGTGGGCGCCACCTCCAAACCGATACCTGGTCTACTGCCGGCATCATTGTAGGGCTGGTGCTTATTTCCCTTACCGGGTGGCAATGGATTGATGCACTGGTGGCCTTTGCCTTTGGCGGGTATATTGCCATTACCGGCTACCGCATTGTGCGCAAATCGGTGGCCGGCATTATGGACGAAGCCGATATGGAGTTGCTGGGCAAAATGACAACCGTACTCAATGCGGCCCGCCGCGATGCCTGGGTAGACCTCCACAACCTGCGGGTTATCAAATACGGAAATGTGCTGCACCTTGATTGCCACCTGACGGTACCCTGGTATTTCAACGTACACCAGGCCCACGAAGAGGTAGACCAGTTGGCAGCCGTGGTGCGCAAGGAGTTTGGCGAAACCCTCGAACTTTTTGTCCATTCCGACGGCTGTCTTTACTTTCAATGCCCGCTGTGCGAAAAAAAGGCCTGCCCGGTGCGGCAGCATCCATTTGAAAAAAGGCTGGTGTGGACCGTAGACAATATCTTGCAAAACGAAAAACACGGCTGGCGCCAGGCACCCGAAGGGGATAGCGGTAATGCCTCGGCGAATACACCATAGCGGCATTTTTACCTTATTACTACACCGGAAATAAATTTTAAGCAGCATTTTATGCAAACCACCACTACCTGGAAAAGCGGCAACGCATTTACCAGTACCTACAAAGGCGAAAGTATTGAAATTGATGGCGACGGGTTTAGTCCCAAAGCCTTATTGCTCACAGGTCTTGCCGGCTGCTCGGGCATAGACCTGGTTAGCCTGTTGGAAAAAATGCGGGTGCCCTTTGGCAGCATTGACATTGAAACCAGCACCGAGCAAACCGAGGAGCATCCACGGGTTTTTAAAACCATTCACCTGGTGTACCGGGTGCAAACCGGCGAAGAAAATAGGGATAAGGTGAAAAAGGCCATCGACCTGTCGCTGGAGAAATACTGCGGCGTGGCTGCCATGTTGCAAAAGGCCAGCCCGATAGCTTATACCATCGAACTCACACCTGCCGGATAAGCACCAGGGCTGTATAAACCTCAGCGGCAAAACAAATAGCGAAGCCTACCTTTGGGTTGGCAAATCATTAATAAATGTTAACCAAGAAAGCCTACTATGCCTTTCAGGCCCTTACCCACCTGGTGGAGCGATATAACGAGGGGCCGGTGCTGATTTCCGAGATTTCGGAGGAGCGGAAAATTCCATTGAAGTTTCTGGAAAACATCCTGTTGCACCTGAAAAATACAGGCATACTCGATTCGAAAAAAGGAAAGGGTGGCGGCTATTTTTTAAAAACGCACCCTTCCGAAACCCGCATTGCCAAAGTGTTCCGGCTTATTGACGGGCCCATAGCCATGCTGCCCTGCGTGAGTCTTTATTTTTACCAGCGCTGCGAAAACTGCAACGAAAAATTCTGCGGCCTGCACGATATACTGGTGGAGGTTCGGGACGCCACACTGGCCATCATGGAAAACCGTACCCTTGCCGACCTGGTACTTAAAGACCGCAACCCCGTAGCCGGGTTGGTGCCACCAAAAATGTGAAAAAAGTCTACTTGTTTGGTAGGGTAGTTATTCCGGCTTATTTTTACACCCATTCCTCACCAAAAAACCAATCAGTATGTCATTACGTTTAGGAGATATTGTTCCCAACTTTCAGGCAGAGACCACCAATGGCCCCCTCGATTTTTACGAATTTCTGGGCGATAGCTGGGGCATTTTGTTTTCGCACCCCGCCGATTACACCCCGGTATGTACTACCGAACTGGGCTTCACGGCCAAGCTGGGCGAAGAGTTTGCTAAGCGTAATGTTAAGGTGCTGGCCGTTAGTGTTGACCCGCTGGAGTCGCACCACGGCTGGAAAAAGGACATCGAAGAAACGCAGGGCTGCCTGGTAGATTTCCCCATCATTGCCGACGAAAACAAGAATGTAGCCACCCTGTACGACATGATTCACCCCAATGCTTCCGAAAAAGCAACGGTGCGTTCCCTGTTCGTGATCGGGCCCGATAAAAAACTGAAACTGAGCATCACTTACCCGGCATCTACCGGCCGCAACTTCAACGAAGTGCTGCGTGTGGTCGATTCGCTGCAACTCACTGCCAAGTACAGTGTAGCTACTCCGGCCAACTGGAACCACGGCGAAGACGTAATTGTGGTACCTGCCGTTAGTACCGAAGATGCTATTGCCAAATTTCCCAAAGGTGTAAAAGTGGTAAAGCCATACCTGCGCTATACACCACAACCAAACCTGGAATCTTAATTATAAATGATGAATGATGAATTATCAATTATGTGTGTCATATGCTTGAGCATTCGTAATTGATAATTCATCATTCATAATTTTTTGCCTACATGCAATTGCTGGAACATTTACAACACCTGTACGCAACCGAACCGATAGAAGTGGCGCTGCAAAAAACTGCCGAACTTTTTCCGGGACGTGCTAAGTTCTCGTCGTCTCTGGGACAGGAAGACCAAGTACTAACGGACATCATTGCCCGAAATAAGATTGGCATCACCATTTTTTCCATCGATACCGGCCGCCTCTTTAACGAGGTGTACGAAACCATGGAAAAGACCGAAGCCCGCTACAAGATGAAGTTCCAGGTGTTTTTTCCGCAGGCCGATGCCGTGCAAAACATGGTGCAGGAGCGGGGCATCAACCTGTTTTACGATTCGGTTGAAAACCGCCAAACCTGCTGTGGGGTTCGTAAAGTGGAGCCGCTGAACCGGGCCCTTTCCGATGCCGATGTGTGGATCACCGGTCTCCGTGCCGAGCAAAATGACCACCGCAAATCGGTGCCGATGGTAGAGTGGCTGCCGGAAAAAAATATGTACAAGATCAACCCGCTGCTGCATTGGTCGTACGAGGAAATGATCGGCTACATCCAGCAAAACAACGTTCCGTATAATCCGCTGCACGACAAAGGGTTTATCTCTATTGGTTGTGCGCCCTGCACCCGCGCTATTGAGCCGGGCGAAGACCCACGAGCCGGCCGCTGGTGGTGGGAAGCATCGCACAAGGAGTGCGGCCTGCATCTGGTAAAATAGTTAGCAAAAGATTCCATCTCTCTCAACGGGATGGAATCTTTATAAAATATACTTCTGAAATGAGTGCATTGAACTTAAATACATTTCCCCGGGAACTGGAGCACGAGGCAATCTATATTATCCGCGAAGTGGCTGCCCAGTTTGAGCGTCCGGCCCTGCTTTTTTCGGGGGGCAAAGATTCCATCACGCTAGTACAACTTGCCCGCAAGGCATTTTACCCGGCCAAGGTTCCGTTCCCCATGCTGCACATCGATACCGGCCACAACTTTCCTGAAACCATCGAGTTTCGCGACTGGCTGGCAAAAGAAAGCGGCATGCAGTTGATTGTACGTTACGTGCAGGATTCCATAGACCAAGGAAAAGTAAAAGAAGAAACCGGTAAATACGCCAGCCGCAATATGCTGCAAACTGTAACGCTGCTCGACGCCATCGAGGAGCTGAAGTTTGATGCCTGCATTGGCGGTGCCCGCCGCGATGAAGAAAAGGCCCGCGCCAAGGAGCGCATCTTCTCGGTTCGCGACGACTTTGGCCAGTGGGATTCGAAAAAGCAACGCCCTGAATTGTTTGATATGCTCAACGGCAAAATCAATGTGGGCGAAAATGTGCGGGTGTTTCCTATTTCCAACTGGACCGAACTGGACGTTTGGAATTACATCCGCGAAGAAGGAATGGATATTCCTTCCATCTATTTTTCGCACCAGCGCGACATTATTGAACGCGATGGCCTGTACTGGCCCCATTCGCCTTACCTCAATACCTCGGAAGACGAAGTGCCGTTCAAGGCCACGGTTCGTTTCCGCACCGTGGGCGATATGACCTGCACCGCCGCCGTACTTTCCGAAGCCGTTACGCTGGATAAGATCATTGAAGAAATAAGGGAAGCTACCATTTCCGAACGGGGTGCCCGCATCGACGACAAACGCTCCGAAGCAGCGATGGAGAAAAGAAAACAAGTGGGATACTTCTAGTTGATAGTTGGCAGTTGACAGTTGGTAGTATTATGTAGCCGGCAGAAGTGCTGCTATTAAGCTCCGGTTGCGTCGCACACTTCATCGTTCCGTAATGCTGTTCGTCAAACATCAGCAATCATTAAATCAGACATCAGAAATCATTATATGGACGTTTTACGTTTAGCAACAGCAGGCAGTGTGGATGACGGCAAAAGCACACTCATCGGCCGCCTGTTGTACGATACCAAATCCATCACCAAAGACAAGCTGGAGGCAGTAGAAGCATCGAGCCAGCGCAAGGGCCTCGACTTTGTGGACCTGTCGCTGCTTACCGATGGACTTATTGCTGAAAGAGAACAGGGCATTACCATCGATGTGGCGCATATTTACTTTGCCACCGACACCCGCAAATACATCATTGCCGATACACCGGGCCACGTGGAGTACACCCGCAATATGATCACCGGCGCCTCCAATGCCGAAGCTTCGATTGTGCTGGTAGATGCCCGCAATGGTGTAAGCGAACAAACACGCCGCCACCTGTTTATTTCTTCCCTGCTGGAAATAGATACCGTTGTGGTGGCCGTCAATAAAATGGACCTCGTAAACTTTGACCAGGCCACGTTTGAAAGCATAAAGGCCAACGTGGAAGGGCTGGCTCAAAAGATCGGGTTCAAGGGTAGCCTGACGTTTATTCCGCTGGCCGCAAAATACGGCGACAACGTAGTGGCGCCTTCCGAAAACATGCCCTGGTACAGCGGGCAGCCGCTGCTGCAATACCTTGAAAGCATACCGGTGCACAAACGCGATGATGCGCTGCCGGCACGTTTTCATGTACAATTTGTAATACGGCCGCACAGCGATGAATACCACGATTTCAGGGGGTATGCCGGTAAGCTGGTTAGCGGCTCGCTGGCGGTGGGGCAGCGGGTTTCGGTGTTGCCTTCCTTAAAGCAATCCAGCATCAAAGCTATTTATGCCGGTAATAAAAAAGTGGAAGGGGCACATGCCGGAGAAAGCCTGAGCATAGAGCTGGAAGATGATGTGGACGTGAGCCGGGGCAACACGCTGGTGCCTGTAGATGCACCGCACCAGCAACTGGGCCAGTTCGCTGCAAAGCTTACCTGGATGGACGAGCAGCCGCTTACGCCGGGCAAAACCTTTTTGCTGCAGCATGGTGTAAACCGCATCAAGGCCAAGCTCAATTCTTTTGCACATGTGATTGATATGGCTACCATTGAAGAAAAAGGCGATGTGCGGGAGTTTAAGTTGAACGACATTGGCGAGGTGACTATTAAAACGGCCAAGCCCATTTTTGCCGACCGCTATGCCGATAACCCACGCAACGGCGCATTTATCCTCATTGATGAATACAGCAACAACACGGTGGCAGCCGGTTTTATTTTGTAAGATTATTCCTCTTACCATAACAATTAAGGCAGTCGAAAGACTGCCTTAATTGTTATGGAGTGTTGGAATCATTAGCTTTTATCAAAGGCTATAAAAGGAAAGGTGTTGGTTGTTAATTGGCTTCTTTAATCAGTTTAGAACGGAATTGGTCCACAACCAGCAACCCTTCTTTTATATCGCAGAAGTAGGGGTCGTAGGTGTGGTTTGCTTCCCTATGGTTCCATTTAAAATTCCTGATGGGTGCTTGTCCCGAGCTGTTTTCAGCAAAATCGTAGATGCCGTTGGTTGCATAAACTGCGTGGTAGTAGTTATAAACAACCAGGTGCGGGTAGCGGGATAATTTTTTAGCACTCAAGGATTGTACCGGTGTAAATTGAACACCCAGCAAGGAAGCGATCTCCGGTGTCTTGTAACCGAAATTCAATTGCCATACCGCAGCTTCAAATGTGGTGCTGTCTTTTAGTTGCTGTTGTTTGCACATCACTGCAAAGCAAGTGTCTGCCAGCATCCGGACTTGGTTAGATATACTGTCAGTGGGATTTTGAAGGATGCTGCTTTTTGCTATACTATAGTGGAGTTCGCGGGTCGAAATGGTTACTCTTTCCTTATTTCGAAGCATATAAGTAAAAGTGGAATCAGTTCGGTGCTGGGTGGTTAATACGCCATTCAACCCAAATGTTCCAATGGATGCTTTGATCAATGCAATCGCAGCACAGTTATTTACCTTTTTGTTTTGTTTGAATGCGTTGATCAGAATAGTGCCCCTAATAGAATTGTTTTGAGCGCCTGTAATTTGGGCTCGTACAAGAAGTGCCAAGCAAATAAAGTAGCCTGTAAGAATTAAACTTTTAAAAACAGTATTTGTCCACATGCCCTTTCTTGGTAGGTCCTTTTAAAGTTATTATTTATTGCAATTTGGTTAATAGGTGTTAAGGGTTGCTGCAATAAAGAAGGGGAAAGGAAAAGCATAAAAAAAGCTCCGTACTGGGAGCTTTAATGTTTACTGTTGCAATATTGTTTGCAGTGCTTCTGCACAAAATATAATCTGAATTATTTCGCCTTCCGCAGTTGCTGCAAGGTGGCGCGGATGTCCTTCGGGGGTTCTGCTTCCAGGTTGTAGGCTTTGCCAAAAAGTGTAAACGAAAGCTTCCACGAATGCAGCGCCAGGCGGGCCAGTATGGGTCGTTCTTCCAGTTCTACTTTCGACAGGTTGTACCGGTGCTTGATGGATGAAAGCAAAATCGGTTTGCCATCGCCATAAAGTTCATCGCCCACCAGCGGCGTACCCAGGTGTTTCATATGTACCCTGATCTGGTGCATGCGGCCGGTGTGTATGCGAAACTGCATCCAGCTAAACTGCCGAAAAGTTTCCAGCACCTCGTAATCGGTGATCGAGATTTTGCCTTTGGCATGGGTAGTCATCATGCCTTTTTTTACCGGGTGCTCAATAAGGCCGGTAGTGATGGTGCCCGATTGTTGGGAGGGCTGGCCCAAAACCAGGCCCACATAGTATTTGGCTACCTCGCGGCCTTCAAACAGTTGCGACAACTGGCGGTGGGCTGCTTCGTTTTTTGCAAAAACGATCATGCCGCTGGTGTCGCGGTCGAGGCGGTGCACTGTAAATATATGTTCATAGCGGTGTGCCAGCCAGTCTTTCAGTGAATTGCTGCCGGCACGGTCGGGAATGGTGAGCATGCCTGCCGGCTTGTTGATGGCCACCAGCTGTTCGTCTTCAAATATGATGTAGTCGTTGGGCTTCATTAATGAGTGGTCTTCAGTATTTACGAATTACGATTTTGGATTTACGATTGAAAACAACAGCTGCTTTATTACGAAATCGTCAATCCCAAATCCCAAATCGTCAATCGCTTCATTTTTTTCCTTTGCCAAAAAATTTCAGTTCCCGCACTTCTTTTTCGTTGAGGAAACGATACTTGCCGCGGTTTACATTTTTTTTGGTTAAGCCTGCAAACATCACGCGGTCCAGTGCTTTTACATCGTAGCCCAGGTGCTCGAAAATGCGACGCACAATGCGGTTGCGGCCGCTGTGAATCTCAACGCCTATCTGGGTTTTATCAGCCGTATCGGTGTATGCAAGTGTGTCTACATTGGCCATGCCGTCCTCCAGTTCCACGCCTTTCAGAATAGCTTCAAAATCGGCTTTGGTCAGTGGCTTGTCCAGGGTAACCGCATATACTTTTTTGATCTCGTTGCTGGGATGGGTAAGCTTTTGCGACAGCTCGCCGTCGTTGGTGAGCAGCAGCACACCCGAAGTGTTGCGGTCGAGGCGGCCCACGGGGTACACCCGTTCTTTCGTGGCCTGCTTAATCAGGTCCAGCACGGTTTTGCGCTTTTGGGGGTCGTCGGTGGTTGTGATATAATCTTTGGGTTTATTCAAAAGAATATACACCAACTCCTGGGCAGGCTCCACTTTTTTGCCGGCTACTTTTACTTCATCGCCTTCTCCTATTTTAAGACCTGGCTCCAGCACCAGTTCGCCATTCACTTTTACCTTGCCGCCTTTGATCAGTTCCACTGCATCGCGGCGCGAACAAAGACCGCTGTGGGCAATGTATTTATTCAGGGGCATTTGCTCCTGAGGCTTGCGCTGTACTTTTATTTTAGGGCGTTCACCGCCTTCTTCTTTTTGTTTTAGCTCCAACTTTTTACGTTCTGCACGTTCGGTCAGCTCTTTTTTAAACTGGCGTTTTTCCTGCCGGAACTGTTCCCTGCGGGCCCCGCTTTTTTGTCCCTTTGAAAATTTTTCAAAGCCTGATTGTTTCTTCATTCCAGATAATATAGTCTGCAAAAATAAAAAAGACCATGCAGGGCACGGCCTTTTTTATTTCAGGATAGAGGATATTGGAGTTAGAGAGCGGTTATTTCCCGTTTTTGGCGCGGCGATCCTGGCGCAGGGTTTCCAATTTTTGTTGTTGCTCCGGCGTAAGAATGGCTTTTACTTCCTGGCGGTGCTGTTGTGCCAGGGCTTGCATTTGTTCCTTTTTCTGCGCTTGGGCAAGCGTAGTGTTGCTGCGCAATGCTGCTCGTTTGGTTTTAAAGCTTTGATTGGCCGCTTTCATTTTTGTTTGCTGCGCATCGGTGAGGTTCAGTTGCGCCATTGGTTGTCCATGCTGGCGAAAACCTTTGCCCTGCATGCCTTTGCTACGATCGCCATGCATGGTTGCCAGCTGTTGCTGCTGTTCTGCAGTCAGAATGGCTGACATTTCGGTGTGCTGCTTTTGGGCAAGCTCCTGCCGGCGGGTCTTCCATTCTTTTACAGTGATGTTGTCTTGCTTTTTCAGTTCCTGCCACTGTTTGCGGTGGGCTTCCCGGATGGTTTTCAATTTGGCCTTTTGATCGGCGGTGAGGTTCAATTGTTCGGTACGGTCTTTACGATGTTCCTTGGCTCCCTGGGCCTGTTGTGCCTGTGCGGCGCTAGTGATCAGTAAAAGGGCCAACGCCCCGGTAACTATTCTTTTCATACTTTTTGTTTTTGCGTTTATAGGTACATAGACAGGCTGTGAAAGCAGCCGTTTAACCCGCATAGGTTAATAAACGTTAGAATGTAAAGCACTGCGCTTCAATGGAATAAATGCAAAAAAAGGCGGCCATGTATTGGTCGCCTTTTTAATTGTATTAACAGAACAAGGTTTTTATCCTGCCAGCTCTTTTGTTTTATTGGCCAACTGGCCACAGGCAGCATCAATGTCTTTGCCGCGGCTGCGGCGCAGGCGGGCATTTACTTTATGCTTTTCGAGGTAAGCCATAAAAGCTGCCGTTTTCTCTTCGGAAGGTTTTTCAAAACGGGCCAGGTCAATGGGGTTGTATTCAATGATATTCACTAGGTCGGCCGGTACCTGGCGGAAAACCCTGATCAGGTCATCGGCGTCTTTCAGGCTGTCGTTGAAGTTGTTGAACAGGATATATTCAAGGGTGATCTCGTTTTTTGTTTGGCGGTGAAAATGATTGAGTGCATCGATCAGCGCCTTCAGGTTATTGGTTTCGTTGATGGGCATGATCTCGTTGCGCTTGGCATCGTTGGCAGCATGCAGCGACAGGGCCAGTTTAAACCGCACACCGTCGTCGCCCAGCTGGCGGATCATTTTGGCCACGCCTGCTGTAGACACCGTAATGCGGCGCGGGCTCATGGCCAGCCCGTCTTCGGCCGTGATGCGTTCAATGGCTTTTAGTACATTTTTGTAGTTGAGCAGCGGTTCGCCCATGCCCATAAATACAATGTTCGACAGCTTTTTGCCATACGTCTTCTCTGCCTGGTTGTTCAGCAGCACCACTTCGTCATAAATCTCATCATAATCGAGGTTGCGTTTGCGGTCGATATAGCCGGTGGCGCAAAACTTACAGCTCAGCGAGCAGCCGATCTGCGAGGAAACGCAGGCAGTGTAGCGGGTGTCTGTAGGAATCAATACGCCTTCGCAGAGGTGGCCTTCGTGGGTTACAAAGCCGGTTTTAATGGTACCGTCGTTGCTGTGCTGGGTGGCGTGTACCTGCAGTGCCGGCAGCGAAAAATGTTCGCCCAGCTTTTGCCGCAAATCCTTGCTCAGGTTGGTCATGTCGGCAAACGACTGTGCGCCTTTTTGCCAGATCCATTCCCAAATCTGCTTGGCGCGAAACTTTTTTTCACCCAGCAGCAGGAGAAAGTTCTCCAACTCGGAAAGGCTTAACTGGCGAATGTTTTTTACACCCTTAGCGGTAGCGGCACTCGAAATCATCGTGCAAAGGTAGTGCAGCGCGGTGGGGAAACCTTGCGCTGTAAGCTTTAAGGCCGAATTTTAGGGCTCTTTTGGCAAAGGGAAAAACATAATGGAGCAGGTACAAACACCAGGTTTGACTTTTGTTGGATGTCCTTTTCCAACACTAATTCCCTGAGTGTTCGGCCAGGTATTCAGCAGAAATAAAATAGCTTTGGCGGTATGGTTTTGTGCCTGCCGGAAAAGGCGGAGCAGCCCCAACGATTGTTTCACTTGCAATAAACATCCTATCATTTGAATTCGTCAACCGTTTACGTAGTGCAGGCCATACGTACCCCCATTGGCAAATATGGTGGTGCCCTTAGCACAGTGCGTCCCGACGACCTGCTGGCCCACGTTATTAAAGAATTGCTACAGCGGGTACCCGAAATAAATGCTGCCGAAATAGAAGATGTAATTGCCGGGGCAGCCAATGGCGCCGGCGAAGACAACCGGAACGTGGCCCGGATGGCCGCCCTGCTGGCAGGCCTGCCCCCTACAGTTGCGGGCTCCACGGTAAACCGGTTGTGCGCATCGGGCCTGGAGGCCATCATGAATGGCGCCCGGCAAATCATGTGCGGCGATGCGGAACTGGTAATTGCCTGCGGCGTGGAAAGCATGAGCCGGGCGCCTTTTGTGGTGGCAAAAGCTACGGCACCATTTCAGCGGCAGGCCGAAATGCTTGATACTACTTTGGGCTGGCGCTTTATCAATCCAAAACTCGCTGCACTGTACCACCCTTACAGCATGGGCGAAACAGCCGAAAACGTGGCCCGCCAGTGGAACATCAGCCGCGAGGCACAGGACCGTTATGCGGCACAGTCGCAGGACCGCTATTTTGCCGCACAGGAACAGGGATTGTGGAAGGAGGAAATTGTGGCGGTAACTGTAGCCGGTGAGCGGGGACATTCCGTAGTGGTGGATACGGACGAACATCCCCGCCGGACCACGCTGGAAAAACTGGCTACACTAAAACCCGCTTTTGCGCATGACGGTACCGTTACGGCAGGTAATGCTTCGGGCATCAACGATGGGGCAGCGGCCATGCTGCTGGCTTCGGAAGCGGCGGTAAAAAAATACAGGTTGCAGCCTTTGGCCAAAATAGTTGCTATGGCGGTTGCCGGGGTTGACCCGGCCATCATGGGCATAGGGCCGGTGCCGGCTACGCGAAAAGCTTTGCAGCGGGCTTCCCTTTCCATTGCCCAGATAGACCGGGTGGAACTAAATGAAGCTTTTGCCGCACAGGCACTTGCCTGCATGCACGACCTGCATCTGGATGAAAGCCGGGTGAACGTAAGCGGCGGCTCCATAGCCTTAGGGCACCCGCTGGGTTGCAGTGGTGTACGCATCAGCACTACGCTGGTACACGAATTGAAACGGAGTGCTCTTAAATACGGCCTGGCCACCATGTGTGTAGGTGTGGGGCAGGGCGCAGCCATTATTTATGAAAATTGCACCTCTTAAAATTAGCTGGTTATTATTGTTTGCATTGCTGCTGGCCTTACCGGGTTGCAGCCTTTTTTCCGATTTCAGGAAGGCGCAATTTGATGCTGGTACAAACCGGCCGGTAACGTTGCAGGTGCCTAAAGGATACAAAAAAAGTGAGTGGAGTACCGATTCGGCAGGATATAAAACATTGACCTTTTTTTACGGCAGCGGGCAGGAGCTTTATTTCAGCACAAATGCGCTTTTGTCGCCCTGGATTGATACGGCCGGGCATATGCCCAGGCCACACCTGCAAGGCGGTATTTTTTACAAAGGTGTTTTGCCCCCGCTAAAACTTTGGCGTGAAGTATACAGCCAGCAGCTTAGGTTTGGCTACCGCAATGTGCCGCTGCACGCCGTGCCCGATTTCGATTCGGCGCTGAATTATGTACGGGTATACTAAATTATTGCTGCTGTAACTTTTTTATACCGGTTGCGTTTTATTCAATTACATTTTATCCTAATTTAAAACATCGCCCAATAAAGGGGTGATATAACCATTAAAACGAACCGCATGAAGTATCGCATCTTTTCGCTGGCAATGATGTTGTGTGCCTTTTTTGCCGTTGCTGCCCAACCAAAAGACACCACCTTGAGCGAGTATGTAGGAAAATACAGTTTTCCGGAGGGCAGTTTTGTAACCACGGCCGAAATTACGCTGACGGATACGGTTCTTTCAGTTGCTTCCTCGCAAGGGGGCAGTGTGCTGCAAAAGATGGGTAAGGACACTTTTGCACTCACCGCATTCGAGGGAGGCCTCATGTATTTTTACCGCAACAGCGCTGGTAAGGTGGCCAGAATAAAGGTGGAAGTGGGCGATGTGCTGCTGGAGGGCAGCAAAGATGGCGTACCCACAGCCCTGTATAACCGAAACCGTTATTTTGATGATCGCAAGCAAAAACAGGCCCGATAAGGCCTGTTTTTGTTGTATGAAATTTGAAGATTTTATTCAAAGACTTGTCTCAAAAGCTATTGTATTAACAGACGCTAATTAAAAGCCTGGTCCGCCAGGTCCTCCTGCCGCAATTGCTGTTGCTGGCCGCTGCGCAGGTCTTTTACATTGCAGGTGCCGGCCTCCAGCTCGTTGGAGCCGATGATCACGACAAAGGGGATGGCCTTCTTCTCGGCGTATTTAAACTGCTTGTCCATCTTGGCTGTTTCGTGAAACAATTCTGCAGCAATGCCTTTTGCCCGCAGTTGCTGCAACAGGCCGAATGCCCTTTTGCCTTCTTCATTTCCCAAATTAAAGAACAACACCCGGGTGCCCTGCGATACTGTTTCCGGAAACAATTGCAGTTCTTCCAATACATCGTAAATGCGGTCCACGCCAAAAGAAATGCCTACACCGGGCATGTTGGGCACACCAAACAAACCGGTAAGATCATCATAGCGGCCGCCACCTCCAATAGAGCCGATTTTAACCCGGGCGGGCGCCTTGGCTTCGAAAATAATACCGGTGTAGTAATTCAAGCCTCTGGCTAGTGTAAAGTCGATAAATAGTTGTGAGTTGTGCGCTGCGAGTTGAGCAAATTCAAATACAAAGCGAATTTCTTCCAACCCCTTTTTCCCTAATTCATTCGTTCCAATCAGTGCTTCAATTTGTGCCAGTTTCTCATCGTTGCTGCCATCTATCAAAAGGTATTGTTCAATGGTGCTGATTTGCGATTCGTTCAATCCACGCTGTTCCAGTTCGGCCTTTACCTTGTCGATACCAATTTTATCGAGCTTGTCGATGGCAATGGTGATGTCGGTTAGTTTATCACTGCCGCCGCACCGTTCGGCCAGTGCCGCCAGGATTTTGCGGGAGTTGATGCGCAGTTCAAAATCCGGCAGTCCCAATTTCTGGAATACTTCGTGATACATGGCTACCAGTTCTACTTCGTTGAGCAAAGAGGTACTGCCCACCACATCGGCATCACATTGGTAAAACTCGCGGTAGCGGCCACGCTGTGGTTTATCGGCACGCCATACCGGCTGTATCTGATAGCGTTTAAACGGCAACGTTAGTTGGCCATGGTTCATGGCCACAAAGCGGGCAAACGGAATGGTGAGGTCGTAGCGAAGGGCCCGCTCGGTAAGGTCTTTGGTGCTTTTTCCTTCCAGCGCTTTTGCAAAAGCCGCCTGTGCGCCTTCCCATTTTTCGGGCCGCTCCAGCCCGTTGTTCAATATTTTAAAAATCAGTTTATCGCCCTCTTCGCCGTATTTGCCCATCAGGGTATCGAGGTTTTCCATGGCCGGTGTTTCCAGGGGCTGAAAGCCATACAGTTCGAAAACCGATTTAATGGTATTGAAAATGTATTGCCTGCGGCGTACGGTTTCGGGGGCAAAATCGCGGGTGCCTTGTGGTATGGTTGGTTTGGCCATTTGGGTTAATTGTGTTTTTCGTGAAATGTGAGACGTCAATCGTGAATGGTGAATAGTGCATGGGTCAATCAACTATCAACTATCAACCATCATCCATCATCTATCATCCACCATCTTCTTAATAATCGCTTCGCAGGCTGCATCAATTTCCCCGAACACTTCGTGGTAGCCGGGTTCGGTGCCGTACCAGGGATCGGTGATGGAGCGGTTTTCGCCGGGGAATATCTCGTTGAGCAGCAGGTCGGCTTTTTCTGGGTTGAACTTTTTGCCGGCAATCCGTTGCATGTCTTCCAGCACATCATCGGCCATGGCGTATATTTTATCGTAGCGGTCAAAATCTTCGGCCACAAAGCGGCGGGCTCGTTGCTGGCAAATATCAATGCCATTGAGTTGGGCCACTTTTTGCGACAACCGGTGCGGTGCTTCGCCTACATGATAGCCATTGGTGCCAGCACTGTCTACCTGCCAGTTCAACCCCGCGGCTTGGGCCCTGTGTTTCAGGATGCCTTCTGCCAACGGGCTGCGGCAGATGTTTCCCAGGCACACCATTAAAATTTTCATGGCGCAAAGCTAAGGGAAGTAGGAAAAGACCGGAAAGACGGAAAAGACAGAAAAGACGAAAATGACATTTGTGCTGGAACTTGTTGTTTTTGCATGCTAAGGTTTATTTATTAGGCGTGGAGGTGTTACTCTATCAGGACCTTCTTTCCGGACTTTCCTGTCTTTTCCGTCTTTCCGGTCTTCTTATGCATTTTTCCACTTGCAGCATCTCAGCAAAAAACACACACCATGACCAGCAATGAGATCCTCAAGGCCGACATGCTCGACATTTTATTTGACAACCGCAACAAAACTTATGGAGCCTACCAATTGCGCAAAACATACCACCAGCGAATGCTGGCGGCTACGGGGCTTACGGCTTTGCTGGTTACCGGTGTATTGGTGTGGTTCATTACTGGGGATGATAAAAGCGTCGCCTATATTTCAGAAGACGGCGGGCCGGTAATTGTTTCGCATGTAGACATGACGCCGCCTGTTGCGCCGCCGCCTTCGCCAAAGCCACCGGCAGCACCAACCCGGCAAACCGCAGTGGAGCATTATACCAGCCAGATTGCCATCGTACCTGATGTGCAGGTGAAGGAGCTGGATTTTCCGCCGGTATCTGCACTTGAAAATGCAGCCATTGGTACCGAGCAAATAGACGGGCCGGCTGTGGCCGGAGCGCAGCAGCCCTCGGGAGGCACTTTGAGTGATGTGCCCACTACGCCTGAGCCGCCTGCTGCACCTGAAATCTTTCAAAACAATGCAGTGGACCAAATGGCCGAATTTCCGGGTGGGGCCGCAGCGTTCAGCCGTTACCTGGCCCGCAAACTTGCCCAGCCCGATGGGTTGCAACCCGGTGAGCAACGTACGGTAAAAGTTCAATTTGTAATTGAAAAAGACGGCTCTGTTACACGGCTTTCGGTGGTGCAGTCGGCTGGTGCAGCGCTGGATGATCTGGTTTTCAAAGCATTGCAAAAGGCACCCCGATGGAAGCCGGCCCTGCACCAAGGCCATGCTGTAGCAGTAATTTTTACCCAACCCGTTACTTTTATAGGCGCAGAAGAATAAAAAAAACCTAAATTGCCTTGGCGCTCTTAACCCATCAATTATGATTGAAGATTACGAAAGCCGGAAACGCAGGCAAATAGCCCAGATGCGCTCCCTGCTTGATTATGGCATGGGCGCTTTGTTTACACTGGTTGGCCTTTATTTCCTGTTGTACGAAATTTTGGACATCAATGTTTTTCGCAGCAAGCCCAGCGGTACGGATAAACTGGTTGGTGTTTTGTTCCTGATTTATGGAAGTTGGCGCATTTATCGTGGTTATAGAAAGAATTATTTCAGATAATGCAAGGAATGTTTAAGGGATCAGGCCTGTTTATTGGCGCCGCTTTTATCACGCTGCTGGCCGGCTGTGGCTCTGGAAATACAGAGGGGCCACCCGATACACGAGAAGAAGGCACGATTCATATCAGTGCCGACGAGTCGTTTAAGCCGGTGATTGATGCACAGGTAGCCGTTTACGAGGCTTCTTATCCCAAAGCTAAGATTCATGTTCACTACAAGCCCGAGGCCGAATGCCTGGCGGATTTTGGCGTGGACAGCATCCGGATGGTGATTGCCACCCGAGGCTATTCGCCGGCAGAGGAGGCTTTTATTGCCGACTCTTTCAAGATAGCCGCCCGGCAGCAGTCCCTGGCTTATGACGCCATTGCAGTTTTGGTGCATCCTGGTTCTGCCGATTCGCTGTTTACCATGCAGGAAATACGCGAATTGCTCAACGGAAGCAGTGCCAAAAAGCTTACACCGGTGTTTGACGGGTTAAAAGCCACCAGCACCGTTCGTTATGTAATGGATTCGATTTTGCGCGGCGAACCGCTGAGCCCTAAGGTGGCGGCGGCCCGCACCAGCGAAGAGGTAGTAGATTATGTGGCCCGCACACCCAACGCTATTGGCTTTGTAGGTGTTAGCTGGGTGGGCAACAGCCAGGATTCGCTGCAGCTTTCTTTTATGCAAAAAGTAAAAATCGCTTCCATTGAAAGCCGCGATGTGCCGGGTGCTTTTATACAGCCGGTGCAGGCCAATATTTACCTGGGCAGGTACGCCATGATCCGCCCGCTGGTATATACGCTTAAAGAGCGACACCGGGGTTTAGGCAACGGATTTGCATCTTTTATGGCAGGGCAGCGGGGACAATTGATTTTCAGAAGGGCTTATCTGGTGCCGGCGCAACTGCGGCTGAATGTGCGGCCCACCTCTATACGAGAATAAAAATCGGCAACATTAACAATCAAGCAATAAACTACAGTACATTTTTTGTCATCTCTAAAAGAAAAAGAAACATGAAGAAATCAGCGATTGTTTTGTTTTTCGCAGCCTTTTTGTCCGTCTCTGCCTTTGCGCAAAGCGTTCAGGATGGTGTGAACCACCTGTATGCCCAGCGATACCAAAGTGCAAAAGAGGTTTTTGACAAATTGTTGGCCGCGAATCCAAACAACATGGAAGCCGTTTACTGGGCTGGCCAAAGCCTGCTGGACCAGGACGACGTGGCCGGGGCCAAGGCGATTTACGAAAAAGCACTGGCCGCCAACGGCAATGCTCCCTGGGCATTGGTAGGCATGGGCCATGTAGAGCTGCTGGAAGGAAAGGCCAACGAAGCCCGCCAGCGTTTTGAAACAGCCATTTCCCTGAGCAAAGGCAAAAAGGCCAACGACCCCAATATTTTAACTGCTGTTGGCCGCGCCAATTCCGATGCATTCACCGATAAGGACAAAAAGGGCGACCTGGAATATGCCATTGCCAAGCTCAACGAGGCAGCAGGCATTAACGCCAACAATGCCGAAACATTCCTGGTGTTGGGAAATGCATACCGCAAGGCACACAATGGTGGCCAGGCCGTGGTAAACTATGCCAAGGCCCGCACACTCAATCCTTCGTTTGCCATGCCCAGCTACCGAATGGCTAAGCTGTACCAAACCCAGCAAAACTGGGATATTGTATTGGAGCACCTCAACAACGCGGTAGCAGCCGATCCTAAGTTTGCACCAGCTTACCAGGACCTGTACTATTACTACCTGTTATATCCAAAAGATTTTGCCAAGGCAGAAGATTATGCCAACAAATACATAGCAAATGCGGATAAAACAGTAGATATCGATTACATCAAAGCGCAAACCGCTTTTGTTCAAAACAAATTTGACGAAGCCATTGCGGTTGCTAAAAACATTGCCACCCAGGCAGGCGATAAAACCCGCCCGGTAGTGTACCGCCTTTTGGGTTACAGCTATGTAGGTAAAGGCGACTCGACTACTGCCTGCCAGTATGTGGGTCAGTTTTTTGCCAAGGCTAAAGAAGAAGACGTTATTGGACAGGATTACATCCTGCAAGCCGATGCCTGCGGTAAAGACAACCCAGATATTGTTCGGGCCAGCTACTACAAGGCTGCCACTATGGACAGCGTGCTGAGCAAGCAGGTAAACCTGCTGAACGAAGGCATTGAGCGCTTCCGCAAAGCCGGCAACAAGCTGTTTGAAGGTGATCTGCGCCTGTTGTCGTACCAGCTGCGTGGCACCCAGGCCAACCCTGCCGAGCTCTTCCAGATTGGTGTGCCTTACTACCAGGCTGGTGTGTTCGACCGCGCCGACTCTATCTTCAAAGCCTATAGCACTGCATTCCCCGACAGCGTTTATGGTTACCTGTGGAGTGCCCGTTCGCTGGGCCGCATCGACAGCACCATGGAGCAGGGCATTGCCATTCCGCAATACGAGCAGCTGCTGCGTGTAGCCGAAACCGACAAGGTGCGCTACAAAAGCTATGGCCTGGAAGCTGTGGGCAACCTGGCTCAATACTATGTAAACGTGAAAAAAGATAAGGATAAAGGGGTTACTTACCTGAGAAAAGGACTGGAGTTCGATCCGGAAAACACCACCTTTAAAAGAAATATAGAAATTCTATCCAAACCGGCGCCCACTACCAAGGCCGCGGGCAATAAAGGATAATACTTAGCTGATTCTTCAAATGTGGATATAGAGTCCCCCCGTTTTCGGGGGGACTTATTTTTTTGCTGAAAATCAATATCGCTCTAGTTTAGAATCATTAAAGTTTAACTGCCGACTTTTGCCAAACCCCTGTATTTTTGCATGCCATTTTACACTACCATGATACACCTGCTTCAGACAAATATTACCCAGGCGGTTACCTCGGCCAATAATGCTGAAAGCTATTTGCCCGTTGCCCTGCAACTAATTTTTGCCGTAGGCCTGATCCTTTTTCTTACGGTGGTTACCCACCTGCTGGGGCCCAAGCGGCAAACGGCAGACAAACTTGCGAATTTTGCCAGCGGCATCGAGTCGCATGGCGAGGCACGCCAGCCCGTGGCGGTAAAGTACTTTTTGGTGGCCATCCTGTTTGTGTTGTTTGATGTGGAAGTGATCTTTTTTTATCCCTACGCTGTTAACTTCCGGGAGCTTGGTTGGAACGGCTTTTGGGCGGTGTTCATGTTCGTGGCCTTCTTCTTGTGTGGATTTTACTACATCCTGAAAAAAGGCGCATTGGAATGGGAGGATTAAGCAATAAAAAGCAGCAAAGGCGCCTCCCTGTTCATCAAAATTTCTTGCTGCAGTAGACCCCTTAAAATCTGAAAATTATGGCACGTCCTGTTTCATATAATCTTACAGAAAAACCTTTGGTGCGGGATATCAGCATTGTAGATATGCCCGACGGCTACCAGGGCGAAGGTTTTTTTGCCTCCAAATTGAGCGATGTGGTTGGCCTGGCCAGGAAGAACTCGCTTTGGCCGCTGCCGTTTGCTACCAAATGCTGCGGCATTGAGTTTATGGCCACCATGGCATCGCATTACGACCTGGCCCGGTTTGGCAGCGAGCGGGTGGGCTTTTCGCCCCGCCAGTGCGACCTGCTCATGGTAATCGGGCTTATTTCTAAAAAAATGGCCCCCGTGGTACGGCAGGTGTACCTGCAAATGGCCGAGCCCCGGTGGGTAATGGCTATTGGTGCCTGCGCCTCCAGTGGCGGCATTTTCGATACCTACAGCGTATTGCAGGGTGTGGACCAGGTAATACCGGTTGACGTTTATGTTCCGGGATGCCCGCCACGGCCCGAAGCCATATTGGACGGCTTTATGAAAGTGCAGGATATTGTAGGCAAGGAAAGCCTGCGGCGCAGAAATAGCGAGCACTATAGAAAACTGTTGGAGAGTTACGGAATACAATAAATAAGCTGCAGGTTACAAGCTGCAAGCTGCAAGCCCCATGGCTGTAGCTTGCAGCTTGTAGCCAACGGCTTGAAGCTTTTAAAAAATGGCATTAAGCAACGATTTAATCAGGCAGCGGCTGACCCAGAAATTTGGAGAACAGGTAACCAATGTGGAGGAGCCCTATGGTATGCTCACATTTGAAGTGCCTAAGGAGCTGAACATAGAAGTGCTCGAATTTCTATACAACGATCCGGAGCTGTCTTTCCAGTTTCTTACCGATCTTACCGCGGTGCATTATCCATCTTATAAAGGGCGGGAAATTGCCGTGGTATATCACCTGCACAACCTGGTAGAAAATTGCCGTATCCGGTTTAAAGTTTTTGCCCCCATCGAACAGCCCGACGTAACTACCGCCACCAAGGTTTTTGAAACGGCCAACTGGCTGGAGCGGGAAGCTTATGATTTTTATGGGGTGAACTTTGTGGGCCATCCCAACCTGAAGCGGATTCAGAACGTGGATGAAATGGATTACTTCCCGCTGCGCAAAGAATATCCCCTCGAGGACCAAACCCGCATCGATAAAGACGATGAAATGTTTGGCAGGGGCGGATCCTTCGATTTTGGTAACCGGCAGGAAGACGGCTCGCCCCGCCAGATACCGCAAGTGGGCGAAGAAGGCGTGGACCGTATTGGCGGAAGCGTTTCCGGAAGTCATTAACAATTGAAAATTTATCCTGCCTGGCGGCAGGATGCATTTTATATACTAATGGTTACATCAGAGAAAAATATAACCCTTCCGGAAGGAAGCATCGAAACAAAAACAACCCGGCTCAACCTTGGGCCTACCCACCCGGCTACGCATGGCGTGTTTCAGAACATTCTGGAGCTGGATGGTGAGCGGATCGTTTCTACCGACATTACCATCGGGTATGTGCACCGGGCCATCGAAAAGCTGGCCGAACGCCGCCCCCTGTACCAGATTACCCCCCTCACCGACCGGCTGAATTATTGCTCATCGCCCATCAACAATATGGGCTGGCATACCACCTGCGAAAAATTGCTGGGCATTACCACGCCCAAGCGGGTCGACTATTTGCGGGTCATCATCATGGAGCTGGCCCGTATTGCCGACCACCTGATTTGCAACTCGGTAATGGGTGTGGATGCAGGTGCATACACCGGCTTTTTGTACCTGATGCAATTCCGCGAAAACATTTACGAGATCTGGGAAGAAATATGCGGTGCCCGCTTAACCACCAACATTGGCCGGATCGGGGGCTTTGAACGCGACTTTAATGACATTGCCTTTACCAAGCTCGAGAAATTTTTAAAAGAATATCCCGAGGCGTTGAAGGAATTTGAAAACCTGTTTACCCGCAACCGCATTTTTATGGACCGTACCATTGGTGTGGGCCCCATCAGTGCCGAGCGGGCTTTGAACTATGGCTTTACAGGTCCCAACCTCAGGGCAGCCGGGGTGGATTACGATGTACGGGTGCATTCGCCCTATTGCTCTTACCAGGATTTTGAATTTGACATACCAACCGGCACTACCGGCGACTGTTACGACCGTTTCCTGGTACGCAACGGAGAAATGTGGCAATCGCTGCGCATCATAGAACAGGCTTACCGGAAAGTGCAGGAATTTAAAGGTGCAGAAGCTACCGTGTTCCATGCCGATGTTCCGGAGTATTACCTGCCCGAGAAAAAGGATGTGTACACCAAAATGGAGGCCCTGATCTATCATTTTAAAATAGTGATGGGTGAGGTGGATATTCCGCCCGGAGAAGTATACCACAGCGTGGAAGGCGGCAATGGCGAGCTGGGCTTTTACCTTATTTCGGACGGTGGCCGCAGCCCCTACCGGCTGCATTTTCGCAGGCCTTGTTTTATTTACTACCAGGCATACGAAGAGCTGGTAAAAGGCGGCATGCTTAGCGATGCCATCATGGTCATGTCCTCGCTGAACCTGATAGCAGGGGAGATGGACGGATAGGGGAGCCAACAGGTAAAAGTCAGGACCTAAAAGTTGTGACTGCTGCCTTTTTGCTTTTGAATGTTGACTTTTGACTTTTTAATACAATGGAATTTTCTAAGGAAAAACTAGATAAAGTACAGGAGATCATTGCCCGCTACCCGGAAGGGAAAAGCAAAAGCGCACTGATACCGGTATTGCACCTGGCACAGGAAAGCAATGGCGGGTGGCTTAGTGCGGAGGTAATGGATTATGTTGCCGGACTCCTGGCTATCAAGCCGGTGGAAGTATACGAGGTAGCCACATTCTACAGCATGTACAACCTGAAACCGGTAGGCAAATACCTGTTTGAGGTATGCCACACCGGACCTTGCATGGTGCGGGGCAGCGACGACATTATTGCCTACATCAAGGAAAAGCTAAACATAGGCGTGGGCGAAACCACGGCCGATGGCATGTTTACCCTGAAAACAGTGGAATGCCTGGGTGCCTGCGGGTATGCACCCATGATGCAGTTGGGCAAATATTATAAGGAGCACCTGACCCGCGAAAAAGTGGACGAGATCATTGCAGAATGCCGCCAAACTGCAGCACAAAACAATTAAGAATATGCAGGTAACCCCATATTTTACGTTCGATGGTAACTGTGAGGCAGCACTGCATTTTTATGCCCAGGCATTTGGGGGGCAAATAGTGCACCTGTCGCGGTTTGAAGATGCGCCGGCTGAAAGCACCACGACCCAAAAGCAAGGGGTGCTGCATGCACAGTTTGCATCGCCTAAGATAAACTTTATGGCATCCGATGGGGGTGATCAAAACTGGAAGGCAACGGTGGGAAATAACATGCACCTGAGCATTGACTTTAACGATGCAGCCGACCTGGAAACAACGTTTGCCGCTTTGAGTGATGGAGCCAACGTTACCATGCCGCTGCAGGATACTTTTTGGGGTGCCCGCTTTGGCATGCTGACGGATAAGTTTGGGATCAACTGGATGTTTAATTACGATTACAAACAATAAAGCTATGAGCCGTCAGCCATTAGCTTTTAGCTAATGGCGCGGTGAATGTTTTACAATAAAAGATGCTGTTGCAAATATTTGTTGGGTATACCAACAGCTAAGGGCTAACAGCTAACAGCTATACATCATGGCAATAAAAGTTTTATTAGATAAAGCCCACATTGAAGGTATCCGGTACTACGATACCTATCGCCGGAATGGTGGTTATGCTGCCGTGGAAAAGGCGTTTAAAATGGCGCCGGCCGATGTGGTGGAAGAAGTAAAGAAAAGCGGTTTGCGCGGCCGTGGTGGTGCCGGTTTCCCTACCGGCATGAAGTGGAGCTTTCTGGCCAAGCCCGAAGGTGTGCCCCGCTACCTGGTGTGCAATGCCGATGAATCGGAGCCCGGCACATTCAAAGACCGCTACCTGATGGAGTTTCTGCCCCACCTGCTCATCGAAGGCCTGATTATCTCTTCTTTTGCGCTGGGGTCTAACCGAACCTATATCTATATCCGCGGCGAATATGCCTGGATCGTGGACATTCTGGAGCAGGCCATTGCTGAAGCTAATAATGCCGGTTTCCTTGGTAAAAATATTTTAGGCACAGGCTTCGACTGCCAGATATATGTGCAGCGCGGTGCCGGTGCTTATATCTGCGGCGAAGAAACTGCCCTGATCGAGTCGCTGGAAGGCAAACGCGGCAACCCCCGCATCAAGCCGCCGTTCCCGGCCATCAAAGGTTTGTGGGATTGCCCCACGGTAGTGAACAACGTAGAAACGCTAGCCGCCGTAGTGCCCATCCTCAACATGGGTGGAGAGGAGTATGCAAAAATTGGCGTGGGCAAATCTACCGGCACCAAACTGATTTCGGCCTGCGGCAATATTAATAAACCGGGTGTGTATGAAATAGACATGACCCAATCGGTTGAAGAATTTATTTACAGCGATGAATACTGCGGCGGCATTGCCAACGGCAAGCGCCTGAAAGCCTGCATTCCCGGTGGTTCGTCGGTGCCCATTTTGCCTGCCAACCTGCTGCTGAAAACAGCCAAGGGCGAGCAGCGCCTGATGACCTACGAAAGCCTGGCCGACGGCGGCTTTGCTACCGGCTCCATGATGGGTTCGGGTGGATTTATTGTGCTGGATGAAGACCAGTGCGTGGTGCGCCACACGCTGTCGCTGGCCCGTTTTTACCGCCACGAAAGCTGCGGGCAGTGCAGCCCCTGCCGCGAAGGCACCGGCTGGATGGAAAAGGTGCTGACCAAACTGGAATACGGCAAAGGCGCCCTGAGCGATATTGACCTGCTGTGGGATATTCAGCGCAAAATTGAAGGCCACACCATTTGCCCGCTGGGCGATGCGGCAGCCTGGCCGGTGGCGGCTGCCATCCGCCATTTCCGCGACGAATTTGAATGGCATGTCAACAATCCGGAGGAGGCGCAGGTGCGCAACTTTGGGCTGGCACATTATGCCGATCCGCTGGAAGTGGCAACGGCATAAAACCGATGAATAAATTGTTGCTCATACCCAGGGCTGTAGCAGACCTGATCTCCATTTGGTTGGGGCAACAAACCTGGAAAATCAAAAGTTCTTTTACATATACGTTCGGCATTTTAAAGCTGAAAAAGTGGCTGGCCCGTAAGGACACCGTGATCGATTTTCCATTGTTGGGAAAACGCTGGAAAGGATGCAACAATGAAACATTGCAGCACCTGATAAAAGAAATGTTCTTAGAAAAGGTTTATGAAGTGAATACCGTTGGCACCCATGCGCCTGTTTCTATAATTGATGGTGGCAGCAACATCGGGTTATCGGTTCTTTTTTTTAAAACCATTTTCCCCGATGCGGTTATTGAAGCATATGAACCCAATAACCAGTCCTTTCAGTTGTTGCAACAAAACATTGAAGCAAACGGGCTCCATCAGGTAACGGCAAAGCAATGTGCCCTGACAGCAAACGAGGAGCCACTTTATTGGGTAGCAGGATTTGGGCCGTGCTCGCAAAACCAGCAGTTTTCCAAAATAGGAAACCAGGAGCATCGGGTAGCGGTGCAGCGGTTGTCCCATTTGCTTAACAACAAAAAATGGGATGTGGTAAAGCTGGATGTGGAAGGCGCCGAACTGGATATTTTAAAGGACGTGATAAAGGAGCAATGCCTGGAAAACGCAACTTGCTGGTTGGTAGAATTTCACCATCCGTTATCAGCAATCGAACCGGTATTAGGGAAGTTTGAAAAGGAAGGATTTAGGAGCAGCCGTAAAGGAGACGTGTATTGTTTTAGTAAAAAACTGTAATCACAAGCTTTGATAAAATAAGCCAATGGCTGAAGAAAAAAAACTACTTAAAGTAACGATCGACAATATTACGGTTGAAGTAGAACCGGGAACCTCCATATTGATGGCCGCCCGTAAAATTGGCGGCGATGTGGTGCCCCCGGCCATGTGCTACTACAGCAAACTTCAGGGCAGCGGTGGTAAATGCCGTACCTGCCTGGTGCGGGTAGCAGCAGGGTCTACAGCCGATCCCCGGCCTATGCCCAAACTGGTAGCCTCCTGCCGCACGGCAGTAATGGATGGCATGGTGGTGGAAAACATTACCAACCCGGCGGTGCTGGAAGCCCGCAAAGGCGTGGTGGAATTTCTGCTGATTAACCACCCGCTCGATTGCCCTGTCTGCGACCAGGCGGGAGAATGCGACCTGCAGGACCTGAGCTACGAGCACGGCGATGCCGGCACCCGCTACGAGTTTAAGCGCCGCACTTTTGAGCGCATTGATATCGGGCCATACATCCAGTTGCACATGACGCGTTGCATTCTTTGCTACCGCTGCGTGTATACTGCCGACCAGGTGGCCGGACAGCGTGAACACGGTGTGTTGGACAGGGGCGACCATTCGCAGATTGCTACCTATATCCAAAAGTCGCTGGAAAGCAACATGATCGGAAACGTGATTGATGTGTGCCCTGTTGGCGCCCTTACCGACCGCACCTTCCGGTTCAAAAACCGCGTGTGGTTTACCAAACCTGTAGATGCCCACCGCGACTGCCCGCATTGTAAAGGACAGGTGCGCCTGTGGATGCGAGGCGACGATGTGCTGCGGGTAACTGCCCGCAAAGACCAGTGGGGTGAAGTGGAAGAATGGATCTGCAACGAATGCCGTTTTGAAAAGAAAAAAGTAACGGATTGGGTAATTGAAGGCCCAACCAAGGTAGACCGCCATTCGGTGATCAACGCCGGGCACTATACCAATATAGTGAAGCCTAAAGAAACGTTTACCGAAGTAATGAGTGGCCGAAACCCCAAGCTGCTGATGGACATTCATACTGTGAGTGATGTAAATACGGTGGACCTGAACCTGCTGCCTGGGCCTGCAACCGGTGCTACGTTTAATGGAAACCCGCAGTCAGTGGGCAGCAACATAACGGATGTAAAAGAAGGAGCGGGCAGAAATAAGGCGGGAACCGACAGCACCAACCCTAATACGCCATAAGATGAAGCAGTTGCCTGCGCTGCTCATTGCTGCTTTCGTGGTAGGTTTTCTGGCATTTGCCTTTTCCTACTGGATCATGCAGATGGAGTATAGGCTGGCATGGATCACAGGAGTTGCTGCCGGATTTGCAGGCCTAGTGGTAGAACTGCTGAAACCGTTGTGGCAAAAGAAAAAGAACCCTGCCGACAAGGGGCAGGATCGAAAAAGTTGACCAAAAAAAATTGCCAAAAGCACCGGCTGGCGGCTAACAGCTAATAGCTATGTACCTATTACAAATCGACTGGTGGTTTATTCTGGAAAAATTCATCCTCATTGCCGCAATTGTAACCACGGCATTGGTGGTGGCCATGTACAGCACGTATGCAGAGCGTAAGATCGCTGCATTTTTGCAGGACCGCCGCGGCCCCAGCCGTGCGGGTCCCTTTGGGCTGCTGCAGCCAATGGCCGACGGCCTGAAGCTGTTTATGAAAGAAGAAGTGATTCCGCTGGTGTCCAACAAGTTTTTATTTGTGCTGGGTCCCATCCTGGCCATGGTGGTAGCGATGATGACCTCGGCCGTTATTCCCTGGGGAACCACCATTGATATTGCAGGCAGGCAGGTACCGCTGCAAATTGCCGACGTAAATATTGGCGTGCTGTACATCTTTGGTGTGGTGAGCCTGGGTGTGTACGGCATCATGATCGGCGGATGGGCATCGAACAACAAATTTTCGCTGATCGCCGCCATCAGGGGCGCTTCGCAAATGATTTCTTACGAGCTGGCAATGGGCCTGTCTCTGATCGCGGTACTGATGATAACTGGCACCCTGCGCCTGAGCGGCATAGTGGGCCACCAGATAGAACATGGCTGGAATATTATTTACCAGCCCCTTGGTTTTCTCATCTTTTTCATTTGCGCCCTGGCCGAATGTAACCGTACCCCTTTCGACCTTCCGGAAGCAGAAAACGAACTCAACTTCGGTTACCACCAGGAGTACTCTTCGATGAAGCTGGGTTTTTACCTTTTTGCCGAGTACATCAACATGTTTATTTCATCGGTGCTGATGGCTACCCTGTTTTTTGGCGGCTACGACATTCCGTTTGTCAACGAGGCCGCATGGGGCAATGCCTGGTGGGTAGGCCTGGTGGGCTTTGCCACACTGATGGCCAAAGCATTTCTGTTTATTTTCCTGTTTATGTGGATCCGCTGGACCATTCCACGGTTTCGCTACGACCAATTAATGAACCTGGGTTGGAAAAAGCTGATGCCGTTGGCCCTGGTGAATATGATCATTACCGCAGTGGTAGTGCTCTTGTTGAATAAATAGGCGGTGCGGATAAGCCCGGAATAAATTGGGGCGATACCGGATTGCAGATATTTTTGCCGAAATCCAACAAAACTAACAGCTAACGGGCAACCCTTAAAAGCTGTACTAATATGACATCATTAACGAATAGAAAAAAAGAGGTATCGCGGAAGCCCATGACCATGGTGGAGCGGTTGTATCTGCCTGCCATTTTCAAGGGCATGGGTATTACGTTCAGCCACATGTTTAAAAAGAAGCCAACGGTAAACTATCCGGAGGAAACCCGCCCGTTTTCGGCGGTGTTTCGCGGGCTGCACATTTTAAACCGCGATGAAGAAGGCCGCGAACGCTGCACCGCCTGCGGCCTGTGTGCCGTGGCCTGCCCTGCCGAGGCCATTACCATGGAAGCTGCCGAACGCCAGACCGGCGAGGAGCACCTGTACCGCGAGGAAAAATACGCGGCCAGGTACGAAGTAAACATGGTGCGTTGCATTTTTTGCGGCCTGTGCGAAGAAGCCTGCCCCAAAGATGCCGTATACCTGTCGCAAACATTTGCACCGGCCAACTACGGTCGCGAAGGATTTATTTATAAAAAAGAAGACCTGCTGATCCCCAACCCGGTAACCGATCCGGAAGGATTTGCCAAAGCAAAAGGAACCATTCCGCAAGCAAAATAATGGGACAACAGGCTAAGGACGTCCGTCGTCCACTGGCTGTGGTCTGTAGACTAACCATATCATGAGCATTACAGAAATACTCTTCTACGTACTTTCCTTTGTGGCGTTGGGCAGCGCCCTGCTGGTAATTACCAGCAGGCACCCGGTGTACAGCGTACTGTGGCTGATCGTTACATTTTTCTCTATTTCGGGCCACTACCTCCTACTCAATGCGCAGTTCCTGGCGGTGGTAAATATTATTGTGTATGCCGGCGCTATCATGGTGTTGTTCCTGTATGTGCTGATGCTGATGGACCTGCGCAAGGAAACCGAGCCTTCTAAAAGCAAGTGGCTGCGGCTGGCCGGCGCGGTTGCGGGCGGCTCCCTGTTGCTGGTGCTGGTAGCGGCCCTGCGCACTACCGATGAGCGGATGGCGCAGGTAAACGAAGGCAACATAGGCTTGATCGAAAACCTGGGCAAGGCCCTCTTTACCGATTACGTAGTGCCTTTTGAAATTGCATCGATCCTGTTTTTAAGCGCAATGGTTGGTGCCGTTATCATTGGCAAGCAGGATAAAAAACGCCAACAACCGGTAGCAATAGTGGAGCAGGAAAAAGAGGCGGAGATGGTGTAACCGGCTGCACCAAATCGAAGCAGCGCTTGTTGCGACGCTCCGTTAAACGTTCTGATCGCTCATCAACAATAAAAAATACAAGGCCAATGCCTATCAACTACTATATCTTTCTTTCACTGGCGCTGTTTACCATCGGCATCATCGGGGTGCTAACCCGCCGCAATGTCATCATTATTTTTATGTGCATTGAGCTGATGCTGAATGCGGTAAACCTGCTGCTGGTGGCGTTTTCCAAAATGCACCACCTGGCCGCAGGCGCAGGCAACAGTACCGCCGGCAGCGAAGGACAGTTGTTTGTTTTCTTCATTATGGTGGTGGCGGCAGCCGAAGTAAGCGTGGGCCTGGCCATCATTGTTATGTTGTTCCGCAATACACGTTCGGTAGACATCAACTTTTTGAACAGATTGAAACACTAATTAGGCCTTTAGCCGTTAGCTGTTAGCTTTTGCTAATGGCTAATAGCTAACAGCTAATTGCATTAATATGAAGAACTTAATTGCACTGATTCCACTGCTTCCCTTTTTTGGTTTCCTGATCAATGGCCTTTTTCGCAAAAGCCTGCCCAAGGGCGTAGCAGGCATCATCGGTAGCGGCACCGTACTGGCCTCGTTTGTTATTTCGCTGATGATCTTTCTGCAGGGCACATATGCACAAGCCGCTGTTGAATATTTCAATTTTATTTCAGTAGGCAGCCTGCGCATTCCGTTTGCGTTCCAGGTGGATCAACTAACCACGCTGTTCCTGCTCATTATCACAGGAGTGGGTTTTCTCATTCATGTTTATTCTGCCGCATACATGCACGAAGAGCGGCAGGATCATTTTGCCCGCTATTTTGCGTACCTCAACCTGTTTGTGTTTTCGATGCTGCTGCTGGTAATGGGCGCCAACTTTGTCATCATGTTTATTGGATGGGAAGGGGTGGGCCTTTGCTCGTACCTGCTCATCGGGTATTGGTTTAAAAACATTGACTATACCAAAGCGGCAAAAAAGGCATTTGTAATGAACCGCATCGGCGACCTGGGTTTCCTGCTGGCCGTGTTCTGGATTATTGCAAAACTGGGCACCGTATCGTACAACGAAGTATTTACCGCCGCCAACCTGGCCAAGCTTACCGCCACCGATATTACCGGCATCACGCTGTTGCTGTTTTTGGGTGCTACGGGTAAAAGCGCACAGATTCCGCTGTACACCTGGCTGCCCGATGCAATGGCGGGTCCCACACCGGTATCGGCCCTTATCCATGCTGCCACGATGGTAACCGCAGGTATTTACATGATTGCCCGCAGCAATGCCCTGTTTTCAATGGCGGAAACCACCAATACGGTTATTGCCATTATTGGTGCGGCCACTGCTTTGCTGGCAGCAACCATTGCCCTGCGGCAAAACGATATCAAGAAAGTGCTGGCTTATTCCACCGTTAGCCAGTTGGGCTATATGTTCCTGGCACTGGGCACCGGCGCTTATGTAGCGGCTGTGTTCCATGTAATGACGCATGCCTTTTTCAAAGCGCTCCTGTTCCTTGGTTCCGGTTCTGTCATTCATGCGGCCAGCGGGCAGCAGGACATTCGCTATATGGGTGGGCTGCGTAAAGTACTGCCCATAACCTATCTCACGTTTTTGATTGGTTGCCTGGCCATTGCAGGTATTCCGCCACTTTCGGGTTTCTTCTCCAAAGATGCCATCCTGCTGAATGCATTTGTGTACGATAAATTTTTATATGTTATTGGTTTGATCACTGCCGGACTTACCGCGTTTTATATGTTCCGCCTATTGTTCATCACATTCAACGGTACCTTCCGCGGCACCGAAGAGCAACGCCACCACCTGCACGAAAGCCCCATTGCTATGACGCTTCCGCTGATTGTGCTGGCAGTATTGTCGATCATTGGTGGTTTTGTGGGTGTACCCGAACTGTTTGTGCAAGGCGGTGAAAGACTTACCGCGTTTCTCGCCCCGGTCATCAAGCCAGCTGATGGCCTGCACGTGGAGCACAGCACCGAATGGATACTGATCGCACTCACCACAGGCATTGCAGTTGCCGCTATTCTCATTGCATTTTTCCGCTACCGCACCTATAAAGCTGAGCAACCATCTGCAGTTGGCCGCCTGCTCGAAAACAAGTGGTATGTTGATGAATTGTATAACAGTGCTATTGTTAAGCCGCTGAATGCACTCGGCGCATTTGCCAATACTTTTATTGAACGCAGCGGTATTGATGCCCTGGTAAATGGAGTAGGCAGGCTGGTGTCGTACGGAGGCCGCCAGATGCGCTGGCTGCAAAGCGGGCAAACCGGATCTTATGTGCTGCTGATGGTAGTAAGCATGGTCGTGTTCTTTGTACTGCAATTCTTTTTGAGAAAATGATATTCGTGAATGGTGAATGGTCAATGATGAATATTGGCCATTCACCATTGACCATTCACGACAAATACTAACGCTAATCGTATTTATAAGAAATGATCGTTTTACTACTTTTCTTGGTTCCGCTGATCGGAGGTCTGGTAAGCTTTTGGCTGAAGGATGACCGCACCGCAAAAGGCTGGGCCCTATTGGTTTCTTTTGTTACGCTGGCGCTGGCCATTTGGGGCAACAGCATAGCCGGCGAAGATAGTGGCCGCAACTTCCAGGGTGCCTGGATGGGTTCGCTGGGTTCGTCTTTTTCCCTGCAGCTCGATGGACTTTCCGGTATCCTTACCCTGCTGGCTGCCGTAGCGTACCCGGTTATTTTACTGGCAACATGGAACAGTACCTACAAGCGCCCCGGTACCTTTTTTGCCCTGATGCTGCTGACCCAGGCGGGCATGATCGGCGTATTTACCGCTACCGATGCCCTACTGTTTTATTTCTTCTGGGAACTGGCCCTGATCCCCATGTATTTCCTGTGTTCGCAATGGGGTGGCGAACGCCGCATTGCCGTAACCTTTAAGTTTTTCATATACACATTTACTGCATCGGTACTGATGCTGATCGGGTTGTTGTATCTCTATTTTCAAACCCCCGACCGCTCTTTTGCGATGCAGTCGTTTTATGCCATTGATCTTCCTGTTGCGCAGCAGAGCATTGTGTTTTGGTTGCTCTTTATTGCCTTTGCGGTAAAAATGCCCATCTTTCCTTTTCATACATGGCAGCCCGATACTTACGAACAATCGCCCACGGCAGCTACTATGGTACTGAGCGGCATCATGGTAAAAATGGGGGTGTTTGGCGTGATCCGCTGGGTTATTCCGGTGGTACCTGCTGCGGCTTATAGCTGGGGCGATGTAGTAATGAGCATGTCCATTATCGGCATTATATACGCATCGCTTATTGCCATTCAGCAAAACGACCTGAAGCGCCTGATTGCCTATTCTTCCATTGCACACATTGGGCTGATGGCCGCTACACTTTTTGCCGAAACCGAAAGCGGCTGGCAGGGTGTGATGGTGCAGATGTTTAACCATGGTGTCAACATCATTGGTTTGTGGATTGTGGTGGAACTCATCGAACGCCAGATGGGCACCCGCAAGCTTTCCGAACTGGGCGGGTTGGCGCAAAAAGCGCCGGCACTGGCCATACTGCTGGTGATTGTTGCTTTTGCCAATATTTCGCTGCCCCTCACCAATGCCTTTGTAGGTGAGTTTATGATGTTCAACGGCATTTTTACTTCTACCGTTACCAAGTACAATGAACTGTTTACAGTGCTGGCCATGCTCAGCATCATACTGGCAGCCGTGTATACGCTCAATATGATCCAAAAAGTATTTTTTGGGCCGGTAAACGAACGTACTGCTGCGGCCACCGATATCCGGTTTAATGAACAACTGGCACTGGGCGTGGTGGTTTTGCTGATCCTGGTGTTTGGCATTTACCCGCAGCCACTGCTCAACCTTACGGATGGTTTTGTAGACGTGATTTTGAAACAAGCAAATGTTGCTCACCTGATAGTAAAATAATTTATGAACGCTTTAATTTTTTCGGCGCTGAGTGGTGTGGCGATGATGTTCGCAGGCATCTGGCTGCGCAACAACAACACCATCCGCAGCCTTGCAGTTTTACTGTCGCTGGCAAATATTGTGGTCACCTTTCTGGAACTGCGCGGGGTGCAACTGGCACAGGTTAATACCGAAGGCCTGCTGGCGTTTGACTCTTTTGCGCTGTTGTTTACCCTAATTGCACATGTATCTACCCTGGTGTATTTCCTGTTGTCGGCACGCGACATGGAAAAGGTGGGCCAGAATTATCCCGACTATTTTGCTCTCATCTTTTTTATACTGGCAGGTGTAGCCATTTCAGCCGCGTTTCAGTCGTTGCTCCTGTTGTTCCTGGGCATCGAAATCATGTCCATTCCCCTGTACATTCTGGCAGGTGCAGAAAAGCGCAACCTCAAAAGCAACGAAGCCTCGCTGAAGTATTTTTTGATGGGGTCGTTTTCCACCGGACTGATGCTGATGGGCATAGCCTTGCTGTATGGCGCCACCGGCACCTTCAACCTCAGTGGGTACGTGTACGACCTGGCCAACATACCGGTATTGCTGATTGCAGGCCTCATGCTGCTTCTTTTTGCCATGGCCTTTAAGGTTTCGGCCGCACCGTTTCATTTTTGGACTCCTGATGTGTATGACGGGTCGCCCAGCGTGTTTACCTCGTTTATGGCAACGGTAGTAAAAGCCGCCGCCTTTATTGCTTTCATGCGCTTATTTGCCGAAAGCTTTGGATCTATCCAAACCGAATGGAAGGTGCTGGTAGGCATCATTACTGCAGCCACATTATTTATTGGCAACATCACCGCGGTATTCCAGCAAAGTGTAAAGCGCATGCTGGCATATTCTTCCATTGCGCAGGCCGGTTTTATGATGCTGGCTATTTATGCACTGAATGCCGATGCCAAAGAAGGATTGTTGTTGTATGCGGCCGCTTATTCGCTGGCTACCATTGGTATTTTTGCGGTGCTCATAAAAATGAAAGATCAAACCTTTGACGGCTTTAACGGCTTTGCCCGGCAGCAACCGCTGGTGGCTGCCACCATGGTGGTGTTCCTGCTGTCGCTGGCAGGTATTCCATTAACGGCCGGTTTCCTGTCCAAGTTTATGATGTTGCGGGCAACCATTGCCGAAGGCAATATCTGGATGGTGATCTTTGCGGTGTTGATGGCTGCGGTTTCGGTATATTATTATTTCCGATTGATACAGGCTATGTATTTCAGGGAAAGCAACCAGCCGCTTGCATTGGATATTACACCAGGTTTTCGCTATACCCTGGTAGGGGTGGCTGCGCTAACCATCATCCTGGGTGTGTTTCCTAACGTGCTGACGTATTGGTTGTATTTTTAGCGGAGACCGTAAAGACGAAAAAGACCGGAAAGTCAGAAAAACAAATATTCGCGTTTATAAAGGTCCTGCGTGTTTTGAGTATTTAAGCTTAGAATACGCAGGACCTTTTTTTATTACCAGCAAAAAGTCCTTCCTGTCTTTCCTGTCCTTTCCGACTATCCTGTCTTTCCTGTCTTCTCACTAACTTAGGGGCAATTAGCCATCATGAACCTTTCCGACACTTTATCCCTTTCGTGGCGCACAGTGCGCAGTACCAAGCTGCGAACCGGCATAACTGTGGCCATCATCGCGTTTGGTATTATGGCGCTGGTAGGCATTATTACGGCCATTAAAGCCATGAACCAAAAGCTGACGGAAAGCTTTTCCACCATGGGGGCCACGGGGTTCAGCATCCGGTTCAAGGAACGCACCATACGCTTTGGCGGCGGCGGATCGGAATCGACATTGAGTAAAAAAGGCGCCCGCAAAGAAAAAAAATCCAACCTGGGCAAACGCATTACCGACGAGGAAGCAGCTGCTTTTGCCAGCCGTTATAAGTTTCCGGCAACGGTGGGTTTGTCGGTACTGGCCACCCGCAACGCCATTGTCAATTTTAATTCGCGTAAAACATCGCCCAACGTTTTTGTGTTTGGTGCCGACGACAACTATCTCTCCCTAAACGGGTTTAGTCTTATTGGCGGCCGCAACTTCAGCCGGCAGGATGTACGATCTGGCGGCAACTTTTGTTTGCTCGGGTACGACGTAGCCAAAAAGCTGTTTCAAAACCGGCCGGAAAGGGGCATTAACGCTATTGTGCGCATCAACAGCATTCCCTACCGCGTCATTGGTGTATTATCCAGCCGCGGGTCTTCTTTTGGCTTTAGCCGCGATAATGTGGTGCTTGCTCCGTACAAAAACATCCAGCGCAATTTCAGCATCACCAATTCTTATGTAATTGGGGTAATGGCTACCGATCATACCCAGGTGGATGATGCAATGGGCGAAGCGGAAGGGGTGTTCCGCGCAGTGCGTAAATTGAACACCACGGAGGCCAGCAATTTTGCAATGGACCGTGCCGATGCCGTTGCGGAAAAAATGATGAACAGCCTTGGCTTTTTAACGATATCGGCCACAGTGATTGGGTTGATCACCCTGATTGGTGCGGCCATTGGGTTGATGAACATTATGCTGGTTTCGGTAACGGAGCGCACCAAGGAGGTAGGGTTGGTAAAAGCGATCGGGGGAAAAAGCAAAATGGTGCGGATGCAGTTTCTGTTTGAAGCCATCATTATATCCATACTGGGCGCATTCTTTGGCATTGTATTGGGCGTGGGTGTGGGCAACCTGTTTTCGGCCGTGCTGTCAACCGGTTTTGTAGTGCCCTGGGACTGGATTGGATATGGCATAATTATTTGCACCATGGTAGGCCTTGGTGCCGGTTTGTACCCGGCATGGAAGGCAGGCAAACTAAACCCCATTGAAGCTTTGCGATACGAATAAAAATAATTGTTGATACAGGCCCCTTGCATTTATACCGCCTGCGCTATCATTCTGATTTGGAATAATTATGAACTGAGCAACTACAGCCGAAAATTTTAAACCTTTCATCACATTTCACACTTTTTTTCCTTAGAATTGTGCACTTGAAAAACAAAAGCAAACAAAAACCTTTTTCACATCACTAAAAATTAATGACCATGGCAGCAGAGTCTAGACCGACTGCAACCACAACAACCGCAAATGTGAAGTCCACTTCTGTGCAACCGAAGAAGAGCAACAATGCAATTTCATGGATAGCTCCTGTGATTTGTATTCTTGGCGGTTACAGCATCTGGAGATTTTTGATGGGAAATCCTGATGGATTCAAGCAGCCTGATGCAGCCGGTGGTTTCTGGCCGCACCATCTTGGACCCAAGGACGCTTTCCACGCGATTTATGAAGGCGGTATCATCGTGCCCCTGCTGATTGGTTTATTGCTGATCGTAATTGCGTTTTCTATTGAGCGTTTCCTCACCATTCGCAAGGCCCTGGGCAAAGGCAACATTGCCGACTTTATCCGTAAAGTGCAGTACCACCTGGCCAACCGCAACGTAGATGCTGCCCTGGCTGAGTGCGATAAGCAGCGCGGTTCGGTAGCCAACGTAATGAAGGCCGGTTTGCGCCGTTACAAAGAAATGATCGGCAACACCGAGCTGGACACAGATCAAAAAGTGCTGTCCATTCAAAAAGAAGTAGAAGAAGCTACCGCTCTGGAACTGCCCATGCTGCAGAAAAACCTGGTGTTCCTTTCTACCATCGTATCGCTGGGTACCCTGGTAGCCCTGCTGGGTACGGTAATGGGTATGATCCGTTCGTTTGCTGCCCTTGGTGAAGAAGGTGGTGCCGGTGCTGCATCCAACCTGGCGGTAGGTATCTCGGAAGCCTTGTACAACACCGCCCTGGGTATCGGTACTTCGGCCCTGGCACTGGTTATGTACAACATCTTTACCACTAAAATTGACGCCATCACTTACGGTATCGATGAGTCTGGATTCACGCTGACCCAATCTTTTGCATCGCTGTACAAATAAGCTGCAAAAAGTTTGTGGAATTGTGAAACCCTGTGCATCTCATTCTAAATTTTTGTAAACATGCCGAGTGTAAAGATTCCAAAGAAAAGTGCAGATACGGACATGACGCCCTTCGTGGACATCGCGTTCCTGATTCTGACCTTTTTCATCATGGCAACAAAAATGAAGCCGCCAGAGCCCGTGGAAATTACCACGCCCAACTCGGTGTCGACAAAAGAGTTGCCGGCGAATGATGCCATCCTGGTAGAAATGGATGGAACCGGCCGGGTGTTTTTTACCATGCTGGTAGAAAATGATCCGCAGTCGAAGCTTTCTGTAATTCGTAACCTGAACACGACCCGTAACCTGGGCCTGACAGAAGCGGAAATGCAGAATTTTGTAAAAACCTATTCAGTAGGCGTTCCGTTCTCCGGGCTCAAGCAATTGCTGGGTACCCCGGCCGACCGGCAAAAAGATATCAAGCAACCGGGCATCCCGGTTAGGGATAGCGCCAACAACGAACTGACCATCTGGATCCGCGATGCGGTGACCGCTCTTTCAGGCCGTAAACTCAACTACCTGATCAAAGGCGATAACAATGCAAAGTATCCTGATTTTCAGAACGTGCTGACGTCTTTTAAAAAGAACGACATTTATAAGTTCCAGCTCGTTACCAATCCTGAAGACGTACCCATGGGTACCGATTTGTTCAAGACGCGTAACACAGCCCAGTAAACCCCATTTTTTAAACAAACAAACCAAACGGTATGGCTTCATTAGATACTGGTGGTGGCGATAGTGGCCACAAGAAAGGGCCTGGCGTCAAGAAGCAGAAACGCCTGTCGACCCGTGTGGATATGACCCCGATGGTGGACCTGGGTTTTCTGCTTATCACGTTTTTCATTTTTACCTCTACCATGAGCACGCCTGCAACAATGGACCTGTTCATGCCCAAGGATACCGAAAAACCTGAAGAGCAGAACAAAGCCAAGGAATCCGGTGCATTGACCGTAATGCTTGGAAAGGATAACAACGTTTATTACTATGAAGGGCAGTTGGCACCTGATGCCTCCAACTTCAAGTCAACAAACTTTGACCCCGAAACAGGCATTCGCAAGGTAATCATGGACAAAAAGCGCGGCATGGGTAGCAACATCGAAGACTTGGTGATTGTGATCAAACCCAGCCCCGAGGCCAATTACAAAAACACGGTGGACATACTCGACGAAATGACCATCAACGAGGTAAAACGTTTCGCACTGGTGGAAATTTCGGATGTAGAGCAACAACTCATCACTGCTACGGAAGGTGGTGGCGCTCCTGCACCCGCACCTGCGCAATAGTAGTTTGAGCAACAGAAACCTATTTTAAACAAAGAGCATGGAAGCAAACAAAATTCTGAGTGCCGATATCCTGGACATCCTCTTTGAGGACAGGAACAAATCTTACGGCGCTTATGAACTCCGCAAAACGTACAACCGCCGCATCTGGATGGCGCTGTTGATTACTGCCGGGATCGCTGCCGCACTCTTCATCTATGCTTTTATTTCCGCTTCGTTGAAAGACGATACCGCTAAGCTGGAAATTTCCAACGAAGTGGTACTAGAGGAAATAAAGCAGGAAGAAGAGAAAAAGCCGGAGCCGCCTCCGCCACCGCCGCCACCCAAGCAGGAACCGCCCAAAGTGGAAATGACCAAATTCACACCTCCCAAAATCGTAAAAGATGAAGAGGTGAAAAAAGAGGACATTCCACCTGAGGTAACCAAGCTGGAAGACACCAAGATCGACATCATCAGTCAGGAAGGTGTGAAGGACGAAGGCTTTGCTGCCCCACCCGTAGTGGATGCCGGTAAGCAGGTAGTGGAAGCCCCCAAAGTAGAAGACGAAAACAAAGTTTTTGAAAAGGTGGAAGTGGACGCCTCCTTTACCGGTGGCGAAAGCGCCTGGCGCCGTTTCCTGGAGCGTAACCTGAATGCCAGCACCCCTGTAGATAACGGAGCGCCTCCGGGATCTTACCAGGTAGTGGTTCAGTTTATCGTGGATAAGGGCGGTAATGTAAGCGATGTAAAAGCCCTGACCAGCCATGGTTATGGCATGGAAGAGGAAGCTGTGAAGGTAATTAAGCGTGGTCCTAAATGGGTGCCCGCCATCCAGAACGGCCGTAACGTTAACGCCTATCGCAAGCAGCCTATCACATTTGTGGTGGCCGAGGAATAATCAACGGAAAACGTTAATCGTAAACCGAGCAATATTGTAGCCCCCTGCGTAAGCAGGGGGCTTTTCTTTTGCTGGTGATGTGTAAGATTATAAAAGATTTGAAAGATTACTTTCTAACAGATGCAACATGCTCCAACTGCAACGTAGAAGTTGTTAGAAAGGGGTGTAGATAGGGAGCTGGCATTGATATAGCAAAACGCAGATTATGTGGGTTGCCTGTGAATAGCCTTTTTCTGATTTTTCCATTGATGACTGGACTTTCCAAGTGTGGAAGAACATTTACTGCCCGTAAGCACCCATCATGCAAATCCTTTTAAATCATGCACATCACTGGTTTCGGTTTAGTTTTGCACCCTATGAACAACAAGCTTTCCGGGTGGGATGATACCATTGTGGCGCTGGCAACCCCTCCGGGTATAGGTGCCATTGGTGTGTTGCGGTTGAGTGGCCCCAATGCTATTGCGGTGGTCAATGCACTTTTTCCATCCAAGAACCTGCAGGAGCAGCCATCGCATACCTTGCATGTAGGCAGCATCAAAAAGGAAGGTGAGGTGCTGGACGAAGTAGTGATATCCCTGTTCAAAAATCCGCGATCGTACACCGGCGAAGATGTGGTGGAGATTTCCTGCCATGGCTCCCCCTTTGTGCAGCAGCGGGTGTTGGATGCCTGTATGGCAGCAGGTGCCCGGCTGGCAAAGCCAGGCGAATTTACCCAGCGGGCTTTTTTGGCCGGCAAACTGGATCTGGCCCAGGCCGAAGCTGTTGCCGACCTTATTGCCGCACAAACCGGTGCGGCCCAAAGAACGGCGCTCCAAAATATCCGGGGCGGCTTTTCATCGGTGCTGGCTATGCTTCGCGAAAAGCTCATTCGTTTCTCCGCATTGATTGAACTCGAGCTCGATTTTTCACAGGAAGATGTAGAATTTGCAGATCGCACTAATCTAAAGACTCTGGTGGGGCAAATACTGGATCAAACCGGCCAATTGCTGCAATCATTTACATTGGGCAATGTGATCCGTAATGGGGTAAGTGTGGCCATAATTGGCAAAACCAACGCAGGGAAATCTACCTTGCTCAATGCATTGCTGAACGAGGAGCGGGCAATAGTCAGCGATATTCCGGGCACCACACGCGATACCATTGAGGAAGTGCTGAACATTGACGGCATCCTGTTCCGGCTGATCGATACTGCTGGTATCCGCAGCCACAGCACCGATGCTATAGAAGCGGTAGGCATCAGGCGCAGCCTGCAAAAACGCCGCGAGGCCGACCTGGTGTTGTACCTGTTTGATGCAATCGACACCCATGTTGGTGAATTGTTGGAAGCAGCAAACGAGCTGGAAAACGAAGGTATCCGTCACCTGCTGGTGGGCAATAAGGCCGACCAGGCTACAGGGGCTAACCTGAAATTTGGCCAGAACATTTTATTGATCGCAGCAAAAACAGGTTCCGGCATCGACACCCTGCGGCAACGTATGGTGGCGGCTGTGTTGCAAAATGCCACACTGGGCGAAAACGTGGTAGTTACCAATGCACGGCACTATCATGCGTTGCAGCAGGTGCAGCAATCGCTGCAGGAGGTGCTGACCGGATTGGATGCACATATTCCCGGCGACCTGCTGGCGTTGGACATTCGCAGAAGCCTGCATTACCTGGGAGAGATTACCGGCGAAGTAACAAATGATGACCAGTTGGATTTTATATTCAGCAAGTTTTGTATCGGAAAGTAACCAACAATTAAGGCCTGTTGAACAGGCCTTAATTGTTTTCATCCAATCGGATCTTGCTTGCTAACAATCTTTATTACCGCTTCTTTAACGCCAGCTATTTCTTTACTTTTTTGTGCTGGATCCAGCCGTTCGAACCATTCGATCGGAGAATAATTTTCTTTGCTCCATCTTCAATGGTGATGTAATAGCGGATGCTGTAGTCATCCGAGGCCTCCATGGTTTCAATTACTTTATATGCCGCATATTTTTCCTGAATTTTGGCCTGCAGTACCAGCGGCAATTCGCTTACTTGAATATTGCGGGTAACCACCACCAGGTCACCGGCCTGGTTAAAAAATGCAGTGGCAGATCTTCCACTTACCTCAAAACTTGCCTGGTACAAATCTTCTTTTTGGCTCCAGGTAACCTTTTCAGAATGGGCGAATGTTCGGGCAAAAGCTTTGATAACGGCTGGATCAACTTCTGCCGGAGTGTTTGCTGCCTGGGCAAAGTAAGAAGACAATGCAGTTAAAAGAATGAATAAGGGTTTCATGTGTAGTTGTTTTGGTTTTAAAAAATGTTGTTTAGTGTTTGACGTAGTAGCAGAACAACTAGTTACATAATGGTTCTACTGTATTGTAAAAGGCTGTGTACGCTGCTGAAGGGAGCTTTGGACGGAAGAATGGCAGCATGCACCCATTTGATAAAATTTCCTGTTATGCCGTTTTACTTTTTTGCATAGCATAATAATATAGCGTAGTCAAAATGATAAGTATCTGTGTGAGAAACGCATCATTTATGGTTGGTTAAGTTCAGGATAAAAACAAGTGAGCTGAAAGTTGCTGTGAGGTGCTGCTGGTACGGCAATAAAATATTAGTTTGGGAAAATGTTCTGGTAAGAGCACCAGAAACATTCATATTGTTGGTTACATTTGAAAGCCTCCAAATAATTCCGAAGGGTATAGGCGCTTTGTTCCAATTAAAAACATTTTCCGATGGGTAAACTGGCAGAGATCAAAACCAAGCAAAATGAAGCAAGTGTAACCGAGTTCATCAACGCTATTGCGGAGGAGCAAAAACGCAGGGACAGCCAAATCATCCTGGAGATAATGGAAAAGGCCACCGGCGAACCGGCAAAAATGTGGGGCAGCTCCATAATTGGTTTTGGAAACGTACGGTACAAAAGCCCTGCTACCGGAAGGGAAGTGGATTGGTTTAAAATTGGATTTGCGCCACGTAAAGCAAATTTATCCCTGTACCTGCTGGACCTGCAGCGCCATGCCGAAGCGTTGCCTAAACTGGGCAAGCATAAAACCGGCGCCGGCTGCCTGTACATCAATAAGCTGAAAGATGTAAACCAGGATGTTTTAAAAGAAATGATACAAGCGGCGGCACAATAGCAAGCGCTTTTGTTGCCCTTTTAAACCGCCAGTAATGCACTTTACCGTTGCAGCCAAAAGCGCCAGCCGTATAATGGCAATGCAATAACCTGGTAATTATTGCAAGCGGTCTACAAATTGGGCAATCTCCTTTTTACCCCTGTCTGAAGCGTATGGTTCCAGCAACTTGCTGATTATTTTCAGGTAATGGCGGATCTGCTCTTCTGTGCTCCTTTCCCGAAAAGAAATAGCTGCCTCCGAAATCCAGAACCGGTTGATCAGCGACAAGGTAGAAACCATGTATTCAAGGTCTTCTGCTCCCTGTATATTTAAATACCCGGAGTTTGCCAGGGTTTCCAGGTTGGTTTTAATAGTGGCAGTTCGCACCCCCTGGGTTTTTTGATATGCTGCCCGAACAATTTTGTTTTGCTCCATGATATGCACAAAACTGAGCAACAAACACCTGAAACTTACATGGTTTAAAAAAACCTGGTGCATCATCTCCAAAAAATGGAGCATGGTCAGGTGCTGAGGGGCAATAATGGTAGCATTGTTCTTATTGGCCAGTTCCTGTGCCAATTCAAAAACAAGGTCGTCCTTGGTGGGGAAATAATAGGTAATATTTCCCACCCGCATGTACAGCAGGGCTGCCAACTCACGCAAGCCAACATACTCTATTCCCCGTTCATTGAACATTTCTAATGCTTTATCCCGTATTTTTTCCTTTGTAGTCATTTTGAATTTGGACAATGTCCAAATGTAGTTAGTTTTGAGCAACAATCAACCAAAATGAAATACCAACTGCCCCACACCATTCAAAATTCAAAGGGAGAAACCCTCACCTTTAAATCCCTCGTTCCCGAACCGGATGGCGATAAATTATTGGTAGAAAACTTTGTGGCGCCCAAAAGCGGACCGCCCATGCATACCCATTACTTGCAGGATGAAGCACTAACAGTGGTAAAGGGCCGCATTGGTTACCAGGTGCAGGGAGAGGAGCCAAAATACGCCGGACCAGGCGAAACCGTAATATTCAGGCGGGGCACGCCACACCGTTTTTGGAACGATGGCACCGAGGTGCTTCATTGCACCGGTTGGGTAAAGCCAGCCAATACACTGGTTTATTTTCTTTCGGCTATTTATGCCGCACAAAACAAAACAAAATCGGCCCGGCCCGAAAAATTTGATAGCGCTTACCTGCTTACCCGGTATGCATCGGAGTATGGTATGAACGAGATTCCCCCCTTTGTACGCAAGGTTATTATTCCTGTTACGTATGGAATCGGGAAGCTGCTTGGAAAATACAAGCATTTCAAAGATGCGCCGCCACCGATCAAGCCCAATAAATCAAATGGGTTCCCGAGCAGTCCAAATCAATTAGGGATTCATTGATACAACCTTCTTGCTTGCAATCATTCTTTTGCTGCAATAACTTTTATAAACAACCAAAACCATGAACAAAAACCTGCTGTATTCCCTAACCTGTTTAGGCTTTTCAATTATTATTGGTGCTGCTGTGTACGAGCATATTGCAGTGGTGCCACAATGGAGTGCTGCGCCGCCCCAATCCCTTGCTATGTTCCAGGGTCCGTACGGACTAAACCCGGGACCATTTTGGCAAAGCATCCATCCGGTTACCCTTTTATTGTTCCTGATCACATTGGTGGTGCATTGGCGGTCGGACCGCAAACAACCCTTGACAGTGGTATTGCTAAGCTATATGGCTATCCTGGTGGTTACCGCTATCTATTTTGTACCCGAATTGATCCAGATTACAACAACTCCTTTTGCATCAACGGTTGATGCGGGGCTGGCTAAACGTGCCGCATTATGGGAAACCTTAAGCCTGGTGCGGCTAGGCGTGTTGGTCATCCTGTCGCTGGTACTTTTTAACGGCCTTACTAAAACAAACCGCAGGGCAACAGCAGTAAAACCAGGTGTACAACTGGCTCAGCCAACACCTGCATAGATATCCCTTCCTGGTATGGGTAAAAACTACAGCCTAAACTAAAGCCTGGCTAAACAACGGCCCTTGTTTCAAGGGCCGTTGTTGCTTTATACCAATTAAGTAGGTTATTGAATTTTGGCTTGCGGAAAGCCAAAGCATACTTACAGAACTGACCCATAAAAAGAGATGTATGATAAAATTTTCTATTACCTATTGTGAAGATGAAAAATATTGTCAATCTTTAATACAGTAAGTTTTGATACCCAATTACAACATCTCCTTTACGCTTGTATGTACTGCATTGGTTACTGAAGGCATCGGGTGGGTGCACTGCCCACTCGTGTGATACAACGTGATACTTCTTTCCTGAATAAAACTTACGGGTGATTTGGTTGGCAATCGATTACGCTTTAATTGTAGCTTGTGATTGACCAGATTTTAGATTTTTTACGCAGCCAGGTAAACAACTACCTGCGGGTAAAACTTGACCCTGCACCACCCAGTGGCGATGCCATTGTGTTGTACAATGTAGCCCACCTGGGTGACGGAGGAAGTACCTCGGGCAACAACGGTACACCTCCCACCAACGCATTTATCACCCTGGTCAATATTGAAGAAAACCGCATCTTAAAATCACACGACCACACGGTGCGCAACGGCACCAGCCTTTCGTACAAGAACCCGGAAATATACCTCAACCTATATGTGCTTTTTTCGGCCAACCTGGCTTATTCCGAATCGCTGAAGCGCATGTCGCTCATTATCCGATTTTTTCAGCACCAGCCTGTATTTACACCAGTTGCTCATCCCGAGCTGTCGGGGTTTAATGTGGAAAAACTGCAGGTGGAGCTGCACTCTATGAGCTTTGAACAGCTCAACCACCTGTGGAGCATACTGGGTGGAAAATACCTGCCCTCTGTGATGTACAAAGTGCGGCAAATCACCATAGATGAGGAGGCCATTACCGGCGGTGGCGGATTGATCAAAGAAATTCAGACCCACAGTAAAACAAAGCTGCCCCTTTCATGATTGCATCCTACAAAATATTGTTTTCCATCGAGCTGTTGCATCCCTACTATAGTGATGGCAAGTGCATCGATTTTGCTATAATTCCATCTGCTGCAACAAAAAAGTTGTTTCAAAACAACCAGTTGGTTTATAAGATGCAGGACAATGAACTGTGGGTGTTGATAAAAGTTAACGTCAATGGACAACCGTATATTCCCTTGACGCCGGAGCAGAAGTTTGTTTTTTACCTGCAATTGGTTCAGCCGCAGTTTATGACGGTTACCAACCTGGATGCAGATGCATTTGCCAACAACCGTTTTTATTTTTCCAATTTATCCCGCAACCAAGCCGGAACTAACCTTTACCTCTCTCAGCCCATTCCTGCTTATAGCCCGCTGGTGCATTATTATCCGGGTATGTTTGCTGCAGGTGCCGGAAATATAGTTTACGAAAGCATTAAGGAAAACCCGGCGGGAGCTGGTGTAAGCCACAATACCACTGATGAAGCTTTTTGGATGCCACGGGGCAGCCAGCCCTTTGTTTCCCGGTCGGATATGGTCCATTTTTCCGACAGCACCATGCGGTTGCAGGTAGCCGAAGCTGCCCAATACGGGGTAAAGGCATTTGCGTTAAACAAGGCAGACAACCGCACTTACAATATAGCCATGCCCATAGCAAGGGAAAACCCTTTATCAGTTGGCGAGGTTCCGGCCTCCGGGGCCAGGGAAGTGCAGGCCGATTTTTCCGCACTGCCGCCCGGCCGGTATAAGGTGGGGGTGAATGAGCAGGAAAAGGAAACCTATGTAGATGATGCGGCATCGGGTTTTTTCGGTGTGGTTGAAATTTTTAACCACCTCGAAGGCACAAATCCTTTTGCCTTGTTGGATGCGGAAGGAAAAGTAAAAGATACCGTTATAGCAGGACGGCCCACCTGGCAACGATACACCATCCGTTTTGCCAACAGGCTGGCATACCTTAAATATATTTCGCTCAACAGGGGCGTGCAAACCATTACAGACGGCAGGCCCGTTGCGCAGCGGCAGTTTTCATTTGCAGCCAACCCGGTGTCCCCACCATTGCCTGCACCACCGCCGCATGCCACGTTGTTTCTTTCCAACAAACCGGTTCCAATGCAGCAGCAGCTCGATATTTTCAACCTGTCCATGCCTGCAGTTTTTGGTACGGGTACGCTTAAGGCACCCAACCCAAACCCCATGTTGCCCGGCGTGTTGAGCCGTTATGAACAGGATTATTACTGCACCGTAATGCTTAACTATTGAATTTTTAAAACCAATACCACATGGCCACGATTTACAAAACACCAGGCGTTTACATCGAAGAAATTCCAAAGCTGCCGCCTTCTGTTGCACAAGTGGAAACCGCCATTCCGGCATTTATAGGCTACACCCAGCAGGCAGATCGAATTGCGAAAAACGACTTACATAATGTGCCTACAAAAATCAGCAGTCTGGTAGAGTATGAATTGTATTTTGGTGTAGCCCCCGCAACAGCTATCGAAAAAGTAAATGTTGATGTGAATGGGAATTTTAAGTCAGCCATTCTAACCGGCAAATATTTTATGTACGAAAGTCTGCGCCTGTTTTATGCCAATGGGGGCGGGGATTGTTATATAGTTTCTGTAGGCCTGTACAATGACCCAGTAGCAAAAAGCGCATTCTTGGATGGGGCAAATGGATTGCGGGCTATTGCAAAAGAAGATGAACCAACCTTACTTGTTTTTCCAGACAATGATTTGTTCAGCGCAGGACAGGATTATTACGAAATATATCAGCAGGCGCTTTTGCAATGCGAAAGTCTTGGTGATCGGTTTGTGGTCATGGATGTAAAAAGGAATGATTACCTGGGAAATGATTTCCGTAGCAGTATCGGCATGACTGCCTTGAAGTATGGCGCTGCTTACACCCCATGGCTCATAGTGAAGTCTGCCAAAGAAATCAGGTACAGTGATTTTAAAAACAATTCGGCAGCGCCAGGTAACTTGGTTTTTTTAAAAGAAGGTACCCCCATTACCTTGCTAGGACTGGTCAATAGCAATACGGATCCAAAAATTATTGCTCAGATCAATAAACTGGAAAAAGCAATTGAAGACACCAAAAAGATAACGGGCAGCTTTGACGCATTGAATACCACCTTCAACTCACTAGCAGAACGATACAACGCAGTGGAATCAAATGCCCAAAGCACTCCTAATGCCGCTAATCTTCAGTCGCTGATGTCCGTTTTGTTTTCTGTTGCCCGGGTTGTGGATGTGTTGGCGGGAGGAACTGCCGAAAGTGTCAGCAATGAAAACAATTTGAAAGCCGTGATCGGCAACCAGATAGCGCTGTTAAAACCGAATTTCGAAAGACTAATAGGTTACGAACAAGAGGCTGCTGCAGCGGACGGACTCACGGAAGCGTATGATCCTGCATTTGATGATGATAGCATTCCCAGCCATGCTAATTGGGGTGCTATATTTTCCGGCCCTGCTGCTGCTTCCGAAGTACTTATCGATGCGGATGATGACGCTTCCAAGGTTAGAACCCTGCTGCCATTAATGCGTCAGGAGTTTGATACATTGAATAGTATTATCAGCACAGGTATTTTAAATGCTGCTATTGCCGCTGAAAAAGAATTGGATAAAGGGCTGGTTGTTCTGTTTCCCACTTACAAAAACATTATCGAAGGCATACAAAATACATTCACTATCGTCCCTCCTTGTGGAGCAGTAACCGGCATTTATGCATTTACGGACCGTACCCGCGGTGTTTGGAAAGCACCAGCAAATGCATCGGTATTAAGTATAATTGGTCCGGATAGAACTTTTAAATTATCGGAACTGGATGCACTCAATGTAGACACCACCGCCGGCAAGTCTATTAATGCTATCAGGAGTTTTACAGGCAAAGGTACCCTGGTATTTGGTGCCCGCACCCTTGCCGGCAACGACAACGAATGGCGTTATGTAAGTGTGCGTCGGTTCTTTAATATGGTGGAGGAAAGTTCCAAAAAAGCAACCGAACCTTTTGTGTTTGAACCCAATGATGCGAACACCTGGGTTAAGGTTCAGGGCATGCTCGAAAACTACCTCACCACTTTGTGGCGGCAGGGAGCCCTGCAGGGCGCCAAACCCGAACATGCTTTTTATGTGGCGGTGGGCCTGGGCAAAACCATGACCGCACTGGATATTCTGGAAGGCCGAATGATCGTGGAAATTGGTATGGCAGTAGTGCGGCCCGCAGAGTTTATCATTCTCCGGTTTTCGCATAAGCTGGCAGAAAGCTGACCGGTGGCTATAACTAACCGGCGATGGTTGTCTTTCCCTGTTTAGGGCAACGTTTCCGGTTAACCGCTTTTAGTTGGCTGCATCTTTTGGCTGTTTATACAGGGCTGCATTAGTTAGCTCCATACAATCACCTTTCAAATTCATAAGCTATGGCAGACGGATATCCATTGCCCAAATTTCATTTCCAGGTAAAATGGGATCCTGGCACCCGTGTGGGTTTTACCGAGGTTACCGGGCTCGACATTCAGGTAGAGGCCATCGAATACCGCGAAGGATCGAGCAAGGATTACTCGAAAATTAAAATGCCGGGTATGCACAAGTTCAGCAACCTTACACTGAAGCGGGGAACAGTAGCTAAAGACCATGAATTTTTTGCCTGGATCAATGAAATTACCCTGAACAAAGTTACCCGCCGCGATGTGCTCATCAGCCTGCTCGATGAAACCCATGCACCGGTAATGACGTGGAAAGCTTTGAACGCATTTCCCATAAAAGTTCAGGCCAGCGACCTTAAAGCAGACGGCAACGAAGTGGCCATTGAAACCATTGAAATAGCACACGAAGGCTTGACCATTGTTACCTGATAGGTGCAGTAGAGAACTGCATGCATGGCCGCTGATACAAAGGCGCTAATGCAGGTGTAGTTTTCTGGTCCGCACATCTGTTCATTTGTAATCTGACGCACCATGGCATTTGGCCCGCTGGCAGGCGGTTACTATCCGCCGGTAGGATTTCATTTTAAAGTGGAGTTTCGCCGAATGGCTGGCGATGCCGCCATTGGCAACGACAATGACGTTCGGTTTCAGTCGGTTTCGGGCCTCAATGTAGAGTACGATACCGAGTCGTTTAAGGAAGGAGGGGAGAACCGGTTTGAACACAAGCTGCCGTTGCGCACCAAGTATCCCGATCTTTCACTGAAACGGGGCATGCTCACCGATTCGGGAGTGATTGCCTGGTGCCTGGATGCTTTTCAAAACCGAAGTTTTGCTGCGGCACACATCATCATCAACCTGCTCAACGAAGCACACCAACCTTTAAAAACATGGCATGTGTACAATGCGTGGCCAAAGAAGTGGAGTGTCAGCGATTTTAATGCGCAGGAAAATGCAATTGTAGTGGAAACGCTGGATTTCAGCTACAGCTATTTTACCCTGATGTAAGGGCTGCAAATATGTGGATTAACAAAAATAATGTTTGATGAAAACGGTTTGTTTTGATTCTATACAAGTCCTTATCCGATGCTGTTTGAATGATAAATTTTCGGCTCTGAAAAATGTGTTTTTAAAGTAAGTCGGTTCAATATCTCCAATCTTAAATTATTCAAATATGCCCGTTGAAATCAGGGAGCTTCAGGTGCGGGTAACCGTCAACCAGCCTTCAGGCCAGGCAGCAGGTAGCCCCGCTGCCGCAGCACCACAGGCAGGCAGCAAGGAAGCGCAGCAGGCCCTTGTCAGCCAGTGCATCGAACAGGTGCTGGATATGCTGAACAACAAAAAGGAACGCTGATATGCCACCCACCATTTCAGAAAGCAGCAGTGCGCAAGGCGAGCTCAAAAAAATGAAGATCTACGCCTACACCAACATCGACATGGCCGACAGCCACCTGGCGCAGGTAGAGGGCATACCCAATCCATACACGGCCCTCATCAATCCGGAAACCTACACGGTTGATATTAAATACGAATTTCAAAACAGCCAGGGACAAGGCACCACGGGCGGGCAACAGCAGTTTAAGGTAAAATATCCCGAAGAAATGGCCTTCGACTTTTTGTTCGACAATACCGGCATCATTGATGGGAAACCTAAAGCCAACATCGCCGCTGATATTGACCATTTCAAAAAGTTTTTGATGGATTACGACGGTAACATCCATGAGCCGCGGTTTTTCAAACTGGTGTGGGGAACCGATCTGTTCAAAGGGCGTTGCTCCGGGCTCAACATTGCCTACAAGTTGTTCAACCCCGATGGAGCGCCCATTCGGGCCGTGTGCAAGGTCACTTTAAAAGAAGCCACAGAGGAAGAACGGCGGGTGTTGGAGCAGCAAGACAATTCTCCAGACCTGACGCATTACCGGGTGGTAAAAAAGGGCGATACGCTGCCCTGGATGTGTTATCATATTTATGGCGATCCAAGCTATTACCTGCAGGTTGCCGCTGCCAACGGGTTAACCGACTTCCGCAACCTGGTGGTTGGCGATGAATTGTTTTTTCCGCCTATCGAAAAATAAATGCAGATGCCCAACGAAAGAGTCATACCATCGGAAGCACCCAAAACAGTAGCCACTTTTACCATCCTTTCAGCAGGAAGCGAAGTGTCGCGGGAATACCATGTGTTATCGATTGTGGTAAACAAAGAAGTCAACCGCATTCCATCGGCCACCATTATCTTACTCGATGGCGAACCTGCAAAACAAACCTTTGCCATCAGCAATGAGCCCCTTTTTGAACCGGGAAAAGAAATCGAAATAAAAGCAGGTTACCGCAGTTCCGAGGAGACCATTTTTACCGGCATTGTTATCAAACATGCCATTAAAGTGCGGAACCACAATTCGGTGCTGGTAATAGAATGCAGGGACAAAGCAGTGAAGATGACGGGCAAGATCCGCAACCGTTATTTCCGCGATGTAAAGGACAGCGCCATCATGGAAGAACTGATTGATGCCCACGGACTGGAAAAGAATGTATCGGTTACCACGGTTGCACACAAGCAGGTAGTGCAGTACCAATGCACCGATTGGGACTTTATGCTGTGCCGCTGCGATGCGGCAGGTGTGCTTTGTTTTGCCAACAACAATAAGATCACCATTCAAAAGCCGCAGTTCGGCGGCGATGCAGCACTTACCATTCAGTACGGCGCCACCGTGCTCGATTTGGATGCAGAAATTGATGCACGGCTGCAGTACAAAAAAGTGGTGGGCAGCTCTTGGAATTACACCGGCCAGGAACTGCTGGAAAATGTAGAGGCCGAAGACCCGGGTGTGCCCGAAGCAGGCAATCTTTCAGCCAATACACTTGCCTCCATTATCGATGCAGAAGATTTTACCCTGTATAACAGCAGCAAACTGGAGGAGCCTGAATTGCAGCAATGGGTAAATAGCCGTGCCCTGAAAAACAAGCTGGCCAAAATCAGGGGCAGGGTACGTACGGAAGGCACTGCGGCAGTAGCACCCGGCCAGCTTATAGAATTGAAGGGCGTTGGTGACCGCTTTGAAGGAAAGTTGTATGTAACGGGAGTGCGGCAGGAGGTGGAAGATGGAACCTGGCAAACCGTATTTCAGTTTGGCATCAACCCCGAGTGGTTTGCACAAACATACTCCTTGCAGCAGCCTCCGGCCGGCGGGCTGCTGCCAGCTATTGAAGGGTTGCATACCGGCATTGCCACGGCGCTCAAAGACCCCGATGGCGAAAACCGTATTCAGGTGCGCATCCCCGCTATACATAAAAATGACGAAGGTGCCTGGTGCCGTGTTTGTACCCTCGATGCCGGCAAAGACCGGGGCAGTTTTTTCCTGCCCGAGGTGGGCGACGAAGTAATAGTTGGGTTCATCAACAACGATCCGCGGCATGGCGTAGTGCTGGGTATGGTCAACAGCAGTGCCCTGCCGGCTCCATTGGAGGCCAGCGACGATAACCATGAAAAAGGGCTGGTGACCCGCAGCGGAATAAAGCTTGTTTTCAACGACGATCAAAAAAGCATGCATATAGAAACACCTGGCGGTAACAAGGTAGAGATCAGTGACAAAGAAAAGATGATCCACCTCGAAGACCAGAACGGAAACAAGCTGACGATGAATGCCGATGGAATTACAATGGAAAGCAGCAAGGACATTATTTTAAAAGCCACCGGCGACCTAAAGGGAAATGGGGTAAACCTCGAGCTCAAAGGAAGTGCGGCTGCCAAAGTGGAAGGGGGCACCAGTGCAGATTTTAAATCGGGAGGTATTACCAATGTGAAAGGAAGCATGGTCAATATCAACTAGCACATTTGGCAAATTGATGTACAGCAGTACTTTTTTTTACAGACCAACTAAAAGCAAAACAACAATGGCCCTGGCTGCAAGAGTAGGCGATATGCATGTTTGTCCGCTTGTAACGGGCACTGTGCCCCATGTGGGCGGGCCGGTAATGCCCCCCGGGTCCAGCACGGTACTTATTGCCGGTATGCCTGCTGCACGTGTGGGCGACATGCTTACCTGCACGGGTCCGCCCGATGCTGTAGTGGCAGGTTCGGCCACGGTAATGATTGGCGGGATGCCTGCCGCAAGGCTGGGCGACAGCACCGCACATGGCGGAACCATAGTGGCAGGATGCCCCACGGTAAACATTGGATAAAAAACAACTTATGGCAACTGGTTTTCAACAAGACGATTTTTTAGGAAAGGGATGGAGTTTTCCACCCACCTTCGAAGGGGGACAAAGGGGCGTGTTGATGGTGGAAAAAAATAAGGACATCCAGGAAAGCCTGCAGATACTGCTCACCACGGCGGTGGGCGAACGCATCATGCAGCCCCGCTATGGCTGCAACATGGACGAAATGGTTTTTGAAACCCTTGATACCACCACCAAAACCATCATAAAGGATAAAATACGGACCGCTATCCTGTTTTTTGAGCCACGCATCGATGTGGTGAGCATTGCTATGAATGCGGTGAATAGCCTCGAAGGCGAGATACTGATTGAAATAGAATACGTGGTAAGAGCCACCAACTCGCGGTTCAATTTTGTTTTTCCCTACTACATCAATGAAGGAACAGAGCTCGGTTTTTTGATCACCGATAAATCGATACGTAAATAATGGCCTGCGGCAACAATATAAACCCCCTCAGGCGTGGCGGAAAAAGCCAGCAGGAGCGGTTGCTGCCCGCTATGGATGGAGGCTATGCCCGTGTGGATGAACACCGCCTCCAGGATTGGATTTTTTTTGCAAGTGAGTTTTCCCGCTTTCTCCACTACTACGACAGTGCCCATGTAAAGGCCGGCGACTGGACGCCTTTTTTTACTTCCGATGTTTCGGCACACCTGGCCCTGGCTGCTATCCAGAATATTGACCTGTACCGCCAGGAAGTAAAGCAGCGGTTCGACTTTTTGAAAAAAGACGACCACAGCACCGACACCGCCGGTCTTAAGGCCCACTTCAATGACCTGCTCAGCGCCGTGTTTACCTTGTCGACAGCGCTGGATGATTATGCAGCAAAATTGCCCGATGACCTTGCGCTAAAGAATACCCTGCTCAACCTCATTCAAACAAAATTATCTTTTGCGCTGTACCGGCTTATTGGTTATTACCGGGCTGCACAAGAATCCTTGCATTTGCTCGATGCCGGCCTTACCAATACCAACTGGCGCATTCTTGGCCAAAAGATAAGCGAGGTCGCCAGCATTGTTTCAGGTACTGGGCTCAGCAGGCATTGGTGGGTAGTAAAAAGCGGCTCCGGCCTGTTCAACTATGCATGGCTCCAAAACAATGTTGGAGCGGTTGCTAACGCCCCGGTGCTGTTGGCTTCCATTACGCATTGGGCGGGGTATGTGGGTTCGGTGCTGCCCGATGAAAGCATTTTTACCAGTGCACTGGTGCAGCCCGCCGATCCTGAGGCGGTGAAAACATACCGCAGGCTGCAACATGCAGCCAACCACAACCTGTTCACCGCTATATTCGATCAGTACCTATCTGGCTTCACCAAGCTGGTTACAGATGCATCTGCCGAACTGGAACAAACGCTTACCAACCGGGACAGCCACCAGCCCCATTATGCTTTGTTTTTAGCTTTTCTCAGGTTGTTTCAATTAACCCAACACCAAAAAAACACGCTTACCAAACGACATCTCGATTTTTATTATACCGAAGTATTGCGGCTACGTCAAAAGGAAGCCTTGCCCAATAAAGTACATGTGTTGGTAGAACTGGCCAAACATGTGGACCAGCACCTGCTGGTAAAAGGCACCCGCCTCAAGGCAGGCAAAGACAGTGCAGGAAAGGACGTGGTGTATGTCCTAGACAACGACCATACCTTCAATAAAGGGGCTGTTGCCGAACTGCGTTCCCTTTACATGGCTACTGCAAAAGATTCGGTTAATGACCATGCCGGAGGCACAACTGTTGTGCAGCAAGAAAATGACGGCCGGTTGTTTGCAGCACCCATTGCCAACAGCGCAGATGGCATTGGCGGTGAAATAAAAACGCCCCTGAAAGAGTGGCACCCCTTTGCAAACAAGGGCTTCAGCAATGGGTTGTTTAAAGGCCTGAACATGCCTAAAGCGGAGGTAGGTTTTGCCATTGCATCGCACTACCTCCATCTTTCGGAAGGCTCCAGGAAGATCATCCTTAAACTGGTAACCAATAACAACAGCGGGCTTTCGGGAAAACACTTCGATTGCTATGTTACCACTGCAAAAGGATGGCTGAAAACCCTGGATCCGGAAATTACTGTAGCACCAGGCACCAGTGCTGCCGCTACGCCCTGTGCCCAAATTACAGTAAGCCTTGATGGAAGCCAGCCCTCTGTAGCGCCTTATAATGCAGCCATTCATGGCGGCACTTTTGGAAGACTACTGCCTGTAATAAAGTTGGTTCTGCGCCAGGAAGATTCCGTTGCATACGAATACAACAACCTCCGCACCCTCACTGTGAGTATGGTGGAAGTAAGGGTTGAAGTGGGCGATAACAGCGGGTTTGCACAAAACGGATTAAAGGAGGTGCAGCTGGCTGGCGATACGGGCACCTTGGATGCTGCCAAACCTTTTCAGCCCTTTGGCCCACAGCCCAAAAAACACGCCTCTGTTATCATCGGCAATAAAGAAGTGTTCAGTAAAAAAAATACAGCCTTCCGCATCAACCTGGAGTGGGCCAATTTGCCCGATACAAAAGCCATGATAAAATATACTGCTACAGATACTGACAGCACTACGCCCAGTGCGTCGGTGCAATTTCTGCAAGGTGGCGTTTGGGTGGGGCATGAAGCGAACAGTTCCATAGCAGCTTCTTTTGCTTTGTTCGATGCGGACAATAAACCGAAGGTTTCACTGGGACCGCAACCGGTGCCTGTAGCCGCTCTCAGGCATTACGCAGAACCGTACGGTCCACTGAGCAACACCAGCACATCGGGGTTTATAAAGCTGCTGTTAGATGCAGACTTTGGCCACAAGCTTTACCAGGATGACCTGACCATTCACCTCATCAACCAGTCGAAGCCAGGAGTGCCAACAGCGAAAAAGTTTGATGGGGCAGAGCCCTATAGCCCAATGGTGCAATCCATTTACATCACCTATACCTCCTGGCAAAGCAGTAACCTAACGGCAACGGATAGTGGCAGTTTTGAAAGCAGGGAATTATTCTTTTATCACCTCCATCCATTTGGCGAAGCCGAACAGCACAACTATCTCAATAAAACGTTTAGCACCCCGGCGGCCATCAGCTTGTTGCCCCAATTACGCTTTGCCCCTGTTATGGAAAAAAGGCCTGCCGAGTTTTACATTGGATTGGAAGGCCTGCAAGCCGGGCAGGCGGTCAATATTTTGTTCCAGGTATTGGAGGGTACTACCGACCCAAAGGTTGCCAAACCCGAAAACCATATCCGCTGGAGTTATTTAAGCAATAATTTCTGGATCGACTTTGCCGACCAGGATTTTAGCGATGCCACCCTGGGCCTGCTGCAATCGGGCATTATTGCTTTTTCCATTCCGCAAGGTGCCACCACCTCCAATACCCTGTTGCCTTCCGGAAAAGTTTGGCTGCGTGCAGCTATTGACGCGGCTGCCGGTGCAGTGGCAAAACTGCTGAGCGTACATGCACAAGCAGCCATCGCCACTTTTTTGCCCCAAAATAATGCACCCGATTTTTTGGATAAGCCGATGCATGCGGGTACCGTTGCCAAACTGGAAATTCCCGATGCCGCGGTGAAGAAAATTGTGCAGCCTTTCCCTGCATTTGGCGGGCGCCCCAAAGAAAAGGAAGACCATTTTTACATGCGGGTAGGTGAGCGCCTGCGGCACAAAAGCAGGGCAATTACCATTTGGGATTATGAACAGCTTATACTGGAAGCTTTTCCCGAAATCTACAAGGTAAAATGCCTCAACCACACCGGCCTGGTGCAGGAAGGCGGTGCAGAACATACCAACGAACTGAAACCCGGCGAGGTGCTCATCATTACCATTCCTTCATTAAAAAACCGCAATGATGCCAACCCGTTGCAGCCCTTCACCAACCAGGATACATTAACCCGCATTGAACAATTCATCCGGGAAAAAGTATCGCCGTTTGTGGTGGTGGCTGCCCGCCAGCCCCTGTTTGAAGAAGTAGGCATTTCGTTTTCGCTACAACTAAAGGAGCAATACCGCGATTTTACTTTTTACAGCAGGCTGTTGGGAGAAGAGATTGTTCGGTTTTTAACACCCTGGGCTTACGATGGCCTGGCCGATATACAATTTGGCGGCAAGGTGTACAAATCGGCGCTCATCAACTTTATAGAAGAAAGACCTTACGTGGAATACATCGCCAATGTGGTATTGCACCACCACACGGGCAGTGCTACCACCAGCGGTGAAGACCTGGAGGTAATCACTGCATCCACCGCCCGCAGCATCCTGGTTTCGGTGCCTGCTGCGGGGCACCACATTATACCTGCAGCACCCTTGCCGGTGCAACAGCAAGCAGCATGTGCACCAGCGTTTTCAGATTAAATAAAATCATTTGCAGCAAAGCATTACCATAAAAAAACATCCCCAACACAACGCGGCCAGCGATTATGCCTTGCTGCGCCAAAAAGGACTGGAGTATATCCAAAACCTGGGGAGTAAGTTCTGGACGGATTACAATATCCATGACCCGGGTATTACGCTGCTCGAGGCGCTGTGTTATGCCCTTACCGACCTGGGTTACCGCACCGGCCGCAACATAAAAGACCTGCTGGCCGTTCCACCCGATACCACACCGGACCATGACCGCCAGGGATTTTTTACGGCCCGCCGGATACTAACCAATAGTTCCCTGACCATTGATGATTACCGCAAACTGCTGATTGATATTGATGGTGTCAAAAACGGGTGGCTGCATCCCAAAGCATGCCCCTGCGAAGGATTTTACCTGTATGCCAACTGTGCCGAAAGCCGCCTGCAATATGTGCCTACTGCGCCGCCCCTGGTGCCGGTGCTTATCAGGGGCCTTTACGATGTGCTGGTTGCATTTGATGACGATGAAAAAACAGGGAACCTCAATAGTGGCAAGGTGGCCTTTACATTCAATTACCTTACAACCGATGGCCTGGCTACGGCACTTATCGAATTGCGGTTGCCCTCCTGGCAGGGCCTGGAGGCGGAATCGGAACGGTACCGCCTTTTTCGCAAGCCTACTTGCCGCATTACCGCCATTGTTGTAGAAACCATTGCCAAAGTAAAAAGAAGTAGCGGGCTGCCCATTACCGATATCGACCTGGAAGATGGTAATGTTTTGCGCCGGCCTGTTTTTGTTACCCTTACCGTTACCTACGATCCGGAGGGGAATGGCGAAACAAACCCGCTGCCTTCACTTCGTTTTGAAGACCTACCCATGAGCCTTTGGTTTGGCTCCAGCACAGCCCGAAAAGGATTGCAGGATCTGCAAACATTAAAGGACGCTCTTTCCGATATTTCGGAAGGGGGCATTGTACCCCGGTATTTGGCCAAAATAAAGCGGGCCGATGCTGTGGTGGCGCAAACCCGGTCAGTGCTGCATGCCAGCCGCAACCTGGCCGAAGATTACTGCTCCATCCAGGCCATCGGGGTAGAAGAATTTGCTGTGTGCGCCGATATGGAGGTTACCACCGATGCCGACATTGAGGCCGTACTTGCTACCGCCTACTACCGCATTGACCAGTATTTTAGTCCTGATATCCGCTTTTATTCGCTCAAAGAGCTGGTGGATGCGGGCATGCCGGTAGATGAAATTTTTGAAGGGCCGCAATTATCCAATGGCTTTATCAACAACAGCCAGCTCCGGAGCACCCAGCTAAAACAAGTGTTGCATGTTTCCGACATCATCAACCTGCTGGCAGACATTGAAGGGGTGCAGGCGGTAAAAAATGTGGTGCTTACCCGCTACGATGCCGATGGAAACATTGCCCTGAAAAAGGATGTTTCCGGCAGGCTGGTATGCGATGTGGCATCGTGGAGCATGCCAGTGCGGTTTAACCACCAGCCCCGGTTGTATATAGAGGCAAGCAAAATTCTGGTATTCAAAAACGGGTTGCCTTTTCTTCCCGATGGGCTGGAACTAAGCGATACGCTGCAGGTAGTTAAAGGAAAAAATGCACTTTCCAAATTTTCTGTAACAGAAAACGATTTTCCGGTGCCAACCGGCCGCTATTTCGATCTGAAGGCGTATTACCCCGTGCAAAATACGTTGCCGCAAACCTACGGTGTGGGAGAGGCAGGGCTGCCCGCTACTGCATCGGCCCTGCGCCGGGCACAGGCGCAGCAACTAAAGGCTTACCTCCTGTTTTTTGAACAACTGCTGGTAAACTACCTGGCCCAACTGGCACATATCTCCGACCTGTTTGCCCTGGACAAAACGGTAAAGCATACGTACTTCAGTGAGTTTATTGGCAACGAAATGCTCCAGGGTATTGAAGACAGCACCAATGGTTTGTACCAGGATTTTTCTGCAGCCAAATTGGAAGGGCTCATTGAAAAACCATTTTCGGGAGATGTAGCTGCTGGGGGCGACCCGGTTTTCCTGGACCGGCGCAACCGGTTCCTGGATCATATGCTGGCCCGGTTTGGCGAACAGTTTAACGACTATGCACTGATGCTGTATGCCGTGCACCAAAACAAGCAAAAAACTGACGCACAATTGATCAGCGATAAGATCGATTACCTGAAGGCTTTTCCATTTACCAGTGCCAACAGGGGGCGGGCAATGAACTACAAAGATGCAGCCCACGTGTGCCACACGGCTAATGTGGCCGGGCTGCAAAAAAGAATAGAGCTGTTGCTCAACCTGGATGATGAAGGATTCCTTACTTATTTTGAGTGGCACACGGTGTGCGACGCTGCTGGAACCATTACCGAAAGGCGCTGGCAACTGGTAGATGAAGGCGGCGAAGTGTATTTGCGCAGCCTTCAAAATTATGCTGCGCTTTCCATGGAGCAGGCCATGGATGCAGGCAAAAAAGAGATGGCAAAAGTGTACCAGGCTTTTACCAATCCCGATCAATATACGGCCTCAAAAACTTCTAAATGGAGCCTAAACCTGCAGGATAGCGAAGGCAATGTGGTTGCTACCGCAAACCATTTGTTTACCACCAAAACGGCTGCACTTGCAGAAAAGGACCGCATAGTTGCTTTTGCACAAAAAATAAAAAACAGGGAGGCGCTGTTTGTGGTAGAGCACCTGCTGCTGCGGCCGCGCAACAAACCTGATGCTGCTTTGTATTTTGAACTGTACGAGGAGCGGGACACCGATGGCGTGCTGTTTGAAAGAAGGTGGCGGTTGATTGATGCCGCCCGGAAAATATACCTGAGCAGCAGTACCCGTTACTTTGATGAAGATCTGGAGGCAGCTACGCAAAAAGCAAGAGCCGAAATAGCGGCTGTGTGCCGGCACATTTACAATCCCGCCCGTTTTCAAATAAAAAAAGAAATCAAATGGGTGCTCAACCTGCTGGATGATACCGGCGAAGTGATAGCCACCCGCAAACAACATTTTGCCACCCAGGGCGCCGCCATCGCTGCCCGCGACAGGATATTGCAGCTGGTGGCATTTCATGGCGCGGAAGGCACGCCTTTGGGTACCGAGCACCTGCTGCACACAACCGAGGTACCCTTGCCCGGACCCATACCGGGAGGCGACCCGTTGCTGCCGGTTTGCCTTTCGGGCAACTGCGGCGGCTGCGGCGATGAAGACCCCTATTCCTTTAGAATTACCGTGGTGGTGAATGGGGAAGACGGGCCTGCGGCCACCGACATGGCCTTTCGTGATTTTGCCGAACAAACCATTCGCCTGGAAGCACCGGCACACCTGGGCGTAAAAGTGTGTTGGGTAAGCAAAAAGCAATTGCGCCAGTTTGCCGCCGTTTACTGCCGCTGGCGCACCGAACTGGCCAAACCCGAACCGGATGCCCTTGTGCTGCACCAGCGCCTGGTGGCCTTGCTACAAATTTTTTCGGGCCTGAAAAATATTTACCCGCCGGCTACCCTGCACGACTGTGTTGACGGCAATGACGAAAACAGGGTATTGCTGGGCCGCACCATCATTTAAAAATAGAGGTTATGATGCCAGAGTTTACCGTATTTCCGGAGTTTGTACCCGACCAGGTGCTTACCTCCGAGCACCTCAACAACCTTTTTGAATACCTGGACGAGCAGGAGCGAATGACGCGGGCCTCCCTTTTGGGCATAGGCATTGTGTGCGGCCTGGAGCTAAAAACCACGGGCACAGGCATCACCATTACCAAAGGCGTTGGTGTGACCTCGGCGGGTTACCTTATCAGGCAGGAAACAGACCTTACTTATACTGCTTTTAAACCCTACGATGCCATCCAGGAAACGTACTACGAAAAGTTTGTGCAGGTGGAGATGGAGCCAAAAAGGCAAAAGTTCGACCTCTATGAATTAAAGGAAAATACATCAGAAACAGGCAGCAGCGGGCTGGCAGCTATTCCTGGTGGGTTGAACCAATATGCCGTGCTGCTGTTTGTGGAACTGTTGCACAACCAAAGTAAAAATTGCGACCCGAACTCCTGCGACGACAAAGGCATCAATATTACCATCAGTATTCGCCCCATGCTGGTAGCCAAAAACCTGCCGCCTCCCTTTACCGATACGTTGAAAGGCGTTACCGGCAATCCTACAACGCTGAACACCAACCTGCGCCTGCCCGAAATAAAGCTGCCACGTTATAATGTTCCGGCCACCGGTTTGGTAAGTTCTGAAAATGTACTGAACGTATACCCGGGCATATTAAGTGATGCTTTTCTGGATGCGGTGCAGGCGGCACTATCCAATGCCTACAATACATTTTTGCCCCTACTGGGCGGCGGCACCGACCCGTTTGGCAACCTGAAAACAAAGTTCAGTTTCCTGCGCAACATTACTACAAAGGGACAGTTGATCCACCTGCAATATTATTACGACATCATCAGCGATTTGATACAGACTTATGATGAATTGCGAACGGCGGGCAATGGCATCCTGAGTATGTGCTGCCCCGACAAAAATCTGTTTCCCCGCCACCTGCTCCTGGGCGAAGCGGTAGCAACACCGGCATTATTCAGTGCCCAAAGACATTACTTTATATACTCGCCCCTGTTTGAACGAAAAAGCTTGGTACACCACATCCGGTTTTTGATAAAACGGCTGGAAGCCCAAAAGGACCGGTTGGCTATTCCGCCATTTGTTTCGGCCACGCCGGCGCCGTTAGGCATAAAGGTCACCCCCAGTTTCTTGGGGGGTATACCGCTTTCGGAAAAAACCATTCCTTATTATTACACCCCCACGGCTATGTACCCGCTTTGGAATTTTCAAAAAACGGTGCGCAACGAAGCGGCCCAAAACCTCTCGTATCATGGCGAAACGTATGGAACAACGGAGTGGGTAAAAACACCTTTGCGCTACGACCTGGAGCCGTACAATTTTTTCCGCATAGAAGGCCATGTAGGCAGGAGGTTTAGCGATGTGCTCACCGAACTCAATACCATAAAAGCTGCCAACCGCCTGCCCTTTGATGTAGTGGCCTTGCGAACAGGGGCGCCAACCACCGATAAAAAAGCACTTGCCGAAGAACTTTCTGGTTGCGACCTTCGCGACCTGCAGGTGAGCTACGAAATTGTGCGGCGCGAATGGGAAGCCATTGTGGGTAAAATGATCGAATACCTCAATGAAGACCAGCAGCCCAAAAGGCGCCTGCTGCATGAACTGAGCGTGGGTTCGGACGTGTATGGTGATTACCTGAGTGTGTTGGTGCTGGCCAAAACATTTATGGTGCCCGACATCAACGGGTTCATGAGCAGGTGGAACGAATTTCTGGTGCCGGTGTATGAAAAGGTGGAAGGGGACAGCACCATGATCAGCACATTTTTGTACGACCTGTTGCAGGCTAACCGCCTCACATCTGCGGAGCGAACCCTTGCCGAAGATTTTATAGACCATTGCGACGAAGTGGAACTAAGCTGCAAGAAAGGAACTTTCCGGGCCATTTACCAGCAGTTTCAAAACCGCGTGGCCGATACCTACAGCAACCTTTATTTGGGCCATTTTTTACAAAAGCACCCGGGCTTACAGCACAAGGCAGGCGTGCCCATGGGCGGCACTTTCATATTAGTATACCACCACGAAACCCGGGGTGGTACCATCAATGGTTCGTTCAATGTGACGGGCACCGCCAATACCACCTCCGGGCTATTGTTGGGTAGGGTTGTAGCCAGTTTTGGAGGCAAAACGGCGGAAGCAGCCCTGGTTCTGGACACCGGCAGGTTTTCGGTGCAGGCAGATAGCCTGCCCGTAAACATCCAGATATCCCTTGTGTTTCGCAGGGGAGGCAGAACCATTTTTGAAGAACGGAACGCTATCATCAATACTACATCCGATGTGCTGGAGCCAGTTCCTTTTTCGCAGGGAATGATTTTTAACCTTGCCATTCGCGATGGGAGCAACAATGTGTTCAGCACCCTGCAGGAAGGCGATGTGATTGCCGATTTTTACCTGCCTTACCTGTGTGCTTCCAACTGCACACCCATCCAGTTTATTGTGCAGGAGCCGGTTAACAAGGGCCCGGTTGCCCATGCAGGCCCCGACCAGCGTTTTGCACTGCCACAAACCACCGCCACTTTAAATGGCAGTGCCTCTTCCGACCCCGAAGGCAAGCCACTGAGTTATTCCTGGAGCTTGGTAAGCCTGCAGCAAAATGTGCAGTTTTCCGACACGCTGCTGCCCGAGGTAGAAGTTTCCAACCTGGCGGAACCGGGCGATTATGTATTTCAGCTCACGGTTTCGGATGGAATTTCCAGCCACTCGGACCAGGTAACCATAACGGTGGATCCGCCGCCCAACCAATTGCCTACAGCCACGGCCACTGCATCCAGCGAATCGGTGGAGTTTGGTGGAACGATTACTCTTACCGGCACCGGCACTGACCCTGAGGGAGGACCATTAACCTTTGGGTGGAACCAGAAAAGCCCGCCACAAAGAGCGGCCATAACTGACCCGGGCGCTGCCGAAACAACCGTATCCAGTTTTGCCGTACAGGGCCCGCATGTATTTGAACTTACGGTTACAGATGACCGTGGCGACAAAGCTTTTGACGAAGTAACAGTGTTGGTGCGGCCCCGCAATGCCCCGCCCGAAGCCATTGTAAAAACCCCGGTGGCGGTGCGGTTGCCCCAAACCCATGTAGTTTTGGATGCCACCGCATCACATGACCCCGAAAATGGCCCGCTTTCTTTCCGTTGGGAAAATGCAGGACCCGCTTTAAAGATCGTAAACCCGGGTTCGCCCAAACCAATAGTGTATGACCTCACCGAAGCTGCCGACTATACCCTTAAGCTAACAGTCACGGACAACCGTAGCCAAGCCGGTCAGGCTGTTGCAACCATACAGGTGCGGGGCAAGCGGGAACGGGCAAGTTGCAAGCCTTTATCGCTTGTTGAACTTGCATTTGAAGGCTTTTTGGAAGAACATAAGGAAGCTGTTGAAGAAATACAGCAACAGTTTCCGCAATGGAAAGGTGTGGCGTTTTATTTTAACCAATTGCGGCAGCGGGCCATTGCCAACAGCAACCTGTTGCAACAACTGGAATTTTTCAGCGGTTTCCGCTTTAATGCTGAAGAGGGCGGCGACGGCGGCAATGGTGAACGGGTAGATATTACGGAGGCCCTCATCCTCTGGTTGCAGGCTTTGCTTAAATCCATCCAAAATCCGGATGCGGAAAAATTGCGCAGGCCCTTATTAGAACTGTATGTTTTGCTGGTATCACTCGCAGCTTACATCGGCTGCATTCAACGCGATCCGCAGCTTGATATAAAGGTGGAAGTAGAGGACATATTCAGGGTTATTGGTGGTCATATGCAATTGTTGACCGATTCGTTGGAGCGGTTTAAAGAAGAAGACCTGTATCAACTGGTAAGGCTGCGTGAGTTGATTGATGATGAGATCTTCTTTATAAACAGCACCGGCCAGGAAGCATCGCGGAAAGCATACCGCGAATTGCTGGAAAAGATCAGGGCGGCAATTGACGAATTATTAAATGCCTGACCATGCAGAAAAACAGTATTATCCGGAAGCAGGTGGTTTCTGTAACCTTTAATACAGCAGTGCAGGCGCCATTTGCTGTGCAGGAAGCAGCAATGGATTGGTGTCGCGAAGTATTGTTGCCTGCTATTGAGGAGGCGCTGGCGGTTTACGAAAACAGTGCCACCATTATCCGGGTGGATGCCCTTTTGGTTGAGGTGCAAACAGATGGCGTTCCCTTTTCCAATAGCATTGCGGGGCAGATCGCATCTGAATTGGTGCGTCAAATTGAAGCAGCGCAACCGGCCACCGGCAAGGGTGTACAAAAGCTGTCTAAGGAGCAATCTTTTGAAGAAGCATTTCTATTTTTCCTGGGCCATGGATACATGCCCTGGTGGTGCAGTATGCAGCACCCTAAGGCATTCCAACAAAACTGTCGCCTGCTTGCCGACACACTTTCTGATACCGGCCGCAGGAAGCTGCAGCAATTGTTATCCGGTAAAACTGTTGCCCGTCGCATGGTAATGGCCGTGCCCGATGACTTGCTTGTAAGGCTGCTTGCAGCAATCGGCCAACAGGATAGGGGAATGCATGAACATTTTTTGAAAACAATTAATGCGCTTGCCAAACTGATTCAAAACGCAGATTTGCGGCGCCGGTTTTTATTGCAGGTAAAAACAGGTTATGCAACCGGGCAGGGCAGTGAACCAACCGATGCTGATGTTATTGCCTTGAAGGTTTTGCTGGAACAAAAGCCCAAGAGCAGGCAGCAGCAGGCAACACTTACAGAGCTGTTTCATTCGTGGGTAAGCGATTACCAGGTGCCCCTTGATCCGTTAAAAAAACTACTATTAACCACCTTTGATTTTTCCCTATCGGAAGCGCATAGCCGAAATTTACCAGATGGGCAGGACTCATTAAAGAACCCGCAGCCCAGGCCGGAGTTGCCACAAAGGGTCGAGGCACTGCGCACAAGGGAAGAAGGTTTTTATATAACCGATGCGGGGCTGATATTGGCGGCACCTTTCCTGCCCAGGTTTTTCGCCAATCTTGGTATTGTTGCAGAGGGCCGGTTTAATAGCAAGGATCTGGCGATAGCCCTGATGCATTGGCTGGTTACCGGAAGGGAAGGGTATGCCGAATTTCAAACAGTACTGGCCAAAGTGTTGTGCGGCATGGAGCCGGAAGAACCCATCATTGTGATACCACAATTACCTGATGGGTTCAAAAGGGAAGCAACAACCCTTTTAGCAGCTATTATTGGCTACTGGCCGGCGCTGAAAAACACATCGGTCGAAGGATTGCGGGAAGCTTTTTTACAAAGGGAGGGAAAACTGTCGGTACAGGGCAACGAATGGTTGTTGCAAGTTGAACAAAAAGCTTACGACATGTTGCTGAACGAGCTTCCCTGGACCATACATACGGTAAAGCTTCCCTGGATGGAGCGACTGGTGCGGACGGAATGGGTATAAAGGAAAGGCTGATCGCGAGTCATTAGTCTGCTGAGCAGGAAAGTGCTTTGCGTGTTAGTTAAATATTTACTTGGCGAAATGAGTGGTTGTTTTTGTTAGCAAAGCCCACAATAAAGTGCGAAATTTAGAACAGTAGCGCCCTGCATACGATGGGGCCACGTTCAGAACTCTTTCCAGGAAAGGGAAACCTGCAAATTCAGTAGTTGTGTTTACTACGGCCGAAAAAACAAACAGGCATACCGCGGTTGCGCAGCAAAGGGCAACCGGAAGCGTCTTTTCCCGAAAGGCGGCAGGCAGTTTTTTTGGCCCGCAGGAATCCCCATCTTTTTTTCATCCTGTCATTCAGGCAAAAACGACCATCAGCAGCCCCGACGACCCGCAGGAAAAAGAAGCCGACACCGTTGCAGAACAGGTGATGCGCCTGCCCGATACTGCAGTAGCGCCACCCGAAAAAAGGGAAGAGGAAACCCTGCAGCGAAAAGAGGAAGAAAAGGAATTAGCCGGGGCACAGCCCATGGTCCAAACCAAGGAGGAGCCCGCTCTGAGCCGGCAGGAGCAGGAAGAGAAAGTGCAAATGAAGCCAATGGGCATTGCTTTGTCTCGGAGAGCTGCCCATCCTTATACCATACAACGCACCGGCAGGGGACCCCCCGACGAATCAGCTACATTTGAGGATACACTGGCCCACTCCAAAGGAGGTGGCACTGCATTGCCCACACCTACCCGGCAGAAAATGGAAAGCGGGTTCAATGCAGATTTCAGCAGTGTGCGCATCCACACCGGCACTACAGCCGAGGCCCTGAGCCGCTCCATCAATGCGCAGGCATTTGCCCATGGCAACGACATTTATTTCAACAGCGGAAAATTTTCGCCCAACACCCCTGAAGGTGGCCATTTGCTGGCCCACGAACTGACACATACCATTCAGCAGGGAGCAAGCCGGCATGTGCCCTCCACCTCCACGGCAACTGTGTCGGTAGCGCCCAAAAAATTACATATTGCACCATCACTTTCCCGCAGGCAGTTGTCTGGTGGGCACGCCTCTTTTCAAAGAAAAGAAATATCCAGCCGGCCAAAATCTCTGCGCGAACTGCGGCGTGATGTTTTTCAGGTCGACCGCCAACCGGCAGGTGCTGCGCCGGAAGAAAAGTCAGTAGCTACCGAACAGAATACACCAGGTAATGTGGGCAATTGGTCGGTTGATGGGAAAGGGGCATTGGTAAAATCATTTATGGCTCCACCACCCGGTTTGCCTGTGTTGCAGCCAAAAGAGGAGCAGGAGGCAGAAAAGGAAGAAAGCAAGGCGGTTGCCCCGCAGCCTATGTTGCAGAAAAAAGACCTTAGTGAGCATAAGGAAAGAGGTGGAGCAACAGGAAAGTATTCACCGGTATCGGTGCAGCAAAGTTATTCCCACGCCTCTGGTTCCACCAATGTATACACCCAAAATAAAGGAGCGTTACAGGCTACAGCACCCATTGGGCAACGGGGCCGGGGGCCACCCGTTGAGGTGCAAACAAAAATGCAAGATGGGCTGGTTCAGCGGTCCTGGTTGAGCAATGCATGGAATGCCGTAAGCGGCTTTGTAGGCGAAGCCGCGGCTATTATTGCCCAAGGGCTTGATGCGGCCAGGCAATGGATGCTGCGGCGCATCCGGTCTTTTGTGCAAAATATTCCGGGCTACCGGATGATTTCCCTGATCCTGCAACAGGACCCCGTAACCGGAGAACCGGTGGAGCATACCGGCCGAAACCTGTTGCTGGCAGGCCTCGACCTGTTGCCTATGGGTGGGTTGTTTCGGCAGGTATTGGAACGGCTGCATGCCATTAATGAAGCCGCTGCCTGGATCGAAGGCAGGTTGGCTGACCTCGTTACTTTAGTAGGTAGCATTGGCAACCGGTTTTCCAATTTCATAGACCGGCTGTCGCTGGATGATATTGGCAACCCCGAAGCGGTACTCAATAATGTAGCAAACCTGTTCCGGGGCATATTCAATGATGTTACCGGTTTTCTGCACCGCGCTGCAGTAGCCTTTCTGGAAATGATCAAGCGCATCATGCTGCGCCTGATTGTAGATTTTGTACGCAGCCAGGTGCCGCGACTATACCCGCTGTTGCGCGTAGCCCTGGGCCACGATCCGGTAACGGGAGAAGCCGTGCCGCGAAATGGCACCAACATTTTATATGCAGCACTTGATGCCACCGATGCCGGCCGCGAACAGCGCAGGCAAATGCAGGAAACGGGCACCTTTGGGCGGATTGCCGGATGGATAGACCGGGGCATTGCCGTATTCAGTACTGCCTATACCCAGCTCAGGCTGGCATTTACCAACCTGTGGGAAAGTGTAACCATTGAAAACCTCTTTGCTCCTGTTGAAACCTTTAATCGTATTTATGCCGACTTTGCCGCACCCGTTATACTGGTGCGCAACTTTCTGCGCGACCTGGCGCTGGAGATTGTCCGCGCCATTAAAGATGCCCTGCTGCGGCGCCTGAGCAACTTTGCCCGTACGGTGCGGGGTTTTACGCTGGTTACGGTTATTATTGGCCGTGATCCGTTTACCGGCGAGGCTGTGCCCCTAACCATACCCAACATTATCCGTGGGTTCATGGGTCTGATGGAAGGCGGCGAAGAACAATACCGGCAAATGGAAGAATCTGGGGCCATAGCCCGCACCACGCAGCGCATTCTTGCAGCGGTGGCGCGGCTGAATATGACACCGGCTTTTATTATCCGGTTGTTTACCCAGGTATGGAACTCATTTGGCCTGAATGACCTTGCCCGTCCCTTTGCTGCATTTAACCGGGTGCTGGCCCAATTCGGTGAGCCGATCGGGCGGTTGGTTTCTTTTGTTGTAGAAATTGTAAGGATTGTAGTGGAAATGATCCTGCAGGTCATGAATTTTCCAACCAGCCTGATTGCCAATATCATCAGCAGGGCTATGCAGGCATTCGACCTGATTCAGCGCGATCCGGTTGGGTTCCTGAAAAATCTGTTGAGAGCAATCAAGCAAGGGTTCCTCCAGTTTTTTGACCGCATAGGTACGCACTTGCTAAACGGCCTGACGGGCTGGCTGCTTAGCGAACTACGCGATGCAAACGTGCCGGCACCCACCGACTTTTCGCTGCGTGGTATTATTGGATGGGTGTTGCAGGTGCTGGGCATCAGTATGGATAAAATATGGGAGAAACTGGCCGCCCATCCCCGTATCGGACCCGAACGTGTTGCCCGCATCCGCGCTATGATCAATACGCTGGAAGGCATCTGGACCTTTATCAGGGATGTGCAGGAGCGGGGTATGGCTGCCATTTGGGATAAGATCCAGGAACAGCTTACCCGCCTGTGGGATACGGTGTTGGATAGCATTAAAAACTGGATCATGGAGCGGGTGGTAAATCAGATAACCGCCCGGTTGTTGAGCATGCTCGACCCCACGGGCATTATGGCTGTGGTAAACAGTGCCATTGCGCTGTACCGGGCTATTCAATCTTTTGTACGGTACCTGCGCCAGATGCTGGAGATCGTCAATTCTTTTGTAGAAGGCACAGTAGAAATTGCCCAGGGCAACGTAACCCGTGCTGCCGATTTTCTGGAAGGTTCCATGGGCCGGGCCATGCCGGTAGTAATCGGTTTTTTGGCCAACCAGGTGGGGTTAAGTGGTATAGGAAGACGGGTGGGTGAAATGATCGGCAGGGCACAGGAAATGGTGGACCATGCACTAACCTGGCTGGTGAACCGGGCTGTGAATACAGGGATGGCTTTGCTGGACCGGGTAATGGCAATGGGCAGGAGTGCGGTGGATACAGTCAGGAATGCACTAGGTTTAAGAAGAAGTTTCCGTACCGCTAACCAACATGATCATTCCGTAACGATGGGAGACAATGGTTCCATAATTGTTGCATCTACGCCAAAACCTTTGCAAGTGTTGGTGTCTGAAAGAAGAACGCAAATTGAAGCCGAAAACACCAGTACTCCATCTAAAATTCCTGAAAACACTTCAAAAATTACAGCACTTGACCGCATAATAGTGCTTAAAACATTAATCGATGGATTGTTACCTCAATATAACGTTGCGGTAGATGGCAACCGGAGGAGGGCTGATCAAATCAGAGCCAACATCAATGGGCATATGAATGAAATTGTTGAAAAATTAATTGTTGTAGGCATTGAAGTAGAGGGATCAAATAATATTGAAACACATGTAACACATACTGAATTGGATGGTAACCGTGCATCTCGTGTAGTTGCTCAACCATTAACTGCTATTCCTGGTAACACTACCGGATCACAGCCACATGAAAACACACCTGGTAAACCTTATGTTAAGCCAGGTGTGTGGACATCTAACTGGGTTGGAGCACATTTGTTGAATCACCACCTTCATGGACCAGGTGTTGCATGGAATATGGTAAGCGGCACTAAGGAAACAAATAATAATATGAAGACGGAAGTAGAGAATACTGCGAAACATGAGATTTCTGCTCATCCAGACAAACAGTATTACTATGAAGTATCCGTTACCTATTACGCAGAACAGCCTGCAAGGCCTTTCGTGAAATTTTTTCCATTCCAGATAAACCTGCAATGGGGAGAATTGCTCGGTCAACGTGGTAGCTGGACCCGTGGCCCGGCAAGAGGACGTTCATTTACCCAAGATTCACCCGATCTGACCAATACCATAATGCCTGCTTTTAATGAGTCGTCCGCATCGCGTCTATGGGAAGCATCACGAAGCGCTGGAATGAGTGTACCTCAAACTGTTTTCGAAAAAATTGTTGATGCACGTAGAACAATTCCCATGCAATCATTCGGAAATGATGTGGGTGACCTGGTAAATTATATGGATACCTATTATGCTAATCTGGGTTTAGCACCGGCAGGACAGTTCACTACTTTATACAGTGGTCCATTAAGGACACTGGCAGCCTCGCATATATTTATGCACTACTAATTATGATGAACTATATCACTACATTCAATGCCTTTATTCAACAACTTAATCTTCCTGGAATACGTGTGATGTCGAGTGACCTGAGTTATAAACTCCATGCCCCAGATGAAGCCTTACGTGCAGGTTTGTTAGTGGTGGATCCCGGGATAGAAGAGTTTTACCGGCAAGTAGAATATATGCACACAGAATGGCTGTATGATATAGATCACAATATGCAAAATATCTTGTTGCTTGATCCGGAATCAAACATCATAGCAGGAAGTATGGCTATTTCGTCTTTTAGTGAAATGATCACAAAAAGAGATTGTGATTTAGTTTTTAATGGAAAGAATTTTAAAGTTTTCGATCGAGTGTCGTCTGAATATGTGGTTTGCTTTCAGTTGAATGGCAATATGTTTTCAGATAGGCTTTTCTGGGTTGATTTATTAAGAGGGGATCCTCCTGTCGCATTAAACATAGGTTTAGAGGAATACTTGTCAACAGGTTTTGAAAACTATTTTATGTACGGATGGCAAAAAGCAGCCTTTATGGAGGACACTATTAGCCAGAAGTATATTCTTCATTATACAAAACAGCTTTTTTCAAAAAAAAACTAGCTTATGAAATTTATATTTTCTCGTCGCTATCGTCATTCATCTTCTTCAAGGGAGAAAAACTTTTTCAAAAAAGAAAGCCGGGAACAAAGCTTTTTCGGTGATCCGGCTGGTCATCATTCTTTTATTCAACCTGCCAGTTCCCTTTTAAGAGTGCAGCGCAAAAGTAACCATGAGGGAAAGGAAGACAAAAAGCTCCAACCTTTGGAAGTAAAAAAAGAGGATGATAAAAAATTAATGCGGGCAGGGGAGCTGGAAGAAAAGTTGCAAAAAAAAGCCTCAGACCCACGAGCCAGTATTTCAATTCCGACACCAGCAAGCAGTGGTTATAAATCGAGCGGAAGCGGACAGCCACTTTCACAGCAGGAGCAATGGTTTTTTCGCCAACGATTGGGCGTAGATTTTAACCAAGTAAAAATTCATACAGGACCCAACGCTGCAATAGCAGCAAATGCGGTAAATGCAAAAGCTTTTACTGTAGGCAACGATATTGTATTGAATGAAGGACAATACCAGCCTGCCACTGAGGATGGAAAAAAGCTGCTGGCACACGAACTGGTACATGTGGTGCAGAATGGCAGGGGCAAATCAGGAGCAGCAATCAGCCGTCAGGCAAGGCCGCGCAGAATAAGGCCACAGCGCACTACGGCCCAACTGTTAGATGCCCTGATGCAGCCGGGTTCACCATTATGGCGGCAATTGAATCCTGATGAAAGCTCTCCGGTTAATTGCCCGGCAACGGCTGCTGCTGTAGACGAGTACTTGGGCACAGGCAGGGTAAGTCCGGCCGCAGGGGGAGATGCATTAAGCAATTTCGAGTTCAATACCCGACCTATGACAGGACCTTATACTTCATTTGGACAGATTCGAAATATTTTGTCGGCAGAGCGAAGTTTTGCAGTGATCAGGGCTGTTCGTACTCCTGAATACCTCCAGAGCAATCCTGGGATCACAAGGGACCATTTTTTTACTGCTGTAAACTACAGGGGACAAGTGGTGCTTATTGATGCTTATGGCCGTGGCGCTATTGTTTCGGATGTGGCCAGTTTTCTTTCTCAGGAAGGTTTTGGTACTTATTATTTGTACAATGGGCAGTTCAGGGTGCGGCATATCAGGTTTGACGACGCACCTGATTTATAAGTAAAAAAAGGTTACAAAAACATATCGTGAAAGGCAGTGGTAAGGAGTGCCAATTAAGGATTGTAATAAAAAGAAAACCCGCGCCAGTTGCCACCGGAACACGGGTTCTACAAGGCCACCTTGAAACGTTGTTTGACTCCAAGTACCGTGCAACCGAGCCGACCTCGCTGGTCCTGTTAATCGAAACAGGAATGCACCTTCCTCAGCTTCTTACTTCGCGATAAGTAAGGTACAAAACAAAAAAGGTAAAAAACAAGTGTTGCGGGTGTTTTTATCAGCATCTTCCACCACTTGCAGATTGCTGCCTCATTGCGTATTTTATCCCTTTATTATGCTAAACGCCACCAGCAATGCTGCCGCTTCGGCTGCAGCAGTAGAAGCAGCACTTTCCCACCTGCGCACCATAGTGGCCCAGCGACTGCAAACATTTGCGCAGGGCCAGCCACTGGATTTATCCCATTGGCTGCAACAGCGGTACAACGGCGGCCTGCTGCGCCCCGAATTACTCCGCCATTTGCCCCAGTTAAAAACCGTGGAAGAATGGACCATATTAATGCTGGCGCTGGCGCCACATGTACTGCCCAATTTTTTTGAATCCATCATCCTGGAGCAGTTTCCTTCAGGTGGCGATTTCCCAGAGATCGGCGGGGTAAAAGGAGGCAATCACCGCAGCATGCTACCAACCGGCGAGACTGCCCAATTTGTGCTGTGTGGCAACGAAATAAGAGGCAGGCTTTTGGTACAGCAACTTTTTTCGGAAACCCATTTTTTTTACCGCCAGCGCATCCTGTGGCTCGAGCCAGTAAAGGAAGGAGAGCCCATTATGAGCGGCCGGATTATTATGGAGGGCGAGTGGGTGGCCAGGCTGCTGCTGGGCCAGGAAACCGCACCCCGGTTTGGGTTGGATTTTCCGGCCAAGCGCATCACAACCAGCATGCTTTGGGATGACGTGGTGCTGCACCACCAAACAGCGCAGCAGGTGCACGACATTCAGGTGTGGCTGGAACACCACCACGAACTGCAACAGGACGAGCACTTGTTTCGAAAGATCAAGCCTGGCTACCGCGTACTATTTTACGGCCCGCCGGGAACCGGCAAAACTTTAACCGCTACACTTTTGGGCAAACAGTTCCACCGCGATGTGTACCGCATCGACCTTTCGCAGATTGTATCGAAATACATCGGCGAAACAGAAAAAAACCTGGAACTGGTTTTTAAAAAAGCCGAATCCAAAGACTGGATCCTTTTTTTTGACGAGGCCGATGCCCTTTTTGGTAAACGTACCAATGTGCAAAGTGCACACGATAAATACGCCAACCAGGAAGTGAGTTATTTATTGCAACGCGTGGAGGACTATCCCGGTTTGATCATATTGGCGTCGAATTTTAAAAACAATCTTGATGATGCTTTTATCCGCCGCTTTCATGCGCTGGTGCATTTCCCGGTGCCCAATGCACAGGAGCGCCTGGTGCTCTGGCAAAAGGCATTGCCCCAAAAAATAGCGGTAGATGAAAATGTAAACCTGGCCGAATGTGCACAAAAATATGAATTGACCGGGGCAGGCATCATCAGCGTCATGCATTTTGCGGCGCTGCAATGCCTGGCCTCGCGAAATGGGTCAATCACGTATCAGCACATTAAAGAAGGCATACGCAGGGAGTATATGAAGGAAGAAAAAACCATGTGACCCTGCTCAATACTGCCGGAAGCTTTGCGAAACAAAATAGAGCACGTCGGGCAGCGCAGTGCGCCAGTAGGTCCAGTTGTGTGCACCATCGCGAATGCGGAATTCATGTGGCACCTCTTTTTTCTTCATGGCAATATGCACCAGCGAATTGCCTTCGTATAAAAAATCATCATCACCACAATCGATATACCAACGCACCGATTTTTTTACGCTGTCGGCCATGTTGTTGACCAGGGCTAATGCACTGTGTTGTTTGTAATAGGTTTCAACAGCTGCATCGCTTGCAGTTGCGTTGTTTCTTCTGATTGCTGTTTTGGCATCTTCCAAACTAATTGGCCCTGCCGATGCGCTAAGCGGGCAGGCTGCCGCAAAAAGATCGGGCCGGTGCAGCGCATACATAAAAGTGCCGCCACCACCCATGGAAAGTCCGGAGATGGCCCGGTAGCGTTTGTCGGCTTTAATGCGGTATGTTTTTTCTATAAAGGGCATGAACTCCTGGAAAAAGAAATCCTCGTAGTGCCAGTCACCTTTGATGTCATTAAAGTATCCCCTGCGGCCGGTATTGGCGTCGGGCATTACAATAATCATGGCCGTGGCGGTGCCTTCTTTTATAGCCTTGTCGGTAATGTTTTGCACTTCGCCAAACTGCACCCAGCCGGTGTGGTCGTCGCCGCCGCCATGCAGCAAGTACAGCACAGGGTAGCTTCTTTGCGATGTTTCATAATCCGGGGGCAGGTAAATGGCGTACTTCCGGCTCATGTTCAGGATTTTGCTGTTCAGCGTAAGGGCATCCATCACTTTCCCGGTTTGCGCCAGGGCAAAAAGGGGCAGCAATGTGAGGAGAAGGGCAAGCTTTTTCATGCCCATTAAGATAGTGGAAGTAGTTTAGAATAAAAGGCATCATTTGCCCAATAAAAAAACACCAGCAAGGAGGCAGCACATAATTCTTTTGCATCAATGCGAGGTACGTTTTTACATTTACTGTATGAAGCAGGGCGGGTTACTTATTTGGTTGCTGCTGTGGCAGGGCGTTCTGTTGGCGCAGGGCAATTGGCGTAAGGTGAGTGAAGAGCTCATTTTTACAAAGCCTCCTTTTGCGGCCAGTCATGCACCCACCATCGTGGAGTTGGCCTCGGGCGGCATGATGGTTTCGTTTTTTGCCGGCACCCACGAAGGGCATCCCGATGTATCCGTTTGGCAAACCGAAAAAAGAGCCCGCAAATGGACCCAGCCACGTGTGGTAGCTACAGGTGCCGTACAGGATACGGTTCGTTTTCCCTGCTGGAACCCGGTATTGTTTCGGCCGGCAAATGGCCCGCTGCAGTTGTATTACAAGGTAGGCCCCAACCCCAGGGAGTGGTGGGGTATGGTACAAACATCGGCCGACGATGGCAACACATGGAGCAGCCCCGTAAGGTTGCCCGATGGTATTTTGGGGCCCATCAAAAACAAACCCATTCAGTTGGGCAACGGCACCATTTTAAGCCCGTCCAGCACAGAAACTGCCACTGCCTGGAAAACCCATATCGAACAGTCGTCAGACGGCGGCAAAACATGGAAGCGCATTCCTATTGATACCTCAAGCTATTTTAAAGTGATCCAGCCGAGTATACTGCAATATGGCAACAACAGGTTGCAGGTGTTGTGCCGCAGCGACCAGGACCGGATTGTTCAGGCATGGTCGGAAGACAACGGCAATAGCTGGTCTTCTTTTTCAACCCTTGAACTGCCCAATCCCAACTCGGGCATCGATGCGGTGACCCTACGCAATGGCATGCAGCTGCTGGTGTACAACCCCACCATAAAGGGAAAGGAATGGTTCAACAACCGCGGTAAACTAAATGTGGCGATTTCCAAAGACGGCATTCGTTGGAGCGATATAATGATATTGGAAAACGGGGCGCAGGAAGAATATAGTTACCCGGCCGTGATACAGGACCGCGAAGGCAGGGTGCATATTGTATACACCTACAATCGAAAGAATATAAAACACGTGGTACTGGCTCAGGAACATTGAGCCGGGAAGAATGGCATTGGCCAGGTGTTTTCTTTAAACAGTTATGCAACAAACAGGCAGCGTAAATTTTTTGCAGGTAACTGCCTGTTTGTACCGGTCAATTACTGGTATTTTGTTGCCACAAAAGCTTACTTGCAATCAAAGCTTGACTGGTCAACTGTAACCGTAACCTCGCCGTTGGCATTTACTGTTGTGTGTAAAATTGTTTGCACCAGGTAGTTGTTGCCTTTGCCTTGTCCTATGATCCTGAAATTGTTAATCGTTGAAAAAGAAGATTGCCCGTTTACCAGCGAGCCCTTAAAAATATCCTGCGTTACACCGGTTGCCTGGTATTTATCTCCGGAAATGCCCATGCCGCTTATTCCTTGCGGCTGGTAATGTGATTTTACCACAATTGTATTATTGTTGATGGTTACGTGCATCAATACGTGCAGCTTTCCTTCAAGAACAACGAAATCGTCGGCACAAGGAATGTTCAGGGCCGTAGCATACTCCACTACTTCATTGGTAGTAAACGAAATGGTCTGCGCATTTTGTTGGGGCTGCGGTTGATGTACTGCAGGCACCACAAAGGATAGGTGAAGAACAGTCAGCAGGGCAATGCCCAAACGATACTTGTTGCTCATAAAAACCTCCATTGTTTATGGTGATGAATAATAAAGACCAGCAATGAAATAAAACCAACCGGGGCAGCAGATAAGTTTTTAAAGGGGCACGGTAAAAATGCAATTAGCGGGGTACCATACAAGTGTTGCAATGGGTAGTGGTGGGACGAGATATCTTAAAGCTAAGCAACACAGGAAAGAGATGCAAGGGATTGATGCTTTTTTTACATAAAAAGAAATTTATATCTGGGCAATTCGTTAGGGCAATCAAGGCCTAGGGTATTGAAGAACGTTTGCCTTCCTAAAAAATAATTGGTTCCTGTGGCTCCTTGATATTTAAATACTTATGCAGTTTGTTTTGGCGGTTTATCTACGGCTGTACCCGCTTTGCATGGGGCACGTATATTTGGGCCTATAAATTGTATCCCCACCACATCTTAAATTTTTTAAAGGCAGAATGGCCTGGCGCCCCAATACCTTTAAAGCGACCGTAAACAGGGTGCATGGAAATCTTCAACATCGTTAATAAGGATATAGCTACAATCCAAAACTGTGCTAGCGAACCCATTCATATTCCCGGTTCTATTCAACCTTTCGGAGTATTGTTGGCCCTCGATGCCAATGGCTTCATTACCTATTGCAGCAGTAATACAGAGCGTTTAACCGGACTGCCTCCAGCCGGTGTGCTGGGCAGGGCATTGCAGGATGTTTTGCCTGCCGCAGGCCAGCAGCTTATGCCATTGAGCCCTGCGCAAAACGGGGTGCAGCATGCTGCCATAAACCTGTCGGGCCAGTGGTACGACCTGTTTGTTTATGAAAGCGGCGATTGCCGCATACTTGAATTTGAACTGCAACCTGGCGAGTCCCAACCAGCGATTGACCTTTTTGAGCAAACGCAAATATTTGTCCACAGCATTGACCGGGCACGCAGCCTGCGTGAACTGTGCCAACGGATAGCGGAGCAAACCCGCGCCATTACCGGCTACGACCGGGTAATGATTTACCGCTTCGACAATGAATACAATGGCCAGGTGTATGCTGAAAGTAAACGAAAAGACCTGGAGCCTTTTTTAGACCTGCATTATCCCCATACCGACATTCCGCCACAGGCAAGGGAGCTTTACCTGCGCAACCTGATGCGGATGGTGGCCGATGTACATTATGAGCCCGTTCCCCTGTTGACGGCACAAACAAAGGCAGTGCAGCAACCCGACCTGAGCGATAGTGTGTTGCGCAGTGTTTCGCCCATTCATATTCAATACCTCAAAAACATGGAGGTAGGCGCTACACTCACCATTTCGTTGATACTGGAAGGAAGACTTTGGGGATTGATTGCCTGCCATCATCAGCGGCCTTTACACCTTTCTTATGCACGCCGCAAAGCAGCCCTGATGCAGGGACATTTTTTATCGTCGCAAATAAAAGTGCGGCAACTGGCAGAAGAATACGAAGTAAGCACCGTGGTAGAAGCGCACCTGCAACACCTGCTGAATGTGGTGCCGCAGGAAGGCGACTTTGCGCTGAAGTTCAAAAACTTTACCTCGCTCCTGTTGGTAGCCAATGCCACGGGCGTAGCTGTGCTGCATAAAGGTAAAATTTACGATCACGGGCTGGTGCCGCCGCAAGACCGCATGTTGCCCCTGTTTGGCTGGCTGGCTACCCACAGTGCAGGCCTGCAGTTCAGCACTTCGCACCTGATGGCCCACTATGCCGATGCCGAGCGGATCAGCAGGCAGGCCGCAGGCATCCTGTATCAAAAGTTGGGCGACCCGAAACGGGATGCCATTATCTGGTTTCGCGAAGAAGTAGAGCGCAGCATCAACTGGGCGGGCAACCCGTTTGAAACCATACAAAAACATACGGTACACAACCAACTTAAGCCGCGTACTTCATTCGACATTTACCGCCAGATGGTTCGTTTCACCAGCAGGGAGTGGCGGGTTTCGGAGTTGAATGCCGCGGCCCGTTTTGCCAGTGCCCTGCAAAATCATTTTCACCTCGAGTACCTGCGATCGGAAGAGGCCAGCCAGCGAATACTGAACGAACGGTTGCAAAAAGCCAATAAGGAGCTGGCCAACATCAACTGGATAACCACGCATGACCTGAAAGAGCCGCTGCGCAAAATTCTCATTTTTGCTTCCAGGGTAACGGATGGAGAAAGCCAGAACCTGTCGCAACTGGTTTTGGATTCCATAGAACGCATTCAGGCTTCTGCCCGCCGCATGCAAAGCCTGGTGGAAGACATTACGGCATACAACATCACCGAAGACCGACAGGCCAGCGCGGTATACAGCGACCTCAATGTCATTGTTGCCGAGGTGCTGCACGAATTTGACGAGGATCTGCAGCGGCTGCATGCTACCTGCACTGTGGAGGCATTACCCAGCCTGCTGGTTATTCCGTACCAGGTGAGGCAGCTTTTTGTTAACCTGATTGGCAATGCCATAAAATTTGCGGTTCCGGAGCGCCCCTTTGAACTCAGCATCCGGTGCAACAGGCTGGCGGCCCGTGGGGCCAACCTGCCTTTGTTGCAATCCGATACCCCATATTACAGGATAACCGTTCAGGACAATGGCATTGGCTTTTCGCCGGAGGAAGGCGAAAAGATATTTGACATTTTTTACCGGCTGCACCACCGCCATACCTATGAAGGCAATGGTATAGGGCTGGCCATTTGCAAAAGAATTGTGGAGCAGCATGGCGGTACCATTACCGCCAGCGGGCAAAAAGGCGCTGGTGCTACGTTCCAGATTTTTTTTACCGGCAGAAAGTTAGTGGGCCTGGCATATAGCCTTCTGCAAATGCTGGTAATGTGTGTTGGTGTATAAGTCGAGATAAAAAAGAATCCGTTATAAGTACGGATAAGGGGAGTGTCCATAATGGCACGCCCTTTTTTTATGGCCCAGGGCTGCCCGATATTTTTGGTCGTTGTATAATAACATTTCTGTAGCCAGCATGGGTTGCCTAAATTAGATTTCAAGCTTTTCCCATTATGGATGTTTTGTCGCAATTGCTGCAACATAAAATCATTGCCATTGTGCGGGGTGCCCGCCCCGAAGATGTGCTGCCCATTGCCGAAGCCCTGCATAGCAGCGGCATTGGGGCAATGGAAATTACCCTGAATTCGGACGGGGCTTTTGACCTGATCGGACAGCTTTCCAAAAAAATGCAAGGTAAGATGCTGGTAGGCGCCGGCACGGTACTCGATGCCGATGCGGCTGCACAGGCTATTGAAAGCGGTGCCCGGTTTATCATTGCGCCATCGCTGGATGTAGCTACCATTAAGCGTACCAAAGAACTGGGAGCCGTCAGCATTCCGGGGGCATATACGGCAACAGAAGTGCTCACAGCTTTTAAAGCAGGTGGCGATATCATTAAAATATTTCCCGCCAGCCAGCCGCAATATATCAAAGACTTAAGAGGCCCTTTGGATCATATTCCCATGATGCCTACCGGCGGGGTTACCCTCGAAAATATCGCCGCTTTTCAACAGGCCGGCGCAGTGGCTTTTGGTATTGGCAGCAGCCTGGTAGATGCCCGGCAACCCGTAACTTCCGAATACCTGCAAACACTTGCCACAAAGGCTGCTCAATTTGTTCAGGCAGTAAATAATATTTAAACATCTACATGCGCATTACCCAATTCAAGTTGTACCAGGTGCCACCAAGGTGGCTGTTTTTAAAAATTGAAACCGATGCCGGCATCAGCGGATGGGGCGAACCGGTAATTGAAGGAAAAGCCGCTACCGTGAAAACAGCGGTGGAAGAATTGATGGAATACCTGGTGGGCAAAGATCCACGCAATATTGAAGACCACTGGAATGCCATGTACCGTGGCGGCTTTTACCGCGGTGGCGCCATTTTAATGAGTGCCATTGCCGGCATCGACCAGGCGCTTTGGGATATCAAGGGAAAATTTCACAATGCTCCCGTGCACCAGTTGCTGGGGGGCAAAGTTCGGGACAGGATAAAAGTGTATTCGTGGATTGGTGGCGACCGGCCGGTGGAAGTGGGCATGGCTGCACGGGAAATGCAGGAGCAGGGGTTTACCGCTGTAAAAATGAACGCCACAGAGGAATTGCAATACGTAGATAATTATGATAAGATTGACCAGGCTGTAGCCCGCATTGCGGCGGTAAGAGAGGCCGTTGGCGGTGCTATGGGGGTGGGCATCGATTTTCATGGCCGGGTGCACAAGCCCATGGCCAAAATACTGGCAAAAGAGCTGGAGCCGTTCCGGCCCATGTTTATTGAGGAGCCGGTGCTGCCCGAAAACAACGAAGCCCTCCGTGAAATAAGGCAGCACACCGCCATCCCCATTGCCACCGGCGAACGGATGTTTTCGAGATGGGAATTTAAAAAACTGCTCATGGATGGTTATGCCGATATCATTCAGCCCGATGTGTCGCATGCAGGCGGTATTACCGAGTGTAAAAAAATCATTTCAATGGCGGAAGCGTTTGATGTGGCAGCAGCACCGCACTGTCCGCTGGGGCCCATTGCGCTGGCTGCCTGCCTGCAGGTAGATGCTACCTGCCACAATGCCTTTATCCAGGAGCAAAGCCTGGGCATTCATTACAACCAGGGCAGCGACCTGCTCGATTATATTCTGGAGCATAATGTGTTTAAATACGAGGCGGGTTTTGTAAAAATTCCTGAGGGGCCGGGACTGGGTATTGACATCAACGAAGAGCATGTGCAAAAAATGGCCGAAATGGGCCATAACTGGCGCAACCCGCTCTGGCGGCACGAAGACGGCAGCGTAGCGGAATGGTAAAGGAGAACGATTGGACGATTGCAGTCGTTTACCATGATTTAATAGCTAGCGAGGGTGAAAAATATTTTATTGAATATGGGCCACTTTATGAAATGTAGTGCGCTGCATTTGTCATCTTAATTTAGGAGGGAACTCAACTTTGCACCAATAGTCGCTCCGCACCATATAGATACTTCGCTGCGCCCAGCATGACAACAAGAATTTGCTACAGAAAAATTCATCAGGCCATCGAAGCCCCATGAAAAAGTTTTTTTATAAAAAATGCAACTGCTGATTTTGTTCAAAAGGTAAACCTCCAAAAGTATCCCCGCATTTTGCACCATCATGAATACACATCCATGCACAAACTGTTTTTAAGCTGCGACTGGGGCACTTCTTCATTCAGGTTGCGCCTGGTTCATACTGCCACGCTGGAAGTGCTGGCCGAATCAACATCAGATGAGGGTGTAGCTAAAGTATTTGCACAATGGCAACAATCCGGTACCGCAAACAACCGGGTAAGTTTTTTCCAAAGCATCTTACAACAACATGTTGCTGTTATCGAAAAGCGCATTCTGCAAACATTAAGTGGCCTGCCCCTGGTTATTTCGGGCATGGCTTCATCCAGCATAGGCATGATGGAATTGCCGTACCGCCACCTGCCTTTTTCTGCATCCGGTGCCGGTTTGTTGTATGAATTGGTTGCGGTAAACGAATCATTTAGCCATCCTGTTATTTTGGTGTCCGGCGCCAGAACCGATACCGATGTTATGCGGGGCGAAGAAACCCAACTGGCAGGCTGCATAGAACAATTAACGACCGCAACCGGATTGTTTATATTCCCGGGAACGCATTCAAAGCACATTACTGTGGGTGGTGGCCAGGCTACTCATTTACACACATACATGACCGGCGAGGCCTTTCAGCTGTTTGCAAACAAAAGTATCTTAGCAAACAGTGTGGCAGCCAACGATGCATGGCACGATAAGGGCAACCGCGCAGCATTTGAACAAGGTGTGTTGGATGGAACGGCGCACAATATTTTACACCAGGCCTTTATGGTGCGTACCAACAGCTTGTTTAACCGCTATACTGCAGCAGCAAACTTTTGGTATTTGAGCGGGCTGCTGATCGGTGCCGAATTACAGGCGTTGCAGCATGCGCCACCACCTTCCATCACAATCGTGGGGGCCGGTACCATTGTAACTTCTTATCAAAAGGCACTTGATATTTTGGGTGTGCAAAATGTTGGTGTTGCCGATGTAAACAAAGCCCTCATCAGGGCACATGCAATGATCTTGAATGAGGCCTACTCCAATTTCAAGCAGTAAAAAAGCAACCAGATTAGTATGACGTTCTTCAATCCCGCTTTAGATGAAATGATCCGGCAAAAGGCCGCTGCGTTAGATATGGATGTTCTGTTTCTGTGTGCTTTTGTAAAAGTGCTGGCGGCGCCATTGGATACTGTTGATAGGGCTGCCGAACAGGATGTTGTTGAAGCAATAAAGCTGGCCTACTGCAGGCATCTGGTTGACGCAAGGAGGGAGGAATGGAGCCGGTTTGATGTAGACCTCTCCGATGAAATATTTGCATCATTGAGCAAAGAGGAGGACATGGCCAGCGATCTTTCTTTTATCAGTTGGGACGGGCCCGTAAAAATGGTGCATTTCAAAGCTTACATGGAAGGTTCTTTGTACACGCATAAAATTTACAGCCGTTATCCATCCCGTCGTTTTGTTGAATTACTGGCAAAAGACACTGCAACCGAAATAGCGATGGCCCGCAGTTTGGGCCATACCGGCTACCCCTCCAAATGAGAGCGGATAAGAGCAGGCACTTTTGATTTTCTTTTGCTGCCAGAAACGCTGGCGGCCAATCATTGTTTCCAACAGGGTAAAACATTTTTTTTCCTGGCGTTAAGCCGGAGGCGCATAATGGACTGTCATGGCATTAAGCATTTCGATAAAAGATATTTATCCATATGGGGCCAAGTTTTATATACTAAGAATAAAACATACTACATTGCCAGTGTCTTTATAATAGAGCCCCTATATTCCTTCTTCCTCTGATTGCCCACTTACCCCTTACATCCGATATACAGAGTTGCTGTATTCATTAATGTCGTTTTTATAACCTAAACCAATAGTAGCATGAAGGCTTTTAAACTGTCATGGGCATCCGTTATGGCCCTGGCGCTTGTCTTTTTTTATTCCTGTCAGAAAGATGTTTCCGGACCAATGGTAACAAGTGCCGCCAGGAGCGGCGGAACGCAGGCCGGAGCACCTGCATTTGATTTGTCACTCCCCGATGCAGATGTAACCTGCGAAACCAGCAGTACTTATTGCTTCAATACTTCGCTTTTGAACAATGGTGGCCAGCTGGTGGGAGGAAAGGTGACCATCTCTGCCGAAATCCGCAATTCATTGAATGAGGTGGTAGCCACGTCTGCGGAGTTACTTGCAAATCAAGGATCGGTTTGCTTTTCAGATCTGGGCCTCGTTGCAGGGCAGTATACTGTAATTGCCATTTATGACCATGTGCCCAACGAAAATGCACAGCCCCAGCATGGAGAATTTTCTTTTCCACTGACCGTACAAGCTGCTGCCGATTGTGGCACCACGCTGTGTGAAACAACAGGGCTGACCTTTAGCAGAACCCCGGTAATTATCCTGGATCAAAATCTAAAGCCGATCCAGGTAGATGTTACTTATAAAGTTACCAACTGCTCCAGCGATCAAACTTTCAACAACCTGAAGATCCAGGGCGGACTGGTAAATAAGGCCACCGAGCCGGCACTGTCCACCGCAGGAACCGGTTTGATTTCCAGCTTTACCCAAAAGAAAAATGGCGGCAACTTTATCCTCACGGGGTATTTTTCCCTTGCACCCGGCCAGTATTCAGATTTCAAGGTTAAGTACCTGGTACAAACAGCATGCGGCAACCCAATGACCGGCGAATGGTCTGTGAAGAATGGTCCGGTGCCTGTTATCAGCACCGACCTGGCTACAACAAACCCTTATTATGTAAACAGGCTGCAGTCTGTTTGCCCCTAATTCCGGATCACCCTTTTTATTATAAAAGAACAAGTCTCCACTTTCGGAGACTTGTTCTTTTATAAGGGCTATGTATCATTCGTCCTTATTTTTATATCCTATCGTTTTTTCCCTGGATGGCGAAACAGCTTACCATAATTGTTTTAATTTTTTTTGTAGTCCTTTTAGCTTCCTGCCAAAAAGAGGTGCTTGGTAGCGGAAACGATTATAAAACACTTGGATCTTCGGCCCACCACTTATTATCTTCGGCCGTATACAAATCATTGCGGATCGAGGTTAGTTATATGCCGGGTTATGAACCCCGGGAGGCGTCCTTGAATAACCTGGTTTCTTTTTTAGAAAAGTATTTGAACAAGCCTGGTGGCATCCAAATCATTGCGCATTCAATTGCAGCAAGCGGCAAGCGGTCTTTAACGTTGAATGATGTGGTCAATATTGAGCGCAAAAGCAGGGCAAACTTTTCTGAAGGCAATACGGTAGCGGTTCATATTTTACTGGCCGATGCTGATTATGCCGATCCCGAAAACCTGGCGATTGCCTATTGGAATACTTCCATCTGCCTGTTTGGTAAAACCATTGAAGCCAAGCTGTCGGGCATTGGTGCAGCAGGCAAAGCCAATGTGTACACCACATTGCTCCGGCACGAGTTCGGGCATTTGTTGGGGTTGGTAGGACAGGGCTCGCCACAACAGGTGGTGCACCGCGATGACGACAATGGCGCCCACTGCAGCAACAGGCAATGTTTGATGTATTACCAGGTGGAAACTAATACGCCAATATTGAACCTTCCGGATTTGGATGATCACTGTATCAATGACCTGAAGGCGAATGGCGGACGATGAAGCGTTATTACTATCCTACCGTTTTTCCTTCTTTCACGGCTTCCGTCAGGTAATCAAACAGGTTGGCTTCCGTGGGTATATGCAGCTTTTTGCGCAGCCGGTACCGGCTTACTTCCACGCCCCGCACCGTTATGTTCATTAGTTGCGCCATTTCCTTGGTGGAAAGGTTCATGCGCAGGTAAGCACACAGCTTTAATTCGCTGGCGGTTAGCTGCGGGAATTTTTCTTTCAATAGCATTAAAAAGTCGCCGTGCACCCGGTCGAAATGAAAAGCAAAATGTTCCCAGTCCTGCTCAAACTTTTCATCTTCGGTCATCATCTTGATGATCTTTTTAAAGTCCTTGCTCGAATCATCGTGGCCGATATTTTTTAGCGACCGCAACAGCTCTTCCCTGATCTTTCCCATCAGCTCGCCTTTTTGCACCAGGTGCATGGTGGCCGCCGCAAGCTCTTTGTTTTTGTGGCTGATCTCCGACTCCAGCTTTTCGTTTTTCAGCCGCACAATGGCCTGTTCGTTGCGTTCAATTTCCAACTGGTGCAGGTATTGCAGGCGCTTTTGTTCTTCTTCGTATTTAATGCGCTGCTGCGCAAACTTTTGCTTTTGCCTTTTGTACAACAAATAGCCGGCAGCAAGGGCCAACAGCACATATAAAAAATAAGCAAGCGGGCTGCGGTACCAGGGCGCCAGAATGGTGAAAGTGTAGGTGGCTACCGGCGATTCATTGCCCAGGTTATTGCGGGCCTTTACCGAAAAAACATATGTGCCGGGCGGCAGGTTGGTGTATTCTTTTTCTGTTTTTTTGGCCCACCCCGACCATGCCTGGTCAAAGCCTTCGAGCCGGTAGCTGTATTCGATGTTGGCTTGCTGCCCAAAAAAAGGCGAAGAAAACTCAAAGCGCAACGAGTTCCATTTAAAAGCCAGTTCAGGTACGGTGCTCCGGGTATAGTTCGTTTTTTCATCCGGGCCATAATAGCCGCCAAAAATGGAGCGGTTGGCAGCAATGGGTTCCACCGTTCTGATCAAAACCGCCAGCTTGTAGTTGTTGTTGCGGTATTGCTCGTAATTGATGTTGTAAAAACCCTGCTCGCCGCCCACCAGCACATTGTTCTTATTGATGGGATAAACAAAATCAAAGCCGCTCACCATTTGCCCATTCAGCTCGGGTATGTAAATGATTTGGGGTTTGGGCCCGCTGAAGTCCAGCACGCCCAGGCTTTTTTCGGAAGTAAACCAGATATTGCCCTCGCTATCTTCCTTCATATAATTTACCCGGATGGCGCCAAACAGCTTTTGCAGCAATGCTGAAGGCTCAAACCTGTCCGTAGCGGCGTTGTATTCAAAAAACCCCCGTTCTGTGGGCACCACTGTTTTATTGCGGATTTGGTATACATAATAGTGGCTGCGCGATGAAATACCTTTGCCCGCATAAGCAGTATAAGCCGGCTGCCCGTTTTTATACGATACTTTAAAAATGCCTTTGTAAGGGTGTGCCACCCAAATATCGCCGTTGTTGAGGGCCACGATCCTGGCCGATTCAAAATTGATGTTGTGGCCGGTACGGGTCAGGCGGTTGTTTTGGGCCTGGTAAAAACTAACGCCATAATAGGTGCCGGCCAGCACCAGGGGGACAGGTGCATTGGAAAGGGTGAAGAAGTTCCAGAACCCTGAGCTGCGGTCAAAGGGAGTGGCAGTTTGCCCGTCTATGACAAATGCGCCTTCGTGGTGGCCCATGAGCAGTTGCCCGCCCACTTCCGATAAGTTCCAAACCTGTCCTTCGGTGCCGGGTATGGGTGTTACCGGCCCGTTGAGCAGGCTCAGGTTTTTGGCTCCGCCCAACGGGGTGTAATACAGTCCGTTGGAGGTGCCGAGGTATAGCTTGTTGTTGTGGATGCGGGCAGCATAGCCACCGCCTTCGTTTTTCCGGTCGGTATAAATATGTTTGATGGCGTTATCGTAGGTCAAAAAATCAATGCCGTTGTCGAGGCCCAGCCACAGGTTGCGGCTCTTATCGAGAAATGCGTACCGGATATTGTTGTTCTGCAGCCCCTCGGCCAGGGAAAAACTTTGCACCAGCCCGCCTTTTTTATCGATGATAAAACAACCGCCCAGGCTTGTGGCCAGCAAAATCTGGTTGTGCGCAACGGGTATGGACCGGTAGATGTTTTTTGCGGCAATGTGCTGGAGCATGGGTGTTTGCAGCGCGGACAGCTTATTGCCGGCAAACAGGAAAACGCCTTGTTTAAAGGAGGTTACCATCAGTGTGTCCTGGTTGTAAGGTAGTATTCCGGTAACCAGCAGGTCGGTTGAAAGTGTTTGTTGGGCCAGGGCAGCCGTCCACCCCTTGCCGTTCCACTCCAGCAATTGGTGGTTGCTGTCCTGCGCAAACAGCCTGTTGCCGCCTTTTCCTAAAAATTTCCAGTCGTGGTTGTGGTAGCAGGAAACCTGTTGCCCTTTTACCTGGATGATTTTATTGTTGGCCTGGAAAAAAACCGATCCATCATGGAGGGCAATATTCCAAACATCGGAGAAAGCCCGTTCCTTTTCGGGCAGCAGGGGCAGCAGCGAAGTGTATACCATTGCACCCTGTTGATCGGGGCTGAAATAGCCAATCTCATTTTGTGCGCCTACATAAATCCTATGGCCATCGATCTGGATGGAGCGGACAACAGTTTTATTGGGCGTGGGGTACAGGCGCCAGTACGACCCGTCGAAAGTAAGTACCCCTTCATTGTTGGCAAAGTAAATAATACCCTGCTCGTCCTGCTCAATATCCCAGTTCTGGGTTCCGGCAAGATAGTCCTGCTTGTTGAAATTTTTGATTTCGGGAAGGCCCAGCGAGTTTTGTGCTGACAAATTTTCAGTAGCAAGCAACAGCAAAAGGAGGATCGTAACGAACGGCTTCATACAGCAGTCAAAGTCGGATGTAAGGTAGGAAAAATTGGATTGTAGTAGTAATGTAGTACCGGGATGACCAGAATCAGTGCCATTTTCCCCTTTTGATGTAGTAGTGTTGTAGGTGAAAATTGCTTTGCTGTTGTTTTATTTCCCAACTTTGTTTTATTCCCCTTTCCATTCGCTTCCCGTTTTTTATCCTGTCAAATCTTCATTTTTAAAGTTGCTTGTGTATGAGTATCAAAACTACAATCCTGTGTATGGTGTTGTTCCTGTTTGCCCCTGTCATATGGGCGCAGGGAATATCGGTTACAGGGAAAATTACCACCCAGGCTGGTGAGCCCGCAGCAGGGGCTACCGTTACGTTAAAAGGAACAGCTACTGCAACCAGCGCCGACGCGGACGGTGTATACCGCATTACGGTGCCCTCCGCCAATTCGGTATTGGTATTTTCGCTGGTGGGCATGCAGCCGGTGGAACAGGTGGCCGGCAATTCGGGCACCGTTAATATAGTGCTGCAAGGTTCGGCCGCCAGCACCCTCAACGAAGTAGTGGTGGTGGGCTATGGCACCCAAAAGATCACTAAAGTATCGGGCTCCATTTCTACGGTGCGGTCGGCCGATATTGAAAAGATGGTACCGGTGCGGGCCGAAGAAGCGTTGCAAGGCCGCGCTGCCGGTGTGAACGTGATCCAAAGCGGTTCGCCAGGTTCAAAGCCTACAGTGCTTATCCGGGGCATTCCTTCTTTTTCGGGCACCGACCCGGTGGTGATCGTTGACGGTGTGCCGCAGTCGCTTACCGATTTCAATTCTATCAATCCCTCCGACATCGAGTCCATCAACGTGTTAAAAGACGCTGCCACCACGGCAATTTATGGCGTTAAGGGCGGCAACGGCGTTATTGTGGTTACCACGAAAGGCGGCCGCAGAAATCAAAAAACTGACATCAGCTTCAATACCAATTTCGGGGTGCAGGAGGTGATCAACCATATTGGTGTGCTCAACGCCACCGAATATGCCGCCATGATCAATGAAGGTAGCACGCTTGCCGGTGGCAATGTGGTGTTTCCCAACCTGAGCGGCATTGGCGTGGGCACCGACTGGCAAAAAGAAGTATTTAAAAATGCCACTTTCCAATCGCACAATATTTCGGCCCGGGGCGGCAGCGATAAGGTGGGCTATTTTCTTTCGGCCGGTTATATCAACCAGGGTGGCGTTGTGGGCGGAAACGACAAGTCGTTTTTTAACCGCGGCAACTTTACCGCCAACATTGATTTTGCCATTGCGCCCAAGCTGAAATTTATCCTCAACACTACCGGTGTGCTCATCGAGTCGAAGGGCATACAGGAAAATTCATTCAACAGCATTATTGGCTCTGCGCTGAATTTCGACCCCACCGTTGGTATCTATAATACCGACCCCAGCATGGTGGGCACTTATGGATACAGCAACCTGCTGTTGTCTGAAATTTTTAACCCGCTTACCAAGCTGGCCAATACCTATAATAAGAACATTGGCAACAAGCTGTATGGCAAGTTTGAACTGCAGTACGATGTGCTGAAAAACCTGAAGCTTACTTCCAGGTTTGGCTACACCAAGTACGACGCCAATTCAAAATCGTTTACACCGTTGGTGTTCTACGGTCCCAACAACGTAGAAAATACCATGGATGCCACCGGTGCGCAGATTGCCGGGAAATTCAACAGCGTGTCGCATGATAAGAGCAGCAACTTCAACTACACCTGGGAAACTTTTGGCAACTACAATGTAACCATCAACAGCGACCACAACCTGGACGCGGTGCTGGGTATGTCGCTGGCCAAAACCTCGGGCAACGCTGCCGGTGCTTCCCGTCAGGATGTGCCGTTCAACTCGTGGGAGTTTGCCGATTTTACAGCTGCCACCGGCACCAACACTGCTACCAACAGCAATGCGCTGGCCGGTTATTACTACCAGTATTTCCGCCGCAACCTGTCTTATTTTTCGCGGATCAACTATGATTTCCGCAACCGTTACCTGGCTTCGTTTACCGCACGCCGCGACGGGTCGTACGCATTTGGTATTGAAAACAAATTTGCCAACTTCTTTTCCGGCTCCCTGGGCTGGGTAGTAAGCGGCGAGGAGTTTTTCCAATCCAACTTTATCGACCACCTGAAACTTCGGGGCAGCTACGGTTCTATCGGTAACGAAAACGTAAACCCGCAGTTTGTAGGCATCGAAACAGGCGGCCCCAGCTATGGCCCTACTGCCAACAGCAATGGCTATACGTTTGATAATGTATTTTACCCGGGTTCTACTGTTGGCTCTGCTGCCAACAACGCCCTGCGTTGGGAAAAGCAGGTGCAATCGAATGTAGGTGTGGACATTACTTTTTATAAAAGAAAATTCTCCCTCACTGCCGATTATTTCCAAAAGAAAGTGGATGGTTTGTTGTTCACGCCTTCAGCTTCCTTGTACCTCGGTACCGTGCCCATTCCCACCGCCAACATTGGTTCTACCAAAAGCAGTGGCGTGGACCTGACCCTGGGATACAACGAAACGCTTGGCAAAGATGTAAAGCTGAATACCAGCCTGACATTTACCACGGCTAAGAATATGGTTACTGCTACCAACAGCGATGGCACTGCCCGCATATTGGGCGGTAGTTATTTCAATGGCCAGTCGCAAACCGTAACGGTATTTGAAAAAGGTTATGCACCCGGATATTTTTACGGGTATAAAACAGATGGCCTGTTTCAAACCACCGATGACATTACCAAGGCCGCAACCCAAACTGGTGCCGTACCGGGCGACATTCGCTTTGTTGACCTCAATGGCGATGGGGTGATCAATGCGCTGGACCAAACCAATATCGGCAACCCCTTCCCTGATTTTACGGCGGGCTGGAACCTCAATATTTCTTATAAGAATTTTGACTTTACTGCCTTTACTTATGCCTCTGTAGGCAACGACATTTATCGTGCTTACGAACGCAATGCCAACTACACCAACAAGCCCCGTTCGGTGCTGGGCCGCTGGACCGGTGCCGGCACTACCAACGATGCCCGCTATCCGCGCTATTCGTTTACCGATGCCAACAACAACAGCCGTGTAAGCGACCGCTACGTAGAGGATGGATCTTTTGTAAAGATCAAAAACCTGCAATTGGGATACAACTTTCCCAAGTCGGTTACCGGAAGGATCTTCAATGGCCTGCGGGTATATGTGCAGGTGAAAAATGCATTCACTTTTACCAAGTACACCGGTTACGATCCTGAGATCGCCGGGGGCATTTTGGATACCGGCATCGACCGTGGTGCATACCCACAGGCACGTACTTACGCAGCAGGGCTCGACATCAAACTTTAATTTCTTTAAAATATTATAGCAATGAATTACCGAATCATAAAATTGTTTACCCTGCTGTCGGTGGTCACACTTTTTACAGCATGTAAAAAATGGGTGGACTATGATCCGCATGAAGACTTCCGGACCACGGAGCTGGATTACCTGAAGTCGGAAAGCGATTACCGCACCATGACCATTTCTGTGTACTCGCCGCTGCAGTGGTTGAACCAAGAAGTGCCGGTAGGCGATATTGCATCGGACAATGCAGTTACGGGCGGCGAAAGCGCCTCCGATGTATTGTCGTTGCAGCAAATTGATGATTACACACATACCGCAGTGAACTCAACACTCACCGAGTTGTGGAAAGCGGCATACGAAGGCATTAACCGCGCAAACTACCTGCACCAGTACAGGGAAGCCAACCCTGCGGGACAGGCAGTAGCTTTTGCCGGCAAAGAAGCCCTATATGGAGAAGTATATTTTCTGCGTGCCTATTATTATTTCCACTTGGTGCGGATGTTTGGAGATGTGCCCCTGTTTACCGACAAGCGCCTAAGCCTGAGCGAATCGAAATCGCTGCAGCGGGCACCTAAAGGGGATGTATATGCGCAAATTGAAGCAGACCTGACGGCCGCGGTTGCTGCGTTGCCCCCAATACAGGTGCAAAAGGGCCGTGCTACTAAATATGCCGCACAGGCACTGTTGGGTAAAGTGTACCTCTATCAAAACAAATTTGACCAGGCCGCTGCCATGCTCGACAACGTAATCAACAGCAACGCTTATTCGCTGGTTCCGGATTTTGGGTCTATCTTTTTAGCCTCCGGCGAAAACGGCCCCGAGTCTGTTTTTGAGATCCAGTATTCGAATGCATCGCCGTATTACAACTGGGGCGGCTACAACCGCGGACAAGGCAATTATGCCGTTCAGCAAACCGGTATTCGTGGGTTGAACGGGTCGGCGGCTATGCCTTATGCACCAGGCTGGAGCACCAACCTGCCCACTCAAAACCTGGCGGCTGCATACACTGCAGGCGATAAAAGAAAAGGGGTAACGGTGCTGGATATTGAAGCCTATAAAGCAGCAAATCCTGCCTTCAATATTACCTACCAGGTGGCGCCGTATAAAAACACGGGATTGTACAACCAAAAATATATGCCCCGCAAAGGTGAAACTTCGGGACAACTGGAGTTGAATTACCTGAATAATTTCCGCACCATCCGCTTCGCCGATGTGCTGCTGATGGCTGCTGAAGCATACAACCGTTCTGCCACGCCCAACGATGCAAAAGCGCAGGCTTACCTCAACCGGGTAAGAGAACGTGCCTTTGGCGATGCAACGCACAACATTACTGCAACAGGTGCTGCATTGACACAAGCCATCTGGAATGAACGCAGGCTGGAGCTGGCCATGGAAGGACACCGCTTTTTCGACCTGGTGCGTTCAGGCCAGGCCCCCTCTGTTATTCCTGGCTTTGTTGCAGGCAAGCACGAAGTGTTTCCCATTCCGCAGGATGAAGTAAACGTTTCGGGTTTAACGCAGAACAACGGGTATTGATTGATGGCAACTCAAAAACTAATTATGCGCACAACAAAATATTTGATCCCTATTATGGCCCTTTTCTTATCCTTGGCGGGATGTGAAAAGGAAACCTACGATGATGTGGCTTTTGCACAGGCCGGAAATAGTCCCGAACAACTCTCGGCTATGTTCGAGATCACACAGGACAACACCGGTATGGTAACCATTACACCCAATGGTTCGGGTGCCATTTCGTACGATGTGTTTTTTGGCGACAACACCACGGCACCTGTAAAAGTGGCTGCAGGTAAGAACACCACACATAAATATGCCGAAGGCGTGTACACTGTAAAGCTGGTGGGGTATGGCGTAAATGGTAAAACAACCGAAGCCACGCAACAACTCACTGTTTCGTTTCGGGCCCCGGAAGCACTGGAGTTTACCGTTGCGGTAGATCCGGCCAACAGCATGAAAGTTAGCGTGACCGCAAAGGCCATTTATGAAACCAATTTCAAGGTTTATTTTGGCGATGTAGCCAACGAAATGCCGGTTACTTTCCTGGAAGGCGAAACAGTTACGCATACCTATGCAGCCGTGGGTAACTATGAAGTAAAAGTAGTAGCCCAAAGTGGTGGCGCTGCCACTACCGAACTCAAAAAAACTGTAGCGATCGTTAACCCCGTGTTGCTTCCGGTAACTTTTGAATCGGCCACGCTGAACTACGAGTGGATCAACTTTGATGGCGGCGGGGTAACCATTATTGATAACCCGCAAAAAGGTGGCATCAACACCAGCAATAAAGTGGCCCGCATGATCAAGTCGGGTGGCCAACCCTGGGGTGGCAGCGTGATGGCCCTGGGTGCACCCATCGACTTTAGCGCCAACAAGATCTTCCGCATGAAAGTGTTCTCCCCGCGAGTAGGAGCCAAGGTGCTGTTGAAAGTGGAAAACATATCAGATGGCGGCATCAACTTTGAAAAAGAAGTGGCTACCACCAAGGCCAATGAATGGGAAGACCTGGTATTTGATTTTTCCGCAATTAATACCGCAAACAGTTATCATAAGATCGTTTTGATCTTTGATAACGGTACCATGGGCAACGGCACTGCCAACTTTACTTTTTTGTTCGACGATATCCGGCTCACCAATGTGCTACCCTCCAACCTGGTAGCCCTGCCTATTACATTTGAAAACCCTAATGCCAATTATGCGTTCACCGACTTTGGTGGCAACATTACCACCGATGATGTGGATCCATTGAGTGCCTCCAACAAAGTAAAAAAAACAACCAAGCCCAGTGGTGCGCAAACATGGGCAGGTGTAACGATGGGCCAATTGGCGGGACCCATTCCGTTTACTGCATCCAATACCAAAATGAGTGTGCGGGTGTATTCGCCTGCAGCAGGGTTGACGGTATTGCTCAAAGCAGAAGACAAGGCAAACAGCGCCAAATCGGTGGAAACCCAAACGGTAACAACGGTTGCGAATGGCTGGGAAACACTGGAGTTTAATTTTAGCAACAATAGTTCTGGTACACCGGCACTTAACCTGGCCAACAATTATGATATGCTGTCGATCTTTTTCGACTTTGGCAATGCAGGCTCGGGTAAAGTGTTTTATTGGGATGATGTGACCTTTGTAACGGCAGCACCTGCAACATTAAGCCTGCCCCTGTCATTCGAATCAGCCACACTGGATTATGCATTCACCAATTTTGATGGCGGCAATGTTACCATTGTGAACAATCCGCAGTCAGGTGGAATCAATACCAGTGCTAAAGTTGCCCGGATGGTGAAAGGTGCCGGGCAAACCTGGGGCGGCAGTTTTATTACCCTGGATGCGCCTATCAATTTTGCCACGCAAAAAATAGTGAAGATGAAAGTGTTTTCGCCACGGGTAGGTGCCAAGGTGTTGCTAAAAGTAGAGAACCTTACTGATGGCGGTATCTCCTTTGAAAAAGAAGTGACTACCACTGTAGCCAACGCATGGGAAGACCTCACATTCGATTACAGTGCCATCAACATTGCCAACAGTTACCAGAAAGTGGTGCTCATTTTTGACAATGGCACTGCAGGCGACGGCACTGCCAACTACACATTCCTGTTCGACGACATCCGGCTTAATTGATCTTTTTTAAACTAGAATCATCATGATAAAAAATATAATTGCTGCAACTATGATTGTAGCCGCAACGCTGGCGGGGGTTAGCGGTTGCAAAAAAGAAACCTACCAGTTTGGTGAGTTGAAAGCTCCGGCCGACCTGGCTCTTACTACCTCGGTAGTAGGTGCCGATGCTGCCAACCCCAATGGCGATGGCTCCGGTAGCGTGGTTATTACGGCAGCTTCCAAAAATGCCTTGTCCTACAGCATCGATTTTGGCGACGGCACCACTAAAATGGTTCCTTCTGGCACCACTACTTATAAGTTTACCACACCCGGCACCAAAACCTACACCGTTACGGTAAATGCCATTGGCACCGGCGGTGCTATGTCTACCAGCTCCAAGCAGGTAACCGTGTTTGTGGCATTTGAAATTCCTGCCGACATGCTGGCTGCCCTTACCGGTGGTTCATCGAAAGTGTGGGTAACCGATAAAGAAGCCAATGGCCATTTTGGTGTAGGACCTGCCGACCAGTTTGCACCCATATGGTATGAAGCGGGTCCCAACAGCCGCGAAGCCTGCGCTTATGATGACGAGATCACATTTACGCTTGCACCCAACAACACCATCACCATGAGCATTGATAACAAAGGCACTTCGTTTTCTACCGGCGCTGCTACTGGTGTTTATGGCTTTAGCGGTGGCGATGGCTGTTATGCCATCAATACAGCTGCAACAAGGCCGCTTGCTTTTGCCAATGCCACTTCCGGCAGCACATCGGCGGTGTCTACAGGAATCCAGTTCAGCGTTCCCGGCAATGGCATCATCAATTTTGGAACAGGTGGAACAGTGTATGAGATCATCCGCTATACTGCCAATACCCTGTTCCTGCGCAGCATTGGCGCCGATGGAAATGCCTGGTATCAAAAATTGACCGTGAAGTAGCACTTGTATTTAGGTAAATGATAAACAACTGTATGGAAAGCCGTTCATTCAATAATAACAGAACTATGGGTATCGCATTTTTTATAACACTTTTCTCTTTGGTCTCGTGCAAAAAAGACACCGGTCCGGACAACAACAATTTAGTGCCGGTTAACCTGACGGTAACCGCGCAGGTCAGCGAAGACAACAGCGGTAACGTGGCGTTTACTGCCACCGCTACCAATGCTGTTACCTACGAATACGATTTTGGAAACGGCGTGTATCAAACCGTACCCACCGGAACGGTAACCTATACTTACCCGGCTTCGGGCAACTACACTGTAAATGTGACGGCAAAAAGTGCCGCAGGTAACACGGTAAAAAAATCGGTGCCGGTAGTGGTAAACGTAGCGCAAACACTGGTGTGGGCCGACGAATTCAATACACCCGGCGCACCGGATCCTGCCAAGTGGGGATATGACCTGGGCAATGGCGATAATGGCTGGGGCAATGCCGAATTGCAGTATTATACCAACCGGTTGGAAAACGCCCAGGTTTCGGGCGGCACTTTAAAGATCGTTGCCAAAAAGGAAAATTTTAGTGGCCGCGCCTATACTTCGGCCCGGCTGCTGAGCAAGGGCAAGTTTGCCACCAAGTATGGTAAAATTGAAGCCCGGGCTAAATTGCCTGTAGGTGTGGGTACCTGGCCCGCTATATGGATGCTGGGCGCCAACATTGACCAGGTGGGCTGGCCTGCCTGCGGCGAAATTGACATCATGGAGCACAAGGGCAGCGACCTGAACCGGATATATGGTACGCTGCACTACCCGGGCCGCTCGGGTGGTAATGCACACGGCAACACCGTAGTGATCAGCAACGCTACTACGGAATTCAATATTTATGCAGTGGAATGGACCCCTTCGGTGATCAAGTTTTCGGTGAACGGAAATGTCTTTCACACGGTGAACAATTCAAGCGCTATTCCTTTCAACCACGATTTCTTTATCATCCTCAACTGCGCTATGGGTGGCGGTTTTGCCGGTCCTGTGGAAGCCGGTTTTACTTCGGCTACCATGGAAGTTGATTATGTGCGGGTGTATAAGTAATCGGCAATATTGAAAGTGCTAGAAGCGGATGGCGCCAGCAAATTACTGCTGGCGCCATCCGCTTTTTTATTGCAATGATGGCAATATCGTTTTTTGTTTTATAACAGGTTGAAGTACGGCCTGACAAAAAATATCCTACAGAAATTTTTTCAATATCCTGCTCCGATAAAGTAAATTTTGAAGGCGGGTGGATATGCCGAAGCGGATTTTGCAGGACGCCACCCAAATTGTTGAAAGAGAAACAAATCCTGTAGCTACAATATTAATCCATTGCCTTTCCTGTGTCCCATAATCTACCATCTATTGGCCATCCACTATTCTTTTGTTTCAATTTCTATAATGCTTTTGCCGTAGGTTCCTAGGTATTCCTGAACCAGCGGCTCATACACTTTATAACCCACATCAGAATTGGTGAAAATAACGAGGCCCTGGCCTGTTTGGGGAATAATAAATGCCAGTGTTTTTACACCCTTGTCAGAACCGCCATGAGATAGCGCAAATGCCCCATTTTCAAAATCATATTTTTCAAATCCCAACCCAAAATGCTTACCCCTGGTTGTAGGGGCCTGGTTGGTGGTCATTGCTTCAAATACCTCTTTTGACAAACCTTTCCCGTTCATTACGGCAATCAGAAATCTGCTGTAATCTTCTATGGTGGTGAGCAGGTCATCGGCGGCATTAGCAGCCTTGTTTTTAGGGCCAACTTCATACGCCTTTCCAGCGGTATCATGTCCTGCTGCAAACCTTTTTTCCTGCATGGTGGCATCCCAGAAAAAACGGGTGTCTTTCATGCCCAAAGGTTTTAAAATAAGGTCATGAGCCAGCCGGTCCAACGTGGTGCCAAATTGCTGCTCCAAAGCCCGCCGCAGGTATTCAAATCCTTCACCCGAATATTGATACTTTGATCCTGGGTCGGCTTCAAAAGCAAGCCTGCCCTGGGGTTGGCTATACCGCCAGTTGGGAAAACCGGTTTGGTGAGTAAGTACATGGCGGGTGGTTAGCAGCCTGCTGCGCGGGTCCGCTGCTACGTCCGGATCGGTCCAGTATTTATACAACGGTGCGTCGAGTTGCCACTTGCCTTGCGATACCAGTTGAAGTGTTACATATGCCACTACCGGTTTGGTAAGCGAGGCTACATTAAAAATGGTGTTACCGGCATAGGGCCCTTTGCCGGCTGCGCTAAATACCTGCGCATGCTGCAGCTTCCCGTTGGTGATGACACCTACGCCCAAGGCAGGGATGTTCTGCTGCGCAAGCCATTGTTGCACCTGTTGTTGGTTGTTGAAAATATCTTTTGGAAAAGGAGCATTGTTGGTTTGTGCCGATGCCATAAATGGAAAAAGCATCAATAAGAAGCGGGTTAATTTTTTCATGGTTGCGTAATAAGTTAGTTGGTTAAATCAATGAGTAATTGCTCCGGAAGAAACCTTGATGAGCAGGCGATTCCCTGATTTGTTGTTTGACGATATCTTTTGGTGTGCGGTTACAAGGGATTAAAAAATCATTGTAGCAATGCATCTGTAGTTTTATTATGGGCGCCAGCTTTAAGTAAACATCAGGGGCGCCATCAAAATGCGCTACAGATTTTGTTGCAATCTATTGTTGTGCAGGTATATCAAAAATTCCACAGGAATGGTTGTGCCTATAATTAAAATGGCAAAAGTTTCATTATTTGATATTATCCTTGTACATTCCCTTGTAGTTGTTTATATCCTTGTACCTCAACATGTGACTGTTTAGGACCTGTATCCTGGCCTCAATGCAGCTACCCGCTGAAAGCACTTATTTGCTGATCCCTCGCTAAGAAAATTTTCGATTTAATTCTTTAATCAAAAATTTTGTCGCACATGAGAAATTTTGCCTTTGCTGCAAGCGCAGCTGCTATTTTCCTGGTTAATTGTACCAAGTCCGATCTGGTAACACAGGATAGCCTTCAGGATCGTTCCTCCGCCCAGGCTGCCTCCGGTAGTGTTTTGGCTACTGCAAGAGATTACATTGTTATCACCAAGCAATCCGGTGTGTCTGATGCCCTGGTGGCAAAAATTGGCGCCTATGGCACGGTAAAAAACACGCTGGGCGAACTGGGCCTGGTGCTGGTGTCTTCTTCCAACCTTGATTTCGAATCGCGGGTAGAGCAGTTAGCAGAAGTGCACAACGCTGTTCCGGACATCCGGGTCAATTGGCTGAAATCCACCGTACAAATGGATAAGGTGGTGGAAATGACAGATGCCGCAACCCCTGAAGGGGTGCTGGAAACGAGCAATTCACTTGGGTTGTCGGGTACCAACCCGTTCGTGCCCATTCAATGGAGCCTATTGTCGGTAAATGCCAAAGGGGCATACCAGGCAGGTTACAAAGGGGCAGGCGCAGTAGTAGCAGTTTTGGACGGGGGCTTTCACCTGCAGCACCCCGATATCAAGGACAATGTTATTGGGTCCAAGTCTTTTGTTCCGGGGCAGGCTGCACAAATGGCCAACCTGGCGCAGTTTAGTCATGGCACCCATGTATCCGGAATTATTGCAGCCTCCGATAATAATATAGGTGTTGCCGGTATTGCTCCAGCTACAAAACTTTTGTTGGTAAAAGTATTGGGCGATAATGGCAGTGGTGCATTTAGCTGGATGATTGAAGGCGTGTATTATGCAGCCAACCAGGGTGTAGACATTATGAACTTGAGCCTGGGTGCTGCCATTCCGCGCAACGGCAAGTTTATAGATGATGGCGGTACGCCAAACGATCCTTCGGATGATGTGGTGATCAATGAAGCAAGGGAAATCCAGGACCTTATTGTGGCCATGAACAGGGCCTTTCAGTATGCCCGCAAAATGGGTACTTTGGCAATTGTTGCTGCCGGCAACGATGGCATGTATGTAACCGGTCAAGGCCAGGGAACCTTTTACCCAGCCAACTGCACTGATGTGGTAACCATTTCTTCCAATGCGCCCAACAATTGGGCATTGAATCAAAACACCTCCTTATTTGTTCCCTCGAGTTTCACCAATTTTGGCGCCAGTCTTATTGACCTGGCAGGGCCTGGAGGCGATTTTGACGGCAGTAATGCCAATGCAACACTTATTGGATTGACACGTCCAGCCTGGGTATTTGACATGGTATTAAGCGCTGGTAGTTCCACCGGGTATAGTTGGGCGGCCGGCACCAGTATGGCTTGTCCCGCAGCTGCAGGGGTAGCTGCACTTATTGCCGGCAAATACAGTGGTGATATATCGCCTGCCGAACTGGAAAGCAAATTGAAGAATGCCGCCGCCGCTGTAGCCTATCCTAATGCCAACCAATATTTTGGCAGGGGACAGGTAAATGCCGGGATGGCTGTGCTGCAATAATTTTGCTGCATATTTTGAAAATGCCCCTACTGCTGCGGGGGCATTTTTTGTGCAGGCACGAGTGATTTCAGCCACTACTTTAATCTTTGCAGGCTTACACCTGGTTTGGGCATCCTTTTGTTTGGTAAGCTGGTTGGCCGGCAATCTTTGCTTTTCCTAAACAATAATATCCGGTTAATAGCTGCACTTTTGCCTGATTCACTTTACATCAATTCTCCAACTATTATTGAACGCATACACCTTGAAAAACCAAGGTTATTCGGTACGTGTGGAAGCTGAAATAGTGGAAAGCATAACCCAAGGTGTACTAACCACTATGATCCCCTCTGGACCCGGAGGGGATTTTCTTTTATTGCTGTCTGATGGCAGCGCAAGAGTTGGATACTAATGGTTTGTTGGTAAAAAACACCAGGGCTTGTGCGTAAACTTACTAAGTATTACTACTAACTTGTTGGTTTTCAGTTTAAATATGTAAAATGCTTATCTATGCTTTTGCATATTTCGCCCCCTTTTCACCCCCTTTAATCGAAAGCTATCCGAAGGGCTCGCTGCTGCTGCTTAGCTTTGTGTTAACAAACGAGGAAAAGAATCCTGAAAAACTTTAGAAATCCAAATCCTTTTAAAAGACCAAATCCAATTGTCCGTATCGTTAAGCCCGTTTTTGTTCGAGTATCCTATTGAAAACTAAAAGACGCCAATATCCTAAAACCAGTCCTAAACCGTCCAACGCGTCTTACATGATTATCCCCTCATTTACTGAGGGGATTTTTTTTGGCAAAATTTTTTTTAACGGATGAGCTTACTTTCCCCCTACTTAGATAATTTGCACACAGTTTTCATAGGGTACGGATTAAAAACGGCCTAAGGTTTTTACCTGGGCCTCTTTTTTTTACCGCTGGTACCAAAAAACTGCAGAGCTTAGCTTATATCAGATTATTTATATAATTTACCTCTGGTTTTTCACAGGATATTGGATATTTCACAGGGCCGAATTTCGATTTGGCCTTTATTAACCCTTCGAAAAGCAGGCTGACCTTTTACCACCGCAGCACGCTGTTGGTACACCACCCTTAAGCCACTTTTATTGCTCCTGCCTTTTTGTGCCATATCCTGGAAGGATATTTTTATAGTAACGGAAGGAAATACAAAACAAATGCACACAGGTAAAAAAGTGATTTATTGGGCGGATGATGATTTTGAAGATCTAGACCTGTTTCAGGAAGTGCTGGCTGAACTGGAACCAGGACTGGAATTGCGGCAGTTTGCCAATGGTAAATTGTTGTTGGATCAACTGGAGGCCGATGGCCCCGATCACTATCCTGCACTTATCGTTCTCGACATCAATATGCCGGTTTTGGACGGCCGGGAAACCCTGGCCATTTTAAAAAAAGAAGCACGGTTCAATACTATTCCCATGGTCGTTTTTACAACCTCCAATAGTGAACTGGACAAGCATTTTTTTGAATGGATGAATACCGAAATGCTGACAAAGCCTTTTACTTATAAAGCACTCAAAAACACACTGCAAAGAATATTGGCTTACCTGAAAGATGAATAAGGGCAAGGCCTTTTTCTGGGGATCAGATTTTTTTTCATTTTTTGGATGGATTAATTATTTACTATGAAAAAAAGCTATCTTTACCGCGGTTTTTCATAGGATATTGGATTTTACACGGGGCGAGATTTCCATCTCTGCCCTTTTTTTTGCCCTTTAAGAGCCGGAAAGGGTAAAATTACCCCTGCCTGGCGTAGGTTTACGATCAATTGCGGAAATACCCGGCAGCAAAATAAAGCGCATAAGTGCGGAGGATTGGTGTAGCCGGGCAGCCTACATTTGTTATAGAAGTTGATTGATCAACAAAATCAATCTTTATCCATTATCCGGAAAAACTAATTGCTTATACCACATATCCTGTAACCGGGAGCCTTTTCCTAAAATCCAATATCAGTCAACTTCTTTCTTTTTCTTTTTTGTTTGCTTCGTTTTATCATCCAATCCATTTTTCCATTTGCTGGTTGCCTGTTGCATAATCGCGGTAGGGCCCCTGCCCGGATTTTTTATTCGGTGGTGTGGGGCATAACCTTAGAGGCAACCGGCAATTTGGAATGCTGCTGCATGGCTGGGGTTGGTTGGGCCCGTGGTGCGGCATAGCCAAAATGGCGTTTTAGTTTTAAAAACTTCACTTCTATAAGGTAATAGGATAGCATGGAAAGGACCAGCAGCAGTGCAGTGTTTTCGGCAAGAATAAGCAAAGCGGAATACCGGGTGGTCAAAAGATCGGGCAACAGCGGGTGAAGTAAAGGCTGTACCAGTTTAGGCTGCAGCACCTGCGATACAATAAGGTGGTACAGGTAAAGGCCGTAGCTTATTTTTCCACAAAAAATAAGTGCCTTGTTGTGCCACAAAAAACTGGCTTGTACCTGCTCGCCACGGGTTACTGCATAGGTAATCAGCCACAGCGCCATCAGTGCATTTGCAGTACGCAGGGGCAACAAGGGCAGGCCTAAGAAAAGGTAGCTGAGGGCGCCAAAAGTACCAGCCACACCAGCAATGATCGTTGCTTTGTAAAACCGTTGCATCTGTTGCGGCCTGTACTGCATGACCCAGGCAAGCAAAGCCCCAACGCCAAAAGCATCGAAGCAGGCAAATGGCAAAACGGAATGCAGGGCCACATCCTGCATCAAATATTGCGAACCTGCACCAACCAGTATAAATAGTATAATGGAGTGCAGCAGCCATCGCTGGGGCACCAACAACATAACCCAGGGCCAAACAAGATAAAATTGCTCTTCTACGGCCAGGCTCCACAGGTGAGAGATGGCGCCGTCCCATGCGCCAAGGTTGAAGAAATAAAAATTAGAGGTATAGGTTGCCAGGTAAGGAAATGCCGAAGGCATATCGCTGTTTACATACTGCTGAAAAATGAGCAGCATTACAATTGCGAGGTAATAAATGGGAAAAATGCGCAAGGCGCGGCGCCAGTAAAAGCTTTTTACAACCGATGCTGTTCCTGTATCTTTTCTTTGGCGTAATAAAATGGCGGTGATCAGAAACCCGCTCAATACAAAAAATATATCCACGCCCAGAGGCCCGGTGGGTACTATATGCAATAGGGTATCCTTGGGAAACCAATGGTGAATAATGACCAAAAAAACAGCGAAGGCCCGTATAGTGTCTAATTGCCTGATGTATTGCATGCGGCGGTACGTGGCCTTAAAATTAAGGGAATTGTTGCAGCAGCAACCAGTAGCATACCAGCTTGTAGTTAGGTGCGCCCCTGTTCATCTGGTGCATTTTTTTAAAGAAATGCTGCAGCCATGCTGCTACCTGTAAACAGGTATTTGCCGGTAGTGCCTTGGCCTAAGCCATCGTGGAAAAGAAAACCTGTATAACGTTATATTTACCGCACAACTATTTATCATGCGAACGTTTGTCATTGTTGCCCTGTCCTTGCTGATTATTTCCTGCACAGCCACAAAAGGCCGCGATAGTGGCTGGGTTAGCTTATTCGATGGTGCCTCGCTTTCCGGTTGGCGGGCCAGCGAAAACCCGGCAACTTTCCGGGTGGAGAATGGTGCCATTGTTGTGCATGGTCCAAGGGCCCACCTGTTTTATGAAGGTGCCGTTATGAACCACGATTTTAAAAATTTTGAATTCAAAGCGCAGGTAATGACCACTCCTGGTTCCAATTCAGGCATCTTTATTCATACCGCATTCCAGGAAAGCGGCTGGCCCGACAAAGGATATGAAGTGCAGGTAAATAATTCGCAGTCCGACTGGCGCCGTACCGGAAGTTTGTATGCCGTGCAGGATGTGCGGGAAGTGTATGTAAAAGACAATGAATGGTACACCGAATACATAAAGGTGGAAGGCAAAAGAGTGGTTGTAAAAATCAATGACCGCACCGTGGTGGACTATACCGAACCCGACGGTATTGAAAAGGAGCAGGGCAGGGCCCAAAAGCGCCTGAGCTCCGGCACTTTTGCCCTGCAGGGACACGACCCCGATAGCAAGGTTTATTTTAAAGACATTATGGTGCGGCCGCTGCCTTAATGCAATTTCCTAATTGGCCTGAACCCTTTGCCGTTCCGCTTCCGATGCGGTGGAACGGCTTCTTGCTGCCTTTACTTTATCTGAGCCGAACTTGCGGGTGTAAGTAAGTTTACATGTAGTTACGGCAAATCTTATAGTCAGGTCCGTAACCAGGTTTTGTTCAGGAGCATTGATGGAATAACGATAATTGGGCGGTCCATAAAAGTCGGTGATGTTAAATGCAAGTGCTCCATGTTTAGGCCCCAGTTTTTTTTGTGCGCTGAAGTTTAGCGACAGTACTGGTTTCATTTTGTAAATGCCAAACAAGCCGCCCGACTGGTAAGCGCCATTCAATTCAAGCGTATAAGCTTTGGGCAGGGTAAAAGTTTGGGTAGTATTGATGTTTACATTGGCCTGTGTAATTTTCAAAGGCTCCATTTTCAGGTAAGCATTCAATTGTTGCCACTGGCCGGTAATGCTGTTTTGCATGGTCCACCACTGCCTGACCGTTACGGGCAGCGAAATGCTCATTGCTACAATATGCCGGTCCTTTTGGTTTTCGGCCGACCATGTTTGCTGGTTGTTTTCAGTATTTACTTTGGGAACAAAGTTGGTGATGGTGTTTTTATCGTGGGTATAGGAAAGGGAAAAAACAGACTGTTTAAAAAGATAGTCTGCCTTTACTGCATTGGCTGTTGCCGGTTGCAGGGCAGGGTTCCCCGACAAAAAATTGTTAGGGTCTATAAAGTAAACAAACGGCGCCATATCGTTAAAGGTGGGCCGGGTGATGCGGCGGCTGTACGAAAAATTGACGGAGCTGTTGCCATTGAGGGCATGTGCCAGAAAAAAGTTCGGAAACAAATTGCCATAGTGCCTGTCCACAATATTTTTTACTGTTTCAGCGCCCAGGTTTGAATTGGTATACTCATACCGGAGCCCAAATTTTGAGCTGGTTTTTTTGCCCAACATCAAGCTTAGCGATGTATATGCGGCAAGAATGCTTTCCCGCAAATGGTGTATGGAAGTAAAGGCAGGATCTTTGCTCCATCCACTTTGCAGCTCTCTCTGCACCGCTACATCATTGATGAATGTAGAAACGGTTGCTTTGAGTCCTGCATCAAGGTTTGCATTTTTTCCCAACCCCTTTTTGTAGTCGGTGGCCGCTACCCAAAAATCAATAGGCGTTGCTTTGCTGCTCTGTGTGTTTTGGCTGCCAAGTAATGCGCCCCCGGCATTGTAAAACTTATTGAAGTAGTCAACCACATTGGCAATCTTGTAATGAACATAATCCAGGTTCAAAATGAGTTGCTGGTCGTTTTTCATTGTATGCGCCAGGTTGATGTTAGCACCATAATTGTTCTGCGGGTGTCTTTCCGTATTGAAGATCACCATCACTGTATCGAGTTTGCTATTTAAAAAGTTGTTGGTGGTGTTAAGGGCATCCATGCCATATACATTGCTGAATCCTGTCAGCAGCAGCCCCAGGGTCAGGCGGTTGTTTATTTCATAATCAATGCCCAGTCTGGCGTTAGCATTTCTTCTGAAATCGTCCCGGTCATTTACCATAAAGCTTTCCAGCAGGTTGCCGTTGCTCTTTACATAACGGTTGGCGGTGGCTCTTGAATTCAGTTTTATACGGTTATAAGATAGGTCTCCGTAAATATTTACTGCGCCTTTTCGGTGGTTAAAATTGATGTTGTTGGATACAACGGGCCCGGCATGTAGTCCATAGCCGCCGGTTACCGAAAAGGAGCCATTAGTGCCGTATTGGGTATTTGTTTTTAAAACAATATTGATAAAGCCAGCGTTGCCCTCTGCGTCAAAATTTGCGGGCGGTGTAGTGATCAATTCGATCTTCTCGATGTTGCTGGAACTCATGCTGGCCAGCATTTGCACCACTGCTGTAATGGGCATGCGGTTGATCCGGCCATTCAGCATAACCACCACGCCTTCCTTTCCATTCATGGATATGGTGTTGTTCTGCTGGTTTACATTTATACCCGGCGACCGCATCAGTACTTCCAGTGCGGTGCTGCCGGCATTGGTAATGCTGCTTTCCACGTTGATGATCATGCGGTCAATTTTTTGTTCAAACATGGGCTTTTTTGCATCTACCCTTACGCCAGCCAGCACCACTTCTTTATATGCCAGCGTTAGTGTGTCCACCTCCAGTTTTTCATCGGTTTTAATAACCAGTACCGAACTGTAAACAGGCAGAAATCCAGCGTAAGTGGAGGAAACCATGTATTGGCCGGCTGTAATGTTGCTGAAAATGTACGCACCGTTTTTTTCTGTTACGGCTCCTTTTACCAGCACCGAATCCCGGGCATGGAGCAGCAAAACAGTTGCCTGGCCTACTGGCAGTTTATCCTTGTCTACAATCACTCCATTGACGCTGCACTGCGCATTGCCTGTACACGTGGAAATGAATAAACACAGCAATGCTCCAAAGAAGTGGTGGGGCTTCTTTTCCATATTAATGGTTTAAAAGTGGAAAGAGCGCTTACATAAGGAGCGATAAATGAGGATAGGTTAGCCGGGGCTAAATTTAAAGGTAATAGATAGCAGGTGCAATGTCAAGCATAACAGTTTAATATATCACCGGGCTTAACAAAAGGATCAGTGCTGTTGCTTTTGTTGCTCTGTGTTGCTGATCGGCAAATTGCAGTTATTGTTTTACCATTCAGGTAAATAATTCCAATCGGTCCTTAGAAAATTTAAGGCTGGTATTTGGGCCTGTAGCCGTATTCAATAATTACCCTTTAAAGACCGTAGGTTATATTTGAACATTACCGGATTGCGGAATGCTTGTACGTTCATCAACTGGTTTTTTTAAAAAAAATCAATAGCAGGCGACCTACTTTTTATATGCAGCAAATTGAATGGCAGGACGAGGTAGTTAGTGCATCCTTATCAAAAAGAATTAGCGAACAGCAGTTGCCCAACAGCCCTTTTTTGCCTGTTTCCTGGATTGAAACCATTCCGAACCATCCCTATTTTATAACAGATGGAGGCCAACCCTGGTTTCCCATTGGCCAGAATGAAGCTTTAACCTGGCCTGGGTTGCAGGGGCTGTTTCGACGAAAGGATGTGGCAGGCGTGGAGCGCTACCTGGCCATGCTGGCGGCCAATGGTGTTACCTGTCTGCGTTTGATGTTGGAGTACAGCCACGGCAGGCACCGGTATCTGGAATCAACACCAGGAAATTTTGCACCCAACATGGTGCGTTTTTGGGATGACCTGTTTGCCCTTTGTGCACAATTGGGCTTACGCATATTGCTTACGCCATACGACACTTTCTGGATGTGGCGCCATTGGAAGCATCATCCTTATAACAAGGCAAATGGCGGCCCCTGCGCCAGCCGGTTGCAGTGGCTGCTGTGCCCCCAAACAAGGGCCGCCATAAAGCAACGACTTTTGTTTGCCACCCAACGCTGGGGCGGTAGCGGTGTATTGTTTGCCTGGGATCTTTGGAATGAATTGCAGCCTTGTCATGCGGGCAACAGTACCAAAGGCTTTAGCGAATTTGTTTCGGACATCAGCAGCTTTTTGCGCCACACAGAGTTGCGCCTGCATGGACGGGCACACCTGCAAACCGCATCGGGTTTTGAACCGGTTTTAAAAAAGCATCCGGAGGCTGCAGCCACTATTTTCCGGCACCCGGCGCTGCAATTTGCCTCCTCACATTTTTACGGTAACACCACTATCGACCGGCCTAAGAACACGGTGGACGCAGCCGTTGCCGTGGGAAAGCTAACGGCTGCAGCATTGAGTGAGATCAGGGACAACCGGCCCTTCCTGGATAGTGAGCATGGGCCTATAAAGCGGTACCATCGGGGCGGCACACTGCCGCAACAATTTGATGAAGAATACTTCCGCCACATGCAATGGGCACATGCTGCATCGGGTGGGGCAGGTGGCAGTTTTCGCTGGCCCTACCGCCAGCCACACATACTTACGCAGGGAATGTACCAGGCACAAAAATCCCTTGCCGGGTTTCTGCAAGTCGTTTGCTGGCAGGGGTTCGACAGGTGCAACTGGAATAGCCAGGTGCAGCCCGGTACAAAGGCGCTGGTGCCTTTTGCCTGCGGCAATACAAAGCAGGCCGTTGTTTATTTGCTGCGTCGCGATATTGTAAGTAAGAATGGCATGCTGCAACAAGATGCGGCGCCATTGTTGGCGCATGTACTTTTGCCTTTTAAGGAAACAGGAAATTATAAGGTAACTGCATGGAATACCAAAGCCGGTATTGTTGCAAAAACATATGATGTTATGCATACGGGAGGCTACAGCTTGTGGGTGCCACTTCCTCCCATTGCAACAGACATGGCGCTGTACATTGCCTTTGAGCTATAAGGTGGGCAAAAATGATAATAAAAAAGCCGGAGAAACATTTGTCTTCCGGCTTTTTTGATGCTGTAAAATATGTTTATGCCGCCTGAGGCTGCTCTCCAAACTTTTTCATAAGGGCTACATGCGATTTAACCGCTTGCATCACCGAAGGGAAAGAATGATAAGGAAGGCCGAACTTATGGCAATGTTCCTGCACAATGGTGCTGAGTGCGGGGTAATGGATATGCGCAATACGCGGGAAAAGATGGTGCTCGATCTGGTAGTTCAAACCGCCAACAAACCAGGAAAGAACCTTGTTGCGTGGCGAAAAATTTGCGGTTGTTTTGATCTGGTGAATAGCCCATTCCGTTTCAATGGTTTTGTCTTCTACACCAACCGAATCAAATTCGGGACCTTCTACTGCGTGGGCCAGTTGAAACACATAAGAAAGCATGATGCCGGCGGTGAGGTAAGCAATAGCAATACCCAGCAACCAAGGCAGAAACCCCACCATGTAAATGGGCAATGCCACATAAAACAACACATACATGGCCTTGCTTGCCCAAAAGATCAGGTGTTCGCGGCGGTTCATGGGTTGTAATACGGTATTGTGTATGCGCTTGGAAAAGTACTTATTAAAATCGCGGAACCATACCCACATAAAAAGCGTTAGTGAATATGCCGCTGTAAGATAAATATGCTGATACCGGTGAATAGGCATCCAGTCTTGTGTAGGGCTTTGACGCAACAGTTTGCTTTGGGCAATATCATCATCGGCGCCTGCAATGTTGGTGTAGGTGTGGTGCAGTACGTTGTGTTTTTGCTTCCAGAAAAAAGCCGTTCCGCCCAAAGCGTTCAGGGTTAAACCAAGTGTTTCATTGACCCATTTTTTGCTGGAAAAACTGCCGTGGCAGGCATCGTGCATTACGTTGAAACCAATGCTCGATATGATCAATCCCAGCATCACACAAAGTATAATGCTGACTGCTACCGGTAATATGCCGCTAAGCAACAGCACATAAATAGCAATGGCCGCCGGAATCAATACGATTGTTTTTACATACAGGCGTATGTTGCCTGTTTTGCGCAGGCCGTTTGTTTTAAAATAATCATCAACCGACTTTTTAAGCGATTGAAAAAACTGGTTGTTCGAATTGTTGAATTTTACTTTAGCCACGAAGAATTATTTACAGTCTGTTAAGACGATTTGATCAAAGATACCCGTAATGTGTGGGGCAACGCTGTTAAAGTGTATGCTGTTGCTGCATTAAATACAACAACCAATTTCAATTAAAAGTTACAGGCATTAACTCCAGGAAGAGTCTCCGGGTACATAGGGTAGGCTGGCTACGCTGATGATTTTGCCCCCTAGCAAAGAACCGTGGAGGCCTTCAATGGCCTTCCGTGCTTCTTTTTCGATGGGCATGTCAATGATGGCGCGGCCACGGGTACGGTTGGTAAATTTATCCCGCTCCATGGTAATGGTTTCCACTTCGCCAAAAGGGGTAAACAGCCGCTGCAGGTCTGCTTCAATGAGATTGAGGTGCAGGTTGGAAATTTGAATATGCATAAATACGATTATGGGTTGTTACGGCAGTAGCATAGCGGGAATGTGTTGCAAGGTGGTGCCGCACCGTTCTGAAGCCTGCTGTGAATTAGCTCCTTAAAGGTAGGCCTATTTGGAGGAACCGCCTGCAAAACTTGCTGCAGGCTCCACATTAAAGCAGGTGCAAGCCATAATTGACGTACCTTCGCCTTTTATTTGAGTCCGCCGCATTCGAGTTGGAACGCGCTGCCAACCTGTTTTCCTCTTCCCTTGCACTCCCTCAAATCATCGGCTGTATTAATACAACTTTATGAATATACACGTTTCAAACTTCGGTACGCAATTTCAGGACGAGGATCTGAAAAACCTGTTTACTCCTTTTGGCGAAGTTACCTCCGCGCAAATTGCCATGGATGGTTTCACCGATCAGTCAAGGGGTTTTGGCTACGTAGAAATGCCCGACGAAGAGCAGGCCCGTGCTGCCATTGCAGCCCTCAATCAAACACAGGTAAATGGTGCAACCATTACCCTGCGCGAAGTAGCACCGCGTGAAGTGCACAAGGGTTCCTATAAAGTAGGCACAGGTCCCGTTAATCCATTTATTTACCGCAGGCGGTAAGCATTGGGGTGGCGCATTGCTGTAGTGTAAAAAGAACTGTATGGAACAGGGAATGGTACATTTTCACGACCGGGCCAGACAGATATTCTTTGCATTGTTTGACCAATACCAGCGCTCTGCTGACGGCATAGACCGGCAGGGAGATGAAAATGTATACCAGCAGGTGCTGGCCATGTACATTGCGCAGCTCAAACAAAACCTGCAGGACGTAGCGCAGGAAATGATCAGCCAATCAGGTAAAGGAGATACTGGTACCACTGCCAGCGAATTGCATCATGCCCTGGGCAGCACTATTCGGGAGTATATAAACGAATTTGTGCAGAAGGCAAATGCACGGTAGGGGTACAACAAAATAACGGAGTATGGTGCAGCACCGGGCATTGATTGCCGTGCTGCATCGTGCTCCGTTATTTATAAGTGACAAAGCAACTTTGCTTTTGGTGCGCTTAAGCGGTGGGTGGCTTGTCGCTGATGTTGCCGTTCTCGTCCACATATGCTAACATTTCGGTCAGGCTTTTGCCTTTGGAGGCGTTGGCTTTACGCTGCTCCATTTTTTCCCGCTTGTCTTCGCGTTGCTTTTGACGTTTTTTTTCTTTTGCTCTTTTTTCAAATGTTTCTTTTGATTTTGCCATGCTTATATTGTTTGGTAAAAAATAAAAGTGCCCTGGAACTTACATCCCAAAACACTTTCGTTTAATTGAACGCTGCCGGGGCAGCTATCAGAAATTATGGGACTACAAGGTGCAGTATACCACGGGTGTTACCATTTGTTCTTTTTGTACCCGCCGAAGTCATCATTGCCGCGGGAAGGTCTTTCTTCACGGGGCCTTGCTTCCATTACCTTAATGGACCGGCCATCAACCGATGAATTGTCCAGTTCGGCAATGGCCTTTTTGGCTGCTTCATTATCTTCCATTTCTACAAAGCCAAATCCTCTTGACTGGCCGGTGAATTTATCGGTAATTACTTTTGCAGAGGTAATAGCTCCATAGGGAGTAAAAAAGCCTTTCAGTTCTTCGTCCTGAACGGTGAAACTCAGGTTCGACACGTAAATGTTCATGTTGAATGGTTAAGAGATAAATAATTTGAGAAGGCAGTGTGTAAAGGACTAACTATAGTGCGTTGTCTGCAGGATAATTAACGGTTACCAGTGCAAGGCTCAAGATGACCGCGTAAAGGTACGCTTTATTTGAGCCATTATCGCCAACTTAATCTTAAAGGGAATATTTGCACCGGCCCCTGTTTGATTTGATTTTTAATGCATAGTTGCCGCTGGTACCATCCTGTTGTTTTCAACACAGCATTAATTTGTTATTTTGTTTTATCCTGGCGTGTATCATGCCCGCAGGTTCTAACTGCTTATGTGTTTGTACGGATGTAACAAGGGAAAAAATACCATTGCCTTTCTTATTGGCCTGGTCTGTAGCCTGCTTCAGGCGGCTCATGCACAAACCGGCAATTGCCAGCCCGTCATCAACATTGCAGTTCAACCTCAAACTTTGTGCAGTGCCAATACTCCCACCATCATTGCAACAGCCTCCGGTGCCGGAACCAATCCCACTTACCGCTGGAAGAAAAACGGCCGTGTTGTAGGGAGCAATAATGCCACGTTTTCGGGGGCACTGATTGTTGGCGATGAAATAGTTTGCGAACTCATTCCATCCGGGTGTTCGAACAACAACATCGTAGCCAGTAATACCTTCCGGTTCGAAGCCCTTAACCTTATTGAGCCAGAAGTGACCATTTCGGCCAGCGCCACCAATATCTGTGCCGACAACCCTGTAACCTTTACTGCCACCAACCGCAGCGGCAATACCAACCCGGTTTTTGTTTGGATGATCAATGGCAACCCAGTGCCAGGAAGCAACAAGCCAACAATCACCGTGACCAACCTTTCCGATGGGGCACAAGTGCAATGCCTCATGACCGTGCCGCAATGTACCAGCACGGGCGGAGGCAGCACCAAAGACCTGTCCGATGTAATCACTATAAAAGTGGGGCAGGTGCAACAAGCGGCCTTGTCAATAGCTACCAGTTCACAAAAGGTATGCAAAGGGGCGGCCGTTACATTTACCGCCACTGCCACCGGTGCCGGCAACAATCCGCAATACATATGGCAGGTAAATGGGCAGCCGGTGCAAACAGGTGGTACCTCCTTTACCACCTCATCCCTCAACGATGGCGATAAAGTGCAGTGCCGGTTGGAGGGGGATGCACCAGGTAATTGTGGCCCGGCTACACCCGTCCTTTCCAATTTGCTGGAGATGGAAGTAGCGGCAGCCGTCACACCCACTGTTTCTATTGCGACCAGTCAAACAAACATTTGTTTGGGCACAGAAGTACAGTTTGTAGCCACTACAACAAACGCTGCAAATGGCCTGCAATACCAGTGGCAGGTTTCCGGACGGCCTGCCGGCAACAATGATCCCGGGTTTGTCACTGCAGCATTGGCCGATGGCGATGTGGTGCAGTGCATGGTCACTACTACCTCCGGATGCGGAGCTTTGTCCATTGCATCCAACGCCATTGAAATAGAGGTGCGCAACCCGCCTGTGCTTACCATCCCCGAAGACACGCTGCGTATTTGGGCCGGTGAGCAGGCACAGCTCAAAGCCATCATTACAGGCGAACCTCATTTTTACCAATGGTCGCCGCAGGGCAGCCTTCTTTTTGATCAAACCCTGGAACCCCTGACGCAGCCGCTGGAGGCCAGCATGGTTTTTACGCTGCAGGCCACCGCCACCAACGGGTGCTCCGACAGCAGCAAAATATGGGTGCTGGTAAGGCGAAAGCTGGCCATGCCCAATGCGTTTACACCTAATGGCGATGGCATCAATGATGTATTCCGGATACCAGCAGGAGTGGACATTGAACTCAAAGGCTTTTCGGTATTTGACCGCTGGGGCAATGTTGTTTTTACCACTAAAGATGCCACTACCGGTTGGGATGGAAGGTTTAATAACAAGCAGGTGCCAACTGGTGTTTATGTGTATTTGCTGCAGGGCACTTACGATGGCAAGCCGGTAACGGTAAAAGGTACTTTTATGTTGGCCAAATAGGACATTCAGGCCAATATTATTGCTGCCCGTTGCCGCCTGTAGCTTCAAAGTACAGGCCGTAATGTTTGCTGCAGCCGGGATTGAAATGGGCGGCGCAATGCGGGCAGGTATTGCCGCACTGCAGGTATTGGTTAATGGTAAGTTCGGTGCTGCACATGCCACAAAGTATGGCCTTGGTGTTCCATTCGGCCTGGGGCCAAACCTGTGCCTCATGTCCGGCTGCAGTTTTGTGGCAGGAGTAGCAGGGATAATAATCGCCGCAGCATTTAAATTTTATGGCAATTACATCCAGCTCCGAATGGTAATGCACACACCGGGTATGCCTATCCACCACACTGCCTTTTACTTTTGTTTCGGGTGTACTTTGCTGCATGCTTTTACGTTTTGCTGCTGCAAATAGCGCAAATGTTTTTATACGGGTGGCCATTTTCTTCCGTTACTTTTGATTCCCTACCAATTTTGCCCATGCCCATTACCCGCATAGATATTGCCGAATTTCTGGATCTGGCCTGTCACCTGCCGGTGTTTGATGTGCGGTCGGAAGGCGAGTTCGGGCATGCACATTTCCCGGGTGCCATTTCGCTGCCACTGTTCAGCAACGAAGAACGAAAAGTGGTGGGCACCGCATATAAGCAGGAAAGCCAGCAAAAAGCCATCAAGTTGGGCCTCCATTTTTTTGGTAAAAAAATGGTGCACCTGGTAGAGGAGGTGGAGGCGCATTTTGCCAAAAACAATATTGTTGAAAAAACCCTGATCGTGCACTGCTGGCGGGGCGGCATGCGCAGTGGCGGCGTGGCCTGGCTGCTCGACCTGTATGGTTTTAAGGTGTACACGCTGGTAGGCGGTTATAAAGCTTTCCGGCGGTGGGGCCTGGCCCAATTGGAAAAGGATTATCCCATTAAGCTGGTGGGCGGATATACCGGCAGTGGCAAAACCGAAGTGTTGCATGCACTCCGCAGCAGGGGCCACAAGGTTGTGGACCTGGAAGGGCTTGCGGGCCATAAAGGTTCGGCCTTTGGCAACATCGGCATGCCGCCGCAGCCCAGCCAGGAAATGTTTGAAAACCGGCTGGCGCTGCAATTGGGGCAATTATCCGGTGCACAGGAACCGCAAAAAGCTTTTGCTGATGCAACCATCTGGATGGAAGACGAAAGCCAGCGCCTGGGTTCGGTAAATATTCCCACACCAATTTTTAAACGGTTAAAAGAAAAGCCCCTGCTCTTTTTGGAAGTGCCTTTCGAAAACCGGCTGCAGCATTTGGTAAAGGGTTATGGCGATTGCGATAAAGAACGGTTGGTGAATGCGGTTACCCGCATCCGTAAAAGGCTGGGCGGCCAGCACGCAACCGAAGCCAACAATCACTTGTTGGAGGGCCGTATGGAGGAAGGCTTCCGCATTTTACTACACTATTACGACCGGCTGTATGCAGCCAGCCTGCAACAAAAAGCTCCGCACCTGGTGCGCCATATAGCCTGCAATCAGGTAGAGGCAAACACTAACGCACAAATTATTTTGGAACAAAGCACACAACAAATACATGTCTGACCCTGTAAAACTGACCCAATACTCTCATGGCGGTGGCTGCGGCTGCAAAATAGCACCCGGCGTACTCGAAGAAATTTTGCACGGCCAGTATGCCCTGCCCGATGATGCCCGGCTGCTGGTGGGCAACCACAGCAACGACGATGCGGCGGTGTACGACCTGGGCAACGGCAATGCCGTTATCAGCACCACCGATTTTTTTATGCCCATCGTAAACGATGCGTTTGACTTTGGCCGCATTGCCTCGGCTAATGCCATTTCGGATGTATATGCCATGGGTGGCAGTCCTATAATGGCTATTGCCGTGTTGGGCTGGCCGGTCAATGCGATCCCGGCGGCCGTGGCCCGGCAGGTGTTGGATGGCAGCAGGGCCATTTGCGGCGCGGCAGGCATACCGCTGGCGGGTGGCCACAGCATTGATGCCCCCGAGCCCATCTTTGGCTTGGCGGTGACCGGCCTGGTAGCCATTGAGCATTTGAAAAAAAACAATACGGCAAAAGCCGGCGATTACCTGTTTTTGACCAAGCGGCTGGGTGTGGGCATTTTGGCAACCGCCCAAAAACGCGAATTGATTTCCCCGGCACATTTCGATGGGCTGGTGCAGCAGCTTACCCAACTCAATAGCATTGGCGCACAACTGGGTCGCATCCCGGGCGTGCATGCTATGACTGATGTGACCGGTTTTGGTTTGCTGGGTCACCTTTCCGAAATGGCCCGGGGCAGTGGCCTGGGGGCGAAGCTTTTGTTGGAAAACATCAGGCTGCTGGAAGGAGCGCAGCAGTACCTGGCCCAGAAAGTAGTGCCTGGGGCCACTGCCCGAAACCTGTCCGGAGTGAAATCTTACATTCAATGGGAGGCTGCGGCACAGCAGGACGAGTGGTTAAAGCTGCTCTGCGATCCGCAAACCAACGGCGGACTGTTGCTTTCGGTAGGTGCCGATGCTGTGGAGGAAGTAAGCAGCCTGCTATCGCAAAACGGCTATGCGGCATTTACCCAGCCTATTGGCCGGATGGAAGCCGACGCATCCAACCGCATTGTAGTGCAATAAGCAGCATTATCGGTAAAAAAGCGGAGCCATTCTTGCAGGGGGAAAGTATAATTAAACGGTAACCATATGACCCAGGATAAACAAACCCCAATAGGCACCGACGAAAAAATGCCACTTGCCGAAACAGGCAATGCCAGCAACCCGTCACCCCAGAATCCTGATTTGGAGCCCGCAGGCAACAATCAATTGCTGGATGAGCGTGCCGAAAAATACCTGCGTGAAGTGGCCAGCCCGGAAGATTACCCTGACGAACAAGACTGGCAGGATGCAGATAAGGTATTAAACGAAAACCGGAAGACCCCAGGCGATCAGCCAAAGGGGCAATAACTGGTTGATTTTATTGGTATGGATTGTTGCTGAATGTTGTTCCAGCATTAGCTTTTTGATCTTTTATTCATATAACACAAAGGCCCGGATGCTTCCGGGCCTTTGTGTTATATTTTGCTAAGCGATGCCGAATTGATACAAAACCGCAACCCTGTAGGTTTGGGCCCGTCGGGAAACACATGTCCCAGGTGCGCTTCGCAAACATTACACAGCACTTCTACCCGCCGCATGCCATAGCTGGTGTCCATTTTATAGCGAATCACGTCATCGGCAACCGGCTCGGTAAAAGAAGGCCAGCCGGTACCGGAGTCGAACTTCAGCGAAGAGTCGAACAGCTCGGTGCCGCAGCACACGCAGGCATAACGGCCAGGCGTATGCGCTTCGCAATACTCGCCGCTGAATGGCGCTTCGGTGCCGTGTTGCCGGGTTACGCGGTATTGTTCGGGGGTTAATTGTGCCTTCCACTCTTGCTCTGTTTTGTGCACCTGCCGGCCGGGTGCTTTATTGTTTTTGGTATAATCCAATACGTCGTTCCAGTTCATAAAAATAGGTTTTGAAAAATCTGTTGAACCCCTAAAGTACAGCCGTGCTCCAAGGCAATGCTTCGTTCACGTGCTTGTATTTTAACCGGTTTAATAAATTAAAAGATCCTTGCCAGCAGCGAGTACATGCCCCATATAATGAGGCCAATAATGATGAACAAAATAATCAGCACCGGAACGACCACCTTCCAGGCGCCTCCCCGGTGGCGGCCTTCGGAATAATATTGTTCCATCAGGCGCATGTTGCGCAAATTGGCCTTAAATGCAAAGTCGAAAATATCGCCAACCAGTGGAATGGAACCAATGAGTGCATCGAGCAGCACATTCACCACCATCCGCGAAAGTACATAGCCGCTGGCGCCGTTGTTGGCCATGATCCATACCATGTAACCCGACACGGCAAAAGTGGAAAGGTCGCCGGCGCCGGGTATCAGCCCCAAAATACCATCGAGTCCAAACCGAAAATTGGTACCCGGAATGCGAAACTGGGCATCCATAAGTTTGGCCAGCCGCTGCACATGGTGCAGCCCTTTGTGTTGCGTTACTGCAGGTGTCATACCCATGTGTTTGCAAACATCGTGCAACGTGCTGATAGAGATAGCAGACAAAAGATTTTAGACATCAGACATCGGACTTCCGACTTCCAGCTGCTGACTTTCCTCCACTGGCAGCGTAACCGTAAAGGTGGCACCCTGGCCCACTTTACCCGAAGCGGTGATGTCGCCGCCATGCCTGGTAGCAATCTTGCGGCACAGGGCGAGACCAAGGCCCGTACCTTCAAACGTTTCGCGGGCATTAAGGCGGGTAAAGGTTTTAAAGATTTTCTCGGCATGCTCCTGGTTAAAGCCAATACCGTTGTCGGATACCGAAATGGCGGTCATGCCCGCACCTGCGGCAGTTGCTCCAATCCTGATTTGGGGCGCTACGCCGGGTTGTGCAAATTTCAGCGAGTTATTGACCAGGTTATAAAAAAGCTGGTACAGCAAAATTGGTTGTCCCATTATAACCGGCAGGGCTTCCATATGGATGTGGGCTTCTTTTTCCTGGATGCTGATTTCGAGGTCTGCAATTATTTGGTCAAGTATTTCCGCAAGGGGTACCGGCACCGGCTTTAATTCGGTGGCATCGAGTTGCGAGTATTGCAATACCCCCTCTATCATGCTGTAGATGCGCTCCGTAGCTTCATCAATTTTTTTTACATAATACCGGGCCCGCTCCGGCATGGCAGTACCGAATTCTTCTTTCAGCCGGCTGCCAAAGGTTTTTATTTTACGTACCGGTTCTTTCAGGTCGTGGCTGGCCACATGTGCAAACTGCTGCAGGTCTTCGTTTGACCGCTGCAATTCGATGGCCTGGTCCTGCAGGGTTTGGTTGAGGCGGCTTAACTCCTCCGTACGGGCTGCAACCTGCTCTTCCAGCATTGCCGACAGGTCTTTAAAGTGCTGTATTTCGGTGCCGGCCCCAATCCAGGATAAAATGGCGCCTTCGCTGTTCATCAGCGGTTGGGTTTTGCTAAAAAACCAACGGTAGTTGCCTTCCCGGTCGCGCAGGCGGTATTCTAATTCCAACGGCTGCCGGTTGGCTTCGGCCAGGGCCCATTGCTCCAGCATGTGCTGCCGGTCGTCGGGATGCACACATTGCATAAATCCTTCGCGGGCATCTTCTTTTTTTTGCCCGGTAAACTGTTCCCACTGGTCGCTGATATAATCGATCATGCCGTCCGTACGGCTGATCCAGGTAATTTGGGGTATGGTGTTGGTGAGCAACCGAAACCGCTCTTCGCTGATCCGCAGTACCTGCGCCACTTTTTTTTCTTCGGTTATGTCCCGTACTTCCAGCACAGTACCTATGGGGTTGCCATTGATTACTATAGGGCTGGCCGTGAACGCAACGGGATAAAAATGTCCTTGTTGGTGAATAAACATTTCTTCGCCCTCAATGCGCCGGCCCTGTACCAGCGCCTGGTCTATGGGGCATGCTTCAATGGGATAAGGGCTTCCATCGGGGTAAGTATGGTTCAGAATATAGTGCAGTGGTTGGCCCTGTAGCTCGGGAAGGCTGTAGCCGGTCATTTTTTCGGCCTGTTCGTTTATGTAAATGCAATGATGGTGTTCATTCATCATAAACAGGGCAAAAGAGGTATTGCCGGTAACGGTTTCCAACAGTTGTTTTTGGTACAACAGTGCCTGTTGGTTTTCTTTAAACGTGGTAATGTCCTTTACGGTACCGATAATGCGGGTAGGCTTTTCGCTGCCGGTGCGTACTGCTTTGCCGGCCATGCGCACCCAGCGTATTTGCCCCGATTTGGGCCGCAGGTGCCTTGCTTCATATATAAACGTATCCCGCTTTCCTTCCAGTACCGGCCGTACCTGCTCCAGGGCCTGCTCCACATCTGCCTCGTGGGTAAGGCCCCTGGTTTTTTCAAAAAACCAGGGCTCGTCGGGGTCTATATCCAAAAGGGTGCGGGTACTGGGCGAAAGCGTTACCTCGTTGGTAAGCGTGTTCCATTCCCAGGTGCCCATTTTATTGGCTTCAATGGCAATGCGCCAGCGTTGTTCTGCATCGGCAACCTGCTGCTGGTGACTCCGCTGGCTGGTTACATCTACGCTAACGCCAAAAATGGTTTCGGGGTTTCCTTCGGCATCGCGGTACCCGCGTATTTTCGAAAAGATCCATCTTATTTTTCCTGAAGGCTGTATAATGCGGTACTCGGTTTCTGCCTCATCACCAGTGTGAAACATCTGCTCCAACTCATGCAGTACAAAATCAAGGTCGTCGGGGTGAACCAGTTCCTTCCAGTGCTGGTAGGTGCCGCCAAAGCTTCCTTCGGCAAGCCCGTACATGCGCTCCAGTTCTTTCGACCACCATACTTTGCCCGATTGTACACTGCCCTGCCACATGCCTATTTCGGCCGCACCGAGGGCCATGCCCAGCTGCGTTTGCGACAATGAAAGCTGCAGGTCGCGTTCCCTGATGTCTTCCCTGGCTTTTTTCTGGTCATCGATATCGGTAAGGGTGCCAAACCATTTCATTATGGTGCCATCGGCTGCCCGATAAGGATAAGCCCTGTTGAGGTGCCATTTGTACTGCCCGTCTTTTTTTAGTACCCGGTGCTCCGACTGAAAAGCGTTGCCATCAGTAACCGCTTTTGTCCATGCCTGCAGGGTAGCTGGGAGGTCTTCGGGGTGTAGCATGTTCATCCAGGTCCAGGTGCCATCGGCCTGCTGCTCGGCGCCGCTATACTCCGCTATCCGCTTGTTATAATAAACCACCGTTCCTTCGGGGTCGGCAATCCACACCAGTTGGGGCAGGGCATCGGTCATTTGTTCCATTTCGTGGGAACGCGCCTCGCATTGTTGCTGCAACAGCACCAGGTGGGTTACTTCATGGGCAAAAACCACCAGCCCCGGGTGCGGTGAGGCAAGATCCTGTAACAGGGAAATGGTAAGATCGAAAAAATGTTCGGGCACTTGAAGGCTGCCCCACAGGGGCAGGGAGGTGTTTTGGTAAGTTGCCGGTTGCCCGTTGTGCAGCACCTGCTGAAATGCACGGGGAAGAAAAGTGTGTTGCCATTGCGGCAAAACTTCAAAAAGGGGCTTTCCTTTTATAGCGTCCAGCGTTTTGCCCAAAAGCGTGGTGCCAGCATTGTTGATAAATTCGACCCGGTGATCGGGTTCGCGCAGCACCAGGAGGGCATGCGGCAGCAACCCAAAGTAGGGATAAAGCAGCTTTTGTTCAATGGATGAGTCAGCATTGTTTTCTTTACCAGGAACAGTGTGACTGGGCTCGTCTGGTAACTGCATAAAGTTTGGGAGGTTTAGCGAGTGCTTTGCCTTCTAAATGTAATCAATTACCCAACAATTGTGCTACAAAACGCCCGGCTTTATTGGTTCAATTTTGGGTTCTGGATACTGTGCCTTTTTCATTTATTATCACCTGTTCGGTGGTGCTTGCCCACCGGGGATTATTTTTACCAAATGAAGCATTTTGATGAACAGTTGCGACAACTAATGGAGGCCGCGTTGAAAGAGGATGTTGGCAGCGGCGACCATTCTACCCTGTGCTGCATTCCGGCCGATAAAATGGGCAGGGCTGTATTGAAAATAAAACAGGAGGGTGTGCTGGCCGGCATGGCTGTGGCGGAACAGATTTTTCGTTGGCAAACGCCCAAGCTACAGTTTACGGCACACAAAAAGGATGGCGATGCCATGCGATCGGGTGAAATTGCTTTTGAGCTGGAAGCGCCCATTCATACCATTTTGCAGTGCGAACGACTGGTGCTCAACATCATGCAGCGCATGAGCGGCATTGCCACCCTTACCCGCACTTATACCGACCGGCTGAAAGCATACAAAACAGGATTGCTGGACACCCGCAAAACCACTCCGAATTTTCGCCTGCTCGAAAAAGAAGCGGTACGCATTGGCGGTGGCGTCAACCACCGCTTTGGGTTGTATGATATGATCATGCTGAAGGATAACCACATTGATTATGCCGGCGGGCTGGAGGAAGCCATTGGCAGGGCACACGAGTATGTGGAGCGGTATCATCCCCATTTGAAAATTGAGGTGGAAACCCGTTCGCTGCAGGATGTGCAACAGGTGCTGGAAATTGGCCGGGGTAAAGTGTTCCGGGTAATGCTCGACAACTTTGAACCTGCACAGATAGCCGAAGCAGTGCGCCTGATTGGTGATGCCTTTGAAACCGAGGCCAGCGGCGGCATCAACCTCGGTAACCTTGAAGCTTATGCGCAATCAGGTGTTACATATGTTTCTGTTGGTGGATTGATTCACCAGGCAAAAAGCCTAGACCTGAGCCTGAAGGCAGTGATTGTGTAAGGGTTAAATAAAAACGGCCTTTCGTCATTGCGATGCGCCGCAGCGGTTAACCGATAGGAGGCATTAATGCGCAGAAGCAATCTCCTGCTATTGGTTGTTTCAAATCGTTGCAAGGTTATTTTTTATTCGATTATAAAAGGAGATTGCTTCGCCCCACCAACTGATTCCAACCGCATAACTGCTTCAGCGCCTCGCAATGACGGCTTAGGGTAGGTTTTACTTTTTACTTTTGAATCCTGACTTTTTATTTTATGAGCAAAAAAAATAAAAGCGATAAACACGGTTTTGTTTACAGCACCGACCCGGATTTCCGGTTTGAAGATGAGGATGCAGGGAAACCCACCGAAACTGCGGCTCCGGCCAAACAAAAGTTGCGGGTGTGGCTCGAAACAAAACAACGCGGCGGTAAACCAGCCACAGTTATTACCGGCTTTTCGGGGCTGGACGAAGACCTGGAAGACCTGGGGAAAAAATTGAAAACCCATTGCGGCACAGGCGGCTCCGTAAAAGATGGCGAGGTCATTATCCAGGGCGACCAGCGGGATAAAGTAATGGGCTGGCTGCAAAAGCAAGGCTACACTAGCGCTAAAAAAGCTGGCGGATGATGCCGCTGCTGATTGGTGCGGCCATTGCCTGCGGGCTCACCGGTATCATTAGTTATGCCCTGTATGCCCGTGCCCACATGAAAGCCGACGAAGCTGCCGAAGCCCGGTACCTGCGGGTGCATTACATTTCTCTATTCCTGCTATTTGCCGTTGGGGTAGTGGTGATGTTTTATATGGGTGCCTATTCGGATTAATACAGGTCAATCAATGTGTGCAGCGCCTTTTTTCATTTGCAGATACAAGGCTTCCTGCTCTTTTACTGCAAACCCTGCCTCTTTTCTTAGTGCAATAGCTTTTTTAATTGCGTCTATTGCAGCAGGTTGTTGGCCCTGGCGGTACAGTAGCCGCCCATATATTTCCCATGCTTCTGGCAGGTCGTAAAATTGAAGCCCTTTGCGTACCCATTCGGTAGCTACTGAAAGCAAGTAGGGGTTGCGGGTCATTCCGTAAAATTTGGATGCGCCCTGGGTGAGTTCCCTTGTAAGGTTTTGCGCCTCAGGTGCAAAGTTGATCATGGTGCGGATGCCTATTTTGCCATCCTGTAGGATGGTGTCTTTTGTCGACGTTTGGCGAAGCCGTTCTGCAGTCGCTGAATCAACTTTTTTGACCGCATCAGGATTTACATTCATAAAATAACGTTCGTAGTAAGCCACCGACTTGGTAAAGAATTTAGCTGTGTCGCCGGTTTGCTCGTAAAAATTAAGCATGTTCATGTCGAAGGCTTTAGCCGCGGCATTTGGGTTTTTTGTGTGTGTGGCTTTTGCAAAGTTGGCTACCGATATTGCCAGTGGTTCACTTTTTTCTCGGATGGCCCGCTGCATGGATTTTCGGATAATATTGTTGTTAGTGCCTACCCGCGTTTGCAAACTCAAGCCATACCATGCTTTGTTAAACAGTGTGGGATCTTTCCGCATAATTGAGTCGGCAAGCGATTGCAGCAGGGGAGACATGGTGGAAATGAACTGAAGTGTTCGGGTTTGTTTCAGCGAATCCTGCGGCAGCATTTGTACATAGATCTGAAGTAGACTGTCTGTAGGCAGGCTTAATGCCCTTTTCTGTTTGAGTAATTGCTCCCATTGGGCAATGTCTTTACTTCCATTCAATACTTGTTTTTCAAGCGCTTGCACATTGTCGCCTGCAGCAGCTTTTTCTAATGCAATGCTTGCTTGTCTTGTATAAAATTCGCTCATGGAAGCGCTGCCCGGATATTGGTGCACCAAGTTTTTTTCGGCATCGATAAACAAGATGCCAAAGCTGTCGCTTTTACGGCTATATAGTGATGCAATAGCGGCCCGGTCGGTATGCATAGGACTTATTTTTATGCAAACAAAATCACGCCTGAACCGTGCCGCCAAGGATTCGTCTTGAAAGGCCTTGTCAGCTACTTCATTACATTCTTTACACACGGCCGATTCATACTGTACCAGCACGAGCTTGCTGCTTTGCCGGGCTGCAGTAAGGGCTGCGTCAAACGAAATGGCCCGAAATGGGTTTTGCGAAAAAGCTACACAGGAAAGCAGCAAAGTGAAGAGGGTTATGCAAAAACGCATAGCAGTTAGTTTGGGTTTAAAGGTAAGGATTTGCAATTTTTTCAGTTGTTGCTAATTGAATAAAAGCAGTTTAAACCGCGTCCCATTATCGTAAATGGCTTATCTGAACGCACTGCCTCTTGTTAAACAGCAGTACTTCCAGGGCGCACCAATGGAAGCCCAACCACAACTTCCCAATTAGGCTTTCAAAAGGACGCCACCAAAAAAAAGTCCTCAACTTTTACAAAATAAAAAAGGGAATGCACCACTGCATTCCCTCTATCTATGACGATTTGTTTTTAGCTGTTTTAACTATCAACTATCAACTACAAACTACCAACTATAAACTATAAACTGCTTACTGTCCTTGCGCCAGGCTATATGCCCGCTTGTCGCCCCACATGTTGAGCAGTTCCAGCGAGCATACTTTAAAAGGCACGGCCAGGCGGCGGTATAATTCAATGATGTCGGTTTGCGAAACAGCAATATCGCCGGTCGATTCAAAGCGGCAGTTGAACTGGTTTACCAGGTTGGTATAAATAGAGCCCTTGGGCCATACCTGGGTACCGCGGTTGGAAATGGTAACCAGTTTAAACAGGTCGCCGGAAACGGCCAGTGCTTTCTCCGCTACTTTGTTGGGCTGCTCGGTGCTTTCAATAAAAAAGTCGGCGCCGATGATCTTTTCCTCTTCGGCTTCCTTCGACACCAGCATCGGGTTCATATCGAGGTGGCAAACCGCAGCGGTATTGGGCGTGTTTTCAATAATGGGTTTGGCGCCCACTTCAGGGGTTTTGCCAAAGTTGCCGATGATGGCTTCGGCAAACTCGGTGGTGTTGAGGGCCGGTTTGGAGCGGTCGCCAAAGTCGCCGGTGCGGATGCCCTGCTCCAGGGTATACAGCAAGGCGTTTTCGATGGTAGCGGCATTGTGGGTAAAACCCAGGTGGCGCAGCATGGCCAGGCCGCTGAGCAGGAGTGCGGTGGGATTGGCGATGTTTTTACCCGCAATGTCCGGTGCGGTGCCGTGCACCGCCTCGAAAATGGAAATATGGTCGCCGATATTGGCCGAAGGGGCAAAGCCCAAACCGCCCACCAGGCCGGCGCAGAGGTCGGAAATAATATCGCCCTGCAGGTTGGTCATCACCACCACGTCAAACTGGTCGGGGCGAATCACCAGTTGCATGGCCAGGTCATCCACAATTTTATCGTCCGATTTCAGGTCGGGAAATTCTTTGGCTATTTCGTAAAAAACCTCCAGGAACAGGCCGTCGGTCTGCTTCATGATGTTGGCCTTGTGGCCGCAGGTTATGCGGCGGGCACCTTTCTGGCGGGCCATTTCAAAAGCGTACCGAATTACCTGCGCCGAGCCGGGGCGGGTAATAAAACGGCGGCTGAGGGCCACGTCATGGGTAAGCATGTGCTCAATTCCGCCATAGGTGTCCTCAATGTTTTCGCGAACAATGGTTAGGTCAATGTTAATTCCGCCCCTGCTAAAGACTGTTTCCACGCCATGCAGGGTTTGAAAAACACGCTTGTTGGCGTAGGTATTCCAGGTTTTGCGGGCCGTTACGTTCACGCTTTTAACGCCCTTGCCTTTGGGGGTTTCCATGGGGCCTTTAAACAGGATGCCGGTTTCCTCAATGGTGCGCTGCGCCTCAGGGGTCATACCGTTGGAGTATCCTTTGTCGAAGACCCATTTGCCCATTTCCACAAATGAATATTGCAGCCCTACCTCGTTGGCGTCGAAGATTCGGAGCACTGCTTCCATTATTTCCGGTCCTATTCCATCGCCTTTCGCTACGGCTATTTTCATAATTGGTATAGTTTTTTGCTTAACAAAAATAGGTTGGTTGTAGATGTAAGCGTGAAATCAAAAACCTTTTCTACAAACAAACCCCATTAATTTTACCCAAAAGCGTGTGCTATGATATCCAAGATTTCGGAAGGCGTTGAGGTAAGCGTGGAAACTTTTTACCAGCAGGATTATTCCAACCCGCTATTGTCGGAGTATATGTTTGCATACCGCATCACCATTGAAAACCACAACCGTTTTCCGGTGAAGCTGCACAGCCGCCGCTGGCATATTTTCGACTCCAACGGCGAGTACCGCGAAGTGGAAGGCGAAGGCGTGGTAGGCGTACAGCCCACCATCAGCAGCAACGAGCATTACCAGTATGTGAGCGGCTGCAACCTGAAATCGGAAATGGGTCGCATGCACGGCAGCTATATTATGGAGAACCTGGAAACCAAAGAGGTGTTTGAAGTAAAGATTCCGCCTTTTGAAATGGTGACGCCGTTTAAGTATAACTAAACGCCTGTCCCTGAAGGGATACTGTAGCCCCAATAGGGTTTAATTTATATAACGCTTTCCTGTGCTGAGCGCCACAAGGACCTAACGGTCTTTGTGGCTTTTTTGTTTCCTGTAATTGACGGTTGTATTCCGAAAGGGTTCTTGTAGAAAGACAGGATAGCTGTTTGTCATGCTGAGCGCAGCGAAGCATCGGAGTGTAGCAAAGCGTTCAGGTATGCATAGATCAGATCCCTCCTGCGTCGGGATGACAAGCAGAGTTGTTGGGTGATGGGCAGGGCGATTAACAGGCAAAAAGATTGAATAAATGCTTAATAGTAATCCTGAACGTACAAGTGTGCGACAAAACAGGAGCCCAATAGTATTGGGAAAGCCGGCTACATAAAAAAAGCTTCCACCGCTTATATTGATGGAAGCCTTCCGCAAAATGACATTTTGTTTACTTCGGTTTGTACTTGGCCCCTTCAAAAATGGCCCGGGGTGCGGTTTCCAGCACTTGCTGCAGCGTCAGTTCCTTATTTTTTTGTGCAAAAGCTTGCACAATTTGCCACCCAAACCATTGCCCGATATTGCCCGGCGACACGTCGGGCATGCCGCGGGTAAACGGCGCTTCGCCTATATATGCCTGTATCACGGGCGGCTCAATGGAGTAGAGGTTTTCGTTTTTTACAACATAGCCCCAGGCGTTGCCTTCGTTTTGTTGCAGCCAGTCCAGCTGCTTTTTGCTATAACCGGTTTTTAGCGTGTCGTGTGTATCGGGCAAAAAATGATCGAGCAGGTACCATTGTTTTCCTTTTTCAATCATCTGCTCCACCAGCGGCTTGCCGGTGCTCCGGTCGGGGTACACATCGTCTACTACGGCTTTCAGCGCATTAACCGGAATGTACTCCTTATCAAACCGGCGCGAAATATAAGTGGGGTACATCTGCTGCACTTCGGGCAACTGGTAGCCGCCAAAGGTTTTGCCGGCAAACTGCTGCAGCCCAATGGCCAGGTACTCGTTGGTGAGCACCACACCCGGCGCATCCAGCGTGCCCACAAACGTAAGCAGCTTGGGTACCCGGTACTGGGGGTAGTAATATTTTACAAAGCGCATCCCTTCGGCAATGTCGGCCCGGATGGGATCGAAGTTTTTGTAGGTGGGTGCCAACGAATCGGCCAGGCTGCGGTAGCTGCCGATGATCTGTTTCATTATGTCCAGTGAAGCGGCATCCATTGGATTGAGCTGCAGGATATCCTGCATGAACGTGGGAAAAAAGTGCGGGTAGGCATTGCGGAGGTGGGCCAGTCCGCCGGCAATGTCGTTGGTATCGATGCGGAAGAAATCCTGCTCAAAGCGTTCTACGGGCAGGGCCACCTCGATGTGGGACACATCGGGTTTGTTGTTGCCTCCGGAGCAGGCGCACAAAAGAACCAGCAAAAAGGGAATCCAATATTTCATTGTACTGCGCAAAACGAATGGGTGTGGTTTTTATTACGGAAATTAGCGGGGCAAACCTACGATTTATAAAAGTTTAGGGTTTTAGGAGTTTATATTTCCAAAACCCATGAACCTCAAAACCTGCAACCAACCACATGAAGATTTTTATTGCGCAGCAGAACTATCACATTGGCAATTTTGAACACAATACCCAAAAAATAATTGAGGCCATTGGCCGTGCAAAGGCGCAGGGCGCCGACCTGGTGCTGTTTTCGGAACTGTGCATCTGTGGCTACCCGCCCCGCGATTTCCTGGAGTTCAATGATTTTATCCGCCAGGGTTATGAAAGCATCGACAAAATAAAAGCGCACACTGCCGGCATTGGAGTGCTGGTGGGCGGCCCGGCAACCAACCCCCGCAAAGAAGGCAAAGACCTGTTCAATGCCGCTTTTCTTTTATATAATGGCGAAGTGGTGGGCGAAGTGCACAAAACGCTGTTGCCCACGTACGATGTGTTTGATGAGAACCGGTATTTCGAGCCGGCATTTACTTGGAATGTGTTGGAGTTTAAGGGCAAAAAACTGGCCGTTACCATTTGCGAAGACATCTGGAACCTGGGCGACAACCCGCTGTACCGGCAGTCGCCGATGGAAGAACTGATCAAACAGGGACCGGATGTAATGCTCAATCTTTCGGCATCGCCGTACAACTATGCGCAGGATGTGGTGCGCCGTAGTATTGTGGAAGCCACTGTGGCCCGCTATGGCCTGCCCATGTTGTATTGCAACACAGTGGGTTCGCAAACAGAGATCGTATTTGACGGCGGCAGCCTGGTGTACGATGTGAACGGGCAGCTGGTGCAGGAACTGGCTTATTTTGCCGAAGACGAAACGCTGGTGGACCTGGATGCACTTGCCGTAAAAAAAGACCTGCCCGCTGTGGATCATAAATATTACTACAGTGCCGGCGAAGTAGGGAAGGAGTTGCTTACACTTGATTATCTCACCAACGAAAAAAACATTTCGGAAATATATGCGGCCCTGGTGCTGGGCATTCGGGATTATTTTCAGAAAATGGGTTTTACCAAGGCTACATTGGGTGCCAGCGGTGGCATAGACAGTGCCGTGGTGCAGGCCCTTGCTGTGGAAGCATTGGGTAAAGAAAGCGTGCATGTGTTGCTGATGCCATCCGAATTTTCTTCGGGCCATTCCATTTCGGATGCAGAGCGTCTGAGCCAAACCCTGGGCAACCGTTATGACATTGTTGCCATCAAAGATATTTACGACCAATTTATAGAAACGCTCCACCCACTGTTCGGCGACCTGCCCTTTAGCCTTGCCGAAGAAAACATACAGGCCCGCAGCCGCGGCAACCTGCTGATGGCCCTGGCCAATAAGTTTGGATACATATTGCTCAATACCTCCAACAAAAGTGAGCTGGCTGTGGGCTACGGAACGCTGTATGGCGATATGGCCGGCGGCCTTTCGGTGCTGGGCGATTTGTATAAAACACAGGTGTATTCGCTGGCCCGGTACATCAACCGCAATGGCGAAGTAATACCCGAAAACATTTTAACCAAGGCACCCTCAGCCGAATTGCGGCCGGGGCAAAAGGACAGCGACAGCCTGCCCGAGTATGATGTTTTAGACCAACTATTGTATCAATACATTGAATTGCGCCAGGGGCCGAAAGAGATCGTTGCGCAAGGTTTTGACGAAGCCCTTGTTGCCCGCACCCTGCGCCTGGTAAATATGAGCGAATACAAGCGTGCACAATTCTGTCCCATTATACGCGTTAGCTCAAAAGCGTTTGGCGTAGGCCGCAGGTTGCCGATTGTAGCGAAGTACCTGGGTTAAAGAATAACGAACAGAGGAACAAGAAACAGATGAACAGACGAAGTCTTTGGAGAATATCAAACAAGGAACAAGGAATGTCGAATGATGAAGGGGAACAGCCAATAATCAATAATTATTAATTAATTAATAATTATTGGAAGTGGGGTTCAAACCGGAAAGACCCATCATTCAAATCCTTTTCCATCAAACAAATCACTGGTTCATTTTTTGCTAACACTGCGCATCATTGCTTAAACAAGATTCAATATATGCTTAGAACCGCCGACGACATCCGTCAGCTTAACGACCGCATTGGCTATGCAGCCCGTTTTCTGGATACACTTCGTGCCGAAGTGGGCAAGGTCATTGTGGGCCAGTCGTATATGCTCGACCGGTTGCTGATTGGCCTGCTGGCCAATGGACACGTGTTGCTGGAAGGGGTACCGGGTTTGGCTAAAACGCTTACCATCCGGTCGCTTTCCGAAGCGGTGCAGGCCAAATTCAGCCGCATCCAGTTTACCCCCGATCTTTTACCCGCCGACGTTATCGGCACCATGATCTACAACCAGCAAAAGCACGAATTTGTGGTGCGGCGCGGACCCATCTTCGCCAACTTCATACTGGCCGATGAAATCAACCGGGCACCGGCAAAAGTGCAAAGTGCTTTACTTGAAGCCATGCAGGAGCGGCAGGTTACGCTGGGCGATACCACGCACAAACTGGACGAGCCTTTTTTGGTGCTGGCTACGCAAAACCCGCTGGAGCAGGAAGGCACCTACCCGCTGCCCGAAGCACAGGTAGACCGCTTTATTATGAAAGTAGTAGTAGGCTATCCTTCACGAGCCGAGGAACAAATGATCATCCGGCAAAATGTGCAAGGGCTGCGGCCGCCCACCATTAATCCGGTGGTGTCCATGCAGGAACTGATTTCGGCCCGCAACCTTACCCGTGAAATTTATATGGATGAAAAAGTGGAACAATACATTTTAGACATTGTATTTGCCACCCGCAATCCATCCGAATTTAAACTGGACAAACTGAAAGGTGTGATCTCTTACGGGTCATCTCCACGCGGTTCCATTAATCTGGCTATTGCAGCAAAAGCTGTTGCCTTTATCAACCGCCGCGGCTATGTGATCCCGGAAGATGTACGCACCATATGTGCCGATGTATTGCGCCACCGCATTGGCCTTACCTACGAAGCCGAAGCAGAAAACATCAATGCGGAGAATGTGATTGAACAAATATTGGGCAAGGTGAATGTGCCGTAGGGAGGAGATGATGGATGATTGATGGTGGATGATGGTGTTTCTTCGAAAAATGCAGAAACTTATTACATGCGAAACTATCAACAATTGGAGGTGTGGAAAGTGGCAATGCAGCTTGTGCAAGAGGTTTATGTTGCAACTAAAATTCTTCCGAAAGAGGAAATGTTTAGTTTGACCTCACAGATCAAAAGAGCTGCTATCTCAATTCCTTCAAACATAGCGGAAGGCATGGGCCGGCAATATAAAAAGGACACGCTTCAATTTTTGCACATAGCTCGGGGAAGCATATACGAACTCGACACCCAGTTAACCATTGCATTGATGAATGACTTTTTACAAAAACAGGATTTTGATCAGATAATTGTGAAATTGGATACGGTAATCAAACTTTTAAACGGCCTGATAAATTATACTGAAAAGGCCGAATTAAAATAAGGTTCGTACCACACTATCATCCATCATCCACCATCTATCATCTCATGTTAACCACTTCCGAAATACTCCGCAAAGTCCGCGACCTGGAAATAAAAAGCAAGCACCTTGCTTCGGATCTTTTTTCGGGTGAGTACCACAGCGCCTTCAAGGGCAAGGGCATGTCGTTTCGCGAAGTGCGGGAATATTATCCCGGCGATGATGTGCGCTTTATCGACTGGAATGTTTCGGCACGATTCAACCATCCCTATTCCAAAGTATTTGAAGAAGAGCGGGAGCTGACTGTGATGTTGCTTATTGACATCAGTGCATCATCCTTATTCGGAACAGTAGGCGCTACGAAAAAAAATCTGGCAACTGAAATTGCCGCCGTACTTTCTTTTGCAGCCGTAAACAACGGCGATAAAGTAGGCGCCATTTTATACAGCAATAAAATTGAAAAATATATTCCTGCAAAAAAAGGCAAGCAGCATGCGCTGTATATTTTACGGGAGCTGCTGGGAACCGAATCTTCGGGCAAGGGCACGGAAATGAAAACGGCACTCCGGTATTTCAACAACACCAGCCGCCAAAAAAGCATTGCCTTTATCCTGAGCGATTTCCTGGATGGCGGGTATGAAGATGCACTGCGCATTGCGGGCAGCCGCCACGACCTTATTGGATTGAAAATTTATGACCGCCTGGAGCAACAACTGCCCGATTTGGGTTTGTTGCAGATTGAAGATTTAGAGGGGGGGCAGCGCCGCTGGATTGATACCGGCAACAGGGCAGTGCGGCAGGCACAGGAGCGGGAGTTTTTCCGCATCACCGCATTGGCTACCGAAGCATTCAAGCGGGCAGGCTCCGACCTGCTGCACCTGCGCACCGATGAAGATTACATTAAAGTTCTGCGTCACTTTTTTATGAGCCGTAACCGATGAAGTACCGCTATTTATTTGGATGGATCTGGTGGCTGATGGTGGCTGCGGTGGCACAGGGGCAGGAAGTGCGCCTTTCGGCAACAGCCAGCCAGCAACGCATACTCATAGGTGAGCAGCTGCAACTTACCCTGCAGGCTAAACTGCCGGCCAATCGGACAGTCGATTGGTTTCAACTGGATTCGTTCCCGCATTTCGAAATATTGCATCGTTCTGCCATTGATACGCAGCGGTCGGATAATACCATTACGCTGGTGCAAAATATACAGCTTACCAGCTGGGATTCGGGGCGCTGGAGCATTCCGGCACTTTCACTAAGAAGATCAAACCGTACCAATCCAATTGTCATTGATGTAGGATATTTGCCGCTGGCACCCGAGCAGAAATACAACGAAGTAAAAGACGTGCTAGATGTGCAACAGGGCAGCCGCACCACCTGGTATTGGTACCTTATTGGGGCTGGTTTGTTGCTGCTGCTGGTGTTCCTTTTATTTCCCGGCAAAAAAAAGAAAGAGGACGAAGGCAGGCCTGCCAGCGAAACAGCATACCGCGATGCGCTGAAAAATTTAGATGCTTTGGAAAAGCGGGCCGAGTCGGCCGACAGCAAAATATTTTATACAGACCTGATTCAGGTATTTCGGGCCTACCTGGCGTTGCGCAAAGGGTTTTATTCGCTTTCCAAAACCACAGGCGACATCAGTGCTCAATTGCCGGCGTGGGGGTTGGGAGCCGAACGGGCCGCGCAACTTTCCGATACGTTGCAACTAAGCGACGGCGTAAAATTTGCCCGTTTTGAAGCATCGGCTGCCGACCGGAAGGCTTCGTTAAAAGCGGTTCGCGAAAGCATTGTATTTATGGAAAAACAAGCTGCTGCTGCAGGCAATGCAAAGCCGGCAGCCAAAGAAGTGGCTGGTTCCACAACAACACCATGATCTACGACTGGTTACAAAAAATAGAATTCGCCAATATTTGGGTGCTGCCTTTTTTGGGCGCCCTGCCGGTTATTGCCTGGCTGCGCTACCGCATGCGCCGCGGCCTGCAGGCCGCAATGCCCGTAAGTGCTGCTCAAATGTTTACCGTTAAGGGCGGCAAAACCGGCATGGTAGGTTTGCCCTTTTGGCTGCTGCTCCTTTCGCTGGGTTTTGTCATTCTTTCCATTGCCCGGCCGCAGGTGCGCAACGTTACCAGCCGTGCCCGCGGCGAGGGCATCGATATTGTGCTGTGCATGGATGTGAGCGGTTCTATGCTCTCCGCCGACTTTTACCCCAACCGGCTGGAGGTAGCCAAGGAAATGGCCATTTCATTTGTCGAGAACCGCCCGGTAGACCAGATTGGACTGGTGATTTTTTCGGGCGAAAGTTTTACGCTGTATCCCGTTTCTTCCGATCATACTTCGCTCATAGAACAAATCAGGGGATTGCGCAGCGGCATGCTGCGCTACGGTACGCTGATAGGCGAGGGGCTGGCTACTGCGGTAGACCGGTTGTCGCAAAGCAAATCGAAAAGCCAAGTGATTGTGTTGCTCACCGACGGTAAAGAGCAACCGCCGGACGACCGCATCATCGACCCGCTTACCGCACTCAACATTGCAAAAACTGCAGGAGTAAAGGTGTATACCATTGGCATGATGGCCCGTGAAGGGGCTACCATTGCCGAAAGGGTAGGAGGCAGTACGCCGCCTTCAACCGGCGGGCTCGACGAAGCACTGCTGCGGCGTATTGCGGTGCAAACCGGTGGCGAGTATTTCAGGGCGGTAGACAAAGAAAGCCTGCAGGAAGTGTATGCCCGCATCGACAAGCTCGAAAAGTCGGAAGTGGAAGTGCGAACCCGCACCCGGTTTGAAGAGCAGTTTCGCTGGCCGTTGGCTGCTGCCCTGCTGCTCTTGTTTTTAGCCATACTTTTGCGCTACACCTATCTTAGAACATTTCCCTGATGGCAAAAGGCTTAGTGTATAAATCTACCGGTAGCTGGTATGTGCTCCAGGATGAAGCGGGCAGGCTTTGGAATGCCCGTATGAAAGGGGCATTCAAGCTGGATGGCATTACTTCTACCAACCCCATTGCCGTTGGCGATGAAGTTGATTTTGCGCTGGAGAATGAAGGAGAAAGTTCGGTTATGATTACCAAAATTCATGACCGGCGCAACTACATCAACCGCCAATCGCCGCGGCACAAACACCAGCATCATATTGTTGCTGCCAATGTAGACCAGTCCCTGCTGCTGGCTACCCTCCGCGACCCGCGAACCTCCACGGGGTTTATCGACCGGTTTTTGGTGGCTAGCGAAATGTTTCATGTTCCGGCGCTTGTTATTTTTAATAAAATTGACCTCTACCGCGAAAAGGACCTGGCTTACCTCGAAGTGGTGAAAGCGGTATATGAAGATGTTGGATACACGGTGGTTGCCATGAGTTTGAAAACAGGCGAAGGCGTGGAAGAAGTGAACGCCTTATTACAGGGGAAAACAACGCTTATTTCCGGGCACAGCGGTGTAGGCAAATCGTCGTTTATCAATGCCGTAGTGCCCACCAGCACTATCAAAACCCGCGATGTGAGCGGCTGGAGCGGCAAAGGCCAGCACACCACCACTTTTGCCGAAATGTACGACCTGCCCGGTGGCGGCCGCATCATCGACACGCCGGGCATGCGGGAGTTTGGGCTTGTAGAAGTAGACCGGGCCGAGCTGTCGGGCTATTTCCCCGAAATGCGCCAGCGGCTCAATGGTTGCCAGTTCAACAACTGCCTGCACATCAATGAGCCGGGCTGTGCCATTAAACAAGCTGTAATTGATGGAGAAATTGACGAAGACCGTTATGTGAGTTATTACAATATTCTTGAATCGCTACCCGAGCAGAAATGGAAAGGCTAGAGAATGTCGAACAGATGAACAAGGAATTTTTAACAGAGGAAGTTGGTGGAGAATATCGAACAAGGAACAAGGAATATTGAATTTCGAATGAGAACAGCCGGCGATTGATAAATTATGAATTAGGAGTGAGGGATGATGAATAATTGGACGGATTGTCAAATGATACCGTCAGTTTTTCCAAACGAAGTAGGTAATTATAAAATAAAAATGTGGGCATCGCCCACACCTGTTGGTAGAAATAGTTTTCATCGTTGATATTATTTTGGGCGTAGCCCAAACCTATCCTTCATAGTGTTTTGCAAAAACATCCCGTTTAGGGGGTTGATCTACAATCAACGGAAAAATTTAAAAGAAGGCTAATTGTGTTGCTACAAACAGATTTGGGCTACGCCCAATAATATTGTTTTGCACTATTTCACAGCACCAATCACTCAATAATCCATAATTTATAATTCATCATTCCTTACTCTACTTCGTCATTCCTCTGTTCCTTGTTCATCTGTTCGACATTCATTTCCCCTTTCCTTCCAGGTCCAAACCAATCAGTTTGCCTTCCAGCACAGATGCCAGTTCTTCTACGGCTTTATTTTCCCTGCGCCGTGCATTTTGCTCCCGGGTTGGAAACAGCATGATGCCGTTGTAAATGCTGTATTGTAAAGTGAGCTGGTATTTACCCAAAGAAAAGTTCCAGTTGATGGCATCAAAGTCGTCTTCTTTGCCGGTAAACGCTACCTGGAAATAATCGGTGAGGATGCCCGCAATCTGGTAAAAACGGTGGAGGCCGCCATAGGCGTCAATTACAGCTTCGGTACGGCCCAAATCGGTTCTAAGGGTAAGGCTCATGGTGCAGGGGTTTACAGGTTAAGACAACGCAAAGGGCGTTATTGTTGCACCATGCAATCGTTATGCCTTGAACTTTTTTACTTTTTTGGGCGGTTCGCTCAGCAGCTTTTCGGCCCCTACATTAGTGCCATTGGAAGGACACCCGTATTTTGGCTTAAACACGCTGCACGACGACAGCACAAAAGCTGCACAGGCGCCCCAAAAGAAATGTTTCAGTTTCATGAATGACGGAATTTGCTTAAAGAACGGAACTTTTTTCCGAAAAATTGCGCGGCATCCTTGTTGGCTGGTCGTTACAGCAAAATGAACGGCTGCCGGTGCTCAAATTATCCTGCTTTATTTACTTCCGAAAACCAGCCCGCATATTTCACATAGTTATTTGCAATACGGTTGATTTCGCCTTCCACTTTTTCGGGTTCAATGGTCTTTACTTTTTTGGCGGGCACACCCGCATAAATAGACCCGCCTTCGCAAACGGTACCTTCCAGCACCACGGCACCAGCAGCTATTATGGTGTTGGAATGAATTACCGCTCCATCCATTACAATAGCCCCCATGCCAATGAGCACATTGTCGTGCACGGTGCAGCCATGCACAATGGCGTTGTGGCCAATGGAAACATTGTTGCCCAAAATAGTTTGCGACCTGATGTACGTGCAATGAATTACGGCGCCATCCTGCACATTTACCTTGTTGCCCATGCGAATGCTGTTGACGTCGCCCCGCACCACGGTATTGAACCATATACTGCATTGGTCACCCATTACCACATCGCCTACAATGGTAGCATTGGGTGCAATAAAACAAGCCTCACCCCACTCGGGGCTTTTTCCTTCTACGGGTAAAATAAGTGCCATGGAGTAAAGTTAAGGCCGGACGACGGACGGCAGACGATGGAAGGCAGACGATTGCCATTACTTGATCTTCCAGCGTCCGTCGTCTGTAGTCTATTGTCCCTTCCTATCTTCGCTACTATGAACCTGCGGCAATTGTTTTTGCAACATGTGGCCCAAACTTCCACGGCGCCACTGGCCATAGAAATTGTAAAAGCCGAGGGCAGCACCCTGTGGGATGCATCCGGAAAGGCCTACCTCGATTTGATTGGCGGTATATCGGTGGCCAACATGGGGCACCGGCACCCTGCAGTGGTGCAGGCAATACATAAACAAACCGACGCTTACCTGCACGTAATGGTGTATGGCGAATTTGTGCAAAGCCCCCAGGTGCAATATGCACAAAGACTGGCGGCGCATTTGCCGACATCCCTCAATTCGGTCTATTTTACCAACTCCGGTGCCGAAGCGGTTGAAGGCGCCATGAAACTGGCGAAGCGGGCCACCGGCCGTACAGAGATCATTGCATTCAATCATTCTTATCATGGCTCCACGCAGGGTGCACTTAGCATCATTGGCGACGAATACTGGCGCAATGCGTACCGGCCCCTGCTGCCTGGCGTGCACCATTGCCGGTACAACGATTTGGAGATGTTGCAAATGATCGGGTCGCAAACCGCCTGCGTGATTGCTGAAACAGTGCAGGGCGAAGCGGGGGTGCAGGCGCCAGCAAAAGAGTGGATGCAGGCCTTGCGGCAGCGCTGCACCCAAACCGGCACGCTGCTTATTTTAGACGAGATTCAGGCAGGCTTTGGACGCACCGGCAAGCTTTGGGGTTTTGAGCATTTTGACGTGGTTCCGGATATTTTGCTCCTGGGCAAAGCACTGGGCGGCGGTTTGCCCCTGGGCGCTTTTATTGCCGACAAGCCGCTGATGCTCCACCTGGCCGAAAGCCCGGTGCTCGGTCATATTACTACATTTGGTGGCCACCCGCTATGCTGTGCCGCTGGCCTGGCGGCATTTGAAGCATTACTTGCTGCTTATGTAGTGGCTTCCATTGGCGAAAAGGAACAGTTGCTGCGCCGGATGCTGGTGCATCCAAAAATCAAGGCGGTCCACAGTTTTGGCTTATGGGCTGCGGTGGCCTTTGAAGATTTTGATACCTGCAAAAAAGTAATTGATGCAGCCATTGAGCGAGGGCTGATTACCGATTGGTTTTTGTTTGCTGCCCATTGCCTGCGCATTTCCCCGCCGCTAACCATTTCCGCCAAAGAACTGGAACATGCCTGCCACATGTTGCTGGAATGTATGGATCTGTAGCACCGGCCGGCAAAAAGGTGCCATAAACTATCTGACTGTATCTTGATTATACCGGCAAAGAAAGTTAAAGGGGGCAGGCAATTGTACCTCCCCAATCTTCAATCCTACACCAATATGGCTGAATCTTTTTCCGGCCGCAAAAGGCTAAAAAGTTTTGTGTTCGCTTTTGCCGGGCTGCGTGCCGTGTTACGTACCGAGCACAATACCTGGATTCACCTTGCTTTTACTATAGTGGTGGCACTTATGGCTTTGCTGTTACATGTTAGCAGCATGGAGTGGGTTGCGTTGGTCATTGTATTTGCTATGGTGTGGATGGCAGAAATATTCAACACCGTTTTTGAAAAGCTTGCCGATCTCTACACAACAGATCATCACCCGCAAATAAAGGTTATAAAAGACATGGCCGCTGGCGCAGTGCTCATTGCGGCGATGGCGGCTTTCCTGGTGGGATGCTTCATCTTTATACCCAGAATAATTGCATTGATATAGCGGCTTTTGCACAAGCGCTTTTTAATTGTTAAAAACTATGTACAACACAGGGCGCTGCCTTAATTGTTACGGCATCCGCTACATGGTATATTTTTTCTTAAATGATACAGACATGCCGACATGCGTCGGCATTACAGATGCGCTATAGCAGAGGGTAATTGTTGTTATATGGAAAATAGGTCAAACAAAAAAAAGACGCAACTGGTGCGTCTTTTTTTATGTGCTCATACAAGGGCTGTTTAAAAATCTAGTCCCAGTGCCAGGTAGGTTTGTGGCCTTCCTCTGAAAAAGCCATCCATTTGCCAGGCAGCATCAAAGCGCAGGAAATAACCCAGCAGGGTGCTGCGTACGCCAAAACCATAGCCACCAGCAAGCGGCCCTACACCACCGGCTTTCAGCCGTACCACCACCGTAGGGTTGTTGGGGTCGGAGAAGTTTTGCGTGGGGCGTTCAATACCATTGTAGCGGCCGTTCCATGCCGAGCCCAGGTCTACAAACTGTACCACCTGGAAGTTGCGCAAAAATGCGTTGTTGATGGGCCGGTTAAAGAACGAAGAGAACACCGGCACCCGCACTTCACTGTTGATGGTTACAGCGTTATTGCCGTTGGATACGTTTTGCTTAAACCCGCGCAGGTTCAGGGCCAGTGCCTGGTAGGCATAGTTGCCCTGCGGCCTGTTGTTGGGATCAAAATAACGGTAGCCGGTAATGTCATTATCGCTGTTGCGTTTTTCGTTGTTGCCAAATTTCAGCCATCCATCCACACCACCGAGGTAGTACACCACTTTTTGGTTGCCCCACGAAAAATCGGCCGCACCACGCACCGCCCAGATGATGTTGCGGTAAATAGGTAGATAGTGGCGCACATCCACACCGGTGTTAAACATCAGGCGGTCGCCCGATTGCTTGGCTGTGCCGGTTTGGGTAAAGGCGTCCATGTATACCTTCCAACGCAGACCCTGCCAGATGTTCATGGTAGGGTTCAGCGTATTGTCGTGCACATATTCCAGTGAGGTTTGTACAAACGTAGTTGTTGAATCAGCCACAGGCAGGGTTTCGGGGCTCACGGCACTTAAAATAAACCGGTCGAAACGCGGGCCCACCGTTGCACGGAAGGAGCGTACCCGGTCAAGTGCATAGCGGAAGCGGCCCAGGTAGTAACTCGATACCTGCTTGCCTGGGTAGGTGGCTGATGTGCCGGCCAGTTGGTAGCCTATTTCCGAACTGCTGCGGTAATAGGTAAAGCCCCAATCCCAACGGCGGCGTTGGTTTAGAAACTCAAACAGGATATCATTGTCCCGCAGGTTGGTAGCCAGCCGGAAGCCGCCCGAGATTTTGAAATCTTCAAAAAGATCGAGGGTGCCCATGCGCACCAGGCCATTGAGGTCGTTGCCGTTGGCTGGGTTAATGGGGCCCGAGCCACCCATGTAGGGCTGGTACTTGTTGAATACAAACACCGTGTTGTTGAGGCTGGCCACCACGTAATCGTTGAAGAATTTGGGCGGCCGGTATTCAAACAGTTTGGCTTTTTGCAGCAGGGATTCATCGGCGGGTAGTTCCGTTGCCGGAAATACCTGTCCGCCGCCAGTAGTGTCGGCATTGTCAAACTCGGTTTGAAAAACCGCCTCATTGTCCGAAGTATCCCGGGTGCTTGGCGTGGGCTGCGCCGCAGCCTGCCGGTTTTGCGCAATACGCTGCTGCTCGGCCACTTTTTTGGCAAACTCTGTAGGCCGGGCCGTAACGTTGCGGCGCCGCAGCGTGGCTTCGTCTACCCGCAGGCGGTACAAAAACTTATAATCGCCCTGGCGGGTTACCTCGCTAACCTGCTGGTTGTCGCCGGCAGTGCGGGTTTCGAGCAAGCCGCTTTGGTAGTTGGTCAGCGGGAACACATAGCTCGAGTCGTTGGTTACCGAAACATATCCCACCGAGTCGATGTCGTCTTTGTTCCATTCTTTTATCAGGCTGTCCACTTCGCTGATCGGCGGGTTGCGCAGTACTTCGTCGCCAATAAACACCAGCGTATCGAGGCCGGCCCGTTCGGTGCTGAAGAAACCTGCATATCGGTTGGCAATACCATTTTCATCGCTCACAAACGTAAAGTGGTAGCTGTTGTACTGCGAAGGGTACCGGGCATTGCCCAGCCGCACATTGGTGAGCTGCGAAATCTGCTTGAAATCTGATTGGTTCCAGTTGTCGACCAGGAAAATATTGTAGCGGCCAATAGGCAGGGCCGTATCGCTGTCCCTTGCCGTAGGATTGGGCCTGTTGGAGGCAAACATGATCCCTGTTTTATTGGGAAAGGTCACAAACGAAGCATCCAGGTCGTCGTACACATCATTGGTGATCTGCTCTGTGGTCATCTTTTCGATGTTGTACGTAAAGATGTCGGTTTGCCCGCCTTTTACTGCCGAAAATAGCAAGGTGTTGGAATTGATCATGTACTTCATGTCCTGCACCTGGTCAAACTGGTCCAGCGTCTGCTTATTGATCTTAACCCGGTTTACCGCATCGTATACAAAAAAGTTGATCTTGCCTTTGTCGCTATAAAGCACGGCCAGCCGGGTGCCTTTCGGGTCCCAGGCCAAAATGGGGTAATTTGGGTTTACTTCGTCCTGGCGGCTGCGAACGCCGGTATGTACCAGCACTTTGCGGTTGGTAAAGTTTTCCATCAGCACCACGCTGTATTTGCCCTGCCTAAACTCCGTAACGGCATAGGTAAAGGAGCGGGGCACCGGGTTGGCATTGAAGCGGAAGAAATCTTTTTTACCTACTTCCTCGCTTACCGAAAGCTGCCCTTTGGGCACCACGCGGCGGCCACGAATGTCTTTGTAATACTGTGCCGGTACCTCGGTCATAAAGTTGCGCAGCACTTCCTTGAACTTCATTTTGGCAATACGCTGCGAGGCCGAATTGAGGTTGCGGTAAATGCGGGAAAGATAAAGCAGGTAAGTAGTTTTGCTTTCGCCGTATTTGTTGCCGAAATAATACCAGAAAGCGTGGCCGGCCAGTTGGGGCTTTTCGTAGGCAAACTGGTAAAAGTTTTTATAGTTGCCGCTCAGCATGGCGCTTTTCAGCTGGTCGTCCAGCTCGGTGCTCCATCGTTCGCCGGCATAGGAAATGTATCCATCGGTCAGCCAAATGGGCAGGTCGAGCAGGGTTTGGTTGGCGGCCATTTCGCCCAGGTCGTCGCCAAAGAGCACGTTGCGCACCAGCACCTGTGCAATGCCCTGGCGGATCTGGCGGCGCAGGTTTACGTGGTTGGCATCGAAATACACCACCATTTTGTTGTTTACCAGCTTGGTTACGCCGCCGGCGTTTTGCCAATCAATGCCCAGCCCGATGTTCGACTGCTGCATTTCATCGAAATTGTTGTATACCACAATATTGGCGCGGCGCTGCAGTCCGTATTCTACAAATTCTTCAACAGCGGGCAGTTCCTTTTCGGCAATCTGTGCCACAAATTTGCCCAGTTCCAGCCCGTCCTGGCTGAAGTATGTATTGAAGTTGTCTGTTTGGTAATATTTCCAGTCGAATTTCTGGTATTGCACCCTGTTTTTCCCAAACTCTACAGCATTTACCTGTGCCTGTGCCGTAAAGGATAATAGGTAAAGGGCCACACCGCCTGCCACGATCCGTCCTAAAAAATTGTTCATAGAAGTTTTGAAACGTTACTAAGTAAGAAAAGCTGGGTTTGTAAATTGCACCTAAAGTACAAAAAAGCCCAATGTTACAGGTTCACTCATTCACCTTCAGCCCGGTTCAGGAGAACACCTACGTAGTATATAACGAAAGTGGTCTCTGTTGTATTATTGACCCCGGCTGTTATTTTGCTTCCGAGGAAATTGGGTTAAAAGATTTTATTGAAAAAAATAGCCTGAAGCCCGTTTTACTGCTCAACACCCACTGCCACCTCGATCATATTTTTGGAAACCGCTACGTGCACCGTACCTGGGGGCTGCAACTGCACCTGCATCCTGCAGAAAAAATCGTGCTGGACCACGGTCCTCAAAGCGGCCAGGCCTGGGGGCTTCCGTTCGACAATTACGATGGCGAACTGATATACGTATCGGAAGGCGAAAAGGTTGCGCTGGGCAATGACGAGTTCGATGTGCTGCTGACGCCGGGCCACTCGCCGGGCTCCATTTGTTTTTACAATAAGGCGCAACAATTTCTTATAGGCGGCGATGTGCTGTTTAAAGGTTCTATTGGCCGCACCGACCTGCCCGGCGGCGATTTTGCCACCCTTGAAAAAAGCATTAAAACGCAACTGTACCCACTGCCCGATGAAGTGGTAGTGTACCCCGGCCACGGCGAGCCCACTACCATCGGCGAAGAAAAGCGGAGCAACCCGTTTGTTCGGGGATGAGCTATGGAACCACGGAGGCACAAAGGGCACGGAGGAGCACGGGAAATTAATCAGGTTTTTCTTCTGCCTGGTCGCCAACTGCTGGTTTGTCATCCTGAGCGCAGCGAAGGATCTGCGTTTTATCCTAAAGGCCGTGGGGCTAAAAGGCCGCTTCTCTATTCTAAATCAATGCAACAAATACGTTTAGATCCTTCGCTGCGCACAGGATGACAAAACGTAGAGTCATTAAGGCACACAGAAAAATCCCTTCGTGGCCCTCCGTGCCCTTTGTGCCTTCGTGGTTCAAATAACTTAAGCTTTAATAAACTTTCCCACCACCGGCAGGCGTGCAAATTCTTTCCGCTCCACATTGAGGATAAAAAACGCATACAGGCCAAGCAGCAGCAGCCCGAACCCGTGGTTGACCCAAACATTTAGTTCCAGCAACTCAAACGCCGAATGGATGCCGTACAATGCCAGGGCAATCACCATAAAAGCGACCAGTTTTTTGGTGGCGTAAGGCACGGGGTAAGCCCGCTGCCCCCAGATGTACGACACCACCATCATGCTGCCGTAGCAAAAAAACGTAGCCCAGGCGCAGGCCAGGTAGCCAAAATGGGGAATAAATAAAAAGTTGATCAACAGCGTGATGCCTGCGCCAATAAACGTAATGCGGGCACCTGCGCCGGTTTTATTGGTAACCTTGTACCAGATGGACAGGTTGTAATAAATGCCGAGGAACATGTTGGCCAGCAGCAAAATGGGAACCACCCGCAGGCCTTCCCACTGCGCCGGGTTTTGGATAAAATGTTTCCAGATATCGAGGAAAAGCGCTACCACCAAAAACATCAGCGAAATAGTGATGACAAAAAACTTCATCACCCGTGCATACACCCGTTGCGGCTGTTGCCCCTGTGCCTGCTTGAAAAAAAAGGGCTCTGCACCCATGCGAAATGCCTGGATAAAAAGCGTGATAAGGATGGACAGTTTGTAACAGGCACTGTACACGCCCACTTCAAATTTGGCCGCTTCCTCGGTGGCCGCCGGCGACCACCAGCGCAGCATAATGCGGTCGAAGGTTTCGTTGATCATGCCGGCAAACCCAGCAAGTATGAGCGGTGCCGAATAAATAATGATTTCCTTCCACAGCACCGCGTTGAACCGCCAGCGAAAAGAAAAGAACTCTTTTGAAAGCAGTAAAAACGTCAGCGCCGCCTGTATCAGGTTGGCCAGGATAACATAGCCCACACCAATATTGGGGTCGTAAAAAGTGCCGATAAAGCCTTCGGGATTTTCTTGCTGTATTTTGGGACAAACCGAAAGAAAAAATACAACGGCCCCAATATTTACCAGGATGCCCACAATGCGTACCAGGGCAAATTTTTTGGGCCGGCCATCGAAGCGGAGCTTGGCAAAAGCCAGTGTGGACAGGGCATCAAACGCAATGATGCATGCCGCCCAGGTAAAATATTCGGGGTGCTCCTGCAATCCTATCAGGCCCGCAAAAAAATCGTTCAGCAATACCAGCAGTGCAGTGAGTACAATGGTGCTTACAATCAGGGAGATGGTAGCGGTATCGTAAACGGCGCTGCCCTTTTCCTTGTCTGATGCAAAGCGGAAAAATGCCGTTTCCAGCCCGTAAGTGAAAATAATATTGAGAAACGGGATGAGGGCATACACCAGGCTCATTTCGCCGTAGGCCACACCCGACAGGGTAGCGGTAAGGTAGGGTGTAAGCAAATAATTTAGAAAACGGGCTGCAATGGAACTGCCTCCATACCACAATGTTTGTCCCGCCAGTTGTTTTATGCCACTCAATCCGGTTTGTATTTAGGCGCCAAAAGTAGGAAGGGAGGACGGAAGTCTGAAGCCGGATGTCCGAAGAGGGAAGACAATTCTAAGTTATAGTTATCGTCATCGGACTGCGGACTTCCGTCTTCCGACTTCCTTACTGCGCAAAACGCTTGTCGTTGATAAAAGTGGAATCGGTCAGTGTTTTTAAAAATGCAGTCAGGTTTACAATGTCTGAATTGGTCAATGCAATACCCAGTTGCAGCGAGGGATCGAGGTTGGGTGTTTGCTGGATGCCGCTGCGGTAATGCTCAATGCTTTGCTGCAGGGAAGTAAACCTGCCGTCGTGCATGTACGGAAAGGTAAGCGCCACATTGCGCAGCGACGGCACCAGGAACTTCAGGGAGTCGGCAGCGCTGCCCGTGATGCGGATGCGGCCGCCATCTTTTAAAAACGGGTTCAGGCCAATGCCATTGTTGCGAAAAGAGCCATCGGTAAAAAAAGGCTCCTGGTGGCAGGTAGCACAATTGCTTTGAAACACCGTGTATCCCGCCTGTTCAAACTGAGTAAAAGTGGCTGTGCCACGCTTTACTTTATCGTATTTGCTGTTGGCCGAAACCATCGTTACCACAAACTGCGCCAGTGCTTTCAGCATGCGCTGGCTATTGATTTCGGCGTCGCCAAAAGCAGCGGAAAAAAGGGAAGGGTACGTGGTGCTGGACCTTAATTTCTGCACCACATTGTCTACCGTTTCGGCCATTTCGTTTTTGGCGGTAAGCGGTGCCAGTGGCTGCGTTTCGAGGTTCAGGATGCCGCCGTCGTGATGGAACTCCTTGCGCCAGGCCAGGTTAAACATACCCGGCGCATTGCGGGTGGTAAATGCATCATTAAAACCATGGCTCAGGTCGTGGTCGAAGGTGGCAAAAGCAGCAAACTGCTGGTGGCAGGAAGCGCAGGGAAAATTGCCGTCGGCCGAAAGGATGCCGTCGTAAAACAATTTTTTACCCAACTCAATACCTTCTTTGGTAAGCGGGTTGCCGGCAAAATCGTACACCGGTTTGGGAAACCCCTGCGGCACTTCGAAAGAAACCGGTGTGGGCCCTTTTGGACCTTCCAGCTCTTTTTTACGACAGGCCTGAACGCCCATCGTGGAGAGCAGTACCAAAAGCGCCAAGGTCAATATCGTGAGGCGCAGCTTCATGGAATGAGTACCGAATTAAGGCGGAACATTTTGCTATAATTATCGGCATACTGGGAAGCCAGCGGGCCGGGGGTCATACTTACGGCTGTTTGTGCAATGGGCAACGGGTGTACGCCATCAAACCACCGCATTAGTTCGGCCACCAGGTGTACCTGCAGGGTGCGCTCTACCCGCACCGGCGCGGGGAAGTTAATTTGTACGGTACGCAATGAACTGTTGGCACCGGAAAACCCTCCGATATGGTATTGAATGCGGTTGTTGGGTGCGCTGCTCAGTGGCGAAGTGCCTTCCAGTTTGGCCATAATGTAACCGGTGTTCCAGGTCCAGAACATATCCAGCGTGGGGTCCAGCGCACCGGTTTGGGCGCCGCTTACATTTCGGGTACTATCTACGCCCAGCAGCATGCGCAGCCCGGTGTAGGTGCCGACAGGTACTTTTATGCGGATGGTTTTGGTGGAATCAATTTCCTGGTCGACCAAAAAATAAGTGTCGGCTATCGGGGTAGCGCCATTGCTGTGCAGCAGCGCCAGGTTGGAGAGGTAGTATTTAAATGTATTTACGGTAAATGTTTCGCCCAATGGGTTGGCATAGGCAGCACCCATTTGCAGCGGTACCCCTGCTGCCTGGTGTGCAACCACCACTTGCAGCTCCGCATTGGAAGCGGGCGGCTCCACACTGCGCTGGCAACCCGCAATTAGGAAGGCTAAACATAAAAGGGTGGCAATTGGGCGGACAAAAACCATGGCACTAAGTTATTTAAAACGGCGCAAGGGGCTGTTAATTTATAGATCAGTGGGGCGGATGCGGCGGCGGTCTTTTTTAACAGAACCTGCCCGCTTTTTGCCTTCAATGCGTTTTTCTTTCGCCGCTTTACCGGGTTTGGTAGCGATCCGCAGCTTTTTCTTTTTGAGAGCATCGGTAACCAGTTCATTTATTCTGGCAATGGCTGCTTCCTTGTTTTGAATCTGGGTGCGGTGCATTTGCGCTTTCACCATCAATTGCCCTTCCCCGTTGATGCGGTTGTACAATTTATGCAGCACCGTTGCTTTCTGCTCGTCTGACAAAAGAGCCGATGCCTGCACGTCGAAATAAGCCTGCACGGCGGTTTCTACCTTGTTTACATTTTGCCCGCCGGCACCGCCGCTACGGGTGGTGTGCAGTTTTATTTCCTGGGTTACATCAATCATATACAGTTTGCTTTGGAAGTTCTTTTTATAGGTGCCGGTAAAATATTAGCGGAACAAAGGTGCATAAAGTTTTCTTCGCCTTTTCTTTGTGCCCTTACGATTGACCACCTTTTCATCAGGATATGTTATGCGTGCAGTGATTCAAAGAGTTTCCTCGGCTTCGGTTACTATTGAAGGGACAATTGCAGGGGCCATAAATGGTGGCCTGTTGGTGCTGTTGGGTATTGAAGATGCCGACACCGGGGCAGATGTGCAGTGGCTGAGTGGCAAAATAGTGAACCTCCGCATTTTTGCCGACGAGGCCGGCGTGATGAACCGCTCGGTGCTGGAAACCGGAGGCGGCATTTTGCTGGTAAGCCAGTTTACCCTGCATGCCAGTACCAAAAAGGGCAACCGGCCTTCGTACATCCGCGCCTCCAAGCCCGAAGTGGCCATACCCCTTTACGAACAAATGATTCGGCAACTGGAGGCCGACCTGGGCAAGCCCATTGCCACCGGCCGCTTTGGCGCCGATATGCAGGTAGCCTTGCTCAACGACGGGCCAGTAACGATTTGGATAGATACGAAGAATAGGGAGTAAGGGGGAGAGGGTGGAGGACAGTTCGGAGTTAAAGTTTGTAATTTGTAGTTGATAGTTGGTAGTTGACAGTCCGCAAATATCCATCACCCCAGGCCGTCCTTGCGAGGCGCAGCAGGGGTGTTTTGGAAAAAGGCCTTGGTGCGCCGAAGCAACCCCCTGTTTTAGAAGGCCTGGAAGCGGCAACTTTAATGAACCTGAGGGTTGGCGGAGATTGCATCGGCGGCCAAAATTTGTTCTAGCAATAATGCCCCTGCTGCGCCTCGCAATGACCCAAAATTTTCGAAGGGCAGCCTATGAAATAGGGACTACTAATTCCGGACGCTTACTCCGGACTATCATCTATCAACTACCCACAGCCATCCATCACCCGCCGCTCCTACCTTTGCCCCATGAAACCCGATATAACCACCCGTGCAGATCTGGAACTTATGCTGGCGCATTTTTATGAGCAGGCATTGCAGGATGAAGTGATCGGGTTTTTCTTTACCCAGGTAGTGCCGTTGAACATGGAAACCCACTTGCCGGTGATCACCGATTTTTGGGAATCGGTAGTGCTGGGTACCCGGGGCTACGGTAAAAACGTGATGCAGGTACATCAGCATATACACCAGTTGTCGGCCATTCGAAAGGAGCACCTGGACCGCTGGGTGCACCTATTTACACAAACCATAGCGGCACATTTTGATGGCCCTAATGCAGTGCTGATGATGCAGCGGGCCCGCTCCATAGCTACCATGATGAACCTAAAGTTGAATCATGGCGGTATCGGTGTGGTTTAATGTGTTTCATTGTTCCCTTTGTTTACAGTGTAAAGTTTAATGTTGTTTTCCCGCACCGCATTTGAACCTTTATGAACCCAATCAAACCTTAACTTCTAAACCTCTTTCCATGACCATCCAGGAAGCGCAAGCAAGAGTAGATCAATGGATACAAACAACCGGTGTGCGGTATTTTGGCGAACTTACCAACATGGCTATTCTTACCGAAGAAGTAGGAGAAGTGGCCCGCCTGATGAGCCGCACTTATGGCGAACAGTCGTTTAAGGAAAGTGACAAAGGCAAAGAACTGGGCGATGAACTGGCCGATGTGCTGTGGGTACTGATCTGTATTGCCAACCAAACAGGCATAAACCTAACCGAGGCGCTGGAAAAGAATTTTGAGAAAAAAAACATCCGCGACCGCAACCGGCACCAGGAAAACGAAAAACTCCACTGATTTCGGATTTCAGATTTCGAGGATGGTGGAAAGGCGACGTGTGCCACCGTTTCGGCATGCCGAAATCCGAAATCATTCCGCCGCAATCTGTATGGCCGCCTTTTTGCTTTCATCGGCAGTAAATGCACAACCTATGGCCCAGGATCCGAAAAGTAAAAAGTTCACCTTTGCCGCGCTGTGGCGTATTCTGAAAAAATCATTTACCGGATTCAACGACGATAAAGTACCCAAGCTCAGCGCTTCGCTGGCTTATTACACCATTTTTTCGCTGGGTCCGCTGATCCTGTTGCTTATTTATACGGCCGGTTTTTTTTACGGCCGCGAAGCAATTGAAGGATCCATTTACCACCAGCTCAACTCTTTTATCGGCAACCAGGCGGCCCTGCAGATTCAGGAGATTGTAAAAAACGCCACCCTTAGCGAAAAAAGCACCTCGGCAGCCATTATTGGCGTCATTACCCTGCTCATTGGTGCTACCACGGTGTTTGCGGAAATACAGGATTCCATCAATACCATTTGGGGGCTTAAAGCAAAACCTACCAAACAAGGATGGTGGTTGCTGCTTAAAAGCCGGCTGCTTTCTTTTGGGGTTATCGGGGCTTTGGGTTTTTTGTTGTTGGTGTCGCTGGCAGTTACGGCTATTATCGAAGGGTTGAACCAGCAGTTGCAGCGAATGTTTCCCGATGTCAGCGTCCTGATCATGTACGTGGTCAACCTGGTGGTAACGCTAGCTACCATTACGCTGTTGTTTGCCGTTATTTTTAAAGTATTGCCCGATGCCAAAATAAAGTGGCGTGATGTGTGGGCCGGATCTATAGCTACCGCGGTTTTGTTTATGATCGGCAAGTTTGGTATTGGCCTGTATATCGGCAAAAGCGATGTGGGCGGTACTTATGGCACGGCAGGTTCGCTGGTTATATTGATTGTGTGGGTGTATTATTCGGCCATTATTTTATTTTTCGGTGCAGAGTTTACTCGGGCTTATGCCCTTGAATTTGGTTCTACGATACGGCCCAATGACTATGCGATAGTGGTGCAAAATGTGGAGGTGGAAGGCGGCAGGCAGTCGCTGCAGCAAAACGAACGCAACCTCAATGCGGCTAAAGAATACGGCACCGTTCGGGTAAAAAAACCTGAGGCACGGGTACAACCAATAGGCGAACCAGAAGGCATTGGCTCACCGGAAGTGCTGAAATCGCTGGCCATTCTGGCTATGGATAAACTGGTAGGCTGGACGAGGAAGGATGATAGATGATAGATGGTGGATGGTGGTGGGGGTTGACAGTTGATAGTTTTGAGGTTGTAGTCTGGAGTTTTTATGGCGTAGACAGTCCTTCGGATATGTGGCGTTATTGCGAGGCGCAGTAGTGGTTTCATAGTTGGGTAAATCAGGGTGCGCCGAAGCAATCCTCTAAGTCATTTGCAGCGATTTTACCACCCAAAATAAATTGCCGGTTGAAGAGATCCTTTCATATAAAATGGGATTGCTTCGGCGCACAAGTGTTCATATACTTAAATCTACCTGCCGCGCCTCGCAATGACGGACGCCGGCAAAAGTTTTATATAGTCCTTTAACCATCAACCCCCAACTGCCAACTCCCCACCACCATCCACCATCTATCATCCATCATCTTTCCTCCATCTTCCATCATCTCCTATCTTTGCCCGCACTATGGCAACAGATAACAACCGTTTCCAGGCAATCATATCGCACTGCAAAGAGTATGGCTTTATTTTTCCCTCTTCCGAAATTTATGACGGGCTGGCTGCCGTATACGACTACGGCCAGTGGGGCGCAGAGCTGAAAAAGAACATCAAGGACTACTGGTGGAAAAGTATGACCCAGATGTACGAAAACATCGTGGGTATCGATGCGGCTATCTTTATGCACCCTACCACCTGGAAGGCCAGCGGCCACGTAGATAATTTCTCCGACCCGATGATCGACAATAAGGACAGCCAAAAGCGCTACCGTGTGGATCACCTGATCGAGGCAAAGATCGACGAGCTGGAGAAAGCAGGCCAGCAAGACCAGGCCGATATGCTGCAACAGCAAATGGACCAGTTGCTGGCTGCCAACGATTTCGACGGACTGAAAACCCTGATCGAGAATAATAAAATTGTGTGCAGCATCAGTGGTACCGCCAACTGGACCGATGTACGCCAGTTCAACCTGATGTTCTCTACTGAATACGGTGCTATTTCCGACGACAGCGAAGACAATAAAATTTACCTGCGCCCCGAAACGGCCCAAGGCATTTTTGTCAACTTCCTGAATGTGCAGAAAACCGGCCGGATGAAAATTCCTTTTGGTATTGCGCAAATAGGTAAGGCCTTCCGCAACGAGATTGTTGCCCGCCAGTTCATTTTCCGGATGCGTGAGTTTGAGCAAATGGAAATGCAGTTCTTTATCCGTCCCGGCTCGCAAAAGGAGTGGTACGAATACTGGAAAGAAGAACGCATGAAATGGCACCTGAGCCTGGGCATTCCTGCCGACCAATACCGTTTTCACGACCATATAAAACTGGCCCACTACGCCGATGCGGCCTGCGATATTGAGTTCAATTTCCCCATCGGCTTTAAAGAAGTAGAGGGCATCCACAGCCGTACCGATTTTGACCTGCGCAACCACCAGGAATACAGCCGGAAAAAAATGCAGTATTTCGATGCGGAGGTAGACCCCGCCACCGGCAAGCCTTACGGCAATTATATTCCGTATGTAATTGAAACCTCCATTGGCGTGGACCGTACCGTGATGATGGTGCTGAGCCAGGCTTTTGAGGAGCAGGACCTGAGCACTGCGGAAAAGCAGGACAGCCGCGTGGTGCTGAAGTTTCCGGCCAAACTGGCCCCCATTAAACTGGCGGTGTTGCCGCTGGTAAAAAAAGACGGCCTGCCCGAACTTGCCCGCCAACTGATGGACGATTGCAAAGGCTCGTTCCGTTGTTTTTACGAAGAAAAAGATACCATTGGTAAACGTTACCGCCGCATGGATGCCGTTGGTACACCGTTCTGCGTTACCATCGATCATCAAACCAAAGAAGACGGCACCGTTACCATCCGCCACCGCGATACCATGCAACAGGAGCGGGTGCACATGAATGAAGTAAAAGCGCTGGTGCTGGGCGCCATCGGTTAATATTTCCTATTTATTTATACGAGAAAGGCCGGCGGCCGGCAGACTACAGACTACCCAAATTTTCAACGGTTGTCTTTAGCCTGTCGTCCGCCGTCATTTTTACCAATGGAATGGTATAAGGCCGAAAGCTGTTTACCTGCAACAGGTAACCAATAGTGCCCGCTACCTGGGCATTGAACAGTTGTTCGTTGCTGCTGCTTTCGCCCAGTGCCGCAAAACCTTTTCCCAGCAAGGCCATCCATGTTTCCGACGAGCCCGGCACAAAAAAGCCATGCTTGTGCCAGTTGCTGCGGCTGCGGCCCCGGCCATGGTCGGTTGTAATGATCAGCGATGTGTTGTTGCGGTATTCGGGCAGTTGTTGCAGCAGTTGCCATAGTTTGCCAATAAGCCCGTCGGCCAGGTGGGCCTGCCGCAGGTAATCGCCATACTTGTGCTGGTGCCCCGCTTCGTCGGTGCCGCCGAACCCAAGGTGCAGCACCCGTGGCCGGTGTTGTACAATATATTTTCGGGCCCCGGAAAACGTAGCGGTATCGGGGCATACACCTCCTTGCAGTGCTTTGCCTATTGCCACTTTTATAAGGCTGCGGCCTTCGGCCAAAATAAATGGAAAGGCGTCCCAGGAAGCAAAGGATGCCACTTTGCCCTTGAATGCGTTTAAGCGATTGAGGTATTCAAATATGGTTCGGTTGGCATTACGAACCTTGTTGTTGCTCCAGATCAGCAGGTCGGGGGTGCCGGTAAATAGCTCGTTGTATCCGGGGTAGGAAAGTGCATACGGATTGGTAATGTTTACTTTGCTGCCCTGCTGCCTGTTGCCTGCCAGTTGGCCATTGCGGGCCACCACATTCCATAAAAAGGGCATTAGCTGCCTGCGACGGGTAATAGCATCGGGGCCGCCAAACTGCTCCAGTCCGGCGCTTCCGGCTTTTTTCAATTCTGCTTGCAGCAACACCGGATCGGCGCCGCCAAAAACCTCCTGCCAGCGCAGGCCATCTAGGGTTACCACCACCACACGGGCCTCATTGGGGCGGTCTTCTTTAAAGGAAGCCTCGGCATAGCCGGTGGCTTTAGCATACAGCATCAAAAACAGGAGTGCATAAACCATCTTCATAGAGAACAATTTTAGGTACTACGATATGCACTTGGGTGTGGGAGGATGGTTGGGAGCCTGTTATCTGCAGCTGCCGTTTAGGCGCAGCAATAGGGTGCGGTCAACACGCCGGGTTGGTGGCTGGGTGCGGGGTTTTAATAAGCCGGTTCGGGCCGGTCTTCGGCATCGTCGGGCGATGTGGGCAGTTTTTCGTCGTTCCGGCCCATTGCTCCCAGCCCCGAAGCATGGGCGTTGGGCACTTTAGTGGGTGTGCCCTCGTTTATTTCCCCTTCGGAAACGCCAATTTCCCGGTCGTCTGTTTTTTCCCCGCTTTCTGGTGTTTTGTTTTGAGGTAACATTTTCCGCATTTCATTTTTTACCAAAAAATCCCATGCCATAACAATAAATTGGCCCAGAAGCACCCAAATACAGCAAAGGCGTGCCCAAATGCTTTTGGCCGCCTTTTTGCCGGAATAGATTAGTTTTAAACATCACTAACCATAAAATAGATTCATATGTCAGACGTTAAGCTCACCGCCTACAATGTAAAAACAAAAGAAAAGAATGTTCCTATCCAGGATGCGGTGGTAACCAAAACCGCCAAAGGCGCCTACATGGTTCAGGGCCACGACGGTAAAGGCAATAAACTGACAACCCTGTGCAATGAGGAAAAGGCATTGTCAGCCATCAAGGCCGGTGTTGCAAAACAAGGATGGTAAACCCTTTTAGGGTGCACCCTTTACAGGCTGCCCGCTGGGTGAGGTCATAGCGGGTGCATTTTTTATTGATAAATAAAAGCCCGCAGCACCATGGTGTTGCGGGCTTTTATTTATCAGGTTATTGAGCCTTAATACCCTTGCTTCAGCAGCCGGAATACCTTGTCGTTTTTATCGCTGTGCAGGAGGTAAACACCGGGTGGGTAAACCGCAGTCGACAGGTCGATGCGCTGCAGGCCCCCCTGGCCCGTACCTTTTACCGGGAAGGTTTTCAATATTCGGCCAACAGCATCGGTGAGGCGCAGGTTTCCCGTTTCGCCTGCAGGCAGTTCAAACATCAGGTAAAATTCGCCCGCCGAAGGATTGGGGAAAATTTGCCATCCCGCTTTTACCTCAAAACGCACCGCTACCTGTGGCGAATATTGCGCTCCTGCGTCCTGGTCAATTACCCGCAACCGGTAGTGGCGCATACCCAGTTTAGGCAGTTCCGTATCGGTAAACTGGTATTGTAGCTGCCCGCTGCCTGCCTGTGCGGTTACTGCGCCCAGTTTTTCAAATTGGGCGCTGGTAGGTGCATCCACCCCACGGGCCACCTCTACTTCGTACCGCACCACGCCTTCTTCGCCGGCCACATCCCATTGCAGCAACACATCTTTTGCCGTTGCGGTTTTGGTAGCTTTAAGCTGTACAAATTTTACGGGCAGGGAAGCTTCGCGGCTTAGTCCGCCATCATTCAGCCAAATTTCGGCACCCCTTACCGCATCAAATTCCAGGTAGTAGCCTGCATCAAAGGGCACCAGCAGTGTTTTAGACACCGGTACAAAATGCCAGTACCCCACTTTATTATCGGCAATGGTGCCGTTGAGCTGCAGCGAATCGGCGGGTTTGTACAAGGTTGCTCCCAGGTCCAGCACCGATTCGGGCGGCGTACATGAAGGGCAATTACCCGCCTCGAGCAGCAACCGGGTTTCGGCTTCGGAAAAATAAAAACGAACCCGTACCGAATCGGCTGCGGCGCCATCAATTACCAGGTTGCGGTGGTGATAATACTGGTCTTTGGAAAAACGCACCTCGCCGGAATGGATATAAGTACGAACGCCGGTGGTAGGCAACACCCCAGCTTTGGGCCTAATTGAAGCCAGCAGGCGGCCATTTTGTGTAAAATGCTTCCACTGGTCCTGACCGCCTTCGAGTTGTACTACTTTTTGCACCACCGATGGTCCTGTATAAATGCCCATCGTGTTGTCGTACACATGAATGTCATCCAATGCTATTCCTTCGCTGCTTACTCCCGCATCGCTGTAAAAGGCAAAGCGCAGGCGTACAACCGGCACGCCGGCTGGCAGGCCTACGGTGGCCACATGCCATTTTACATCATTGGCTGCGTGCCACGATTCGCCCGGCGGATACCATCCGGTACCCTCGCCATTTAGCTTTTGCCAGGTATCACCGTCGGTCGAATATTCTACCCAGGCACTGTCGCAGGGCGTATCGCATCCTTCGAAGTCAAGTGCCACCTGGAAGCTTAGTGCCGGCTGCTGCATATTGCCTATTTGCAGGCAGGGGCTGTACAAATAAGAAAGTTCGCGATTGTTGTGGTTGCCGGTAAGGTTGGTTTTCCAAACGGACGTACCCGAAGCTGCCCTGGTTATTTTAAATGAGGCCGGTGTGCCCAGTTCCCAGGAGGTATTGCGGCCTTCGGCATACCAACCATCGTTTTCGCCTTCAAAGTTCTGCAGGTAGGGAAACTGGCTGATAACCGCCAGGCTGTGCACCAACAACTGTAGCGAATCGTTTTGCCGCACTTCATCGAATGGGTCGCCAATGGCCACGTGGATCTGGTAATCGCCAGGTTTGGAGAGGTTCAGTTTTTGGGCAAAACTGTATTGAATGGTGTCGTTGCCCCGGATCTGTGGAATGTTTTCGGTAACCCAGCCACCACCATTGATGGAGTACCGCACAGGCACCGTGGCAATATCTTTTCCAGTGCCGTTACTAACCGTAATGTGTAGTTGCTCGGTGGTGCTTCTGCCGCAGCCGGTAGCATCGATGCCTTCCATGGCCAGCAATTGTACATCGCTGCGCACCCTGTAAAGGCGCAGGTCGTCAATGGTGTAGCCACCGGCAAACCCGGGTTGCGCCGTGGCTTTGATACCGGTTTGTTCCCAGCGGATTTGCGTGGCGGTGGAAAAGCGCTGCCCCGCCTGTGTAAGCAGGTAGGAAAGGCGCAGGCTTGGCGATTGTTTGAATGCGCCCAGCACGGTTCCCTTAATGGGAAGGGTATAAGCCGGTATCCATTCATCAGCTTCGCTGCCCCTTACCCAAACACGGTTGGCGGTATCGGCTCCATGCGCCGACCAGAAAAAATCGAAGCGCAGTTCATCGGTTGCGGCATCGTAGGCCGACAGGTTAAAGGTGGCTACCAGAAAGTTGCGGTTGATAGAGCTGCGTTCGCGGTCGGCATCAAGGGTGAATGCCCTGTTGCCGCTATTGGTCATGCCTGTATTTACAAAACTGCGGACACGGCCGTTGGCGGTTCCCGGGAAAAAATCAAAACGTTCCAAACCTTCAATTCCAATGGTGGTTTGCTGCACCGTTAGTTCGGGCAGGTGGTCAAAGGTTTCTAAATAGGAGATGGTGAGGTCCACAGGGTCGTTCTTCAGGTGCCGCACCCCGGTACGCAGGGTGTCGTTTGCAGGGTTGACATCGGCCTTGATATTTTTTACAACCGCAACAAAGGCATAGGTGCCGGTGTTGCCCAAATTGGCATATGGCTGAAAATGGTAGGTATATAACCCCTGCGCCGGGATGGTGGTTCCAAGCGTTTCCGAAAACCATGTTTGCCCGCCGTTGCTGGAGTATGATACACGGAAGCCGGTTACCGGCTGGTTATCCAGGTTTTTAATGCGGATAGAAACCTGGGTGCGTGGAGTGGGGGCGGTGGGGGTAAACTGCCTTGCCGTAACCGGTGCTACCAAGGCATCCAGTTTCAGGTCGCCATCTGAAATGTTGCCGGAACAGGTTCCGCCGGATGGCGTACGCACCAGCGTGGGGCAACGCAAACCCGCCACACCATCATAAAGTGCCCGCACCGCAACCGCATAGGTGCTGTCCTTTGCCAAACCCGTCAGGGTATAAGTAGTGTCGGTAACAGTTGCTTCGGTTTGCCACTGGTTACCCCAAAGGCGAAGCACTTCGTATCCTGTTGCTCCAACGGATTTCCGCCACCGTGCCACCAGGTATCCTTCACAGGCATTGGTAAGCGTAAAGCTTTTGGGAGTAATGCCGAGGCAAAAGCTTTTGCTGGCCACGGTGATGCCGCTGGCCGTTACCAGCCTGATGCGGGCCTGTGGTGCAGGAATGTTGGGTAATTTATAGCGGTAAAAAAGTGCGGCTGCCGGAATTTCGGTGGGTCCTCTTTGCCAGGTGGCACCACCATCGGCCGAAAACTCCAGCGCAAGCATTTGGTCTTCCAGCCCGGCCGCTTCCCATTGCACCCGGATGTTTTCACTGGTGTCAAAACGTTCACCGCCGGTGGGTGCAATAAGGGTAAGCGCTTTGGGCATCAGGTCGTAGGCCACCACATATTGTTGTTTGGCAGGACCTGCTACTGAAAAGCCATTTATTTCAATTTCAAAATCAGTTGCACCCGGATCGGTTATCACCACCTGTTCCATGTTATTGACATGGTCGGCGCCGGTCTTTGCCGCAGTACTGATAGCCGCTGCTGCCGTATCCAAAATAAATGGAAGATGGCGGGTGGTACCAGTTGCCACGGTCAGGTCGAGGTCGTGCACCAGGCTGCGGCGGCTCAGGTGTGAGGCAGCCGGGTCATTCCAGTACAGCATTACCTTTATTTGGGCAGTGCCGGCCGGCACCGAAATGCGGTGAACATTTTTTTGGCCATGGCCTACACTGTCCTGCACCAGGTGGTTTTTTTCCAGTATGTCCAGGCTACGGTGCAGGTTCATATATCCAAAGCCATAGCGAAAGTCGGGACCGGCAGTGCCCAGGTCGGTAGCACCGTTGCATAAAATGGCTTTGATTACGGCATTCCCCGGGTTTTTTCCTCCATGCAATTGCCTGTACCGCTGCACCAGGAGCGCCGCGCCACCCGAAACTGCCGGTGCCGCCATGCTGGTGCCATCGTTATTGGTGTAGGTATTTGTTGGCCATGCGGCTGCCACGCTGGTGCCAATCGCCACAATCTCGGGTTTTATCCTGCCGTCTTTTACGGGTCCGCGGCTCGATCCTGACTCAACACGGCCCAAGTCATCCACGTTGCCCACCGAAAGCACATTTTTGGCCGATTGGTAACTGCCCAGTACGGTACCAAAACCAACTTCGTAAGGAGGACAGGTATTACGGCCGCTGTTGCCGGCTGCAAACACATGCAGCAATGTTGGGTATAAAAATGCCTGCCCATCGAGGTAAGAAGAATAAAAATCGTACACGCCGTTGTAGTTGCAATTGAGCACATTGCCGTACGAATTATTGGTAACCACCATGTTGTGGTCGGCCACATATTTTCCTGCATTTAAAAAAATGCCTTCAAAGGACTGGTTTACTAATACTGCCCTTGGTGCAAAACCCAAATAACGTTCATCCATAATGGCCGCACCTGCGGCAATGCCGGCCACGTGTGTGGCGTGGGCACCTACCGGGGCTGCTACCCGGCTAATGAGCCTGCCCGAAAAATCGAGGTGGGTTTGCACATCTCCATTATCGCCTATGCCCATTACCACTCCTTCGCCGCTTAGCCCGCGGCCGCCGTGTGCTGCACTGGCCTGCAGCAGGGCAGCACCGCTTGAAGTGCGGCTTTCCTGCAGCAGGGGCTGTGCCGCAGGGGGCTGCGGCTGCACATAAGCAACCAGGCTGTGGGCTGCCAGCGTTGCCAGCTGTGCTTCCGCCACCTGCAATGCATAAACGGGTTCTTCAATAAAAACCCGTTTGGGGCTGCCAAAATGTTGTAGTGCTGCAATGGCTGCGGCCTCGGCGGTACCCTCATGTAGCCGCACCCACACCGGTACCAACACCGATTTGTTTGCTGCTCCAAAAGCCTGGGGCCAAAGCTGCGGGTCGGTTTTTTGCCTGGCGGTGGGTATGGAAATAGCCTGTGCACCGCTATTGTAGCTGAGGTGTTGCCAGTTTATTTTTTTGTGGATCAGTGCGGTAAAAGCATTGCCTGATACGGGTTGCAGCAGTTCTATGCCATTTTCCGCCAATTGCTGGCGGGTGGCCCCGCTAGGCAGGTTGCCAAACTGCAGCAGCACCAGTTCGGGTTGTCGCTTTTGTTCCAGTTTTTTATTGAGCACATTAACCGTTGCCGCTGCTTCGGAGGCCGAGAGCTGCAGCGCACCGGTTTTTAGCATGATGGGCCCGCCATTTTTTTGTGCGGCGGAAAATAAAAAGCAGCAGCAGGCAAGGAAAAATAAATAAGCAGTTTTCAAATACATGTAGGGCGGCTTGTACATTCAAAAGTATAATAATATGGATTGCGGAGGCGGTAGGGGTTTTGGTTGGAAGCGGTTATAATGTTTGGGTATTTCGGATATTGATGATGTATTGGGCAAAAATAGGCATTGCAGGTTGAATTTTTTCCATATTGGACCGGCTTGGCGCTTAAAACGAATTGAAAGGTCCGGAAGGGAAGGACGAAGCGGATAATTAAGTTTTATCTTGGTTATATCCAATTCAGAACAAATGACCCTCTCTTTTGCCGAAATGCTGGCTGCCGGCGACCTGCGCACCATTGGGGTCAGCAACAACATTGCACAGCAGGTTGCCACCCAGAAGGCATTCGACCAGCTTTTTGCCTGCACCCAAAACCCCGACCGCAGGGTGGTGATGCGCTGCCTGGATGCCATTGAGAAATTAACGAGGGAGCAGCCGCAATTTTTAAAGCGGCATAAAAAAGAGCTGCTTTGTTTGCTGGAAAAAGCCGAACACAAAGAAGCCAAATGGCACCTGGCCCAACTGGTGCCCCGACTGCCACTGACGGTTGATGAAACAGGCCGCGTTTGGCACCTGCTTACCCAATGGGCTTTGGATAAAGGGGAAAGCCGTATTGTGCGGGCCCTTTCTGTACATGCCCTGCACGACCTGTTGCCCGAGGTGCCAGAACTCTCCGACGACCTGGCATATACAGCCACCCGCATGTATGAAGAGAAGGTGCCTTCAATAAATGCAAGGATCAGGAAATTGAAGTTGTTGCCGCAGGTTTGATCTGCGGTGCTTTTTGAACAAACGCAAAGAGCTATTTGGGATTACCAGCTTTTCCTTGCTGCTTTATTTAGTTGAAGCCAAATAAATTTAGCCTCCAACTACAAATCGTAAATCCGAAATCGTCATTCGAAAATTGCCTTGTGTTCACTACGCTTGTACCGCTTCGCCCACTGCCGCATGGTGCATCCGCTCCAAAAACTGGTGCAATTCCTTCATCGAAGCTACCGGTTCGGCCACCAGCAAAAAGTTTTTGCCCGATTGTTTAAGCCGGGCTTTATTAGTGCCTTTTTGCACATAATCCAAAATAGCCTTGAATACCGGCGCTTCAAAGTAGGGCGAGTCGGGGCGGTTGATGAAAAAGCAACGCAGCACATGGTCCTTTAAACTCATTTTTTCAAAACCCAGGTCCACGGCCAGCTTGCGGCAACGCACCGTTACAAACAGGTCGGCTACCTGCGGCGGCACATCGCCGAAGCGGTCGTGCAGTTCGGCCTGCATGGCTTCCAGTTCTTCTTCGGTTTCGCAGTTGTCCAGCCGCGAATACAGCGACAGCCTTTCGGTGATATTTTCTACATAACTATCCGGGATCAAAATTTCGAGATCGGTATCGATGGTGCAATCCTGCACAAAATCATCCTGTTTTGAAATTTCATCCTTGAACAACTCTTTAAAGTCGGTGCGCTTGAGTTCGCGGATGGCTTCGTTCAGCACTTTCTGGTACATCTCAAAACCAATTTCGGCCATAAAGCCGCTTTGCTCGCCACCCAGCAGGTTGCCCGCACCGCGTATGTCGAGGTCGCGCATCGCAATCTGGAAGCCCGAGCCCAGCTCGCTGTGTTGTTCCAGCGTTTGCAGGCGTTTGCGGCTGTCGGTGGGCAGGGTGCTCATGGGCGGCGCCAGCAGGTAGCAAAATGCTTTCCTGTTGCTGCGGCCAACACGACCGCGCAACTGGTGCAGGTCGCTCAAGCCAAACTGGTGCGCATTGTTGATGATGATGGTATTTACGTTGGGAATGTCCACACCGCTTTCTACAATGTTGGTACACACCAGCACGTCGTATTTTTTATCAATAAAATCCATGATCCGCTCTTCCAGATCGTGGCCTTCCATCTGGCCGTGGGCAAACCCAATGCTAAGGTCGGGACACAGGCCCTGGATAATGCCGGTCATTTCGGCAAGGCCGTTTACCCGGTTATGGATAAAAAATACCTGGCCTCCCCGCTCCGTTTCAAAGTAAATGGCTTCGCGGATAAAATCTTCCTGAAACACTTTTACTTCGGTTTGAATGGGCTGGCGGTTGGGTGGCGGCGTATTGATAATAGAAAGGTCACGGGCACCCATCAACGAAAATTGTAGGGTACGTGGAATAGGGGTGGCGGTCAGCGTCAGCGAATCCACATTGGTGCGGAAAGTTTTGATCTTTTCCTTGTGGGCCACGCCAAATTTTTGTTCTTCATCCACTACCAGCAGGCCAAGGTCTTTGAACTTTACGTCTTTACCCAAAATGGCATGCGTGCCCACCAGTATGTCGATCTTGCCTTCTTCCAGTTTCTTCAAGGTTTCCTTTTTCTCTTTTGCCGTTTTAAAACGGTTGATAAAATCAACCGTAACCGGGAAGTCTTTCAGGCGGTCTTTGAATGTTTTATAATGCTGAAAAGCAAGGATGGTAGTAGGTACCAAAATGGCGGCCTGTTTGCCATCCACCACCGACTTGAATGCAGCCCGCACGGCGATTTCAGTTTTACCAAAACCCACATCGCCACACACCAGGCGATCCATCGGATGCGGCGACTCCATGTCTTTTTTTACATCGGCTGTGGCTTTGCTTTGGTCGGGAGTGTCTTCGTAAATAAAAGAGGCCTCCAGCTCGGTGGTCATGTAGGTATCCTTGCTGAACTGGAAACCTTCCTGCGCCTTGCGGGCTGCGTATAGTTTAATGAGGTCAAACGCAATTTCCTTGACCTTTGTTTTTGTTTTTTCCTTGAGCTTAACCCATGCGTCCGAACCCAGCTTGTTTACCTTGGGCACCGTGCCTTCCTTGCCCGTGTATTTGGCAATTTTGTGCAGCGAGTTGATGTTTACATACAGTATATCGCTGTCTTTGTAAATAATGCGCACCGCCTCCTGCAGCTTGCCCGCTACTTCCAGTTTTTGCAGGCCGCTGTACACGCCCACGCCATGGTCAATATGGGTTACATAATCGCCAGGCTGCAGTTCGCGGAGGGCACGAAGTGTAAGCGCCTTTGCTTTGTTATAGGCCTGCTTGACCTTGTACTTATGGTATCGCTGAAAAATCTGGTGGTCGGTGTAGCACACCAGTTTCAGGTCTTCTTCAATAAAGCCTTCGTGAATGGCGGTGGCAATGGGCTGAAAGTGTATCTCTTCTTTCAGGTCGGTAAAAATGCTGTACAGGCGTTCGAGCTGGCGGGCATTTTCGGCAAAAATGGCCAGTTGAAACCCTTTAGCCTCCCAGCTTTTGAGGTCTTTGATCAGCAGGTCGAACTGGCGGTTAAATGCCGGTTGTTGTTTGGTGTGAAACTCGATTTCGGAATAGGTGCCTGTTGCCGGCCGGCGGGCAAAGTGCACCTGGTGGCGCTGTTCTAATTCGGCTATAAAATCATCGGCGGTAGTAAAGTCCTGCGCACTGATTTCTTTTTTAATGATGGAGGCATCTTCTTCTTCCACCACCGGTTTGTTGCGGGCACCTTTTCCGCTCATGGGCACGGCGGGCTGTTGTTGCGCTGCCAGCAGGTCCATAAACAATTGCAGGTTCTCTTCCTCAATCATCAGGCGTTCCTGCACCAGTTCCACATCCTGCATCCAGATCACTGAGTTCTCTGGTAAAAACTGGAGCAGCGACACTTTTTCTTCGTGTACAAACTGCGTATCTACATTGGGGATAATGCTTACCTGCAACAAGCGCCGTTCGGACAACTGTGTTTCGGGGTCGATGATCCGGATGGAATCCACGTCGTTGCCAAACAGCTCAATGCGGTAGGGCTTTTCGTTGCCAAAAGAATAAATATCCAAAATGCCGCCCCGCACCGCAAACTGGCCGGGCTCGTACACAAAATCGGTGCGTTCAAAACCAAAATGCACGAGCCGTTCAAATAGTTCGTCGGTATTCAGCACATCGTTTGTGCGGATGTGGATGATGTTTTCGGCAATCACTTTTGGCACCACTACTTTTTCAAACAGCGCTTCGGGGTAAGTGATGAGGGCGCCCACCCGGTTGCCACTCACCTCCGAAAACCGCGTCAGCGCCTCGGTGCGCAGCATGACATGCGAGGGGTTGAGCAGGCGATAGTTTTTCCTGTTTTTAAAAGAAGAGGGAAAATAAAACAGGTTGAGTGCGGCGGTCAGGTTTTCCAGCGTGTTGTGAAAATAGGCCGCATCCTCGGCATCGTTGCATACAAACACATGATTGAGCTGGCTGAGGCTGGGGTGCAGAAAAGCGGCGGCCGCCACAAACTGTGAAGCGCTGCCCTGCAGGTTGCTCAGGTAAATGTTTTGGGGTGCGGACGCAGTTAGACCCCCTACAAGCGAAAATATGCGGGGGTTATCTTTCCAGGGCTTCAGTAAATCCTCCATCATCATTAGGGGTGCAAAGATAAAGCCGGCAGGAGCGGATTTTGGAATTACGATTTCAGATTTCGGATTTGGCTAACAATCCACTTATTCGCTTAAATCGTACATCCAAAATCGTAAATCGTAATTCGTACATACGGGCCAACCTTTTTATGGTTTTAATCGTAATTTACTGCGCAAACAATCAAATACGTTTACATGCACCTGAAGCTGGTTGCCGGAAGAATCTTTGCAGCGGCATTGATCGCTATACCCTTTTCTTTTTTAAAATTTACTGCCGGCTCAGGGCCGGTAGCAGGCATCAGCGGATGGGAAAATATTAAGGGCCTGGCGGATGAGGGCGAAGAAGAGGAGGAAGGGAAAAAAGCCGAATTCAACCAGCGGCGCCTGGAGCATGAAATCAAAATGCTCCGCAACCCCATTACCGGCCGCATCCCCAAAGACTTTCATCAAAAAGAACTGGCCGCGGTGCGCCAGATCAAAATGCGCAAGGGTGGCGCACCCTTTCTCAACGGCATCAGCGGCCTGGAAGGCACCCAAACCAACAATAGCTATGTTAGCCTCGGGCCCAACAATGTGGCGGGCCGCAGCCGCACCCTGGCCTGGGACCGGCGCAATAACAACATCCTTATTACCGGTGGGGTTACCGGCGGCATTTTTCGCAGCACCGATGGCGGCGCCAACTGGACCTTTGTTTCGCCGGAAAACGAAATACGCAGCGTAACCTCCATTGTTCAGGATCCTACCACGCCTGATGTGTGGTACTGCGGTACCGGGGAAGTTTATTACCCGGCTTCACAGTCGGCTACTGCCACCACTTTTGGCTATGGCATTTTTAAAAGTACCAACAACGGTGTAACCTGGACTAAACTGGACATCACGGCTGCGGGTTCGGAGCATGTATTCGATAACCGGTTCGACCTGGTGCACCGTATTGCCGTGCACCCAACCACCGGCCATGTATATGCCGCCATTCATGAGCGCATTGTTCGATCAATCGATAAAGGCGTTACCTGGACTACTGTTTTGGGCAGCAGCGTGGCCAACAATATTTTTGGCGGCCTTACCGAAATACATATTCCTGCCAACGGATCGGCCATTTATGCCGCATTTTCGGGCGGCGGCCCCGACAGCCGCCTGGTGAACCGCGACCGGGCCATTGCCGGTGTATGGCAAAGCACCACCGGTGCCAACGGAGCTTGGACGCGTATTGCAGGCGGGCAGGCCGGGCAGCCCGATTCGGTGGGCGGCTGGCGGCCCTATGGCCGTTGGGGGCGTGTAGTTTTGCAAACCAATGCTGCCAGCAACCAGCTTTTTGTGTTGTATAAAAATGGCGAAGATGCAGAGCAGGGCAAACCCGAGGCCGACCTGTTCCGCGCCAATCTTACCGGCACGCTTCCTAATGCTGCAGCCTGGACCAACCTGAGCCCCTGGGTACCCGACGAGCCCAATTTTGACGAACCCGGTATTGACCCATACACCACCCAGTTCGAAGGCTACAACATGAGCATCCAGGTAAAGCCCGATAACAACAATATTATTTTTATTGGGGGCACCAACCTGCACCGCGTAAACCTGGCTGAAACCGACCCGGCCCGTAAGTTTCGCCGCATTGGCGGCTATGGCGGTGGCTTTTTCCCCAATGCACAGTTGGCATCGCCTTACGACAGCGAACAAAATAACCCCAACCGGGGCGATCCGCACCACCCCGATATTCACTACATCACGTATTTGCCCAATAGCAACAATACCCTGTACACGGCATCGGATGGCGGCATTCATAAAACCCGCACCACCGATATGGCCGATACCGTACGCTGGACCTCGCTTAATGCCAACCTGCAAACCCTGCAATACCAGTTTGTGAGCATCATACCCGATACGGAGGCAGACTGGATCATTGGCGGGGCGCAGGACAACGGAACCTACGTAAACCTGGATGTGCCTTCCAGCCGCGAACATATCCGGATTGGTTCTGGCGATGGCGCCGCAGCTTCAATATCTGATTTTACCAAAACCGGTAACAACTGGAAACAGTACTGGTACTTTTCCAGTTCGGGGGGTAATATTTTCCGCTCCAATTTCGACTGGCGCCTCGATAACGGAACCCTTGATTTTGTGGGTAACGCTACCAGCGATATTACCCCCAACGGACGCAAGGAAGAAGGCCAGTGGCTGACGCTTTTCCTGATGGACCCTGATTCAACCAAACATTTGTATTATACCAGCGACAATAGGGTATACCGCACACTGAATGCGCCAACGGTAAATGATAACAGCTGGACGGAAATTTCCGGCGTCCGGTCCGCGGTGCCCTCGAGCAGTGCATTTTCGGCCATTGCTTTAAGTAAAATATCGGGCAGGGCCGGTGTAAATAATAAACGACTGTTTTTGGGTACCGACGAAGGCGGCGTGTTCCGGGTAGATAGCGTGGACACCAAAGGCCCAGCCAACCGCCCGGTAAACATTACTCCCACCACGATGACGGCTGGCAGCTATGTTGCCGGTATTGCCGTTAACCCCCGCAACCCCGATACCGTGCTGGTGGCCGTTTCCAACTACGACGACGGAGGCGATATCGTGCATAATATTTTCTGGTCGGGCAATGCCACCAGCGCCACACCCACCTGGCAAACCATTGACGGCGCATTGGAACCGGTGTCGGTGCAAAGCTGCGCCATCGTGGTAAAAACAACAGGGGTGGAGTATTACGTGGGCACTTCGGTTGGCCTATACAGCACTGCCACCATCAGTGGCGAAAGCACTACCTGGTTCAATGAAGGAGAGGGCATGCTTAAGCGTGCTATTATCCGCTCTATGATGGTTCGCCCCGAAGACAACGCCCTGGTGATTGGTACGCATGGCAACGGTGCCTTTTATTCGATTATCGGCAATGCCATTGGCTATGGCAACAACCCGGTGCCCGAGCCCCAACCTGGCAGCGGCAATTTTATCACGTCTATTGCGCCTACCCTAACCACTGGCGGTGTTCCGGTAAATTACTTTGTAGGCACAGCCAATGTTACCCGTATTTCGGTGCAGGTGTACAACAGCATCGGGCAGTTGCTGTACCGCCAGGAGCGGGCTTATTCCAATACCGGCAATTCGGTTGATTTCAGTCGCTACCCGCCAGGGGTATATTTTCTGCGCATAATGAGTGTGGATGGCAAAGAAAAGCGGGTGCAGAAGATTATGAAACAGTAACCAGTGATTTGTATGATTAGGAAGGATTTAAATAATTAGTGAACTATTATAAAAAATGCCCTGCAATATGTAGGGCATTTTTGTTGGAAATATGATTGTGTAAAATTCATCTTTTTCAATCAATTTGGTCAGGTAGCGACTATGTATGGGTTGTTTTTCCGAGGCAGCTACATCAGAATAAGTATTTAGAAAAAGAACTGTAGCATGAGCAACTTAGAAATAAAGATTGCAACCATCCTAAATAAAATCTTACAAATCAATAGATCACTTTCGACCGAAGGCTCCAAATTATTTCAATCCTTCCTAATCATACAAATCACTGGTTAATAAGAAGGGCCGGCAAGAATGCCAGCCCTATAGCCTAAACCGTCCGACAAAAAAATATCTTGAATATTGTTGAAGTTTATTTTTGGATTCGCTCAATTTCTTTCAACTACTATGCCATATTCGGGGCCATCGGACTATTACGACTAAAATTGGGTATTAACCCTTTTTTGTAATTTGAGCCAAACTCCACCCATGGCTCTTCAACCTTGGCGCACCGGCATCATTACCCGCATAGAACAGGAAACGCCCAACACACGCCGCTTTTGGATTCAAATCACCGAGTTGGAACGGTTTGATTTTGCGCCGGGACAGTTTATTTCCCTTGATTTGCCCATTCACGAAAAGCCGCATAAAAGGGTTCGCAGCTATTCCATTGCTTCGCCGCCGGATGGCACCAATACGGTAGAGCTGGTGATTGTTTTGCTGGATGGTGGCGCCGGTACTACCTACTTATTCAATGAAGGAAAAGTGGGCCTGGAAATGCCGGTTCGCGGACCCCTGGGCGTTTTTACACTGCCGCAAAATATGGAGCAGGACCTGTATTTTATTTGCACCGGCACCGGCATTGCGCCATTCCGGAGCATGCTACACTATATTAACGACCACAATGTGCCGCACCAAAATATCAACCTCATCTTTGGTACCCGTACAAAAGGCGACCTGCTTTATTATGAGGAAATGCAGAGCTTAGCGCAAAAAATTCCACAATTTCATTATTTCCCCACTTTGTCCCGCGAACAGTGGGAGGGTTGTTGCGGCTATGTGCACACCATTTATGAGCGCCTGGTGCTGGAACAGAAAGAAGCAACCGGCAGCCTGCCACCTGCTTCCTTTTTTTTATGCGGCTGGAAAGTAATGGTAGATGAAGCCAAGCAAAAGATTCTCGCATTAGGATATGATAAGAAAAGTGTGCACCTGGAGTTGTATGGATAGCGGCTAGAGGAAAGCATCCTAACAATAATATGTTGCTTACACTAATGCTGTTGTTCCAAACGCAGAAATCCGAAATCCAAAATCGGATATCCAAAATCCTTTGCCGCTTACATTTGCCCAAATACAAACAGCCATCGCTACCTCACCCGCCATATTATCGCACCCCATCGAATACCTGAAAGGTGTGGGCCCGGCCCGTGCCGACCTGCTGAAAAAAGAACTGGGCTTATTTACCTTCAACGACCTGCTGCATTTTTTTCCGTACCGCCACCTCGACCGCACCAAACTGCACAAGGTCATTGACCTCACTCCGGCAATCGAGTTTGCGCAGGTACGGGGCCGCATTCAAAGCATTGAAATAGTGGGCGAAAAAAGTGCCCGCCGCCTTACTGCCCTGCTCCGCGACGAAACCGGCGCCATGGAGCTAACCTGGTTTCAGGGCATTAACTGGGTGCAAAAAGCATTGAAGGAAGGCATGGCCTATGTGGCCTTTGGCAAGCTGGGTTTTTTTATGGGCAAACCCCAAATGGTGCACCCCGAACTGGAAGTATTAAATGGTGAAACCGGGGCCGCAGTAAAGGCACACCTCGATCCTATTTATTCTACTACCGAAAAATTAAAATCAAGAGGGTTGGGCGGCCGCCAAATGGCCAATCTTACGGCCGCGCTTTTTGCCTTGATTGGTGAAAAAGACCTGCCCGAAAACCTGCCGCCCCACCTGTTGGATCAATACCGGTTCATCACTCGTTTTGAAGCCTACCGCCAGGTGCATTTTCCCCAATCGGCACCGCAATATGATGAGGCGGTGCGTCGCCTGAAGTTTGAAGAATTATTTATTGCGCAGGTACGGCTGGCCCTGGTGCGGCTGCAGCGGCATACCTCCTCCAGGGGTGTGGTGTTTGACAAAGTGGGGACCCATTTTTTGGATTTTTACAACAACCACCTGCCTTTTCAATTAACCGGTGCCCAAAAGCGGGTGCTAAAGGAAATCAGACAGGACACGGCCACAGGTCACCAGATGAACCGCTTGCTGCAGGGCGATGTGGGTTCGGGCAAAACCATAGTAGCCTTGTTGTCGATGCTGCTGGCTGTGGACAACGGTTTCCAGGCCTGTATGATGGCGCCCACCGAAATTTTGGCGCAGCAACATTTTGCCGCTGTTTCTGCCTTGCTCCAAGACATGCCCATCAGGGTTGAATTGCTTACGGGTTCTACAAAAACCGCGGAGCGCAAACGCATTTTACCCCTGCTGGCCGATGGCTCCCTAAGCCTGCTTATTGGCACCCATGCGCTGATTGAAGAAGTGGTGCAGTTTAAAAGCCTGGGGCTGGTAGTCATCGACGAACAACACCGGTTTGGTGTGGCGCAGCGGGCACAGCTTTGGAAAAAAGCCGCCATCCCGCCGCATGTGCTGGTGATGACAGCTACACCCATCCCGAGAACGCTGGCAATGACGGCTTATGGCGATCTCGATTACAGCGTGATGGATGAATTGCCGCCGGGCAGACAACCCATTACCACCGTTCATCGTTTTGATACCTACCGGGTAAGCGTACTCGATTTTGTACGCACCGAAATTGACAAAGGGCGGCAGGCCTACATTATTTTCCCGCTTATTGAAGAAAGCGCCAAGCTCGATTACGAAGACCTGATGCAAGGCTATGAGCATGTAAAATCGCTTTTTCCGGAACCCAAATACTGGATCTCCATGGTGCACGGCCGGCAGCCTTCCGACCAGAAGGAATGGAACATGCAGCGCTTTGTGCGGGGCGAAACAGGGATCATGGTTTCCACCACAGTTATTGAAGTGGGCGTAAATGTGCCCAATGCCTCGGTAATGGTGATTGAAAATGCGGAAAAATTTGGTCTATCCCAACTGCACCAATTGCGGGGCCGCGTGGGCCGCGGTGCCGAAAAAAGTTATTGCATCCTTATAACCTCACCCAAATTGAGCCACGACGCCCGGGAACGCATCAAAACCATGGTATCGACCAACAATGGTTTTGAAATTGCAGAAAAGGATTTGGAACTGCGCGGTCCTGGGGATATTGAAGGCACCCGGCAAAGCGGTGCAATGAACCTTCGGCTGGCCGACTTGTTGAAAGATAAAGCTATACTGGAAGCAGCAAAGGAAAGTGCAGAAAAACTGGTAACATCCGACCCTGAACTGGCCAAGCCGGAAAACAGCAACCTCCGAAATTACCTGCAATCGATAAAAGGCAAAACTCCCTGGAGTAAAATCTCGTAATATAAAGCGTGTATTTACCTGTAGTTGCAAGGGCAGGCTTTCGGGCTTTGCTCCAAAGGGCGGGTTTTGTTTTGATTGTTTGTGGATTACATATACAAAAGTATTTATTGGAACAAGCATAAGTGAACTGAGTACAAAGTGGCTGCAAATAGGGGGTGGGGTCTAAAGAACTGTTGCGTTAAGATTTGCAAAACTTAAACAATTGGCTTTTTGCTGAGGTACAATAAAATGCAGTTTAAAATTGTTAACTTCAAAAGTACCTTGAGATACAAGCATTACATACTCTTCATCATTGCCAGCCTGCCCACCTTGTTTGCCTTTGGCCAATACTACGAGGCGGTGCAGTTTATTGAAAATAAGGGCCAGTGGGACAGCCGAGTTAAGTTTATGGCCGAAGTGCCGGCGGGTGAAATTTATATTCACCAGGCCGGTTTTACCATTGTGCAGCACAGCCCCGAAGACTGGGAAGGCCTGTCCGAGCTGCGCCATGGCCATGGCGGTCATCTTGAAGCGGTAAAAAAAGAACCCACCTCCACCCGTCCGGTAGCTATGCGGTCGCATGCTTACCGGGTTGATTTTGTGGGGGCCAATACCGCCGCAATATTGGAGCCCGACAAGCCGCTGGCTAACTGGAACAACTATATTTTGGGCAACGACCCCAGCAAGTGGGCCTTTGAATGCAAAATTTACCAGGGCATCACCATCCGCAACCTTTATCCCAATATCGACATCCGGTATTACTCCGAGAACGGACGTTTGAAATACGACCTGGTGGTGCAGCCCGGTGGCAATCCTGCCCTCGTCAAAATGCAATACAATGGCGTTGAGGGGCTGTCGGTAAAAAACAAGCAATTGCTGATCCCTACTTCGGTGGGTACTTTAAAAGAACTGCCCCCGTATTCCTACCAGTACGGGGCAAAAGGAAAAACGGAAGTTGCCAACCGGTACCTGCTCAAAGGCAACACCGTTGGTTTTGATGTAAAGGCCTACGACCGCAATGTGCCGCTGGTAATTGACCCTACGCTGATATTTTGCTCGTTTAGCGGCAGTACCCGCGACAACTGGGGCTTTACCGCTACTTATGGGCCGGACGGATCGATGTATGGCGGGGGCATTGCCTTAGAAGGCGGATTTCCTGTTTCGCCTGGTGCATTCCAGCTCAACTTTGGTGGCGGTACCAACCCTGTTCCCGAAGATATTGTTATCATCAAACTCAGCCCCGACGGCAGCCAGCGGATTTATGCCACCTATATTGGCGGCTCCACTAATGAACAGCCGCACAGCCTTATTGTAGATGCGCAGGGCAACCTGGTGATAGCCGGCCGCACCAACTCGGCTAACTACCCCACCACGGGTAGTGATTTTGGCCCTACCGGCGGCTACGATATCATTGTTACAAAGCTCAATGCAACGGGCACCGCACTCATTGGATCAAGGCGCATTGGTGGTAAAGGCCACGATGGGGTTAACATCAACGATACCCGCAATGGCGTAAGCTCCCTGCAGCGCAACTATGGCGATGATGGCCGCAGCGAGGTGATCATTGACGGCGCCAACAATATTTATGTAGCCTCCAACACCCGTTCGGATGACTTTTTTACCAAAAATGCGGTGCAAACAAAATTGGGTGGTGTGCAGGATGCTGTGGTAATTAAAATGACCCCTGATGTTTCGGATGTAATTTTTAGTACTTACCTGGGTGGCTCAAAGGATGATGCCGGTTATGTGCTGGCCATCAACCCAATAACAGGCAATCTTTATGTGGCTGGTGGCACCGCCAGTGCCGATTTTCCGGGAAACAAAGCCGGCAGTATTTACCCAACCAACCAGGGCACTAACCCAAGCGTGGACAATATCGATGGATACATTGCCCTGTTCAGCCCCGACGGCGGGTTGCAGAAAACCACCTATATGGGTACATCGGGCATTGACCAGGTGTACGGTATTCAATTCGATCATCGCGGTTATCCATATATTACCGGTCAAACCACCGGCAGCTGGCCAGTGCAGAATGCTGCTTATTCCAACCCCGGCGCAAAGCAGTTTATTTCCAAACTTGAACCCGACCTTTCGGCCTTTGTATATTCAACCGTATTTGGTAAATCGGCCAATGAGCCCAGCATTTCGCCTACCGCTTTCCTGGTAGACCGTTGCGAAAATGTATATGTTTCGGGATGGGGCGGTGGCGTTTCCGATCGAAGCAACCCGTATAATTCTTCAGGAACCATCGGGCTGCCGGTAACACCGGATGCCATCAAGCCCACCACCGACGGCAGGGATTTTTACTTTTTTGTGTTACAGAAAAATGCCACTGCACAACTATTCGGTTCCTTCTTTGGTCAGGACGGCGCAGCCTCCGACCACGTGGATGGCGGCACCAGCCGGTTCGACCGGAACGGTGTAGTATACCAGGCCATTTGCGCCAACTGTAAACAATTTGGTAATGCACCTTTTCCTACCACCCCGGGTGTGTGGTCCGAAAGCAATCCTTCGCCCGGTTGCAACCTGGCGTTGGTAAAATTCGAAATGAACTTTTCGGGTGTGCGCTCCGGTTTGCGGTCGGCCATCAATGGCGTACCCCGCGACACGGCCGGTTGTGTGCCCCTCACCGTTGTGTTTAGCGATACGGTGCGCAATGCCGTGAGCTACGAGTGGCAGTTTGGCGACGGCAGCGCCCAGGTTACTACTTCCGAGCCTTCCGCTACCCACACTTACCAGCGGGTAGGAACATTTAGGGTGATGCTGGTCGCCATCGACTCCAGTACCTGTAATGTGCGGGATACTTCCTACATCAACATCCGCGTAGGCGATATTGAAGCTAAAATTGATTTTAACCCGGTTAAACTAGAGCCCTGCGATTCTTTCCGGTATCGGTTCGATAACCTGTCGGTAGCGCCGGGCAGCCAGCCGTTTGCAGCTCGGTCATTTGTTTGGGACTTTGGCGATGGTTCGGCCCGGGTAACTGCTGGAACAGCACCCGTATTTCACCAATATACCACACCGGGCACCTATAATGTAAAACTCATCCTGGTCGATTCAGCTTACTGCAACCTCGGCGACTCGGTGCAGAAAACCCTTAGGGTAGCCGCTACCGTTGCAGCCAGTTTCGATAACCCGGGAACAGGCTGTGCGCCATTTACGGCCAATTTCAACAATACTTCCCTGGGTGGCCAAACCTTCCTGTGGTCGTTTGGCGATGGCAATACTTCTACGGAAAGCAGCCCGCAGCATATTTATACCCAACCCGGCACTTATAGGGTAAAACTGTTGGTGACGGACCCCAACACCTGTAATGTTACCGACTCAACGGCGGCAACGATAATCATTGCAGGCATTCCCACTGCCAGCTTTACTGCAGCGCCGCAGCCTCCGGTAGAAAACACGCCGATCACCTTTACGCCAAATGTGTCGCCCGATGTGGTGGAATACCGCTGGTATTTTGGTGATGGCGACAGCCTGATTACCCGGGTGGGTGGCCCCGTGCAGCACGAGTACAACAGCACCGGCACCTTTACCGCCTGCCTGGTAGTGGCCAATGCAGCAGGTTGCACCGATACGGTTTGTGCACCGGTAGAAACCCTGGTACGCATTGCCGTGGATGTGCCCACCGCATTTACCCCCAACAGCAACGATGTAAACAGCGTGGTGGTTGTACGGGGTTATGGCATTGCCAAAATGAAGTTCACCATCTGGTCGAGGTGGGGCGTGAAAGTGTTTGAAACCGCCGACCGCAAAATTGGCTGGGACGGCCGCTATAAAGGCACGCTGCTGCCCATGGATGTGTATGCCTATACCCTGGAGGTGGAATTTTTTGACGGCACCCGGGTGACGAAAAAAGGAGATATAACCTTAATCAGATAAAGGAGGAGGATGATTTATGAGACCAATTTTTAAGCAACTTACCATAGCGTGGTGCCTGCTGGTATCGGTGGCGGCACAAGGGCAGGACCTGCATTTTTCGCAATTTTTCAATTCGCCACTCACCACCAATCCTGCCAATACGGGGTTTATTCCGGATGGCGATTACCGCCTGGGCGCCAATTTCCGCAACCAGTGGTCGTCGGTGATGACTATGCCCTACAAAACCATGAGCGCTTATGGAGATATGCAGGTGGCCAAAGACCGTTTTGAAAACGGGTGGCTGGGCGTGGGTGCCGTGGTGCTGCGTGATGTGGCCGGCAGTGGTAACCTTACTTCCAATAAAGTATACGGTTCGGTGGCTTACCACCAGATGCTGGGTTTTGCCAGTTTATTGAGTTTGGGTTTTAATGTAGGCTACGCCAACAAAACCATCAATGCCTCCAACCTGAAATTTCCCGACCAGTTCGACGGCCGTTTTTTTGACAATAAACTGCCCACCAGCGCAGTGCTGGCCCGAAATAATGTCGGTTACCTCGACCTGCAGGCAGGACTGAACTATGCGCTTTTTCCTACCGACAAGATTTATGTAAATACCGGCTTTTCGGTGCACCATATCAACCAGCCTACGGAGTCGTTTTTTGAAAATGATGGTGTGCCCTCCGATAACCGGGTGCCGCGGCGCTATATCGGTTTTTTAAATGGCAGCTTTATGCTCAACGACCAGTGGATCGTCAATCCCAATGCATATTTTACCACACAGGCAGGCGTGTCGCAACTGGTGGTGGGCGCTAATGCCCATTACAACCTTTCGGGTGATGGCGAAAATTTGCTCATAGGCGGGCTGTATTACCGGCACAACGAAGCCGTCATCCCTATGATTGGTCTGGGGTATAAAGACTATATGTTCACCTTTAGCTACGACGCTACCATTTCTACCCTGAAGAATTATAACAACACACGCGGTGCCTTCGAGTTTTCGTTGGTAAAACAAGGGGTGTTCGACCAGTTCAGGGGTGACCGCAGGGCCACCATTTGTCCTTCGTTCAAAAACCTGTAACCAGTGATTTGAGGGATTTTAAATAATTGGAAGGATGGGTGTCCGTAAGGGCACCTTTTCTTTTTTTGTCTTTTAATTTCTGAAAATGAGGTGCATTGGAATCCAATGATCTCAAATCAATTTACCATTCACCTTTGATGTTTGATGTTTGACATTTCACGATAAGTGCCTTATTCTTATTTGGTGCCGGTACTGCCTCAATAAAGCTTTTTCGAAAAACTGCCTGCTTCGTTAAACAAATTTCAATAAACCCATCTTTCCGCGCCTTTTTAATTACAATAAGCACCCATTTCCCGAACTTCGCTACAGACCATCCCCAAATTATCATGACAACCACCCAATCGATTCCCGTGCTGGAACAACTGGATACTTTTCGCGAAATAGTTGGCGCCCCTTATGTTTTTGTAGATGAAGAATCACTGCACAACTACGGCCGCGACGAAACGGAGCACCTGCATTTCCTGCCCGATGTGGTGATCAAGCCGCGAACGGCAGAAGAAATCAGCGCCATTATGAAAGTGTGCAACCAATATGGCATTCCGGTTACACCCCGCGGCGGCGGCACTGGCCTTAGCGGCGGTGCGTTGCCCCACCTGGGTGGCGTGTTGCTTTCCATGGAGCGCCTGAATACCATCTTACATATAGATGAACGCAACCTACAGGTAACTACCGAACCCGGCGTTATTACCGAAGTGCTGCAGGATGCCGTAAAAGAAAAAGGCCTTTTTTATCCGCCCGACCCTTCGTCGAAAGGTTCCTGTTTTATTGGTGGAAACATTGCCGAAAATAGTGGCGGCCCCAAAGCTGTAAAATATGGCGTGGTGCGAGATTATGTGCTGAACCTGCAAGTGGTGCTGCCCACCGGTGAAATTATTTGGACCGGTGCCAACGTGCTGAAAAACAGCACGGGCTACAACCTTACCCAACTGATCGTTGGTTCGGAAGGTACTTTGGGTGTGGTGACCAAAATAGTTTTAAAACTATTGCCCCTGCCCAAATACGACCTGCTGATGCTGGTGCCGTTTCAAAACCTGGAGAAAGCCGGCGAGGCCGTGAGTGCCATTTTCCGGGCAGGCTTTACCCCCAGTGCCCTGGAGTTGGTAGAGATTGATGCCCTGAAGATTACCGCCGCCATGGTAGGCGCTTCGGTAGTTGCGGTAACCGACGATACGGCTGCCCACCTTATTATTGAAGTGGATGGCAACAACATGGATGTGATGATGCAGGATATGGAAGCCATTGCTAACCTGATGGTGGAGTTTGAAGGTGGCGAGGTTTACTTTGCCGACGACGCCCAACAAAAAGCGGAACTGTGGAAGCTGCGCCGCCGTGCGGCCGAAGCGGTAAAGCTGGATGGTTATACCGTAGAAGAAGATACTGTGGTGCCCCGCGCCGAGCTGCCCGCACTCATCCATGGTGTAAAGGAACTGGGTAAGCAATACCATTTTCAGTCGGTGTGCTATGGCCATGCCGGCGACGGCAACCTGCACATCCGCATTAAAAAGCCGGGTACGCAAAACAGCCAGGATGATCCGGAGCTGCAGGAAAGCCTGCGGGCCTTATTTCAACTGGTAAAAATGCTGGGCGGCACCATCAGCGGCGAGCACGGCATTGGGCTGGTGCAACGGGGATTTATGGATATTATGTTTGAAGAAGGACACCTGCGCCTGATGCGGCAGATTAAAAAAGCTTTCGACCCGAATAATATCCTGAACGCCGGAAAGATCTTTTAACTGGCGCTGAACATTTGAACCACGAAGACTCTAAGGAACAAAGGAACACGAAGAATTATTTCCGGTGTTGAACATGACGCTGTTAGTACAAAGGAGCCATTCAAAAATTATGGTTCCCGGCGATTTTTAACACCATAAACCAGCAGCTATTTAAGTCTTTGTGTTCCTTTGTGCCTTCGCGTCTTCGTGGTTCAAAAAAAGTCAACCTGATGCTATGAAAAAGTACCTGCTAATATTCATGATGCTGTTTTGTAGCAGCGCCCTTTTTGCACAGGGGGAAGAGCAAATGGACAGCCGATGGTTTGGTGGCGGCAACTTCGGGCTTTCTTTTGGTAATTACACCTTCATTAATATTTCGCCACAGGTAGGCTACCGCTTTACCGAGCGGGTGGCTGCAGGTGGCGGTATCAATTTTCAATACATCAGCAACCGCACCCGCCGCGGCGACGAAACCATTTCAAAATTCAACCGTGGTGTGGGCGGCCTCAATGTTTTCGGCCGTGTGTATCCTATACAGCAATTGATGCTGCAGGTGCAACCCGAAGCCAACTATGTGTGGGGCAAGGATATTTATTACAACCCCAGAACCGAATACAAAGTAGGCTCGCAGCTGGTGCCCAGCCTGCTTCTCGGCGGTGGCGCCGTTTTCCCTGCAGGCCGCAGTGCCCTAATTATTTCCCTTTTTTACGATGTGCTGCAAAACGAAAACAGCCCGTATGGCCGCCGGGCTATTGTAAACTTTGGATATAATGTGGGCTTTTAAAAAGTGCCAAAAAATTTGCACACAAAAATGGCCGGTAGCATTTGCTACCGGCCATTTTTGTTTTATCCTTTTTAATGCTTTTAAATATCCGAGCAAGTACATCACCGCCGGATATCGATCTGCCGCCCTTCACCACGTAGCACAAAAGTCCAATCAGGGAATCCACCCGCCATCAGGCTGTTATTGATGGCGGGACTGGGGGGTCTATTTTACAGAAGCAAAAAAGAACAGACATTAATTGGCAACAGCTACATCATGCAGGTCGTTGCCGCATTTTATAAAAGCAATTATTGCAACAGTCAAGCTATTTCTGCCGGAAGCTGTCGCCTATAAACGCCAATGCGTCAATAATGCCGGTACGCCAGTAGGTCCAGGTATGTGCGCCTTCGCGTACCCGGAATTCATGGGGTACTCCTTTTTCTGTCAAGGCAATCTTCAGCAGGCAATTGCCTTTGATCAAAAAATCATCATCGCCGCAATCGATCCAATACCGCACTTTTTTTAGGCTGTCGGCCGGCGTTGTGGCCACAATGTTCAGGATCGAATTCTTTTTCCAGGCATCGTTCATCCGGCTGTCGCCTTTCAGGTTGCGGCCATAAAGCTGGCCAAAGGTCCGTTCCCAGGTAGCTTCGGGCATGCCCTTCATGGCATCATCGTCGAACACGGCCGCACTAAGCGGAGCCGCGGCGGCAAAAAGTTGCGGATACTTTAGTGAATAGATCAGGGTGCCATAGCCGCCCATGGAAAGCCCCGCAATACCTCGGTACCTTTTTTCTCCTTTGATGCGATAACTTTTTTCAATGGCTGGAATGAACTCCTGCACAAAAAAGTCTTCGAACGATTCTTTGCCGTCGTAGGCATTGATGTACCAGCTGCTGTCGGCATCGGGCATCACAATCACCATGGCAGGTATGGTGCCTTCTGCAATGGCTTTGTCGGCCAGGCGCCCCACCTCACCGTATTGCACCCAACCGGTATGGTCGTCGGTATAGCCGTGCAGCAGGTACACCACAGGGTAGGAGCGCTGTGCGGTTTCGTAGCCCGGCGGCAGGTACACGGCATAGTTCACGGGGCGCTTCATCAGTTTGCTGGCCACCGTATTTTGTTCCACTATCTTACCCATGGGCTGGGCGCCAGCCAGCAGGGCCATACACAGAAAAAAGAAACAGAAAAAAATGGGTTGTTTGCGCATATAACAGTCAGGTTTTTTAATGCTGCTTTAAATGTAAGCTGCTTTAAGATAGAGGCGCCGAACAATTGAGGTGCCTCAAATATGGATTGGAGGGTGTGGGAATGTACCGTAGAAAAAATCCGTACCGGGCCTAAGTAAAAATACCATGCGCGGCCTAAGGATGTTGCTTAGCACAAGGAGAAAAACCTTTTTTGTAAACCTTTTAGGACAGGAATAAACTTTTTTAGCAGCCGAATCCATCCAATATCCAAATTGGCCCATGGCCACTATTATTTATGAAAAGCTTTTTGATGCCATTTGGCTCCAGTACTCCATCATTCAGCGGCCTGCAATTATTACAACCATTTTATCGCCCTTTTACAACTGGTAAGCTGCGCCGCCTGCCGGCTACACTGATGCTGGCAGTATTGATGCTTTGTTTGGGCCTGCCCCAAATTGCAGGGGCCCAGGTAAAAATCGGCGACAACCCCGAAGCGATCAACCCCAACGCACTGCTGGAGCTGGAAAGCACCAATAAAGGTTTGCTGGCGCCGAGGGTAGCACTTACCGATGCCGCCAGTGCAGCACCGCTTACCGCACCTGTGCCTTCCGGCATGATTGTGTACAACAGCGGCAGCGCACTTGCTGCCGGCTTTTATTTTTGGAACGGCACCAAATGGCTGGCGGTGCAAACCTCCGAATCGGGCCGCTCCAATTTTGTGCTGGTAAAATCGGCTGCCGACCTACCCGCACCCAGTGGTGGAGTTATTACCCTCAATGCCGGTACCACCTACGAGGTTAACGGGACCATTGTTTTAAACAGTAAGATCAACCTTAATGGTTGCTACCTGATAGGCAGAGATGCCAACAACGATAAGATTATTTACTCCGGAACCGGCGAACTGTTTACCGGCAATGCAGGCGGAACGCTTAGGTTACTGACCTTGAGTTCGGGTGCCGGCGCAAGGCTATTTAACCTTAATCTGGGCACAACCGATAATTTGCTGATGCGTGATGTGATTGTAGGCAACTGCCAGGAGGTAGGCCAGATCACAGGGGGATATATCGTGTTTTTTAGCGTTATCCAGTTTAAGGCCAATACCAATGGCATCACCTTTCAGAATGTAAATACACTGCTGCTGGACAACACGGCCTGGTTCAGCGACAATAAAGGCACCTTTGAAAAACTGGCGGGCACATTTGCCCATGTAAATAAATTGGGGGGCTTCAGCATGCCACTTACCGCCAACAACGGCGTTGCTTTTGATGTTGCTTCCAACCCTACCATCGCCGAAGCGGGCAATTTAAAGAACACAGCTTTTATTGGTGACGGCGTGAAGGTTAAAGGAACCTTCTCCAAGAAGTGGGAAGTGGAGGCAGCAGGCATCACCACCGAAAAAGATGCGGTGGCTACCGCCAGTTGTTATATCACCACCTCAGGGCTAACAGGTATCTCCAAGGTAAATACTCCAGTAAAAATTACCGGCACCACCACTACTTCCGATCTGGTACGCTTTACCGCACCATTAAGCAACCGGCTCCAGTACGATGGCACCAAAAGCCGCACCTTTATTGTAAACGCGGTATTGTCGGTTACCGGCACTTCATCCACTGCATATACGTACTCATTTTACATTTATAAAAACGGCTTGCAGGTGCCGGGCTCCAAGCAAAGAACCAAAGTTTATTCAGGTTCCGGCGACGTACAAACCGTAGCTATTGCCTGCACGGTATCTCTGGCTCCCGGAGAATACGTAGAGGTATGGGCAGAGAATAATAATTCCTCCGATGACCTTACCGCCCAAAACATGACCCTCATTATAAAATAATCCGGTAAATGCATACAACACCAGGAGTTGTATGGTGTTGCTATCAAATATGAAAAAGCTTATTTACCTGCTGCCCCTATTGGCCGCAGGGCTATATATAAACGCACAACAAAGCATGGCCAATTTTGGCAAGCTGCAGGTGCATGGAGGTGTCCTTGCTATTGATGGGAACCTGCTCAATAACGGCGGGGGTGATTTTCGCAGCAACGGCCAATTGATCGTAAAAGGCAATATAACGAACCACCAGCCTGCAATGGCCTACGGCAGCGGAACACTTATCCTTAATGGCGCCAGCACCCAGCAAATAGGGGGCACCCAGCCCTGGCGCACCCAACATTTGATTACACGAAACAATGCCGGTATTTCGCTAGTTGCCAACCTGGAGGTAGGGGGCCAGCACCAGTTTATGGCCGGCATCATCCAAACAGGCACCAATACCTATATGGTATATGCCGATGGGGCCACCTATAGCGGCAGCGCAGACAACCGCCATGTAGCCGGTTGGGTAAGAAGGTCCGGAACGGCCGACTTTACCTTTCCGGTGGGCAACGGGTCTTTGTTGCGGCCCATGCAGGTATCATCGGTACAAGAAGCCAGCACCTATGAGGTGCGGTACCAGCAGGCTACTCCTTATACCAACGACATACATAATGGTCTGGTAGCTGTTGCCTCTTCGGAATATTGGGAAGTACAAACGGTGACCGGCGGTGCTGCAATCATTGACCTGGCCTGGGACCACGCCAAGGTGGCCATGCCGGCCTGGAGCCTTTCCGAAATAAGGGTAGCCCGCCTGGGCGGCGGCACCTGGAGCGACGCCGGTGGCACGGCAACGGGCAATCCTGCTGCAGAGGGTTCCATCGCTGCGCCATCAATGCCGTTGTCGGGGTTGTATACGTTTGGGCAAAAATCGGTGCCGCTGCCCCTTACGCTGGTTTCATTTTCCGCAAAAAGATCCAGTAGCATTACACACCTTGACTGGCAAACAGTGGCCGAACAAGGAGTGGAGCGCTTTGCAGTAGAACGCAGTGCCGACGGGCTCCATTTTACATCCATCGGGTCGTTGCCGGCACGAAACAGGGGCGGCGAGGAGCGCTACCAGTGGCAGGATGCCGGTGCCATTGGCCCGGTTGCATACTACCGGCTGCGTTGTATAGACAAGGACGGAAAAGTAAAAATGTCGCAGGTGGTGGCGGTTGCCAATGCCGTAACCAATAACCTGGCGCTGGTGACTAACCCCGTACTACATACGGCACAGATCAGGGTGCCACAAAGATTGGGCGGACCCTGCCAATACACCATTATCGGCCTGGGTGGGCAGGTAGTGCAGCAGGGAAAAATTGCCTTACCGGGCGGGGGCATTGCCGCTCTTGCCTTAGGCCAGCAGTTGGTTCCGGGAGTGTATTTCCTAAAATTGCAATCCGCCAGCCAACAACATGTACTGCGGTTTGTGCGGGAATAGGGTAGTTAAAGTTGCGCCATTCATTTTTTCGTGCCGTTGAAATGGCTCACCTTGCACAGCGAAACCGCGTAACAAAATGATGAACATGAAAAAGATCAGTATCTCTTTAGCAGTTGTACTCCTGCTGTCTGCATTTGGATTGGCCGATGCCTGGAAATCGGACAAGGCACATTCGCAACTTGGCTTTGCTATTACCCACCTGGGTATTTCCGATATTTCGGGTCACTTCAAAAACTTCGAGGTTACGGTAAATGCCACAAAGCCCGATTTCAGCGATGCCGTGTTTGAGCTTACAGCCGACGCGGCATCTGTTGATACCGACGTAGAAATGCGCGACAACCACCTGCGTACCGCCGACTTTTTTGACGTGGAAAAACACCCCAAGCTTACATTCAAAAGCACTGGCCTGAAGCCCGCCGGAAAAGACAAGTACAAACTGACCGGCAACCTGACCCTGCACGGCGTAACCAAGCCGGTTACCATGGACCTGTGGTACCGCGGTACGGTAGAAAACCAGATGAGTAAAAAGCCAACCAGTGGTTTCCAACTTACCGGTACCATCAAGCGTTCCGATTTTGCACTGGGTGAAAAATTTCCGGCACCCATGCTGAGCGACGAGGTGCGCATTGTAGCAAATGGCGAGTTTACCAAGTAAATTATTTGACCAACAATAGGAAGTGGCCGGCTATATTGCCGGCCTTTTTTTAGCTCATCTGTAAAAAAGAAGTCCAGCACCACCACGGCGCATTAAAATCACCTATTTTAGACCTAATAATGAGCCACGACAAAAAAAGAGACGCAATCATTGATGCGGCGTTAAAACGCTTTGCACATTTTGGCGTGGCCAAAACCACCATGGCGGAAATCGGTAACGACCTGGCCATTTCCAAAGCATCGCTTTATTATTATTTCCCCGACAAAATAAACCTGTATGCAGCTGTGCTGAAAAGCATTGCTGATAAAAGCGAAGTGGAAGACGGCCCCGGCGTGGATGCGGAGCCCGACCCCGCCAAAGCACTGGAAATATTTTTAGAGCGCCGCACCGATTTCATTATCAAATATTACAACATCCTAGAATTCCTAAAATCAAAAGCCGGTGTGCCCGAAGAACTGGAGCCCCTGTTTCGGGAGGTAAAAGACCGTGAACTGCGGCGCATCAGGGGTATTGTAGAAAAAGGTAATTCCTCTGGTGTTTTCAATATTCCCGATCCCGAATCCAAAGCCACGCTGTTGTTTGAATGCCTTGAAGGCCTCCGGCATATCCACTTGGAGCGGCACAGTTCATTTTTCCCCGACAAATCAAAATTCCTGGCCATCCTGAACCGTGAAAAAGAGTTTTCACAGATTTTTTTGAATGGTTTGACCACAAAACCGGGGGGGTAATTTTTTTTGCCTTACTTTTGACTTTGTAATTAAAAAAGTCAAACAGTCAGTAGGTAAAAAAGTAAAATGGAGCGAACGGAAAAAGCAGAACACATTGTAGAAGCCGCCATCAGGCGGTTTGCCCACTTTGGTGTGCACAAGACTACCCTTACTGAAATCGCCGACGACCTGGGTATTACCAAGCAGGCCCTGGCGTATTATTTCCCCGACAAACAAGCCCTGCTGGAAGCGGTGGAGCAAAAAATAATCTCTGAATTTTTTCAACTCATCAACCAACACACCCATGCGGCGCCTAACACCGAGTTGGCCCTGCTGGGTATGCTGGAAGTAAAAAAATCCTTTTTCGATAAATACGCCATGCTGATGCAACAGGTAGGTCCCGAGATGCTGGCCAACTTTAGCCGGGTGGCGGAGTCGCGCAGAAAAGTGCAGGCTTCTGTGTTGGCGCATATTGCGCATGTGCTGGACCAGGGAATAGCCAGCGGCGAACTTAAGGCTATAGACACGGCCGAGGTAAGTATGGTACTGTACGAAACAATGTCGGCATACGAGCACTGTTTTGTAAACCGCCAGGTAGTGCCCGATCCGCAGACCTTTTCGGATATGTGCAGCCGCCAAAAGGCGGTGATGCAGTTGATCATTAATGGTTTAAAAGCAGCCTGATGGAAGCCCAGATTTTAAATAAGGCCCGCGACCTTTTTTTTAGCTATGGCTTAAAAAGCGTGTCGATGGATGACCTGGCCAAAGAAGCAGGGGTTTCCAAGAAAACCATTTACCAGCTGGTGGCCGACAAGGCCGACCTGGTGACGAAGGTGGCCTGCCACCTGATGCAGCACCATAAAGAAGAAATGGAGCGCTGTTGCAAAGATGCCCGCAATGCCGTAGAAGAAGTGGCGCTGCAAACGGATATCTCTTTTGCCCCCCTGGCTGCTATCCGCTATTCTTTTTTTTACGACATGGAAAAGTTCTTTCCGCAGGCCTGGCAGCTGGTGGTGCAAAATCGGCAGCAGCATTTTTTGCCCAACATCATCCGCAACCTGAAAAGGGGCATGCAGGAAGGCTTGTATCGATCTAACCTGGACCTGGAGATCATTCCGCATATCCGCCTGCAGCAATTGCAGTCGGTGCTGCAGCCCGGCACTTTTCCCGACCTGCACAACAACCCGCAGTTGTTGTTGCAGCGGCTGACCCGCTTTTACCTGCACGGTATTGCCAACGAAAAAGGCGCCCTGCTGATCCCTGAATATTTAACTGAAAATAAATTATAAACCCGAACGATGAGCAATAAAGAACAAGTAAGAAAAAGCAAATGGGGCAAGCGGTGGGGACTGCTGGCAGCCCTGATGCTGATGTTGGGTACCGTGCAGGCCCAGCAGCCGGTGCAGCTGACGCTGAAAGCCGCTTTGAAATATGCACTGGAAGCCAACCAGGATGCCCGCAAAGCAGCCCTGGATGTAGAAAACGCCCAGTACCAGATCGACGAGGTGCGATCCCGCGCCCTGCCCCAGATCAATGGCTCGGCCACGCTAACGCACAACCCGCTGCTGCAGCAAAGTGCCCTGCCCAATATTTTTGGGCCCAACCCAAATCCCAACGAAACCATCCTCATTGCATTTGGCCAAAAGTGGAATGCCAATGGCGGCATTTCGCTGTCGCAGGCCCTGTTCGACAAGTCGGTACTTACCGGCCTGAAGGCTGCCAAAACCACGCAGGAGTTTTACCGCGTCAATGCCCAGCTGACCGAAGAGCAGATCATTGAGCAGGTGGCGACCAATTACTACCAGTTGCTGGTGCAGCGCCAGCAGGTAGGTGTGCTCGATACCACCATCCGCAACACGCGCCGGGTGCAGGAGGTGTTGCAGGGTCTTTTGGAGAACGGACTGGCCAAAAAGATCGATGTGGATCGCGTTCGTGTTAGTTTGTCGAACCTTTCCAGCCAGCGCCAGCAACTGCTTAATGGTGTGACGCTGCTGGAAAACCAGTTGAAGTTTTTGATGGGTATGCCCATTCAAACCCCCATTACCATACCCGATGTGGACCGCAATTCCATACAGCCGCAGGCTGTTGCGCAAAACGAAGCCACCAACCTCGATAGCCGGTTGGAGGTGCAGTTGCTGAAGCGCCAGGAAGAATTGCTGATGTACCAGAAAGAAGCCTATAAGTCGGAATATTATCCAAGTCTGTCGCTTTCGGGCAATTACTCGTACCAGGGTATTGGCAATAAAGTTCCCCTGTTTAAGGGACAGTCGAAAGGGGTAAACTGGTTTGATGTAGCTGCGGTAAGCCTCAACCTGCGCATTCCCATCTTCAATGGTTTTGCCACCAAAGCAAGGGTAAAGCAGGCCGATGTAAGTCTTAGAAAAGTAGGGGAAGACATCAGCAAAACATCGCTGGGGCTGAGCCTTGCCTTTGAAAATGCCAAAACGCAGATCAACAACAGCATTATTACCCTCAATACCCAAAAGGAAAACGTGCAACTGGCCGAAGAGGTGTATTTCAATACGCAAAACAACTACAACAATGGCCTTGCATCGCTTACCGACCTGCTGAACGCAGAAACATCTTTAACCGAAGCCAACAATAATTTTTCATCGGCGCTGCTCAACTACCGTGTTGCGGAAATCCAGTTGATCAAGAGCCAGGGAAGCCTCAAATCACTTTTAAATTAAAGCAATACACAGGAGCAATGAGAAAGAATAACATTACAAGAATCATCCTGACTGTGGCCATCCTGGCCGGCACACTGGTGTTGATCGGTTGGGTACTCACCAATAATAAAAAGAAAAACGAAGCCAAAACTGCCATTGTTGCCGAGTCGGGTACCACCGATGTGGCCGTAAGGGTAAGCCCCGTTGTAAAAGAAACTGTCGCCTCCGACTTTAGCGCCAACGGCAATTTTGTGCCGGGGCAGCAGTTGAATTTTGCTGCCGAAAACTCGGGCCGTGTTACCCGGGTGCTGGTAGATGAAGGCAGCCGTGTACGCAAAGGCCAAACCCTGGCGATCATTAAAGCCGACGTGCTGAACATTGACCTGGAGAGCGCCGATGCCGCTTTCCAGAATGCTACCCGAGACCTGCAGCGTTATGAAAATGCATTTAAATCCGGAGGTGTTACCCAACAGCAACTGGATGGAGCCCGCCTGCAGGTACAAACGGCGCAAGCCCGTGTAGCTGCCGCCCGTGTTCGGGTAGGCGATGCCAATATCCGTTCTTCGATTAATGGTATTGTAAACAAACGCATGATCGAGCCCGGCGCAGTTGTGGCACCCGGCACCCAACTGTTTGAGCTGGTGGACGTTTCCAGGCTGAAACTGAGTGTAACTGTTAACGAAGGCCAGGTAGCCAACCTGAAGGTGGGCGACAAAGTAGCTGTAAAAGCATCGGTTTTCCCCGATCTCAATTTTGGCGGCACGGTCACTTTTATTGCACCTAAGGCCGATGCCTCGCTTAACTTCCCTGTTGAAATTGAAATTGCATCAAACCCCGGCGGCAAGCTGCGGGCCGGCATGTACGGCACTGCCTTGTTTGACATGGCCAATGCAGCACCGGTAACTACCGTTCCCCGTTCGGCATTTGTAGGTAGTGTAAGCTCCAACCAGGTATTTGTAGTTGAAGGCAATGTTGCCAAAATCCGCACCGTAGTGGCCGGCCGTGTGCTGGGCGACAAAGTAGAGATCCTGCAAGGGTTAGCCGAAGGCGATCAGGTGATTACCAGCGGTCAGATCAACCTGGCTGATGGCAGCAAGATATCGGTGATCAAGTAGGAGATGATAGATGATGGATGGAAGATGATGGTGATGTTTTTACCACCATCCATCATCTGTCATCCACCATCTCCTCAAATGAATAATTCCAAATAAACGCATTAATGAAACTAGCAGAAGTATCCATAAAACGCCCCACGCTGGTCATTGTACTGTTTACGGTACTGATCCTGGGTGGGTTGTTAAGCTATTCCTCGCTGAACTACGAGCTGTTGCCCAAGTTCAGCCCCGCGGTTGTATCGGTTACCACCATTTATCCCGGTGCTTCGCCTTCGGAGGTGGAGAACACGGTATCGAAAAAAATTGAGGACGCCGTTTCCTCGATGGAGAACATCAAAAAACTCGATACCCGTTCTTTTGAAAGCGTGTCGTCGGTGATCATTACCCTCAACAGCGGCTCTGATGTGGACTATGCCTTGAACGACGCACAACGCCGCATCAACGCCATCCTCAAAGACTTGCCCGAAGACGTAGACCCGCCCTCGCTGAACAAGTTTTCGCTGGATGACCTGCCTATCATGACCCTGTCGGCCACCGGCAAACTGGACGAGGCCGCGTTTTACGACCTGATGGACAAGCGCATTGCGCCGGTGCTCAGTCGTGTGGAAGGTGTGGCCCAGGTAAACCTTATTGGTGGTCAGGAACGCGAAATACAAGTAAGCATCGATGCGCAAAAGCTGGAAGGCTACGGCCTGTCGTTGCTGGCGGTGCAAAATGCCATTCTTTCTTCCAACCTCGACTTTCCTACCGGTAGCGTGCAAACCCGTGAGCAGGACGTTTTGATCCGTCTTTCGGGTAAATACAAAACCGTGGAGGAACTGCGCAACCTGGTGATCGCATCGCCAACCGGTGCACAAATCCGGCTGGCAGAAGTGGCCGATGTGCAGGACACGCAAAAGGACGTTGAAAAAATTGCGCGGGTAAACGGTCAAAGCGCCATTGCCGTGCAGGTCATCAAACAGTCGGATGCAAACGCGGTAGGTGTAAGTGAGCAGATCCGTGCCACCATCGAAAAGCTGCACCAGGATTATGCTGCGCAAGGCCTCAATATTGCGGTGGCCAACGACTCTTCGGTGTACACGCTGGCTTCGGCCGATGCCGTAGTATTTGACCTAATCTTGGCAATTGTGCTGGTGGCCGTGGTGATGTTGTTCTTTTTGCACAGCATCCGCAACGCCCTTATTGTAATGGTGGCCATCCCGGCTTCGCTGATCGCCACTTTTATTGGCATGGCGCTCTTGGGTTATACCCTCAACCTGATGTCTTTGTTGGCCCTTTCGCTGGTGGTAGGTATCCTGGTGGATGACGCCATTGTGGTACTCGAAAATATTTACCGCCACATGGAAATGGGTAAAAACCGGGTTCGGGCGGCATACGATGCCACCAAGGAAATCGGTTTTACCGTTACCTCCATTACGCTGGTAATTGTGGTGGTGTTTGTGCCCATTGCCCTGAGCACCGGCTTGGCGGCTGATATCATCAAGCAATTTGCCGTTACGGTATCCATTGCCACCTTGCTTTCGCTGCTTTCATCGTTCACCATTGTGCCTTGGTTGTCCAGCCGTTTTGGTAAACTGGAGCGCATTTCCAATAGAACCATTTTCGGCCGCATCATCATTGGTTTTGAGCGGGGCCTGCACCGGTTTACCGAGTGGGTGGGCAATATTCTGAAATGGTCACTAGCGCATAAAAAAACCACGCTGGCACTGGTGTTTGGGCTGCTATTCGCTTCGTTCTACCTGTTGGGTGCCGGCTTTATTGGTGCAGAGTTTTTTGCCAAAAGCGACCGTGGCGAATTTTTGGTCCAAATAGAAATGCCCAAGGACGCATCCATTGAGCAAACCAACGCCATGACGCAGCGGGCCGAAAATTATCTGCGCAATAAACGGGAAATCACCAAGATCATTTCCACCGTTGGTCAGTCCAGCGATGGCGGTATGGGTGGCTCTCAGGCTACTGCAAATAAATCGGAGATCAACGTGCAGATGGTCGATAAAAAAGACCGGGAAGACCCCTCGAATATTTACGCTGCCAAGATCAAAAAAGAGCTGGAGCCCCTGCTGGTGGGTGCCAAGGTTAAAACCGTTCCGGTGAGCATTCTGGGCTCTGCCGAACAAGCGCCGCTGGCCCTGGTGGTAACCGGTCCCGAACTGGACAGCGTAATGGTATTTGCCAACGCAGCATTGAACGAGTTGAAAAAAGTGCAGGGCGCTACAGAAATGAAGCTTTCCGTTGAATCGGGCAACCCCGAAATCAACGTGCAGGTAGACCGTGATAAAATGGCATCGCTTGGTCTTTCGCTTTCAACAGTGGGTGCCACCATGCAGACTGCCTTTAGCGGCAACACCAATGGTAAGTTTCGCCAGGGCGAGTATGAGTACGACATCAACATCCGCTACGGCTCGTTTAACCGCCAAAGCATTGCGGATGTAAGCAACCTCCTGTTTGTAAACAATGCAGGCCAGCAAATACGCTTGTCGCAGTTTGCCACCATTAAGGAAAGCTCAGGTCCCAGCCAGCTGGAGCGCCGCGATAAAAGCACCTCGGTAACCGTGCAGGCCCAAACCGTAGGCCGGCCTACCGGCACCGTTGCGGCCGAATGGCAGGCTGCCTTCGATAGCCTCCGCAAGCCGACCGGTGTAAGCTATGTGTGGAGCGGCGATATGGAAAACCAGAGCGAAGGTTTTGGCTCGCTGGGTATTGCCCTGCTGGCGGCCATTGTACTGGTGTACCTCATCATGGTGGCGCTGTATAATTCGTTTGTTTATCCCTTTGTAGTACTGTTCTCGATCCCGTTGTCCATCATCGGTGCCCTGCTGGCCTTGGCGCTGACCAACAATTCGCTGAACCTGTTTACTATCCTGGGTCTGATCATGTTGATTGGTCTGGTGGCCAAAAACGCCATCATGCTGGTGGACTTTACCAACCAGCGAAAGGCTGAAGGTGCCAGCACCTACCAGGCGCTGCTCGATGCCAACCATGCCCGTTTGCGGCCCATCCTGATGACCACGATAGCAATGGTGATCGGTATGTTGCCCATTGCTATTGCATCGGGTGCCGGTGCGGAGTGGAAAAACGGCCTGGCCTGGGTAATCATCGGTGGTTTGATTTCATCACTGTTCTTAACCCTGGTGGTTGTGCCGGTGATGTATTCCATCTTCGATAAGTTGATCAACAAAGTACGCCGCGGTAAAAAGGACCTGCAGGTAGATGAGCTGATGGTGGAAGATTATGAAGAGCAGGAAGTGGTCGAAGGACACCTGGCCCCGGCACATGTATAACGTAATCGAAATGATGTTCAAGTTTCATAGTTTGGTTTTAGTTTGGTAAATAACAGGGGCCTTTGTGCCCCTGTATTTTTTGCCCTGCAGCGGAGCCTGCAACACCCGTAAACGGTATTTCGCAAAATAAGACCGGTTGCATGCAGCGTAAGCCCGGCAACACAAGTCCATTTAAACGAATGCCTCTTCACAGCGTCTATAATAAGTGTCCTGCGCCATTTGGCATGGTTGCGGTTTTCCGGCGATCAGGGGTTTGGGCCGTAATTCCTGTTAACAATTTTTTAGGCGGCGTCATTGCCGTAGATTAGGGTTTGGTGGCATTACCGCAGTAAATTGAAGATCATCTGCTGATGCACCAGTGTCAGTCTGAATAAAAAAGAGGTGAAAATGAAGCAGTTGTTTTGTATTATCTTGGTGGCTTTTTCTTTTACGGTTCTTCCGGCACGGGCCCAGGAGCTTTCCTTTCAATCGGGAGAAAAAATTTCATACGTTGTTTTTTACAACGTGATGGGGCTTTATGTTAATGCCGGCAACGCAACATTTTCCGCTTCCCGCAGAACCTTTCAAAACAACGATGTTTTTCACCTGGTAGGGGAAGGCGTAACCAATACACGCTACGACTGGATATTTAAGGTGCGTGACCGCTACGAAAGCTATTTCGACACCCAGCGGATGCAACCCCTCAAATTTGTGCGCAATGTGCAGGAAGGCGATTATAAAAAATACGAAGAAGTAACCTTCGACCACCACAACCGCGTGGCCACTACTACCAAAGGCGTGGTAAAAGTGCCGCCTGCCGTGCAAGACGTTATCTCTTCCCTGTACTTTGCCCGTAACCTCGATTTCAGCCGGCTCAGGCCAGGCGATAAAGTGCCCTTTAGCATGTACCTCGACAATGAAGTGCACCACATGCACATTCGCTATATGGGCAAGGAAAAAATCAAAACGCGGTATGGCACGTTCCGGGCCATCAAACTCAGGCCCCTGCTGCTGAAAGGCGAAACCTTCAATGGTGGCGAGGACATGACCATTTGGGTAACCGACGATGCCAACCACATTCCGGTACGCATTGAAAGCCCGCTAACAGTGGGCAGCGTAAAAGTGGACCTGATGAGTTTTCAAAATTTAAAACACCCATTTTCGGCGCTGGAATCCAAGCGATAAAAATGAAGAAAATTGAAAGGGGCAAAAGATGAAATGGAAACCTGCCTGGCCTTCACTCCATTTCAACTTTTGCCCCTTTGATATTTCACAGGTGTAACAACAGCGCCTGGGGCTCGTCCAGCACGGTAATGGCTTCCTCTATGGTGCCATATAACAAACCTTCCTGCTGCAGCAGTTGCAGGTGTTGGAGTAAATGGTTGTAAAATCCGCCGCTGTTGAGGATGAACACTTTTTTATCGTGCAGCGCCAGTCCGTTCCAGGTCAAAACTTCAAACAATTCATCCAGCGTACCAAAGCCGCCCGGCAGTATAATGGCCGCATCGCACAATTCATAAATCAGGCGTTTGCGTTGGTGCATGTTTTCCACTACGGTTAGTTCCGAAATGCCGGTATGCTGTGTTTCCCATTCAATGAGCCGCGTGGGAATAACGCCCCGTACCGTGCCGCCCGCCTCCATGCAGGCATCGGCCACACATCCCATCAACCCGTTTTTACCGCCACCATAAATCATGGTGATGCCTTTTTCGGCCATGAGCCTGCCCAGTTCCGTGGTTTGGGCGGCAAACAGCGGATTGTTGCCCGGCTTCGATGCGCAAAACACCGCCATTGATTTTATGCTCATGAGCTCCTGTTATTTTAGGCAGCAAAGGAAAACAAATTTTCTCCCCATAAAAAAATCCGCTTCTTTGCACCTGCGGAGGAAGAGATGATGGATGATTGATGATAGATGGTAGAGGGAGTTCGTAGAGATGCAAATGCAGTCAATAGCAAAATCTGCCATTTCTAGTCGTCATTAACGAAAGGGCCTTTGAGAACTTCAATCCCTGAAGCCATATACTATCATCCACCATCAATCATCCACCATCTCATTCCTCCCCGCTCTCAACCCAACTTGTTCATATGTCTGCAACCCTGCTGTTTTCTTTTGTTATTGGCTATTTTCTGTTGCTGCTAATCGTGGCATATTTTACATCGCGCAACTCCAACAACGATTCGTTCTTTATCGGCAACCGAAGCTCCAACTGGATGCTGGTGGCCTTTGGAATGATCGGTACCTCGCTTAGTGGGGTTACGTTTGTAAGTGTGCCCGGCACGGTGGGCAGCGCCGGCCTGCAATATTTCCAGGTGGTGATCGGTTATTTTCTGGGGTATATTGTTATTGCTTATGTGCTGTTGCCGCTGTATTACCGCCTCAACCTTACCTCTATTTACAACTACCTGGAACAGCGCTTTGGCCCGGTGAGCTATAAAACAGGTGCTACCTACTTTATCCTTTCCCGCACACTGGGTGCCACGGCCCGCATGTACCTGGTGGTCAACATCCTGCAGATCTTTATACTCGATTCGATGGGCGTGCCGTTCTGGGCCACTTCACTCATTATCCTGCTGCTGATTTTGTTATACACTTTTGAAGGCGGCGTAAAAACCATTGTATACACCGATACGTTGCAAACTTCCTGCATGCTCATTGGACTGGTGGCCTGCATCATTGCCGTAATGAGCAAAATGGACTTAAGCCTGGGCGCCGCCGTGAGCCAGATGAGTGAGGCGGGCATGACCACCATTTTTAACACCGATCCAAAGTCGCCGGGTTTTTTTGTAAAACAGATCATTGGTGGTGCCTTTATTACCATTGCCATGACGGGCCTCGACCAGGAAATGATGCAGAAAAACATTTCGGTGCGCACCCTCAAGGATTCGCAGAAAAACGTGATGACCCTGAGCGTGGTGCTGCTTTTTGTAAACGGGTTGTTCCTGCTGATGGGTGGGCTGCTGTACCTGTATGCCGGTTCCATCGGGCTCGATGTAAAAGGCGACGACCTGTTCCCGGCCATTGCCCTGGGCAATTACCTTTCTACCGGAATCGGCATCATCTTTATCATCGGGTTGATTTCGGCCCTGTTCCCTTCGGCCGACGGCGCCCTTACTGCACTTACCTCTTCTTTTTGCATCGATATACTGGGCTTGAAACGCAGGGAAGACCTAAATGAAAAAGGGCGGAAGCGTATCCGCCTGACGGTACACCTGACTTTTGCCGTGGTGTTTTTCCTATGTGTAATGATGTTTAAATGGATCAACGACAAAAGCATTATTGACGTGATCCTGAAAGTGGCAGGCTACACTTATGGGCCGCTGCTGGGGCTTTTTGCCTTTGGCATTCTTACCCGCCGCACCATCAACGATCGCCTGGCCCTGGTGGTTTGCGTAGTAGCACCGCTGCTGGTCATTGGGCTTGACCTGATCAACAACGCGGAATGGTTTGCCGGAAAATTAAAGCTCGCCGAAACCTCGGCCGCCGCGCTGAAAGACTTTTCCAACAACCTGTTTTATGGCTTCCGCATTGGTATTGAGCTGCTTATCATCAATGGAGCCCTGACGTTTTTAGGGTTGTGGCTGATTTCGAAGAAAGCTCCTGCGGTTGTAAAATAAGGTTCACTAAAAAAGCGCAGAGTATTGGGCATATGGCGCTAAGAATTTTTAATTTACTATGACTCCCAAAGACGATTTTCTTGTTTTGGACGAATGGTATCAGCCGTATTTAAATCTTCGTGTTCCTTTGCTTCTTCGTGCCTTTGTGGTTCAAAACCTTTGCGCCTAAATCAAAACCTTTGCGCCTTTGCGTGACAACCATGGAAATACTCCCCGAAATAGTACTGCAATATGCCGAACAGTTCACTTCCCCGGAAGACAGCCTGTTGCAGGAAATCAATGAGTACACCGTAACCCACCACCCAAAGGCGCACATGCTGAGCGGAAAAGTGCAGGGAAAATTTTTGGAAATGATTTCCTGCATGGTTCAACCCAGGCGGGTATTGGAGATTGGCACGTTTACCGGCTATAGCGCCCTTTGTTTGGCCAAGGGGCTAACAATAGATGGCCAACTTCATACGTTTGAACTCCGAAAAGAAGACGCAGCGGTGGCGCAGGATTTTTTTAACAGATCGATTTACGGCGAAAAGATTTTTCTGCACATCGGCGACGCCCATCAGATGATCGGTGAACTGGATGAAACCTGGGATTTGGTGTTTATCGATGCCGACAAGACCGGCTACGAAGATTATTTTAAGCTCGTTTTGCCAAAATTGCGGCCTGGTGGTTTTATCTTCGTTGACAATACGCTCTTTCACGGACAGGTTTTAGCCGAGGAGATCAGGGGCAAAAATGCATTGGCCGTGCACGGTTTCAATGAATTTTTGCGGCAGCAACCCGGTGTAGAGCATGTGCTTTTGCCCCTGCGTGATGGATTGACGCTTGTTCGTAAGTTGTAATATTTGCGGTTACCTGTGTGACAAATGATTTTGCAGGTGTAGCCATTAACCACAAACGATAACCAAAAACACTTTACTTTTTGCACGGCCTTCCGGGGCTGCGCACCAAACCGTGTACTATCCAAATGAAAAAAAGCCGTTTCCCCATCCTGCTTGCCTTGCTGCTTTCCGCGCAGGCCGCCTTTGCCCAATCTTCCGCCGTTATCCGCACTTATGTGATGCAGTTTAAAGACATTGCCATTGAAGAAATGAAGCGCACCGGCGTTCCGGCTTCCATTAAGCTGGCGCAGGGCATTCACGAAACCATGGCGGGCCAAAGCGTGCTGGTGCGCAAGTCAAACAATCATTTTGGCATTAAATGCAAGGAAACCTGGACCGGCCAGTCGGTAAAGCACGACGATGATGCGCCACAGGAATGCTTTCGCAAATACGACGATCCTACCCAATCTTACCGCGACCACTCCGAATTTTTGCGTACCCGCAAGCATTATGCATCCCTTTTTGAGCTGGACCCCACCGATTACCGCGGCTGGGCACTGGGACTTAAAAAAGCGGGTTATGCCACCAACCCCAAATACCCCCAGATCATCATTAAGCTGATTGAAGATTATAACCTGCAGGATTATTCCCTGATTGCACTGGGACAAAAAACTGAAGGGCCGGATGTACTTTGGGCACAACAGGGCACAATAGTGCCACAACAGCCCGTTGTAATACCTGCTGTAGCAAAAGTAGAAGTGACGCAGCCTGTGGCAGCACCAAAGCCACAGTATCCTTCCGGCGTTTTTCGCATCAACGATACAAAAGTGATCTGGGTGGCAGCGGGTACTTCTTACCTGAGCATTGCCGAAGATCACCATATTCCACTGGCCCGCCTGTTCGATTTTAACGATATGCCGGTGCAGGAAACCGCCACCAGCGATGGCCTGGTGTATTTGCAGCGCAAACGCAAATGGGGCAGCGCTGCGGCCCATAAAGTGGCACTTGGCGAAAATCTCCACTATATTGCCCAGGCCGAAGGCATCCGGTTGGAAAGCCTGCTGGCCCTGAACCACCTGGAAGGCGGCATGCAGCCCGAAATTGGCGAGTTGTTGTTTTTACAGGAAAAAGCACCGGCAATGCCCCGTCTTATTACCGCCACCGCTCAAGTGTCGCTGCCTCAAATGCCCTCGCTTGGCTCGGGCCCGGCTGCAACACCAGTTGTAAACGAAGAGGGCGAAGCCTTTTCGGAGCATGTGGTGCAGCCCAAAGAAACCTTGTATGCCATTGCCCGCCGCTACTCGGTAAGCGTACAGGACCTGATGAAGTGGAATGAATTGCAGGAGGGCAATCTTAAAAGCGGGCAATTGCTGCGCATCAAAAAATAAATGGAAACAGTACATGTAAAAGACCGGGATTTTGGCACTTATCTTACCGAGGCCATGATTGCCGATAAGGTGTCGGCACTGGCCGCCGATCTGAACCGCGATTATGCCGGCAAGAAGCCCCTTTTTATTGCCATTTTGAACGGTGCTTTTATGTTTGCTTCCGACCTGTTTAAAAAGATCGAGATCGATGCGGAAATTTCATTTATCAAGCTGGCTTCGTACAAAGGCATGAAGTCGAGCGGCAATGTAATTACAGCCATTGGGCTGGAGCAGGACCTGTACGGCCGCGATGTGATCATTGTGGAAGACATTGTTGATACCGGCAAAACGCTGTATCATTTTTTACCGCAGCTACAGCACCAGCACCCTGCTTCGCTAAAAGTAGCAGCCCTGCTGCACAAGCCCGAGGCCACCCAGTTTCCGCTGCAGATCGATTATGTCGGGTTTATCATTCCCAACAAGTTTGTGGTGGGCTACGGCCTCGATTACGATGGGCTGGGCCGCAACCTGAAGGAAATTTACCAGTTGGTACAGGAGTAATCCAATTTGGCGAATAAGGCTGGAACGCAATGGAGCAGCATTATTGCCGTGTGTGCAACACTATGGTTGATACTGTTTGTTGTTAGAACTTATTCAACCAGCTTCCACCTACATTTTTAGGGATTTGCCGGTGCTAAATGCGTACTTTGTATCTACTATCTGCTGCCGTGAACCTGAAAAACCTCATATATCTTTCGCTGCTGACACTGGTTCCCTTTTTTGGCGCTACCCAACAAGTATATGTACGGGGTGAGGTAAAAGACGAACACGGAACCTCGTTACCCAATACCGCTATTTTACAACATAGTTCACGGTTTGTGTTTTATTCGGGCAGCACAGGAGGCTTTGGCGTTTTATGCCCCCAGGTTATGGATACCCTTACCTTTTCGCTGGACGGTTACCAAAGCCAGAAAGTACCTGCAGATGCATCGAAATACCTGACGGTAGTGCTTAAGCGAAAGTCAGCCGGCACGGGCTCGGTTACCAGGCTGGCATCACTTACCCAAAACCTTACCCGCGAATGGCAGCAGCCCTGGCTTGCCGGCGATGAAACCTACGTATCGCTGCTGGAAAACGGCTTTGTGCCCACGGCGGGTTTTCCATCCACCGGCTTACGTCTTAACATCGACCGGGCCTCGTACAGCAATGTGCGGCGGTTTTTAAAAATGGCCACCCAGGTGCCAACCGATGCAGTGCGCATTGAGGAAATGCTCAACTACTTCAACTTCAGGTACGAACCACCGCCACCGGGGCAAACATTTGCCATCAGGCCGATACTTACCGAATGCCCGTGGAATGGAGCCAACCGGCTGCTGTTTGTACAGATTGCCTCGAGGCAGGTACCCCTTGATAGCCTTCCGCCGTCGCATCTTACTTTTTTGATCGATGTTTCCGGGTCGATGGATATGCCCAACCGGCTGCCCCTGCTGAAGTCCGGCTTTCGCAGCCTGGTGCAAAACCTGCGGCCAATTGATTCGGTGTCCATCGTGGTGTATGGCGGATCGGTAGGGGTGTGGATGCCGACCACAGGCGGCGGCGAAAAAGAAAAAATATTCCGGGCTATTGACAGCCTCGAACCGGGCGGTGCCACGCCAGGCGAAGCAGGTGTAAAACTGGCATACCGAATGGCGCAAACCCATTTTATACCCAACGGCAACAACCGCGTGATACTGGCTACGGACGGCGATTTCAATGTGGGCTTGCGTTCAGAGGCCGACCTGGAAGAGCTGGTGACCAAGCAGCGCCAAACGGGCATTTACCTTACTTGCCTGGGTGTAGGCATGGGCAATTACAAAGACTCTAAAATACAAGCGCTGGCGCAAAAAGGCCACGGCAATTTTGCTTATATCGACTCTTATGCGGAGGCGGAAAAAGTATTGCTGCAGGAGTTTATGCAAACGCTTTATACTGTGGCCGACGATGCATCTTTTACGGTGCAGTTCGATCCCTGGGTGGTGCGGCAGTACCGGCTTATTGGATTTGATAACAAAGTAGGCGCTTTTCGCGATTCGCTGGCATCGATCGAAGGCGGCGAGATCGGTTCGGCTTATTCCTCCCTGCTTATTTTTGAAGTGGAGCCCGAAGCCCTTTCTTTTGCGGGCCCGGTGCAGCCTGCCCAGTTTCAGTTAACGTACCGCCAGCCCGGGCAGAACAAGGTGTTGCAGTTAAATGAATTTCCCTATATCTCCCTGGTGCCCTGGGCACAGTTGAACCGGGAATATCAATTTGCGGGTTCTGTAGCATTGTTTGGTATGCTGCTGCGCAATTCGCGGTATGCACGTGCCGCCACCTGGGATGATGTGTTGCAACTGGCTATTCCTGTAGTAGATAAAGGGAACAAGTCGCAGCAGGAATTTCTGGAACTGGTGCAGCAGGCCAAATACATTTACGGAAAAAAGAAACGCTGGAAACGGTGATGCCTGTGCGAAACAAAGGCAACAAACCTGCAGCGCATAAGGCTAAGCAGCGTAATTGCTCAATAGCTGGGATGTAAAATATATTGAACCGCTTTTGCTTTATACGCATCACTTTTTGCGCGGAAGCTTAAAGGCTTTTTACTTCCTTCCACACGAATTCTTCTATTTCGTCGAACAGCGTCCGTTCCCTGGTTTTACCTTTTGTTTGTTCTTCGTACTTGTTGGTAAACTCAAGCGCCAGGTGGTACATTTCATCGGTTGCAGACCGGTCCATATATTCGGCAAAGCTTTTAGGCTTTTCTCCCTCTTCAAGGTCTCTGATATAGCACAATACTTCTACCACTTCAAAATGTGTTTTCTGCCAGGATTCAAAGCCGTTTGGAAAATCAGGAATTGCCATATCGGGTTAGTTTTTTTATGAAAGGGATGTGCTTAAAATTAATCCATTCTAAATGAATGGCCTTATGTCTTTGCTTATAAACTTTACTGGCTAATAAAGGAACGACTGTAGGCTAAGCACGAACGATCTGCAATAAAAAGAATTGGCTACGTACAGTGGATGAATTGACTGGCCGTAATAAATGCATCCTGCACACTTTTATTGTGCACTGAGCAACATGTTTCTAAATGGAGGCAAAAAAAAGAGGCCTATAGGCCTCTCGTAAAGTTTTCAAATCATTATGCTTAACCAAACATTTCCCGCACCTTGTCGAAAAAAGACTTCTGGTTTTTGTCGGGTGCCGGCTTGAAGTTGGGTGAATGTGCCAGTTTTTCCAGCACGGATCTTTCCTCGCTGGACAGGTTTTGCGGCGTCCAGATATTTACGTGTACCAACTGGTCGCCTTTTTCGTAGCTGTTCACAGCTGGGAAACCTTTGCCTTTCAACCGGAAAATTTTGCCGCTTTGCGTGCCCGGCGGAATCTTGATCTTGGCGCGGCCATCTATGGTGGGCACTTCTACATTGGCGCCAAACACCGCTTCCGGAAACGACAGGTGCAGGTCGTACACCACGTTTAGCCCTTCGCGCTGCAACTCCTTATGCGCCTCTTCTTCAATAAGAATGATAAGGTCGCCGGTTGGACCGCCCCGTTCGCCTGCATTGCCGCGTCCGCTGATGTTAAGTTGCATGCCTTCCTGTACGCCGGCCGGAATGTCAATGGTAACGGTTTCCTCACCATAAACCCGGCCTTCGCCTTTACAGGCGCCGCATTTGGCCGTAATAGTGCTGCCTTCGCCGTTGCAGCTAGGGCAGGTAGTTACGGTTTGCATCTGGCCCAGGAAAGTGCTGGTAACCTTGCGTACCTGGCCACTGCCGCCGCAGGTGCCGCAGGTTTGTACGCTGCCGCTGTCTTTGGCACCGCTGCCCTGGCAGGTGGTACAGCCCACATATTTCTTAACCTTAATGTTTTTGGTTACCCCCTTGGCTATTTCCTCGTAGGTGAGTTTTAGCTTGATGCGCAGGTTGGAACCGCGGGTGCCGCGGGCCCTTTGCCCGGCACGGCCACCACCGCCGCGGCCGCCACCAAAAAAAGAACCAAACATCTCTTCGCCAAAGATGTCGCCAAACTGGCTGAAGATGTCGTCCATGTTCATGCCGCCGGGGTGGAAACCGCCGCGGCCATTGCCGCCCAGGCCTGCATGGCCATACCGGTCGTATTGTGCCTTTTTATCGGCGTCGCTTAACACCTCGTACGCTTCGGCCGCCTCTTTAAACTTTTCCTCAGCTACTTTATCGCCCGGGTTGCGGTCGGGGTGGTATTGCATGGCCACCTTGCGGTACGCTTTTTTAATTTCGTCCGCTGCGGCGGTTTTGCCTACCCCCAGTACTTCGTAATAATCTCTTTTCGACATTGGTTGTTTTCCTAATTAGTGGTTCAGCAGGGTGCTAAACGATGCAGTGTGCGATCCTGAAAAAAGTTCAGGACAGGCAGCAACACTACTTTCTTTTAAAGAACTGCTTTATTTTATCAAAGCCTGTGGCCGGCCAATTCCTTCAGCGGCCCACCACCACTTTTGCGTGGCGAATGATTTTATCGTTGAGGTAATAGCCCTTAATGATCTCGTCCACTACCTTACCCTTGAACTCATCACCGGCATCAATATCAGTAATGGCTTCGTGCAGGTCGGCGTCAAAATCCTGGCCCTTGGCTTCCATGGGTTTCAGTCCCCTGCCGGCCAGATTTTGGTGTAGTTTGGCAAATACCAGCTGGATGCCTTCTTTTATCTGGGTCACATCGTCGGTTTTTTCCATTTGCACCAGGGCCCGGTCGCTGTCGTCCAGCACATCCAGCAAGCCTGCAATAACATCTTTTCCGGCAGTTTGCATCAGCTCAATGCGTTCCTTGGCGGTGCGGCGGCGGTAGTTGTCGAACTCTGCAGCCTGGCGCAGGTATTTATCTTTCAGCTCGGCCACCTGAGCTTTTAATTGTTCCAGTTCCGATGTTTCGTTTTCGGTTTGAGTAGGTTCCTGGCCTGCAGCACCATTCAATTCCTGATCCTGCACGTTTTCTGCTTCGTTGGTAGGTTGTTCCTGAAAATCCTGTTGCTTCATATCGTAACAAAAAATTGTGTGCAAAGGTAGCGGTCAAATCTATTGCCAATGCCGGTTTTCGGGACAAATTGTCGGGGCAGGCCAAGGCTTAACGAAACATTTGGCACGAGAGAAGGAACCACGGAGACACAACGGCACGGAGGAACACGGTAAATATGTTTTGGAATTGATTACAGCAATTGCAACCAGAATTTTTTAATAAAATAAAATCGTGTTGCTCCCTGTACTTCCTGTCTCCGTGGTTCAAATCTGCATTTCATAAAAATCCTGATTGTTCCCTTCCATCACCGGTTACCTTTGCAGCCTTATGGCTACGGTTCATTTAAAAAGAAAGATCGCTCCGCGGGTTGCCAATGGACATCCCTGGATTTTTGCCAACGAAGTGGAAAAGGTGGAGGGCACTCCGGAACCGGGCAGCGTAGTGCCGGTCTTGTACCACGATGGCAAGTTTGCCGGCCAGGGCTATTTCAACGAGCAATCGCAGATCATGGTGCGGTTGCTGACCCGAGACCGCAACGAGCAGGTTAACGAGGCTTTTTTCCTGAAAAAAATAAAGGAATGCTGGGCATACCGCCAGCAACTTGGCTATGTTGAAAACTGCCGCCTGGTATTTGGCGAAGCCGATGGCCTGCCGCAACTGATCATCGATAAGTTCAACGATTATTTTGTAATTCAATCGCTGGCTTTGGGTATCGATCAATGGAAGCCGGCCATTGTAAAAGCCTTGAACACCGTTTTTCAGCCCAAAGGAATTTTTGAACGCAACGATGTGCCCGTGCGGGAATTGGAAGGGTTGCCCCAGCAAAAAGGCTTTCTTTCCGCACCGTTCGATACAAAGATCATCATCAATGAAAACGGGTTAAAATTTAACGTAGATATTGAAAACGGGCAGAAAACCGGTTACTTCTTGGATCAGCAGGACAACCGCCGCGCCATTCAGCATATTGTAAAGGGCGCCGATGTGCTGGGCGCTTTTACCTACACCGGCACCTTTGAAATCCATGCCGGCCATTACGGCGCCAAAAGCGTACTGGGACTGGATATATCTGAAAATGCCGTGCAGCAGGCCAATAAAAATGCGGCCCTGAATGGCCTGCAGGATACCGTTAGATTTGAGGTTGCCAATGCATTTGACGTGCTGAAACAATGGGGCAAGGACGGCCGCCAGTACGATGTGGTGATGCTGGACCCGCCGGCATTTACCAAAAGCCGCGCAAACATTCAAAAGGCCATTACGGGGTATAAAGAGATCAATTTGCGGGGTATGAAGCTGGTAAAAAAAGGCGGCTTCCTAGTTACTTCTTCGTGCACCAACCTGGTACATGCCGAGCTTTTTTTGCAGATAATTGATATGGCGGCCAAAGACGCCCGCCGGCCCATCCGCCAGGTGGCTTTTCAAACACAGTCGGCCGACCACCCCATAATCTGGGGTATGGAAAATACGCACTACCTGAAGTTTTTGATTGTGCAGGTGGGGTAGGGAATAGTCGGAAGACCGAAGTCGGGAGTCCGATACAAAGCTGTCCGGGAGGGACGTAAAGTACTGGGGGCAGAAGTCGGAGGGAAAAATTGGAAACAGGTTAAAACAAAAAGGATCGGAGCAGCGCTCCGATCCTGAATTATTTTACTGATTACCGAAATGTCTTTTCTTCAAATTTCTGACATCGGTCTTCCGACTTTACCTTATATATTCTTCTGGAATTTTCCAGACTCTACCAGTTTGCCGTTTCGGTCGTACAACTGGTAAATGTAAATGCCCCGGTTATAGTCCGACAGGTTGATGGTAGTTTTTTGGGACAAGTTTGCCGATTCATACATTTTTTTGCCCAGGAAACTAAACACCTGAATGGAGTAGCCCCGTTCGTATTCTTTTTGAAAATCAAAAGTTACAAAACTGGTAGCGGGGTTGGGATAGAGGCGCACAATAGGGGAAGGTGCAGCGGCAGCTTCCCGCGGCTGTGCCGGGGTTTGGGTGGTAATCAGTAGAATAAAGGACAGTATAGGTAAAATTCTCTTCAACGAACTTCCTCCTTTTTTAGTATTAGCAAAGTAAACGAATTTAAAGATAATGCAAACTGTTTGCCGGGAAAAGAAAAGGTTTTGTCAAACTGATGCTGAAATTTTTTCCAGTGTTCCTTCAATTTGGCTGAAATCGGGCTGTTCGCCTGCATTTTCCAGCACTTCTGCATATTGAATGATGCCCGTACTGTCCAAAACAAAAGCAGCCCTTTTGGACACGCCCCGCATTTCCATGGCAAACTCGGGGTACAATGCTCCGTAAGCAGTTGAGACTTCTTTGTTGAAATCGCTCAACAAATCGAAATTAAGCGTTTGGTCTTCCTTAAATTTCGCCAGCGTAAAAGGCGAATCCACCGAAATGCCCAGAACGGTTGCCTCCATTTCATTAAAGCGATGCAGGTTGTCCCGCACATGGCACAATTCGGCGGTGCAAACCGATGTAAAAGCCATAGGAAAGAATAATAAAACCACGTTCTTTCCGCGCAGGTCCGAAAGGGTGACCTTCTGGCGGGCCGTGTTGAAAAGGGAAAAGTCTGGTGCCTGCTGTCCAATTAATAGTGCCATCTTAAATTGTTCTTTTGGGGGTAAAGGCCCTGCTGAAATTGTTCCAACAGGGAAGTACGATCAAATAAAGAACAAAAAGGAGCGCCATTTTGTTGATGGCAGATGGATTCTAAAAACGGTGCAACCTGCGGATAACCGGCCTGTTAAAACCTGGGACAACGCACCGCAAACTCGGTGGATGTGGCTCGGTCGAGAAACCCGATATAAGAAATACCCAGTTCAAAACCGCCCCGTCCAAACGATGAAGTGCGGAGTTTGGAAATATTCAGATCATATGAAAGCGAAACAGAAAAAGGATGATAATCCAGTTTTACAACGGGTATAAACGCATCATTCCAGCGCAAAAAGGCACCGCCATGCAGGGTATAAATCGGTTTGTCTTCTTCCGGTCCTATTTTAATACCATACAAAGCGCCTGCAATGAGTACCTGCGCATCGTTTTGCAACATATAATCGCCCTGCAGGGTAATATAACTGGCCGGTGTTACACCAAACCTGATTCCTGCCGAAGCCACCCAGTTGGGATCCAGCTCCACTTGCTGCGATTGGTAAAACGAATTCTTCGGCCGGTTAAAATGGTGGTAGGCCACCCCCACAAAAAAGTTGTCTGCCGGGTTTTCGTTCAACTGCGAATTATAGCTCATACCCACCGACGCATCTACATAAGTATATTGGGCCCTGGGGAAAGTTTCACCATCACCACGTCCCTCATAGCTTTCATTGGTGGTCATTTTGGAGCGGTCTATACGGCGCTGCACGGGGCCTGCCATAAAGCCCAGCGACAGGTAGCGGTTGTAATTTTCGCTTAAAGATTTGTGGTAGTTCAATGCAGGCTTCAGGTGCGCCGATGTCCAGCCCACCGTACCGGCTTTATCGTACAAAATTTGCACACCTGCAGTAACAAAGTCACTGCCTTTCACCGGCATTTTATATTCGGCATTCATCGAGCCCGTGCGGTAAGCATTAGTTACGCTGTTCCACTGGTCGCGGTAAACTACCTGAGCCCGCACATCGCCTTCAAACAGGCCTGCCAGCGAAGGGTTGCGCAGCAGGGGTGCTTCAAAAAACTGCGAAAAGTGAATGTCTTGGGCATGGACGTTGCCGAACAACAACGAACCCAAAGCTATTGCCCCCAGCTTCTTTAACCCTTTTTCAAACATATTGCTCATAGCTGTTGGTTTTATTGAATAAGGGCAACATTGCCTTCGATGCGAACAATTTCGCCACTGATACAATACACTTCTGCCTGGAACACATACACATCGGGCTGTGGCCTGCCGCCTTTGTACCTGCCGTCCCAACCCACGGTCGCATCGTTGATGGGGCATTCGCGCCGCTCAAACACTACTTCACCCCAACGGTTGAACACCCGCAGCAGGCGCACCCTGTCGAGGCCTTCGCCTCGTAAATAAAACACGTCATTGGCGCCATCGCCGTTGGGCGAAAACGTGTTGGGTGCAAATACGTTGGCATCGGGGCAAATAATATTTACCTGCGTTTCCGCACTGTTGTGGCAATTGTTGCTGTCCAACACATTGATCGTATACCGTGTGTCGTTTTTAGGCGCGGCGATGGGCTGCGGACAATCGGTGCAATTGAGCCCTGTGGGTGGCGACCAAAAATATTTGCGTACGCTGCTGGAATAGGTAGCCTGTAGCAATACCTGCTGGCCTGCTGTAACAACGTACAATGGCGGCACGGCCACCTCGGGCCTTGGGTGCACCCTGATGCGTTTGACAATAGTATCGGCACAGCCATCTGCGTTATTGGCTATTGTGGAAATAGTAAAGGATCCCGCATTTGGAAACAGCAGCATGCCTGGCGTTTTTACAGTAGTGGTACTGCCATTGGGCAATTGCCACTTCCATTGCACCTGGGTTGAATCCAGGTTGTGCAGCACGCCAGCATAAGGCCTTCGTTCCCGTTCGCACATCACTGTATCGCCTATCAGTTCAATGCGCGGGGTAATGGAAACCCGGATGGGAATTTGTGCCGAGGTATCCTTGCAGCCGCTGGGCGTTTCAGTAATCAGCTGCACCAGGTAATCGCCCGGAGTGTTGTAAAAATGCATAGGGCTGCTGGCCGTTGAGGTGGCGCCGTCGCCAAAGTCCCATTTATAATGCACCATGCGGTCGTTGGTGCTGGTAGAGTCGATAATGCGGAGCATGCCCTCGTCGCAAAAAAGGTTTTGGTTTACTCCAAATTTTGCTTTTACGCCAATGGCATTGATGGTATCGCGGCCTTTAAGCGTTAATACGCAACCAGCAGGCTCATACAGGATCACGGAGGGCAGGTAACTGCCAAAGTCTGTATAGAGGTGCGAAATTTTGTTGCTGCTGGTATCGATTACATTGCCGTCGCCGAAATCCCAGATAAATCGGCCGTTCATTTCCTCGAATGCTTCCAGGTCCATACGCAGCGGGCTGCAGGCACTTACGGCCACATAATTCAGTTTTGCATCTTCCGGATCGCGTACCACCAAAGGGAAAGTGGTGGAGTCTTTACAGCCGCCAGGGCTGGTAGCTACCAATTTGATGTTATAGGTGCCTTTGGTAGTGTAGTAAGCCTGCGGGTTTTGCAGGGTAGAAGTACCCTGTCCCAGGTTCCACAACAGCGAAGTGGCGTATGTGGAGGTATTGGTAAACTTGGCTTCGTAAGGGGTACAGAACGAAATGAAATTATTGGCATCAAAGCTGGCTTTTGGCCTGCCCGAATACACAAAGTTGGATTTAACGGTGGAGTCTTTACAACCCAAGTTGTTGGTTACCCAAAGCGTGACGTTAAACTTGCCAGTGTCCTTATAAGCGTGTCTGGGTTCTGCAAGGTTGGAAGTATCACCATCACCAAAGTCCCACAAAAACTTGGCTCCGGCACCTGGGGTTGTATTTCTAAATTGTAGAGGGGTGCCATTGGGGCATGTTTGCACTTCACCGATAAAAGTTGGTCGCACTACAGATGTGGTTACAAAATTTCGTTTGATTAGTGCATCCGAACAGCCGGCCGAATCCGTCACTTTTAAACGCACATTAAAGGTGCCAACAGAATCGTATCGCTTAGTAAAAGGAGGACTGGTATATACTGTATCAGTATTATTGATACCGAACGACCATTCCCATTTTACAATTCGGCTGGTTCCGTCTGTTTTGGATTTATCAACAAAATCAACGGTGCTTCCGGCGCAGGTGAGACGGTTGGGGCTGTCAAATTCTGCGTTGGGGCCAAACACACGCAGCCTTTTTACTTTGATCACAGAATCGCGCCGGCAACCAAAAGTGTCTATTGTAACTAGTTTCAGATCAAATATTCCTGCAGTATTGATAGTGGTAGCCAAACCATCTTTCGACGATGTGCGGATAATCGTTTCAGAGCCGTTGTCAAACACCCAAACCAGCGATGCAACACCGTCCAGATTAGAGTTGACTGGCTTTAATTGAACGTTGGCTGGCTTGCAGGAGGACTGGGTGTTTATATCAAAATCAAGAGGCCTTGGCCCAATCAGCACCGTTTGCGATTTGGTGTGTGTACATGTATTGTTAGACACAGTAAGCTTCACCACATAACTTCCATTCCTTGGAAATACATGCATAGGAGGCGTTTGCCCGACAAAGGTCGTGCCGTCCCCAAAGTCCCAGTTCCAGCTTTCTGCACCAATTGATTTGTCGGCAAAGCGGTATTCCAATGGCTTGTCGCAATCTGGAATAACACTAAAATTGGCTATGGGCGGCTTTATATAAACATATCTTGGTTTGAGCAAGGTATCGCCGCAACCATTGCTGAATGCAATAAGTGTAACATCAATATTTCCCGTGTCCGAGAACTCATATTTTGGGCTAAAGTCCTTGGAACTGCCGCCGTCCCCGAACAGCCATAAATATTCATCCGCTCCGGTAGACTGGTTATTAAAAGAAATACTGGTGCTGGCGCAAACCTCTAGCGGTGTGGCAGTAAATGCTGCTTTAGGTTTTGTGCCGGCCCTTACTGCGCGGTTCAGGGTTTGAGTAACGGTGCAGCCGGAAGCGGTGGTAATGGTCAGTGTTACGTTGTAATCTCCAATATTCGTATAGGTATGACTAGGGGTGCTATCGGTACTGCTTTGCCCATCGCCAAAATCCCACTTATAAGATGTGATCCGTTCCACCGAAGTGATGGCTGGTTTAAACTTCGCTAAATATGGAATACATCCGTTTTGCATGATTCCCGCGAGGTTAACCTGTGGCTGCCTGATTTTTATGTAATCATTCTTTGTAAGCTTGCTGACGCATCCCAATGGGCTGGTAGCCGTCAGGGTTATATTGTACGTTCCTAATTCGGTAAACGTATGTATCGGGTTTGATTCTGTCGAAAAGGTACTGTCGCCGAATTCCCAGAAATACGAGGCGGCGCCAACAGTGTTGTTGGTAAAAGTGGCCGTAAGTGGCGCAATACATTTGGCCGTATCTGCCGTGGTAAAGGAAATGGTTGGTGGTGCCGATATATTGATGGTTTTTGTAAGCGTATCATTACATACGCCATAGGAGTTGATCAATCTGATTTGAACGGGGCCTGCATTTGGAAATGCCTTTTGAGGGTTAGCAACCGTACTGGTGGTTCCGTCCGGAAAGAGCCAGCGAGATGCTGAAGGAGTGGGTTTGGAATTGTTTAAAAGGAGCGCTGAGCCGCCGGGGCAAACACTGTCTTTTAGCTGAAAATCGGTTGTAAATCCTCCAAGGATTACAGCTGCAGGCCGAGATAAGGTATCAAAGCAACCTTCGGAACTGCTCACCACCAGCTTTACATTAAAAGAATCATTGGTGGTATAGTTATGCGCTGGACTTCTTTCGTTGCTGGTAGCGCCGTCCCCAAAAAGCCAGGTATAGGTCAAATTGCCTGGCCCGGTGCTCCGGTTAGAAAAATTTACGGTTGCAGGGGCGGTACAAACCGATGGCTGGGGGTTGGTGAAATCAGGCTTGACACCCGGTGTTACATTTACAAATTTCGGCTTCAGCACCAGTCCCGAACAACCTTTATCGTCGGTTACTTTAAGCGTCACGGCAAAATCTCCTGAACCGCGGTACACATGCAAGGGGTTTTTGGCATTGATCAGGTTGCCATCGCCCAGGTCCCAGGCCCACTGTACAATCCTGTTGTTGGTATCGGCCACCGACGAGTCCATAAGCTGAACCCGCACCGGGCTACACCCCGATACGGTGGCCGCATAGAAATTGGCCTTTGGATTGTCGAAAATATTTACATGCTCCACTTTGGTCATGGTATCTTTCAAGCCCGCCGCGTTGGTAATGATCAGCGTAATGGTGTACTTGCCCGCCTTTAAATACGACGTAGCCGGATTTTTTAAGGTTGAGGTGTTGCCATTGCCAAAATCCCACAGCCAAGCGGTAGGATTGCCAAATGATAAATCCTGAAAGGAAACAACAGCCGGAGCGCATCCGGTTGTTTTGTCGGTACGGAAGTTAGCGGCAAGTTGCTGCGATTGGGCCGCAAAGGTCCCTAGGATGCTCAGCAGCAGCAAGGCTATTCGTTTGTTTGTTTTCAATTTAAGGTGTTTTCTCTGAGCTGCGGTTTTGTTTTTCATTGCCGGGCTTGTTATTTCCGGCTTTCAGATATTACATTTTTTCCATGCGTAAAGTGCGGACTGTGCCCCCAACAGTAGCCGTGGCCGAAAGGGTGGTCAGTGTGCTTTTGGTAATATTCCAAGTCGTACTCAAAAAAGGCAGTGGGTGCGTGGCGGTGGCACTAAACTGCGATTCTATAGTACGGGCAACAACATCGGCTTTCCAGCTTCCGGTAGCCTCGGTGGCATTATTGCGTATGGCATTTACCGTATTGTCTTTATTAAAGCGAAAATGATAAGGTTGAAACGCCCCATCCAGATTGTTCGACCCTTCGGTAAAAGCAACCACTTTCCATTCGGTGCCATCCAAAAAGTTGGTGGCAGCTTCTTCGGCAATATTTTCTTTTACCTTTTTACAACCCAAAAGCAAGGTAAAGGCTGCAAAAAAAAGGAGGATACGCTTCATGTCTGTTTATTCAAGATAACAAATTATATATCGTTCCGTATTTATCCAAAACGTAGCGCATAAAATGGGCGGTGTTGAGGCCCTCGCCACTTAGCGCAGTACACAATTCTTCGCTGGTTTGCAGGCGCCCCTTTTCATGAACATTGCGGCGCAGCCATTGCAGCAAACCCTGTACCTGTCCAGCTTGTATTTGTGCTTCAAGTTTCGGAAGGGCTTTGCAGGCAACGGCATAAAACTGCGCGGCATACAAGCTGCCCAGGCTGTAGGTAGGAAAATATCCAAAAGAGCCATGGCTCCAATGCACGTCCTGAAGACAGCCCTGCCGGTCGTCGGGAACCGTTACCCCGAGTAGCTTTTGGTAGTGTGCGTTCCAAAATTCCGGTATGTCGGCTGTGGCCAGGTTTCCTTCCAGCAGCTTTTTTTCCAGCATATAACGTATGTACACATGAAAATGGTACGTAATCTCATCGGCTTCGGTTCGCACCAGGGAAGGGTACACCTTATTAATGGCTTTAAAAAACTGTTCTTCGTTTACCGATTGCAGCTGCCCGGGGAAATATTTTTGTATATGGGGGAAAAAATGGTGGCAGAATGCCCTGCTGCGGCCCACATTATTTTCCCAAAGCCTCGATTGCGATTCATGAATGCTGTAGGAGCAGGCCTCTCCGCCCGGCAGGCCATAGGCGGAGCGGGGTAGCCCTTGTTCGTATAAAGCGTGCCCCACCTCATGAATGGTGCTCCAGGTCATGTTCGAAAAATCCTGCTCGTCTATCCGGGTGGTAATGCGCACATCATCTGCGCCAAAGGAAATGGAAAACGGGTGTTCGCTGCGGTCCTGGCGGCCGGCCTCCAGGTCGTAACCCAGTTGCCCCACCAGCCACATGCCCCATTCCCACTGCTTTTCGGCCGGAAAATGTTGCTTCAAAAAATGGTCGTCTACTTGTGGCTGCGCTAAAATGCGATCCAGCAGGTCCTTTAACAGGGGCAGCAAACCATCGAATGTGCGGTCGAGCAGGGTTACCGTTGCGCCTTTTTCATATTCATTAAGCAGGGCGTTGTAGGGGTGGTGCTCATAGCCCAAAACATCTGCTTCCTGCTTTTTCAGTTGCACCATTCTGTCCAAGTCGGGCAGGTAGGTAGCAAAACTGTTGGCTTTGCGGGCTTCGATCCATGCATGAAATGCAGCATTGGACGCGTCGGAAAGCTGGCGCACCAGTTGGGGGGTATATTTTTGCTGCTTGCTGTAGTCTTCCCAGGTGTATTCCACATTCCTGCGTTCGTTGCCGGTGAGGTCATCCTTCGACAACAGTTCCTGTAATAAGCCGCCCAGGTTTTCATCGGTAAAAGCAAGGTGCGCCATTTCGGTAAGGGTACTGATCTGGCGGCCACGGGCAGCAGCACCTTTGGGCGGCAGGTAGGTCTCCTGGTCCCATTGCAGTACGGATGTGGCAAAACGTATATCGGCCACCCGCTCCATGGCTGTGCGGTATTTTTGATACAGGTCAGTGGTCATTGCCATTGGCCAAAAGTATCATTTTACTAAAGAATGCCATGTAAGAATGTGAAGGGTGGAGCGGAGCGATGCAAGATTTGGGTGCCGCAAACCGATACATTGTGCGGCTCCAAAATGATTTTATTCCTTTAGCCTGCGTTTTTTGACCATACCGCCCCTAGTGTCGCGAATGCTTTGCATTACAATAAATGCCTGCGGGTCGATACGGGAAACTTCCGTGGTCAGGCGGTTTACTTCCAAGCGGGTGATCACTACAAAGATGATGTCTACCTGCTGGTCGCTGTGTCCCCTTTTGCCAAAACCCCGACGCCCCGAATACAAGGTAAGGCCCCAACCCAGTTTTTTTTTGATCATATGCGCCACCTGCTGGCTGCGGGTAGAGATAATAGTTACGCCGGTGTATTCTTCAATGCCGTCCAGGATAAAATCTACCGTTTTGGAAGCTGATAAATAAGTGAGTATAGAATACATGGCCGTTTCAATAGACAGCAGGTAAGCCGCTACAGAAAAGATCATAATATTGAATACCAGGATAATGTCGCCCACCGAAAGGCTGTAGCGCCGGTTTAGGTAAATGGCCAGTACCTCGGTGCCATCAATGACGCCACCACCGCGAATGCTGAGCCCGATGCCTGCTCCCAGGAAAAATCCGCCAAACAATGCAACAAGTAACTTATCGTCGGTTATCATGGGATACGGAACAAACGCCACCACAAGAGCCAAAAGGCCAATGGCTGCAATGCTTTTAAAACTAAAAACATGGCTGATTTGCCGGTACCCCAGCAGCAAAAACGGAATGTTGAACAGCACAATGAGCAAGGGCACGGACAGGCCTGTTTGCTGGTTGGTCAGCAGCGAAATACCAGTTACGCCACCATCTATAAATTTATTGGGAATAATAAAACCCTGCAACCCAAAGCCGGCCGAAAAAACGCCCAGCACCAGCAGCACGGCATCTTTTACCAGGCTACGCACCAGCAGCCGCCGCCGTTTTGCCGCCTGCATCCGCTGAATGTTTTCCAGCGACCGCCTCGGGGCCGGCCAAACCCATTGGCGCATGGAGCGAATGATATGTTCAATTTTTGTAAGCAGGCAGCAGGTTTTGTAGCAGTTAATGAAAACCCGAATGCCGTACCTTACGGCGCTGATCCGGGCCGGGCCGAAAATTACGCTTTAGCCTCGAAACCCGCTATTTTTAAACGCTTGATTATGATCATTCAAGATATATTGGTGCACCTGGAGCGGTTTGCTGCCCCCGAGCTTCAGGAAGATTGGGATAACGCAGGGCTGATTACCGGACAGCGCCACTGGCCCTGTACGGGTGCCATGCTTTGCCTGGATGCTACAGTTGAGGTGATCCGTGAAGCAAAGGAGCGGGGGTGCAACCTGGTTATAGCACATCACCCCATTGTTTTTAAAGGGCTAAAGCGCATCAACGGGAAAAATTATATAGAACAGGCCATTATCGAAGCCATCAAAGGCGATATTGCCATTTACGCAGCACATACCAACCTCGATCATGTGCTGCTGGGCGTTAATGGAAAAGCCGCCGAATTGCTGGGCCTTAAAAATATTTCCATTCTCCAGCCCATGCGCAAAGTGCTTCGCCGCCTCATCACCTTTGCCCCGCTGGAAGCCGCCGAAGGCGTACGGCAAGCCCTTTTTGATGCCGGCGCCGGCCATATTGGCCAATATGCCGAGTGCAGCTTCAACAGCGAGGGCACCGGAACGTTTAAAGCAGAAGCCGGTGCCGATCCTTATGTGGGCGAAGTAGGCAAACGCCACGAAGAGCGGGAAACAAAGATTGAGGTTGTATATCCGTTTTTCTTGGAGCCCCAGATCATTAAAACCCTGCAGCAAAGCCATCCCTATGAAGAAGTGGCCTACGATATTTTTACCATGGAAAATGTGCACCAGGGCATTGGGGCGGGAATTATTGGTGAATTGGAAAGGGAGGTGAGTGAAAAGGAATTCTTGGAAAAATTAAAAGATACTTTTGGGTTGAAAATGGTGCGGCATACCCAACTGCGGGAAAAAGCGGTAAAAAAAGTAGCCTTCTGTGGGGGCGCCGGGTCATTTCTAACGGGTACGGCACTTGCGGCCGGAGCGGATTTTTTTGTAACTGCAGACGTCAAATACCACGAATTTTTTGACGCCGAAAGCAAAATGGTGCTGGCCGATATTGGTCACTACGAAAGTGAACAGGCTACCATTGATTTGCTGCATGACCTTTTACATAGAAAAATTCCTACCTTTGCCGTCCTTAAAACAAGCGTGAATACCAATCCGGTGCGGTATTTTTCGTGAAACGTCAAAGGTGAATCGCCAAAGAATTTGCGGTTTATTTCGACGTTTTCGTCGATAGTTATTTCACAATTGACGTTTCACGTTTGACGACTAAATCACTACAAATCAGACAATTCCAATATGGCTAGCGTAAAAGAATTCTCGGTTGAAGAAAAACTCTCTTCACTGGTAGCGTTACAAAAAATTGAATCGAACCTCGATGAGATCCGGGTACTGAAAGGCGAACTGCCTATTGAAGTGGCCGATCTGGAAGACGAGATCCAGGGGCTGCATGCCCGCCAGATCCGCATCGAAGAAGAGATCAACGGCATCACCGAGTTTATCGAGCAAAAGAAAACGGCCATCAAAGAAGCCCAAGATCTGATTGCCAAGTACGAAAAGCAAAGTGAAAACGTAAAAAATAACCGCGAGTTTGAAGCCATCAATAAAGAAATTGAGATGCAGCAGCTCGAGGTAAAACTTTGCGAAAAGCACATCAAGGACGCCAACGAAGAAATTGCTGAAAAGGCTGTGCTGCTGGAGCGTGCTAAAAAGGCCATTGCCAACAAAGAAGGGGTACTGAACAACAAAAAAGGCGAGCTGGAAAAAATCATCACTTCTACCGAAGAGGAAGAAAAAGGATTTTTGGATAAAGCTGATGCCGCCCGTGCCCATGTAGACCCGCGCTTGCTGGCTTCCTACACCAAAATCCGCAATAACTTCCGCAACGGACTGGCCGTGGTGCCGGTGGAGCGTGATGCCTGTGGCGGTTGCTTTTATTCTATTCCGCCGCAAAAACAAAGCGAGATCAAACAGCGCAAGAAAATCATGGTGTGCGAAAACTGTGGCCGCATCCTGGTTGATTCCGACCTGAATGACAGCGTTGAAGTAAAATAATTTCCCTGTTGAAAATTGGTAAAGGCCGCTCCGCATGGGGTGGCTTTTTTTATCAAAACAACTGGAGCCCGGCACCCGTTAATATGCACCGCATTGATTAATTTGCCGGCCGGTCCGGACCTGTTTAAAAGGTTTGAGGTTTAAAATGAAAAGTTGATAGCACGTAAACATTAAACCTTGAACAGTAAACCTTAAATCTGGTTTTCCTGCATGCTCAAAAAACTGCTGATTTCCAATTACGCAATCATCGATAGCCTGGAAATTGAATTTTCGGCCAACCTTAATATACTTACCGGCGAAACGGGTGCCGGTAAATCCATTATCATGGGAGCCCTGGGCCTCATCCTGGGCCAGCGTGCCGAAACCGGTGCACTGCTTCACCGCGACCGCAAATGCGTGGTAGAAGGCATATTTACCCCAGAGAGCGATGAGTTGGCCCAACTGATGAGCGAAGCCGACCTGGACCTGGGCGAAGAAGTGGTGGTACGCCGCGAAATTGCGCCCAACGGCAAATCCCGTGCTTTTGTAAACGACACGCCGGTAAACCTGGGCCAGCTGCAGCAGGTAACCAACCTGTTGGTGGACCTGCACCAGCAATTTGATACGCTTGAACTGGGCGAAAGCGATTTTCAGCGCGAAGTGCTCGATGCCCTGGCAGGCAATGGCCCGGCACTGAAAGCTTACCGCCAGTTGTTTGCGCAGGCGCAAAAGGCAAGGAGCCGGTTCGAAAATTTACGGGAACAAAAATCTCAGTTCGATAAAGAATCCGATTACAACCAGTTCCAATTCAATGAGCTGGACGAGGCAGGTTTCAGGGAAGATGAATTGGAAGAAACAGAAACCGAGCTGAAGTTGCTGAACAATGCCGAAGGCATTAAAACGGCGCTGGCAAAGGCTTATTATGGGCTGGAAGAAAGCGAGGAGCCCCTGACCCGCCAGCTCAAAGGCCTGTGCAGCGGCCTGCAGCAATATGCCGATCTGCACCGCGACCTGCCCGACCTGGTAAAGCGCCTGGAGTCGGCTTATATTGAACTGCAGGACATTGCCGAAGAAACAGACCGCATCCACAACGAGATCAATTTTGACCCGGCAACCATCGAACGCCTCAACGACCGCCTATCGTTGGGATATAAATTATTAAAAAAGCACGGCGTAAAAACTACCGCGGAATTGTTGACGATAAGAGCAGGCCTGGAAGAGAAGCTGCAGGCGGTGCTGCACATCGATGAAGAAATAAAAGCCGCTGAAGCGGAGTACGGCCGGTTGCTGCAGGAGGCAGAAGCGGCTGCGGAAAAAATCTCCGCTGCCCGAAAAAAGGTGGTGGAGCCGCTGGAGCAAAAAGTGGATGCTATGTTGCGGCAGGTGGGCATGCCCAATGCCCGCATCAGGGTTCCTATTAAAAAGGTAACCCTCAACGCCACCGGCGCCGACGATGTGGAATTTCTGTTTGACGCCAACCGAAGCAACAACTTTAACCCGTTGCGCAAAGTGGCCTCTGGTGGTGAGTTGAGCCGCCTGATGCTGTGCATTAAATCGCTGGTGGCCCAAAGCATTAACCTGCCCACCCTTATTTTCGATGAGATCGATACCGGCATTTCCGGTGAGGCCGCCAAGCAGGTAGGCATCATCATGAAAGAGCTGGCCTCGGCCCGCCAGGTTATCTGCATTACGCACCAGCCGCAGATTGCCGGCCGTGCCGATGCCCATTATTTTGTATTTAAAAATGTACAAAACGGCGCCGTTACCACCGGGGTGCGCCTGCTCAATACCCAAGACCGCATTGTGGCCATTGCCCAGATGCTGAGTGGCGAAAAGCCTACTGCGGCGGCATTGGAAAATGCACGGGAAATGGTGGTTGCTGGGTAAATAGATCCGTCCTGCGATTCCAGGGCTTTCTTTGTAGCCATTTATTTTTAGTTGATGTATTTTTCCGCCGGGCCATTCATTTCTTTTTCCATTTGGGCCGAAAAGATATATTTGCTCCCTTGCTGAAGAAATTAAATGTATTTTAAACTACCGGCCCGGTAAACTCCGCTTAACCACCAAGCCAAAGCAACAAAGTTTCCACCACCAACCCGGTTCCGCTGCTATGAAAAATGAAGTAATTCAAAACCTGCTGGACGCCCTGGCTATTTCGCCCGACAACATACCCCTGCGCATGCATGTGGCTTCGCTGATGCTGCAGGATGGCCTTTTTGATGATGCCGGCAGGCAGTTTCAACAGGTGCTGGAAAAAAGCTACGGCAACCGTGATGCAAAGCTGGGCCTGGCAGCCTGTTACCACGAAACGGGTAAATGTTCCGCCGCAATTGTTATTTATGAGCAACTGGCCGATAACCTATCCCTCACCGACCAGGTTCGGTATATAAAATGCCTGCTGCACGAAAAGAGCACGGCGCATGCTGTGGAGTTATACCAGCGGGTGCTGGCCCTCAATCCCGGTTTCAACGACGAAGAACTGGATGCCCAGCTCCGCATGCCGGCACAAAACGGTTTTGAGTTTGAAGACGAAGACGGCCTGCTGCCCGAAGACGATGCTTTTTTTCTCCAAAAACCCGACGTCCGGTTTAAGGATGTAGGCGGCATGGAAGGCGTAAAGCGGGAAATTTCCCTGAAAATTATTGAGCCGCTGCGCAACCCCGACCTGTACCAGGCTTTTGGTAAAAAAGCGGGTGGCGGCATTTTGCTGTACGGCCCTCCGGGTTGTGGCAAAACCTTTATAGCCAAAGCCACAGCCGGCGAAATTGACGCCAAATTTATTTCCATAGGTCTGCACGACATACTGGACATGTGGATGGGCAACAGCGAAAAAAACCTCCACGAAATTTTTGAAATAGCCCGCCGCAATACGCCCTGTGTGCTTTTTATCGACGAAGTGGATGCCATGGGTGCCAGCCGCAATGATATGAAAGGCAACGCCCTGCGCCATGTCATTAACCAGTTTCTTTCGGAGCTGGATGGCGTGGCCACCAATAATGAAGGCGTGCTGGTATTGGCTGCCACCAATGCGCCCTGGAATGTGGATGCAGCCTTTAGGCGTCCCGGCCGATTTGACCGTGTCATTTTTGTAGCACCTCCCGACACAGAGGCCCGTACCCAGATGCTGGAAACCATGCTGCACGAAAAGCCGGTGGGCAGGATGGACACCCAAAAAGTAGCTGCAGTAACCGAAAATTATTCCGGTGCCGACCTAAAAGCGCTCATTGACATTGCCATTGAGCAAAAACTGCAGGACTCCCTGGCAAAAGGGGCCATACAGCCCATTGAAACCGCCGACCTGCTTAAAGCGGCAAAGCAACACCGCGCCACCACGCTGGAGTGGCTGGCATCGGCACGCAACTATGCCCTGTATGCCAACGAGTCGGGCCTGTACGACGATATTTTGCAGTATTTAAAAGTGAAAAAATAATGGTGGATACCGGTGTGCTGCTCGATCGTGCCGGCTTGTTGCTTGCCCAGGGGCGGGTAAAAGATGCGGAAGTTGCCGCCAGGGAAGTACTGGCGCAGGAGCCTTACAACGATGCCGCCCTGGCCCTGCTGGGCCGCTGTGCCTTTGAACTGGGCCACATCAGCGATGGTTTGGGCTTTATCCGCGAGGCACTGGCCATCAGGCCCGAGGCCAGTTTTTACTATTACCTTATTGCTTTTGGCCATTACCAGCAGCAGCAGTATGCCCCGGCGCTGGACCACCTCGAAACGGCCATCAGCATACACCCATATGTAGCCGAATATTATGGCATGCAGGCTTTTGTGCTGCTGGCGCAAAGGCAATGGGAGGCCGCCCTGCAAAAAGCCGATGAAGGCCTGGCGCTGGAAGCCGACAATCTTACCTGCCTCAATGCCCGGTCAAGGGCCCTCAATAAATTGCGCCGCACCGACGACGCCATGGAAACCATGCAGGATGCACTGGCTGTTGACCCCCACAGCGAACTGACGCACCTGACCGTAGCCTGGAATTACCTCGAAAAAGGCCGCCACCGCGATGCGCAACACCATTTCCGCGAAACGCTGCGCCTCAATCCGAATAACGATGGTGCCCGGTCGGGGTTGAAAGAGGCGTTGAAATCAAACGTGGCGCCGTACCGCTGGCTGCTGCAATACAGTTTTTGGCTGCACAACAAGGGCAAGAAATGGCAGACCGCAGCCCCCATCATCCTGTATGTTTTGTTCCGGGTGGTGAGCGGCGCACTTGGCGCCAGCGAAAGCACCAAGGGGCTGGTGTGGATACCGGTGTCGGTATACCTGTTGCTGGTGGTTACTTCCTGGACCATTGGCCCTATTTGCAATTTTGTGCTTCTGTTTCATCCCCTGGGTAAACATGCCGTAACGCCTTCCGAACGGTGGTCGGCCATTTCGGTTGTTTCGGCACTTTTTGCCGGCCTAACGTTATTGGGAGTAGCACAAGTTCCTTCGGTTGCTGCAACTGTTCCCGAAGATGTTTCTTTGGAACTGGCGGGCATTTTACTCCTGACCCTTGCCTTCCCGTTGGGCGAAATGGTTTTTCCGTTGCAGTGGAAAGGGCTTGCCCGGCGGCAACGGGCCGCCATGCTGCTGGTTGCATTAGGTATTGTATCGGTGGCGGGCACTTTGTTTTTACCCGTACTGGTGCCCATTGCAGTAGTGTATGGCATCGGGTTTATTTTATATAGCTGGACCGGTATTTTCCGGTAGCTTTCCTTTGGCCGGGTAAAAGCAGAATCCTTTACTTTTGGCCCTTCATTAATCCAACTGTAAGCAACAATGGCAAATAACTTATTGCAGGGAAAAAAGGGAATCATCTTTGGTGCGCTGGACGAGAAATCTATTGCCTGGAAAACCGCGCTGGCATGCCACGAGCAAGGCGCACAACTGGTGCTTACCAATGCCCCGGTAGCCCTGCGCATGGGCGAGATCAACAAGCTGGCCGAACAGGTGAATGCCCCCGTGATTGGTGCCGACGTAACCAACATGGAGGATCTGAAAAAGCTGTTTACAGGTGCCATGGAACACTTTGGCGGTAAAATCGATTTTGTGCTGCACTCCATTGGCATGAGCCTGAATGTGCGCAAGGGCAAACACTATACCGACATCAACTACGAGTGGAACCAGAAGACCCTAGATATTTCTTCTATGAGCCTGCACCGCGTACTGCATACCGCCTGGGAAATGGACGCACTGAACGAGTGGGGATCGGTGGTGGCCCTGAGCTATATTGCTGCACAGCGCTCTTTCCCCGACTACAACGAAATGGCCGATGCCAAGGCGCTGCTCGAAAGCGTGGCCCGCTCCTTTGGCTACTATTATGGCAACCGCAATAAAGTACGGGTAAATACCATTTCGCAATCGCCTACCCGCACCACGGCAGGCAGCGGTGTAAAAGGCTTTGACGGGTTTATTGAATACGCCGAAAAAATGAGCCCGCTGGGTAATGCCCCGGCCGAGGCCTGCGCCGATTATTGCGTGTTTATGTTCAGCGATCTAAGCCGCTACATCACCATGCAAAACCTGTTTCACGATGGCGGATTTTCGTTTGTGGGTGTGAGTGAGGCCGTGATCAACGGCATAGAGGCAGCCAACAAAAGCGAATAATTATTTTTCCAAAATATAAAAGCCCGCAACCGGTAAGTTGCGGGCTTTTTGTTTGCCAGAGCATGGGCCAATAAAAAAGCCGATCCTGTTGGAGGCGGCTTTCTTGGCACAATAAGTTTTTAGTATTCGTCTTCGTTGAACATAAAGCCTTCCTGCGAAGGATAGTCGGGCCAGATGTCTTCAATACTTTCATATACCTCTCCTTCGTCTTCCAGTTCCTGCAGGTTTTCTACCACTACAATGGGGACACCGGAGCGAATGGAGTAGTCGATCAACTCATCCTTGGTAGCAGGCCATGGAGCGTCTTCAAGGTAGGAGGCTAGTTCAAGTGTCCAGAACATTTTATCGCTGTTTTTACTGTTAATGGTTCCATTTGACCCTAATTCTATGCCAGTTTCGGCATGGCAAACCGGGCCAAATTTCGGCAAAAGTAAATGTAAATAGCAAATTACCAAATGAGGTTTTAGGGCAGGTATGGGTAAGGCCTTTGAATAGGTATAAATTATTTGGCTATTTGTTGAACTAGGTGGCCCAGACAGGCAGCGCCCCGGTTTTGTTTTTATTTTATTTCGTAGAAGAATAGGATGCTACTTACTGCTAAACTTTATGGACCAATGCGTTCAATCCTGCGCCAGTTTACGGATATTTGGGGCCTTTAGCCCCAATTATGGCAATATTGACCGCGCAAAATATTCATAAACGATACGGAACGGTAGAAGTGCTGAAAGGCGTGGATGTTTCGCTGGAGCCCGGCGAGATCGTGAGCATTGTGGGTTCGTCGGGTGCCGGTAAAAGTACCCTGCTTCATATTTTGGGCACCCTCGACAAGCCCGATGCCGGCGAGGTAGTACTGGCCGGCGAAACGGTAAGCCGACTTGATGGCCGCAGGTTGTCGCAGTTTCGTAACAGGCATGTAGGGTTTGTGTTTCAGTTTCACCACCTGCTGCCCGAATTTTCGGCGTTGGAAAATGTGTGCATCCCCGGCTGGATACAGGGCGGCAACAAAAGCGATGTACGGAAGCGTGCCTTGGACCTATTGGAGCTTTTAGGGTTGAGTGAGCGGGTAGAGAACAAGCCGGGGGCGCTATCGGGTGGCGAGCAACAGCGGGTGGCCGTTGCGCGGGCCCTCATCAACAATCCCAGCGTGGTGTTTGCCGATGAACCCACGGGCAACCTCGATTCGGCCAATGCCCGCGACCTGCACCAGTTGTTTTTTGATTTGCGCAAAGAATTCAATCAAACCTTTCTGATCGTTACGCACAACGAAGAACTGGCCCACCTTACGGACCGCATGATCACGATGAAAGACGGGAAGATTTTGGTGCCGGAAACTGCGGAAGAAACCGGAAATTAAAAGGCCGCAAAATCTTTTGGATTTTGAGCGCCTAGGGAAGTTTCGGCTTTTCACTTTTGCATCAAGCCGGCACGTACAACATGTATTTTTCCTGAAAATATTCCTCTTCAAACAGCTTGCTGATCTCCAGCATTTGCGGTTTGGTGCCGCTTTCAAAAATCTCCTGCGCCAGGTCGCCGCCCTTGAGGCAAATAAGCCCGGAGCGCACCACCGAAATGCCACCCGTTTCCTGGATGGTAAAATCTCGCCTTTTTAAAAGCGGTTTGGCCCATTGCCACAAATCTTTGAGTGGTGCAACAGCACGGGAAACTGCAAAGTCGAACTTCTGGCTTTTTATTTCTTCGGCACGGGTATGTTGGGTAGTAATGTTCTGCAGATTCAGGGCCTCTTTAACGGCTTCAATGATCTTTAGTTTTTTGCCGATGCTATCTACGAGATGAAAGCGTACCTCGGGGAAAAAAATAGCCAGCGGCACACCCGGAAAGCCGCCACCGGTACCGATATCAATAACATGGCTGCCCGGCGGAAAATCGAAAGCCGCGGCTATGGCCAGCGAATGCAGGACATGCTTTTCGTACAAGGCATCAATATCCTTTCGGGAAATAACATTGATCTTGGTATTCCAGTCTTTGTACAGGCCATCCAGTGCGGCAAATTGCTGTTGCTGTTGTTCGGTAAATCCGGAAAAGTATTTGATCAAAACGTCCATGATGGCGACAAAGGTAGGCGATGGAAATGGGAAGAATAACGAACAAGGGATGTCGAACAGAAGAAGGAGGTAAGTAATTATAAATTAGGAATGATGAATGATGAATTTCGATTGACCCCAATAAATAATAATTCATAATCAATAATTCATCATTCTTCCCGTCACTTCCAGCTTTTCCGTGGCCGTTTCCAAAGTGTGGGTGCAAAAATGAGGTAGTAAACATACATCCACAGATCAAGCAGCACAAACCACGGGTACAGGTCTTCTTCTTTGAGGCGTTTCATGGCTTTGTCCCAAACAACCGCCTGCACGCCAATACGCACCAGGAAAGGAATCAGCGCCCAGCGCCAGTCGTAAAAAAGGAGGGAGGCAATGAACATGGGATAAAACAGCAGGAATGACAGCGTATACAATCCAAGCAGCGCCTGGTGGCCTTTTTTATAATATTTACCTGTAGTGTAATGCCTTGTTTTTTGGCGCACCCATTCGGTCCAGGTTTGTTTAGGCATTGACAGGGTAAATGCCTCGGGGTCGAGCACCACGGTGGTGTTATCGCGGGTAGCCACTTTATTGATAAATAGGTCGTCGTCGCCGCTGGGCACATGGTTGATGGAGGCAAAACCTTTAGCCCGGAAAAAGGTAGCTTTCCGATAGGCCAGGTTGCGGCCTACGCCCATATAAGGCTTGCCCGCCAGGGCGTAAGAAAGGTATTGAAGGGCCGTATGAAAAGTTTCGAAGCGAATGAGTTTATTGAGCAGGCCCGGCTGCCTGATGTAGGCACCATAGCCCAGCGCCACTTCTACACCGGGACCAAAAGCATCCTGCATTTTGTACATCCAGTTTTCCGAAGCGGGGGCACAGTCGGCATCGGTAAGCAGCAGCACTTCGTGGCGGGCTTCTTTAATGCCTACCGAAAGCGGGAACTTTTTTCCATCGATCAGTTTGGCTTCCTGCGTAAGGTCGATAATATTGAGCTTGCGGTGCTGCTTTTGCAAATCGGTAAGCAGGTAGCGCGATTCGTCCTGCGAATTGTCGTTTACCACAATTATTTCATGCGTGGTTGGGTATTGCTGTTCTAAAACAGCAGGCAGGTTATGGGCCAGGTTTGCGGCTTCATCACGGGCACAAATAACCACCGAAACGGGGTGCTGCAGCGACTGGCTGCGGGGTGGAGGCGTTTTATAATAAGCAAGCCTGCGGAAAAAATAGAGGTAATAAAAAAGCTGGATGCCCGTAACCAATACAAAAAGGCCAAACAGCAGCAGTCCCACAGTCATAAGCATATTAACCAGTGAGGGGCAGGATTTTTCAAGCATGCAGCAGATTGCCGCCCTGGCCCCTCACGGCTGCAAAAGTATATATCCCGAACCAGTGATGAACATGATTTTATAAGGATTAATACTATAGGCCGGCTGTAAAAGATTGTATTGATTTATAAAATAAATAATAACTAATTAGTAGTCAATATGAATTCCCGGTGTCGCTCCCTGCTTTTCAAAACTTAGCCAGCGTCAGCATTAATTAATCATTCAAATCTTTCTCTAATCCTGTACATCACTGGTTACCTTTGCGCCCATTTATGGCAGCCTTACAATTCAACCTCCAACATACCGATGGGCAGTCTTCGGCACGTGCCGGCATCATCACCACCGACCATGGCACCATTCAAACGCCGATATTTATGCCCGTGGGCACCATTGGCAGTGTAAAAGCCGTGGCGCAGCAGCAGTTAAAATCCGAAGTGAACGCCGAGATCATTTTGGGCAATACCTACCACCTGTACCTGCGGCCCGGGATGGAAACAATGGAAGCCGCCGGTGGCCTGCACCGGTTTATGAACTGGGATCGCCCCATACTTACCGACAGTGGCGGCTACCAGGTATTTTCGCTGGCTGCCAACCGCAAGATCAACGAGCAGGGCGTGATGTTTCAAAGCCACATCGACGGCAGCAAGCACCTGTTTACGCCGGAAAAAGTAATGGACATTGAACGCAGCATTGGTGCCGACATCATGATGGCTTTTGACGAATGCCCGCCAGCCAGCAGCACCTACAAGTATGCGCAGGACTCGATGAACCTGACGCACCGTTGGTTGGATCGTTGCGTGACGCATTTCAACAACACCCCGGATAAATATGGCCATACGCAAAACTTGTTTCCTATTGTGCAGGGGGCAGTTTTTCACGACCTGCGTAAGGCCTCCTGCGAATATATTGCCTCGAAAGACGCCACCGGTAACGCCATTGGCGGCTTGAGTGTAGGCGAGCCCGAAGAAGTAATGTACGAGATCTGTGCGCTGTGCTGCGAACATTTGCCGAAGAACAAGCCGCGTTACCTGATGGGTGTGGGCACACCCTGGAATATTCTGGAAAATATTGCGCTGGGGGTGGATATGTTTGACTGTGTGATGCCTACCCGCAATGGCCGCAACGCCATGCTGTTTACCACCAAGGGCGTCATCAACATTGATAATAAAAAATGGGAGCAGGATTTTTCTCCCATCGATGAAGGGCTGGATAATGAGATGAGCCACTATTATTCGAAAGCATATGTACGCCACCTGTTTAAGGCCGATGAATTGTTGGGGCTTACCATTGCATCCATCCAGAATTTGTCGTTTTACCTGTGGCTGGTTCGGGAAGCCCGCAAGCACATCATCGCCGGCGATTTTGCCAGTTGGAAAAGCGAGATGATTCCGGTGCTGAAGACCAGACTTTAATGCGTTGGTGGTGGCAAAGTTGCAAAGCTCATCAATAATTTTTTTATTTGCTTGATGACTGGTGCGAAGACTACGCTTAGTGTTATTTACTGGGGTTTGGTGCTGCTAGTGTTGGTATTGCATTGTTACAATCGCGGCACCAAAGAGTTAAGGCATCTCTCCAAAACAAAAGGAGTAGTGATTGACCAGATTTATGTAGTAAAACAAGGCATGAAACGGTCAGGCAGCGTTTACAGCACAGCGGTGCTGCGGCCGCAGATCATATTTCCTGTAGACGACACCAGCTATATTTTTGTGGACCACAATGTAGCGCTGGAAAACGGCGAGGAACCAACGGTATTATATCCCTATCACAATCCACGCTATGCTAAAGTGTACCGTTTTGCTTTTTGGATTGATGAAGGTTTTATTGTTCCGGTACTCTTGATAGCAGCATTGATTTTTAAAATAGCGCTGATCCTTACTGCCAAAGAAGATAAACCTTACGAGGTTTTACCCAGTAATTTTTAAGGTAAGTTGCGGAACTGCGAACCTTCGTAACGCTAAAACTTATCATTTCTTTACCGGCCCTATTGCCCCAAAATACCTTACTTCGCCCTGCAATGCTCAAAAAGATCGATTGGTACATCCTGCGCAAATTCATCACCACCTTTGTGTTTTGCATGTTGCTGTTTACGGTTATTGCCGTGGCGGTAGACAGCAGCGAAAAGACCGATGAATTTGTCCGCACCGGGCTTTCCACCAGCCAGATCTTCATGCAGTATTACCTGGGTTTTATTCCCTTTATCTGGGGCTTGCTGTACCCGCTGTTTGTGTTCATAGCCGTTATTTTTTTTACCTCTAAAATGGCGCTCCGTTCCGAGGTGATCGCCATTTTGGCGGCAGGCGTAACATACAAGCGCTGGCTGCGCCCCTACCTTGTAGGCGGGATATTTTTTGCCACCATTCTTTGGTTTGCTAACCGCTACGCCATACCCGCTGCCAACGGTGTCCGCAGCCAGTTCGAAACTACTTATCTCGATAAAGGCATCACGCCGGGATGGGGCGGCCAGTCTAGTTTTTACCTGCGGGTAGATACCAATACTTATGTGGGGGTGCGGTATTATGATACGGCTACCAAATCGGCTTCTTCTTTTTTTCTCGATCGCATTCAGAACAACAAAATGGCCTACAACCTGCGGGCATCCCGCATGCAATGGGATACGGCCACCCGCGACTGGAAACTTTCTGAAGTGGTGGAACGCCACATTGATAGCATGAAGGAGCGGGTGACCTACAAACCCGAAATGCACCTGAAGCTAAACCTGAAACCCGAAGAGCTGCGCAAGGACGAATTTGTAAAAGACAAACTGACCACGCCCCAACTAACCGCATATATTGAAAAGGAAGAACTGCGCGGCACCGAAGGCCTCAATGCCCTGAAAGTGGAGCAATACCGCCGCACCGCCACCCCGGTTACCGTGCTGATCCTTACTCTTATTGGTGCTATTGTAGCCGGCCGCAAAACCCGCGGTGGCAGCGGGTTGCACCTGGCCATCGGCATTGGCATTGCCTCCTTGTTTATTATCTCCGACCGTTTTTCTACCGTGTTTTCGGTAAAAGGAAATTTGCCGCCCCTGCTGGCTGCGTGGATTCCCAACCTGGTGTTTGGGCTGGTGGCCTGGCGACTTTACCTGAAAGCCCCTAAATAAATCCAGAGACAAAAAGAGTGCAGTACAGAGAGCACTTTTTTGCTTTTTATGCCAGCTGCCATCTCCTGCTCCACCGCGTTTGTCGTAGCAAAAACCACGTTCACCGTTTTTTTAAAGCTTTAACTTAAATGAAATAACGGTCCTGCTTATTTTTAGGGGGCTATCAAAAGTTCGAACCTTAAGCAGTTGCCCTGCAACCAATTATCCTTTTGTTTTTGGTAGTATCAATACCTTTTTGAAAACACGCACCATTTTCATTTAGCTATGAATCACCTCATTCACCTGCTTACTGTTACCCTGCTTTTTTTGCAAACTGCTGTTGCGCCTGCCGCCCTCAGCCGCACCGAAATTGCCACCGTTCCGGCCACCGAAGATGAAACGATGGTATCGTGGATGGCTGGCCGCCGGCTTACCTGGGACGATTTCAGGAGTGTGCCGGTACGTAATACCGAAGCCGTAGCGCTAACCAGCACTTCGCTGGGCATTTCTTACCGGGTAAAAAACAACCAGTTTCTCTACGACATTTCCTGTGCTTTTTCCAAACAGCATTCCTGGGGCTTGCTTAAAACGCCTTACATACTGGCGCATGAACAGGCCCATTTCGATATCACAGAAATATATGCCCGAAAACTGCACCACGAACTGCAGTTGTACCGCTTCGATGCAAAAACATTCAAGAAGGACATCAACGACATTTACCACCGGGTGGTAAAAGAAAAAGAAGCATTTCAGGAGTTATATGATGGCGAAACCGACCACAGCCGCAAAAAAGCCCGCCAGGAAGAATGGCTGGTGCGCATTGAAGCGCTGCTGGATGATACCGCGCCTTATATGGATTATCCTTGATAGTCAGGAAAGACGGAAAAGACAGTAAAGTCAGAAAAGATATTTACTAGAAAAGAAGAAGTCCTACAGGTCTTGAACATTTTACTTCAATACCTGTAGGACTTCTTCTTTTGTAATTGCTTCTTTTCCGTCTTTCCTGACTTTCCTGTCTTTCCCGTCTTCTAAAACAACCCAAACAACTCCGCATCGATCGAAGAAATGATCTTACCCAAATCTTCGGTGCGTTCCTGGAAGCGGTTTTCATCTACATTGATCACCAGCAGCGGGCCTTCTTTGTAGCCATCAATCCACTTGTTGTAATATTCGTTCAGGCGCTTCAGGTAATCGAGGCGGATGTTTTCTTCATATTCGCGGCCCCGCTTTTGAATCTGGCCTACCAGTGTGGGCACCGAAGCCTGCAGGTAAATCAGCAGGTCGGGCGGTTGTACCATGCTCTTCAGCGTTTCGAACAGGGAAAAATAGTTGTCGAAATCCCGCTTGGTCATCAGGTTCATTTCGTGGAGGTTGGGCGCAAAAATCTGCGCATCCTCGTAAATGGTGCGGTCCTGTATCACCGTATCGCTGCCCCGTTGAATATCGATCAACTGGCGGATGCGGCTGTTTAAAAAATAGATCTGCAACTGAAAACTCCAGCGTGGCATGTCCTCGTAAAAATCATTGAGGTACGGGTTGTGGTCCACGTCTTCGAAGTTGGGCAGCCATTTATAATGTTTGCACAACAGTTCGGTCAGTGTAGTTTTGCCTGCACCAATGTTTCCGGCAATGGCAATATGTTGGGGTTTTTTATTCTTGGGCATAAATAGCGGTGCGGTTTTGGAAAAATACCGGCTGCAGTGCGGCAGGTTTATCGGCCTTTATCAGGTTAGCGAATATAGGCCAGTCCGGTCATTTCGCGGACGGCAGCAATGGTTTGTGCGGCACTGACTCTTGCTTTATCGGCGCCATCGGTAATTACTTTATTGAGGTAGTCCTTATCGGCATAAATGGCTTCCGATTTTTCGCGGATGGGCGCAATAAAGCGCACCATATCTTCCGCCAGCTGCTTTTTCATGTCGCCGTAGCGGATATTGGCGTTATTAAAATCTTCGCGGAATTTTTGTGTGGTGCTTTCCTCACTTACCAACGACATCAACTGGAAAATGTTCTGTATGTAATCAGGCATTTCGGAATGGGGCTCGGTGGGGCCGCTGTCCGTTTTGGCCTTCATCACCTTTTTGCGAATGAGGTCGTCGCTATCGGCAAGGTACAGCGTAGCCATCTGGTTCTCGCTTTTGCTCATTTTGCCGGTGCCATCCAGCGAGGGCACTTTTACCAGCTCATTGCCAAAATTAAATGCAGCAGGTTCGGGAAACAGGTCGCCGTACCGGTGGTTGAAGCGCTGCGCAAAATTGCGCGTCATTTCCAGGTGTTGTTCCTGGTCTTTGCCTACGGGTACATATTTGGCGCGATGGATCAGGATGTCGGCGGCCATCAACACGGGGTAAGTAAGAAGGCCCGCGTTTACGTTTTCGGGGTGCTGGCGCACTTTTTCTTTAAAGGTGACCGTTTTTTCCAGTTCACCTTTATAGGCCATCATGTTGAGCAGCATGTACAGTTCGGCAATTTCGGGCACGGTGCTTTGCACATACAGGCAGGCTTTTTCGGGGTCTAGGCCGGCAGCAATATTTTCTGCCAAAACCCGCTGCACACTGTCCCGCAATTCTTTGGTATCGGGGTGGGTAGTTAGCGAGTGCCAGTCGGCCACAAAGAAATAACAATCGTACGCCTCCTGCATGCGCACATAATTGCGCATGGCGCCAAAATAATTTCCCAAGTGTAAAAAGCCGGTGGGCCTGATGCCGCTAACAACAATTTCTTTCATAAGAGCGGCAAAAATAGTTTATAGTTTATTGTTTGTTGTTGGTAGTTGCTAGAGAATAGAGGAAAAACATTTTTAGGTTGCAGGAAGGTTTTTTTAGCCGGCGGGGTAATATTTTTTGCAACCAGCAGTGGTGTATGGGCAGCACAGCATTTTTGTAAAAATTACGGCCCGGGGCAAACACCAAACTCTGGTTATATTTGTTGTATGCAGGTAAATGACGCACTGGTAGACAAACTGGCAACGCTGGCCCTGTTGGAATTTAACGAAAGGGAGCGGGAAGCCATCAAAGACGACCTTCAGAAAATGATCGGATTTATAGGTAAACTGCAGGAACTGGATACCGCCGGCGTGGAGCCGCTGATGCATATGAGCGATGCGGTGAACGTGTTGCGCGATGATGTGCCCGGCAACATGCTGAACCGGCAGCAGGCCCTGCACAATGCGCCCCTGCATGATGACCAATATTTCCAGGTACCCAAAGTGATTAAAAAGTAATACCCAACGCGTCATGGCAGGCATTATTCATTTAAATGATATCCGGAAGGATTATTATCTCGGTAAGCAGGTCATCCAGGTGCTCAAAGGCATTACACTAGACATCTATAAAAATGAATATGTAGCCCTGATGGGTCCGTCTGGTTCGGGAAAAAGTACGCTGATGAACATCCTGGGCTGCCTTGATACACCCACCGGTGGTACCTATGTGCTGAATGGAAAAGATGTAAGTGGCATGAGCGACAATGACCTTGCCGAAGTGCGAAACCAGGAGATTGGTTTTGTGTTTCAGCAGTTCAACCTGTTGCCACGCCTTACGGCTGCCGAAAATGTGGCGCTGCCCCTGGTGTATGCCGGCGTGCCCAAAAAGGAGCGGATGCAAAAGGCGCTTGAAGTGCTGGAAAAGGTAAGTCTGGCCGACCGCAGCCACCACCGCCCCAATGAAATGAGCGGTGGGCAAAACCAGCGGGTGGCCATTGCCCGGGCCCTGGTAAATGATCCTTCTATTATATTGGCCGATGAACCCACGGGTAACCTGGATACAAAAACTTCCCACGAAATCATGGATATTTTTGAAGCCATCCATGCAGGTGGTAACACCGTGGTGCTGGTAACCCACGAAGAAGATATTGCCAACCATGCCCGCCGCATTATTCGCCTGCGCGACGGGGTACTGGAAAGCGACAAGCGCCGCGAAGAAGCAACTACGGCAGTTCATTTGTGATGTTGGACGTCCGATGTCTGAAGTCGGAAAAACAGTTTATAATTGGCTGTCTTGCCTGCCTTTGACTGCTATTGCATATTTTATTTTTCAATTCCAAATTCATGGCATTTAAGATTTATACAAAAACCGGCGATGGCGGTAATACCGGATTGATTGGCGGTACAAAAGTTCCAAAGAACGACCTGCGCATTGAAACCTACGGCACGGTAGATGAGCTGAACTCCTGGATCGGGATGATCAACGACCAGATGGCCGACCCAAGGTTTGCAGATGAGCTGAAGGAGATTCAGGACCGGCTGTTTACCATCGGCTCCATGCTGGCTACAGACCATGAAAAGGGCACCAAAATGCAATTGCCCGATCTGTATGAAAAAGACGTACAGCACCTGGAAGGGCGCATCGATTTTATGACGGAGCAATTGCCTGAAATGAAGTCTTTTATATTGCCGGGTGGTCATACCACCGTTTCCTCTATGCACATAGCCCGCTGTGTTTGCCGCAGGGCAGAGCGGCTGGCCGTGGCACTGCAGCAGCATGATGTTCCGGTGGAGCCCCTGGTGATTCAATACCTCAACCGGTTGAGCGATTACCTGTTTACGCTGGCACGGTATGCAGGCAAACTGTTAGGCGCAGCCGAAATTCCTTGGAAGCCACGAACCAATGGGTAAGCAGTATCTATCTAATTTTAATCGATTGGTATCATCGAAAAGTAATGATCTAGTGTTACCCCCATTGCACCTTTTTGTGTGGGCGTAGCCCTCAACTGTTGGTAGCAGCGCAAAGTATACATGGGATTTGTTGATCGTAGGTCAACCCTGTTTGTCTGCCCGGGCGTTGGTTTAAAAAGCATATCCAGCACGGGGTTGGGCTATGCCCAACATCATCAATTCGTTTTTTGAATGATGCTACCAACAGGCGTGGGCTACGCCCACAAAAAAGCCCGCAACCATAAAACTTTTGCGGGCTTTTAATTTATGTAACACTATTGCGGTTTTACCATTTCAATTCCAGCTTATTATTGCGCCGTTCCACATCCGCCATGCGTTGCGATGGATCAATTTCAACAGAAACGATATCGGTCAGGCGTTTGGCGGTATTGATGTTATAGGTGGGGTGCGTCCACTTCCAGGATTCGTATACTTTACGGCTTTCCTGTCCCGCTTCGGCAGGCTTTTCGCCAAACTGCAGGTACATCGGTACATAGTGCCATTCCGATGAGCCGTCCTTGAAGGTCACTTTTACATCCATGGGCATGGGCATTTGTCCAATGCGGCGTAAACGAATTTGTGTAGCGCCGCCCGCTTCCCACAGGCTATCGATGCCGTAATCAATGGTTTTGGTACTGTTCACAAAATATTCCTGGTACCAGTCCAGCTCCATCCCACTCACCTTTTCCGACAGGTGCACAAAATCGTGCACATTGGGGTGTTTAAAGCGCCATTGCTTGTAGTACTCCAGCAGTATGCGGTCGCGAACCGGTGCACCAACAATATATCCCAACTGCTCCATAAACACATTGCCTTTAGAGTAAGAGGCAATGCTGTATGCAAAGTTGGTATTGAAGTGATCGGCATGCGTGGTTAGCGGCTCTTCGCGGCCGCTTTTTACCAATGAAAAATAGCTGCTGTAATTGCCGGCATGATACAGGGGCAGTGCTGCAGCTACCAGCGAATCGGATTTGCGCTGCTCCGCAGGGTTGCCGGCCAGCCTTTTCTGCAACACCTGCTGGCGGTAAAATTCCTCCACCAGGTTGGTAGCGTATTCGGTAAAGCCTTCATCCATCCAGGCATATTGTGCTTCGTCTGTTCCCATCAGGCCCTGGTACCAGGTGTGCATCCATTCGTGAAACGCAGTGCCCAGGCTGGGGCCGGCCAGCATGGTGCTCATAGGGTATTCCATGCCGCCATCACCCCCATGAATAAACGAATATTGCTGCCAGGGATAGGCACCGAAATTTGTTTTAATAAACGGATAAACCGCTACCGCTGCATCGGCTATTTCTTTCCAGGCAGCTTCCTGGCGGGCATCGTTGCTTACATTTTTATACAATACATGAATGGTGGGGCCGTTCTCTATTTCGCGGCTAATATGCTTGAACTGCGGATCGGCGGCCCAGGCAAAATCGTGCACATTGGGCGCCACAAAACGCCAGGAAAGTTTGCTGCCTGCAGGGCGGGTTACCTTGGCACCCTTGGCCTCATAACCAAAGCCGATGCTGTTGGGGTTTTGCAGGTAACCGGTGCCCCCCAGCATGTATTTGTTATCGATGTTGATGGTTACATCATAGTCTCCCCAAACACCGTAAAATTCACGGGCAACATAGGGGTTGGGGTGCCAGCCGTTGTAATCGTACTCCACCATTTTGGGGTACCACTGCGTCATGGTGTACCGAACGCCGGTTTGCGGATTGTCGCGGCCGCTGCGGCGCACCTGCAGGGGCACCTGCGCATCCCAGGCCATATCAAATACCACTTTGCTTTTGGGTGCAATGGGCCGGTCGAGCTGCACTTCCAAAATGGTTTCGTGGAGTTTTGTTTTTTGAGCCCGGCCATCCATTTTGATCGATGAAACATTTTCATAACCGATCTCGTCGGGCTTGAGGTTCGAAATGCGGTCGCGAACCCGTGCATCCCAATCGCCAACGTCGTTGCCGTCGCGGTCCTTGCGCATCACCACCGAACCCTGCCGGATGCTGCGGGCATCCATCATGCTGCCCGGCTGAAACGCATTCCAGTACAGGTGAAAAAATACACGGTCGAGGGTGTCGGGCGAATTATTCCAGTATTCCAGCTTTTGCGTGCCTTTGTACTTGTTGGTTTGCACATCCATGTCAATGTTCATGGTGTATTTAACCTTTTGCTGCCACCGGTCGGGCTGGGCACCTGCAACAAACACACATAAGAGCAGGAGAAATAAGCTCAGATTTTTCTTCATGCGAACGGACAATTTTTAAATGGGTCTAAATTTCGGTGAATACGTGTTAGGAGAAAAACAAAAGTTTGGAATGTGGTTTTTGAACCACGAAGACGCGAAGGGACAAAGGAGCACGAAGGGAGAGAAGTAGTTTGTAGTTTGAAGTTTGTAGTTCGAAGTTAATGCCAACAAAAACAAATGGGCAGCAATAAGGAAGCGGCTGTTTTTTTAATTGAAATGTATAAAAACGCTGCGCAGGCAAATCTTTTAAAACAAAGAGGGCTGCAACCGTGCAGCCCTCTTTGTTTTGTTTTTACAAGGTGATGCTTTCGTGCACCAGTTTGCCCGAAGTATTAAAGTAGAGATACTTTTTCTGCACATCATTCTTTTCCACTTTCACCCGGTATAATTCCACACCGGCGGGGCGGGTAACCAGTTTGGTATCGGCTACCTTCCAGTCGGTGCCGCTGTAGCGGCTTTTTTCAAAGCCGTCCTTTACATCGGCATTGAGCTTTTCAAAATCGTACGGTTGTTCGGTTTCTTTCCACTGGCCTTTGTTGGTAAAGGTGGCCAGTTTGGTTTCGCCGTTGTGCTCAAATTTTACCTGCACGTTTACAATGTTATCGATATAATTAGGCGTACCTGCATCCGGGAACTGCACCGCAAAGGAGTCTTTTACCGCTTTGGGTATTTCGCGGATCTGTGCAGACGCAGCGCTCCAGCTAAAAGCCGAAACCATCAGGAAGAGTAAAAAGCGTTGTTTCATAAGTCAAAGGTTTAGGGTGCCAAATTAATGAATAGGGCAGTAGGCAAACGATGTAGAAATGTGAAAAATTGCACGGTGAACCTTTGCGCCGAAATGTTTTGCCCTGATCAGGCCTCGGTTCCGGCCACAACAATAACGATTTCACCCTTCACGGTTTTCTGCCGGAAATAGTCGGCCACTTCCTGTAGGGTGCCGCGTTTATTTTCTTCAAACATTTTGGTAAGCTCGCGGCTTACGGAGCAGCGGCGATCCCCTCCAAAGTATTGTGCCATTTCATCCAGCGTTTTTACCAGCCGCATCGGCGATTCGTAAAATACCAGGGTTCGTTCTTCGGTGGCCAGTTTGGTGAGCGCCGTGTGGCGGCCTTTTTTCAGGGGCAAAAAACCTTCAAATGCAAACCGGTTCAAGGGCAGGCCGCTGTTGACCAGTGCCGGAACAAATGCCGTGGCGCCGGGCAGGCATTCAACCCTTATGTCGTGCTCAATACAGGCACGTACCAGCAGGAACGCTGGGTCCGAAATACCCGGAGTGCCCGCATCGGTAACCACCGCCATTTTTTTACCTGCAGCCAGTTGGTCTACCAGGTGTTGCAGCACTTTGTGCTCATTGTGCTGGTGAAACGGCGTAAGGGGTTTGGTGATGTTGTAATGATTCAGCAGCCGTGAAGAATTGCGGGTGTCTTCGGCCAGGATCACATCCACCTCCTGCAAGGTTTCGAGTGCCCGCAGGGTAATGTCTTTAAGGTTGCCGATGGGTGTGGGAACAAGGTAAAGCATATGGAGTGGGCACCAGTAGCAAGGGTTGGGAAAATGGTGTGTCCGCAACCCGCTACCTGCTGCTTAGGCTACTGTGATCTCAAAATATTCCATTACCTGGTTGGCGAGCAACTTACGGGCAGCTTCTTCGGCTGCGGCTTTGGCAGCTGCTTCGTTTTCTGCGTCTACCTGCAGGGTAATGTTTTTGCCCACCCGCACATCGGTAATGTTTTTTAGTCCCAGGTTGCCCAGTCCTGTGAGTACGGCCTTGCCTTGCGGATCCAGCAGTTCTTTCAGGGGCATTACTTTTACCTGTATTGTATAGGTCATAACTCTTTATTTAAACGAAATATTTTTAAAATGGCTGCGCAAACCTACAGAGAAATAGAGAATAAATGTTGAACAGGCGAACAAGGCTCTGAGAATAACGAACAGATGAACAAGGAATATTGAATGTCGAAGTTGAGAGGAGGTGTATATCAATAATCTAATAATCAGTGATTATTTATTATTCAATTATTGATTATTGGCTGTTCTCCTTCATCATTCATCTGTTCCTTGTTCCTTGTTCGATATTCCTTCTCTTGTTCGTCGGTTCATCTGTTCGTTATGCTACACGCTTTCTTTCACCGGGTGCACCGGGATGGTATCTTTTGCAAAGGCGGAAATAACCAGATACATAATAAAGATCACCGGAATGGCCAACCATTTTAACACCACCAAGGCCAACAGCGACAAGGAAAGTAAAATGTATTTCAGCAGGTTGTTGCGAAAAGAAAAATCGGTGAATTTGATAGCCATCAGCACATGGTTGCTTACCAAAAGGTACGACAGCACCACGATGATGCCGTACACAAACCAACGATTGATGAACAGCGTTTGCAGGCCAAAGTACTCGTACCAGATAATGAGTGGAAATGAAGCCACCAGCAAGCCCGCTGCAGGGGAAGGAACCCCGCGGAAAGAGTTGCTTTGGTTGGTTGCAATGTTGAATTTCGCCAGCCGCCAGGCCACCGCGCCGCTGTATATAAATGCCGGTATCAACAGCAGCATCGACACATCCAGCCCACCTTCATCCTGTGCAAATGAAATGCGCAGCAACTGGTATAAAATAAGGCCCGGTGCTACGCCAAAGCTCACCACATCACTCAGCGAATCGAGCTGCTTGCCCATTTCGGAACTTACCTTGAGCATGCGTGCCAGGAAGCCATCCAGGAAATCGACAACAGCGGCAGCAAAAATAAACAGGGCTCCCCAGGTCAGCCTTTCGGCCAGCACTACCTGCGTGGCACCAGTGTTATTATCAAGCAGCACAATGGACTGGCCGGTTTGCAAAATGAACACAATGGCAATGCAACCAAAGATCAAATTGAGCAGCGTAAAAAGGTTAGGAATCTGACGTACCAAGATGGTGTATTTTAAAAGGTTCTAGTTATTTACGCATCGCTGCTTCAATCTCTTCCACCGTAATGGGGATGCCGGCAAACAGGTCGATATTGCCCGCTTCAGTGATCCACACATTGTTTTCGATGCGTACACCCATGCCTTCTTCTTCAATATAAATGCCCGGCTCAATGGTAAAGAGCATGCCCGCCTGGATGGGTTCGGTGCGGGTGCCCAGGTCGTGCACATCAATGCCCAGGTGGTGCGAAATGCCATGGTACAGGTACTTGCGGTAAGCACGGTTTTCGGGGTCTTCGTTTTTTACATCGGCTTCGGAAATAAGACCGATTTTCAAAAACTGCTGCGTCGCTTCTTCGCCTACTTTTTCGGTATAATCAACAATGGAGATGCCGGGTTTTAAAATGCCCTTGCAAAAGTTGAGCAGGTGCAGGCATGCATTGTATACTTCCTTTTGCCGGTCGGTAAACTTGCCATTTACCGGTACGGTACGGGTAAGGTCGGCTGCATAGCCGCCATAGTCGGCGCCAAAATCCATCAAAATAAGATCGCCGTCTTTGCACTCCTCGCTGTTGTTTACATAGTGCAGCGTGCGGGCATTATCGCCGGAGGCAATGATGGAATGATAGGCAGGTCCCGATGACTGCTGGCTTAAAAACGAATGATAAATCTCTGCCTCTATTTGGTATTCGGTTACACCGGGCTTAATAAATTGCAGCAGGCGCCTGAATGTGTTGCCCGTTATTTCGATGGCTTTTTTTACCACCTCAATTTCCTGTGCTGTTTTAATGCCGCGTAGCTCCTTCATCAATTTGGCGGCACGTTCGTAGCGGTGCAGCGGGTAGCGGCTCTTCATTTCATCCACAAAGCGGTAATCGCGGGTTCGTATGAGGCTGGCCTTGCGGTCATTTTCGTTGGTATCCAAATAAATAGCATCGGCCAGATGCACCCATGTTTGCAGCAACGCATCAATCGAATCGAGCCAAACAATAGTGCCGATGCCGCTGATGGCGGTGGCTTCTTCGCGGCGCAGGCGTTTGCCGTCCCATTTTTCTTTTAGTTCGTTGGGTCGCACCAGCACCAGCACTTCGCGGTATTTTGGGTCGGGGTTATCTGGAAAAAGAATGACCATGCTGTCTTCCTGTGTAATGCCGGAAAGCCAGTACAGGTCGCTGTTTTGGCGAAAAGGAAACAGGGCATCGCCATTGGTGGGCACTTCGTCGTTGCTTACAAAAATGGCAATGGAGCCGGGCTGCATGCGGCCCGTAAAACGCTGGCGGTTGGTAATGAATAACTGCAGATCGAGGGGCAGATTTTTCATGTATGCAATGATTTAACTGCTGGGCAGTGAATGAGGGAATAAGCGGCAAAGTAACCGAAAAAGAAGATTGGCCCCGGCGATTAAATACGCTGCAAAGCCGCCTGCCCGGTTAGGGTCTACCGTTAGCTGGCGGCATTATTTTGCCCGCCCATTCCTGGTAGCAGTAAACTCCTTTTTTGCTGCTCAGGTGCCAATCCATACCTTTAGGGCATTCGATCGATAACCACATTAACCGCGACAAAAACCAACATAATGGGAGTGATTAAAGACCGCTTCAAAGAAAAAGCAGATATACTTGCTGCGGAAATCAAGGATTTGATTAAAGAGCATGGTTCGAAAAAAATTGGTGAAGTAACGCTGTCACAGGTATACCAGGGCATGCGGGGCATCACCGGGCTGGTTTCCGAAACTTCGCTGCTCGATGCCCAGGAAGGAATCCGCTTCCGGGGTTATTCCATTCCCGAACTGCAGCAAAAGCTGCCCAAATATAGCGGCGGTTCCGAGCCCATGCCCGAAGGCCTTTTTTACCTGATGCTGATCGGCGAGTTGCCAACCGAGGAAGACGCCAACAACATGACCTCCTTGTGGCAGCGCCGCAGCCATGTACCCAACCATGTTTTTGCAACCATTGAGGCCCTGCCGGTTTCTACCCACCCCATGACCCAACTGGTGGTGGCAGTAATGGCCCTGCAAACCGAAAGTCAGTTTGCCCGCCGCTATGCTGCCGGCATGAACAAAAAGGAGTATTGGGATGCGGCCTTCGACGATGCCATGGACCTCATTGCCCGCCTGCCCCGTGTAGCGGCATATATCTACCGCCGTAAGTACAAAGGCGGACAGCACATTCAGCCCAATGGCCTGCTCGACTGGTCGGGCAACTTTGCCCACATGCTGGGCTACGACGATGAAGGATTTATGGAGCTGATGCGCCTGTACATGACCATTCATGCCGACCACGAAGGCGGCAACGTATCGGCACATACTACCCACCTGGTGGGCTCTGCCCTTAGCGATCCCTACCTCAGCTTTGCTGCCGGCCTCAATGGCCTGGCGGGCCCGCTGCACGGCCTGGCCAACCAGGAAGTGATTAAGTGGATTTTTGAGCTGCGCCAGGAGTTGGGCACCGACCTGCCTTCGAAAGAGCAGATCTCTGAATACGTACAAAAAACCCTGAGCGAAGGAAAAGTGGTGCCGGGTTATGGCCATGCAGTATTGCGCAAAACCGACCCGCGTTTTACCGCACAGATGGAATTTGGCAAAAAGCATATGCCCGAAGATCCGCTGGTGCAAACCGTTTGGAACGTGTACGATGTGGTACCGCCTATTTTGCAGTCGATGGGCAAGGTAAAGAACCCCTGGCCCAACGTAGATGCGCACAGCGGTGCCTTGCTGGTACATTACGGCATGGTGGAGTACGAGTTTTATACCGTGCTGTTTGGTGTAAGCCGTGCCCTGGGTGTGCTGGCCTCACTGTGCTGGGACCGTGCCCTGGGCCTGCCCATTGAGCGCCCCAAATCGGTTACTACCGAACTGGTAAAAGGCTGGCTCAAAGGCGAAGGAGAAATTTGGGGCGAGTAAACCCTGGCCTTAAGAGAGAAAAATTAGCCTGAAATATTTTTGTTTAAACAGCCACTCCTATTGGGGTGGCTGTTTTTTTTATGTTGCCATCATTAGTACTTCTATTGCGCACCTGTTGCGTCGCACACTTGTACGGCTGGTAATGCTGCTGAACTAAAAAATCCCGGCTTTCCTCCTGCTTTGTTTTGTCATCCCGGCGCAGGAAGGATCTCCACTTTACATAATCAGCTACTCTGCAACACTTAGATACTTCGTACCGCTCAGCATGACAAACAGTGCTTCTACTTTTCTAAGCAACGCATTTGCTTTTCTATAAAACAGGTTCGAGCAACATAGAACCGATTACAAACGTTCACCCACAAAAAAGCCACAAAGACAATGGTCCCTGTGGTTTATGTGTTCTGGATAAATGTGCTTATCCAAACAATACCATCCCTTCGGCCTGAGCCGGGCTGCAGGAAACGGGTTGGCTAAAAGAAATTATCCAGCGCCTTCAAGCTGATGGGCTTTTCCCAAATAGTTAGTTTGGCACCGTCCAGTTCGGCAGGCATGGTAGGCCTGAAAGCACTGATCAGGTGGTACTGAATATTGGGATACTGCTCATACATCTCGGGCAATTTGTCCCAGCCCAGCCCGTCTGGCAGGTTGTAATCAATCAGCAGGTAGTCTGGAACGATCTGATGTAAGCGGTTGATGCCATCTTTCAGGGTGTGGGCAATATATACTTCGTAATTTTTACGAACAAAGTATTGCTTCATCAGCAGGCACAGATCCACCTCATCATCTATGATTAAAACTTTCTTCCGTTGGTTCATAATATTTGTTACCCTGTGATTGTACTAATTTTTATACCAGAAAACCTGTGCAAAAGAACAAAGAATGGGTATTAGTTTTTAGGTTTTTCCTGTAGAGTTTTTTCCCCGGCACCCAGGTAGGTCATTACTGCGCATAACCATGGGGTTTGGTACGATTATTTATCCTACGCTTGGCAGAAACATTTGTTTAACCTTAAAATACCAAGTCATGACGCAAAGGACAAAACTCATTGTAGGTATCATTGGTGCTGCTGCTGCAGGTGTAGCCATCGGCATGTTGCTGGCTCCAGAAAAAGGTACCGATATGCGGCGCAATATTTCTAAAGCCACTGGCAGCTGGGCTTCCAGCCTGAGCGACCTTTTGGCCAATGCCAAAGGCGAGCTGACCCGTGCTTCTACAAAAGGCAAAATGCACACAAGGCGCATGGCCAACCGGGCAGAAGATTTTATCTAAGCAATAGCTTTTAGTGCAGCAGGCCCCTTGGCCTGCTGCTTTATGTTCACCCACCCAACTTCACCAGCTTATGGACGACCTGAAGACCAACTTTGCCAGCCTGAAGCAACATGCAACCGATTACGCCCAAACTTATGTGCAACTGGCCAAGGCAAAAGCCACCGCCAGCGCATCTACCGCAGCTGCCGGTGCAGCCATTGGTGTTACTGCTGTGTTGCTCACTGTTTTCTTCCTCATCTTTTTGTTTACCGGCGTGGCCTGGTGGCTCAGCAGCGTGCTCAATAGCAACGCGGCAGGCTTTTTAATTGTCGCCGGGTTTTTCCTGCTGTTGCTTATCCTCATCATTGCGCTGCGCAAAAAAGTAATCGTGCCCTGGATCCGCAATACCATCATCAGTAAAGTATATGAATAATAAAATAAGGAATTACGAAGATCTGCTCGAAGAGCAGAAACGCCTGATGAACATCCTGAAGGGACACGAAGAATTGCTGAAAACTGATGTGGCAGGCGTTCGCGAAGGCTTAAAACCCATGGGCAACGCCCTGAACTTTGTAAACAAAATGGCCACCCGTGATCATACCGGACCCATGATGAACTTTGGGCTGGAATTTGGCCTTGACCTGCTGCTGCGCCGTTTTTTGCTGGCCCGCGCAGGCTGGTTTACCAAGATTGCCATTCCCTACGTGGTGAAGAACTACGCTTCGCACCTTATTACCGAAGAAAAGCGGGAGGTGCTCATTCAAAAGATCAATGCATTTATGCAAAAACTGCGGCCTAAGCCAGCACCAACGGCATACAGTCCCGAGGAAGCAGCACAGGACCCCAGAAAATATTACCCGGGTGGGGCACCTCCGCCCAATGCGGCAACTACCGACCCCTTAGGCCCCGAGTCTGCCTTATAAAACAGGTCGTTATCCCAACATTATTTACCCGGTACGATGCCCCGCATATGCCGGGTATTTTTTGCCCAAAGCGGTACGGTTTTAGGCACAAAAAAGGATAAACGATTACTCATTTTTAAATACATTATTATGGCACATACACCCGAAGATCCGCGTTTGAAAAAAGAGTTCAACCAGCCGCCGCTCGGCCCCGGCGAGAACAGCAATGAAAATATAGCAGGACGCGAAGGCGCCGACGATTCGCTGGCCGCCATCCATCCTACCGACGATCGGGCTGATGAAAAGGTGATTGTAAATTCACAAGAGGCACAGCAAACGGTTAACCGCCCTTCGCAATCGGAGATCGACAGCAGTTACAGCGATGTGGTAAACGAGTAACAGGCTGTGTGCCTGATGCTGCCTAATGAAGTGTGACTTAGTGACCACCTTTGGGGTCATGCGCAACCTGTTTTTCTTACAATGGTCAGGTTGAAAATATAAAAGGGGTGCGATTGCCGCACCCCTTTTATATTGCCACAGCGGTATCTTAACCAGAACGCCTGGTGCCGCCAGCCAACAGCGAAGTAATAAACAGCACCAGGAAAATGTAAAACAGCAATTTGGCAATGGAAGCGGCGCCTGCCGCAATTCCGCCAAAGCCTAGCACGGCGGCTATGATGGCCACCAGCAGGAAAATGAGGGTCCAGCGTATCATAGTTTTTAATTTTAGGGTGAAGAATTATGGTATAAAGTGGCCAAATAACCGTACCATTTTCCCCTATAAGGCAAGCTGCGCCCAACTTTGAGGCATTGTGCGACTGGTACAATTTTTAAGTCATAAAAGAAGATTGAAGACCTTAATATGCACAATTCAAAACCACAAAACGCACAAAAACCAGTAATGCAGCCCATGCTTCTTGGTGCTGGACGACCCACTTCTCCATTAGAGCAGAGCCGTTCTGCAGCAATGCCTGTTAAAGGTGATCCTGCTTCTGCGGCTGTAGGCAATTATCCGTTGCCTGGCTCGGGCCGATTGGCGCCAACAGGCGGAGGGTAAAGCCAGGGGCTCAGAGAATGGCTGGAGGAGTAAGGGAATAGGGGGAGCCGTTAAGTGCGCAACCAATTGGGGAAAGGTTTCCTCAAATGAGGCATTTTCATCCTGTAACTTTAAGCACTGCCATTTCATCCGCTTTTTAGTAATAATTAACACGTTGAAAAACAACCTCTTGCAAATATTTTAAAGCTGGTGTTTTTTGGTGCTTCGCTTGTTTTATGTACTACAGCCAAAATCACCAGCATGATCAATCAACGCCTCACCCAGAAACAGCGGCTGAAAATTTTGCCGCAGCAAATTCAGCTGCTCAATTTTTTCCACCTCAATACACTTGAACTGGAACAAAGGATTCAGCAGGAGATTGAAGAAAACCCCCTGCTGGAAGATCAGAAGAACGAGTTTGAACCACTAGTAGAAAAGTTCAACAAGGACGCGGTACAGGACTACCACGATTGGGAAGAACACGGCTACGACGATATTCCGGACTATAAGCTGGAATACAGTAATTACCTGCACAACGACAAGATACCCGAACGGCCGATAGTGGGCTACTTTGATTACCGCAGCAACCTGAAAGAACAATTTAAACTGGGTTGCGACGATCCTAAAGAAGCGGAACTTGCCGAGTACATCATTGATTCGTTTTCCGACCAGGGGCTGATGGAGCAAGACCCCGAAGACCTGGCCGAAGACATTTCTTTCCGGATGAATCATTGGATTGAGCCGGAGCAGATTATGGCCGTGGTGCATAAAATTCAGCAACTGGAGCCGGTAGGAGTGGGTGCCCGCAGCATCCGCGAATGCCTCCTGATTCAGTTGCAGCGGCTGAACCAGAAACGTCCGGATGTGAAAATGGCGGTGCGCCTTCTGGAAAATCATTTTACCGACCTGCACAACCGCAACATGGATAAAATAAAACACATGTTGCGGCTTGAAGACGACGAGCTGAAAATAGTGCTGCAATTGATTGCCTCGCTGAAAATGAAGCCCATTTGCGAAGCGCAGGACAGCATTCAGGTAAATCAGAATATTCTGCCCGATTTTCTGGTGTTGCGCAATGGCGAGGAAATAGAAGTGTCCTTGTACCGCCACCGCTCCGAAAGCCTCAGCATCAACAGTTCGTGGAAGCAGATGGCCGACAACAACACCAAGGTAAATACCGATAAATCGGCGGTGCAGTATCTTAAAAATAAACTGCAATCGGCGCAATGGTTTATACATGCGGTGCAGCAGCGCGAAGCCACCATGCTTAAAATAATGCGGGCCATTGTGCAGCTGCAATATGCTTATTTCCTTACCGGCGATATCAACCAGCTGCAGCCAATGATCTTAAAGAACATTGCCGAAATGGTGGGTGTGGACATCAGCACCGTAAGCCGCATTACCTGTAATAAATACGCCGAAACACCTTTCGGTTTGATCCTGTTGAAAGACCTGTTTACCGAAGGTATTGCCAACGAAAAAGGGCAGGTGATCAGCAATAAGGTAATACAGTCGGCCATTGAAGAAGTAATCGAAAGTGAAGACAAGCACAATCCTTACACCGACCAGCAACTCGTCACCATTCTGGCACAAAAAGGCTTCTCGGTAGCACGGCGCACCGTAGCCAAATACCGGGAGCAATTACAGATTCCGGTATCGCATGTACGCAGCTTGTGGGCATAAAACCAAACGTTTAACTTCGAACCAGATATATACGAACCAAAGAAACAGAGTAACATGCAAAAAATTCTCATTATTGATGACGACAGGGATATGTGCCTGTTGTTGAAACGTTTTTTGACCCGCCATGGATATGAAGTAATAGAAGCGTACACCGGAAAAAAAGCACTGGAAATTCTGGAGGAAACAGAACCTGCCCTGGTGATGTGCGACTTCAGGCTTGAGGATATTGAAGGCAACGTGTTACTGGGAAAAATCAAAGAAAAATACCCTTATATACCCGTGATCATCATCACCGGCTACAGCGATATCAAAATTGCTGTGGAGGTAATGAAAATGGGCGCTTACGATTATATTACCAAGCCCCTGTTCCCCGATGAAATTTTGATCACCATCAAAAAAGCATTGGATACACCTGCGGCTGCACATGAGCCACGGCATATTATTCAAACCGATAACAAGGAAACTGCGCCTGCTACAGCGGCACCCGTTGCTGCTGCGCCACAGGCTTCGGGCCGTACCGAGAGCAAACCCAACATTGTACATTCCGGCGATTATATTTTTGGCGATTCGCCCACCTTCCGCGGCCTGCTACAGCAGATCGACCTGGTGGCACCCACCAATTACACCGTGATCATTTACGGCGAAAGCGGCAGCGGCAAGGAAGCCATTGCGCAGGAAATTCACAAGCGCAGCAAACGCAAAGGCAAACCGTTTGTGGCCATCGACTGCGGCGCCCTGAGTAAGGAACTGGCCGGCTCCGAATTGTTCGGTCACGAAAAAGGCTCTTTTACCGGCGCCCTGAACCAAAAAATAGGATCGTTTGAACTGGCCAATGGCGGAACCATTTTCCTGGATGAAGTAGCCAACTTGGGATACGATATCCAGGTATCGCTGCTGCGTGTGGTGCAGGAACGCAAAATGCGGCGCATTGGTGGCACCAAAGACACCGAACTGGATGTGCGCATCATTGTGGCATCCAACGAAAAGCTATGGGATTCGGCCCGCAAAGGCAAGTTTCGCGAGGACCTGTTTCACCGGTTCAACGAATTTGCTATTGATGTACCCCCGCTGCGCCAGCGCCCCGACGACATTATGCTGTTTGCCACCCATTTTCTGCAGCAAACCAGCGAGGAACTGGGCAAGCGCCTCCAGGGCTTTAGTGCCGAAACGGAGCAGATCTTCCGTAACTATGTGTGGTACGGCAACCTGCGCGAATTGAAAAATGTGATTAAACGTGCTACCCTGCTTTCCGACGGTAGCCAGATCGAAGCATCATCGCTGCCTTTTGAAATTTTACATTTCAACAAACTGCAGTTTGAAAAGCAACCCGAGCTGGCCCCGGTAGCAGTAAACAGCCATAACAATACTGCTCCGCCCCTTATTCGGGAAGAAGCTGCCGAAGCCAATGCCCCTGTGGTAAAAGGTATTTCGGAAACCACCCTCAAGGGAGCATCGATAGACGCGGAATATGAAATGATCCTGAAGGCTTTGAAAAAGGTAAACTTCAATAAAAGCAAGGCCGCCAAGCTGCTGAACATTGACCGCAAAACCTTGTACAACAAGATGAAGCAGTACCAGGAATTTAATAACCAGTAGGCATGAAACCAGTGCACCAGCGCATGGGCCCGCAGGAGGGGACGGCACCTTTAAAAATACCGGCAAGCGCAGGCTTTTTGGCAACCCGGGAAACCGTGAACCTGAACAGCCTGGTTGCGGCCGCTGTAAAGCAAGCCGTGCATACCTCCGGCAGCATTATTTTGCGCATGGATGAGTTGCCCCTTTTCAGCGCTTATACAGCGCAATTACAGGAGGCTTTTCACTTGTTATTGCGTTTTATGCTGGCGCACCAGACTTCCTGCGGCAAGGTATACTGTTATGTAAAAGGGGCACCTGCCGGCCTTTCGCTGCTCGATGGGGAAAGAGACTCCGGGGCCTACTCCATTTCCATTCATACCAATATGCAGGAGGGCCACTCGAATGCTGCACAACATTTGCTGCAACAGGCAGCAGAGCTGTTTGCACAAAATAAAATCGGGCTGGAGTATAAAAGCATACCTGCGGGCGGAATGCTTTTTTCACTGACCTTGTATGGCTGTGCACAGCTTTCCGAAAATGAGCCCCGCCAATAAATTTTTTTGGATACCCTTTTATGGCTGAACAACCTATACGCATCCTGATCATTGATGACGATGAGGATGATTTTTACATTACTTCCGAATACCTCAGGCAGATACAGGAATACAAACTGCAGGTTGACTGGTGTTTCCGGTTTGGCGATGCCATCAAATTTTTGCAGGACCGGGCTTACGACATGTATTTTGTAGATTACCGCCTGGGCGCTAAAACCGGTTTGGACTTTTTAAAGGAAGCCGTAGCGCTTGGGGTGGAAGAGCCTATTGTACTGCTGACAGGTAAGGGCAACAAAGCGGTGGATATTGAAGCCATGCAAATGGGCGCTACCGATTACCTCATCAAAACAGAGCTGAACGTAGATAAACTGGAGCGCTGCATCAGGTACGCCATGGAGCGCACTGCCTATTTAAAAGCGTTGCGGGCAAACGAACGGAAATACCGCAACATATTCGAGCTGTCGAAAGATGCCGTATTTATTGCCGACAAAGACCTGCGGTTTAGGGATATGAACCAGGCTACCTCCGACCTGCTGGGCTATACCAAAGAAGAATTGCAGCAACGCAGCGTGTACGACCTGATTCCGGAAGAAATGCCCAAGGCAGTGCTGCGCAATATGCTCAATAGCAGTGGCGAGGTAAACGACCTCGAACTTGAATTTCAAACCAGCAGCAGCGAACGCAAAAGCTGCGTGTTTTCGGTAATTACCCAAATGGGCGGTTCGCCAACGGCGCACTACCAGGGCCTTATTCACGACATTACCAACCTGAAACGGGCAGCCCAGGCAAACCTGCTGGTTGAAAAACTGGCCGCCACCGGCCGCCTGGTGCGTACCCTGGCGCATGAGGTGCGCAACCCCCTGAACAACATCAACATGTCGGTGGAGCAACTGGGCCATGGACCGGAAGTTGAAGAAAGCCCGCTTTACCTCGACATTATTCAGCGCAACAGCAAGCGCATTGGCGACCTCATCACCGAGCTGTTGGATTCATCAAGGCCTTCGGAGCTGAACTTTGAGCGTTGTACGCTGCAATCGGTGATGGATGCCACTATCGCCGATGCGCTGGACCGCATTACGTTGCAACGCATTAATATGGCCATCAGCTATTGCGAAGAGCCATGTTGGGTAATGGTGAGCCCCGAAAAGCTGAAGATTGCATTCCTCAACATCATTATTAATGCGGTGGAAGCAATGCAGGCCGGGGAAGGGGAACTTGAAATAGCTATTGAAAGCGCCAACTTTATCCATAAAGTAATCATTCGGGATAATGGCTGCGGCATTCCGGAAGAAAACCTTTCCCGCTTATTTGAGCCTTATTTTACTTCCAAAAGAAATGGAATGGGGCTTGGCCTTGCTGCCACCCTCAACATTTTGCAGGCACACAAGGCGCATATCGACGTATCATCCATCATTGGCACCGGCACTACCTTTGTAATCACTTTTCCTTCGGCGTAAGGAAAGATAGTAGAGACAGCAAAGACGGAAAAGCCTGGAAAGACCTACCAGATAAAGCAAAGAGCGGGATTGTTTTGATTTAACTTCAAAAACAATCCCGCTCTTCTTTTTGTAATAAAACGTCTTTACTGACTTTACTGTCATTTCCGTCTTTACCGTCATCTGTCTTCGGTCTTATGTCGTCAGCCTGTTGGCTTTTTGATGCAGGATGAAAAAGAGCATGCCGCCAATTAATGGCGCGGCAACAACCGCTATAAGCCAAAAGCGTTTTTGAAACGGCTTGAGGTCGTGGCGGGTAATTACATTGATGATGCTCATTATCCAGGCAATGCCAGCCAGTACGGTGGCGGCAATGGTTATATAATCACTGAAACGATACCCATATGACTTGGCGGCTACGCTGATGATAAATAGTAAGATGCTGATGATCCCAACAATAAAAGCTGGTTGCTTTAAATTTTTCATACCGTTCTTTTTAGAAATACCTGCTTGAAGCGCAACTATGCCAGCGATACTCAAAAATTTATGCCATTTACCCACCTGGGGGACATGATTTCTTTACGTGTACTTTGCTTTGCCCATGTGGCTGCTGCTGCATACATGTTGCGCATACGTCAAGGTTTTTTATCCTGATGGGGTGCCGGCACTTCCCGCGATTCACTTTTTATTATAAATACGGCTGTATCCTTGGGCCTAATGCCGCCACCTGCATACAGGGCAAACATTTTAGTAAACTCGGCACCGAAAAAAAGAATGATGGCAGTGTAATAAACCCAGGAAAGAATAATGATAACCGAGGCTGCCGCCCCATAAGTAATACCCAGCCGGGCATTGCCCAGGTAATAACCAATTACAAATTTGCCCAACAAAAAAAGCAGTGCGGTAAATACCGCCCCAACAATGGCATCTTTTAGGGCAATCACCGCATCGGGCAACACTTTAAATATAACGGTAAACAGGAGGCTGATGACTACCAGCATCACCAGGGTGTTGAGGGTATATAGTACCTGCACCGAATAGTTGGGCAATAATTCGTCAATAATGCGATCGCTCAGCAACGTCATCAGTGCATTGGCCAACAGCGAAACCAGCAGGATAAAAGACATTACAATGATCAATGAAAAAGAAAGCAGCCGGTTGATGATCAGTTTAAGCCAGCCCTTGCGGGGCTTGGCCTTTACCGAAAGAATGTAGTTGATGGAATCCTGCATTTCGGTAAACACGCCGGTGGCGCCAATTACCAGGAACACGCCGCCAAATACTGCACCGGTATTGCTGGCCTGTGCCTGTTGTATGTTGGCAATGATCTGTTGAATTTGCAAGGCGGCATCTGAGCCCACCAGTCCGCTAATTTGCAGGTACAGCCGGCCCTGAACCGCATCGCGGCCAAAAAATACACCCGCCAGAGAAATGATGATAATGAGCAATGGCCCCAGGGCAAAAATGGTATAATAGCTCAGCGATGCACTGAACTTTAACGCATGGTCATTCATAAACCCCTGGGCTGCACCCTTTAATATCCGTCCGTAAAGTTTTACTTGCTTCATATTGGGTATTGGCAACAGTGTGATGTGGGAATATACCACTACTATGAGCTTGTTTGTTGCATCCATTCTTAGCCAGCCGCCGCGTCGTTAAAATTAAACGTATGGACGGTGCGATTGGTTGTTGCTTTTGCTTTTATCCCAACCCTTTTATCTGTGAATTTATTGATGGCAGCATTTTTTCTGTATAGCTTTTTAAAAACTATACCCTTTGCATTTACGTACCATTCTTTACGGGTTAGCTGTGCTGCTGCTTATAGGCTGGGCACTTGGGACTTTTTACTGGGGGGCCGGCACCTGGGTACATGTAGTGCTGCTGATGGCCATCATTGCCCTGTTGTTTGGCATTATTCAAAAAGCATAAACAGCACTGTACTACACCATGCTGTTCAAATCAATGCACTTAAATTTTTAAGGCTTACTGGAGCAAGACAGATTGCAGGGAAACATCGGCCATGCGGTTGGCGCATTTGCGGCAGGCACGGGCACACTGGCTGAAAAAGGGGTCGTTATACCGGTTGCATGCATCGGCACACTCCTCGCACAGGCCAATGCATAGCAGCATCATATTGCGGGTGTTGGGGTCGTTGCTTTTTATGGCCTGCCAGGTTTCCATACACATAACGGCACAGTCATCGAGTGTTTTTTCCAGGCTATGGGCATAGCCCGGCTGGCGCAGTGAAATTTCTGCCAACAGGTTTTCGCAATTGATCCATGCTTCGAGGCAAGCTTGTGCTGAAGGGGCAAGAGCCGTCATAATGTTCCTATTTGTTTCTATGGCCAGGCAGGAGCAGTGCACTTATTTTACCAGGACAACTGCTTTGCTTTATAGCTATGCTATACCAAAATGATTTACTAAATAACAGGCCAAAATGGTAGGGTGCAATGATGAAGTTTATTTTGAGTATAAAAAAACCGGTTGCAGTGACCGGTTTTCTTGTGTTAGCAGCAAAAAAATTCTTTCATGTTAATCTTGTTTCCGCTAAAAGCAGCTATTTAGGGCTATTTCAACTGCCCACTTTGTGCAGGTCACGTAGTCTTTTTACCTCATCATGCCCCATACGTAGGGTAAGTTTTTGCTGCACAATCATTTCGCGTTGTTCCGGCTCCAGGTCGGCGTCTGTATTCAGGGCCATATCATAGGCCTTTTGCGCAGCATCTTCACCAAATACGCAATTTTCCAGCACCGCCTCCCTTGTTTTGCCCGAAATGGCCGTTTTAAGGTCCATCCAAACGCGGTAAATCTTGCCCGAGTGGGTAGTGCCTTCAACAGGTGCTGCTCCCAGTTTCGATAATTCGGAATTCAGTTCGGTTACCAGTTGCCTGCTTTCGGTAGTATAGCGCCGAAACAACATCTTCAGGTCTTCGTCTTCGGGCTTTAATTCGTCAATTGCTTTTTCATATCCCACTATCCGGTCGTTATTGATGCGCACCAGGTCGGTAAGTACACTGGCAACTTTATTGTTTTTTTCCATTGTTTGGAGTTTGGGAAAATGGGTTAAAAAATTGTACCTTTTTTGCATGCATGCTGTTGAAGCATGTTTTTTACTAACCCAAAATCTGAAACAAATGGCAAAGTATTCGAAGGGTGCTGGCGCCAAAGTGGAAGACGCTATGCACGAAATGAAAGCCGGGAAACTTAAGTCCGGCAGCGGTAAAAAAGTAACCTCCCGTAGCCAGGCCATCGCTATTGGCTTATCGGAAGCAAGGGAAGCAGGCGAAAAAGTGCCCAGGCAAAAAGGAGCAGCAAAAAGCAGTAATGCACCCGCAAAAAGGGCCGCTCCCAAAAAGGCCGCAGCAAAAAAAGCAACAGCGAAAAAGACAACAGCGAAAAAAACAACAGCGAAAAAAACAACGGCAAAGAAATCAACAGCGAAGGCAACCACAAAAAAGGCAGCAGGTAAAACTGCAAAGAAATCTGCCGCTAAAAGTGGCCGCAGCAGTAGCAATGCATCCTGATTCGTTGTGCATACAGCTTTAATACAATTGGGACGACCGCCGGATGGCGGTCATTTTTTTAGGATTAAGCTTGGTAGTGTAAAAATCGCATTGGTTTTATACCAGCTCTTTTAAAATTTTCATCAGCACCCGTTCTTCAGATGTCAATCCCGTCAGGTCATCCGGTTGTTCAATGGCATCCAGCTCTTTTAAATATTTATCCAGGCCCTGCTCCTCGTATAGCCTGATGATGCCGGGATGCACATAATACTTTTTGCAAACGGTGCGGGTGTTGCCCAGCTTTTTGCTTACTTCTTCCAAAGCCTGCACTACATTTTTTTTAAGGTCGGTTTCGGTGGCGGCTGCGGCCAATCCTTTCAATGCCCGCAATGCACTCAGTGTACCGGCCCAGGTGCGAAAATCTTTTGCCGAAAAATCGCCGCCGGTGGCTGCTTTGATGTAGGCATTTACCTTTCCCGAATCAATAGATTTGCGGGTGCCGCTTTCATCAAGGTATTGAAACAACTCTTTACCCGGAAGTTCGCGACAGGCCTGCACGGCACGGGCCAGGCGCCGGTTTTTAAGGCTGATGTTGTGGTCGATGCCTTTTTTTCCACGAAAGGAAAAATGCATTTTATCGCCTTCAATTTTTACATGTTTGTCTTTTAAAGTAGTTAGTCCGTACGAGCCATACAGCTTTTCATAGTCGTTGTTGCCAATACGGATATAGGTACGCTCCATGAGGCTGATAACGGTGGCAATTACTTTTTCTTCGCTCAGGCCTTTGCGGGCCAGGTCTTCTTCAAGCTGCAACCGCAGCGAGGGAAGCAATTTGCCAAATTCGTACATGCGGTGAAACTTGGTTTCGTTGCGCAGCTCGTGCCATTGCGGATGATAGCGGTATTGCTTGCGGCCACGGCCATCAACACCCGTAGCCTGGATATGGCCATTCTCGCTGGTGCAGATCCAAACAGAGGTCCATGCGGGTGGTATGGCCAGTTTTCGAATACGCTCCAAAACGGTTTTGTCTTTTACCGGTTTTCCATCGAGCAGGTAAGCAAAGCCAGTGCCCTTGCGCAGCCTGCTGATGCCCGCAATAGTGTCGCTTACATACTTGAGGTCGGCGGCCAGTGCTGCCTTGCTGTAATCTTTATCCAGCTTTAAAAATTCGCGATGCGATAATTGCCCCGTTTCCATGTGCGCTGTTTGTGTGCAGTATTGTTACTTGTAAAAACATACCAGAGTAGACTATGGACTATGGACGACAGACGATAGTAGTAGAAATATTTTTTCAAGCGATAGTCTTTTGTGGTCTGTCGTCTATTGTCCATCGTCCATGAAAAAAGCCGGACACATTGCTGTATCCGGCTGCTGCTGTTCTCTGTTGTTTTTATTTATTGCGGTTCGGCTTCTGCACGTATGTTGATGCTGCTTTCGGCCAGCCGGCTCAACTTTTCATCGGTAGACTTTTCTTCGGCCAGTGTTTGTCCCAGTAGTTGGGCCACATCATTGTGTCCCATGGTTTTTGCCAGTTGCACCAGGCTGCCGTAAGATGCAATTTCGTAGTGCTCGGCTTTTTGCGAAGATATGATGAGGGCAGCATCGCGGGTAGCAGTGCCTTTGTCGGTATCTTCAATAGCCTGAACGCCTTCTTTGGTGAGGCCTTCCATGGCTTCGCATTTTTTGGAACGCACAGGCAGACCCAGTATCTGAAACACCTGCTCCAGGCGGCCGATCTGGCCTTCGGTTTCTGTCATGTGTTGTTGATAAGCTGCTTTCAGTTCTTGTGAAGTAGCTGCTTTTGCCAGTTTCGGCATTGTTTTCAACAGCAGTTTTTCTGCGTAATAAATATCTTTCAATTCGTCAACGAACAGCTCTTTCAGTTTTGTTTCTTCGCTGCCCGAAGACTTTGATGCTGCCGATTTTTTTGCAGGTGCAGCTTTAGCGGTCATACCTTTTTGTGCAGGCATTTTTTTAGCGGCAGCAGTTTTTTTTGTTGGGGCTGCTGCTTTGGAAGCTTTTGCCATAAATGGTTATTTTTTGTTTTTTTAATGTTCCTGATTATTTATAAAAATAGTGCCAGCTAAAAGCCTTGTCTGCCGGCGCCTGTAGATAATTTTACCCATAGGTTTTTGCAAAATGGCTGAGTTTATAGCAGCAGAAATTGTGGTATCCAATTTGGAGATATTGCAGTGTTCCCACATCTTAAAAATGCTGTACTTATGCCAACTAATCAACAATTACACTTCCTGAAGGAAAAGATTCAGGACCTGGGAAGTGCCATCTTTTTTAACCTGAGCGATTCGGTGCTTAAATTTCCAACTGCCCTGGTAAGTTGCCAGGAAGTGGACGATTTTGGATTTATGTGGTTTTGGGTGCAAAAGCCCAGGCAAAGCGTTCGCGAATTTGAAAACGGATTCCCGGTGCGCCTTGATTTTTACCGTAAAGGAAAAAGCTTTTTTCTGCAAGTAACCGGCAATGCATGGGTAGTAACCGACCCCGAAGAAATAACCCAGATGGCACCCGTAGCGCAGGTAAAAGAAAAAGCACCGGAAATGGTGCTGGTAAAGGTTAAAATGGTGCGTGCCGAATACCACGAAACACAAACCGCTCATGCCCATTCGTGGTGGCAGAATGCGGTGCACAGTTTTTTTGCCTGGTTCCGCAATTCAAACGGATACACTGCATCTTCCAACAACACGTTTTTTCCTGCTTCATAGCAACCGCGTAATTGTACCCCAGTTTATTTTAATCCATCACCCATGAATGCAGCAGGGATGCTCCTGCACATTTTGCCCTGCTGCACCAATGGCTTGCTTTCGCTTATGCAACTTTTGTAGCTTTAAATGCACCGGCATTTCCTTTCAGGCTATCGCTTTAAGCTTACCCCCATTATTTTCTACAAGCTATTTTTATTAAGTAAGTATGTGCTTTTGCTGCATTTATGGTGCATAAAAAAAGCCGCAGCAAGCTGCAGCTTTATAATCAAAGGCAAAACGTTTAGCTACGAAACGATTGTTCTTTTACAGAAATGTTTCTCTGTGCTTATTTACGCACATTATCGCCCGCCCTTTTTTCAAAGTAGTTGGGGTCGTTCAACTCTTCATCGGCGTAGTTTTCGTCCGATGCATCCGAAGATATATTTTCCCGCATCGAGCGGTCCTGGTCAATAGGGGCTTCGCTGCGGCCATCCGATAAAAGGTTGCGGTCTTTACGGCCGGGTGTCAGGTCGTCTTTCAGCCCTTTATAATGCGTATCGTGGTTATTTTTCTGTTTCATAATAAAATGTTTTAGCCGGTGCCTGATTCATTTCGGGCACCGGGGTTTGTATTATACGGGTAACTATTATGCCAGTTGTTCCAAACTATGCTGCTTTCGTTACCCGTTTACAATTTCGCCGCCGTTTGGGTGCAATACCTGCCCGGTCATATACGATGCATCTTCGCTGGCCAAAAACAGGTAGCTGGTGGCTACTTCGGCAGGTTCGCCGGCGCGGCCCAGGGGCACATCCGACCCAAACGTGGCCACCTTTTCTTCGTCAAAGCTGCCTACGATCAGCGGCGTCCAAATTGGGCCAGGTGCTACGGCATTTACCCGGATCTTTTTTTCTGCCATCGCCTGCGCCAGGCTGCGGGTAAAAGCTACAATGGCCCCTTTGGTGCTGGCATAATCGAGCAGCTCCTTGCTGCCGCGGTAAGCTGTTACAGAGGTGGTATTGATGATGGATGCACCTTCTTTAAGATGCGGCAGCGCAGCTTTGGTTAGGTAAAATATAGAGAAAATATTGGTTTCAAATGTTTCCTTTAGCTGTTCTGCAGAAATATCCAGCAATGATTTTTGCGGAAATTGTGTAGCTGCATTATTTATCAGGATATCCAGCCGGCCCAGGTTGTCGATTGTTTCCTGCACCAACATGCGGCAAAACCCTTCTTCACGGATATTGCCTGGCAGCAGCAGACATTTTTGTCCCTCTGATTCTACTTTACTCCGCGTGTCTTCTGCATCTTCATCCTCGTTGAGGTAAGAAATAGCCACATCAGCCCCTTCTTGTGCAAACAAAATGGCCACCGCTTTCCCTATTCCGCTGTCGCCGCCGGTGATGAGGGCCACTTTACCTTCCAGTTTTTTGGCCAGCTTGGGCCGCTCCGACACAGGCTTGGGCGTCATTTCCTGTTCGCTTCCGGGTAATTCCTGTTCCTGTGGTGGCCGTATTTCTTTTGGATCCTTTCCTTTTTGCATGGCTAAAATTTTTTGTTGTTGCCCAAAAATTTGTACCAATAATTTTATCTATTCCCTTATTTTTGCCACCCGCTACGGAAACGGTGCGGAAAAGTTCTTACAAAACGGGGGACTAGCTCAGCTGGCTAGAGCGCTTGCATGGCATGCAAGAGGTCATCGGTTCGACTCCGTTGTCCTCCACACTTAACCGGACAATTCAAGGTATTACCAGGAATTGTCCGGTTTTTTTATTTTATAGCGTTTACTTGATTTCAGTTATTTCCCTGCTGATGGATCCAAATTGCAGGGTCAATGCTTTTTGCTGTTACAAATTATTGCTGCATCGATATTTGATAGGCTGAAACGCATTGCAGCGCCGTTGTTTGCATTAAAGCTACACCTGGCCCAAGGCCACAACGGTGTAACATTGACGGCAGCTTTTATTATATCGCTTTAAATACGGGTTCACCTGTCCCATCCAGAAATTTGGTTGTGCAACAAGCTTCTTATTTGCTTTTATTTATTTGCAACGTTTATTAACATGCGGTAATGAATGGCGTAGGTTCTTTATGTAGCTTTACGCGGCTTGAATATGCTCCACTTGCGCTGAACAATCATTCCAAACATTTTAAGGATTTACAATGAACATGAAAAGTACAACACTGTTGCACGCAGTGGGCTTTTTAATGCTGTCTGTATCAGCATTACAGGGCTGCTCTACTGCATCGAAGGCCAGCACAGGCAGTTCGGTCAAAACCGACACTACACGGAGCATCGCACCTTATTTTTCTCCGGCTACCGCAAAAGCAAGAACGCCGGATGCGCAAGGATTTATTCAACGCTGGTTACTGCTGGAGCCGATCAGCAAACCAAACCGCAGCAACACTGTTTTTACAGACAGTTACCTGCGCCATGCATTTGATACCCTGTATTTCCCGGCCCAGTTCACGATTCTCCCCAAACATGGTGACAAGGTAAAAGTGGGCGAACAGGAGCTGACCTGGCATGCATTGGAAAGCAACCTGTTTAATGTAAAATTATTTCGTTTTGCTTATGGCCTCAACAAGCCTATTTACGGCGTATTGTTTTGGGCCGTAACGGTTGTAAACAGCCCGGAAGAAATAAAAGATGTGCGCATGGCCATCGGGTCAAATTCTGCATCTATGTGGTGGCTCAACGGCAAAGAAGCCGCACTGCTTTCCGGCGATCGCCGCATGGTAATGGATGATGTTGTATCTCCCCGCCTCACCTTGAATAAAGGCAAGAACATTATTCGCGGAGCAGTCATCAACGGTCCTGGAATGAGTGATTTCTGTGTTCGGTTTCTCGATGAAAAAGGACAGCCGGTAAAGGGGCTTACCATTACTTATGAGTAAGGCCAGTTAGTCATCCCGTTTTATTTCTCAACAGAACAACCAGCATTATTATGAACATTAAAATATTGGGCGCTTTTGCCCTGTTATCATCTTGCTTTACCGCAACAGCAATCGCACAGATCGGTAAACCATTTATACATGATCCGTCTACCATCATGGAAAGCGATGGAAAATATTTCACGTTCGGCACGGGCAGCGGCGGATTGATTTCGGAAGATGGCTGGACCTGGAACGGCGGCGGCGTAAGACCCGGCGGCGGCGCTGCACCGGACGTAATAAAAATTGGCGACCGTTACCTGATTGCCTATGGCTCAACAGGCGGCGGCCTGGGCGGTGGACATGATGGTAAGATCAATACCATGTGGAACAAAACACTGGATCCAAAATCGCCTGACTTTAAGTATTCCGATCCGATCGTGGTTGCATCTTCCGCCAATATGGAAGACAACGACGCAATCGATCCGGGATTGCTGCTCGACCCAACCGATGGGCGGTTGTGGCTTTCATACGGCACCTATTTCGGATTTATTCGTCTTGTGGAACTGGACCCCAAAACAGGGGCACGGAAAGCAGGCAATAAAGCAATTGATATTGCCATTGACTGCGAGGCCACCGACCTGGAATACCGCGACGGATGGTATTACCTGCTGGGTACACACGGCACCTGCTGCGACGGCGCCAACTCCACCTACAACATTGTAGTAGGCCGTTCCAGGAAAGTAACCGGCCCTTACCTTGATAATATGGGCAGGGACATGCTGAAAGGCGGTGGAAAAATGGTGGTGGCAGCGGGCCACCGGGTGATGGGGCCTGGGCATTTTGGTCGTATTATTCTGGGCGAAGGCATTGAAAAAATGTCGCTCCACTACGAAGCCGATCTGGATCAAAGCGGCCGCAGCGTATTGGGCATCCGGCCCCTGCTTTGGAAAAATGGTTGGCCTGTTGCTGGCGAAATGTTTAAAGAGGGCACTTACGAAATTGAATCGGAGCGGAGAGGATATGCTTTGGAACTGATCGTTGATTTTGTACGCATGCCGGGTGGCATGCGGTTTAACCGCAACAACGACGAGCCGGTAAAACCCGTTCCATCGCAGGAGTTGGCCGAAGTGATCAAAACCTGGCCAGCTGGAAACATTGGCGTAAGAACCGGCGACTACATGACCCGCCCGCATCAGAAATGGACCATTACCGCCGTACCTGGCGAAGGATATCTTGGCGGGCCTTATTATAAAATCGTCATTGCCGGAACAAACCGGGCACTGGCTGCCACCGCCAATGCGGAGTTAACAACAGTACCTGCATTTACCGGTGCTCCGGAGCAGTTGTGGCGCATCGATCAACTAACAGACGGCACCTTTAGAATAATGCCGAAACTGGTTCCGGGTTCAGGCAAAAAACTGGCGCTGGTGTCTATTGGCGACAGCTCGCCAACCCTTGCGGAGTTTGATTTCAACAGCGACAATTCCAAGTGGAATTTCAGGGCACACTAAGTAAATGCAACCAGGAGGATGCACCTGAACGGAGCATTTCTTTAATTAGCAATTAAGCTTATTCCTTTAAAAAAACCGGGCAACTTGCTGCAAGTGTTGCCCGGTTTTTTTATTTAAAATGTTTGTAGCAAAGCAATGCAAGTGCTGGTGCAAAAAATATGCAGCCCGGTTTGCGATGATTTTGCATCATTGCAAATCGGGCTGCATTTATTGTTCGGGGTTGGCTTCTTTTTAAAAGTCTTCCTTGTACTATCATCAGTGTCCCGCCAAGCGTAGCGAAGCATCTGGGTGTTGCCTTATATCTGCTTGTACAATGTTCAAAGCCCTCCTTCGCCGGGATGATAAATGCAAGAAGCTTCAAACAATGAGGACTTAAAAAGACAACAGGTTTTAATGTTTTTTAGCTGCACCTATTTAAGCTACTTTGGGTTTGCCTTTAGGCCAAACAGCTTTTACCCCTTTTACAATTTTGTCGATGATAAAGCCAAGGATCAGGCCTGCAACCGCGCAAGCCAGCGCTTTGGCCAACCAGGCCAGTGCTGGAATGTTGGCTAAAGAATGTTCCAGATCGTGCAGTAAATGGCTGGTAAAAGGAATGCCGTGGGCAATGATTTCGGCACCCACCCAAAGCATGGCTGCTGTTCCCACATAGCCCAAAAAATTAAGGAAGTACGGCATGAATTTGACAATACCACGGCCAAACTTTTGTGTGGCAGGATGATATTTTTTCTGCGCCAGGTGCACCCCGATGTCGTCTGCTTTTACAATCAAACCCACAAACCCGTATACGGCCACGGTAATAAAAATAGCCACGGCCAGCATTACAACAATCTGGTTTACGATGGGCTCGCCAACTACCTGGCTGTAGGCAATGGCCATAATTTCTGCCGATAAAATAATGTCGGTACGAACAGCACTGGTTATCCGTTCCTTTTCCAGTTCCTCCGGGGTAATCACTTTTACGGGCTCGCTGTCGGGGTTTTCTTCGTGGTGCTTACTGAACATGGAATGCACCTTTTCGTAACCTTCATAACACAGATAGGCGCCGCCCAGCATTAAAATGGGGGTAATGGCCCAGGGGGCAAAGTATCCCAGCACCAAGGCCGCAGGGCTAAGAATCAGCAGTTTGTTGAGCAGCGATTTTTTGGCAATGTTGAAAATGATGGAAAGTTCCCGCGAAGGGTCGAGGCCCACCACATATTTGGGTGTAACCGCCGTATCATCAATTACAATTCCTGAAACTTTCCCGGTGGTTTTGGCTACCTGCGTGGGTACATCGTCGAGGCTGGCAGCGCTGGCTTTTACCAAAGCCGAAATATCGTCCAATAAAGCAAAAAGTCCTGAAGCCATAATGTTTAAGTTAGCTAAGCCGCGCTTTGTTTTAAAAGCGCAAATAAAAGGTTCTTGTTGAAACCGGGCAGCAAGTTAGGGGCAGTAGTTCGATAAACAAGTTTGCCGGTTGCAGGGTATAAAAATCCTGTACCACCAGGCATATTCATGTCCCGTGATCTCTGCAGGCAGGCAATGCAGAAATAAGGTGTACAAGCATCCTGCTGTTTTGCAGCCTTTTCTCCGCTGGTCCTGTATTGTATTTATAAAAAAAGCGAAGTAGTACTTCGCTCACAATATAGTTGCCGTATGTTGAAGGTTGTTGCATAAGTAGCGTTAACTGCTAAGTGCTGTCTGCAAACCCCTTGCTTTTTCGAGTGCTTTTTTAAGGGGCGGCATCGCTTTCCATATCGACCCAGTTGGGGTTTCCAGTGGCTCTACCTCGCCACGGCTTTGCAAGTATTCCAGCAGTATCTGGGCTTGTTTTGCATCCCGGTTATTTAGTAAGGCAAACTCTTGGGTAGAAAGGGTTTCGTGCCCTGCAAACACGGATTCGTAGGATGTAGGAATCCCTTTCTTTACTGCATGTGGCACCAGTTTCAACAACGCCTGCTCATACACTTCGTAGGGCTTGGCGCCATACACCTTAAACCGGTTGTCCTCCGCATCGGAAAAAAAGATTGTCGGAAATCCACGCACCCCGTACTGGCGGGCCAGGGCCAGGTCGGCCTCAAAAAGCTGTACCGCAGGTCCTGCTATGTCTGCTTTCATCCGGTCCGCGTCCAGGTGTGTATCGGCTGCAGCCTGCGCCAGGTGCTCCCAACGGGTAATGTTCTTATTTTCTGTAAATACCATTTCTTTTATGCGCCGCAAGAAAAAAGATGCTTTTACAGCATCCTGCATTTGCGCTGCTTTAACGGCTATAGCAGGCGGATACGAAGAGTGTAGCGGGTCTTGGAGCCATACCTCACCATTGATGGGCATGTTGTACCTCAGGCCGGCTTCATACCAGTGCTGTGCCACATCGACCGGATTTTGCACATCGCTGCCGCCATAGCTTTCCCAGCTTTTAAGCAGGCCGCCCATGCGGTAATCTATATCGAAATAGTCGCCGTATTCGGCTTTTAGTTTGCGCAACTGGGGGTCGATGCCCCAACACGAAGAACAAATGGGGTCGGTAAAATAAAGCAGCGTAACCGGCTTTTGCCCCAATATTGCTGCTGTTGTTTCTGCCCCTGCCACTGCGCAGGTACCCGTTATGGGGTCGCAGTGCAGGGCGTTTTGTTCTGCATTTTTCATTGCCTAAAATTTTAATTGCTCCACACTATTTTTCCTAAAGCCAAAGATGGATGGCCGATGCAACCCACTGATTTATCATTGCAAAAGGGCCTGGTGTTCAGTTAATCTATGCATGCAGGATCTTCCAGCCGGCATGCCAATTATATTTGTTTTGAATGCCCAGTTGTATCAGTAAAAGTTGCATGCGTTCCAGTGTGCCGCTAACGGAAAGATCACCGGCCACAATCGGGTTCAACCCGGCGGTTTGCACTAATGCGGCAACTGCTTCCAAGGCATCGGTATCGTTGCCTGCAATAAATGCATCTGCCCGTTGGCCATTAAAATCGGGCTGCGCAAAACTGGCTGCAAATGTGGTATTGAATGCCTTTACCACTTTGGAATGGGGCAGCAATTGTTGCAGCTCTTCGGCGGCACTGCTGCCTTCCGGGGTTAGTAGCCCATCAAGGGTTTCGTTTAATGGGTTGGCAATGGATATAACGATCTTTTGGTTGGCTACTTCCCTGATCCGGTCGGCTACTTCCTGTTCGGCACGGTAGGGCACTGCCGCTATAATGATATCGGCTTCCCAGCTGGCGTCCCTTGGGCATGCGGCGCCTTCCACATCTGCTTCCGGATTACTGCTTTTTATTTCGGCAACCAGGGCATCCAGCTTTTCGCTGCTTGCTGCTTTCAGCAACAGCCGGTAATGGCCCCGGGCTATGCTTTTGGCAAGTGCAGCACCCATTTTGCCGGTGGCACCTATAATGCATATGGTTTGTTTTGTTTGCATATCTTTTTTGTAAGTACACAAAGCTACCACCGGCATGACCCCTGCACCGTTGCGTTTAGGCAAGAAATGCCATTGATTTATATCAAGACAACAAAGGTTTTTGATGGAGCGATTTGCAAAAGCACCCAGGCGGGCTACGGGTGGCAAGCCCATAGGGAAGCGGAGCAAGGGGAATAAAAAAAGCGGCCGCACCTTACGGGGTGCAGCCGCTTTCATAAGCGTTGGTTAGTACAATGGTCCAGATCAAATACGGGGGATAGACTACACCATTTGGTGTGGCGTTATCCTTCCACCATCAGAAACTGGGTCAGCCAGAAGCCGTCCATTTCCTGTTTGGGTCCTGTTTCTTTTACTTCTTTTTTGGCTACGTTGAGCTCAAGGTTGATGCAGGGTTTGTAACAGTTAGTTTTGGTGGTCCATGTAATTGACAGGAGCAGCAGGACCGAAAATTTAAGCATGGTTTCCATTGCAGTTGGTTGTTACACAAAAGTAGTGTGCAGCACAGGGGAAACCAATCGCATAAAAGTGTGATTATTGAGCCCCGTTTTCACCCGTTTATCACATAAATGCCCCACATAACCCGTGTAAATACCCAATAGGTAGGGTGTATGTACGCAAATAAAAAAGCCACGCTTTTGACGTGGCTTTCTAAAATTTGTTGATAGTTGTAAGGGTGAAGAATAACCAGCCCAGTTGTATCAACCGGCGTTCCTGGCCGGTTATACGATCTTGTCTTTAAAGGCTTTGGCTACTGCTTCGCTTTTGCTGTTTACGTGCAGCTTTTCGTAAATCTTTTTGATGTGGCTGCGCACCGTGTCGATGGCAATGAACATTTCACTGGCGATCATTTTGTAACTGTAGCCATCTACCAGAAACTGCAACACCTGTTTTTCACGGTCCGACAGGTTGTAATCTTCACCGCGGGAAGTGTTCATGTTCGAAAACATCTTCAGCACCTGCGTGGCTACCGATGCGGTCATGGGTGCACCGCCGGTTTGGGCTTCGGTAATGTACTCGAGCAGGCGGGCGGGCGGGGTTTTTTTCAAAATGTAGCCGTTGGCACCGCTGGAAATAGCCTGAAAAATGTTCTTATTGTCGTCGAACACCGTTAGCATCAGGATCTTTACTTCGTCGTTTACTTCCCGGATGTGCTTCAGTCCTTCAAGGCCGTTCACTCCCGGCATATCAATATCCATCAGCACCACATCGGGGTTAAAGGCCTGCACTTCCGCCACTACATTACTGCAGTTTTTGAAAGCAGCCATCACCTCAAAACCCTCAGTACCGTTGATCAGCATGGCCAGGCCTTCTCTCAACTGCGGGTTATCTTCATACAGCAGGACTTTAATCATGTTCGCTCTTTTTTTTACAAAAGTACAGGCTGAGCCAAAGGCGGCCAACCGCATATTCATGTGGAAAGCGTGGGAGGAAGATGATGGATGATGGATGATAAATGGTGGATGTTAATGGTTTGAATGTTGTTAGTTCTAAAAAACTTGCGGTACCTAAACACTATCAACAATCATCTATCATCCATCATCCTTCTTTAAAATCCCCGGCCACCCGTAGTGAGCCCATACGCCTTGGGCGCTACCTGGCGGAACAAGGCACCGATTGCCAAACAGATAAAAAATACAACGGCGGGTGCCAGAAAATAGGTAAGCAGCCGGTAGTTGGGCAGGCCGTTGCCATAGCGGTAAAAGAGTTGTGTAATGTAGGGCAGCAGGGGTATGTGCAGGGCATAAAGAATAAAGGAAAAGGCTGCCGCCCAGGTAAACCATTTTTTGTGCATGGCCCATTTTACCACCTTATCGCCGCTGAACCAAATAGCGAGGATACCTGCCGATACCGATATCACATGCAGTATCGAAAATGCCATCCGGGTGATTGTGTTTTGTTCTTCCAATTCAAAAGCCAGGAACGTTTTGATGACCACCAGTCCAACAAAGCACAACCAGGTAAGGTAATAACTGAACCATCTGGGTGCTTTATCCAACGGGTAGTTCTGGCGGTAAATCCAAATGCCCAGCGAAAAGAAAAACAATCCCTGCCCTTCGATAAGGGGAAAGGTGGTGAATGATACCCACAACAAAAACAACAATCCAAACCAAATGGGCGCCATGCGGCCAATGGCCCATTTAAACACCGGGTACATCAGGTTGTAGATAAACAAGCTGCGCACAAACCACAACTGGAAAGATACCGGGGCAAATATCCAGCGGTACAAAATGCCGCCCCACCCAATTTCGCTGTACGACCGGTTATCGCCCAATTGGTCGATGCCCGCATCCTGCACTGCCTTTGCGGTGATCGGAAACTGCTGCCAGAGCCAGGTAATGCCCAGCCCAACGGCACCCCAGACAAAGTAGGGCAGGATAAGGGTGTTGAACCGTTTGCGAATGCGTTGGCCAAACGGCTTGCTGTCTTGCATGGCAAAAATGTACCCCGAAAAGATAAACAGCATGGGCAGCCGGAAACGAAGCAGCCCATTGGCCAGGAAATACTCAAGAAAGGTGGTAATCGTAAGCGGCTCCTTTACGAGGCTGAATGGCTCGAGATAGGTAACCTGCAGGTTGTAGCCGTGTACAAACAGCAACAGGGCAATGGAAATAAATGAGTAAAATCGAAACTTCTGGCTGAGAAAACGGTTCATGCAGTTGGTTGTGGTAGCCTACGTTTTTATCGGGTTGTGATTATATTTTCAAAAGCAAATTAGCAGGGTTTGCTTTTTTGTTTTTTACCTGTTTACCTGGTTTTTTACCGGCACCAACACCATTACCTTGGTGCCGTTGCCTTCCTGCGACACAATGCGTACTTTTCCGTTCATCGCATCGGCCCGCTTTTGCATATTGCCCAGGCCGTTGCCGTTGTCGGCCTTTGCCACGTCAAAGCCCCGGCCGTTGTCCTGCACGGTAAGCACCAGTGTTCTTTTATTCAGCTCTACGCAAACTGTTACCTTATCGGCTTTAGAATACTTGGCGGCGTTGTTCACCGCTTCTTTAAATACCAGGAAAAAATCGCGGCGGGCTTCCATGTTCAACTTTACCTCATACACTTCCTCGCCCACCGAAAAATGGAGTTCTATGTCTTTTGCCTCCAGCACATTGGTGGCAAACTCCCGCATCCGCGCTGTTACGCGTTGCATGCTGTCGTTGCTGGGTTTAATGCTCCAGACAATGTCGTCCATAGCCTCCATCATGCGCTGGCTGTTGTCCGATATCTTGCTCAGGTATTCGGTGGTTTTTACCGCATCGGTGCTCATTTTTGTTTTTGCCATCGAGCTCAGGATATTGATGGTGCTGAGCGTGCTGCCCATGTCATCGTGCAGGTCGCGGGCCACGCGGTTGCGCAGCTTTTCTACTGCCAGCAGCCGGTTTACCCGCATGTTGTGGATGCCATATACCGCCAGGGCCAACAAAAATAGCAGGCTGCTGATAAACCATTTGGTGCGCCAGAACGGCGGTAAAATAGTAAAGCTCATTTGGGTTATTCCCCTGGTTCGAATGCCTTCAATGGTTTCGCAATACACTTTAAAGGTGTAGCGGCCGGGCGGCAGCAACGAATAGCTTACCAGCTTCGATACATCCGACTGGATCCACTCTTTGTCCACGCCTTCCATTTTGTAGTAGTACGTCATTTTATCGCGCTGCACAAAAGAGATGGAGGAAAAATAAATGGAAAAAGAGTTCTGGTCGGTTTGCAGCTTTACTTGTGGCAAACCCAGCAGCGAATCGGCCGGGAGGTACTGGTTAAACAGCCGGAAGTCGGTAATGGTAACATCGGGCGGCGGTTGAAAATTAAGGTAGGTGTTCGGGTTGAACATGATCAGCGAATTGCTTCCGGCAAAAAGCAGGCTGCCATCCGCCGCCCTGAAGTCGGTAGCATTGGTTTGTTCGGCCAGCACAATACCATCTCTGCGGCCATAGGGCGTGATGCGGTTGTTGATGGGATTGTAGCGGCACAGCCCGTTTGCCGTAATCACCCACAGGTGGCCGTTGTTGTCCATCCGCAGCCGCATCACCGTGTTCGAAGGCAGTCCATCCTCCGTATCCAGGATCCGCACGGTCCGCCTTTTTTTGTTGATCAGGTTGATGGCCCCGGCGCCAAAAACAATGGTGCTGTCGTCCAGTTGTTCAATGTCGGTTCCCGAATTGTAAAGCAGGCCGTTTTGCTGCCTGTTGGCGGTGTAGTGTTGCAAAATGTTGCCGGTTTCGGGATGCAGGGCATACAGGCCTTTTTCGTGGGTGGCCACCCAAATCCAGCCTGCTTTGTCGGGAAAAATTTTATATACAATAGTGCCCAGGTCCTGTACCAATGTAAAGGTGCCCGCCTTCCATTTTACTACCCGCCCGCTTTGGGTTCCCATCCAGATGTTGCCGGTTGTATCTTCTGCAATAAAACGAATGGTGCTGCCATTGAAAATGGGCGGCCGGCTGTATTCGGTTTTTTTGGTGACCGGGTCAAATATGGTGAGGTAACCGCCATTGCTTCCCATCCATATTTTACCGGTGCTGCTTTGGCGGCAAAGCGACCACAGGAGGTGGGTGGCATTCCAGGCATCTGCCGGCAGGGAAGCAGGTGGCCTTTGCTGGAACACCTCGCTTTTGGCCACCGAAAAATCCGACCGGATCACTTTGATGCCTGCACCCCAGCAGGCAAACCAGTAATCGCCGTTGGGCATCTGTAAGATATCGGTGATGGAAACCTGCTCTTTGGAAGAACTGAATATGAGGTTGTTGGTCGATTGCTCGGTACTGCCGTAAGCGGCAAAATACAAGCCTTTGTCGGTTGCAATCCACAGGCTGCCATCACGGTCCTGAATGATCTGGTTAACGGTTTTATAATCCACCGACAGGCTGGTGAAGCCTTCTTCGGCCCGGTTGTGGTAAAAACTGCCACTTGCCTGGTCATAACTGATGAGTGCATTGAGGCCGTACACCCATAGCGTTCCGTCTTTTGTTTCATAAAAATGACGGTATTCCGAATAGCCCTGTTTGGGATAATTGAGGCCTATTGTGTCCCTGTCCAAAAAACGGCCAGTGCTGTCCAGGCAAAATTTAAACTGTTGACCGCCGCCGGCCCACGAAGGCCAGGCAAAAACCCAAAGCCGACGTTTCGTGTCGATGTACAGTTCGGTGATGTTGTTTTGTATTTTGGCATTGGCCAAAATGGGAAGGTTGCGCGGATTGTGGTACCGTGTCCAGGTTTGGCCCGATGGGCGGTCGTATATAACAATGCCGCTGTCGCATCCGGCCCACAACTGGTTTTTTACCGGGTCTTCGAATACAGCGTTTAGCCCAATGCGCCAGCCTGCCGGTATGGCTATTTCCTTGTACGGAACAAATGTATTGGAGGCGGCATCGTATTGCAATAATTCGTGGCCCATAATGCTCAGCAGCACCTTTCCGCCCGCAATGCGATACAGGCGGAACTCATCCCGGGCGGCAATAGGCCGCTTGTTTTTCAGCGCTATTTTCTTGTACGTAAGCTGGCGGGTATGGAAAACCCCAAACTCCCGCAGGTTGGGCGTGTACAGGATCAGCGATGCATTTCCCGCCGGCACGATCTGCTCTGTTGGTGCGTCGGGCAGGGGGTCGCTTCCCTCTTTAGCGGTATTGAAATGAATAAATTTACTGCCGTCAAAACGCTGCAGGCCATTAGCGGTGCCGGTCCAGATAAAACCTTTTTCATCCTGGTACAGGCTGGTCACTACATTGCTGGCAAGCCCGATGCGGTCGTCGGTGGAAAGTCGTATAAATGCAAGCCCTCTCTGGCTTTGCGCAGTAGCAGCCAGCAACACGAGCAGCAGTAGGGTCAAACCTCTCATATATGCCAGCCAAAGCTAATCATTGCCCCGAACTTAAGGGAGCTCATCCCTAAAACCACACATTTATGTGGGAAATCATCTTATTGCTTTGCCGGCAAAAAAGACCGGAACATGTAGCAATTCGCCACTTTACACCCGGTTATCCAGCACCGATGCCTTTCTTATAATAACCCCCTTATGTTATTGTTGCCTACGGAAAAGCCGGTTAGTTTTGCGCATATTATTTTTTGTATCCATACAAAAAAGATTTTTTACCCACTACCAAAACTAACCGGAATGAGACCAATGCTGCTGGCGCTGATGCTCCTTTTTTCCCTGTGCATGCAGGCGCAAATGAACAACCTGATGAACCGTGCGAAGGCTAAAGTGCAGAACCGCGTAAACCAACGCGTGGACCAGGCCATGGACAAAGCCCTCGACGATCTGGAAAACCCGCAGGCTTCAAAAGCGGCCAACAAGCCAGCACAGAAACCTGCCCCGCAGCCAGCGGCTTCCAAAACTGCAAGTAAAGAAAATGAGGAGGAAGCCCCAGCCGAAGCAGCCCAGCCAAAAGTGGTGAGCTATTCCAAGTTTGATTTTGTACCCGGCGAACGGGTGATTTACGCCGAAGACTTTGCACAGGACGCCATTGGCGAACTACCGCTTACCTGGAACAGCAGCGGCAAGGGCGAAGTAATGACGCTGAACAGCCAGCAGGGTAAATGGCTACGCATTTTTGAAAATAATACCTACCTCTCCGGCAACACCAAAGGCTTTGGCGATAATTACACCATTGAGTTTGACCTGATGTTTTATTTCGAGCCCAAGGTAAAAGGATACGTGCTGCCCGGATGGAGTTTTGGCCTTTTCAGCAGCGGCGGCGAAGACCCGGGCGACAATAAATTTTTGCAGGGGCAAACCAAATATGCCAGTTCTGAAGTGCATTTTGGATTTGGCTCCTATGCCCTGGCCTGGGTGCAAAGCCATGTGAAAAATTCCAGCACGTTTTACAGCGATAAAATGGAACTGGGCGAACCGCAGGCTGCATTTAATAAAGTGGTGCACTACTCTGCACAGGTACAAAAGAGCCGCTTACGGGTATGGGTAAACGAAAGAAAGGTATTTGATATACCACGTGCCATGAGCACCGCCGATACCATCAACCAGATCTTCTTTCACCTCGAGGGTTCCAATTACAAGGAAGACGAAATTGGGCTGTTTGTTTCCAATATAAAAGTGGCTACGGGCCTGCCCGATACCCGCCACAAACTGGTAGAGGAAGGCAAATTCAGCACCACGGGTATTCTGTTCGATTTTCAAAGTGCGGTAATCAAACCCGAATCGTATGGAGTGATCCGCGAAGTAGCCAATGTACTGAAAGAAAACCCTTCATTAAACATCAAAGTGATTGGCCATACCAGCAGCGACGGCGATGATGCCGCCAATATGGAACTGTCGAAACAACGGGCCGCAGCAGTGAAAGAGCTGATGCTGAAAGAGTATGGTATTGAAGCCGGCCGCCTGGCTTCGGAGGGCAAAGGAGAAACTGCACCGATTGCCGATAATAAAACCAAGGAAGGTAAGGTTCAAAACCGCCGTGTTGAGTTTGTAAAAATGTAAACGCTTGCCTTTTTTGGGTGGGCCGGATAAATAATTTTAACTACCTATACACGCTGCCGTTTTTCATACAATAGGGTCACATAAAAGCCCTGTGTGTACTACCGGCAGCATGCTGCAATCATTACCAAAACCAGCCACTTGTGAAACCATCCATACATGCATTGTTCCTCCTGTTATTGGGGTTGGGTAATGCAACTGCTTCCAATACTTTTTACAACATTTGGAGTTCCCTTTCCACCCAGATTTTTTCGGTTGCCTGTAACCGTGAAGATATGTCCCTGGCAAACGAAACGCTGCGTACCATCAGGTCGAGCAGCAAACCTACCCGCACCCTGCTGGCTTATACAGCGCAGCGCCGCCCGGTACATGCGTATTTTTTTCCGGGTAAAGTTGATGAGTATGCTTTTGTCATTGGCGGCATGCACGGCTCCGAGCTTTCTTCCATTGAAGTGGCCAAGGCCGTTATTGATTCCTTGCAAAATGGTGCACAGCCTTACTACAGTGTTGTGGTTATTCCATCGCTATTTCCCGACAACGCCGTGCTGGCTTCCAGTTTTCCAGAAGAGATTGGCAGTACCAAAAATATCGGCCGGTATTCTTCCGGTTTGGCAGCCGATCCCAACCGCCAGATGCCCGCATTGGGCAGCCCGTTCCTGCCCGAAAGGCCACTGGATTTTGCGGGTCGCATCATTGAACGGGAAAACCAGGCCTTACTGTATTTGATTGGCAACCTGCACCCCAGGCGCATAGCGTCGCTGCATGCCATCCGCAATCCCGGTTTTGCAGGTGTATTTGCCGACCCCCGCACCGATGGCTACGGGTTTGCCGAAGGATATGAGGCCGATAGCCTTGTTGCCGTGGAAATGGCCAGGCAGATTGCTTTGCTGGGCGGAACCGCACCAGGAAACACCCTGGAGGAAGAACCTACTGCTTTGTACCACACCGACCCGGTGGTGGCGCCCAAAGGATGCCTGCAAAAAAGAACGGTTCAGGGCGGCAATTCGGGTCACCATCGGGGTTTTGGCATTTCGCTGGGCAGCTGGGCCAGCACCTCGGAACGTGCCTATGAAGAAAGCGCCAACCCGAGGTCGGCAGCCATGATGCTGACGGTGGAATTTCCGGGCAGCAAACGCAGCACCGATTATGCACAGGACGGAGAAAAGCTGGCCTGCCGCAGAAATGTTCAGGCTTATGCATCCGCTATAGTTTCGGTAATGCTGCAAAATGCCACACTTTAGTCCGCTTTTCCAATGTTAATGAATGCTAAAAACTGTGCCCTACAGATACGTTGAGCCGGCCGTGTAGCGTTAAAGTGCCGTAACAGCCATTAACTGAGCTATTTATAGGGGCACCTGTGCCCTCCTTATACAACTTCTTAGCGTGGACGGTTTAATAGAAAGCATGCAGCCCCCGGGCTGCATGCTTGTTTTCCAGACTATTTAAATACCTATTGAAAGGCGCTTACCTGCATTTTGGAAGGTTATTTTATTTATTGCCAAACATTTTGGTCTACGGCTCTGGCTATACCACATAATTATGTGATGGCTTTTCGGTGATGATGGAGCAAAAGGTGAGGATAAGCGGAAAAGAGCTGGCTAGGGGTTATTAATTAGTAAAAATGGGTGGTTTCGTACCGTATTTTTCACACGCTTATGCGATTGAATCCTGGTTTTTTACAATGCATTTTTGTAGTGTTCTTATGAACGAACGGGGTACCACCCCGGCAACCAAACTAACTTCCTAACGATTAAAACAAAACTGCAATGAAACGCTTCTACCAATTCACCGACATGATAATTATGTTGCTGATGCTGCTGAAAAACGATCCTGCACCGGAAAGCACTTCCATCGGCCATATCCTGTAAGCACACCAAAGCCTCACCCCGCAATCACCCAACCACTACCAACAGTTTTTATGAAACGCCTGCTTATTTACCTCACCGCGCTACTAGTTGTTCTTTCTTTTTTTGTTTCCTGTTCCAGGGAAAGCGTGGGCTTGAATACGCCTTCGGGAAAATCGCTGCTGATGGCGCATGCCTGGCACCTTTATGAAGTTACAGAGCTGGTTTCGGGAAAAGCCATCAAGGTGTACCGCAGGGGCCAAACCCGTAACGCAGATGATTACAGCCTGGTGCGCCATGCATTTAAGAAAGACGGTTCGCTGCAATATGTTGACCAGTTTGGCAACTCAGGAACCGATGGGGAGTACGACCTGAACGCAGCCGACAGCAAGCTGAAAATGGCTTTGGGTGCACAAAACCTGATAGCAGAAGCGGTTTCCATTTCCACCGAACGATTTGAATACACTGTGAAATTGAGCGAAGAAGACGCTGTCCGGTACACTTTCAGTCCGGCCTTATAATTCATTTCTTACAATAAACACCAACCGGCGATTTTTTAGTGGTAGCAGTAAAACCATTATCTTTTCTGACAAGCCAGCAAAGCTGTTCCCAGCAAATCAGGGACAGCTTTTTTCTGTTTTGCTTTGTGGATTACTGATCTGAACCTGACCGGAATACAGTTTTTTAAACTCAAATATTTCACCCTTTGGTATGTGGGCAAATGGTAGTTACTTCTATTGCGTAAAAACACTAAGTTTGATTCGTATTTATACCAGCAGGCCATGAAAGATGCATCCTCCCATCCGCTCGGTTTTAACCCGAATTTTGAAGAGCAAAGAAAAGCGTATTTGCCCGTGCAACAACGCAATGCCACTGGCAAAAGCCGGAAGCCGTCAACGCCTGGTTCCAATACGCACCAAAGTCCCGAAAGCAGTAATGCAAACGAAAACGGGCCAACTGCACCCACCGAGCCCCGCCAAAGTCAATAGTTTTTTTACGCCTTGTGCCACTTTGTTTGAAGTTGGGGAATAAACCAGGAACTATTGTGCAACACATTGCACGATAAGGCTTTGATTTTTACCTCTTTTCCAAACCCTTTTGCCATTTTCAGGCGGATTGCTGCCAGGAAAGCAAATAGGCATTGCATTTGGAATTCAGGGGTGAAATAAAGCTTACAATCATGGAGGTTACAGCAGTTGTTTTGCATGATGGCGCACTGGCGCATTATGATGTGGAGATTGGAAGGGGAGGGGTCTGTACCGCCTATCTATCCAACTATAGAGGTGACGGCAATATACCGCCGCAGAAAATTATTTTACAAAAAGAAGGACGTCACTGGGTGGGCAATATAAGCGATGAAAGCCTGGCGCAGGACCTTGGATACGCCGTGGAGCTAAAAGCAAAGCCCATACTGGAGCAGCGCAAACGCGAAGGCGGCCACCCGGCTGGATAATGCCAACCTTTTTACAAAGACAAAAAGAAAAACCCGGAAATTTCCGGGTTTTTGCAAAAAAGGCCGGCTCCATAAATGGGCCGGCTAACACCTTGGTTGGTTAATGGGCCAGGGCCAGTTGGTGGTCCTTACCTATATTGTAGTGACGCACTACTTTGGGCTCCTGCACGGGGCGAACACCGGCGATTTCATCATTCTCCCGAATAAAAAACAGCTCCACAAAAAAGTCTTCGACCTTAAACAGGAAAACCGAAAAGGAAGCGGTAGTCCGTTCGGCCAGGTAAATTCCTTTGTGTAACAATGCCCGGCGTTTTTGCTTTGGCGACAGGTTCTTGAAAGATTGTAGCGTCATAAATATGGATTTTTGTGCAATGGTATGGCACAAAGAGGGTGCCATGCATTTATTGCCGTGCTCACATATCTTAATTATTACTAACAGCCAAGCTTAGGTGCTGATGGGCTTCAACGTATTGCACTATTTATTCCCCGCCTCATTTTCAATATGCGTAAATATTTCCGAAACAATGTTTTGCTTGCAGTATTATTTGCCAGCAACAAAAAATGACCGACATCCCGCAGGCTTACATTTTTATTTTTTTGATGCCTGACAAATTATGTATCTTAATTGTCCGTAGCCTCTGAGGCGGAGGGCTAACTGCTCCTTGTTGATGATTCACTCACCTGCTAAATCAAAAGGCTATGGAACGCGTTTTCACCACTCACTTCGAGTTTTACGGAAAAACTTACACGACGCGGGTTCATCAGTATATAGAGCCCCGGCAGATGCAACTGCAGATCGAAGTTCCCGATCAGTCGCTGCTGCACCTGATACCCGATGGAAAAATAGTGTACAGCAGCGCCCAAGGCCTCCAAACAACTCCTGACCTCAACAGCCTGTTGGCCCACGAGTTGATCGGGTGTATCGTTCGGTCGGTAGAGCCGCACATCGATACTGCATAGCCTGCAGCTCCTTTGTAAGGGCTACTATTTCCCTGATATATATTGGTTTTCAGCCATTGCTGTTTGGGGCAAAAAAATTTTTTTTTGGCTCAAGATTTTATGGGCTGTGGTTGATGGATGCACAACTTATTACTTCGGTTTCCCTGGCCGGCTGGAAGGAATACAAAGAGTTTGTAGACACACTTTCCGACAACTGGGCATTTCGAGGACAGGGCAATGCCTGCTGGGAGTTGAACAATGCCGTGGAACGTACCGATTTTATCCGCCTGCACCGCCATATCGAGTCCGCTTTCTTGGCCGAATTTCAACGGGGTGCCCGCAACTATCTTTCCAGCGATGATACACCGCATCACATCATCGAATGGCTGGCACTGATGCAGCACCATGGTGCTCCCACACGCCTGCTCGATTTCAGCCGGTCGCCTTATATCGCCGCATTTTTTGCCTTTGAGCTTTGCCACCTTTCGGGAGGGAGTCATATAGCCGTGTGGGCCATGAATATGGCATTTTTAAAATCTAAGTCGGTGGCCATACTTGCCCAATTATTCGATGAAACTTTTGCCGACAACAAGAACGGGATCAATGAACAATTGTTTGAAAAAATATTTCATCAAAACAACTGCAGCATTGTTTTCCCGGTAGAGCCCTTCCGCATGAACCGGCGCTATTCGTTGCAACAATCCATATTTGTTAGTACCGGCAATTCGTACGAACCCTTTATGAAGCAACTGGAGTTTTTGGGCGAAGACCTGGTTAGGGCAGTGATCAGGATTGAGGTGCCGGCAGGGGAACAAAAGGCTGTGCTGCGCGACCTGCAGCGCATGAACCTGAACCGCGCCAGCCTTTTTCCGGACCTGGATGGGTATGCGGCTTCGCTTAAACTCCGCTACAACAGCATGATGACGCCTGAAGAACAACTGCAGGAGCAACTAAAAACGCTGGAGGATAAGGACTTTAGGTTTTTGCCCTGAATATATGCATGGGCGGAGCAGCCATGGTAGCAAGTGGACTACAACTGCCCGATAAGGTATAAAAGAATTAAAACTGCAGAAAAGCCAATAACCGTTACCAATAACCGCAGTTGATAATAAATGCGGTTGTTTCCCCGTTCGCTTTGAAGGTTGAAGCTCATAAGCTTTACTTTTTTAATGCTCCTAAACCGGCAGCTATGCTTGCAGCCGGTGCTCCGGGGTAGTCTTTTACCTGCGACAGCAATTGCCAGCAACGGCTGATGGTAAAAGAAAAAATTACAGTCAGCAGTGCAAGCACAGTCAGTCGGAAAGATAAACTACGCCCCCTAAAGGCTGCAAACCGGTTCAGGTAGCGGTTTACAATTATTTTGGTTGAACGCATGGCCATTTAATGGTAAAAGGTGAATAAAAGCTTACTTCAATGGGCAACACAATACCCTCACGGTGGCGGTTATGTTACCAGCATCGATGTGTAATCAGATGGCTAAGCTTCTATTTACGATTTTTCCATTTGGCCTTTTAGCCGGGATCAGGATAATGGTATCCTTATGGTAAGGGGAATTCCTGTTCAAGATATAAGGGTTTTCCGAAATGGCCAAGTTTGTTATAAAATATTTTTTACATAATTAATTTACATATGTGTAAAATTTAATAAAATTATTCAGTTTTTGGTCTGCTTCTCTGCATTTTATTTATAAATTAGGGCTTTGGTTGTTTATTTGTCTTATATCTTTTATTGACTTCCATTGCACCAATTCTTTAAAAATCATTTGCAGACCATCCTATGCAAACAACTTATAGCTCATACTTTCGCCTCGTAACTTTTTGGAAAAAATTGTTTTTTCTTGCTACCCAATCGCACCCATCTGGGGGTATGGGTGTTGCCGAAAAGGCTCCTAAGAAAAGAGCACACGCATCTTTTACCGGTATGCAATCGCCGGAGAGTGTGCGGCTCCGAGGCCCACGCAGCGCAGATCCGCAACGCAAAAATCCGGCACCCTGAACCAAAAGCGGGGCTAATATGTAATTTTAGCAAAAGATCGTCATGGGAGTGCTGAAACAAATGGCCGAATACCTGTACCTGCGCAAACCCGACCCCAACCGGCCGAAATCGCAATGGGTGGCTTACATGCACGGGATTAACCGCATTAGCCTGTTTTTGTTTATTGTAGCCCTTATTATCCTGGCTATTAAATTATTGACCAAGTAGGGTGATGCATTTTTCCCCTTGCAATAAATTTTTTCGATTTTTTTACTTTCCACTGCCAAACTGAAACAAAAGGCGGGCAGCTTTTTCGGAGGCATTGCCGTGCTGTTGCAGCATTTGCTTAAGCTGGCGGTAATCGGCCAGCATGGTTTGGCGGTATGGTTCGTTGTGCAAAATGGCTTCCAGTTCCCTTTTAATGTTATCTGGGTTCATTTCGTGTTGGATCAGTTCTTTTACCACCAGCCTGTCCATAATCAGGTTGACCAGCGAAATACATTTGATGGTAATAAGCCTTTTGGCAATGGCATAAGAAATAGGCGACCCTTTATAACACACTACCTGCGGCACGCCAAAAAGAGCCGTTTCCAGCGTGGCAGTGCCCGATGTAACCAGGGCTGCGGTGGAGCGGGCAAGCAAGTTGTAGGTTTCGCCCCGCACCGAAGTTACCTGCGGATAGGCCTGCAGCAGCGGTGTATAAAAATCATCTGGTAAAGAAGTAGCCTTCGCTACCACAAACTGATATTGGGGAAATGCTATTGAAGCCTGGAGCATTACCGGGAGCTTCACTAAAATTTCCTGCCGACGGCTACCAGGCAACAAAGCAATTACAGGCTTGCCGGTGGCGGGTTGTGGCGGATGTTGTTGCAAATAATCCTGCACTACCTGGGCCAGCGGGTGGCCCACAAATTCCACTTTATAATTCCATTTGTTTTCAAAAAAATCCTTTTCAAACGGCAGTATCACCATCATTTTATCCACCACCTGCCGGATCAGTTTTACCCGGCTTTCCTTCCAGGCCCACACCTGCGGCGAAATATAATACACCACTTTAAACCCTGCGGCTTTGGCCCATTTGGCGATCCGCAAATTAAAACCCGGGTAATCGATCAGCACCAGCACGTCGGGGGCAAATTGGGCAATATCCTGCTTGCAGAATTTGAGGTTGCGCAAAATGGCGGGTAGGTTTTTAATCACCTCGGCAAAGCCCATAAAAGCCAGGTCGCGGTAATGCTTTACCACAGTGGCCCCGGCTGCTTCCATTTGTTCACCGCCCCAGCAGCGGATTTGCGCAGCAGGTTCCAGTTTGATCAGTTCCTTTATCAGGTTGCTGCCGTGCAGGTCTCCCGAGGCTTCGCCTGCAATCATGTAATATTTCATGCACCAGATTAGCGGGTAAAGATACGGCCCGGGCATGTTGCACTTTTTAACCCCAGGCGGGCCGCTTGCAGTTTTATTATATCAAAGTCATTTGCCTGCTGGCTTTATGCCAGAAACTTGATCAGCAGAAATGCAGCGCCATAAACCACGGTTACAATAAAGACGCCTCTGGCCGATCGGTCGCGGCGGGTATTGATAAAAAAGGTAAACAGCGCAATGTTGGCCACCAAGCACCAGGCGGCAAAAAAAGTAATCAGGCGGCTTTCTTCCCGAAGGGTTTGCAAAAAATCACCAAAGGGGTAATATGAAAAGCGGCCAAAATATATTCCGAAAAAAATAAGCAGCGGAAGCAGCAAGGCCAGCAGCAGCCCCAGCTTTAGGTTATCCCAGTTTTTCATCCAGTTTCCAGCTTTGTTCCAGTTGTTGTTTCAGGGCGTGGTGTGTCAGGTCGAACTGCACCGGCACCACGCTAACGTAATTGTTGGCCAAGGCCCATACGTCAGTATCGGTGCCTTCATCGAAGTTTACAAACTCGCCGGTCAGCCAGTAGTATTTACGGCCATGCGGGTCGAGGCGTTCAATAAAATCTTCTTCGTATTTGGCATAAGCCTGCCGGCAAATGCGTACGCCTTTGATTTCTTCGGGCAGCGCTTTGGGAATGTTTACGTTGAGCACAGTGTGCTTGTCTGGGATGTTTTTCAATAACTGCTCCACAACGATGCGGGCATATTTGCGGGCCCCCGCAAAATCCGCTTCCAGGGTATAATCGAGCAGCGAAAATCCAATGGAAGGAATGCTTTCAATGGCTGCTTCCACCGCCGCCGACATGGTGCCGGAATAAATAACATTGATGCTGTGGTTGGCGCCGTGGTTGATGCCGCTGAGGCAGATGTCGGGTTTTTGGCGCAGTACTTTATCTACCGCCAGTTTTACACAGTCTACCGGGGTGCCGGTGCATTGATAGGCTTCAATATCGTCAAAAAAGTGCACCTTGTTTAGCCGCAGCGGCACGCCAATGGTAATGGCGTGGCCCATGCCACTTTGCGGTTTATCGGGTGCCACCACCACCACTTTCCCGAGGTCCTTTACTGCTTCCACAAGGTTGCGAATGCCGGGTGCCGAAATGCCGTCGTCGTTGGTAACTAAAATCAAAGGTCTTTTTCCGTCTGTTGCCATATCTTAAAATTGATCGCCTGTTTATTGAAAATAGTCGGGTCCACTTATCCTGGCTGCAAAGCCACAAAGAAAATCTTTAGTGTCTCTTTGTTTCCTTAGTGCCTTCGTGGTTTTAAAAATCCCGGCTATTCAAAATTGTGCTTTTTTACCCGCATAAAAAATTGAGCCTTGGCTGCATGTCTAAATAAATTAGTATTTTCGGGCTAATAATCTTAGCCACATGTCATTAGCCAACAAAAACCTCAAGTATCTGCGCAAACTGCGCGGCTGGACACAGGAAGAATTTTCTCAAAAACTGCGCATCAAACGTTCGTTGCTGGGTGCTTACGAAGAAGAGCGTGCAGAACCCCGGATGGAAGTGCTGGAAGTGGTGGCCGATATGTTTAAACTAACGCTGGACGACCTGCTGCGCAAAGACCTGAGCGAAACCAAAGGCAGTTATATTGCAAAACGGCGGGCAGCCAAACTGGTAAGCGGCCGCACCGATATTCCGTTTGTTCCGGTTAAAGCAGCCGCCGGTTACCTGGCCGGTTATGCCGATCCCGAATTTATTGATGAACTGAACACCTTTACCCTGCCCATGCTGAACGGCGGTGAGTACCGCGCCTTTGAAATTGTGGGTGATTCGATGATGCCTACCCCCAGCGGCTCGGTGATCGTAGGGGAAAAAGTGCCTTCGTTGGAGGAAGTAAAAAGCAACAATACCTATGTAGTGGTTTCCCGCACCGACGGCATTGTGTACAAGCGGGTGCTGAAAAACAACCGGCTGAAAAATAAGTATACCCTGGTGAGCGACAACCCTTCTTACCAGCCCTACACGCTGGGTGCCGAAGACATTATTGAACTGTGGCAGGCCCAGATGATTATTAGCAAGGCCAACACCCAGCAACGGTGGGATGTGGACAACCTGGCCAATATAGTAAGCAACCTCCAGCAGCAGGTAAGCGTACTCAAGAAGAAGATGAATTAGTGTGATTTGGGGCGCACTATCAAAATAAATTATATTTACGCTCCTAACTACTTGATGAGCGATGCGATTTGTGCCCCTCTTTTTCCTTACCCTGTGTGTTGCTACCGTTTTTGGTCAGGGAAAAACCCTGCCAGCTACCCGGGCGGAGCAAGGCATTAAAATAGACGGAAAACTGGAGGAAGGGGCATGGGCCAGCGCACCGGTAGCCGCACAATTTTCCCAGTATTTTCCTTCGCCGGGAGCCCCGGCCACCACCCCCACCGAAGTAAAAGTGCTGTACGACGACGATGCCATTTATATTGGGGCCCTGCTGCACGACAATCCTTCAGAAATAAGGCGCCAGTTTACTGCCCGTGACGGTGAACAAATGGCAGACGTGGATTTTTTCTCCGTTTATTTCGATACTTACCACGACCTCCAGAACGGTTTCCAGTTCGTGGTTACTTCGCGCAACGTACAAAGCGATGTGCGGATCAGCGGTGCATATACAGGTGTGCTGGATAATGTAGGCGACCGTAGCTGGGATGCCGTATGGCAAAGCCAGACCTCGGTTACAGCCCAGGGCTGGGTTGTAGAAATGCGGATACCCTACCTGTCTTTGCGCTTTTCCAAAAAAGACGTGCAAACCTGGGGCATACAGTTCATGCGGTTTTTGCGGCGCAATACTGAAACTTCCTTCTGGAACCCGGTAAGCCCCAATGTGGCGGGGCTGGTAAACCAGTTTGGCGAATTTTCGGGCCTTGCCCAATTGCAGCCACCCCTGCGGCTCAGCTTTTCGCCCTACTTGTCGGGAGGTGTGCGCTACAACCCGCATGGCTCGGCCGGAAAGCCGGTGGAATACCTGCGCAATGGCGGCATGGACGTAAAATGGGGCATCAACGAAAGTTTTACCCTTGATGCCACGCTGGTGCCCGATTTTGGCCAGGTCATTTCCGATAACGTAATCAACAACCTGTCGCCGTTTGAGGTGCAGTTCCAAGAAAACCGGCCTTTTTTTACCGAAGGCACCGAGCTGTTCAACAAAGCCGGATTGTTTTACTCCCGCCGCATTGGGGCCAACCCCGATGGCTATAATGATGTTGCTTATTTTGCCGAAGAAAATACGGATTGGCGCATCCGCCGCAATCCTTCGGTTACGCAATTGTATAATGCCATCAAGTTTTCGGGGCGCACCAAAAAAAAGCTGGGCATCGGTGTGTTTAATGCGGTAACGGCCCCCATGAATGCGCAATTGTATAACAACACAAACGGTAAGGACAGCTCCATACTGACCGAGCCGCTAGCCAATTACAATATTTTAGTGCTCGACCAGGCGTTTAAAGGGCGCTCTTACCTTACGTTTACCAACACCAATGTGCTGCGCAAAGGCCGCGGCCGCGATGCCAACGTTTCGGGCCTGGATTTTTCGGTGTACGATAAAAGCAACACTTATGTTTTGTCGGGGTTTGGGCGGTACAGCAAAATATTTGGTTACACACCCTATTCCGGATTTGTATCGGCTGTTTTTGATACCGTACGTAAAGATGGCGCACTGCTGCTGAAGCCATACGACGGCTATAATGCACGGCTGCGTGTGGGCAAGGTAAGCGGCCTTTGGCGATACAATGTGGCGGCCCGTATTTTTTCTGCCCACTACGATCCCAATGACCTGGGGTATTTGAATACCGCCAACCAGGTAAACTATACCGCCGACCTTGGATATTACAATTACACAGGCACAAAATCGCTCAACCAGTACTCGTACAAACTGGCGATGGAATACAACTACCTGTACCAGCCTTACCGCCGCATCAATTACCAGGCTTCGGCTTCGGCCTTTTGGTGGTTTAAAAACATGTGGGATGTTCGGGTGTACATGGGCGTGGAGCCGGTAGACAAACATGATTATTTTGAACTGCGTACCCCGGGACGTTTTGTGCGCCTGCCTGCATTTGGCTTTGTTTCGGTTGGCGGCAGCACCGACAGCCGCAAACGCCTGTTTGTAGATTATGAGGCAGGTTTTGCAGAAGCAAAAATGGCCAACAACCCCTATTATACGCTGAACCTGGGCGTACGCTACCGCTTCAGTAATAAGCTTACCCTGCGGCTGGAAGGAACCCGGGTATACGACCAGGGGCAGATTGGGTGGGCCTTTGCAAGAGAAGCAAACGGCGACCCCATCGGTGGGTTTCGCAATGTAAAAGATGTAACGCTGCTGGCCACCGGCCTGTACAATTTTACCCCGCGCATGAACCTGAGCCTGCGTGCCCGCCACTACTGGAGCAATGTACATTACCGCAGCTTTTTCAACGTAGCGGAAGATGGCGGCTATATTCCCCGCAGGGCACTTCCCAACCCCGATTACGATTTCAATGTATTCAACATCGATGCATTTTATACCTGGGATTTTAAACCCGGCAACCGCATTATTTTGGGATATAAAAACTGGCTGGGAAACGATTACCAGGTGCGCCGGCATACAGAGGCCGGCAGGAATTATGGGAAGAATCTGAACAACACCCTGATGTTCCCCCATGGCAATGAAATTACCCTGCGGGTGATTTTCTTTATCGACTACAACCAGGTGCGGAAAATGTAATGGTTGGTTTGAACCGGAATCCATCCAACATATTTTTACTTTTTGCTACAGCCTCCAAATATCTTTTGCTGCGCGAAAGGTATTGCAATGGGCATCTACAATTGTTTTTACCTGCGGCGAGTAACCGCCACCCATGGCCACTACACAGGGCAGGCCGCGCTGTTGTACCTGCTCAAAAACATATTCATCCCGCTGGCGGCAGCCTTCCATGCTCACCCCCAGTTTGCCGAATTTATCGGTGCTTAAAATGTCTACACCAGAAAGGTACAATACAAAATCGGGCCTAACGGTATCGAGTAGCCGAGGCAGGTGTTGCTGCAGTAGTTGCAAATATTCAGCATCGGCAATTCCATCGGGCAACTCCACATCCAAATCGCTCCGCTCTTTGCGAAAAGGGTAGTTGTTCCTTCCGTGCATGCTGAAGGTAAATACACGTGGTTCCTGTTCAAATAATTTGGCGGTTCCGTTTCCCTGGTGTACATCCAGGTCAATAATAAGGATCTGCTGTGCCAGCCTTTTGTGCAACAGGTAATGGGCGGCCACACCAAAATCATTAAGCATGCAAAACCCTTCACCCCGATCGGCAAAGGCGTGATGGGTGCCGCCGGCAACATTGAGTGCCACACCGTTTTCCAGCGCATAGTAGCAACAATCAATAGTGCCTTGCGCAATGATAAATTCGCGGCGGGTAAGCTGTGGCGATTGCGGAAAACCAATATGCCGCTGTTCGCGGGCCGAAAGGGTCTGGTGATGCAGTTTGGCAACATAATCTTCGGTATGCGTCCATAACACTACTTCATCCGGGCAAGGTTTGGGGCTAAACAAATTGGCGGCAGTAATAGCGCCTTCGTACTCTAATTGCGCAGGAATCAGTTCATATTTTAGCATCGGAAAGCGGTGGCCTTCCGGCAGCGGATGTGCATAAATTGGATCAAAGGCAATATGCAGGCTTTTCATGAAAGGGAGATCACGTTGTTTTCCGCAATGGCAAATACCTGGTCGCCTTTTTTTGGCTGCACCAGTGCCAGGCCGGTAAACTTACTAAACGCCGGCAGGATGCAATGCGTGGGTGTAAAATAAAAACAAGGCAGTTTGATGCTTTGGCGTCCGGCTCCGTTGAATGCAATACCGGGGTGCAGGTGGCCGCAAAACGTAAAACCTTGAAAGCTGGTAGGGCAGTATTCATGCGCAAAGGAAATATTGTCTATTTGCAATACCTGCGGCCACAATTCAATGTCCGCATTTGCGTACCACTGCTCCTGTAGAATATCGTGGTTGCCCCGTACCAGGTGAAAGTGAAGCTGCGGAAAATCGAGCCGCCAGCGCTTAAACCAATCCAGCTCCAAGTTGTTGCGGCTATGAAACAGGTCGCCAACGGCAATGACCTGTTGCGGTGAAAAATATTGCAGCAAGGAAACAAAACGTTGCAGGTCTTCTTTGTACACTTGTTGCGGCACGGCAATGCCCGCTTTGCGAAAGTGCCCTGTTTTTCCAAAATGCAGGTCCGAAAGAATGAGTGCTTTTTGCTCTTCCCAATAAATGGCGCGGTGGCCATGAAGCCAAAAAGTTTGCCCAAACGTATGGTGTGCCAGTGGTGCCTGCATTTGCTGCGCAAAGGTAACGGCTGCTGCACCAGTGCCCGTTTTTGGGGTTCGTTAAAATTGGCGCAGGATGCAGCTTCAGGTATCGCATGTTGGTGAAGCTCACGTACCCGGAGGTGCATTAAATGACGATGCCGTATTTTGCAGTCCATATTTCTTATAAATACGGAAGTACTTTATGAACACCCAACCACACAAACATTATTTGGTTACAGGCGGTGCCGGCTTTATCGGTTCGCATGTATGTGCTGCGCTATTGCGCCAACCCGGTGTGCGGGTAACCTGCCTCGATAGCTTCGAGCCTTTTTACCGCCGCGAAATAAAAGCGCTCAATGTTGCACCCTTGCTGCAACACGAGGCTTTTCGGCTGATTGAAGAAAACCTTGATACGTTAACGGTGGAGCAGCTGCAGCAATCCTTGCCGGAGCCGGTGCATGCTATTGTGCACCTGGCTGCCAGAGCCGGTGTGCGGCCCAGCATCATCAACCCGCTTTCTTACCAGCAAACCAATGTTATAGGCACACAGGTGCTGCTGGATTTTGCAGTGAAAACCGGGGTGCAGAAATTTGTATTTGCATCATCCAGCAGTGTGTATGGCGTAAACCAGAACCTGCCCTGGAATGAAGAAGAACGGCTGCAGCCTATTTCGCCTTATGCCATGACGAAGCTGGCAGGCGAGGGGTTGGGGCATGTGTACAGTCATTTGTATAAGTTGCCCTTTATTGCCCTGCGCTTTTTTACCGTTTATGGCCCCGGCCAGCGCCCCGACCTAGCTATACATAAATTTACCCGCGCCATCATTAAGGGCGAACCGATCCCTGTTTTTGGCGATGGCAGCACCAGCCGCGACTACACCTTTATCGACGATATTGTTGGTGGTATTTTGGGTGCCATCCAATACGAGGGCAGCCTGTACGAAATTGTAAACCTGGGCAATCACCAAACTGTTTCGCTGCAGGGGCTGATTGATGCATTGGAAGAAGTTATTGGTAAAAAAGCCATCATCGACCGCCAGCCCGAGCAGCCAGGAGATGTGCCGCATACTTATGCCGATGTAGCCAAGGCACAACGCCTGTTGGGTTACCATGCAGGTACCGATCTTAAAGAAGGCTTGCGCCGGTTTTACGACTGGTTTATAGCCAATAAAGAGCTGTTGGGATAAATTAAAAAGAGGAGCAAAATGGTTTGCTCCTCTTTTTAATTTATCGTTTTTTATTTTCAGCAACAGCACTTATACTGTTATTTCCAACTCCTGTTTCACTGCTTCTTTTTTATGCACCTTGCGAACATTATAAGTCTTCTTGTTTTGCGATTCGTAATAGGTACGCACCGAAATTTCGGAAAGAATACCGATGGTTATAAACTGAATGCCGCCTAAAAAGAGGATCAACCCAAGCACCATCAGGGGTTTGCCCCAAATGTCTTCGCCCATTATTTTTAAGAAAAGCAGGTATAGGTTGATAAGCACGCCCAGGCCAAACGCAATAAAACCCATAGTGCCAAACAGGTGAATGGGCTTTTGCATGTATTTGCGGAAAAACACCATCAGCACCAGGTCGGAAAGTACTTTAAAGGTGCGGTTGATGCCATACTTGCTTTTGCCAAACCGGCGGGCATGGTGCTTTACATCTACTTGTGTAATGCGGGCACCCTGCAGCTTGGCCAGTACCGGTATAAAGCGGTGCAGCTCGCCATACAGGCCCAGGTCTTCCGCTATTTCGCGGCGAAAAATTTTAAGCGTACAACCATAGTCGCGTATATACACACCGGTCATGCGGCGAATCAGGGCATTGGCAATTTTGCTGGGCACTTTGCGCAGCACCATTCCGTCCTGGCGGTTTTTGCGGTTGCCTGCCACAACATCCCAATCCTCGTCCTTTAATTTTTCCAGCATAAAAGGAATGTCGGAAGGGTCGTTTTGCAGGTCGCCGTCGATCATGGCCAGGTACGTGCCCCGGGCATGGTCGATGCCTGCCGACATAGCGGTACTTTGCCCATAGTTGCCGCGCAGTTCCACCAGGATGGTGCGGTCGTCGGCATATTCCAGAATGCGTTTGCGGGTTGCATCGGTGGAGCCGTCATCTACCAGTATTACTTCATATTCAAGTCCCGACAAGGCAGCCTTTACCGCTTCCAACAGGGGCTTAATATTGTCTTCCTCGTTCATTACGGGAATGACCAATGACAATTCTATCATGGCCCCAAATGTAATTTATAGTTTGGAGTTTAGCGTTTTGAAGGTCAACAATAAGCCAAAGTGGGGATGCCGCCGTACTAAAAGCGCTAAAGAAATGGGCAAAAAATTAGGGCACCCGAGGGGTGCCCTATCCTAAAAAAACCTTTAAACCGTTCTACCGGCCAGCTTCACGTTTGGCGTCCTCCACCATCTTTTGGTTGGCGGTGATCACAAATTCCACGCGGCGGTTCTGGCTCCGGTTATCATCGTTGGTGTTGTCCACCACAGGGTCCGATTCGCCCATGCCTTTTGCTTTCAGGCGGTTGGCGGCAATACCCTTGCTTTGAATATAGCCCGTAGTTGCCTGCGCCCTGCGTTCGGAAAGTTGCTGGTTGTAGGTGTCTGTACCTTTGTCATCGGTATGCCCGATCACCTCAATATTGGTATCGGGGTATTTGTTCAAAACGTTCACCAGCTTGTCGAGGTTGGCTTTGGCCGAAGCGCCCAAAGCGGCCTCGTTAAAGCCAAAAAGCACTTTTTCTTTAAAATTGATGATGATGCCTTCGCCTTCGCGGCGTACCTCGGCATCGCCCATTACCTGTTTCATTTCTTCAGCCTGTTTGTCCATGCGGCGGCCAATAACGCCACCCGCAGTACCGCCCACTGCTGCACCAATAATGGCGCCCATGGCTGTGTTGCCTGCTGCGCGGCCAATAACGCCGCCCACCACGGCACCGCCTGCGGCACCTATGCCCACGCCTTTTTGTGTTTTGTTCATCGAACTGCAGCCGGTAGCTAAAGTTGCGCCCAGCGCCAGGGTCCATGCAAAAGTTTGAATTGTTCTCATAGTGTAACTATTTGCATACCTCTTTTCAAACTCCATACCAATAGCAATGGTTGCTATACATTAAGTGCCAGACAACAGCACCACTAAAGCCCGCTCGAAAAGGGCAAAGCTGTGCTGTTCGTTATCGGGCCCGCACTTTGGTGGTTTTTTCAGTGGTCCCGGAATTGCTCAGTACCCAGGTGGTTTCGGTTACCGGCGCTGCCAAAAAGGCGTCTTTAAGTTCTGCTGAATCATTAAACTGCAATTTCCCAATCATCCGGCTTTCAAAGGAAACGGGGAAATGATCCGTTTCGAACGGCCAAGGCTGCAGCGATAGCTTCCCTTCGCCCACCTGCTGCAGGTTGTATTGGGCCCTATCGGGGCCGCGGCTGATTTCAATAGTGCGGCCCTCGGGCTGCACCTGCCGTTGGCACAGCAGCAGCGAAAAAGCATCGCACCATTCCATGAGGGCATAAATGCGTTCCAGTTCTTCTTTATTCAATCTCAATTCCTTGCGCCACTGCGCCTGCAGGGTTCTTTGTTCTGCTAAAAAGTCCGCAGCTTTTTTGTCTTCTTTTGCAAATTGGCCGTACACAAAGGTCATGTGCATGGAAATAAGCAGGGCTATGTACCGGCTTTTGGTGATTGAAAGGGCATGCAGTTTTTGGCAGCGCTCCAACTCAAAGCCTTTCATGGAAAAATTAAGCGGGCCGCCGGCTTCAGTCAGGAGCAGTTCTTCTTCTAGTTCCACCAGGGCATCATCGTGTTCGGCAATGGCCAGCAGGGTTTCGGTCCAGCGCTGCGGCCGCTGATTCTTCTTCCAGTGTTGCGCTACCTGTGCAGCAAGTACGCCATGGGCCCGTTGCGTGATGAGTTCCCAGCCTTCGGCGGTATAGGTTACGATCATTTAGGAGCGGGGTTTAGGGAAGGGTAGGGTTAAAAAATCGGGCCTGATGGGGTTTTGGGTCTGAGGTATAATTGGTTGTCCGAGGCTGCATTCCTGTTCTTATTGAGGCAATGGGCAAATCAAGAAATAGATAAAGTGAGTAAATGTTCTTGATTGCTGTATTTACTTTTTACTCCTGCAAAAAAGTAACAATAAAGCAGGCCCGAGATTAAATGACAGCCTAATCTCGGGATAGCGCCTTGATTAGGCTGTGGTGCTACTGTGGTTAAGGACAGCAGAACATTGTTAGGCAATCAAAAATGATTTTGCTTTTGTCAGTTTAGTCGAGTTCGCGTTTTACACAACACTGCCGTTTCATTCAAACAACCACAGTTTTTTTAATACAAACCGCCGGTTGGGCAGAATCATCTTTATAAATCATACAAATCTCCGGTTCCGGTTATCTTTGCCCGACTCAAAACTCAGAACTCAAAACTTTCAACGCAATATGTATCGTTCTCATACCTGTGGCGAATTGCGCCTGCACCATAGCGGCACTTCTGTAACCTTGGCCGGCTGGGTGCAAACGGTGCGCAAGTTTGGCGCCATTACTTTTGTGGACCTGCGCGACCGCTACGGCATTACCCAACTGCTTTTTGGCGAAGAACTGAACGCCCAACTGGATGAAACCCCGCTGGGCCGCGAGTTTGTGCTGCAGGCCACCGGAAAAGTAAGCGAACGCACCAGCAAGAACGGCAACATTCCCACCGGTGATATCGAGATATTGGTGGAGTCGTTTAAGATTTTGAATAAATCGGCAGTGCCGCCTTTTACCATACAGGACGATACCGATGGCGGCGACGACCTGCGCATGAAATACCGCTACCTCGACCTGCGCCGCAATGCGGTAAAACGCAATCTGGAGCTGCGCTACGCCGTGAACCGCGCCACCCGCAACTACCTGCACGGCCAGGGGTTTATGGATATTGAAACGCCGTTTTTGATCAAAAGCACACCCGAAGGGGCCCGCGATTTCGTGGTGCCCAGCCGCATGAATCCTGGCGAATTTTATGCGCTGCCGCAAAGTCCGCAAACCTTTAAGCAGCTCCTGATGGTAAGCGGATACGACCGTTATTACCAAATTGTAAAATGCTTCCGCGACGAGGATCTACGTGCCGACCGCCAGCCCGAGTTTACACAGATCGACTGCGAGATGGCCTTTGTGGAACAGGAAGACATCCTAGCCATGTTTGAAGGCCTCATCAAACATATTTTCAAAGTCGTAAAAGACATTGATTATACCGAGGTGGTAGAGCGCACCACTTGGGAAGAAGCCATGTGGCAATACGGCATCGACAAGCCCGATATCCGTTTTGGGATGAAGCTGGCCAACCTGAAAGTACCCGGTCATACATTTTTGGATAAACAGGAAGCCCTAAAAGCTTCGCCGTTTGCCGGCGGTGCAACGGGCTTCGGCGTATTTGATGGCGCCGAAACAGTGATTGCCATTGCCGTGCCCGGCGCAGCCGAATATACCCGCAAACAAATAGACGAACTGACCGATTGGGTAAAGCGGCCGCAGATTGGGATGCAGGGTTTGGTGAACATTAAATACAACGCAGACGGTTCGCTGAAAAGCAGCGTAGACAAGTTTTTTGGCGAAGCCCAATTAAAAGCTATTGCCGATTATGCAGGTGCACAACCGGGCGACCTCATCCTGATTTTGGCTGGTGCCGAAGAACGTACCCGCAAAGCCACATCGGAGCTGCGGCTGGAGCTGGGCAAGCGCCTGGGCCTGCGCAAACCCGATGAGTTCAAGCTGCTGTGGGTGCTCGATTTTCCCTTGTTTGAATATGATGAAGAAGGCAACCGCTGGGTAGCCCGGCACCATCCGTTTACCTCGCCCAAGCCTACACAAATCGATACGATGATTGGAAACGATCCACGTATTGAAAACGCAGCCGAATACCTGAAGCATCCTTATGCAGGCATTAAGGCAAATGCATACGACATGGTGCTGAACGGAAACGAAATTGGTGGTGGATCAATCCGGATCTTCCAACGCGAACTGCAGGAAAAAATGTTTGCTGCCCTGGGCATGAGCGAAGAAGAGGCGATGCATAAATTCGGCTTCCTGCTGGGTGCATTTGAGTACGGTGCACCACCGCATGGCGGCATTGCATTTGGCTTTGATCGCCTGTGTTCAATTCTGGGTGGCAGCGAAAGCATCCGCGATTTTATTGCCTTTCCTAAAAACAACAGCGGCCGTGATGTGATGCTGGATGCACCGGCAACAATCGACGATAAACAGCTCGATGAATTGAGTATACGGCTGGATCTTAAATAGCCGTTATGCTTATTTGTTCCTTGTAATGATTAAAAGCCTGTTAGCTGTGGTTAACAGGCTTTTTTATTCACTGCTTTTGATGCCGGTTGTCTGTCTAAAATGCTTGTAAGACCAAAAAGATTGACTCTGACTGTTTCGAGGAAGATTGACCTATAGCAGATAATGCATATTTTAATGCTTATTCTTGGAATGATTGGCGCTTGATCGTCATTGCGAGGCGCTGCATGTATTTGCATGCTGCATGCATTTTTTGCGCCGAAACAATCTCCTGCTACCACCGCTGCTATAAACCTGCCTTTTCAAGTTACTTTACCATATCCATGAGATTGCTTCGGCACTCCAAAAACCCATGATTCTTAGTTCCCGCCACGCCTCGCAATGACCTTGGTATGCAGCCCTGCTCTCGGTTTGAAGCAGCGCTAGTTAATTGGGCTGTAACCACTTCTTTTAAGGCCGCTTTTACATTATCCGGTACAGGAATTGACCTCTACGGGCATTCATGAAAATCTTAATCCATTTTATTTCCATAATGTCATTTTTTACCTCTTGTAACCAGGCAAATGATACTGTTGTTGCTGCGCCTCGTTTTTCTGAACCTGTACAACAATTGAATGTAGCCTATGGCCCCGACACCTTGCAACGTATGGATGTGTACCTGCCCGCAGGCCGGTCGGCAGCCAACACCAAATCCATCGTGTTGCTGCACGGCGGCGGCTGGAACTCAGGCTCCAAATCGGACCTGGTGACCTATATCGACTCGTTTAAACGCCGTTTGCCGGACTATGCCATTTTTAACCTCGATTACCGGTTGGTATCAGGGAATCATATTTTTCCAACACAGGAGCAAGATGTGCAACAGGCTTTTGAATTTATTGCAGCAAACAGTGCGGAATGGGGCATCAGCAAAGATGGTGTAGCGGTGTTGGGTATTTCGGCCGGGGCCCACCTGGGCCTGTTGCAGGCATATAAATACAATGCGCCCATCAAGGTAAAAGCGGTGGTTGATTTCTTTGGTCCAACTGATCTGACCGAAATGTACCAGAAGCCCTGGCACAACATGATCCCGTTTTTGATGCAGGCCCTTACGGCCACTACACCCGATCAAAAACCGGAAGTGTATGAACAATCGAGCCCTGCCCATTTTGTATCGGAGCAATCCCCGCCAACGCTTATATTTCAGGGCGGTGCCGACCCGGTGGTGGCTAAAAGCCAGTCCATTTTGCTGGATAGGAAATTAAAAGCGGCAGGCGTGCCCAATGAACTCGTACTTTATCCTAATGCAGGCCATGGGTGGTATGGGGCAACACTCACCAATTCGTTCGACCGCATCGAAGCGTTTTTGCAAAAACATATGTGATAGCGTTGTGCAAGCCGGCTGTTTTAACCAACAACCGGCTCCTGCCATTACCTTTAATGCATGAATGCGGCACCACTTGCAGAACGCCTCAGGCCACAAACACTCGACGACCTTATAGGTCAGCAGCATCTGGCTGGTAAAGGCAGTATTTTACGCACCGCCATCGAACAGGGAAAGATTCCTACCATGATTTTGTGGGGCCCTCCGGGCACAGGCAAAACCACTATTGCCAACATTATTGCACACACGCTGAATGCGCCGTTTTTTACACTCAGTGCCATTAGCGCAGGTGTAAAAGAAGTACGGGAAGTAATAGCGCAGGCCAAGATGCTCACGGGTGCTATTTTGTTTATCGATGAAATTCACCGCTTCAATAAAGGCCAGCAGGATGCGTTATTGGGTGCAGTAGAAAAGGGCACGATTACACTCATTGGCGCCACCACCGAAAATCCTTCATTTGAAGTAAACAGCGCCTTGCTCAGTCGGTGCCAGGTGTATGTTTTAAAATCACTTTCTGATGAGGACCTAGACAACCTGTTGCAGCTGGCAGTGCAACGCGATGAACATTTAAAAGCGCTGGCCATTACCATCGAAGAAACAGAAGCACTCCGCACCATTTCGGGTGGCGATGCCCGCAAATTGCTCAACCTTTTCGAATTGGTTGCTAGCACACTGGAAGCCGAAGAATCGCCTATTGTTATAACAGACGAAAAAGTGATGCGCATTGCACAACAACGCATTGCCCTGTATGATAAATCCGGTGAGCAGCATTACGATATTATTTCGGCATTCATCAAATCCATGCGCGGCTCCGATCCCAATGGAGCGCTGTACTGGCTGGCCCGAATGATTGAAGGTGGTGAAGATGTAAAATTTATTGCACGCCGCATGGTGATCTTTGCGTCGGAGGATATTTCCAATGCCAACGCCAATGCGCTGTTGCTGGCCAATGCAACCTTTGATGCGGTAAATAAAATTGGCTATCCAGAGTCGCGAATTATACTGGCGCAATGCGCCACCTACCTCGCATCTTCTCCAAAGAGTAATGCATCCTATGTAGGTATCGGCGAAGCCATTGCGGCAGTACATAAACATGGCGACCTACCCGTGCCGCTGCATATCCGCAATGCGCCAACCGGCCTGATGAAAAATTTGGGTTATGGAAAAGACTATAAATATGCCCACAGTTTTGAGGGCAATTTTGCGGAGCAGGAGTTTTTACCCGATCAAATAAAGGGCACCAAATTTTACGACCCCGGCAACAATGCACGGGAAGAAGAACTGCGCAAGTTTTTGCGCAGCAGGTGGAAGGATAAATATGGATATTAGGGGTAAGGCAAAGGCAAAAGTAGAAGAGTCAAAAGGCGATGTTATACAATGGAGCGCTTTTGCTTCAAGCAACATTGCAAACCTTTCGATCGCACTTTTGTTATTGCACCATCACCCAATTTTTGACTTTTGCATTTTTTCTTTTGAATTGCCTACAAAATCATCACATGAGAAAATACTTGTTCGCTTTTTGTGTGTTTGCACTGAGTTGTGCACAACAATCATTTGCGCAAACCATTGTTCGCCGCGATGCGGCTATTGAGGCTATGGTAAAAGAAGTTTCTGCCGATTCGTTGCGGGCATACGTAGACAAACTCGTAAGCTTTGGTACGCGGCATACGGCGTCGGCAGTGGATAAAAAGCGGGGCATCGGGGCATCGAGGGAGTGGGTAGTGCAAAAGTTCAACGAGTGGGGTAAAGCCTCAGGTGGCCGCATGACCGCATTTGTAGACACCATTACGCTGCAGCCCGATGGCCGCCGCATCAGCCAGGCAACTTTGTTGGGCAATGCAATGGGCGTATTGAAAGGCACCGATCCGGCCGATAAACGCATTTATATTATTTCGGGTCATATCGACAGCCGTGTAAGCGATGTGATGAATGCTAAAAACGATGCACCCGGTGCCAACGACGATGGCAGTGGCGTAGCCGCAGTGATGGAATGTGCCCGCATTATGAGCAAAAGTTCTTTCCCGGCAACCGTCATTTTTGTGGCGGTAAGCGGCGAGGAGCAGGGATTGTTAGGCGCAGGCTATCTGGCCGAAAAAGCAAAGAAGGAAGGATGGAATATTGATGCCCTGCTGAACAATGACATTATGGGCAGCAACAACAGCAGCGAAACAGGCATTATCGATAATACAAAGCTGCGGGTATTCAGCGAAGGCATGCCTGCATTTGAACTGGAAAAGGCTGCTGCCAGCATCCGCAATATGGGATTGGAAAACGATGGGCGGCCTAGGCAACTGGCCCGTTATGTAAAAGAAACCGGCGAACGGTATGTGGATCATCTGGAAATTAAACTGGTGTATCGCAACGACCGCTTTTTGCGCGGTGGCGATCATACACCTTTTGTGCAGCGGGGTTTTGCGGCAGTGCGCCTTACCGAGATGAATGAAAATTTCAACCACCAGCACCAGGATCTACGCATAGAAAAAGGGGTGGAGTACGGCGACCATGCCAAGTTCATGGACTTTGAATACCTGCGCAAAAACACTGCAGTAAACCTGGCTACACTGGCCAACCTTGCGAAAGCACCTGAATCACCGCAGGAAGTAAAAGTGGATGTAAAAGAACTGACCAATTCCACGCTGCTGTATTGGAAAAAGCCGGCTAGTGGCAACGTCGCCGGTTACTATATTTTGATGCGGGAAACCAGTGCGCCTATGTGGCAAAAAAAGATCTATACACAAGACACAACCATCCGGTTGCCTTATTCAAAAGACAATTACTTTTTTGCCGTGCAATCGGTAAGTGCCGATGGCAATGAAAGCCTGCCGGTGATTCCCGCAGTGGGCCGTTAAGCTTTTGTGGTTGAAAAACAAAAAAGCCACATGCAACAACATGCGGCTTTTTTTATGGGGAAGCAATGCTTCCATTCTGGAGATGCAAATGATGTTGTATGCTTTGTGGTAGTTCGTCAGCATAATGCGATACATAGATAAGGGTCTGGTTTCCTGTCGCACACAATGCATCCACTACACTGTTGAAGAAATGTATCTGTGCTGCATCTAAGCCTTGTAGTGGCTCATCCAGCACCAGTAGGGGCGGGACTTTGATCAATGCTCTTGCCAGCAAAGCCAGTCGTTGCTGCCCCAATGGTAGTTGGTGCAACAAGCGGTTTTTAACTTTGGCCAGTCCTAAAAAATCCAGCCAAACGGTTACTTTTTCTTCTTGTGCAACGGAAAGCCTGCGAAACAATCCAATGGTGTCGAACAAGCCCGAAGCAACGGTATCCCTTACGGTGGCTGTGTTGTCAAAATAAAGGTGCAATTCAGGCGAAACGTATCCAATATTTTTTTTAATGTCCCAGATACTTTCGCCGCTGCCGCGCTTTTCATCAAACAGGTAAATTTCGTTGGCATATGCCTGTGGGTTGTCAGCAGTAATAAGGCTTAACAAAGTGCTTTTACCTGCACCATTAGCCCCGGACAGCAACCATCGCTCACCACGACGAACTTCCCAGGAAATGTTGTGCAATACTTTTTTTTGACCGTACTGCACCTGTACCTCATGCATCCGTACTGCATGGGAAAAGCCGGGCCAACCGGAATCATCGAGTAACGAAGAAGGAACAGCAGGCAGCTCTTCCTTTTTTTGCTGTTGCTGGTGTTTCTGAAATGCTGCTGCATCGTGTGCCTGCACGCTGTCTGCATTTTTTATCTCCAAAACATGTGTTACAAAATGGGGCATACGCTGTGGTGCCGAAGACAGTACCACCGAAATGCCATGGCCGATTATGGCACTCAATGCTTCCTCCAGTGCAGCGCGGGCCGCAACATCAAGCCCCGTAAAAGGATTGTCCAATAATAATACTGATGGCTGCTGCGACATGGCATGGGCCAGTTGCAATCGTTTGTTTTCGCCATTGGAAAGTTGTATCAACGGACGTTGCCGTATATCTTCCAATTTGAAGAGTTCGGTTAGATCAAGTAGCGCAGGTGCTGAATCAAACAAATGCGCAAATGCAGCAGCTACTGTAAGCGCATCTTCTGCATCAGGCGAATTGAAGCGTTGCTGGTAATAAAAATCCTGCGTGTGGGACAGGTTGGTAAACCGGTGCTGCTGTGCCACAAAAACAACCTTAAGCCCGGCGGCAAATAAAAACGGCCCGGTAGTAAACAGTTTGCCCGCCATTGCCTGCAACAATGTTGTTTTGCCACAACCCGAGGGGCCAGTAATGGCCCACTGCTGCCCCGGCCTTATACACCAATCGAATTGGTGCAACACGGTTGCATTGCCCCTTTTTATGGTTACCTCCTTAGCCTCAAACAGGCATTGTTCTATGCTCATGTTTCAAAAGTACTGGTTCTGATGCTGCGTTGGGGTTACAGGTCTTAGCTTTGCCGTTTAACCAACAGATTTATGAACCTTCAATGGAAATGCGTGCCGTTTGTTGCACTGACACCGCAGGAATTGTATGCCGCATTGCGCCTGCGCAGTGAGGTGTTTGTGGTGGAGCAAAATTGTGTGTTTTTGGATATGGACAACTACGACCAGCAATGCTTGCACTTGCTGGGATTTGATGGCGAAACCCTTGTAGCTTATACCCGGCTGGTGCCGCCTGGTGTAATATACGAGCAAGCATCCATCGGGCGGGTCGTTACATCGCCGGAGGTGCGCCGCACCGGTGGTGGCCGCCTTTTAATGGAGGAATCTATCCGCCAGGTGGGGGTGCATTTCGGAGCCGGCGATATCAAAATTGGCGCACAGCTCTATTTGAAAAGATTTTACGAGTCGTTCGGGTTTGCACAGGTAAGCGACGTTTACCTGGAAGATGGCATTGAACATATTTATATGATCAGGAATAAAAGTGTAGGCTAATGGGCCTGCAGGGTTTGCCCCAGACAATTCTAACCGCAGGTATCTGAATCCATTATTTATACGTATTTATTATAGCAAACATGTTGCTGATTCGTAAAAACGCTTAGGATATTTACTTATATTAATAAATAACCCTAGCAATTTTTTGTTGGTATTTAAGTGAAGGCCTACTTTAGTGCTGTTATCCAAATCCTAGTTAAAACTGCAAACCAAATCTTATGAAAACAATTGTACCCGGCGTACGTGCATGGGCGCTATTTGTTGCCTTCTCATTCCTTTCCCTTTTTGCGAAGTCACAAGCAATTTCCACCGGCAATGGTAAATTTGAAGTAGGCATCGGCCTCGGACCAATGGTTTTTCTTGGCGACCTTGGAGGGAATTACGGCAAGGGAAAAACGTTCCTGAAAGATGTAAACCTTCCACTTATTAAACTTTCCAAAGGTTTATTTGCAAACTTCTATCCCACTGAATGGATTGGTCTGCGTGTGGCTGTGAACCACAGCAATGTTGAAGGTTATGACCATGTAATTAAAAGTAAAGGCAGCGATGAAGAGGCTCGCAAGTTGAGAAATCTACAATTTAAATCTTCTATTCTAGAAGCGTATACGGCGCTTGAAATTTACCCCACCGTTTTCCTGGAGCAATACGATGACCTTAACGGCAAATTGCGTCCCTATGGTGTAATCGGCGTAGGTATGTTTCACTTCAATCCAAAGGGAGAATACCTTGCCCCCAACGGAACGAGTACCTGGGTTGACCTGCAGCCATTGCGCCTCGAAGGCCAGGGCATGATGGAGTACCCGGAGCGGCAGCCTTATAAGCTTACTCAAATGCATGTGCCGACCGGCTTTGGCGCCAAGTATTACTTTGGTGGCAACAAATACATTGGCATGGAAGTGTTGCACCGCACCACGTTTACCGATTATATTGACGATGTAAGCACCAATTATATTGATGCCAACCTGTTCCGTAATTACTTAACGCCTGCACAGGCAACTATGGCACGCCAGCTTCATTTTCGGGAGAACCTGACCACCGCTGCTACACGGGGTAGTACACCCGACCTGAATGAGCAGCGCGGCAATCCCAAACAAAATGATGCTTTCTTTTCTACCACGCTTCGTTTTGGATGGCGCCTTGCAGACCCTAATTCTCCTGCAAGCCGTGCATCACGCATGATGCGGTGCCCCACATTTTATTGATATTCTACAGCAACCTGAATAACTATCGCAAAACATGGTTCGGGGTTGGGTTATAACGAATGCTTGTATAACCCTGCCCGGATGATGTATACAACCTGATACACCCGTACATGAAAACACTGAAGTGGATACTGTTGCTGTTGGTGCTGAGTGATGGAAATGGGCTGGCTGCAGCCGAAGTACCTGCTTTAATAAAAGTGGAAATTTGCCGGCAAAAAGCGGTGTTGGTACAACTACGTGCAAATGGTAATAGAGCAGGCAGCCTGGTAGTGAAATCAATCAGCAAAGGGCCGTTGCACTTCTACGTGTTCGACGTATCAGGTAACATAGTTTTTCATGCCCTATTATTGCCCGGAACCAGCCGAAATATTGAAGCCCTTAAAAATGGCGAGTATAGCTATGATGTGTTTCATAATGACGAAGGAGTGGAACAGGGAAAAATTTTAGTACACCAAAAGGTAAGAGCAGTATAAAGCCGCAATCCAAAACAATTAAACATCAAAAACCTTTACTCAGGTAATAAACAAAGCGCTTAATAAAATTCAATTCCTGGTTGAAAAAACCTAATCCGTTCCCTATTAAAGTACCTACCCTAAGCAATTTTATTAAACACGCCTTGCAATCATATTACCAGAGTGGCACCGCTTGAAAAAGCGGTGCCTTTTTTTTATTATGGGCACAAATGTTTTTAGAATTTCTGAATTTAGCTTACGGATTTCGATTCAGGCTACAATTGGCTGTTAATACATCTGCGGTTTACTTTCCGAAATCCGAAAGCTCCAGTCCAAATCACTTCAATTCTTCTTTCAGGTATTTGCCGGTAAAGCTTCCCTTTACTTTCAACAGGCCCTCTGGTGTGCCGGTATACAATATTTTACCACCGCCACCGCCGCCTTCCGGGCCCAGGTCAATGATGTGATCGGCTACTTTAATTACATCCATGTTGTGTTCGATAACCAGCACGGTATTGCCCCGATCCACCAGTTTGTTCAATACTTCCAGCAGGTGGTGTATGTCTTCGAAATGAAGCCCGGTGGTGGGTTCGTCGAGAATGTAAAATGTTTTGCCGGTGTCTTTTTTTGCCAGCTCCGTTGCCAGTTTAACCCGCTGTGCTTCGCCACCACTCAGGGTTACCGCCGATTGGCCTAAGGTGATGTAGCCAAGGCCCACATCTTCCAGCACTTTTATTTTGCGGTACAGGTAAGGCACATTTTGGAAAAACTCCACTGCTTCTTCTACAGTAAGATTGAGGACATCAGAAATACTTTTTCCTTTGTACCGGATCTCCAGGGTTTCGCGGTTGTATCGCTTGCCGTTGCATTTTTCGCAGTGCACATACACATCAGGCAAAAAGTTCATTTCGATGGTGCGCATGCCACTGCCTTCACAAACCTCGCATCGGCCGCTTTTTACATTGAAAGAAAAACGCCCCGCGTTATAGCCCCTGATTTTTGCCTCAGGTATGGAAGCAAACAGCTGTCTTATTTCTGTAAAGAACCCACAATAAGTTGCCGGGTTGCTGCGCGGTGTGCGGCCAATGGGCGACTGGTCAATTTCAATTACTTTATCAATGTGTTCCAGCCCGCTCACCGATTTATAAGGCATGGGTGTCATCCTTGACCCATATGCATGCACCGAAAGAATTGGGTATAAAGTATCGGTGATGAGGGTAGATTTGCCACTGCCGCTGACACCGGTAACTACAATAAATTTTCCCAATGGGAATGGTACGGAAACATTTTTAAGGTTGTGCCCCGACACACCTTTCAACTCTACAACATTGCCGTTGCCTGCACGGCGCTGTTTGGGCACAGCAATTTCGCGTTGCCCGTTTAAAAAAGATGCGGTGAGTGTATTGCTGGCCAGCACTTCTGCTGGTGTGCCCTGTGCCATAATGCGGCCTCCATGCCAGCCGGCTTTAGGGCCCACATCTACCAGGTGGTCGGCAGCCAGCATAATGTCTTTATCGTGCTCCACTACAATCACCGAGTTGCCAATGTCGCGCAGGTTTTGCAGCGCAGATATTAGGCGGTGGTTATCGCGTTGGTGCAGGCCAATGGAAGGTTCATCCAGGATATAGGTAATGCCCTGCAATTGCGAGCCGATTTGCGTAGCCAGCCTGATGCGCTGCGACTCGCCGCCGCTTAAGGTGCGGGTTGGCCGGTTAAGGGTTAAATAGGTAAGGCCCACATCGAGTAAAAACTGCAACCGCTCTTTAATTTCTTTGATGATTTCGCGGCCAATAACCTGCTGGCGTTCGCTCAGGCGTTCTTCAATGCCTTCAAACCATTCCACCAGTTGCACCAAATCGTTGTTGCTGAGATCGGCAATATTTTTTTCCGCCACTTTAAACCACAGGCTTTCCTTTTTTAGCCGGGTGCCGCTGCAGGTAGGGCAGGTGGCCAATTGCATAAAGCCTTCTGCCCAGCGTTGTATGGCTTCCGAAGTGCTGCTGGCAAACCAGCGTTTTACCAGGTTTACCACGCCTTCAAATGCGCCGTCGTAAACGGTATAGTCTGGGTCGGCATCAAACTCCCAAGCCTCGGGTGCCGGCTCCGATTCTGACCCAAACAGGATAAAATTGAGGGCCGTTTGCGGCAGGTCGCGCACCGGCTTGTCCATGCTGAACTTTTGCTTTTTGGCAAAGCCCTGTACCTGTTTAAAAATCTGTGCTTCCCGCTCGCCGCCCAGGGGTGCAATGCCCCCTTCGTTAAGGCTCAATGAGTCGTCGGGTATCACGGCACTCTTGTCTACCTTGTACACTTCGCCCAGGCCTTTGCAGGTAGGGCAGGCACCATAAGGCGAGTTAAACGAAAACGTATTGGGCGATGGTTCTTCGTATGAAAGCCCGGTGTCTTCGCACATCAATTGCCGGGAATAAGCAACCACGGCAGGTTCTTTTTTTCCTTCCGCTTCCACTGCAACAAACATCAGGTCTTTACCCGTTTTAAGGGTTTGCTGCACGCTTTGACTTACACGGGTACGCAGGTCGGCCGTTACTTTCAGGCGGTCCACCACCAATTCAATATCGTGTATCTTATAGCGGTCTACCTGCATTTTGGGCGCCAGGTCCTGGATCACGCCATCAACCCGCACTTTCAAAAAACCCTTTTTACGCATTTCTTCAAACAGTTCGCGGTAATGTCCTTTGCGGCCCCGTACAAGGGGTGCCAGCAACGAGATTTTTTGCCCATCAAATCGTTTGTAAATATTGCCTACAATTTCGTCTTCGCTCCATTTCACCATTTTCTTTCCGGTGTTGTACGAGTAGGCCTCACCTGCACGTGCAAACAAGAGGCGCAAAAAATCGTACACTTCGGTAACGGTGCCCACCGTAGAACGCGGGTTTTTGTTGGTGGTTTTCTGCTCAATGGAAATAACCGGCGACAGGCCCGTGATCTGGTCCACATCAGGGCGTTCCATTTCGCCAATAAACTGGCGGGCATAGGCACCAAATGTTTCCATGTAGCGTCGCTGTCCTTCGGCATAAATGGTATCGAAGGCCAGCGACGATTTGCCGCTGCCGCTGATGCCCGTGATGACTACCAGCTTATTTTTAGGAATGGAAATATCTATGTTTTTGAGGTTGTGCTCCCTTGCTCCCAACACTTCTATAAATTCATGATCCACTACCGGAGCAGTGTCCTTTTTCGACTTTGTTTGTTTCATGTACTTGTGGTAAAAAAGCGGCAGCAAAGATAAGATGCCAAGCGCCGCCAGCCTTGAATTTAACAGATACCTGCCGCATTGAACCATCTTTTATCCTGCACCTTATTGGAGGCAGCTGTTAAAACGAACTCCTATTCTTTTCGGAGTCTTAGTTGTGTGCTGTTTTATGAAATATGCAGGTACTTATTGCAAGGAGAATATATAAAACATCATCGTTTGTAAACAGGGTAACCAAATAGCAGGCAAAAATGGTTTTGGCATACGCCTATTGCCTTTGTTGAAGGTGTAAATAGCAGGATTTTGGACTTTATGTTTCCTGGTTGGGTGTTGATAATCAGTTAATTGCATTTTTGGCACAATATTGTATTACATGGGCCAAACCTCGTTTGAAACACCTAATCAGCTAACGTATGAAAAGCACCTTTTTTTTAGCTGCAGCCACAATAATTTTTTCGGCTGCTCAGGCCCAGGATTCAACTGGAACTACTGGTACCATGGGTACAACCACTGCCACCGACACTACTAAAAAGCTTAACGCTTATGGCAGTTACTCTACCCGCGATTCGATTGCGGCAAAGTACAAGTTGCAGCCTATGCCTGCTCCCTTAACCGTGGAAAAAATTTATCCCGTGTTGGGTAACTACCAATTGGTAACCAACACCGACGCTACTGCTACCGTAGCTTCTGATGCTACTACTGCGGCAGCAACTGCTACAGATGCCACAGTTGCAGGCTCTGCCGATGCAACAGCTATGGTGCCCCAGGTAACAGTAACGTTGGACTCGGTTAACAAGGGTACTGTATGGATTGATGGCATGCCTCAGGGAAGAATGAAAGCATACCTGAAAAAATCGCCTGCAACCTACCGCATTCTGGCACAAAAAACCGACAAGGGTACTTCGGTTCCTGAAGGCACATTGATCTTTGATCCTGCTACCAATGTTTTAAACATTGCACTGGGTACACCATTCAATGATGCAGATCCTGCAGGCGTATTTGCGCTGAGCACCGGCACAACTCCGGAAGACAACACCGCAGAAGTTAAGGTGAAAACCAAGAATGCAAAATCAAAATCTAAAGTGGAGTTCTACACTGCCAATAAAGTGGTAGTTGACCAGCAGCAGATGCAACAGAACACACAGGATTTTAATAATGGTTTGCAACAGGCCCAGCAAAACAACGATCAACAATAGTTTCTCATTTTCATTTGCATATACAAGGGCGGGGCCGTGATCTCACGGCCCCTTTTTTATGCCTGTTTTTTTCCAAACCTACTCGAAAAAATACCGGTGTTTTTGTTGGCCGCTTACCACTGTTAAAACCGGGCTGAAAGCAGGTTTGATAATGCTGTCGCCTATGCTGGTTTGTGCATGAAAAAAGTTGCCTTCGGCATTGATTTTTGGCCGAAAGGTGAAATGCTGTGGATGGTTATTTACTTCAATAATTTCAATTCCAGATCTAAACCGTTTGGTTTTCAAAATTCCTTTGATATCAGTGTTGTTGAATGGTGCTGAAGCATCGAGTTGTTTGTTTTTTCCACTTGCAGATATCCACATTAAAAAGTACAACCAAAGTGAGCTGGCTACAATGATGCCCAGTATAATGAATAACGGGTTTATGCTGCGTTTCATATGCGGATGATGGCCCTTTGGAGTTTGAAATGTTGGCATTACAAGGATTAATCCCGGGCCAGTTGCTGCTGCATTTTACGAACCCGGTCCTCCAGCTTTTCTGAAGTTAATTGTTCCCGCATGCTGTCTACTTTTATCGGAAAGCAAAGGGGCGTTAAACGCGTCGGAAAGGTGAGCACAATCCTGGAGGTGCTGATTCTTTGCAGGGTGTTGCGCAAACGCACTTCTTCCATTTGCTGGTCAAACACCTCCTGGTATGCCTGGCGCAGCAATACATTTCCCTTATCGTATTCATTGAACACATTGAACAGCAATCCTGCAGAAGCCTGCAGGTGCCGTGCTTTTTTTTGTTCGCCAGGGTAGCCCGTAAAGATGAGTCCACCAATAACGGCAATGTCCCTGAATTTTCGTTTAGCCATTTCCGTTGCATTTACACTGCGCTGTATATCGGCCAGTAAATTATCGGCAGTAAACAGGCCTTGCACGTTGGTGTCATCTACCGGTATGGGCTGGTCGGAGAGGAGCTCGAAGCCATAATCGTTCATGGCCAGCGAAAAAGTAATGGGTGTTTGCTGCGCAAGGCGATAAGCCAGCAGTGCTGCCATGGCTTCGTGCACCAATCGTCCTTCAAAGGGGTACACAAACAGGTGAAATCCATCCTTTGTTTCTATCTGCTCAATCAAAAGTTCGTTGCTGCGCGGTATGTGGGATAGTCTATGCTGCAGTTCAAACAAGGGAAACAAGGCTTGCAGTTCGCCATCAGCGGAAAGAACCCCTTCTTCTACCTGTTCTGCTGCCTCATCCAGCTTTTGGCGCAACCGGCTACCCAGGCTTTGCGAAAGCGACATGCGGCTGCCGCCCCAACTGGGTACTACCGCTTTTTTGGCATTTGATTTTTTTACCAGAACCGTCATGTCCTTGATGGTGACCAACTCCAATTGGCGTCCTGCCAGCATAAACACATCTCCGGGCTCCAGCCGGCTGATAAAAAACTCTTCAATCATGCCGATATAACCGCCGGTCATCAGCTTTACTTTCAGCATGGCTTCCGATACAATGGTGCCGATGTGCATGCGGTGGCGCATGGCAATGCGGCGGCTGGTTATTTTGTACAGCCCATCTTCCACCACCACTTTTTTGTATTCGTCATATTGCTGCAGTGCAGTGCCGCCTGCAGTGATGAATTGCAGTATCTCATCAAACTCATCGCGGGTTAGATCGGCATAGCAATGCGTGGTGGTAACTTCTTTGAAAATTTCTTCGGGCTTAAAACCCTCCGAAACAGCAAGGGTACACAGGTATTGTGTCAGCACATCATAGCAAAGCAAAAGAGGCTCGCGGCTTTCGATGCCCGATTCGCCTACCGCCGCTTTAAGTGCTGCGGCTTCTGCCAGTTCGAGGGAGTGGGTGGGCAAAAAAAAGATTTTGCTCACTGCATCGGGGCTGTGGCCGCTGCGGCCGGCACGCTGCAGAAACCGGGCAACCCCTTTGGGTGAGCCTACCTGAATCACCGTTTCCACGGGCCGGAAATCAACGCCTAGGTCCAGCGAAGCTGTAGCCACAACAGCTTTCAATTTGCCCGCATGCAGGGCTTCTTCCACCCAGTTGCGGAGCTCGTGTTCAATAGAGCCATGGTGCAGTGCAATGGCGCCTGCCAGCTCCGGGGCAATGGTAAGCAGGCTGTGGTACCAGATCTCACTCATGGCGCGGGTGTTGATGAAAATTAACGTGGTGCGGCTGCTTTCGATAATGGGCAATACTTTTTGCGCCAGCTTAATACCCAGGTGCCCTGCCCAGGGATACTTTTCTATTTCATCGGGAAGGATCGATTCGATCTCAATTTTTTTGGCTACCCTGGCCCGTACAATGGCGGGTTGAATATTGCCCAATGGTTTCAGCAACACCTCCATTGCCTGGTCGAGATTGCCGATGGTAGCCGAGATACCCCAGAGAGAAAGTTGGGAGTTGGTAGTTGGTAGTTGAGCGGTGTTTGCTTTTTTTCTGCCTGCCGGCTTTTTAGGTTGTATGTCCTGGCTTTTGGTACATTGTATAATGCGGCTGATGGCCAGTTCTACCTGCACACCACGCTTGCCGCCCAGTAGTTCGTGCCATTCGTCTACAGCCAGGATTTTCAGGGTTTCAAAAACTGCCGCATAGCCTTTTTGGGCCAGCATCAGGTGCAGGCTTTCGGGGGTGATGATGAGCACTTCGGGCACCTGCCGTTTTTGCCGTTGCCTTTCGGCCATGGTAGTATCGCCGTTGCGAATGCCCACCTGCCATTGCAGCCCCAGTGCAGCGATGACTTCTTCCATGGCGCGGCCTATGTCTTTGGCAAGTGCCCGGAGCGGTGTTACCCAAATTAATTGCAGCCCGTTCTTTGCTTTTTTAGGGTAATCGTTGGGATGCTGGTTGATGAATTGAATAACAGCACCCAGGAACACCGAATAGGTTTTACCCATGCCGGTGGGTGCATTTACCAGGCCGCTGCGGCCGGCCAGTATGTGTTGCCAGGTTTCTTCCTGGAAAGGAAATGGGGCGAAGCCCTGAGCGCCCAGCCATTTTTTTACTACCTCATATCCTTTGTTTTTTGCAAATGCCACATTGTAAAAGTAAATTGTAAACCACAGCCTGCACAAAAATCTATGCTTCACCAGGAAGGTGTTTTACGGGATGTACTTTGGGCAGGCGCCATTCGATTGCTTTGTTTCTGTGCCGTTGGGGCCAGGCCAAAATGTTCCATCATCTTTTTTCGAAAACTGCTTATGATTGCACGGTGTGTTTTATGGGTGCCCATCTTTATGTTGTGGTGTAGTGCCGGTAAAGCACAGCCGTCTGTACACCCGGTACCTGGTTTGCCCACCAAAGAAATTTACGACCTGCACCTGGACAGGAAGGGATATCTATGGATAGCGCATAGCGTAGGCCTGAGCAGGTATGACGGGTTGAATTTTACACATTATACCCATGGAGGACAGGCCAGCCTGCGCACCATGGGGATTGTTGAAGACAGCAGCGGCCGGATCTGGTGCCACAATTTTAGCGGACAGGTATATTATATAACCCAGGGCCAAATGAAGTCGCTGGATGCTTATTTGTACAAAGAAGAAAGCCAGTTTCCGCGCATGGCCTTATGTGGCAATGAACTGCTGGTGACCAGCCAGCGCGGGTTGTTTGTATGCAACACCGGTTCCCTGAAAAGCCGCTATATACCATTTGATCTGCCGGCACAGTCTGGCACGGTATCGTTGGCTGTTGTTCGCGACAGGGCTGTTGTTTATACCAGCAATGGCTGGTATGTGTATCATCCCAAAAGCGGCATCACCAAACTGCAGGCCGAAAAGGGCATCATGAGTGCTTCGGGCAATACATTAAGCCTGCATCCATATGGCTTGCACGACACTGTTTTTTTTACGGCAAACCCCGCCGGAATGCTGCAAAAACTGGTGTTGAAAAACGATAAGCTGAAAGTTGTTGGCCAGCAGGTGTATCACGATTTTATCAACTCCATCAGTGTGAACGACCGGGCCTGGATTCATACCCGCAATAAAAGCGCAACGTTGGATAAAGCGCAATCCATCACAGCCCTTAACCTTTCCGATATGGTATCTGGTGCCGACGGCAACACCTGGTACAGTAGCCTCACCCAAGGCCTGATGGTAAATTACCGCCCATCGCTGTGGCAGGTTATTCATTTCCCTACCGATACAGGCGATTATGTTCGCAGCCTGAATGTAGGCGCAGGTTATTTTTTTGGCGGTACCCAAAAGGGTAATTTGATTGTAATGGCGCAGGATAAAGGGGCTCCTTCCTGGCGCCATAACCTGTTCAATGGTCTTGGATCGATCGACTTTATCCGGTACCACAAAGACCACCTGTTTTTGGTGGGTTCGTCGGTGAATACTTACCTGGTCAATCCAAAAGAAAAAAAGATCGAAGACCTGTTGCCGCTGGATGCCATTCTGGATGTTGATTTTGACAGCACCAGCTTATACCTGGCCACCACCAGCGGCTTTTATGTTCAGCCTTTGTTAACCGATCCTGCGCAACTTTCGGCGTGGATTGATGCGAAGAAAAAAGCATTTCCTTTTATTGATTGGCACAAAAGCACCGAAGGTGCTTATTTATTTTCTACGCACCGCACCAGGGCGGTGCGCCTGAATAATGAAGACCGCTCTATTTGGGTGGCCACCAAAAACAGCTTGCAGGAAATTGATAAAAAGGGCATCCACGCAATGCACATCAATGGCAAAGAAGTATTTGCTACATCGCTCTGGTACAAACAATCGCGTATGTACATTGCCACCATAAACGATGGGTTATGGATACAGGAAAAAGACAGCCTGAAACACTATACCACAGCCAATGCATTATTTTCTAACACCATACTGCGTCTGAAGGTAACCGGTGACCATCTTTGGCTGTTTCAAACCACCGGGCTACAGGTATTTGACACCAAAACGGACCGGGTTTTGCAAAATATAGACCTGCCACTTATAGAAGGCGATAATGTTTTTGATGTGGCTGAAAAGAATGGCTATGCCTACCTCACCACCGCCAAGGGTATTTATAAAGTGCCGCTGAACAGGGTGGAAAACAAACCACCACCCTCCGGCTTTTTGGACTTTGTGCAGGTAAACAACCGCGATACTTTTGTTACGGGCAACATCTCACTGCCTTACGACCAGAATGATATCCAATTCTTTTTTTCTTCGCCGGCACTAACCGATCCGGCGTCCATTTCTTTTAAATACCGGTTACATGGGGCCGATGCAGACTGGCAGCTGGCCAAACCCAATGAACGCATGCTGCGGTATTCGTCGCTGATGCCGGGCACGTATGAATTTGAAGCGGTAGCGGTCAACAACTACGGGGTGCAGCAAGTGCGGCCTATAACATTTGCTTTTACCATTCTAAAACCCTGGTGGAGTACCTGGTGGTTTATAGCAGGTATCAATGCAATTATTTTGGCAATTGTGTTGCTCATCATCCAAAACCGCGTACAGCAAAAGTTAAAGATGGAATGGGTGCGGTTGCGCATCTCCAGCGATCTCCACGACGATATTGGTGCTACATTAAGCAGTGTGAATGTATATGCTTCGCTGGCTCGCACACAAGCCGACAACAAAAGGTACCTCAGCCTGATACAGCAACACATTACCGATGCCATAAGCCGGCTCGATGACCTGGTGTGGAGCATCAATCCAAAAAACGATACGGCGGAACAATTGATCAAACGCATGAAGGCTACAGCCGTGCCCCTGTTGGAAGCGGCAGGTGTAGCCTGTCATTTTTATTACGATAGAAAAGTACTGGACCTAAAATTGGATTTGTACCAAAAGCGTCATGTTTACCTGCTGTTTAAGGAAATGATCAACAACGTGGTAAAGCATGCTCAGGCTACCCATTGCAACATCCGGCTCGAATGCGTGGCAGCCGCCCTTGTTCTGACGGTTAGTGATGATGGTAAAGGATTTGATCCGCATGTGTGGATAGATGGCAGAAACGGATTGCACAACATGCAGGCGAGGGCAGAACAGGTAAATGGAACTCTCCATATTAGTGCAGCCCCCGGCAAGGGCACTACACTGGCAGTAAAAATAAAAACCGGAAAGCCTTGCTGAACCTTATTGCACACAACCGCCAACCCGCTTATATTTGGTGGCAATGATTCGGCTTGCCTTTGTTGAAGACAATCTTTCTTACCGCACGGCTTTGCAGGTGTATATCGAAACGGTGCCCGATATAACACTGGTTTGTGCCCAACCCAACCTGCACAACATACACCTGCTGCTGGCTTCCAACCCCGATGTGGTGATTATGGATATTGACCTGGGCAAGGACTCGGGCATTGATGGCGTGCAGGTAATAAGGGCTGCATTGCCCCGCACCGCTATTTTGATGCTTACCGTGTTTGAAGATGAAGTAAAGATCTTTGCATCCATCAATGCCGGTGCAGTGGGCTACCTCCTGAAAAAAGACCCGCCGGAGCGCATTATGGAAGCAGTGCGGGCTGTGTATAAAGGGGAAGGCGCCATCAACGGGTTAGTGGCCAGGAAAATAATGGAACATTTCCCGGCCCCAGCTAAAGAAAAATTAAAGCTCGATGATTTCGATTTGACCAAAAGAGAAAAGGAAATCGTCATATTATTGATAGAAGGGTATTCCTATAAAGAAATTGCAGATAAGTGCTACGTTGCTATTGATACTGTCAACTCACATATTCGTAAAATATATTCGAAACTCGGTATCCATACCCGCAGCGAAATTGCCGCCCGGTTGAAGTAAAAAATAGCAGGAATATGCTATTGCGGCCCTTCTTTTATACACCCATCTTTGAGGCATTAGTACCAACGGCTTTTAATAAGCCTTGCAACCAATATCCTCTTCAAATACTGTTGTTTCCTGGTCCTCCTGAACAAGCCTATTAGCCCTCATTTTTAATGCACCGGCACAAAGAAGCATAGCGTCGTTTGTTTGGTAAAACAATAATTCTGGTTATTGATATTACCAGTGGGTGCAAGCGCAGCTTTTTTATTTTGGTGCTGGTAAAAATGAAGTATAACCCCTCCTGTTCCCTTTGATGCCACCAGTTATTATGGCCATTGTTCTTTAACCTTTAAATAATCGTTTATGAAACCGACCAAGCGGTCCTTAACGGGACTATTAGCTGCTTTATTTATTACCGGTGGCATTTTCGTAGGCTGCCAGAAAGAGGCACAAATGCCGGAAGTAACCAGTGGGGCTACTGCTTCCATACGCCCTACCGTGACTTGTAAGACATATGAGGCCTGCAATTACTGGGCTCGAACACTAGTGGCTGGTCAAGATATAATTGTTGGCGAGCCTTCTAATATTGGGGGTGGGGTCATTGTACAGAAAGTAGGAAACAACCTTGTTGTTACTGCTAAGATTGGAGAGGGTATGGATTACTATATTAATGAATTGCATGTTTATATTGGAACAGATGAAGGGTTGGATGGTCCGGGCAAATCGGTGTCACCTGGTCAGTTTCCTTATAAAACAACAGGTGATGGCGACGATAAAGAGTTGTCAGTTACCGTGCCTATTAGCGAGCTGACCGCTAATGAATCGGGATGCTATACCGTAGCAGTGCATGCTGCATTAGATGGATATGGCGGCACACAGGACCAAACAGCCTGGGGTTGTGGCGACCGGATTTTAGGAGAGGTTCAGGGTGGCAACTGGGGGATGAAATTTACCATCTGTGTGCAGGAAGACTGCGAACCAAATCCGCCAACAGATCATTGTACTTTGTCGCAGGGATATTGGCTAGCAAACACCGGTGTGGGACAGGTGAGAAGTAATGTTACCTGGGATGATGTGGTATTTGGAAGCGTGAACATTTCTCAGGCTTACTTGGTGTCTAAATTTCCGGCCAAGAACAATTCTTTACTGAAGGCTTTATTTCAGGCTACTGCCCTGCAGCTGGATGTTCGTGAAACCGCTCTTACCTGGGATGATGTTCCGGCAGATGTAAAAACAGCATACCAAACCATTTCCTCCGCCATCAGCAGTGCCGGCAGTATAGAAGCATATTTAAATATCAAAAATCAAACAACTATCAAAACCCTTCAGGCTGCAGCATCTGTTATTTCCACTTACATAAAGGCTGCACATTGCGAGTCGGCTGTGCACGATCAACAAACAGACGCTGGCACTATTTAATTTTACCGAAATAGCAGTTGATATAATCAGCGGCAGATTAAATGCAATCAGGCAGGCTTGTGTGTACACGGGCCTGCCTGTATTTGATAGTATTAGGTTTACGGTTGGAGAAAATCGGAAGGAAGGGAAACGGATAATTTTAGTGCACTTTGTCCTGAGGTCTGCTATCCCGATGTGTTTAACGAAGATGGTTATATTTGTAACTATCAAGAGAATAGGCTGGAGAAGCTTTTCATAAATCTTTTTTTCGGAGTTGTTTTTGGCTTGGCATCCTGCCAGAAGGAAGTTCTAGTCAGTAATCTCGATATAAAGAAATTGGTACCCCGGCCCTGCAGTTATTGTTCGATGCCTATTATACTTCTTTGATTATTTAGATTGCTTATATGCTAAGGTTTGCGCCTGACACTTCCCACAATAATTATCATGTAGGATTTTCAAATACTTACCTGCCCAAGCCTAGAGGAGTAAGGATGGTGCAGCGTCGGCAAGGCTGTACTCCGCATCTGCCACCTGTTACAATTAGAACAACAGCACCGTATATTTTTTCCATCGGTAGTACTCAAGCAGCTCATATATTGATAGTAGATGCCAAATTTTCGGAGTAAGAAATACTGGGTATTTTTTACTGGACACCACATATTGCCTGTTTGGAAAAATGTTTCATGTTCAGCCGGATAGTTTGGGCCAAATGGATTTGACCGCCACACTTTTAAAGCACTAGTTTTATCATTTGGTGGGCCTGGTCGATTAAGGCTCACCCATGTAGACTGCACATTGCGATCATACAAAAGGTGCCCGATGCACAAGCCCCGATTGCCTACTGTTTTACGCAATTAAGGCGGCGGCACACAGGAAAGGTCCAGGTGCCATTCCGGAGCAGGATGTTGCTTATAAGGCCTGCCTGAAAGCAATGGCGGCCGTTAAAAGATTTAGGCTGCAGTGTGGAAAAATGAACAGGGACGGGAAGCATCGTTATATCGTAAAACAAAGAAACATTTTTGCATTGTGCTGGAATACAGTATGTTATGGTAAAAATATTTCATTTTAACGGCAGTAATGCAATTTTTTAAAAATATGTGAATAAAAAGTTTGCCATGTAATATTGGAGTCCTACTTTCGGCAAAGTTTATATCCCCTTACTACCATACTTCCCAAGTTCCAATCCCTTGAAACTGCAGCATTTTGTTGCATTACCACCCAAATTCTTAGAAAATCAGCGGTAACATAGAGTTGACCTTCACCATGCTGGTGGGGTTGTCTTAGTGTTGCTGTAAATACCAGTAGCAGACCAATCATTTGCAAGAATGGCTTTGCCCAGCAGGTAAACTGAAAGGTGCAGCAGCCAACTGTTAGCCTGGCAAGGGTAACCCTATGCCAGTAACAAATAGTTTGTTTGCTTGGGCTGCATTTTTCGGGTGTCCGCTACCCGCAGAACTAACTGTTTGTACCTGCAACAAGAGCCTTTTGCCCTTGCTGCAACCATCCTCCTTTGAAAACTATCCTGTCGCCGGATGTATGGCGATGCCACCAATTGTGTAACTACAAACTGTTCTATATGCAATCAAAACTACGCTGGTTGGGGATGATCCTGTTCATCACCATTTTGGCATGCATCAGTACGGCATCTTATGCCCAGTACTTGCAAAACGTGGGGCCGGTAACGGTGTCCACCGACAAGCCGGATTATGCACCGCGATCCAATGCGGTATTTACCGGCACCGGCTTTCAGCCTGGTGAAGAGGTACAACTTAAGGTGAAGAATTTATTTCGGGCTTGTAACACGGTTACAGCCGATTCTTCTTATTTGCCGTGGACTGTGAAGGCAGATGCAAATGGCAAGTTCATAACAAATTGGACTGTCTGCGATTGCTTTGGTGATTCATTGCGTTTGAAAGCAGTAGGTCTAAGTTCGAGTTACACTGCGTATGCATATTTTTCTGATGGAAACCTAGAAATATCGAATACAGGTGCTATAGGTGTTCCTTCAATAGCTGCTGGTACTGCCTGTCCGGGAGTTTCTAGTGTTCTGATCCACGGATTCACGGTTAGAGGCACAGCCAGTGGAGGTACTATTACTTCTGTTCGTTTTTCTACGTCAGGTTCGTTCTCCAATAATGAAATTGTGAACTATAAATTATACTTCACAACAGGAAGCACTTTTTCAAACCCTACACTACTAGCTACAATACCATCTCCAACTTCAACCGCTCCTCAAACATTCACCGGGATTAACCATCCAATTGGAAATGTAACGCGCTACTTCTGGATCACAATGGATGTATCTGCCTCCGCCACCTCTGGGCATACAATCACTGTAAATGGTACCACTGCATCAGACCTGACACTAGCTGATAACAAAGATGTTGTTTCAGTAAGTAGCACAAGTCCCAATGTAAACAGCGGTATACAAACTTTTGCAAGTTCAACGGCACCAACAATATCCATTACTCAACCAACATGTTCAGTTGGAACCGGCGCTTTTACAGTTACCTCTACAACTTCTGGTTTAACGTTTAGCTTAAACGGCGCGGCTTACGCCGCTTATCCATCTGGTGGGTATACAGGTTTGCCAACAGGTTCTCATACGTTGACCTCAAAAACATCTACTGGCTGCATATCTGAAGTTGCTAATATTAGTATAAATGCTGCTCCTGTTGCACCGTCAATAAACGGACAACCTCAAGACGCAACTAAGAATGTTGGTGAAAGCGTAACGTTCAATGTTTCAGCAACAGGAACAAATCTTCAATACCAGTGGAGGAAAAATAGTACAAATATTACGGGTGCAAATAGTGGTGCCTATACAATAAACAATTTATCTGTTGATGACGCTGGCTCGTATGATGTAGTTGTGAGCGGTACATGCTCTCCTGCTAAAACATCTACAGCCGCTACTCTAAACGTAAACAAACTAACACAGTCGATAACGTTTGATCCATTAAGCAATAAAAGTTATGGAGATGCTGCTTTCACTTTAAATGCAACTGCATCTTCAAATCTATCTGTTAGCTATTCAATCATAAGCGGAAATTCATTCGCAAGCATCAGTGGAAATACAGTAACTATAACGGGTGCAGGTGATGTAACAATTAAAGCTACACAGGCTGGTAATGACACATATCAAGCAGCTGCAAGTGTCGAAAGAAGCTTCACAGTTCAGAAAGCCACGCTGACCATCAAGGCTGACAATAAGAGCCGTGAGTACGGTGATGCCAATCCTTCGCTGACTGGCGAGGTGGTAAGCGGTGCGAAGAACAATGAGAGCTTTGAGGTGAGCGGCAGCACAACTGCTACTGCAACATCTCCTGTGGGCAACTATGCGATTGCCGCTTCTGCCAGCGGTGCTACCCTGGGCAACTATAATGTTGTTCCGCAGGAAGGCACCCTGAGTGTGAGTGCAGCCACGCTGACCATCAAGGCTAATAATCAGAGCCGTGAGTACGGTGATGCCAATCCTTCGCTGACTGGCGCTGTGGTAAGCGGTGCAAAGAACGGTGAGCTCTTTGAGGTGAGCGGCAGCACAACTGCTGATGCAACATCTCCTGTTGGCAACTATGCGATTGCCGCTTCTGCCAGCGGTGCTACCCTGGGCAACTACAATGTTGTTCCGCAGGAAGGCACCCTGAGTGTGACTGCAGCCACGCTGACCATCAAGGCTGACAATAAGAGCCGTGAGTACGGTGATGCCAATCCTTCGCTGACTGGCGAGGTGGTAAGCGGTGCGAAGAACAATGAGAGCTTTGAGGTGAGCGGCAGCACAACTGCTACTGCAACATCTCCTGTTGGCAACTATGCGATTGCCGCTTCTGCCAGCGGTGCTACCCTGGGCAACTACAATGTTGTTCCGCAGGAAGGCACCCTGAGTGTGACTGCAGCCACGCTGACCATCAAGGCTGACAATAAGAGCCGTGAGTACGGTGATGCCAATCCTTCGCTGACTGGCGAGGTGGTAAGCGGTGCGAAGAACAATGAGAGCTTTGAGGTGAGCGGCAGCACAACTGCTACTGCAACATCTCCTGTTGGCAACTATGCGATTGCCGCTTCTGCCAGCGGTGCTACCCTGGGCAACTACAATGTTGTTCCGCAGGAAGGCACCCTGAGTGTGAGTGCAGCCACGCTGACCATCAAGGCTAATAATCAGAGCCGTGAGTACGGTGATGCCAATCCTTCGCTGACTGGCGCTGTGGTAAGCGGTGCAAAGAACGGTGAGCTCTTTGAGGTGAGCGGCAGCACAACTGCTGATGCAACATCTCCTGTGGGCAACTATGCCATTGCGGCTTCTGCCAGCGGTGCTACCCTGGGCAACTATAATGTTGTTCCGCAGGAAGGCACCCTGAGTGTGAGTGCAGCCACGCTGACCATCAAGGCTAATAA